>Ga0056914_10000005_pt1 | contig 480245 bp, 460 predicted proteins | sample TNRBio252014_DNA_FD_55168 | JGI IMG/M metagenome (GOLD analysis project Ga0056914, IMG submission 55168) | Wastewater treatment Type I Accumulibacter community from EBPR Bioreactor in Madison, WI, USA - TNR Reactor_6/25/2014_ DNA | ecosystem: Engineered > Bioreactor > EBPR > Anaerobic-Aerobic...
GGTTCACCTCTTCCCATTCCGAACAGAGAAGTTAAGCCCGCCTGCGCTGATGGTACTGGAATAACATCCGGGAGAGTAAGTCGTTGCCTATTTTTTATTAAGACCCTACCTGAGTTAATCGGGTAGGGTTTTTTGCTTTTAAAGGGCTTATCTTGGGTTTGTTCATTCGCAGGAGTATCTTCAAGCCAATAAAAACTGCTGAACTTACTTGAAAAAAACTCCATTAATGTTGACGCTAGGCTTTATCCTTCTACTGGCAGGGAGTTTTTTTATTTACCAATACTTCTTCAAAAAAGCCCCGCTTTCTGTTTGGAGTATTATTCCAGAACAAACTGTTTTGATTTATGAAGTTGGAGACTGTTCAGATTGCTTCGATAAGGTAAAAGGAACAACGCTCAGTGAGCTATACAGTAGCTTGATCTTAAATTTTTCTGATGAAGATTCTGTACAGAGAGCATTTTCTTTTTTAGCCACTCCACAGAAAGGCCAAGTAATCTCATTGCATGTTACCAGTAAGGATAATTTTGATCTTATTTATTATTACCCGAAACATCAAGTTAACCAGTTTGAAAATACCATTAATTCTTGGAGGGGCACTAAAGGATCAAGATTCTCAGAGCGTATACTGAATGGAATAAGCATACAGGAGCTTCGTTTTGGTAAACAGTTATTCTCATGGACTGTACTTGATGAAGTTTGGGTTGGGAGTTTTACTCCGTTTTTGATTGAGGATGTTATCCGGACGTACACATCAGATGAGAAATCGACCTTCGTCAATCAAATTGCAGAAGTATATGCATTACCAAGAATTAAAAATGATCCCGGAAACATCTACGTTCATTTAGGAAATTTTATTAATTGGTTAACGGTTTTTACTAGTGATACAGCTATTCCGTTAGGTACCTTAGGACAGGCCAGTTTACTGGACATAAAACAGGAGCAAAATTCGATCACTTTAAATGGGTTCAGCCTTACCCGTAAGACTGTTGCTGGATCTATACTCTCATATTTTGAAAACCAATCACCCGTTCAATTTAGTTTAAAGCAGTATATATCAAATCGCACCCTGTTTGCAACAACTTATGGTATTAGCGATGGCTCAGCTTTTTATCAAAATCTAGACCTATCAAAAAACAAGAGGGTTCAGGATTCCCTTTTAAGCTTAACCACCATTGATTTTGTAAAACTTTTTTCATCGTTTGGAGATGAGATGGCGCTTTGCTATCAAGAATCAAAGACTTCATCCTTTTCGAAAGTGATACTTTTTGAAACTGAAAGACCTTCAGAGTGGCTGAATGTATTTGATCGACTCTCCAAGGCGGCTGAAAAGGAAGATACAGTGTTTTATGAGAACTATTCGGGTTATGAAATTCGTGAGATTGAAATCAATAACCTTCCCGGAAAATTATTTAGTCCCATAACTTCAGGATTTTCTCAAACATATTATACCTCCATAGGAAATACCCTTGTCTTATCTGAGCAACTTGAAGAAATAAAGCAATTTGTAGATGATATTGATCGTGAGGATGTTTGGGGTAAATCTGTTGTGTTTAACAAATTTCTAGAAACAACTTTACTGGAATCAAATGTTAGTGTTTACATGAATACTCCGATCATCTGGAGCAGCCTCTCTACCAAGTTAAATCCTCGTTGGAAGGAGTTTCTCTTGAGAAATCAAACCTTGCTAAACTCAATCAACTTAGGGGCAATTCAATTCAGTCATTTAAATGAAAGTTTCTACACGAATGCAACATGGACTTTTACTGAATCGAGTAAAGCTGAACAATCCTCCAAAGGTCAGGAGAGACTCGTTGTTAGTCTGGCCTCTTCTATTGTCGGTAAGCCCTTTGTTCTTAAAAGTCATGTTAACCGGGCGGATGAGGTATTGGTTCAAGACTCCCTATTCAACCTGTACCATTTCTCAAGTGAGGGTAAACTACTTTGGAAGATGCCTCTCGAGGGTAGTATTATTGGTGAAGTGAAGCAGGTAGACTATTTCAAAAATGGGAAGCTCCAATTCTTTTTTGCAGCTGGTAATAAACTTCATGTTATTGACCGACTTGGAAATTATGTACGACCGTTTCCTGCGGAGTCCAGAATTAAAGAGTTGGATTTTGTGAGCATGGTGGATTATGATAACAGCAAAAAGTACAGATTTTTGCTTACGGATAAATCTGGAAAGATGTGGATGTATGATAAAGAAGCTCAAAATCTGGATGGTTGGCGCCCCAGGAATGTTGAGGGCAGCTTATTTTCATCGCCTGAACATCACCGGATAAGAGGGAAGGATTATATCCTAGCTATACGGAAGGATGGATGGGCTTACCTGATGAACAGGAGGGGGGAGAATTTAAAGGGCTTTCCACTAAACCTGGACGCCCGTCCCGATGGTGATTATTATGTTGAAGTTGGAAACTCTGTTGCGACCACATACTTTGTTTGTGTGTCGCGTGATGGCTTTAGGATAAAATTCAATCTTGAAGGAAAAGTTCTTAGCAGAGAAACTTTAGTAAAGCCTACCTTTGAAACTCAATTTAGTTTGATTTCAGAACAACGAGGGAAATCCTACCTCATCAAGCGTCAGGATGCCAAGCGTCTTACTCTTCTCGATGAAGCAGGCAAGGAAATTCTCTTCAATGATTTTATTGGTACTAATCCTGTTGCTATTCAGTATTATGATTTTGGGGCAGGAAGGGTTTATATCTCTATTACTGATCTGACTCAAGACCTCTCCTATATCTATGATGAAAAGGGAAGTCTTTTAAGTTCCCCTCCTGTTGAGGGGAGTGCAATTGAACTTCGGGTGAGTGATCAGGAATTTCCCAAAGTGTTTATAGTGGATGGGAATACATTGATCATTCAATAATATAACTTTTCCCCTCATACAAATTGGGCAGCCCCTAGTATTAATCACAAATCTTTAAGGCGTGTAATTTTCCTGTTGCATTTTTTGCAATTGGATCTTTATATACCCCATTCTTTTGGATGGAATCCTAAAGATTGTTGACTAATGAATGATTTGTGCTAACGATAATGATTGACAAGGTTGTAGAATTGTCTTCGAAATCAAATACCTCGAAGAAATCCTTTAAACCTTTATCATATGAACACCAGAAGTTTCCTTATCTTTTCATTTGTACTACTTGTTCTTACTAGTTGTAGTGAAGATCCCGCGCCTGATCCGACCAGTAATCCGACTAGTTATTTTCAATATGAAGGAAAGAAGTACGCTTTAGAACATGGGTGGATTCAAAATGTTGAAAGTATAATTGGTGGGACTGACCATACAGTAATTTCGCTGTATTCGGATGGTATGATATGGGATGATAATTTAGAAGAGTTTACTGGGAAAGGGAATTCCATTCATATTACCCTTAGAAGATCGGAGGAAGAATTAGTGGAAGGAACATATAATTACCAGTCTTCAACTGAAGGTCCTTATTCGTTGACAATTTCAACTGCTAGTTTCTCTATGAACTGGGACTGGGAGAATAATACCGGTTTATATGGATACTTCCGAGAAGGCAGTGTTATAGAAATTAGTGAGGAAGACGGAAAATATTCTTTAATGTTTACGTTGATGCCTACTTTAACACTGGGCAATATTACCAGCGATGAGCCAGTTACCGGGTCCTTCTCGGGTGAGCTTATTGTTATTAACTAGCGAAAGTATGGTTCACTAAGATGTTGTTTGGTGAACTAAGAAAAAATGTAGAGATGTATAATGATTTTGAAAACCAATGGATGCTAAACCCCTGAGGAAGCATATTCAGAGGGTGTAACCCCGTACTTATCCTTGAATACTTTTGCAAAGTAGGAAAGATTATTAAACCCAACCTGGTAAGCCACATCCGATACATTGCCTGCGTGTTGTGAGAGTAAGGATGCTGCACGCTCTAACCGAAAATTCCTGATTAATTCATTGGGTGTATAGCCTGTCAGGGCTTTTAGTTTTCTATAAACCTGTACCGAACTCATCGCTACTTCTGCGGCCAGTACCTCAACACTAAAAGTTGTATCGGCCATGTGTTGTTCTATGGTGTCTCTTACCTTTTTTAAAAAGCGATCTTCAATGGATTCAACTTTAAGTTCACTAGCCGAAAGGTAAAATTGTTGCGAGAATTTATGATGAAGTTTTTTTCTGTTTTCAATGAGGTTGCGTACCCGAACCTCGAGTTCCCGGGCATCAAATGGTTTGGCAATGTAATCATCTGCGCCTGTATTTAGCCCTTGAAGTTTTGATTCAATATCAGCTTTAGCCGTTAGGAGAATAATTGGAATGTGACTGGTTTTTTCGTTGACCTTCACCGTTGAGCAAAGATTTATCCCATCCATTTTTGGCATCATCAAATCTGAAATGATAAGATCGGGAACTCCTTCTATAGCCATGGTCAAACCCATTTCTCCATCGCGCGCCTCTGAGATTGAATAGTGACTTGCAAAATAGGTTTTTAAGTAATATCGTAAATCTGCATTATCCTCAACAATCAGCACCTTCGGCAAGGCAGTTTCTTCATGTATAACGGATGGTATATCCCGTACTAATGGAAGACTCTGAGCGACACTCAAAGGATGGATTGGCTCGGCTCCATCAACCATTTCATTTGGTTTCAGGTGAGCTGATCCAAGCGGAAGTTTTACAGAAAAACAACTCCCTTCATCCTTTAAACTTGTTACGGAAATCGAACCCTTATGAAGTTCTACCAACTCTTTGGTTAATGCCAGGCCAATTCCTGAACCTTCATATTCGCGCGTACTGGATGCATCGGCCTGGTAAAAGCGGTCGAATATTTTAGCAAGGTACTCACGGGCAATGCCTTTACCACTATCCCAAACTGCAATTTCTGCGAAACCATCTTTAAAATTTTCTGATGATTTGTGTTGAGATAATGTGATTGTAATGCTGCCATTGTTGGGGGTAAATTTGAAAGCATTAGAGAGCAAGTTGGTGACGATTTTTTCTAGTTTATCGGAATCGAAAAACAGGGTAATCTCCTGATTAGCGGAGATCGCGAAATCAATTTCCTTAGAATCCGCCATCGATGAAAATTGACTAGCGATTGAGTTAATAAATAAATTTAAGGACCCTTGAGAACATTTCAAGCGCAAAGTGCCGGCCTCTACACGGGAAAGATCCAGTAACTGATTTACTAAGGTGAGCAGCCTGGAAGCATTTCGGTGCATGATACTTAACTCAATTTTGTCGCTGGCCTCCTGAGTAATTTTTAATCTTTTTTCAATGGGGCCAAGCAGCAACGTAAGCGGTGTGCGGAACTCATGGGATATATTGGCAAAAAAGCGCGACTTGATGGTATCGAGTTCGTGATATCGCTCTACTTCCAGCTCTTTTATTTTAGTGGTCGACTTTAAACGCTCACGCTTAACCACTTCGTTAAGAATGAAAGCCACAAGGCCTATAATACAAACAACATAAATTGAATACGCCCACCAGGTTTTCCAGGGTGGCGGGAGAATGGTGAGATGGATCGAGGCCCCCTCTTCATTCCAAATACCATCATGATTCGAAGCTTTTACCGTGAAGGTGTACCTACCTGGGTTAAGATTGGTATAGGATACCGTATTGTTATCAGCCGTAGCATTTATCCAATAGTTCTGAAAACCAATGAGCTGATACTTATAGCTATTGGCTTCAGGTTTAGAATAGTTTAGTGCATTAAACGCAAACGATAATTCATTTTCAAAATACTTTAACATAAGTCCATTTTCTGAAAGTGAGTCATCGCTAAAGCATATTGGAGAATTTACTTTTCTTAACTGTATTGGGGGAACAATGGGTTTCTTTTTGAATTGCTTTGGGTTAAAGCTTTGATAACCAAGCAACGTGCCTATATAAATATTTCCGTCAGTTGCAACATGAATTGGCAAACCATTCATTTGATCACTTACGAGTCCATCACTTCGGTAGTAATTTTGAATCTTACTGCTCGCAGGATCAATACAGATAAGTCCTTTATGACTGGTAGCCCAAATTACACCATTCTCTTCGATGGAAACATTGCTTATGTTGTTATCGCACAATCCTTCTTTTGTTCCATACGCCCAGAATACTGATGAAACTGGTTCGTCAATCTTTATTCCGATTAGTCCATTTCCTAACGACCCAATCCAAATATTTCCTGTTCTGTCTTTGGTAAGGTTTAGCACTTTCAAGGAAAAAAGTCTTGAACTTCCTTCAACGTAAGTGTTTAGATCCACAAGTTTTTCTGTTTTTTTATCAATTAGTCGAATTCCGGCATGTGTGGCAATCCAGATCACCCCATTTTTGTCTTCTTCCAGGTCATAAATCTTTAATCGTTGCGGAGAGTTTTCAATGGAGGCAATTTCATTCGTGAATTCTATCCATGTTTTATGTTTTGGATTAAATTTAAATAGACCATCGAGGTAAAAAGCAACCCAAATATTTCCTTCACTATCCCTAAGAATGCTGTTAATGGCACTTCCTTTTTTAGGAAATTTATAGTGAGAGGGTAAGGGAGTGAATGAGTGTTTCTCTGTGTGAAATAGGTATACGCCTTGGGATGTGGCCGTCCAAACCTGGTGTGTCGCATCATCGAAAAAGAGAGTGTGCACGGTAACTTTTTCAGTAGGCCTCTGCAAGTCTGGAAGTTGATGGGCAGTAATTTTATTGGTCGATTTATTGAGTTTAAATAACTCATTATCCATACTCATCAGAATAAAATCACTCCCTTCAATTATGTTCGACACCCTGCCTGGTAATTTAATTTTTGATTGTTCCTTAATTTGATGATATGAAAAATACTGAAGAAAAGGGTCCAGTTTGCAAATGGATCGACTGCTCGTGAACCAGGCGATGCCCTCGTTGTCAGTAAACACATGCGTTACGCCTGAAATGCTGAATGGAAAATTGTGATGAATGGAATCATTTGGATACGGACTTAAGTCAAATGTTTTTTTATTCAGTGTATGGATGGTGGTGCCATTGATTAGTCCCCCGGTGCTAATCCACAAGTGACTATCATCTGCAGGCGTAATACAATTTACCGTATAATACCAACCCTTGTTCTTTCCAAAGGATTTCATTATCCAGGTATCCGAACTTTTTTGATAGTGGAAGATTTCCCCAAAATTATTTCCTAACCAAATAGAGCCATCCTTGTCAATGTACAATCGAGTAAAGCTTTTTCGTTGATTTTTATCATGGTCTTCTTTGTCAGATTCACTCAGAGGTGGAATGTGTTCTGTAAATTTTTCTGTGTCTACATTAAAGCTAAAAAGCCCTCCTGTGCCAATCATCCAGAGTAAATTTGGGTCTGACGGATCTTCTGCGATTTGATGCGCAGTATATTTGTACGGTTTTTCTATACTATTGAAATCCGCCCAATTCTTAAATGTATTATTACCCAGATATAATGAAAGCCCATTAGTCGTACCAATCCATAGTCTTCCTTTTGAGTCCAGCAGCGATTTAACGACTTCATTACTGCCAATGGAATTGGGATCATATGGATTGTGTTCAAACCTTTTGAATTTTTGGGTCTTTGGATTAAACTGATTTAAACCCTGGTTGGTAGAAACCCATAGGTATCCTTCTTTATCCTCCTGAACAAATGAGACATTGTCATTAGAAATTGAGGTGGAGTCGTTAAATGAGTTTCTGAAATTGTAAAAATCCTTCCCATCGTATCGAATCAAGCCGTAGTTGGAGCACATCCAAATAAACCCTCGGCTATCTTTCATGAGGTAGGAAATGAATTCAGCACTCAGGCCATCATTAAGATCGAGTTGATTAAAGGTTAAGTCTCTTTGGGAAAAAGAGGATAGGGTGGAGAGTAGTAGAACTGCTAAAGCAAGTCTTCTTTTCACGATAGCAAGGTTAGGATCAGCATATTCAATTCTATTGTGTCGTTTGAAATTACTTCCCTATTGTTTCTACTGGGACCCCTCATTTAGGGATCATTTCTGCCTTGTTAGTTTTGAGTAATTCTTTCTTTTTCTAAGTTATTAAGTTTAATGAATATCTTCAACGAGTTGCTTATTGGTTTTCCTCAAAGCCTTTGCTTTAAAACCATCAATCCCTAACACAATTCAATCATTCCGGGCAAATACTGATCATATTGGCCTAATTTTAGATTAAAGGAGCCATACTGATTTATTGTTACTTTAAACCGTATAGTTATGCCAGGACTAAAAGCTACTTTATTTATTTATTTGATGTGCTGGGGTGCTTCCATTCATGCCCAAGATACCCTTCGCGAACCCTTTACAATTTCTATTTATGCTAACCTTGGATTTCCTTCACCACAACTTAAAAAAGCGGTGAATAACTCCATCAACGGAACTGCACTTGGTATCGGTACGAATATGTTATTCAATCTTCATGGTAAAAAGCGCTCGCCTTCACCGTTGGCTCTGGGTATTGATATAGATTACTTCTATTTTGGCAGAGATAAAATTGAAGAAACTTCTTCTTCACCGCCTTACAAAACTTCTTATAACCTCTGGAACCTGAGTGGAATAGCACGTTTAATTTTATCAAAACGATCTACTGGGTTTGTACCCTTTGTCGATGGCATGTTAGGAATGAAAACGTTCAGCGTCCGAACCAAGATTGATAAGGATGCCATTGATTATGCGCTGGGCGATCGGGAGGAAGATATTATTGGAATTAAAAATTATAATGGCCTGGGGTATGGTGTGGGATTAGGTTGGTTCACTCGAAAGCCAAAAGACTATGGGAATGAAGCATCCTTTTCATTACGACTTATGTACTTGTGGGGTGATGAAATTGAATACATTAAACGGGGTACGCTGGAGGTTGACGGTAGCGGAAACCTAACCTTTGAAACAGGGTTCACCAATACAAATATGATTCTGGTTCAATTGGGGGTTACAATCCATTAATTTATTTAGACTATGAAAATTCGAGATATAAAGATGCTGACAATAGTATGCTTCGCTTTGGTGCTATCATTGTGTGAAAAAGATGCCTTCGGACAGAAAAAGGTCATGAAACTTAATGATGATCTAAAAGCAAACAGTACAGCCATGGATGCAAAACCAAGGGGAATAGGCACGGTAAGCAAATACAAATTTGGGGATTACGCTATTGTATCGGGAAAAGAAGGTTGGACGACCACCAAATCAAAAAGTCGATTTTTTAGTGCCGTGAACGAAGCACAATCCAAGAAGAAGCTCTCATTTGTTTTCGTGGGTCATACTCAAGATACTGTTTTAGTAAATGCTGCAATCAATACAAACCTGAAAGAGATCAATGTTGGTGATTTCCCAGTTCATTTTGAGAAGGGGGGCGAAGTTTTAATCGGTAAGAATTGGAGTGAGTTAAGGGAGAGTACAGAAAATTACCTCGCTGTATTTTCGGTAGACTCAGATACAACCAAATGGAGAATGGCTCTACTAACACGAATGGGGTCGGAAGTTGATGGAGGCTATCAGTTTACTGGTTTTGTAACAAACGGCACAACGCTAATTGAAATTGAACAGGTTAAAGAATGGGATGATGGAAAAAAATCAACATATAATGTAGTCACGGGAGACTTACTCGTTGGCTATGAGTTTCGTATGAATGATCTGGCAGTCGGGGCTGTTCAGGTATGCATGGATTCATTTCAGAAAAAGCTTGTTTGGTTGCGGCACGATAATGATAAACAACTAAATCTTGTGTTGGCAGCAGCATCGGCTGCCATGATGGTTAGAGCAGAATCTTCTGGAGCATACTGATTTATTTGTTAACCGTTCCCAGTTTGATTTTGATTCTTACCTCAATAGAATTACTACTAGAGGATGTAATTTGATAGGTATTCTCATAAAGTTTGGTAGGTTAACGAATGAAGACAAGAAGTTATTTCCCTCTCATCTTCTCCACGGTATCCCACATTTCATTGGGGATTAATTCGAGATGACTAAACTCACCGCCATTCCTTAACCACTCACCTCCGTCAATGGTAATGACTTCACCATTGATATAGCCTGAATAATCAGAAATTAAATAGGCGGCAAGATTGGCCAACTCCTGATGGTCGCCTACTCGCTTTAAGGGAATGCGTGATGCCGGATCAAATTTCTTAACCAGGTCACCGGGCAATAATCTGCTCCACGCACCTTCTGTAGGGAAGGGGCCCGGGGCAATGGCGTTACTCCGAATGTTGTACTTGGCCCATTCAACGGCAAGGGATCGGGTAAGTGCAAGAACTCCTGCTTTGCCACAAGCCGAAGGAACAACGTAACCTGAGCCGGTCCAGGCGTAGGTGGTTACAATGTTTAAAAAATTACCGGATTGTTTTTTTGCGATCCAGTTTTTGCCAGCTGCAAGCGTTGTGTAGTACGTGCCCTTTAAAACGATATCCACTACGATATCAAATGCCCGGTGCGAAAGCCTTTCGGTAGGGCTTATAAAATTTCCGGCTGCATTGTTGAGCACACCATGAATTTGGCCAAACTTTTTTTCGGCTTCTTTAATAACATTTTCTACCTCCTCGTATTTCCGTACATCACACGCTATCGCCAACACATTGCCACCAGTTTCCTTCATCATTTCATCGGCTGTTTTTTGCAGTACCTCCAGTTTTCGACTGGTGATTACCAGGTTGGCTCCTAATTCGAGAAAGTATTTTCCCATGGAACGACCCAGGCCTGTTCCTCCTCCAGTAATGATAATGGTCTTATCTTTAAGTGATCCGGGTTTGAGCATGCCTTCCATAAAACACGTGTTAAATTTTCTAATACCAGTTGCATTAAATGTAGGTAATTTACCTCAAAAGCACTGAAGGGAACGACTGGGTTGGTTTTTATTTAATACTTCCGATATTTGTTAAACCATTTTTTAAACTCTATGAATAAGCTACTGATTACAATCACTTTTTTATCATTTGTGTTTTCATCCTGCATTGTCACTAAAAAGAAATATGATGATATTTTAGCGCAGAAAGTAAAGCTGGAAGCTGACCTGGCCGATCGCGATACCCTTTTGACAAAGGCGAATGCTGACCTTCAAGCGCTGGATGAGCGCGTAAAAAAACTGGCCATAGACACCACTACATTGGGGCAGGATGTCCGCACCACATCTGCCAAGCTATCCGAAATGGACAAGGAGTATCAGCAACTCAATGCCTACTATAAAAATCTGTTAACCAGCAGCGGTAAGCTTAACCGCGACATGGCGCAACAGCAGGAACAACTGTTAGCCATTCAACAGAATCTTGAACGTACTCGTAAAACAAATGATTCGCTCAGCACCAGTTTAAATGAACGCGAGAAGAAGGTACGGGAACTTGAAAATGTTATGGCTGCTAAGGATAAGGCAGTTCAGGATTTAAAAAATAGCATCAGTAGTGCCTTGTTGAATTTCAAGGAGAATGATCTTACGGTGAATGTTAAAAATGGTAAGGTGTATGTGTCTTTAGCTGAGCAATTACTTTTTGCTTCCGGCAGTACGGAAGTAGATAGTAAAGGAGTATCTGCATTGCAGCAGTTGGCAAAAGCGATAAAGGACAAACGAGATATTCATATTATGGTAGAGGGCCATACGGATAATGTTCCAATCTCCAAGAAATCGCAATACATGAGCGACAATTGGGACTTAAGTGTGATGCGCGCTACGTCCATCACTAAAATATTAACAAAGGCAGGTGTTTCTCCAAACCAGGTTACGGCTGCCGGTAAGGGAGAGTTTGTTCCATTGGCACCGAATAACACGGCTCAGAATAAGCAAAAGAACAGGAGGACAGAAATTATTATTACTCCCAATTTGGATGAGCTATTTAAAATCCTGGAAACCAATTAACTTCAAGTATTAACCTAACCCTCTGCTTATGAATAATCTGATTTACATTGTTTACCTCGTAATTCTTGTTTGGTCACTATACGACATCTGGACCAGCGCTATGGATCAAGGAAAGAAAATCCTATGGACGGTTATCTGTATTTTATTTGGATTTATCGGAACACTCATTTATGTTCTTGCCGGTAGGAAGAAGTGAAAGCTAAAAGAAAAAAAAGAAAGCCCTCGTTTGAGGGCTTTTTCTTGATTCATAATCTCTAGTTAAGAGAAACAGCGTCTATATTTTTTTGCTTGACAAGCGCATTGAAGGCAGGCACATCTTCTTTGTAAATTTTTTCCAGCGCCTGGAGATGTTTGTCAATCTCCGCAATGATCTCATTTTTAAAAGCAACAGTCTGATCGGTAGGACGGCTGTTGCCTGATCCCGCTAATGAATTTAAATGTGCCAGTTTGTTATTCAACCGGATAGGGAAGTTTAACGGGTCCTGTCCGCTTCTGTTTTTGGTTTGGTACAATGCCTCTTCAATGGTTTTCATTTTGTCCTGAATGGCTTTGGCCATGTCCAGCACTTCTTTCATTTCTTCTTTTTTATCTTTTATGGGGTCTGTAGCGCGATTGATCTGATCGCGAACCTGTCTGATTTTCTTTACTGCATTATTCGTTTCGCTCACTTTCGCTAATACATCTTGTTGAAAATCAAACTGCGCTTTCATATCATCGGTTGAAGCTGTACTTCGAGGATCTTTTAAAATTTCAAAGTCTGATTCGCTCGATTTTCCGTTGACGGTCAAACGTACTTTGTATGTTCCCGGCAAAGCGCGGGGTCCGTTGAGGGAAGCTGCCCACAGAATTATTCCATCAAACCTGTCCGCATCAGGGTAACGCATATTCCAGTTGAATCGATTCATGCCTTGATTTTTGAGCGACAGTTTTTCCTCTTTTGCTTTTACATCGGGCTTGGTTGAAAATTTCTTGATCAGTTTTCCATCCGTTTGCAGGAACTCCAGACTTACCTTGGCATTCAGTGTATCTTTTAAATAGTAATGAACCATAACACCGCCCGGATGATTTTGACCCACGGTTCGCGAAGCACGACCAAAGCCGAAAGTAGGTCCCATCCGATAGCTTGGCATTGGTTTGTACAAAGCAAAATCACTGGAGGACATTTGATCGTTAAGCTGATGAAGGGGTGTGAGATCGTCAATCATCCAGAAACTTCGCCCCTGGGTAGCGGCAATCAGGTTATCATTTTTGATGGTAAGGTCCGTGATGGGAACAATGGGTAAATTTAATTGGAAGGGTTTCCAGCTTGCTCCATCATCAAAGGAAATATACATGCCAGTTTCTGTTCCGGAATATAACAGCCCTTTTCGTTTTGGATCGGCACGAAGCACACGTGTAAAATGATCGGTATTAATTCCATCGGTAATCTTCGTCCAGGTTTTACCATAGTCTTTTGATTTGTATAAGTACGGACGATAGTCGCCAAGTTTGTAACGCGTTCCTGCAATGTAAATTCCGCCTTTTGTGAAGGGATCAAACTCCACACTGTTAATCATCGTCCACTCCGGCATGTCTTTCGGTGTGATCTTGTTCCATGTTTTTCCACCATCGGTAGTAGCATGTACGAGACCATCATCCGAACCTGTCACAATGAAATCTTTCTCGTAAGGAGACTCGGCTGCAGCAAAAATGGTACAATAATACTCTACACTGGTGTTATCTTTTGTTATTGGTCCACCCGATGGTCCAAGTTTGGTTTTATCGTTTCGGGTTAAATCCGGACTGATGGTTTCCCATGACTGTCCACCGTTGGTGGTTACGTGTACATGGTTGGATGTGGTATATAATTTATTGGCATCATGGGGTGAAAAGAAAATAGGGAAGTTCCATTGAAAGCGGTATTTCATATCTTCTGCACCATGCCCCATTGGGTTATTCGGCCAAACATTTATGGCCCGACTCTCACCGGTTTTATGATCCTGCATTTCAAGAAGTCCTCCATAGTTTCCACCATACACAATATCCGGGTTAACCGGATTGGGTGCGATGTGACCACTTTCACTTCCTGCTGTGGTCTCCCAGTCACTTTCTGTAATGGCAAAGCCATCCGTACGATGAGCGATACGAAGGGTACTGTTATCTTGCTGCGCTCCATAAATACGATACGGGAAATGATTATCAGTGACCACCCGGTAAAATTGTGCCGTGGGTTGATTGTCATATGAGCTCCAATTATCGCCTCCGTCAAAACTAACCTGTGCGCCTCCATCATCGGCCATAATCATACGCTGATTATCTTCGGGGGCAATCCATAGGTCATGATGATCTCCATGGGGCGCATTGAAGTTCTGAAAAGTTTTGCCTCCGTCTTTTGAACGATGGTAAGAAACATTGAGCACATACACCATGTCCTCATCTTTTGTATCGACATAAATGCGGGTGTAGTACCAGGCACGCTGCCGTAGGTTGCGATCCTCATTCATTTTGCGCCAGGTTTTTCCGGCATCATCCGATCTGTATACTCCGCCTTTTTCATTTTCAATGATAGCGTATACGCGATTTGAGTTTACAGGTGATACGGTAACGCCAACAATTCCCCAGGTACCTTTAGGCAATCCTTCGTTAGTCGTGATATTTGTCCAGGTTTCTCCACCATCGGTACTTTTCCATAGGGCTGATCCATCGCCACCACTTTCCAAACTATACGGTGTTCTTCGAATGCGCCAGGTGCTGGCATATAGGATCCTTGGATTATTGGGATCCAGTATTAAGTCGATCGCACCGGCATCCGCGTTAGCGAAGAGAACACGTTTCCAATTTTTTCCTCCATCTTCTGATTTGTAAACCCCACGTTCCTCTGATGATTTAAAAAGATCTCCCAATACAGCAGCATATACCACATCAGGATTTTTGGGGTGAATGCGAATGCGCGGAATGTGCTTTGATTCTTTTAGTCCAATAGAAGTCCATGTTTTACCTGCATCCAACGATTTCCACATACCATAACCGTAAGAAACATTTCCACGAACTGTTTTTTCTCCACCCCCGACATAGATTACATTATTGTCCCACTCACTAACGGCCACGGCTCCAATCGATCCACCAAAAAATCCATCTGAAATATTTTCCCACGTATTGCCAGCGTCTGAAGTACGCCAAACACCACCCCCTGTAGAACCAAAGTAAAATAAATTAGCTTTTCCGGGTACGCCAGTTACCGCTGCAGACCGACCTCCCCGGTACGGGCCAATACTTCTCCATTCCATTCCGTTGTAAAGTTTTTCATCATACGAGATGGTGGTTTTTGGGGTCGTAGATTTCTTTTGACCAAATGTGGCTTGCGTAACAAGCAGCACCATAATAGAAAACAAGAGTATTATTTTTTTCATAGGTTAGGTTAATTATTAAGGTGAGATTACGGGTAAATTACCAATAGTCCTTCTAAATTTTTATCAGTGGTTAAACTGTTTTTTGCTTTACCTAAATCACCTATTTTACTGAAATTTTAATCCATGATTAGGAGCGAAAATGAAAGGCTTTTTAGCGTACCGGTGATCGTAGCAGCACTTGGATATTTTGTGGATATCTATGATTTGCTGCTGTTCTCCATTGTAAAAACTCCCAGCATGCTCAGTGTGGGTGCTACCCATGCGACCATACTTGCCGATAGTACCAAGGTAATTAACTGGCAAATGGGCGGATTATTATTAGGTGGTATAATCTGGGGAATGTTAGGTGATAAGAAGGGAAGACTTTCCGTATTATTTGGTTCCATCGTTCTCTACTCCGTAGCAAATTTTATCACCGGGTTTATTCAAACGGTAGATCAGTATGCAGCATGCCGGTTTGTAGCAGGACTTGGGCTAGCAGGAGAGTTGGGTGCGGGCATTACATTGGTTAGCGAATTATTGCCAAAGAACAAAAGAGGAATTGGCACATCGTTGGTTGCAGGGATCGGGTTGTTTGGTGCGGTTGCTGCTTACTTTACATTTCAACTCACCGGTGATTGGCGATTGTGTTATAAAATTGGTGGAGGGTTAGGGATTCTCCTGCTCTTTCTCCGGATAAAAGTTGCGGAGTCGGGTATGTTTAGTAAGGTCAAAGAACAAAATGTTAGCCTGGGTGATTTTAGAATGTTCTTTAACAATGCCATTCGTTTTAAGAAGTATATGTTGGCGATTCTTATTGGTCTACCCACATGGTATGTTATTGGTATTTTGGTCAATCAAAGTGACAAATTTGCAGAGCAACTTTTCAACAGTAAAACCATCGATTCGGGACGCTCCATTATGTTTGCCTATTCCGGCATAGCAATAGGCGACATATTAATAGGGTTGGTAAGTCAGCAACTTAAGAGTAGAAAAAAGGCCTTACTTCTGTTTTATACATTTACGATTCTATCGGTATCCTTTTTCTTTAGCCCCTTAAATAATAGCGATACATCCATGTATGGTGTATGTGCTGTTATGGGATTTAGTGCAGGGTTTTGGGCTATTTTCGTGACTATGGGTGCTGAGCAGTTTGGAACAAATTTACGCGCCACTGCAGCGACCACGATACCCAACATGGTAAGGGGTGCCTTACCTTTGATTAATTTGATGTTCTTGAATTTGTTTCAAAAAACCTGGGGATGGGAATTGGTCATCAGTGGGATCATTACGGGAGTGGTCACCATTTCCATCACTTTAGTGGCTTTCTATTTTACAGAGGAAACGTTTAGTAAAGACCTGAATTTTATTGAAAAAGATAACCCTTGATTTTAGGAGATTATCCCTAAGATTTATCACTACAAATTGAATTTAATGGCTATTTTTAAGTTGAAACACCATTCGTGTGCGTACTAGGAGGGGTATAACGGTATTTTTTTTCTTACTGGCTTTGTCGGCAGGAGCACAAAATCGTTTACGTATTGACAGCCTTAAAGCCATCTTACCTTTGGCTGTAGAGGTACAGCGGTTTAAGATTTTAAGCGATCTGGGTTTTGAATACAGACTTTCTTTTCCGGACAGTACAATTTTTTATTGTAAGCAAGCCTACGATTTAGGGAAGGAGTTAAAGTTAAAGAAGGATCTTTCACGGCCCTTAAGCTTTATTGGATTGGCCAGTGCGTATAAGGGCGACTATAAAAGTTCTTTTGATTACCATAAACTCGCCATCGATGTTGCCGAAGAGCAGCGTGATTCTATTCAATTAGGATATTGTTATAATAATTTTGGACGTCTGTTTTTTGATCAAGGTGATTTATCGCGCGCCTATGACAATTTGATTAAAGCACAAGAAATTTTTGAGAGTACCCAGGATGTTATGGGAAGAGCCTATGTGTATCGAAGTTTATCCAATCTTTATAAGTCGCAAGGTGACTATCAAAAGGCGTTGCAAACATCTCATAAGGCTTATGAATTACGTTTAACGTTAGGAGAACCCAGGCCCCTGATATCTGCACTGACAGAACTTGGGTTGGTCTATAGTGAATTAAAAAGTAAGGTTGATGCGAACCTCTGTTTTCAAAAAGCAGATTCAATAGCGCAAAAGGTTCAGGATTTTATTAGTCAGGCCGAAATAAGAATTGGATGGGCTGAATTTTTAGCAAATAATGGAAATGTTAACGAGGCTGATACGCTCGCACGTCAGGCGTTTGCCATGGTGAATAAAACTTCGAATACCCGACTCATGCCTCGCGTGAACCTGTTAATGGGGCAAATTCAGTATAAGTTAAAGGACAATCGACAGGCAGTACCTTACCTGAAGAATGTGTTGACCTTAGCCGGATCAGCGAATTTGGATTTGCAACGCGATGCACATTTTTATCTGGCAAAAATTTATGAGGAAGATGGTAATCAATCGGAAGCCACCCTGAATACGAACCGATACTTGATTTTAAAAGAATCACTCCAGAGCCTTGAATTGGCGCGGCAAATTGAAAAGCTTCAGTTTCAATTAGAGATTGAAAAAAAGGAAAGTGAGAATGAACTTCTAAAGGCTAATGATGCCCGCAACGATGCGATTATTAGTCAACAGCGATTAGAGAACATTATCCTGATTGTTATTGTAACTTTTATTACCGCCTTATTTTTTGTCCAATTCAGAAACAGCAAACGGAAAAGACAAGTCAATGAGAAACTGGAGCAGCAATATGAAGAAATTGAGAAGCAGCGATTTGAGATTATCCATCAGAATGAAAAGTTAGAAAAGAGGAATCATGATCTTTCGGACCTGAATCATGAGAAGGATACACTCATGAATATTGTGGCGCATGATTTAAAATCACCGTTAAATCGTATTAAGGGGTTAACGGATCTTATCGAGATGGAGAGTGATCTAAACCCTAATCAGAAAAAGTATTTGGGCTTGATTCGTGATTCAACGAGGTCCGGTCTTGATTTAATCATCGACTTGTTGGATGTAAATTCACTAGAAGTGAATCGAGAGCCGAGTTACTCATTATTCGATCTAAGCACTTTTTTACAGGATCGTGTAAATACTTTCAGGCATTATGCAGCGGTGAAAGAAATTGAAATTAAGTTTACAGAAAATGGTATTGACGAAATCTTCTTAGATCAGGATTATCTTGCAAGAATTCTTGACAATTTAATTTCAAATGCCATTAAATTTTCTCCAAAGAAAACATTCGTTACCGTTTCTGCTGAAAAGACGGAGGGCCATTATTCCATTAAAGTGAAGGATCAGGGTCCCGGTTTTAGTGTTCAGGATAGGAAATTCCTCTTCCAGAAATTTAAAAAGTTGAGTGCCCGACCTACAGCAGGAGAGAGTTCCAACGGGTTAGGCTTGGCCATTGTTAAAATTCTGGTCGATCGATTGGGTGGTCAAATTGAACTTCGGTCAGATGACCATGCAGGAAGTGAGTTTATTGTACGTTTCCCGGCCAAAAATAAAATACTGGTTTAACTCTATTCCGTTTAAACCCCTTTTGGCTTTGCGTGTCTAAAGCCAAACAAAAATTAACTATATGAGACGTTTTATCGGAATAATGTCATTATTAATGATCATTACGGTTTTTTCAGCCAAAGCTCAAGGCGCCACACCTGTTGTGGATCAGCGACAGGACAACCAAAAAGATCGCATTGAAGGTGGAGTTAAAAGTGGTGAATTAACACGCAGAGAAACCCGCAAGCTTGCTAAAGACCAACGCGAACTTAGACGAATGGAGAAGAGATCTAAAGCAGATGGTGAAGTAACGAACAAAGAAAGAGCAAGACTTCAACAAAAAGAGAATCAGAATAGTCGTGCTATTAGACGTCAAAAGCACGATGCACAAGATCGACCAAGAGCTAACAACTGATAATAAAAAACCCCGACTAGTCGGGGTTTTTTAATTTAGACTTTAGCCAAAGCTTGCTCAAGGTCATTGATCAAATCTTCAGCATCTTCTACACCGATGCTCAGCCGAATCAAAGAATCTACTAATCCATTTTTTATACGTTCTTCTTTTGGAATACTGGCGTGGGTCATTGAGGCCGGATGATTAACAAGCGACTCCACGCCACCCAGGGATTCTGCTAAAGAAAATAGCTCAACACTTTTCATGAGTGTAAAGGCCTTTTCAAGACTGTCATCTTTTAAGGTAAAAGAGAGCATACCTCCAAAATCACGCATTTGCTTTTTGGCAATAGCGTGGTTAGGATGATCCGAAAATCCTGGCCAGTATACTTTGCCAACTTTTGAATGACCTTTTAAAAATTCAGCAATCTTTTTTCCATTCTGGCAATGGCGTTCCATGCGCAAGTGAAGGGTTTTGATACCCCGCAGTACAAGAAATGAATCTTGAGGACCGGGTACTGCGCCACATGAATTATGAATGAAGGCAAGCTCCTGATGTAACTTTTCGTTATTGGTGATTAGTGCACCCATAATCACATCGGAATGACCCCCAAGATATTTTGTTACAGAATGCATCACAATGTCTGCCCCAAGGTCCAATGGGTTTTGTAAATAAGGTGAAGCAAAGGTATTATCGACTGCTACGAGGATGTTTTGTTTTTTGGCAATATCCACGCAAGCTTTTATGTCGATGATGTTCATCAGGGGATTACTCGGAGTTTCTAACCAAATGAGTTTTGTTTTTGGATTGAGGTACGCCTCGATGTTTGATGCATTTGTTAAATCGATGAAATGGAATTTAATTCCAAATCGTTCAAACACGCGTTTAAACATGCGGTATGAACCACCGTATAGGTCATTGCTCGTAATAACTTCATCACCGGGATTTAACAATTTGATCACGGCATCAGTGGCGCCCATCCCGGAGGAAAAGCACAATGCATATTTTCCGTTTTCCAATGCTGCCAGACTTTTCTGAAGAGAATTACGCGTAGGATTTGCACCGCGCGCATAGGCATAGCCTTTATGTTTAGAGGGTTCCTCCTGTACATAGGTGGAGGTTTGATAAATAGGGGTCATGATGGCTCCCGTAGTTGGGTCGGGTTCCACTCCAGCGTGCACTGCTTTTGTTCCGAATTTCATTTGGTTTGAGTTGAAAATGTGGGGCAAAAATAACAGAATGAGCGGTCACTTCATGCGAACATCCATGATTCAGTAATTATTCACGTTCTTTTTGGTATTTTCAAGGTGCTAAAAAATCCCCACGCTCATGAAAAGGTCATTTTTACCTATCTCTTTATCTTTTGTAGTTTGTTTTGGCGTTTTCAATGCCGCTGCCCAGGTAGGTATCGGTACCGAAAACCCTAGTGCCAATGCGGTGTTGGAATTAAAATCACCTGGCAACAACCAGGGCTTTTTGGTGCCCCGGTTAACCACCGCTCAGCGAACTGCCATTTCAGGTTTGGGGGCTTCGGAAAAAGGCTTGTTGGTGTTCGATATTTCAGATGACAAGTTTTATTACTGGAGTGGAAGCGCATGGATAGTAATTGAGGATAGTGTTGGAACAGGTACTGTTACAAGTATTGCAACCAATGCCGGAATTACCGGGGGGCCAATTACCGTGTCGGGCACTATAGGCTTAGCCGATAATGGAGTAACCAGTGCTAAGATTTTAGACGGTACTGTTGCTACAGCAGATTTAGCAAATGGAGCTGTCACTTCAGCCAAGCTTGCCAATACAGCAGTAACTGCCGGATCGTATGGAACAGCAACGCAAGTGCCTCAACTTATAGTAGATGCTCAGGGAAGAATAACAGGTGTAGTCAATACAACAATTGTGGTGCCTCCAAGCGGAGCTGCTGGCGGAGATTTAGCAGGCAGCACCTATCCCAATCCCATTGTTGCGAATAATGCCATCACAACGGTTAAGATAAACGACAATGCCGTCACCAGTGCAAAAATTTTGGATGGTACAGTGGCTAGTTCAGACATTTTAGATGCTACTATTGTGAGTGGAGATTTGGCGAATAATGCTGTGACCACCGCAAAGATTACTGATGGATCAGTTACCAGCACCAAACTTGCCAACACTGCCGTTACGGCTGGCACTTATGGAACCGCTACCCAGGTTTCACAGATTACAGTCGATGCGCAGGGAAGGATAACGGGTGCCAGTAATGTTACCATTACGGGAGCCGCACCTACCGGAGCGGCCGGTGGGGATTTGACCGGTAATTATCCAAACCCAACGGTAGCAGCAGGTGCCGGAAGCAATGTGGTAACCTCTATTAACAATGCGGCTACAACAGGAACGGTGAATACAAACCGGTTAAATACCGCAGTAGTATTGGATTCAGAATCACCCGTAGGAGGAGATGTGAGCGGAAATTTTGGAACAGGGTTGCAGATCAATGCCAGTGCAGTAACGACAACTGAAATTTTGGATGGTACCATTGCTACAGGAGATCTAGCAAACAGTTCAGTGACGGCAACAAAACTGGCGAACACCGCAGTAACTGCAGGCTCGTATGGAACAGGTACTCAGGTTTCACAAATTACAGTAGACGCTCAGGGTAGAATAACTTCGGCCAGCAATGTGACCATCACCGGTGCAGCGCCTACGGGTGCTGCTGGTGGAAATTTAGCGGGAACATATCCCAATCCAACCATCGCTGCAGCAGCCGGTACCAACATTGTAACCGCAGTGAATGATGCTGCTACCACCGGAACTATTAATACCAATAAACTTAATTCTGCAGTGGTCTTAGACAGTGAGGCGCCTGCTGCAGGTGATGTGAGTGGAAACTTTACTGGCGGATTGCAAATTAATGCCAATGCGGTTACCAGTGCTGAAATACTCGATGCAACCATTGCCACTGCGGACTTAGCAAACACGGCAGTAACCGATGCAAAAATAGCTTCGGGTGTAGCCGTTGCAAAACTCACACCTTCAGCCACCAATGGACAAGTCCTAACCACCGTAGCAGGCGCAACAGCTTGGGCAAATCTTCCAGCCTCCGGAACGGTAACCAATATTGCAACCGGCACAGGACTTTCAGGTGGACCCATTACTACTACCGGTACAATTAGTTTAGCCAATACTGCAGTAAGTGCCGGATCGTATGGATCAGCAACACAGGTTCCGAACTTTACTGTGGATGCTCAGGGGAGGCTAACCGCTGCCGCAAATACTACAATCAGCGGAGTAGCACCAGGCGGAACGGCTGGAGGAGATTTGAATGGAACATATCCCAATCCCACAGTGGATGGACTACAGGGTAGGGCAGTAGCAACCACAGCGCCAGCCGATGGACAGGTTTTAAAATGGAATGGTACCGCTACAGCCTGGACACCGGCAGCAGATAATTCAAGTGCGTTTACATTGCCTTTTACAGCAACTCAAACCGATGCTACTACTCTATTAAGTATAACGAATCAGGGAACAGGACGTGCCGGGCAATTTTTTGTTGACAATGCTAGCAGTAACGCTCCTCCGTTAAGTAGCTCAACTACAGGAACAGGCTTTTCATTTGTAGCAACAGGACAAACCTTTGGGATTGGCGCTTCCTCTTCAGTGCAAGGTGGCCTTGCCGGATACTTTTACAACTCTTCCGACAGGGGTTATGGTGCATGGGGTGTTCTTAATACGGCTGGCTCTGCCTCATCAGGTGCTTTAGGTGCTACCTATTTAAATGATGGAGTCTATTTTGGTGTTGGGGTTCAGGCGATAGGGGATGATTACGGTATACGGTCTACTGGTGGAATTTATGGAGGCGAATTTTTACGCGCTAGTGGAAATGTTCGGGTTCTATTAGCGGGAAGTGGTACTGCAGTGTATGCCAGTAATGGTGAAGATTTTGGTGTTGCAATGGGCGGTTACTCTAACGGAGTTACGAGTACGGGTATTAGTGGACAGGGTACCGATATTGGAGTTTCAGGAACCCATACTGCAGGTACCGGAACAAACCCTGGCGTATTTGGTCAAACATTTTCTACAGATGCTAACGCATCTGGAGTAACCGGGGTAGTAACTTCAACCTCCCCGGGTGGTTCTTCTTCTGGTGTTCGGGGAATTAATAACGGAACTGGGGGATTGGGAATTGGAGTGTATGGTTATCAGGCTGGAACGGGTTGGGGTGTTTATGGATCAACCGGTAATGCTACAGGATATGCAGGATGGTTTAGTGGAAGAGTAAATGTTACCGGTACACTCAGCAAGGGCGGTGGTTCGTTCAAGATTGACCACCCGTTAGATCCACAAAATAAATATTTGTATCACTCTTTCGTTGAATCGCCCGACATGAAAAATATTTATGATGGCGTGGTGACACTGGATGCCAGTGGTCAGGCTGAGATTACGTTGCCGGAATGGTTTGGTGCCTTAAATAGGGACTTCCGGTATCAGCTAACCTGTATTGGTGGGTTTGCGCAGGTATATATTTCTAAGGAAGTAAATAATAACAGGTTTAGTATTGCCGGGGGAACACCCGGTCTGAAAGTTTCATGGCAACTCACGGGTATCCGTAAAGATGACTTTGCGGAAAAGAACCGCATTCCTGTTGAGGAGATGAAACCGGCAAATGAGCGCGGAAAATATTTGTATCCGGAGGCTGCCGGGGCTTCAAAATCCATGGGGATAAATTATGAAATGGAGCAAAGCATTCAGCAAGAGATCAAGGAGATAAAGACAAAAAGTGCAGAAACCCTTAAGCAACAGGAAGCCATAAAAAAGGCAGAGAGCACAAAACCTGCTAAGACAGACAATCAATCTGAGTTAAATAAAATTAATAAGGCCATTCAGCAACAATAGCAGTATGAAAAGGAATATGATTATTACTTTTTTGTGGTTGCTTGGTGGGAGTTCCCTGATGGCCCAAAGTTTTTACATTCAGGGATCCTCTACCGTGACTTTAAGCGCGGGTTCAATTTTATCTGTGACAGACAGTCTCGTTAATAATGGTATCATCACCAACAATGGCAACATGGTAATGGGTGGTGTATGGTATAATTTAGGTACCTATAATCCGGGCACGGGTGAGATTACGTTTAACAGCCCGACAGGATCTGGTCCCCAGATTATCAATCATAATAATCAAGCCTTCACTAAACTTAGAATCAGTGGCGGGGGAGAAAAATTGATTTTAGCCGATCTGACCATTGTTGAAGAACTGATTCTGGAAGATGGAGTAATCGCCAACGAGAATGATCACCGGGTAATATTCAATAGTGGTGCCATTGTCACAGGGGGTGCAGATCAGTCGCATATTAATGGACCGGTTTATCAGCAGGGAACAGGGGATAAACTTTTCCCGGTTGGTAATGGAACAACCTATCTTCCGGTAGAAATATTGGGAATCACCACCGCTTCAGAAGTTGGAGTGAATCTGGTAGAATTCTCCACGCCACAATCGTTTGATTTTAGGTCAGAGCTTTCGGCAGTCTCGGATAAGCGATACTGGGAAATGGATGTCGTAAATGGTTCATTGACAGGAACTCAGATTTCACTTCCTATTCATGGTGATGAAGGACTTTCGACAACGGCACCCACCACACAATATGTGATTGTACAATCCTCTGACTCACCCATTGAATTTGAAAGCCTGGGCCAGTTAAATTTTACAGGAAGCACAACCAGTGGAAGAATTGTAAGCAATAACGCGGTTACGGAGAATCTGATTTCCATTGGTATTCTTTCTGAGGGCATTGTTGTGTACAATGCAATTTCTGCTGATGGCGATGAAAGAAATGCCATTATGAGAATCAGCAACATCACCTCATTCACCAACAATAAAGTATCCATCTTTAACCGATGGGGCGATAAAGTATTTGAGGTAAAAGGTTATGACAATGATCAACTGGCCTTTCGTGGAGATTCAAATGTAGGCGGGACTAAAGAACTTCCAGCGGGAACCTACTTTTATGTCATTGATTTAGGTGACGGAAGCCCGTTGGTAAACGGTTATATTTCTTTGAAGCGGTAAAAACTATTTTTTACGCCAGTATTCCCGAATAGCTTCTTTCCAGTCAGCCTGTCCGGCAGGCAGGTTTGTTGTATTCTTGAGATAAAGCGCAGTATTGATGAGCATGGTTCGCTCGGAGGATGGTTTTTTCTCAGCGGCTTCGATCAAGAGATCATATAGAGCGGATGGGTTTTGATCCATCATGCGTTCAAGGGACTGAAGTATGGATTCTTTGGTACTTGCCTGAGGTTCTTCAGAAATTGGTTCTGCATGAATTTTTTCACTGAGCGGAGTGGGGCTTACAAATGAAGCAGCCTGTTGTTTCAGAAACAGGTCTAAATCTTTTAATGGGTTTTTGTTCTTACTCATTTCAGATGCTTCAATATTTCATTCACCACGGGCTGATACTCCTGTTCCGCACTTAATGTACTGAAATTTACATACAGGTTCTTTTGAGGTACTCTAACATCCAGAATAATGGCTTCCACGTTGCTCAAACTTTCATGAATAGTTTTCATGCTGGTAAAACTGTGAATGCGATTGGGTAGCACCAATATTTTTAAGGCGGGGTTCAGCCCAAGGGCCGGAGTCAAATCGGTTACGGTTTGGTACGTCACCAGTAAATCATTTTGGGTTAAGCTGGTCGGAACAATTACAGCATCACTTACCAGGCAAAGTTTTTTGATCCCTTCATCGGTGGTTTTCCCGGCACTGTCCACAATCACATAGTCTAGTGCAGTATTTTTTTTGATTTGAATCAATTCGTCCGCTACTTGATGATCTTGAGAGCCAAGGATTTCGAAACTGCTTTTTCCGGTGGCCTCACCCCTCAACTGCTCCATCTTGCGCAGTGTGTTCAGCGTATAATTGGTATCCGTTTCTACCAATAAAACTTTCCTGCCTGATTCATGCAACGCGGTAGCCAGATTTATTGCATTAGTGGTCTTTCCGGTACCGCCTTTGCGGCTAATAAAGGAAATGATTTTAGGCATACGCAAGTTTAAGGTTCAAGGTTCAAAGATCAAAGTTAAAATAACGTATACCTTGAGCCTTACCTACCTAAATAGAACGATCGGTATCAAATTTCTCAAGATAATCGGCAACCCTTCGCACGAGCATACCGCCCAACGATCCATCTACTACACGGTGATCATACGAGTGTGACAGAAACATTTTATGACGGATGGCAATGGCATCACCATAAGGTGTTTCTATGACTGCCGGTTTTTTCTGTACTGCCCCTAATGCCAGAATACCAACCTGAGGCTGCACGATGATAGGCGTGCCCATCACATTTCCAAATGAACCAACGTTGGAAACCGTAAAGGTTCCACCTGCCAGTTCATCCGGCTTCAGTTTATTTTCGCGAGCCCGTTTGGCAAGATCATTAACCACTTTCGCTAACCCGGTCAGGTTATATTGATCAGCATTTTTGATGACAGGTACAATCAGATTACCCGATGGCAAAGCCACTGCCATACCAATGTTGATATCTTTTTTCTTAATGATTCGCTCTCCGTCCACCTGAATGTTGATCATCGGGAAATCTTTGATGGCAAGAATAACGGCTTCAATGAAAATGGGTGTATAGGTTAAAGAATCTCCTTCGCGTTTCTGAAAGGCATCTTTCATCTTATTTCTCCAGAACACAATGTTGGTTACATCAGCCTCTACAAATGAAGTAACGTGAGGTGAGGTGCGCTTGGAGTCTACCATGCGCTCAGCAATCATCTTGCGCATGCGGTCCATTACAATAATTTCATCTCCCGCACTAACGGAGGCAGGAACCATAGGAGCGGAGGTCGACCCGGCTGGCATGGCCTTTATAGTTTTACCCAGCTTGCGATTTTGCACATACCCTAAAATATCCTTCTTCGTTACCCGACCTTCCAAACCAGACCCTTCAATAGTTTCCAATTCGGTTACCGGAATGTTCTCTTCCTTCGCAATATTCTTTACCAAGGGCGAATAGAATCGACTTGCACTTTTAAAATCAGCTACGGCAGGAGCATGAGAACCATTTGATCCACCGGATACAACTGGCACTGTTTCCTTTGAAGGCTTAACAGGTTCTTTCTTGACTTCTGCAGTAGGAACTGCGGGAGAATCCGTGTCCGCGGCATCCGTGGTGATAATGGCAATGGCTTTTCCAACTTTTACCACTTCCCCTTCCTTGGCTAAAATCTCCTTTAAAATGCCGGCATGCATAGAGGGTACCTCGGTGTCCACCTTATCGGTAGCGACTTCCAAAACAGACTCATCTTGCTCAATCTTGTCACCAGGTTTTTTAAGCCACGTCAGGATGGTGGCCTCCATTATACTTTCGCCCATTTTAGGCATTACCAGTTCCACAAGCGCCATGTGTTCAAAAATTTTTAGACGGGTAAAGTTAATATTTTTATCAGTACACGCTAACGATTGCGCCCGGGCAAAAGGTGCAAATCCTACCGAATAAAGTGCTGGTTTTTAACAATTCCGGGCGTTTCAATTTTGCATTCAATCGCCCTCCCCATACCATCTTTGGGTGATATCAGTCATGAATATTCCCTGACGGAGGTCATACTATTTTTTAAGTCATCAGGGTATTTTCAGAAAACTAAATTTTACTGCTATGAACGCTCCTGATATACTTGAAAAGCCGATTTCAATCAAATCACAAAAAACTAAAGAAATAAAGTATGTGTACTCCTTCCGCGAAGGCGATGGAAAAAACAAACAACTGCTGGGAGGCAAAGGCGCCAACCTTTGCGAGATGACCCAAATAGGTCTTAATGTTCCTCCAGGCTTTGTAATCTCCACGCAAGCCTGTCTCAGTTACCTGGCCCATGACGACCGGAAGTTACCCGAGAATCTGATGGACGATGTGCGTCTTCAGATTAAAGCTATTGAAAAGGCAACTGGAAAAATTTTCGGTGATCCTGAGAATCCGCTTTTAGTTTCTGTTCGTTCAGGATCGGCCATGTCAATGCCGGGAATGATGGATACTATCTTAAACCTGGGACTTAACCAGAAAACCCTTCAGGGACTGATCAAACAAACCAGCAATGAACGATTTGGTTTTGATGCCTACCGCAGGTTCATTCAACTTTTTGGAAAAGTTGCCTTGGGAGTGCCCGATGAAAAATTTGATAAGCACTTTGAGGAGGTTAAGAAACGGGCTGGAGTAAAAGTTGATATTGGATTAAATGCAACCGATCTGGAGGAGATCAGCGAGCGATTCCTGAAAGTAGTGAACGATACACTTGGTAAGCCGTTCCCGGAAGATGTTTACGAACAACTGGAGATTGCCATCAAGGCTGTTTTTAATTCATGGATGGGGAAACGCGCCATTGACTACCGAAGAGAATTTAAGATTACACCTGAAATGGCCAATGGTACTGCAGTGAATGTGGTAGCCATGGTATTTGGAAATTTAGGTAATGATTCTGCCACCGGTGTTGGATTTACACGCGACCCTGGTACTGGTGAAAATATCATGTTTGGTGAATACCTCACCAACGCCCAAGGCGAAGATGTAGTGGCGGGCATTCGTACCCCTAAGCCGGTAAGCGAACTTGCTATTGAAATGCCAGAGCTATATAAGCAACTGGAAGCGTTGCGCGAAAAATTGGAAAAACATTACCACGAGGTTCAGGATTTTGAATACACCATTGAAAAAGGTGTGTTGTATTGCCTGCAAACCCGCAATGGAAAAATGAATACCACCGCCATGGTCCGCACTTCTGTGGAAATGGTTAAAAGTGGATTGATCACCAAAGAGCAGGCCTTGCTGCGCATCAAGCCTGATATGCTGGAGCAACTTCTTCACCCCCGGTTGGATTCCAGTCATAAGGTTCAACCGTTGGCTCAAGGATTACCCGCTTCACCAGGCGCTGCTTCAGGTCATGTAGTGTTTGATGCTGACCGTGCAGAGTTATTAGGTCATGCCGGAGAGAAGGTGATTTTGGTTCGTGAGGAAACTAAACCGGAAGACATTCATGGGTTCTTTGCAGCTCAAGGCGTGCTCACTAGCCGTGGAGGAAAAACTTCTCACGCAGCCGTAGTAGCTCGTGGCATGGGCAAACCATGCGTAGCGGGAGCCGATGGTATTCATGTAGATGTTAAACTTCGTCAGGCTGTTATTGGAGATAAAGTGTTATATGAAGGTGATTTTATCACGATCGATGGTGGAACAGGATTTGTCTATCAAGGAATTATTCCAACCGTTGAACCGACTTTCTCGGATGAATTAAAAACAATTTTGAATTGGGCCGATGAAGTAGCCACATTAAAAGTATTCGCCAATGCTGATACACCAGAGGGTGCTCGCAAAGCATTGAGCTATGGAGCAAAAGGCATAGGGCTTTGCCGTACGGAGCGCATGTTTAATGATGTTGACCGACTACCGATCGTGGTAGAAATGATATTGGCTGCTACGGTGGCAGAGCGCGAAAGTGCTTTGAATCGGTTAAAGGAAATTCAACGGCATGATTTCAAAGAGATCCTTGCCGTGATGGCACCTCATCCTGTTACGATTCGATTGTTAGATCCTCCAATCCACGAGTTTCTTCCTACCGAGGAAGTGTTACGCGATGAATTGGAAAATCTCCATCACCTGAAAAACACCGTGGGTGGTATTACCAATTTGTTCAGCAGTCTGAGATTACTCAATGCAGATTTGTCGATGGCCACCAAGGCACCCGATCCATTTAATCTGAGTGGTGTTGAATTGGTTGCTCAGGCAATTCAGAAAAAAGAACAGATGCTGAAGAAAGTGAAGGAGTTGCATGAAGTGAACCCGATGTTAGGTCACCGGGGTGTTCGGTTGGGACTGACGTTCCCCGAAATTTACAGGATGCAAATCCAGGCAATATTGGAAGCTGCGGCAGACTGTCAGAAAGAACTTATTGATGTGCGTCCAGAAATTATGGTGCCTCAAGTATGTACAGCTCAAGAATTGAGACAAGTGAAAGTGTTTGTCGATGAAATTCGTGAACGCATTGAAAAGGAACGCAACCTTAAACTGAACTTCAAGTTTGGAACCATGATTGAGGTGGTGCGCGCCTGCTTGCAGGCCGATGACCTTGCGAGCGTAGCTGACTTCTTCTCGTTTGGTACCAATGATTTAACACAGGCAACGTTCTCGTTCTCCCGTGAAGATGCTGAGAATAAATTCCTACCGTTCTATATCCAAAACGGAATTCTGGAAGATAACCCTTTTGAAGTATTGGATAAGAAAGGAATGGGCAAAATCATGAAGCTGGCAGTAGACGATGGACGGAAAACAAAACCTGAATTGAAAGTAGGTATTTGTGGTGAGCATGGTGGTCACCCGGAATCCATTAAACTCTGCCATCATATCGGATTGAATTACGTATCATGTTCCGGTCCACGCGTGCCCGTTGCGCGATTGGCCGTGGCACATGCAAAGTTAGGGGCCTCAGCGTATAGCAGTAATTGATCTAAGCTGAGGGGTTTGGTTGACAAGGAGCTGGTGTCGCAAGGCATTGGCTCCTTCCTATTTGAGCCTCTGCACCATTAATAATTAGAGAGGAGTCACTTACGCTGTACCCCTGGCAAACCCTACCGTCTCCCGATAAAGCTGGGGCGATACATCAGCATTCGTTTTGAAGAAACGGCTAAAGTAGTGCTCATCGTTATAACCTAATTCACTGGCTATTTCTTTAACGGGCTTGTTGGTTAAGTATAATTCACGCTTCGCTTCTATAATGATTCGTTCGGAGATCAAATCCGTCAAGGTTTTGTTAAAGTGTGTCTTGGTGATTTTGGCTAATGCTTTGGGTGTGATGTGCAGTAAATCGGCATAGTTGCTGGCGGAGTGCTTTGTTCTGAAATGCTCTTCAATGGAATCTTTTAGCTTTTGTAAAATAAAAGGTTCTTTGTTATCGGCTGTCGCTTGCTTTGCTTCAGGCTGCTGTTGGGCCTTTAAACGGGAAGCGGTGATTAAGAATATTTTCAAATAAGAAATCAACAACTCATATTGAGCCAAAGCCGGATTTTGCATTTCGGTTTTCATTTGCTCCAATATCATTTTAAGCGTTGCTTCGGATGGGGCATCCACCAGGGTAATGGGTGGATTATAGATATTATTAAAGAGAATGCCATTGCAGGACACTTCCTTATGGTGTTTCAGGATACAAAAGAAGTCCGAATGGAACTGAATGGCCACGCCCTTCACCTTCTTTGCTTTCGAAATCATGAAAGGCTGGTAGGGTGAAAATGCCAGCAGCGAGTTTTTCTCAAATTTATATTCTGAAAAATCAGCTTTTAATCCCCCGCTGCCTTCCCTGATCCAGAGGAGCGAAAAGTAGTTATGTCGCTGGATATGATCGAAGCTGCTGTGATCTTCAAATTCAGCAAGTCTAAAACCTAAATTTCCGTTTTGCGGATTGACTAACGTGAAGGTGGATTGGTTAAGCATAAGGCGTGTTGTGGCAAAATGTTTTATATTAACAGCGTTAAGCCAGCCTTCGTTCATGCTCAGTAATTTCTAAATCGTTGATGCTGGCAAACCGCTTGGCCATATAGCCATTTTCATCGAACTCCCAATTTTCGTTTCCATACGCCCGAAACCATTTCCCTTCGGCATTTTGGTATTCATATTCAAAACGCACGGCAATGCGGTTGTCGGTATGAGCCCAATATTCCTTCTTCAGTTTGTAGTGCAATTCTTTCTTCCACTTATCGGTTAGAAATTTTACAATCTCTTCCCGACCATTAATGAACAAATTTCGATTGCGCCATTCGCTATTGATGGCGTAGGTCTTCGAAACCCGAACCGGGTCTTTGCTGTTCCAAGCGTCTTCCGCCAGCTGAATTTTTTGTTTGGCCGTTTCCATGTTGAACGGGGGTAGCGGTAATTTTAATTCTTCCATGATTAGTATCCTTTAGTTCCTAACACTCCCTAAGATGCACTTTCAAGTTTGACTGGTTCTATTATTATTACCTCATCACCTACACGTAACCATTTTCCTTTTTGAGTTTCGGGAATGTAGGTATTAATCGTCAGGTGATATAGATTGCCATATTCCGGCAGGTGACTGTTGTATGGCAATGTACTTTCCCTCCGTTTCATCATTCGCCTGACAAAGGATTTGTCCGTAATGCCTGTCAACGGATCTCTCGGTGGCACATTACAACGAGCGCGTGGACTCACCCCAATCATCTCAACTTCTCCCACTTGAATTCGCATACCCACTCCGGGCTTGCCTACTAAGTTCTCTTCCCAATACGGGTTTACACCGCTCAACTCAATCGTTGCGCGAAACCGAAGACGGATGTCTTCCAACGTTCGATTGGAGAATTCCTGCTGCAACGAACGTAACGAGGCTTCACTCACAATGGTTACGCTACTGGCCGTGGGGATGTCCATCAATTGTCCCTGTGTATTTTGAATGAGCGATACGGGTTCTCCAAAAAATTCTCTTAAGTAGGATTCTAATTCTTGCTTTTGATTGATGAGGTGAAAAGAGTGTGTAGTTCCACCCACTCGAGGTGCCAGGTGCACCACATAATTAGGTAAATCATATTCTGCCTTCAATTCATTCACTCTTCCTGTGCGCTTGCTGTTCAAATACCGTTGATCTTGTGTGATCATGGCAAACTCACGGTCATAACGAAGGGAATGCACGCCTACTTCAGCTTCTTGCAGCTCGACCGGGTCGAGGGCTTTGATGGGGTATATGCGAATGCATGAAATAACTGGTTTCATTTTTTTATTATTAACCTTCAATAAGTGCCGCTGTCCCCATTCCGCCTGCGGTAAAGACAAAACGAGGCATCGACCACCACCATTTTGTTGACAAGATGCATTGCTACCAACCTAAAAATAAATGGATAAAGAATGCAATTGGATGGATAATTTTCCGAAAGTTATTTTGAAAAGTAAAAGCCGAAATCATCTTCCGGCTTTTACTTAGTAATCTATTCTAATACTTATTCTTAATGAAGAACGGATTCTGTTTCCAAAGCGAGTGCCACCGGAAAGTCAACCGGCACTTCCGTCAGGTTGTGCACATAATTCATAGCAATTTTGTCGGCTACTTGTAAAATCACATCAATCAGGTTTTCGTTGTTATAGCCTTGTGCAAAGAAAGCATCAACTACAGCAGCATCTGCTTTTCCTTTTGCTTTGGTTATGCTGGCCGCTAATTTTACCAATGCATCCAGTTTTGGATTGTCTGATTTGCCAGAACGCAAATCCAATACTTGTTCATCAGTAAAACCATTCATTTTACCAATTACCGTATGGGCACTTTGACAGTAAATGCAACCATTGATTTGACTTACAATTAAGTTAACCGCTTCTTTTTCCCGGTTGCTTAAGGTTGTTTTAGCATTTTGATACGCCAGGTAACGAGCTAAACCATTTTCGGAATAACCGATAGTGGCATAGAGGTTGGGAACAAAACCAAGGGCTTTTTGAAGGTTATCGAAGATGGCTTGGTTGGCTGGGGCAACTTCATCTCTTGTGGGAACTGTGAATTTTTTCATTGTTTTTATTTTTTAATGTTTGGTGTCGTTATTGACAATACAAAAGTGCAACGGAACGACACCGTTTAAAATGGAGGATGTACGCGAATAGGTGGACAATTTTCCCAATAGCTAAAAGGAGAAAATATAGATAGGCTGGGTTGATTCTATTGACCTTACTTCAGCAATAATCGGTTAAAGTATATTGCACTTATGGCTTGAGCAAACTGAACGTTTAACCTTGTTTCTGATGATTCACGGAGGCTAATAAAGTGGAATCAACCCATCCTTTAAAGTATGAAACAGCTTTATCGAAATTCTGTTGGGCCATATCGGATAGCCCTTGATGCAATTCCCAATGAATTCCTGAAATGGCCATTACATAAACTTCGGGAGTTTGATTGAATAAGTCGTTTGTCAACCATAATACGGTTTCAGGTTCAAGCTTGTGAGTAGTGAATGCTTCTATGCGTGCTGGCATGCATTTGTAAAAGGAATAACCGTCATCATATTGAGTGTGTGAGGCATCGACAAAAATTACCTTTTTATATTCTGTTATCAATAAGGCATCTTCAATTTGAAGTTGATAGCGGTAGTCAATTTCAAAGACATCCTCCTGATTCGAAAATTCATCTACAAATTTCCAGCCCAGCGCATCATCACTGCGGCCACTGTTGCCGATGCCAAGCATCAATATCTTATCCGTTCTTAAATCGTTCATCGATTAATTCGCCTTGATGATTGATTAATTCTACATGTAAAGGCATTTGTCCTAATGCTTGTGTTGCGCAACTCAGGCAAGGGTCGTAAGCCCGAATCGCCACTTCTACCTGGTTGAGCATTCCATCGGTAATGGTTCCTTTTTGACTAATGACATTGTTAGCGACCCAGCGCACAGCCTGGTTCATGGCTTCATTGTTATGGGTAGTAGAAACGATCAGGTTGCACCGTGTAATCATTCCTTTGTCATCGATTTGATAGTGATGGGTTAGCGTGCCGCGAGGTGCTTCAATGATTCCAATCCCTTCATGTCTTGTTTTACCCTCACGCACTAAATCTGAACTTAATATTTCATCATCGTGTAGCAAATCCCTCATCATTTCTGCGCAGTGCAGGATTTCAATCAAACGTGCCCAGTGTGAGTAGAGCGTGCTGTTGTTAACTTTCTGCCCGGTAAAGGCAACAAATACCTGACGTTCCTTCTCTGCTAATGGAGTTGGTATTGCATTACAAATGTTAATGCGCGCTAATGGACCAACCCGGTTCCATCCTTTTTCGCGCCCAACTTCTTTCAGGTAGGGGAACTTCATGTAAGACCATCGTTCCACACCTTCTAAAAAGTACTTTTGATAGTCGTTGGTGGAAACGTCTGGGAGGGTAATGTTTCCGATGCTGTCAATCGCACGAAGTTTACCGTGATAGAGTTCCAGGTTTCCAGAATTATCCACCATTCCCAAATGTCCTGACGGAAACATGGCGAATGTATCCAGCATGGATCGGTTCTTCTCATGATAGCCTTTGATGAACTCAATGATCTCTTGCGACCATTCAATCATGGTGTTGATGTTGGGGATATCTTTTCCATTCAGGAAGTATTCGCGTTCCTTTGGATCAAATGTTTTGTGCATGCCTCCGGGTACTGCAGCCACACCATGAATTTTCTTTCCGGCAATGGCTTGAATAATTTCCTGACCAAACTTGCGCATCAGAATTCCCTTTCGCGCCAACTCTTTATTCTCAATGGCTACTGCGAATACATTTCTTTTCTCAACGGGTGCATCTACCCCAAACAATAAATCCGGAGAAGCGAGATAGAAGAAGTGAAGGGCATGCGATTGAAAAATCTGACCATAGTGCATCAATTTTCTAAGTTTAAATGCAGCCGGTGATAAATCCTCCGGATCAACACCCACTAACTGGTCTATTGCTTTGGCTGCCGCCAGGTGATGACTAACCGGACAAATTCCACATAACCGTTGTACCAATACAGGCGCTTCCCAATACGGGTGGCCCTGAATGAATCGCTCAAAGCCTCTGAACTCTACGATATGGAAGAATGAATCTTCCACTTTACCATATTCATCCAGGTGTATGGTTACTCGTCCGTGTCCTTCCACGCGGGTTACCGGATCGATGGTGATTTTCTTTTTCATCTTTAATCGTATTTAAATTCAGAATACAACAGTGAGTAATCTTCACCCCACAATAAGCTCTTCACCACTTTCCAAATATGGTTAGGGGAAGGCGGGCAACCTGGAATGGAATAGTCCACCTTTACGATTTCATTACATGCATAAACCCGATCCAAAATCTTGGGTAAATCTTCATGGTACGGCACGGTATTCTCACCCGCTTCACTGGTAACGCTATTCAAATAGGCTTCCTCCAAACATTCACCCAATGGAATGGTATTGCGCATGGCGGGTAGTCCACCCCACACAGCACATTCGCCCATCACTACCAGGATGTCGCACATCTCTCTGAATTTTTTAAGCGTTTCAATGTTTTCGGTATTGCAACATCCACCTTCCACAATACCCAGGTGACACCGTTGCGTAAAAGTCTTAATGTCGGTGAGCGGAGATTTATTAAAGGAAACCAGTTCTGCGATATCCAATATATCGGTATCGATATCCAGCATCGACATATGGCATCCGAAACAACCGGCCAGTGACACTGTTGCGATGGTTTTCTTTTCAAAATTGGCCACTTTAGGCTTTTCGGTAATCGGATGATGGAAGTGTTTTTGGGCAGACTCCATATCGAAAGGCCGATCGCCAAAAGGTTTAGATAAGCTTTTTCCTCTTACAATAATGGCACCCGTAGGGCACATCTTCATCGCATTTTCTGCTTCTATCTCTGTAAGCTTTGCCTCCTGTTCGTAGTCGATACCAACCATGGTTTCATTACCACGGTTGATGTACATAAACACCCGTTTCTTGTCAGCGGTAAATACTTCCTCTACGCATCTCCTGCATTTAATACACCGGTTGTGCTCCATCACCATCCGCTTGGGCATGTAATCGATCAGCCTGTCTTTAAACAGGTGAGGAAAGCGCGAGGTGGAAATATTTAACTCATAGCCCATGTGTTGCAAATCGCAATGACCGCTTTTCTCACAGGCCGGGCAGAAGTGATTGCCTTCCGCAAACATCATCTCCACCAGGGCTTTTCGCATGTCAACCAGTTCCGGTGTATTCACTTCAACCTTCAATCCTTCGCGGATGCTTTCAGTGCAGGCAGGATTAAATCGCCCGTTAATTTTGCAGGTACAGGTTCGGCACGTACCGAGGGGAGGATCGATGTGTTTGAAGTAGCAAAGGGAGGGAATGAAGACACCATTTTCTTTGGCGGCATCTACCAGGTTAGAACCTTCTTCCGCTTCGTATTTTTTTCCGTCAATCCAGAATGTGCAGGTTGCCATGGTATTAAGGTTTATACTGTTCGTATTCTGCGACAGCGTTCAGGTGATCAAATTTTCTGTAGATACTATTGTCTCCGGATGAAAAGCGCTTCTTGAAATAGTCATCGAATTTTTCGAGTGATTGAATGATAGCGTTGCTGGCGGTTTTCCCTAACCCACACCGACTGCTGGACTTCATGATCATTCCCCAACTTTTCAGTTCTTTCAGATCATTCATATCGGCCAGACCGTTATTGAGCCGTTCGAGTTTACGTTCAATAATGAAATTGCCAGCACGACACGGAGTGCAGACACCACACGATTCGTGTTTAAAGAAATCAGAAAAGTTCATGAGAATATGTACAAGATCGCGATGGCTGTTAAAGATCATGAATGAGCCACCACACCGAATATCTTTTTGTGCCATAAGGTCGAGCATGGAAATGCGCCTGTATTTTTCTTTTACAGATATACATTCTCCTGATGGACCACTTACCTGAATGTAGAAGGGATCTTCGGCTCCGCATTGATCCAACAACTCGGCTACTGTCATACCCCATTCAATTTCATAGAGGCCGGGAAATTTGCAATCTCCCGAAATACTAATCAGCTTGGTGCCGGGTGAGCCGGGAATACCCCGCTTTAGGTATTCGAATGAACCCAGTTGAAGGAGTCTGGCGACAGCAGCAAAAGTTTCCACATTATTGACTACCGTGGGGAGTTGGAGGTATCCCTTCTCTACGGGATAAAACCATTTGGTTCTGGGTTCTCCGCGTTTTCCTTCGATAGACTCCAGCAATGCTGTTTCTTCACCACATACATAGGCGCCAGCACCTACTTCAATTCGGATATCGAAATTGAATCCCTTGATTCCACCGACATCTGCTCCCAGCAATCCTTTTTCATGAAATACTGCGATCTCATTTTCAAGCTTACTTAAGAGCCATCGATATTCTCCACGGAGGTAAATAATACCGTACGAAGCGCCCACGGTAAAACCGGCTATAATCATGCCTTCCAAAACAGAACCAGGCTGGTTATTGAGTAACACCCGGTCTTTGAACGTTCCGGGTTCTCCTTCATCGGCATTGCATATAATGAATTTGGGAGAATCCTTGTAGGACCGGCAGGTATCCCATTTTTTCCAGGTAGGGAAGAAGGCCCCCCCACGACCGGAAAGTTCGGCCAAACGGAGTTGTTCAATTACTCCATCTGGATTCATTCCGTTTAGTTTTTTTATGGCTTCACCTTGAGCATAGGGTGCAAAGAAGATTGTTCGGTTGTTGGCGGGTGTATAGCGGATGTTATCCTGCGGGGTATCGCAAATTTCAGAAGCCGCTTTTCCCTGCTTCAGTTTTTGGATGATCTCTTTTACCTTGAGTGCATTCAGATTCGTGAAAGGGTAGAAGTCTATTAACGCGGCCGGTTCCTGATCACTAAGTCCGATACAGGGTGTTTCGAACAAGCCAAAGGTTCCACTGGGATCAACGGAGTTTAGGTGGGCGCCCGTCTCTCGTATAAAGGTTTCCTTAATCCGTTCGTACCCTTTGAGTTCTGAAATAATGCTATTGTTAATGTAGATCGTGTGCTTTCCGGCCGGCTGTTGGTGAAAGAAATGATAGAATGAGGCTACACCCTCCACTTCAATGTCAGACAACTGATGGTGTTGAGCCAGTTTTTCTATGGATTCTCTTGAAATTTGATTTCTCTCAAGCTGTAATTGCCATAGGTCTGACAATAAAGTAGCCCGTTGGGGCTCGACTGCAAAATTTTTTTTGGGGGAGGAATTTGCGCTCATAATCTGCCGGATTACTGGCTGATTAATATGCGCTGCCTATTTTTAAATAAGTATGATGAAAGTCATGCAAACGATTGCCTTTTGACACTTTATTTTTGTATGGATGTTAGTGCTTGGACTACTTCCTCAAGTTACTTTTTAGGCGGGTATATTTTGCCGGATCATATTCAACACCGCTACGCTGGCCATCCGAATATTGATCATCCGATCTTTTGAAAGTTGTAGTTTTTTAGTGACGGTATGATGCTTATCAGAGTAGGCAATCCAAACGGTGCCAACGGGTTTTTCGGGTGTTGCACCTCCAGGTCCGGCAATGCCACTGGTGGCTACACCAATATCCGTATTGAAACGCGCTCGTACCACGTTGGCCATTTCGTTGATGGTGGGTTCACTGACTGCTCCGTATTTTTCTAATGTCTCCGGCTTAACACCCAGTTGTCGCATTTTAATATCATAAGCATACGGGATCATGCTGCCCTGGAAATACTCAGAACTACCGGGAACACTGGTGATGAGGTGCGAGAGATAACCACCTGTACAACTTTCGGCAATCGAAAGGGTAAGTTTTTTTTCTCGCAACAAATTTCCAATGGCTACTTCCAGGGTGGTATCGTCATAGCCATACACAAATTCACCGGCAAGAGGTATCAAGGATTTAATCAAATGGTCGGTTTCTAATTGAAGTTGTTCAAGTTTATTTCCAAAGGCGGTAAGTCTTACTTTCACTTCACCGAGACTGGGCAGGTAAGCAATTTTGATATGGGCAGGAAGTTTTTTTTCCCACTCAGAAATTTTATCAGCAAGAAATGATTCTCCAATCCCTACTGTTCGAATTAGTTTATGATGTATGACAGGGGTATTGAATTGCTGTTGAAGTTTTGGGATGATGATATCTTTCATCATTTTTTTCATCTCATGCGGAACGCCCGGCATGGAAATGAATACCTTTTTATTTTTATCGAACCACATACCGGGTGCGGTACCCAGCGAGTTGGTAATTTTTGTACAGCACACGGGCAGGGCTGCCTGCTGACGATTAATTTCTGTTAACTCCCGACCCCGACTTTTAAAAAATTCAGTCACTTCAGCCAGGGCTTCTTCATGAATGGCTAGTTCACAATTAAAGTATTTGGTAAGACAAGGTTTGGTGAGGTCATCGCTGGTAGGGCCGAGACCACCGGTAATTAAAATGATGTCGGCTCGTGTTTCAGCTTCGGCCAGGGCGGTTAAAATTTCATCTTCCTGATCACCCACCGTAGTCTTGCGTACCACCCGTACTCCAATCTTATCCAACTCCACGCTCATCCATTGCGAATTGGTGTCCACGATTTGTCCGTATAAAATTTCGTCACCAATGGTGAGGAGTTCAGCTGTAATTTTTTTCATAGAAGAATTTGGCGCTCCAAATATCACATAGAAATGAGAATCGCCTATTTTAATTGATATTGATTACCTCTCCCAAGAGATGTTTACAAATCGTAAACATCTCTACGATGACCGATTGTTATGACATATATTTTTAAAAACTTGTCCTGTATTTCATAAATAATTCTGTAATCACCTTGTCGTACACGATAGGCCGGCCTTCCTTTCAGTTTTTTACATCCTGGAGGTCGAGGGTTTGATGATAAACTGAGAATTGAGGATTTAATTTTTGAATAATCAGGTTCAGCAATCTTTTCAAGGTATTTAACCACCTTTCTATCAATGTAAACCTGATACATTACTTTTTACGCTTTGTCTTAATATATTCAAAAGCGTCCTCTGCAGCAATAAACTTTAATTTGGAGGATTTAGCCTTGTCATAAGCTTTTATAGTAGACAGTTCATCTAATTCTGAGAGTATCTTTTCATACTCGCGTATCGGTAAAACCACAGAAATTTTTTTTCCCTTTTTATTCGTTAGGTATTGAGTATTTTTCATAAGAAATTATTGAAAGGTTAGTCAAAAATACGGCAAATACCCATATGAATGAAAAAACATTATCTGCCACGGATTGGCAGAAGGAGATTTATTTGAATGGCTTTGCCGGAAAAAGATCATCCGTAAAAATTTCATTGCAGACCCTTGAGCAAGATGCTCAGAAAGTCATGAGTGAAAAGGCATATGCCTATATAGCCGGTGGTGCAGGACATGAACAAACCATGAGCGCTAATCAAAAAGCCTTTGAACAATGGAAAATTGTTCCTCGCATGTTGTGCAATGTGGAAGAGCGCGATACCAGTATTGAATTGTTCGGACAAAAAATTCCTTCTCCTATTTTGCTAGACCCTGTGGGAGTTTTGGAAATGGTTCACCGGGAAGCGGATATAGCCGTGGCACGAGCAGCGAGCAGTGTAGGATTGCCCTACATTTTTTCAAATCAGGCCTCCAGGCCTATGAAAGAATGTGCTGCGGTCATGGGGGATAGTCCGAGGTGGTTTCAACTGTATTGGAGCAAATCGAATGAGTTAGTACAAAGTTTTTTGCAGCGAGCAGAGAATTGTGGTTGCACTGCCCTGGTGGTAACGCTGGATACCACCATGCTGGGTTGGCGTACGCGTGATTTAGATATGGCCTATCTTCCTTTTTTGGAAGGCAAGGGAATTGCGCAGTACACATCAGACCCGGTCTTTCAGAAATTACTGGACGAGCCAGATGAAACCGAACAAGTAAAGCGTAAGGTAACCCTGCAAACCATTCAAGGCTTGATTTCCATGGTGAACAATTATCCAGGAAACGGATTTTTTAGAAAACTAAAATCCGGGAGACCCTTAAAAGCTGTTCGGAAATTTGTGAGCATCTATTCCAATCCCGCCACTACATGGAATGACCTACGCTGGTTGCGTCAACAAACTAAATTACCACTCCTGCTAAAAGGGATTGTTCATCCGGATGATGCGCGAAAAGCATTGGATACCGGAATGGATGGCATTATTATTTCCAATCATGGCGGCCGACAAGTAGATGGCTCCATAGCCACATTGGATGCGCTGCCAGCGATTGTTGATGTGGTTCAAAGCAAAGTGCCCGTTCTTTTAGATAGTGGTATTCGTGGAGGTGCTGACGTATTTAAGGCGTTGGCCCTTGGCGCAAAAGCAGTGTGTATTGGCCGACCCTATGTGTATGGGTTAGCCATTGCCGGAGAGCAAGGTGTTTACGAAGTTTTGCGAAATCTGATGGCTGATTTTGAATTGACGATGGGACTTTCGGGTTGTAAAAATATTGCCGAGATCAATTCCGGGATGATTATCCGCCAGGCATAAATTCAATAGGATTTTGAGGTCAGTTCGTCTAATTTTAGGGCCCTGAAAACACTTATCTATGCGAAACATATCTTGGTTTCTGGCTTTAATGCTGACGGCTTGTACTTCGGCACAAATCAATCAAACCATTGGAGAGGTCAACAAAGCGGTTGGAAGTGAACAACCTCTTACTACCTCAGAAGTGGGTGCGGGCTTGAAGGAAGCCTTGATCAATGGAATTTCAAAAGGATCCGATCAGGTATCGCAACTGGATGGCTATTTTAAAAACCCGGAAATTAAAATTCCATTTCCCCCTGAAGTAAAAAAGGTTGAGAATACACTCCGTGATATCGGGCTGGGCGGAGAAGTGGATAAATTTATCATGACCTTAAACCGTGGTGCGGAAGACGCGGCCAAAGAAGCCAAACCTATTTTTATCAGTGCGATTAAATCAATGACCATTGAAGATGCCTGGGCGATTTTGAAAGGAAATGATAATGCGGCTACGGAGTATCTTAAGAAAACCACATCAGGTCAGCTAAAAGAAAAATTCAAACCCGTTATTCAGGCTTCCTTGAATAAGGTGAATGCTACAAAATACTACGGTGAATTAGTGACGCGATACAACAAAATTCCGTTAGTTGATAAAGTTAATCCCAACTTAGATGATTATGCTACAGACAAAGCCATTGAGGGTTTATTTCTGATGATTGCGAAGGAAGAAAAAAATATCCGTCAAGATCCGGTGGCGCGTACTACGGAATTATTGAAGAAAGTTTTCGGTTATAAAAAATAGAGATCGTCATTGCGAGCGAAGGGGAGGATTGTGTGATGGGGCGTAGCCTCGCAGTTACGTTTTAATTTGAAAGTGAATTGCAAAGAACAAAATATTATTAACCCGTTTATATCTGTATGAATCTTTTTGAAAAACACCAGTCGGTAATCCATAAAGCCATTGAAGCATTGCATGCCCGCACATTCTATGCTGCCTTTCCTGAACATCCCGCACCAGCGGTGTATGGAGAGACAGCGGATGCCGATGGTCAAGCGAAGTTCAAAGCCATGCTTGGAAATAAATTTGACGATCTAAAGCAATCTAATCCAGAAGGATGGGCAGGGCAGGAGGAATCTCCATACTTGCAGGAGCCTCTAAAAATAACGTATCCAACATTCTCGGTACCTACTTTAATCAACAATGCGAAAATTGCATTGGGTACCTGGCGAAAGGTGAATGCCGATCAGCGTGCTGGAATTTTAATGGAGTCTTTGGAAAAGGTGAAGGCAAGATTTTTTGAGATTGCCTATGCCACAATGCATACCACCGGTCAGGGATATATGATGGCCTTTCAGGCTTCTGGTCCGCATGCTGCCGATCGTGCACTCGAAGCCATTGCGGCAGGGTATGAGGAGTTGCAACGCTTTCCTTCCACTGCGGTGTGGGACAAGCCCATGGGTAAATTCAATATCCAACTTAATAAAGAGTGGAGAGCAGTACCAAAAGGAATTTCCGTGGTGATTGGTTGCTCCACGTTTCCTACATGGAATTCGGTAACCGGGGTTTATGGGAGTCTGATGACCGGAAATCCTGTGATTGTGAAGCCGCATCCCGGTGCCATCCTTCCGATTGCTATAGTAGTGGCAGAGATTCAAAAGGTATTAACAGAAAATAATCTTGATCCGAATACGTGTCAGCTGGCAGTTGATACGTATGACAAAATGATTACGAAGCAATTGGCTGAGCACCCTGATGTTAAGCTTATAGACTTCACTGGCAACTCCGCTTTTGGAAGTTACCTGGAGGCATTGCCGGGCAAGACGGTGTTCACCGAGAAAACAGGCGTCAACTCTGTGATCCTTGACTCCACAACCGACATTGATAAAACCGCAGCCAACCTTGCTTTTTCTGTTAACCTCTACAGTGGTCAGATGTGTACGGCCCCTCAAAACTTTTATATCCCCGAGAGTGGAATTAAAACGCCAAACGGTATAGTGAGTTTTGATGATTTTGCTAAAAAACTGGTCGACAATATTAATGGTTTGGTCGACAATCCAAAAGCCGGACCGTTTGTGTTAGGCGCTGTTCAAAATAAAAAGACAAGTGAACGTGTACTGGAGGCAGAAAAACTCCCCGGCAAAGTGTGGTTGAAGTCGCGCACATTTGAGAATCCTATGTTTAAGAATGCACGCGTGGCGACTCCGGTAGTGGTGGAGGTAGATGCTTCTAAAAAAGAAATATTCAGTAAGGAGTTGTTTGGTCCGATCGTGCTGCTCATCAAAACAAAAAATACAGATCAGTCTGTACAGTTAGCCCAAGAGATGGCCCTTCAGCACGGTGCTATTTCATGTGGTGCGTATACCACCGATGCTATTGTCAAAGAAAAAATTGCTGATGACATGGCGCAAGCGGCCACACCGGTTTCCTTTAATCTCACCGGTGGAATTTACATGAATCAGAATGCTGCGTTTTCTGACTTTCACGTAACGGGTGGAAATCCTTCAGGCAATGCTTCGTTCACCAACCCTGAGTATGTAACGAAGCGGTTTACCTGGGTAGGGCACAGGGAGCCCGTGGGAGTGTAACGGTTGAGATTATTTTTCTATTTTCTTTAAAATGGCTTCTGCAAAAGCTTCAGCGGCAGGTAAATGTTTGCGAAACCACAATTCGGGTTCAATCAATTCCAGTTCGGAAACACTTAGGTTGTTTTGATTATCCCAAATTAAATCTACACGGGCGTACACCGGAAATGGAGAACAGGTGGAAACGGTATGTTCTGCAAACTCAATTTCCTGCGGACTTGGTAAATACTCATGAACAGTTCCTCCGAAATCATCCTGTACCCTAAAGTCTCCGGCTTTCGCCTTCTTTAATACTGCATGACTGAATTTTCCACCAAATACCATAAGTGCGACTTCACCTTTGGTTGTTATCTGGTGTTGAAATTCCTGAATCAGCATCGACTCTTCATCAATAAGCTTTCTGAAAATCGTTTCGTGATCCTTAACATTGAATGCGTTTAATTTATACGTGTGCCGTGCTGCGCCTGAGACGGCTGGTTTTAAAATGCAATCATTCCAGCCAGTTGATTTTACTATTTCTGCCAGCGAACGAATTTCACCAGGCTCAATAAAAAGAGTAGGGGGTACATTGATTCCACGATTTTTTAAATCGCGCAGGTAGTGTTTGTCCATGTTCCATTTCACCAGACTTAATGGATTGATCAGATTGGTCTTATTGTTAACAGAGGTAAGCCACCTTGAAAACTCCTGGAACCGATCAAAATAATCCCACGTAGCCCGAAACACGGCAAATCTGGTTTTAGTCCAGTCATAATCCGTATTATCCCAATTCGTTCGGGTAACGCTTAATCCTCTTTTTTGCAGTGCCTCTGTAACGAGTCTGTCTTCCTCCAGGATATTTTGAACGTACCAATCAATGGTTGAAGGGTTAACGTAACGTGCATCCGTAAGGAGGGTAATATCAGTCATTAGAATTTATAGGCGAGTGAAAACTGATTGGGAAGAACCGATAGGCTGATTTTTTTGGGATTTGTTTTATGCAGTTCAGGGATAATATACCCAATAGCACTGCCTACTACCGCGCCTACAATCACATCGGTTGAAAAATGAAGACCTGAATCCACTCGAGTATAGGCGGTAGCCGCGGCAAGCGTTAATGACGTTCCCCAAATTACTTTGCTCCACACATTTTTTCCATAAATATCTGTGTAAGTTTTTGATAAAAACACAGCAAAGGCAAAAGTGATAGAACTGTGCCCGGAAAAGAAAGATATACTGGCTACTCCACCACCACTTTCCTGGAGATTGAATCGTTCCTCTACAGTAAGGGATGTGTTGTATAGGTACGGTCGAATACGATGGGTTAGTGATTTGGTAATCCCGGTAATACTCGCGGTGAAAAAGAGAACTTCCGTGTACATTACTCCATACGTTAGTGCATTATCCCATTTTTTATTTTTAAACTGTGGAATCGCCAAAGCAATAGGAAGCAAGGGTAAGACCCGGAAGGGTATTTCGCTAAACTCTTTTGAGGAAGTATTCCAGTTGTATGTTGCTCCTCGATCGAATGCCATCACATCATTTCGATCCAACACGGCTATTTCATCCTGGGTTAAATTGAAGCGCTTATAGCTCAGATACTCTGACGTTGCATATAAGGCTACACTTGCAGGCAGTAATACGATGTCTTTTTTGTTTTTGGTATACGGGAAATCATGTTGGGATGTAGCCGTAAGGAAAGTGAAGGACAAAAGAAACGTCAGCACAACACCAAACCTTAAAAACCTGAGGGACTGAATTTTCATAAGGTTATTATTCCGATGCTGGTCTTTGTTTAATCAAAAGTATTGTTTTTGGATGATAAAATTACGGGTTTTGAAATTCGCGGAATACAGACTGGCCCGCATTAAGAACAATCATTAATTGCATATTATTGTGGATTAAAGAATAATTTGTGAAGTATCGTGTGCCCATGATCGTGTTTTTTTGGGGACTTACCCTGACCGAGGCGTTTAGTCAATTGGTTGAACCGGATAGTATTTTTTTGCAAAGGGCCATTTTCCACACGAAGGAAATCTATGTAAATGCAATGGCTGGCGATGCACATCTCTATAATGGAGTAGAGTATAATGAGTACAATCTACAGCGACTTGATGTGGGGCACCCCTACTTTTTGTCGGGCGACTGGGAGGAAGGTACTATTGAGTATGACGGACAACGGTATCAACCCGTTGATATACTCTATGATCTTGTGCGCGACCTAGTCGTCATTGAACATGCGTACAGCCGCTTTAAAATTGAGCTCATCAGTGAAAAGATAAAGGCCTTTACCATCCGTGAGCATCATTTTGTTCGATTGGTGAACAAACCCGCTGATAAGCCCATTGTTGCTTCCGGCTTTTATGAAGTGCGCTACAATGGCCAGGTGAAGCTTTACGCCAGGCGTAGAAAGGGAGCATTTGATGACGTAAAATTGAATAGACCTGTTAAGTTGTTTTTGGAAGATGATCAGTTTTTTGTGTATAAAAACGGACAATATTTTCCCGTAAAAACTAAAGCTTCTGTTTTGAAAGCGCTGTTCGATCATAAGGCAGAGCTTAAAAAATTTCTTTCGAAAAACAATGTCCGATTTAGAAAAAACCATGAATCGGCCTTGATTCAATCGGTGAAATTCTACGATGAAGTTGATAAGAAGCCATGAGGAGAACGGCATTAATTCTTTACCTGATTTTTAGTATCAGTAATTCTTTCGGACAAACCAGAAATCTGATTAGCGGCAATTTTGTGAATCTGCCGTTTGAAAAGCTTGCTGAGGAAATTCAACGGAAAACACAGTACCGTATCTACTATGCTCCCGGATTAGTAGACAGTCTTGTGGTTAACCTCACCGCAAAGGATCAGATCATTGACTCCGTTCTTGCCGAAGTGTTTACGGGAAGTGATTTTCGTTATGCCATCGATGCGCAAAATCATATTTATATCGTAAAAGGTCGGGAACTTCAGGCCTCCCTTCCTCATGATTTTTTTGATTTCGGTGAAGCCAGTGAGGAGCAGTATAATCGGGCCATGCTGGAGTATCTCGACCACGAAAAGAAAGAAAAGTCATCCCTCCTAGCCGAGAACAAGCAGTATGATATTGGTAAAAAGACCAGCGTAATAGGTACTGGCAATGCCACCATAGCAGGCTATGTCAGGACAGCGCTAACCGGAGAACCGGTGGTAGGTGCTTCGGTTTTTATTGAAAATCCTTTTGTGGGTATTCCTACTGATCAGTTTGGTTACTTCGCGCTTACCATCCCGAAAGGAAAACATGAGCTGATCATCAAGAGTGTGGGGATGAAGAATACCAAGCGCAATGTGATGCTTTACTCGGATGGAAAACTTGACATTGAATTGCTGGAGGATGTCACCTCTTTGCGTGAGGTAATTGTGGAAGCAGACAGGGATAGAAATATCTCAGGTATTCAAATGGGCCTCGATAAGCTCGACATGAAAACCATGAAGAAAATTCCGCTTGCTTTGGGTGAGGTAGATGTGCTGAAAGCCATGTTAACCTTGCCAGGAGTTCAATCGGTGGGAGAGGGAACTACCGGTTTGAATGTACGGGGTGGTGCTGCTGATCAAAATCTCATTCTCTTTAATGATGCTACCATCTATAATCCTGCCCATCTTTTCGGATTCTTCTCGGCTTTCAATCCAGACGTGGTAAAAAATGTAGAGCTATACAAAAGTGGTATCCCTGCTGAATTTGGTGGACGGGTTTCTTCAGTGCTGGAGGTAACTTCCCGGGAAGGGAACAAGAAAAAGATTTCGGGTGCCGGTGGCATTGGCCCGGTCACCAGTCGCCTCATGATAGAAGGCCCAATCATGAAGGACAAAACTTCCTTTTTGGTGGGTGTTCGCTCGACTTATTCTGATTGGTTGTTGAAGCAAATTCCCAGCGATGCCTTACAAAACAGCGAGGCGTCCTTCTATGACGTAAACGCAAGCATCAACCATGAACTCAATGAGAAGAACACACTATACCTTTCCGGATATTTAAGTAAAGATCGATTTAAGCTGGATAGTGATACCACCTACGCCTATAGTAATAAGACTGCAACATTAAAATGGAAACATAATTTCAATAGTAAACTCTATGGCGTTCTTACGGGTGGTTTTAGTGGATATGACTACGATATAACAAGCGACAAAAATCCTGTAAATGCATTTTCGTTAACCTATGGAATTAAACAGTGGAATGTAAAAGCAGACTTCAGCTACTTCCCGGTAGCAAAACACAACTTGAATTTTGGTGCTGGTGCTATCCGGTACTCGATAACACCGGGTACCTATCTGCCCCGGGGCAATAACTCTACGGTGAATCCGGATATCGTTCCCCAAGAGCAGGGGATTGAAAGTGCACTTTATGTAGGCGATCAATTTGAGTTGTCTTCTACACTTTCGGTTTATGCCGGTTTTCGGTACTCCATCTATAGTTACCTGGGCCCGCATGATCGTTATGCCTATGCACCGGGTCAATCAAAAACAGAAGGAAGTATTGTAGATACGGTGCACTACTCCTCAGGAGAATCCATAGCCACCTATCATGGTCCCGAATTGAGGATTTCAGTCAACTATGCACTTACCAGGAATTCATCGTTGAAGCTTAGTTATAACCGAAACCGACAATACATTCAAATGTTGTCGAACACCACCGCCATTTCACCAACCGATATCTGGAAACTGAGTGATAGCCACATCAAACCCCAGGTGGGTGATCAGATTTCTTTGGGGTATTATAGGAATTTCAGGTCGAGTTCAATCGAAACCTCTATCGAAGGCTATTATAAGACCCTGGAGAATACAATCGATTATAAAGGCGGAGCAACGTTACTTTTAAATCGAACCATTGAAACAGATGTGATCAATGCCGAAGGCAGAGCGTATGGTATAGAACTCATGATAAGAAAAATGAGTGGCAAATTGAATGGCTGGATTAGCTATGCATACTCTCGCTCCATGCTGAAAACAAAGGGCGTGTATGAAACCGAAACGGTAAATGATGGAGCGTATTATCCCAGCAACTACGATAAACCTCATGCCATAAATGTGATTGGCAATTACAGATTCAGTCATCGCTTCAGTACATCGTTGAACGCCACCTACAGTACAGGAAGGCCCATCACATTGCCGATCGCCAAATATTATATCGATGGAGCCTATCGTGTTGTGTATGGTCCCCGAAATGATGCCCGCATCCCGGATTATTTGCGGGTTGATTTTTCCATGAACATTGAAGGGAATCATAAAATCAAAAAACTGGCGCATAGCTCATGGACCATCGGTGTGTATAATTTATTCGGAAGACGAAATGCTTATTCCGTGTTCTTCGACTCTCAGGCAGGGAAGATCAGCGGATATAAACTTTCCATCCTGGGAAGCGCTATTCCAACCGTTACCTATAATTTCAGATTTTAAAAGCATGATCAGACGGTATTCAATTGGATTGTTGTTGTGTGTCGGAATCTTCCTGATGGGCAGATGCATTGATCCGTATAACCCTGCCACCACAAAATTGGATGTACATTACCTGGTAGTCGATGCTTTTTTAAATGGCTCGGAGGGGTCGTGCTTCGTTAAGCTGAGTCGTACCATACCGCTTGATTCATCAGGCATTCCGGCTGAAGAAAATGCATTGGTTCAACTCGAAATGGAAGATGGTATAACATTAGCCCTTACGGAAAGCAAACCTGGTGAGTACTCCATCAATGGTTTAGGTTTGGATTTCAGTAAGAAGTACAGGATTAAGGTGTTCACAGCCGACAATACAGAGTATACATCGGAATTTGTACCGGTATTAGTCTCGCCAGTGATTGATAGCATTTCCTGGTCTACAGAGCGTACGGGTGTTCCTATCTACGCCAACACACACGACCCGAATAACGCTACCCGTTATTATTATTGGAAGTACACCGAGACATGGGAGTATGCGGCCGCTTTTAGAAGCAGACTAAAAATTGATTCCGGAAAGGTAAAGCCTCGTGATAACAGTCTTGCGGATGCAATTTATGAATGTTGGCGAACTGTTTATTCGCATGATATTTTAGTGAGCTCATCCAATCAGCTTGTGGAAGATGTCATTAGTGAATTTACCCTCGTAACCATTCCCTGGAATTCACCCAAACTACAACGAGACTACAGTATTTTGGTTGAGCAACGCGCCATCACCAAAGAGGCTTACGAATACTGGCAACAACTCAAGAAGAACACAGAAGAGCTGGGAACCTTATTTGATCCGCTGCCCTCCAGCGTGACCGGAAACTTCACGTGCGTAAGCCGGCCCGATGAAATTGTGCTGGGCTATTTCAGTTCGAGTACGGTGGAAAAAAAGCGAATCTTTATTGATGAGGATGAAATTGATTGGCCAGCCGGAACGGAAGCCGTAACCGGGTATGAAGATTGTCCCTTTTATATGGTTCCCTTGGGGCAAACCTTTAACGGTCTTATTCCTATTGAACCCGCATATGATGTGGGCAACAATAATCAATTTATTGGTCATTATGCCTCTACCATCTATTGTGTGGATTGTCGCGTAGCGGGAGGAACCAATGTGCAACCTGATTTCTGGCAATAGTTCATGCATCCGTCACACATTTCAATATCGCATTTCCTGCTCACCGCTTTGGTACTGGCGATGCATTCCATTGCAGGATTCTCACAACCCCGTCCTATCGATTCATTAGTGAAGAAATTTAATACCTATCGGGGAAGTGTATTGCAGGAAAAATTGTTCGTGCATACCGACCGATCTTGTTACCTCACGGGAGAAACCGTTTGGATGAAGATTTACTATGTAGATGCATCTCTTCACCGCCCGTTGGATGTGAGTACGGTAGCCTATGTGGAACTAATTAATAAGGATAAAAAAGTTGAGCTGCAAAGTAAAATAGCACTGGATGATAATGGTGGAGATGGGTCATTGTTTTTACCCGCCTCCCTAAACTCGGGAAATTATGTATTGCGTGTGTATACGCATTGGATGAAAAATTTTGATGCCAATTTTTATTATGAGCAAATTATCAGGGTGATCAATCCCTTTACGAGATTAAGTAAGACAGATGTTCCCTCCACCGCGAAATATGATGTTCAGTTTTTTCCGGAGGGGGGCAATCTGGTAGCAGGGCTGGAAAGTGTGGTAGCATTTCGGGCGGTAGACAGTCATGGCAGGGGTATCCATTTTAAAGGTGCTATTGTTGATGAGCATAACGACACGTTAGTGCATTTTCATCCGTTGAAGTTTGGGATGGGGAGATTTGTATTTACACCAGGAGCAAACCATAGTTATCGGGCAGTGCTCACAGATTCATTACGAAAGCGGATGGAGTACATCCTTCCTCCTATTTTATCGGAAGGTATTGTCATGCAGGTTAGCGATACGCTTGATCAATTCAAGGTGAAAATCAAATCGTCAACACAAAATGCGATTGTCCATTTGCTCGCACACACCCGACAGGTGTTGAAGGTAACCGAAACACGAATTCTGGAGAGTGGAAATGCTGTCGTACAGATTCCAAAGAGCTCAATCGGAGAAGGCATTACCCACCTTACACTTTTTACAGACACGATGGTTCCGGTGTGTGAACGATTGGTTTTTAAAAGGCCTGCTCAATCGTTAAGGATTGGATTGGATCAACAACAGCCCAATTACGCTGTTCGTGAAAAAGTAAACTTGAACATCACCACGCAACACTTTGGTAATGCTGTTGCTGCTGATATGTCAGTAGCAGTATATAAAATCGATTCATTGGAAATGGAGACGCCATCTCTTGTCGATTATCTATGGCTTACATCCGACCTGAAGGGAACGATCGAATCACCGGCCTATTATCTTGGAGAAAAAACACCGGAGGTGGACAAGGCCACGGATAACCTCATGCTTACCCATGGCTGGAGCAGGTTTCGGTGGGAGGATGTTTTGAACGAGAAATCAAAAATAGAATACGTACCGGAAGTTGGAGGTCACCTTCTGCAAGGAAAAATAACCGTTACCGGCACGGGTGCCCCTGCCTACCGGGTCAACACGTATTTGTCCGTACCCGGAAAACCAATACGGTTGTATGTGTCCACCAGCGATGCCCATGGTAAGCTTTTGTTTGAATTGCAGGATTTTTATGGTACCAAGGTATTGATGGTACAAACGAATCAGGAGTACGACAGTGGCTATCGTATGGAACTCCTCAGTCCGTATTCTACCAATCTCTCCTTGAAGGCGCTTCCTCCATTTGAATTTCCACGTACCTTAAAAAATAGTCTGGAACAACGAAGTATTCACATGCAGGTGCAGCGTATTTTTTACGAAAAAGAAAATGATCGGTATCTTCCGCTGGAGGTTGATAGTTTAGCTTTTTATGGAAAAGCTCCTGAAGGGTACAGGCTTGATGATTACACTCGTTTTCCTACCATGGAGGAAGTGATGCGGGAATATGTAGCCGGGGTGATGGTGCGAAAGCATAAGGACGGATTTCATTTCATGACCAGCGACAAAGTGAGTTCGATTTTCAGGGACGACCCCCTGGTGCTGTTGGATGGCCTGCCCGTATTTGATATTGACCGGATAATGGAATTTGATCCGCTGTTGGTTAATCGCCTGGAGGTGGTACCGTATAAATATTTTTTAGGCTCTGCTATTTTCAATGGGATTGTAAGCTACAGCACCTACAAGAACGACCTGGCAGGTTTCCAACCTCATCCTGAAACACTCAGTATGAAATACGATGGTCTTCAGGTACCGCGCGAGTTTTTTTCGCCCCGGTATGAAACGCAGCAGCAACAAAACAGTACGATGCCCGATGCACGTACGCTTTTATACTGGTCACCCAACGCTCAAACCGACAGCCAGGGTAAAGCGCACCTTGAATTTTTTTCCTCGGATATTACCGGCAAGTATAGGGTAGTGGTTCAGGGCTTAACGAAAAACGGAGAGCCGGGGTGTGCTGTGATGGTGTTCGAGGTGAAGGAGAAATAGGAACGTTCGTGTATGTGCAGTTTAAATTACTTTTGAAAATAATTAATCAAATTTAAATTGCGTATACACATTGTTAGGTGCCGTTAATTCCTCTTATTGAGAACAATGTTTTTGTCGAGATCGATTACAAAGATTCTAATTTTAGTTTGGACTAAATTGTCTAAAGAATTAATCTTCCATAAATTGAGTTTTTGAACCAATGCGGCTCGATCAATATTATCACCCTTGTCCACATTGTAGTTCAAAACACAATACGCTCCATATTGTGAGTCCTGACTTCTCATGTAGTTCGGCAACTGATTCGTTAAACCATTCTCGAGATACTCTGAATGTGCGTTCTTTAGCTCAATGCACATATTTGCAATGCCAAATTCTCTAACAGAACCAACTACGGTGAAATCGATGTCACCAGAATCTGTAATGTTCTCTCTAAAGACATCGAGTCCTCGCAAGTAAAGTTCCGTCTCGATTATTGTTTTTATCAGTGGCTGCGCCAATGTCTCCTTCTTTGGCTTTTTATCTTTTATCTTATTACCATCGTATGAGTAGTCCCAAAATGATTCCGTTCCTCCTTTGTCTTCAACTTTTATTATAAGATCAGCTAAACATTGGTACACTGCATCTCGGAAATCGCTTTCTGTTTCGTAAATTTTGGTGGGAATTAAACTCTCATCCCGTGCCCATCTTTTAAGGGACAGGGGCACCGAACTTGGATTGGTTTCCTTCTCCACAGAAATGTGTCTACGCTCTGCTTTATTTGCTCCCGGTCTAACTATGTCCTCAGCTGTCATTAATCGTAATGTATTCGGAGACCAAGTCAAAACAAAGAAATTTAGTCGCCTAGAAGCCAACATTTCTGGTGTTAGAATACATTGCTCGCCATTCCTTTCGACATACAATCCTGTCTCATCCATGGAGAGCTGAAAGTGAAAATTATCCCCATCTACAATAAACAGAGAGCCCACTTCCTCAAAAAGATTAGTATTGTTTGCTTTAACAGGAACCATTGTAAAGGCGCCTTTTGGCTTAAGTAAGTCGGTGATCGAAACTGCTGACTTAATAACTGTTGATATTAAGACCCGATTTGTCATAAATGGCACCTAACGTTATAAATACGCCATATGGCTTATTTCTAATATATAAATTTTAGTGCATCAGAAAAACCACAACTTAACTGCTAACCCAATCACGGCAACAATCATCACCCGCTTAATCCACACTTCTCCTTTATCCACGCTCCAGCGGCTGGCGTACCATCCGCCAAAACCCTGACCGAGGGCAAGGGTTAAGCCGGTAATCCATTCTATTTTTCCTTCTATGGCAAATACAATTACGGAAATAACGGTATACACAATGGCGGCAAACACTTTTACGTAATTGGTTTTCACCAACCCAAAATGATTGATGTTCGTCAGTGCCAAGATGACTAAAAATCCAATACCCGCCTGGATAAATCCTCCGTAGACTCCGAGAAAAAGAAAAGAAATAATCCCAAGAATTTGATGCTTCAGGCTTAACCGTTCTGTGCTGTGTTGTTTTCTGTTTTTGGGTTCCACCACAATACTGATCACCACCATCACCATCACAATGGCGAGGATGCGATTGAATACCGAATCGGAAATGGTAATGGCAAGTTTGGCCCCGATAAATCCCCCGATGAGGGAAGCAATGCCAAGGTAAATGCTGTACGGCAAAGGAAGTTTAATGCCCTTGCTGTTAAACCCGGTTACGGCAAAAATATTTTGTGCGAGTATCGCCACGCGGCTGGTGGCATTGGCTACCGAGCCTGGTAAGCCAAGAAAAATTAAAATCGGTAAACTAATGAGTGAACCCCCGCCAGCAACGGTGTTCAGGAATCCGGCAATGAAACCAATTAAAACGATGAAGAGTGACTCGAGTAAATCCACTAGCACCGATTTAGATTGATTCTTACCTCACCTTAGCTTTTCGAATGATTTTGGAGAAGATGCGCGGGAAATATTGCTTCACATAAATGGCGAGCATCTCCTTCGACCCACCAATGTACACCTGTTCTTTTTTTGCTTCAATGGCACGCACCATTCTTCTGGCAAACTCCTGCGGATGCATGCCGTGATCGGTAGTGGGGTCCATCTGGTTTAACTTTGATCCATCACCGGTTAAGGCATTGATGGTTACATTGGTGCGTATCCAACCCGGACAGATTAACGTAACATGTATGTTTTTGCATTCCTTCCACAACTCAGCACGCAATGAATCAAAAAATCCGTGCAAGGCATGTTTGGCGGCTGCATAACCTGAACGGTAGGGGGTACCGATAAGTCCCATTACACTGCTGATGGTAACGAAATGCCCTGACTTGCGCTTCAAGAAATGCGGAATCAGATATTTTGTTAAGGTAATTGTACCGAAATAATCCACCTCCATTACTTTACGGTCCACTTCAAGTGTCGTGTCTTTTGCCAGGCTTCGCTGGCTGATACCACCGTTATTGATCAGCACATCCACATGACCAAAAACCTGGATGGCGGCTTCTACACTGAGTTGCAAGGTTGAGGGTTGTGCCAGATCGAGCGGTAATACGCGAATGTTAGGTTGTGCTTGTGGATTGCAATTTCCCTTTACGCGTTCCAATTCTTCTTTTCTTCGTGAGGAGATAATCAGCTTGGCACCTTTTTTTGAAAGTTCATACACCAGGGCTTCTCCAATGCCGGAAGATGCACCTGTAACCCAAACAACTTTTCCTGTTATTTTAGACATGACCGTTAACGGTAATATTATTAATTAATGCGTTCGTAAACTACAAAATCAAACGAATACTTGTGCCGTTCGTCTGTAGAATGATGCTTCCGAGATACCTCTTTCCATTGTTTTTTGTTGAATTCCGGAAAATAGGTGTCGCCCTCAATGGTGGCGTGTATTTCGGTAAGGTATAAACGATTCGCCAGGGCAAATCCCTGATGGTAGATTTCCGATCCCCCGATAATAAAAGCTTCAGTCTCTCCGTGTTGTCGAGCAAGTTCCAATCCCTTTTCAATCGCATTGACGATGATGCAATTCGGTGCCTGAAGACTTTGTTGACGGGTGACTACAATGTTTATCCGGTTAGGTAAGGGCCTGAATTTTTCCGGAATAGAATCGTAATTTTTTCTTCCCATAATCACATGATGTCCCTTCGTGGTTTGCATGAAATACTTCATGTCATCGGGCAAATGCCAGGGAAGGTCGTTGTTTTTTCCAATGACGTTGTTTTCACTAATGGCGGCTATGAGTGATATGATCATGTTCTTGATTCTTGATTCTCGATTCTCGATTTCTGCTTGCCAGTGACCAGAATCCAGCGCCTAGATTTTATTTCCCCTGAAAAATTCTTCTACTGTCATTCTTTTCTTCCCTTCCGGTTGAAACTCAAGTATAGAGATCCAGCCATCCAGAGTCTTGACGTAAAGATAAGTTTTATTGTCGGTTTCAATTTGTCCAACGGTTGATGATCGTTTATCCACTACCGATTGACATTTGAATATTTTATAAGTCTTTCCATTAAGCACTGTCCAAGCCGCTGGGTATGGACTTAGCCCCCTGACAAAATTTATGATTTGCTGACTGGATTGATTCCAGTTGATGTGACACGTCTCTTTAAAAATTTTTGGAGCATGTTTAGTTTCAACGTCTGATGACTGAGGTAGGGATGGATAGTTACCTGCTTCAATTGCCTTCACGGTTTTAAGAACTAGTTGTGAACCTTTGTTCATAAGTCGTTCATAAAGCGATCCAACATCATCTGAATCTAGTATTGGTTCTTTTTCCTGGAAGATGATACTCCCGGTATCAATTTCATGTTTGAGAAAGAAAGTGGTAACACCCGTTTCTTTTTCACCGTTAATGATGGCCCAATTAATGGGAGCAGCGCCCCGGTACTGTGGCAGAAGTGAGGCATGAAGATTAAAAGTGCCGAGTGAAGGCATCGCCCACACGACTTCCGGCAACATGCGAAACGCGACTACAATTTGGAGATTGGCGTTGTAGGATTTCAGTTCATCCAGGAATTCAGGTGATTTTAAATTAGTGGGTTGCAGTACTGGGATGTTGTGTTTTAATGCACAATCCCTTACAGGCGAAGGCATTAGTTTTTGTCCGCGCCCCTGTGGCTTATCGGGTGCCGTGATCACCGCCACAATATTGAATTTGTTCTCCACCAGTATTTCCAGGCTGGGTACGGCAAACTCGGGTGTTCCCATGAAGATGATGCGGAGTGTATTCACGGCTGCAAAAGTAATGACTTAATTTAATCGCGTAATTCTTTGCGCATGTATTTAGAACAAATCGGACAGGTTTTCCAATCATGCCCGCGTGCGGTGCAGTATTCACGACCGAAATAAATGATTTGAAGATGAGCTTTGTTCCATTTATTCTCAGGTATGAGCCGCTTCAGGTCTTTTTCAGTCTGCTCAACATTTTTACCGTTTGATAATCCCCACCGATAGGCAAGGCGATGAATGTGGGTATCTACTGGGAAGGCAGGTTTACCAAACCATTGCGTCATCACTACCGAAGCGGTTTTGTGGCCCACGGCCGGAAGTTCCTCGAGGGCCTCAAATGTATCGGGGACTTTTCCGTTATACTTTTCAATTAAGATTTTTGATAACCCGTAAATTCCTTTCGACTTCATCGGTGAAAGTCCGCAGGGCTTGATGATCTCCCGAATCTCCTCCACACTCATCTTGATCATGTCATAAGGATTATCTGCCTGCTTGAATAACAGAGGTGTGGTTTTATTCACGCGTTCATCCGTGCATTGTGCTGAAAGCAAAACAGAGATTAATAATGTGTAAGCGTCCTTGTGTTGGAGTGGAACTTCGGGTTTGGGATAAAGTTTCTCCAGGGTCTTTAATATGTCGTTTACTTTTTCTGCTTTCGTCATAATGGCTTCAAGCCCCAAGCTACAAGCTGCAAGCAGAATTTACTAAGGTTTGTAGCTTGCAGCTTGAAGCTTGTTGCCCTTTTTATGGATACAATAAATACTTCTTACTCATCTCTTTATATTGAGATAACTCCGGTTCCCAACTGGCGCGAATTTGTTCTTCGGTATAGCCGTTAATGATTTGCTGACGCAACTCTTTTGTTCCCGAAAGTTTGTCAAAGAATTCAAGAAAAAATTTTTCCTTATCGGGATAAAGACCGTAAAACTTAATGAGATGTGAAAAGTCAAGCTTCCGTTCTATCTTCTCAGATCGTAAATCTATTCCGTAACAAACCTTGTTTTCGTGAGGAGGTGTATTGGATATTCCTTTCATGCTAACGGGTGTAAACTGAAAGCTCATTTCCTTTAGCTCCGGATTACCCAATACCTGAAACTGCATGGTCGTTCCCCGGCCAACACTGATCACGGTTTGCTCAAAGAGACAAAGCGATGGATAGAGTTTAATGGCCTGATCATTGGGAAGGTTGGGGGAGGGTCGTATGGGTAATGAATATTCATCCTGATGTGACCAATTTTTAACCGGGATAACCGTGAGCTTGCATTTCTTTCCTCCATCTAACCACGCCTCCCCATTGATCATTTGTGCGAGTTCACCCACCGTAAGTCCGTGGACGATGGGTATAGGATGCATCGCTAAAAAATATTTGAATTCAGGTTTTCGCACGGGTCCATCCACATAACTACCGTTTGGGTTGGGACGGTCAAGAATGATTATTTCTTTGTCATTTTCAGCACATGCCTCCATAACATAATGCATGGTACTGATGTAGGTGTAGAAGCGAGCCCCTACATCCTGAATGTCAAAAATCACAACATCCACATCGGCCAATTGGGCAGAAGTTGGTTTTCGGTTTGAGCCGTGTAGTGAGATTTCAGGAATTCCGGTTTTTGCATCAAGGCTATCGCCTACATGTTCACCATCAGCAGCGGTTCCACGAAAACCATGTTCTGGTCCAAAGATTCGGACGATATTCGTTCCCAGTTGTTTTAAGGTATCGACCAGGTGGGTATTGCCAACCAATGACGTATGGTTGACCACCAGGGCAATGCGTTTATCTTTTAGCAGCGGAAGGAACTTATCAAGTTGCTGAGCGCCAACCTCAACCGCAGTCTTTTCGAACCTATTTTGAAGTTGTGAGGACTTACTGCATTGAATACAGCAAAAAAGAAGCAGTAAATATTTTATCTTGCCCATTGGATCAAAGATAAAACTGAATTTGAACCTTTCGTATTTCATATCGAAAAGAATAAGCCGGGAGCAAAAGGAAGGTTTTTCTTCTACCATCCATAAAATAGCAGTGGCCAGTATTGGCATTGGTCTGGGTGCTGCCATTGTTTCGTTTCTCATTATGAATGGTTTCCAGGAAACGGTAAAGAACAGAATTTATAGTTTCAGCGGGCATCTCATTATTACCAAGTTTTCCATGAGCAACTCCATGGAGGAAACACCGCTGGATGTGAATGTGGAGTTATATAACAATTATCAAAAACTGGGCTTCGTCCGTCACATGCAGGAGTATGCACACAAAGCGGGTCTCGTGAAGACAGAAGATGAGGTGTTGGGTGTGGTGATTAAGGGTGTTGGTAAAACCTTTGATACAATATCCTTTCAAAACAACCTGATCGAAGGTCGGTTTATCCATTTTCCGGATTCAGGTTATGCCAATGAAGTGGTATTAAGCAAAATCATCGCGGGTAAATTAAATGCAACGGTTGGTGATCAGATTACTGTACACTTTTTTCAAAACCCACCACGCTTCAGAAGATTAACCGTAACGGGTATTTATGAAACGAATCTTTCCGAATACTTTGATGGAAAAGTAATCATCGGTGACATCCGACTTATCGCACGATTAAATGATTGGGCGGATAGTGTAGCGGGCGGACTGGAAGTTTTTGTAAAGGATATTAATCGGATTGATGATGCCGGTATGGCCATGTCGGAGATGATCGACTATGATCTTAACATTGAACCAGTGAGCAGCAAGTATATTCAGGTGTTTGAGTGGCTGAATTTGCTAAGCCGGCAGGTGAATATTCTGTTAGTCATTATTCTTATCGTGGTATGCGTAAACATGATCTCCATCATTTTGATTTTGGTGATGGAGCGTACCCAAATGATAGGAATGTTAAAAGCATTGGGTGCGAATGACCGACTGATTCGTTCGGTGTTTGTCTACAATGGGGTAAGCCTAATTTTTAAGGGATTGTTGTTGGGCAATGCCATAGGGCTGGGGTTGTGTTACATACAATACCAGTTCAAAATCATTACCCTTAATCCTGAAGATTACTACATGAGTTTTGTGCCCATCAGCTGGCATTGGGAAATTGTGGCGATGTTGAACCTGCTCACCTTCTTAGTGGTGACTGTTGTACTGCTATTACCTACCGCCATCATCTCACGCATTTCTCCCATCAAAGCCATTCGCTTTGATTAGATTCTCGCCTGGTAGGTATACAACTCAAAGTATCGTCCTTTTTTCTCGATCAGTTCTTCATGTTTTCCACGTTCTGCAATTTGCCCGTCTTCAACCACCAGAATTTGATCAGCCTGGCGGATGGTACTAAGTCGGTGGGCAATCACGAAAGTAGTTCTGCCCTTGAGCAATTGTTTCAAACTTTCTTGAATCAATGATTCGCTTTCCGTATCTAAACTGGAGGTCGCTTCATCCAAAATTAAAATTCTGGGGTTAGCCAATATCGCACGGGCAATCGTTACGCGCTGTCGCTGTCCGCCCGAAAGTTTTATTCCACGTTCACCAATCACGGTGTCCAGACCTTTTTCAAACTTGGAGCTAAATTCAGACACGTATGCGCCAGCAATGGCAGCTTGCAATTCCTGCTCCGTAGCATCGGGCTTGGCAAATAGAATGTTCTCCCGAATGGTACCATCGAATAGAAAATCATCCTGTAACACAACGCCTAACTGACTGCGGTAGCTTTCTAGCGATACTTTTGAAAGGTCGTGACCATCAATGGTGATGGTGCCCGATTGCTGAACAAGAAACGATGCGGCCAACCCTGCAATGGTAGATTTTCCGGAGCCAGAAGTACCCACCAGTGCGGTCACCGATCCGGCCGGAGCTGAAAAACTCACATGCTTCAATACTTCTTTACCTTCTTCATAGGCAAATGAAACATCCTTAAATTCCATGTCACCTTTAATGGCTCCAATCTTCACGGTGCGAACAGTTTCATCATCTTCAACACCCATGTTCATTAATTCTTCTGTTCGGTCTAATCCAGCGAAAGCTTCTGTCAACTGACTTCCAATGTTGCTCATTTGAAAGATGGGGGCAATCAGAAATCCGAGGAAGAAAGCAAACTGGGTTAACTCTCCAGGTGTTAACGTTTTCTCCGTTAACATGTAGCCGCCAATACCAATGATTCCTATCAGTGCGACACCAAATAGAAAACTGCCCGTGCTTGTTACAAAGCTGGTGGTGGTTAAGCTGCTTTTAATATTCTGAAAAATACGTTCTACACCTTTTTCAAAAACTATGGCTTCCTGCTTAGCTGCATTGAACCCCTTAATCACCCGGACGCCCCCAAAGGTTTGGGTAAGTCTGCCCGTAACTTCAGCAGTGATTTCACCGCGCTCTCTAAAAATCGGACGTATTTTACCAAACGCCTTCATCGAGATAACCCCAAAAAGGGAGAGCGGCAATAATGTGAAAAGCGTTAACTCCCAGCTGATGCTGATCAGGAAGAAAAGACAAATGATCGCCATGAGAATGCCGCCCACCAATTGTACCAATCCAGTTCCTACCAGATTGCGCACACCTTCCACATCATTCATCACACGGCTTACCAGTTTACCCGTTTGCTGATTGTCAAAAAATCGAGTGGGTAACCGAAGCAAATGCTTCTGTACATTGGCGCGCAATACCGAAATCAGGTGCTGGGCCTCCACACTCAAGATCATGGTGAGAGAATAAGAGATGACAGCGGAAACCAAAATAGAGGCAGACACCCCGATTAAAATCAATTTCAGGTTTGACATATCGCCTTTACCAATGATGTCGTCAATGATGGGCTTGACGGAATACGGCAGGACTATGGCCGATAGGCGGCTAATGATGATCAGTACAAACCCTAGTAAAATGATGTTTCGTCTGGGCCAGATAATGGTTTTAAACACTTTGGCCATTGATATTTTCGGGTTCTTTTTCACAATGTTCTCGGTTGCGTTGAAATTAGGGATGCAAATAAAGGAATTAAGACTATTGTCTTAGACGGATGACACGAAGAAAAATTGTGAGGTTTCTACTCGGGGAGCTTAAATGTCGGATTGCAGATGATTCCAAACACATTTCCCCAAGGGTCCTTGACTGCAGCCACCACGATACCGCCACCTACATCCGTTGGCTCTTCAAATGAGGTTGCGCCCTCCTCGAGCAACTGTTTGAAGGACTGGTGTGCGTCTGCTACTCCCCAATAGGTCATAACACCCGACCCTTTGGAGGTGTCGCCTTCTTCAGGAACTAAGCCTAGCTCGTATCCTGCCACATTAAATCCTACATAAAAGGGCTCATCAAAATAGGGTGTAATCTCCAGCACATTGCTATACCAGGCTTTAGCATTTGCAAGATCACTCACTTTGTAGAGGGCAGTTCGAAGTCCTTGAAATTCAGTTTTCATAAAGATTATTTATTGAACAATTAATTTGTGTGCGATCAATATCGTATTGGTACCCTCCACCTTTGTAAACAGCTCAATTGAAAATGATTTTTTCAGGAATATGGTCAAATTCGAAAGCAGGTTGTGGGAGGGTTGGGAAACGGAGGCATTAAAAATCACATACCCATTCGTTGAGGTTATACGCGTAATGTTTGCCCAAAACTCAGTGAGGTAAAAGACTTCAGGAACTTGATTATCGATAAAAAGATCCACAATAATCAGATCAAAAGTTTCGGATGTGGTCTGTACAAATTCCGATGCATCTTCATTAATAATATCAAGTTGTTCGCTCGTTTTTATATCAAACTCGTTTGCTGCAAGGTCAATGAGTACCGGATCTATTTCTATAGCCGTTATTTTTTTTATGAAGTTAAACTCGTCACGAAGTGTCTTGATAACACTGCCACCCCCAAGTCCAAGCAGCAATGCATTCCTTGACTTTTTGAGATCAATTTGCTTCAACCCAAATTTCAGTATGCGCTGCAACGAGCCATACGAATAGTTCGTATGCGCACTGTCCAGTACTTTGCGGCCATTGCTCCAGGTGATTTCAACGATTCCACTATACTCTGATTGAATTTTTTGAGTAAATGGGAAAAGGTAGCTCAACGTTTTTTTCATGAATGTAGGATAGCAAGTGCTATGCTAAGAAGCAGGCGCGTATTTCTTAAACCAACTTTGAATCGTCATTTGCAACACCCCAAAGAAAGCTTCTTTAAAAATTCCGGCCGACATTTTAGATTGTCCCCGGGTGCGATCCGTAAAAATAATAGGAACTTCTTTTAACGTGAAACCATATTTCCAGGCCAGGAATTTCATTTCAATTTGAAAGGCATACCCAATGAATTTAATCTGATCCAGCGGAATGGTTTGCAATACTTTACTACGGTAGCAAACAAAACCTGCGGTGGTATCACTAATGGGCATAGAAGTAATTAACCGAACGTAATGGCTCGCAAAAAAGGAGAGCATTACTCGCCCCATCGGCCAGTTCACCACATTTACTCCTGTTGCATAGCGTGAACCGATGGACATATCGGCACCCATTTCAGCGCAAGCTTGACGTAGACGAATTAGATCTTTTGGGTCATGAGAAAAGTCGGCATCCATCTCCAGAATGAATTCATAGCCCTTTTCTAGAGCAAAATGAAATCCTGCTATGTATGCAGTACCAAGCCCTTGCTTGCCCGCTCTTTTAAGCAGGTGTAATCGAGTTGAGGATCCATTAAACTCCTGTTGTAAATTCTCTACAATTGTACCCGTGCCATCAGGAGAGTTGTCATCTACAATGAGGACATCAAAGGCCTGAGGTAAAGAAAATACAGCCACGATAATGGCTTCAATATTTTCCTTCTCATTATACGTGGGGATAATGACAATGGAATCGTTCAACTGGGGCGAAGGTTACCCAACAAAGTTAAGGAATGGAGACAATATTAAACACCCCTTAAATCCCCCCTGTTGGAGGAAATTAAAGGGTGTACCATGATAGGTTACTTTAAACGGCTTCTACTTCCTGTAATTCTTTTGAAAGTTTGTGCTGAACTTCGGAAGGAACTTGCGTGTATTCGGCAAAGTGCTGGGTAAAACTTGCTCTTCCCTGCGACATTGACCGAAGGGTTGTGGAATACTTGTCTAATTCTGCTAATGGCGTTTTTGCTTTAATGATTTGATAGTTGCCTCTGGAATCAATGCCCATGATCAGCGATCTGCGGGTTTGCAAGTCACCCATCACATCACCCATGATTTCTTCCGGTAACATAATTTCCAAATCGTAAATCGGTTCAAGCAAGGTAGGTTCAGCTTTCATGAAGGCTTCCTTGAAGGCCATCATGCCGGCAATCTTGAATGAAATATCATTGGAGTCTACGGCATGCATTTTACCATCATGCACCATCACGCGCACATCGCGTACATAGGATCCTGTGATGGGTCCCTCTTCCATTTTTTCCATCACTCCTTTTAATATAGAAGGAATAAACCGTGTGTCAATTACACCGCCCACAATGCAATTATAAAATACAAGCTTTCCGCCCCACTCTAAATCAATTACTTCTTTACCGCGAATGGGAAATTCTTTAGGTTCCGGCATGCCCTCGTAATAAGGCTCAACCTTTAAATGCACTTCTCCAAACTGACCTGCACCACCTGATTGTTTTTTATGGCGATACATTGCGGCTGAGGGTTTCTTAATCGTTTCGCGATAGGAGATACGAGGTGTTTTATACTCGGCATGCAACTTATACATATGTTCCAGAAACCACTTGCACACGGCAAGGTGCATTTCACCCTGACCGGAAATAATCAGTTGCTTTAACTCACGCGAAAACGCTACTTCAAGCGTTGGGTCTTCCTGATGGATTTTGTTCAGCACCTCACCAATTTTTTCATCATCGTTTTTACTTAACGCAATGATGGCGGTACGAATACGAGGTTCGGGGTATTCTATTGGTTTGATTGTTACATCAAACCCCTTGGCATGCAGGGTTTGGTTGGTAAAGGTGTCTTTTAATTTAAGGGTAGCACCGATATCTCCCGCCACTAATTTATCTACCGGATTGCGCGTCTTTCCATCCATGATGAAAAGCTGATTAAATCGTTCGTTGGCACCGGTTTGACTATTAATTAATTCCGAGTTCGTGGTGACTTCTCCGGAAATCACTTTAAAGAATGACAGCTTACCCAGGTTGGGTTCAAGGTGCGTTTTGAAAATAAAAAGCACTGCAGGTTTTGTCGGGTCGAATGCAAGCTCTTTGCCATCGGTAGTGGTTTCGGGTTTGGCTTCCTGCGGAGTAGGAGCCACATTGTCAATGAAACCCATCATGCGACCACTACCCATATTTTTCTTGGCCGACATGCAAAATACAGGAAAAACATCGTGATGGATCATACCTTGTTTAAGGCCTTCGCGCATCTCATCCTCCTCCAGCGTTCCCTTTTCAAAATATTTCTCCATGAGCTTCTCATCATTCTCGGCTGCCTTCTCCACTAATTCATTGTGCAATTGATTGGCTTTTTCTTTCTCGCTATCAGGTATAGGGAGCTTTTCAGGTTTGCCACCGTCCACAGGGAATTTGTACATCACCATCTTCAGTAAGTCAATAATGCAATTAAAACCCTCTCCATGGTTTACCGGGTATTGCATCTGCGTTACCGAATTTCCATAAGTTCTTTTTAAGGAGTCCAGTGCTTTTTCAAAGTCAGCCTTGGGGTGGTCCACCTGGTTAATGGCAAAAATGGTAGGTTTTTTAAATCGGTCGATGTAGTTCCAGATGAGTTCTGTTCCCACCTCCACGCCATGTTGCGCGTTAATCACCATGACGCACGTATCGGCCACGCGCACGGAGGATATCATTTCTCCCACGAAATCATCAAAGCCGGGGGTATCGATAATATTGATTTTGTAGTCTCGCCATTCGGAGTGTAATACCGTGGCAAAAATGGAGTTGCCTCGTTCCTGTTCAATCTCGTGATAATCGGATACCGTGTTTTTTCCTTCGATGGTACCTCTTCGGTGGGTAATACCGGCTTCAAAAATCATGTCTTCGGCAAGAAGGGTCTTGCCGCTTTTTGGGGCTCCCAGCAGTACAATGTTTTTCAGGTGTTTTTCATCATATACTTTCATAGGCGTGCGTAGTTAAAGTGAAAATATTTTAGAAAGGGGATTTAAGTTAAAGAAAAGATTAGGGAAAAGCATTAATAATTTCAGGAAATGGAGTGAGTCCGGTAGCATAATAATAAATGCTTATATGAATCTAACTTACCCCCTAATCTCCTTGTTAAATGATGACGAACGTCTTAAAATAGCCTGATATAAATCACTGACCTTGTTGATGACAGTCATACAATGGTCATTGACGTCAACTTACTTTTAAACATCGAAACACAATGAAAACGAGCCCCAACACCATGATCAAGCCAACAATGACCCGAATTCTTATCATTTTAATGATTTTCCTCCTCGGAGGGACCGTGTATGGGCAAACTCCATACTCTTTAAAGTTAGCGAAGATGACCGTTGATGGCACTTCATCCCTACATGATTGGACTTCTGACGTGACAAAAGTTGAGTGGATCGGAAGTTTTTTGGTGAGCGAGAATAAAGTTAAGGAGGTAAAGAATGTGCAGGTAAAGATTGCAGTCACCTCAATACAAAGTACGAAGGGTAAAATAATGGACAATAAGACGTACGATGCATTCAAGTACGAGAAGAACCCTGCGATTATCTACAAACTCAATACGATCTCTATTACGGATGCAGCGCTGAAGGCCAACGGAACACTTACGATGGCCGGAACGACAAAAGCCATAGAAATGAGTGTAACGGCAAAAGTGTTAGCCAATGGCGACATCCAACTTACAGGATCACAAAAACTGAATATGAGGGACTATAAAATGGAGCCTCCCACGGCCATGATGGGCACTATTAAAGTGGGCGAGCTGGTCACCGTAAAATTTGATTTGACTTTAACACCAACTAAGTAATAACAATGCGAATAAATCTAATAAACACAATTTCAAACCCTTTAAACAAAAATGTTATGATAAGCTTTAAGAACATAAAATTTGTTGGCATGATGGTGCTGACTTTTTTTAGCGGAATTGCGATGGCTCAACAGGCCCCTATTCAATATTTCCGTCCATGGGATCAACGTGGGATCAACGTTTTCGAAACTTCAAAAGAAGATACAGTAGAATTTACAGGATTTAAGTTCCGGATCGGAGCTGGTTTTTCTCAAGGGTATCAAAACCTGAAACACGAAAACAGCTCTAGAGCCATTTTGGTGGATGGTGCCAATACGTACATCGAAACAGCTAACAAAAATGAGTTTATTAATCGCACTGATATGAGCGGAACACCTGCCATTATCACAGGAACATTCTCAACAAACCCAAATGTATTTGGGGCCTATATTTATGATCCAGACAGTGACCCAGCTACTGCCAATAGATCACTAGCCAATAGCAACGCTCTGTATCAGATGTCAGGTGGATTCCCTCTTGCACAGGCAAACTTGAACTTTGACGTTCAAATTGCTGATGGTGTTCGCTTAAGTTTGGTGTCATACATGTCCTCTCACCACCACAATGAGTTTTGGGTGAAAGGTGGATTTTTTCAAATTGACAAAGTAGGGTTCATGAACAGTGATTTCATGAATAAACTCTGGACAAATTTAACGTTGAAAGTAGGTCACATGGAAGTTAACTATGGTGATGCTCACTTCCGCAGGTCTGATGGGGGAAATACTTTGTACAATCCATTTATGGAGAACAATATTATGGATGCCTTCACCACTGAAATTGGCGCTGAGCTATACTGGCAGAAAAATGGCATCATCCTGATGGGCGCTATGACCGATGGCGAAATTCAGGGTAACGTTACTAAACCCGATGACAGATCTCCTTCTATTTACGGAAAAGTGGGTTATGATAAGCAAATCAGTGATAATCTTCGCGTTCGCTTAACCGGTTCATTGTATACAACCAAATCTTCTGTAAGCAACACTTTGTTTGGTGGAGACCGTACCGGTTCTAACTATCAATTTGTGATGGAACCAACTACTGCAACCGTAACGGCTAATGCGTTCTCTGGTCGGTTCAATCCGGGCTATAGAGATAACCTTACAACCTTCGTGTTCAACCCATTTGTAAAGTTCCGTGGTCTTGAATTATTTGGAACCATTGAACAAGCAAAAGGAAATACAGCACAGGGTAACGGTGAGGTGAAGAATGCTACCACCGGTGCTTCCTTAACTAAGATTGACGACCGCACCACTACACAAATCGCTGTGGATGCAGTGTATCGTTTCGGCAAGAGTGAGAAGTTTTATGTTGGAGCAAAATACAATGTTGTAAACTCTGAAATCTTATTAGGAACCAGCACAATTTATCAAGGTGATATATACGATGTTTCTATCGATCGTACTGCTTTTGCCGCAGGTTGGTTTATTACTAAAAATGTGCTTTTCAAAGCAGAATATGTTATACAGAATTATAACGATTTCCCTGAGTACTTCATCAATAAGTCAACAGTAGCTACGTTTAATGACAGCAGCCCATTAGCTGGGGGTAAATTTGATGGATTTGTTATTCAAGGTGTAATCAGCTTCTAATACTGAATCTTAGTGAAAGTTGTTCCGGAATGTTCCGGAACAACTTTTGCTTTTAGCGTACACACCGAGAATGAACTTTTTTGGCCGTTAAAACCTTGTAAATTTGTTAGTGTTATGAGAATCGTGTTGATGGTTGTTAGCCTTTTTTTGATGATGGCCTTTTCGCCAACAGCGGATAAGGGTGTGTTAATCCATCGGCTGATTGTACAACCCTCCAGCAGGCTCACGATTGACGGGAAAACCAACGTCAATGCCTTTCAGTGTGCCATTACCCAATATTTCGGAAAGGATACCCTTGTTCTTCAGGAAGGACCTCGTAACAGACGTCCGGTGTTTAAAAAAGGATATGTAGGCCTGGAAGCCTCCAGCTTTGATTGTGGGATGCAGGTAATGACAAATGATTTCGGGAAAACCATTAAAGCCAATAAATACCCCGTTGTATCGATCGAATTTGTTTCGTTTGAACGGGTGCCTAAATATGAAGGCTCAACAGAGAAATTTAAGGGGAAGCTGAAGATTTCATTGGGTGGTGTTACCAAACCCTTTGAAATGAATTGCACCATTGAAACAGAGGAATCAGGTTTTATTCACCTAAAAGGTGGTCGCAGTTTTACCTTCTCTGATTTCAATTTAGAGCCACCTTCGAAAATGATGGGGTTAGTTAAAGTAGCAGACGATTTGAAAGTTAATTTCCACCTGGTGTTGTTGCTGGACCGCAATTCCTGATTCGCTACTTTCTCACCGCGGTTAAGCTGATCGAAAATTTAACGGTAATCTCATCTCCGGTTTTTACCGTACCAAACATAAAGGTGGGTGGATCCACTTCAAAATCACTCATGTTTATTTTTTTTGACCCTGTACAAACCAATCCGTAGTTGGGCCTTACTTTGTAATCAGCATCTAGTTTAATTTCTTTGGTAACACCTGCAATAGTAAGGTTTCCGGTACATTGAATTTTTGTTTGAACCATTGTGGCAGAGGTTAAGTCAAAGGTTATTGATTTATGCTCGTCAGTGTTTAGGGAACTATAGGCATTCTTGTCCATGGCCAGGTGATCACTCTTTAAACTCTCCGCCCGAACGGAAAGCGACAGTGAATTGAGTTTGGTGGGTGTTCCATCGGTATTGATTTCAAAGGTGGCCTGACACTTTGCTTCTTTCGATGACATAGTCCATTCGTGCAACGTGGAGGTGCCGGAAATAGTAACGTTCGAAATACCGGTCTGTTTGTAGAGTATTTGTGCGAAGAGGGTATTCGCTACACTTGTTGAAGTAACAAAAAACAAAAAAAGAAGCCTGCAACTGCGTTTCAACTTCATATTGGATTAAAGTTTTAAACACTTTAACACCTCAATAATAAATGAATTTTTCTTCTTTGTGAAGATTAAGTATACCCCAATACTTTCAGCATGCTTTCGCTGGTTTGCTCTTGCGCGAATAGCTTCGTAGAAATCTCACCATCCTCATTCCGGTCGATGAGCACATGTTTGGGTGCAGGGATCAGGCAATGCTGAATGCCGCCATACCCGCCTAACGCTTCCTGATACGCTCCCGTGTGGAAGAAGCCGATGTAAAGTGGCTCCTCATCCGTAATCATCGGTAAAAACACTTCACCGGTATGAGCTTCGGAGTTATAGTAGTCGTGACTGTCGCAGGTAAGACCGCCAATGTTTACTTTGTGGAATGGGTCATCCCATTTGTTGAGTGCCAGTAGAATATATTTTTGATTCAACCCCCAGGCATCCGGCAAGTGGGTAATAAACGAACCATCAATCATGTACCAAAGCTCCTTGTCATTCTGAAGCTTTTGATCTACCAGCTTATACAACACGGCACCACTTTCTCCCACGGTGAAGCTTCCAAACTCAGTAAAGATGTTGGGTACGGGCACGTTATTCTTATCACAAATCCACTTGATGTTTTCCACGATTTGCTCGATCATGTATTTGTAATCGTACTGGAAGGTAAGAGAAGTTTTGATTGGGAAGCCCCCACCAATATCAATCGAATCCAGTGAAGGACAGATCTTCTTGAGTTCGCAATATTTAAAAATAAAACGACTTAACTCACTCCAATAGTACGCGGTATCTTTAATTCCGGTATTGATGAAAAAGTGCAGCATCTTCAACGAGGCCTTGTCGCTCTTTTCAATTTTATCTTTGTAGAAGTTGGTGATCTCGCTATAGCGCACACCTAAGCGTGAGGTATAAAACTCAAAATTAGGTTCTTCATCTGCGGCTACGCGAATACCCACCTGGTAAGGTCCCTTTACATTTTTTTCGTATGTCTCAATTTCATTCATGTTATCCAGAATGGGCACACAATTGAAACCGTCATTGAGAAGTTCGGTGATGTATTGTAAGTACAACGGCATTTTAAATCCGTTACAGAGAATATACGTTTCCTTGCTGATTTTTCCACGCTCATACAAGCTGCGTGCAATGGGAATATCAAACGAAGAAGAAGTTTCGATGTGCACATCATTTTTCAGTGCTTCTTCCAATACAAAAGAAAAGTGTGATGACTTGGTGCAATAACAGTAGGTGTACTTGGCGTTGTACTTAAACCGCTCCATTGCGTTGTTGAAGGCAGCTTGCGCAAATCGAATGTTCTCGCTGATCCGAGGGAGGTAGGTGATCTTCAGAGGCGTACCATACTCCTTAATGATGTCCATCAAGGGCACATCATTGAACAATAACTCGTGTTCGCGTACTTTAAATTCCTTTTGGGGGAATTCAAAGGTTTGTTCGATCAGTTCCCGGTAACTCTTCATCTTTTATGGCTGCTATTCAGACAGTATAGGTACTATTTAGTTAATCTTAATTCGTCATTCTTTGCTCTTAAATCAGCATTAAAACAGCATAAAAATGAGGTGCAATATTGGTATAAATTTGCCATCTTTGCAATGCTTTAAAAATCATGGTTAATCGTCACACAACTCCAGTTTTTGCCCCGATTTACATCGGGATGTATGCCTTTCCCGATTTCTAAGGGGCGTAGGTATGTACCCTGTCGTTAGGGGTGGAGATTGTCTTCCTATTACAAATTATTAGCGTTTAACCGTTTATTGAATTTTAATTGTACTCCTGTGAAAGAGATAAAAGTCATTGAAGTGAAGTCTGAGATTGGGGCCGGAACCCGTGGGGCCAGTCTGGGCGTGGAGGCTATTAAGATTGCCAGCCTGGATTTGAAGTCTGATTTTTTTAAAACGCACGATTCGGTAGAAGTTGAAAACGTAAACGAACTGCTGTTTGATGGTGCGGAACATGCTCATGCTAAATTTATTGATGGCGTGTTGATCATGGAAGAGCGTGTATGTTTGGAGGTGTATGAGACTATATTGGATGATCTGTTCCCGATTGTGATCGGTGGTGATCACAGTACGGCTTATGGAACGATGGCAGGGATTAAAAAGGCATTTCCGAAAAAGCGTTTGGGTGTGATTTGGGTAGATGCGCATGCTGATTTTCATTCTCCCTATACAACTCCTTCGGGTAATATGCATGGCATGCCGTTGGCGATGGCGTGTTCATTTGATAACCTGGAGTGTAAGGTAAACGATCCAAAAGGAGAAACGATCGATTATTGGGAACAAATTAAAAATGTGGGTATACCCGGAGCAAAAATTTATCCTGAAGATATTGTATTGGTGTCGGTGCGTGATTTTGAAAAGCCTGAAAACTATCTGATCAACAAATACAATATCAACTTCATTGAAGTAGAGGATGTAAAAAAGATCGGGCCTGATAAAATTGCTGCACGGGCATTACAAATGCTTGATCATTGCGACTTGATTTATGTTTCATTTGATGTTGACAGCATGGACTCCCGGATATCCAGTGGAACAGGAACTCCGGTGCCCAACGGTCTCACTGTGGAGGAAGCTAAAGTGCTGAATGCTGAGTTGGCTAAGAGTCCGAAAATTTGTGCCTGGGAAATTGTTGAAGTAAATCCTACACTGGATACGGAAAACCGAATGGCCGAAAGTGGGTTTGAAGTGCTGGAAGCTACTTCCAAATCATTGGCCGCACGACCGGTAATGGTGGTGTAGGAAATTATTTTTTCTTGACGAATTGGATTCGCTCTGCCCGTGACATGCTCACCTCAAAACCCGTTACGTTTCCTTTTTTATCGCGCCTGAATTCATACAATTCAAAATCATCCGATAAATAACCATCTTTAAAGGAAGGTGTTAATTTAATGGAGGCATGTGGTTTATTATGAACCCAAATTTCATCGCCACCCTTCACTTCAACTGTAAAATGGGTATCTGCTTCTTCACTATAATAATTTCCATTCAACGAGCGTAAAGCATTTGAATTGAGTTCGGGTGGGTTGACCCTTTGGTAACTCGAAGTGTCTTGCGAATTTTTTAAGAGGATAGCATCAACCTGGTTGCTTTTGGTATTGGACTTAGTCGCAATCCATGTCAGGTTTTCAACGTATAACGTATCGCGATGTGTGGCTTGCATTGTTTGCATATTGGAAAGTAGCTTCCCGTCCTTATAATCCAGTGTCATCACATCAAACTCACGAATGCTCTTGTAAGTACCGGAAAAACGTTTCAAGTCGGATTCAGGAAGGATAATTGAGGGGCATTCCTTCTTTTGTTTTTCAATGGGTTTCATGAAGAGCTCTGCAATTTTATGCCCTGCCTGCACTACACCAAAGCCTGCATCATTGCTCAAGACTACTATGGAAAGTTTTTTCTGCGGATAATAGGCCAGCCATGCGCGGTAACCGGCTGTAGCACCACTATGACTGATCTCCGTAAATTCATTAACGTTATTTACCGAAATACCTCCCGCATAACTAATCTCTTTTCCGTTGTTTAGTTTCCCCTTTTGAGTTCTCCACGTAAACACCTGCTCGCCTCCGATACGATGGGTCTCCAATAATGTATTCCATTTCGTTAAGTCGGAAGTAGTGGTGAGTAACCCGCCATGACCATGCACATTTTCAAAGGGCATATTTTGCTGATAGTCGCTACCGGATTTGGAATAAGCGATGGCCCGGTTAGGGACAACCTCACGAAAATTATCGCGCCACTGGGTGTGATTCATTTCAAGGGGTTCAAAGAAACGCGTACGAGTGAAATCAGCCAGCGATTGCTTCGAAACTCGTTCCACAATGGTGACGAGTAATGAATAATTTGAATTACTGTACGAATATTCTGACCCGGGAGTGAAGTTCAATGATTTTTGTCTGCACATGATTTGCAGAGCAAGATCTTGTGTATATACCCTTGTCGTGCGAGGCCACCCGCTAAGGCTGCCAATAACACCCCAATCTTTTAATCCACTGGTATGATTGAGTAAATGCTGTATAGTAATGGTGGCATGGTAAATTGGCAATTCAGGAACATATTTCCTGACATCATCATTCACCGATAGCTTTCCTTCAGCGGCAAGCAGAAGAATGGAAGTCGCCACGAATTGTTTGGCAACTGAGCCGCTCTCAAAAATGGTTTCGGTGGTGTTAGGTGTGTTATGTTCCAGATCGGCAAGGCCAAAGGCTTTGTTGTAAAGCACTTTATTATCGCGTGTCACTAAAATGGCTCCACCGGGTGTGGAATTGTTCCATTGTGAAAAGAGAACGTCAATTTGTTTTACAGTATCAGTTGATTGAGCGTGAACAAATGAAATGACAATGAAAGCGAGAAAGAATGAGAAAGTTCTTTTCATATGCAGATGGATTATTTTTGCTCAGCCACTTCAATCAGGGCATGCATGGTACTCATCATATTGTTGCGTACAATACGATCGGTAATAAAGCGTGGATAGCTAACGGGTTTACTGGTGGCGGTATAGATTACCTGGGTATTGCCATTGGCAAGCTTCTCTAATTCCCATTGCCCGATGGTCGGCATGCGATCTACATCTTCTTTGACCGGGGCAAGTTTTTCATTTAATGAATACTGAAATGAAAGCACCATCCGGTTTTCGGTGCGTTCTTTGATGGTGTAGCTCAACAGGTAATCCTGATCCGTCAATGGCCAGGGAATGTCATACAGGCTATACGTATGCCAGCTGGTGTCATTTTTCGGAATGTATTTGTGCTCAATAATATGCGATTGCCATTCCTTGATTTTTGCCTCGCTGGTTATCGCAGTAAACATTTTGTCCAATGAAGCGGTAGTCTGAAAAACTCCCTTTATTTGTCTGGAATTTACAGTGGACCCCGGGAAATTCGTCCAGCGTTCATAGAGTGTAATTTTTTCATCCTGGCGCACGACCTCATACTCCGCTTCGGTTTCCTGAGCAGCAAGAAATCCGGGATACAGGATTATGGTAAACCAAATGAACTTTCGATACAACATGATCTGAATAATAGCATTTTTTTTCAGTTACCAACAACCCGTTTCGACAATCTTATAAAAACCCATCGTTTTTGTTAATTTCGCGCTACCAAAATTTGAGTAAAATTCAACGACATCATCATGAGCCAAAACAGACCGATTTCCTCCTTTATTGAGAAAAATTACCTGCATTTTAATGCGGCTGCCTTAGTCGATGCGGCTAAAGGATACAAAAAACATATAGCCGATGGAAAAAAAATGATGGTGACCCTGGCGGGGGCGATGAGTACCGGTGAATTGGGTATCAGCTTTGCCGAAATGATCCGTCAAAATAAAGTACATATCATTTCCTGTACGGGCGCTAACCTGGAGGAAGATATCATGAACCTGGTGGCGCACTCGCACTATAGACGTATTCCGAATTACCGCGATCTAACGCCTGAACAAGAGTGGGACTTATTACAGAATCACTTAAATCGTGTTACCGATACCTGTATTCCTGAGGAGGAAGCTTTCAGAAGATTGCAGAAACACTTGTTTAAAGTGTGGAAGGATGCTGAGGATAAAGGTGAACGTTTGTTTCCGCATGAATTTATGTTCCGTATGTTGAACAGTGGTGACTTGAAGCAGTACTATGAAATCGATCCGAAGAATTCATGGATGATTGCCGCTGCTGAACGGAACATGCCGATGGTCGTTCCGGGTTGGGAGGACAGTACCATGGGAAATATTTTTGCTTCCTATTGCTTAACAGGTGAACTGAAGGCCAGTACCATGAAGTCTGGCATTGAATACATGGTGTGGTTAGCCGATTGGTATACGAATGAGGCGGGTAAGGATGGGATTGGATTCTTCCAGATCGGTGGTGGTATTGCAGGTGACTTCCCTATTTGCGTAGTGCCCATGTTGCATCAGGACCTGGAGCGTGATGGTGTTCCGTTCTGGAGTTATTTCTGTCAGATCAGTGACAGCACCACCAGCTATGGTTCGTACTCGGGTGCCGTGCCCAATGAAAAAATAACGTGGGGTAAACTTAGCATTGAAACGCCTAAGTATATTATAGAGAGTGATGCGACAATCGTGGCGCCATTGATGTTTGCGTATATCCTTGATATGTAATTCTCAATTTGTCAATTAGCAAATTAGCCGATGATTCTCATTGGCTTATTGGCTAATTGATCATTGGCTAATTAATACAATGAATTTAGAATCCACACTTCGTTCCGAAATACAAAAGGCAATCACCGCGTTGTTTAATCAATCGGTTGAGCAATTGCAGCTACAACCCACAAACCAGGAGTTTGAAGGTTCACACACATTGGTGTGTTTTCCGCTAACAAAAATATCTAAGAAAAATCCGGAAGAGACGGCAAAGGCAATTGGTGAATACCTGGTTCAGCATTCAGAAGTTATCAGTAAGTATAATGTGGTAAAAGGTTTTTTGAACCTCGTTGTTGCGGATAAAACGTGGGTGGAGGTTTTTGCCGGAATTTATTCGAACAAGCAGTATGGTCAGTTGCCCTCTCAAGGCAAGGAAATCATGATTGAGTACTCTTCTCCTAATACGAATAAGCCGTTACATTTAGGTCATCTGCGAAATAACTTTTTAGGGTATAGCGTAGCGGAGTTGTATAAAGCCATTGGCTACACGGTTCATAAAGTGCAAATCATCAACGACCGTGGTATTCACATCTGTAAGTCCATGGCCGCCTGGAAATTGTTTGGTAACGGAGAAACTCCAGAAAGTAGTGGGTTGAAAGGAGATAAGCTGGTGGGGAAATATTATGTAGAGTTTGACAAGACCTACAAAGCGCAGGTAGCAGCGTTGGTAGAGAAGGGAATGGCGGAAGCTGAAGCAGAGAAGCAAGCGCCTATTATGAAGATGGCGGTAGACATGCTGTTGAAATGGGAAGCGAAAGATCCTGAAACTGTGCAGCTTTGGAAAACCATGAACAGCTGGGTGTACGAAGGTTTTGATGTCACCTACAAACGCATGGGCGTTGATTTCGAAAAGCTTTACTACGAGTCGGATACGTATTTGTTAGGAAAGGAAGAAGTATTAAAGGGTGTTGAAAAGGGTGTATTCTTCAAAAAGGATGATGGCTCGGTGTGGGTTGATCTAACGGCTGACGGCCTGGATCAAAAAGTGTTATTGCGTTCGGACGGAACCTCTGTATACATGACACAGGATATTGGCACCGCTATTTTACGCTTCCGCGATTTTCCTAAAATTTCCGGACAAGTATATACTGTGGGCAATGAACAGGAATACCATTTCAAGGTTTTGTTTTTAATTCTGGGAAAGCTAGGGTATGAATGGGCCAAGCAGTGCTATCATTTATCGTATGGCATGGTAGATCTTCCTTCAGGAAAAATGAAATCACGCGAAGGGACTGTCGTGGATGCCGATGACCTGATGGAGGAAATGGTGGAGGAAGCGGAACGCCAAACACGTGAACTTGGGAAGATCGAAGGGTTGAGCGAGGAAGAATCAAAGAAATTGTTTGAGATGATTGGGCTGGGGGCCTTGAAGTTTTTCTTGTTGAAAGTTGATCCCAAGAAACGTATGATGTTTGACCCGAATGAATCAATACAATTGCAAGGATTCACCGGTCCGTTTATTCAGTATACGCATGCCCGCATCAAGTCTATTATCCGCAAAGCGGAGACTATGAATATTTCAGTGAAAGCTGATGATCTGAAAAGTGTTACGTCTCTGGAGCCGGCCGAACAGGACGCGCTCCATTTATTAAGTTTATTTGAAACCAGATTAAAAGAAGCGGCCAAGGATTATTCTCCTGCCGTAATTGCCAACTATGCCTACGACCTGGCCAAGCAATACAACCAATTTTACCAGAATATTCCGATTTTTAATGAAGCGGATCAGGCAAAGCTTAAATTCAGGGTGGCTTTTTCGGTGGCCATTGCGAATGCCATCCAGAAGGCTATGCTGACCCTGGGAATTCAGGTTCCTGAGAAAATGTAACTATTTACGGTATTGTGTTGTTTAGTAAGCATCAAAACTTGAAACTATGAAACTATTACTTTCCATTTTATTCCTGGCTACGATGACATCTTCAGTTTATGATTTTAAAGTCAACTCCATTGATGGCAAGTTGATTGACTTTGAGCAGTTTAAGGGCAAAACCCTGTTGATTGTCAACACGGCATCAAAGTGCGGTTACACCCCACAGTATGCAGAGCTGCAAAAACTGCATGAGCAATTTGGAGATAAGGTTACCATTCTCGGGTTCCCCGCCAATAATTTTGGAGGGCAGGAGCCGGGCACCAACTTGCAGATTGCAGAATTTTGTCAGCAGAATTATGGAGTGACGTTTCAAATGTTTGAAAAGATTTCTGTTATGGGAGATGACCAGCATGAACTTTACAAATGGCTGAAAGAAAAAACCGGACAGGAACCCACCTGGAATTTTTGCAAGTACCTGGTAAAACCTGACGGAACGGTAATCTTCTTCAGCAACAAGGTGAAGCCAATGGATAAGCAAATCATGGATGCGTTATAAAATTGTCATTTCAATAATTGTTTGTATGGGTGTGGTGGCATTTTTAGCAGGGAAACTTACCGGAGGTAAAAAGAAACCCGTTTCCGGTAAGATCTACGATTTCAAGATTAAATCACTCGAAGGAAAGGAAATAGATTTCTCCCAATACAAGGGAAAGAATTTGTTAATCGTGAACACCGCCTCCAAGTGTGGGTATACATACCAGTATGAAGATCTTCAAAAACTGCATCAGCAGTATGGAGATAAAGTTGAGGTGTTGGGATTCCCTGCTAATAATTTTCTGTGGCAGGAGCCCGGATCAAATTCAGACATTGCAGAATTCTGCCAGAGAAATTATGGCGTAGACTTTCAGATGTTTGAAAAAATATCGGTGAAGGGAAGCGACAAGCATCCCCTGTATCAGTGGCTTGAATCAAAATCAGGGAAGGCACCTTCCTGGAATTTTTGCAAATACATGGTTGACCGTGAAGGAAATGTGGTTGCCTTTTATCCCCCCTCGGTAAAGCCACTGGATTCAGCGATCGTTAATAAAATCACCCGGTAACCGTTGAAATTCTCTACTACTGAAGTTAAAGAAAAACTTCTGGCAGCGTGCAGGCACTATGCAAACGAGCGGATTGCGGTGGCGCGTGAGGCGATGCAAAATGCTCAACAGTCCGCGAATGAAGAAGGCAAGAACAGTGCCGGGGATAAGTATGAAACCGGCAGGGCGATGATGCAAATCGAGCGTGACCAGGCAGCCGTGATGCTGGAGGAAGCACAAAAATTATTGACCATGCTGGAACGAATAAAAGCAGATGTAGTTCATGACTCTGTAATAATGGGTAGTGTAGTAGGGAGCAAACAGGTTAATTTTTTCATCGGTATAAGTGCGGGTTCGATAACTGTGGAGGACACAACATTTATCACCATTGCTCCAACCTCTCCCATAGCACAACAACTGCTGGGAAAAGTTGCTGGGGAACAATTTAATTTTAAAGGTCAGGTACAAACTATAGAGTGGGTGGGATAAACCCCAATCATTATCTTTGTGAAATCGATATGAATATTCAACCCTGGATACACGCCTTTCGCCTTCGAACCCTGCCGCTGGCGCTTTCGTGCATTGCCATGGGTAGTTTTCTCGCAGTGTCTTCCGGTGCCTTTCAGTGGGAGATTTTTTTATTCTGTATCACCACCACTATTTTCTTGCAGATTCTTTCAAACTTGGCGAACGATTATGGTGATTCCATGAATGGTGCCGATCATGCCGACCGCAAAGGCCCTACACGTGCGGTGCAAAGTGGGGCTATTTCTCCGGCACAAATGAAAACGGCTATCATCATTTTTGTTATGCTCTGCCTGGTAAGTGGGGTTTATTTATTATGGATTTCGTTTGGACTAAATTGGAATGCTATTCTTTTCTTTTTCGGATTGGGCGTGCTGAGCATTCTGGCGGCCATTGCCTATACCGTTGGGAAAAAACCGTATGGTTATGCAGGACTTGGAGATTTTTCAGTATTGATTTTTTTTGGATTGGTGGGCGTGATGGGTTCTAATTATCTTTTTACAAAGGAATTAAGTTGGATTCAGATTTTACCCGCGCTGAGTTGTGGGTTCTTTTCTATTGGCGTATTGAACATCAACAACATTCGGGATATTGAATCCGACAGAAGTGCAGGAAAATTTTCCATCCCCGTCAGGATTGGCCGCGAAAAGGCTGTTGTGTACCATTGGTTTTTAATTTTGAGTGGATTGATTTGTGCGAGTGTATTTGTGTTGCTTACCTATCAGTCTATTTATCAGTTTTTGTTTGTGGCAAGTTTCCCGTTGTTCATATACAATGGTATTTCCGTGCAACGAAAAACTGCCCATGAACTTGATCCATACCTAAAACAGATGGCGCTTTCCACCTTACTATTTGTTGTTTTATTCGGATTAGGGTTGATTTTGTAATCCTTCGCTGCTATCTTCACTCACCCTCGGATTTCTTAGTAAAATCCTTCTAATCACTGATAAAAGTCATAGTAGCGCTATGATGATGGTCAGGCCTATCCCTTGGGTTTCTTGATATTTTTGATTGGCAATAATCCCGATCGATATGAAAAAGATACTAGTGCCCTGCGATTTTTCTGAACAAGCCATCAATGCCTTTCGGTTTGCGATCGACATTGCCCGGCAATCAAATGGTGAAGTTCACCTTGTTCATGTGATTGAGTTACCTGTGTTACACGATACCGTGTTGATGCCTGTTCTGTCCTTTGAGGAAGCCCTGTTTGAAGAACTTCGGGAGAAGGCGGAGAAGCAATTCAAAAAGTTAGAAACCAAGTACAATGACGATTCCATTACGATAAAGAGTAAAGTGGTTTTTGGAGCTACTTCCAGAATGGTGCTTGATTACATCGAAGAAAACAAAATTGACCTGGTAGTCATGGGCACCCATGGTGCAAGCGGTGTACGGGAATTTGTAATTGGATCAAATGCTGAAAAGATTGTCCGCAGAGCACCGGTGCCTGTTTTGGCAGTTAAAAAATATGTTAAAGGGTCCAGTATCAAGGACATCGTTTTTCCTAACACATTGGATACGGAGGTACAGGAAGATCTGGTCATGAAAGTGAAGGCCCTGCAAAATCTCTTCAAGGCGAACATTCACATTGTATGGATTAATACGCCCAACAACTTTACCCGTGATAGTGTTACTACCGCGCGACTGAAAGCTTTTGCCAAGCGATTTATGTTTAAGGATTTCACCATCCATGTGTATAACGATCCTTATGAAGAAACGGGCGTTATCAATTTTGCACATGAGCTCAAGGCCGATATGATTGCCATTGGTACGCATGGTCGTAAGGGCCTTGCCCACCTGCTCAGTGGCAGTGTGGCCGAAGATTTGGTAAATCATGTCGATTGCCCCATTTGGACATATACCATCAAAAAAGAATAACTTCACCCTAGGAAAGCCCGCTGTTAGTTATGGAAGTAGAGGTTAAGACAGACACCGCATGCTATCATTGCGGCCAGCCTTGCGATGAAACGGTGTTGGCCTATGATAAAACCTTTTGCTGCTACGGTTGCAAAACGGTGTTCGAAATCCTCAGCTCGAATGATCTTTGTGAGTATTACAATCTAAAGGAACATCCGGGTGTACAACTAGAGCAGATCAGTGAAGAAACGTATGCATTTCTGGATGAGAAGGACGTTCGGAGAAAACTACTGACGTTTGATTCGGACACTTTTGCCCGGGTTCAATTTTATGTACCTGCCATTCATTGCGTCTCCTGTATTTGGCTGCTGGAGAATTTACAACGACTGGATACGGGTGTACTTCGTTCGGAAGTAAACTTTACCCGGAAGACAGCGACTATAGATTTTAAACCTCAGGATGTTCCGCTCAGCAGAATTGCCCGGATTATGGCTTCGCTGGGGTATGCCCCAAAAATAAATCTGGAGAATGAAGCAACGGTTACTTCTTCAACCACCGTTGAAAAATCTCTTGCACTCAAGCTTTCCATTGCCGGCTTTTGCTTCGGTAATGTAATGTTGTTCAGTTTTCCCGAATATCTCGGACTTGATCAGTCTGATGGGGAGCTTAAACAGGTCTTTTCCTATCTCAATGTATTCTTATCAATACCTGTTTTCTTTTACAGCGCTTCAGGCTATCTCCAGTCTGCGTTAAAAAGTTTTAAGCAACGTCAAATCAATATTGATGTACCGATCGCAGTGGGATTGATAGCTTTATTTGCCCGCAGTGTGTTTGATATTGTTTTTGAAATCGGTCCTGGGTATCTCGATTCTTTTACCGGATTGGTGTTCTTTCTGTTGATTGGTCGCTGGTTTCAAAATAAAACGTATGAAAGTCTCGCGTTTGATCGCGATTTTAAATCCTACTTCCCCATGGCTGTTCATAAGTTTATCAATAATGAATGGAAGCCGGTCATCATTTACGAATTGCAGAAAGGCGATGAAATCAAAATCCGGAATATGGAAATTATTCCCACGGATAGTATCCTGGTAAAAGGTGAGGCCTATGTGGATTATAGTTTTGTAACCGGTGAATCCCGTCCGGTAAAAGCATTAAAAGGCGATTTGGTGTATGCCGGGGGCCGACTGATCGGACAACCTGTGACCCTGGTAGTGGAAAAGAAGATCTCACAAAGTCACCTGACTAGTTTATGGAACAATGATGCGTTCAAGAAGCCGGAAGAAAGTAAGTACAAAAAGATCATTGATCTGGCGGCCCGAAGGTTTACCTGGGTGGTGTTGGTGTTAGCGGTATTCACCGGAATTTATTGGTACGTAGTGGATAGTGCACAAGTATGGCTAATCATTACGGCTGTATTGATGGTAGCGTGTCCGTGTGCGTTGGCATTGGCAGCACCGTTTACCTATGGAAATATGCTGCGGGTGTTTGGTCGTCATGGATTATACCTAAAAAATGCAGATGTCATTGAGCGCATGGCCAACATTGATGCCGTGGTGTTTGATAAGACCGGAACGGTGACGCACGGTAAGAATCCTTCCATCGAGTTTGTGGGCCATTTGGAGGAGCAGGAATTGGGAATCATCCGATTACTCACAAGCTATTCCACTCATCTCCTAAGTAATCTGATCAGTAAAAAATTAACACAACGCAGTACAGAGTCCGTTTCTGATTTTATGGAACTTCCCGGAAAAGGTATACAAGGAACTGCTGGCGATCAATTTTATAAGATTGGCTCTGCAGACTTTATTGGATTTTCAGGAGAGAAGGATGCCACCGCATCGCAAGTATTTGTTTCCGTAAATGATGAAATTCGCGGATACTTTTTGATACGAACCACCTTACGGGAAAATACCCATGCCATGATTACCCGGTTAGGATCAAAATGCCTTGCCTTGCTTTCAGGAGATAATGAGACAGATAAAGTAAGAATGCGTGATGTGTTCCCATCTTCCGTACAATTGTTATTTAGCCAAAATCCTCATGATAAACTTAGGTTCATTCAGGAGCATCAGCATCAGCGAAAAAAAGTAATGATGGTAGGAGATGGATTAAATGATTCCGGAGCCCTAAAACAAAGTGATGTTGGAATTTCCGTTACTGATGATACCGGAGTGTTTACTCCTGCATGTGATGGAATCTTACAGGGCGATAAGGTGAAGATGCTTGATCAATTTTTGGACTTAGCGAAATCTTCTACGAATGTACTCAAGGCAGGTTTCTTCATTTCATTCTTTTACAATGCTGTTGCCTTGAGTTTTGCTGTGTCAGGTCACTTAACACCATTGGTCGCGGCAATTCTCATGCCCATCAGCAGCATTAGTGTTGTGGTTTTTTCCACCGTGGCAGTGAACTGGGTGGCCAATCGAAAATTAAAAGTGTTCAATTAATCCGGAACCATGGCTATTATCACATTATTGATTTTAATCAGCCTTTCCATCGCCATTCTGTTTCTGGTGATATTTTACTGGAGTATTAAAAGCGGCCAGTACGATGATACCTATACACCCTCCATACGCATGTTATTCGAGGATAAGAAAAAGAAGTCCAGCGACTCCAAAGAATCCAAGGAATAGTTCAAAATCAGCTTATTCTGATGTAAATCAGTTTTGGCATATGACTTCAGTCATACAGGCAAGATAATTATTTAGGCGTATTTTAGGCTTGCAAACCAACTATCATAAACACATGAAAAAACCACTTTATTCCATCCTTTCACTGGCCTTGTTGATGGCCTGTGCTCCCGACAAACCTGCCGATCAACCAGCAGAAGCTGACTCCAAAAAGAGTGCAGTAGAATCTGTTATTGATCCCACGAAGGGTCTTGGCCAGGTAAAGAATGTAACATTGAATACTCCTTTAGAGCAGGACCGTGTAAAGCGCGGAATTTCAATTTATGAAATGAAGTGTTCGGCCTGTCATAAACTGGATGATCAACGCGTGGTTGGTCCGGGTTGGAGAGATATCACCAAACGCAGAAAGCCTGAGTGGATCATGAATATGATTACCAATGTCGACATGATGTTGGATCAGGACCCTGAAGCTCAAAAGCTCCTCGAACTCTGTTTGATGCGCATGCCCAATCAAAATATGTCGATTGGCGATGCACGCGATGTACTGGAGTACATGCGCCAGAATGACGGAGAGAAATAGAATCCCACAAACCTAAATTTTATATGAAACGCTTACTATATGTTCCATTCGTGTTGTTGTTGGCGTGCGGTCAGCAACAATCAGCCGGTACTGAAACCAGCGTAGCGGAAGCCGCTACTGAAGGTGGTCAGTCCACTGTACAAGACGAAACCTCTGAACCGGATGTGGTTCGGGTGGCCGTAAACTCACCAGTGCATACTACGTTGGTAGCTGCTTTAAAGGGTGCTGAATATGTTGATGCCTTATCCAATGCCGGTCCCTTCACGGTGTTTGCCCCAACCAATGAGGCGTTTGATAAACTTCCTGCCGGTACAGTTGAAAATTTATTGAAACCTGAAAGTAAAGATGCCTTGAGAAACATTCTGGAGTACCACGTGTACGTGGGTGTCATTAAAGAAGAATATGTACAGGATGGTATGACCTTGAATCAGGTTAACCTGGACAATGTAACACTCAATAAAAAGGATGGCAAGATTACCGTAAACGGTGCCAATGTGTTAGGCGTAGTAAAGGCCTCCAATGGCGTGGTGTATGTAATCGATGCTGTGCTACTACCTCCTGAAAAGAAATAACCAATCCTTAAACTTAATACTATGAATATATCGCATGTAAAAAAGTTTGTAATGGCCCTGTCGGTTGTGGCAAGCTTAATAGTTCTCAATAGTTGTAAGCCGCAAGGTCCGGCTGAAGTATCCACAGGTGATGCTGCCTCTAAAGTGTATGTAGCCCCGGGTCAGTATGATGAGTTTTATAATATCGTTTCCGGTGGATTCAATGGCCAGATTGGTGTATATGGAATTCCATCGGGTAGATTATTTAGAATTCTTCCCGTGTTTTCCGTAGCACCTGAGAGTGGTTATGGTTATAGCGAAGAAACCAAACCGATGTTGAACACCTCTTTTGGTTTTGTGCCATGGGATGATTTGCACCACATTGCACTATCCACCACAAAAGGTGAGCATGATGGTCGCTGGATGTTTGCCAATGCCAACAATACACCACGCGTAGCACGGGTAAGTTTTAAATCCTTCAGAACAGAAGAAATTCTGGAGATACCCAATAGCGGTGGAAATCACTCTTCCCCTTTCATTACAGAGAATACAGAATATCTGGTTGCCGGTACCCGTTTCAGTATCCCAATGGGTGGCAAAGATGTACCCATCAGTTCTTATAAAGAAAACTTCAAAGGTTCTATCAGCTTTATTAAAGTAGATCCTCAGGATGGACACATGAACATTGCGTTCCAGTTGAGAACTCCTGGCTTTAATTATGATTTGAGTCGTGCCGGTAAAGGCCCTTCTCATGGATGGTTCTTTTTCTCATGCTACAACACAGAGCAAGCCTATACGTTGCTGGAAGTAAATGCTTCTCAGAAAGACAAGGACTTTATCATGGCGGTGAACTGGAAAAAAGCTGAAGAGTATATCGCACAAGGAAAAGGAAAAGTTGAAAAAGTGAAGTATGCACACAATACCTATAGTGAGAAGACACACTCTGCTACTACAAAAATGGAGGAAGAGGTGTTGGTATTGGATGTAACAGAATTCCCTGATATCGTGTATTTTATTCCTTGTCCTAAATCTCCACACGGTTGTGATGTAGATCCCACCGGTGAGTATATCGTAGGTAGCGGAAAATTGGCTGCCATGATGCCTGTATTCTCTTTCACAAAATTGCAGAATGCCATCGCGCAAAAGGAATTTGAGGGAGATTTTGATGGAATTCCTGTTATTAAATATGAGGCAGCTCTTCATGGTGAAGTGAAGAAGCCGGGTCTTGGCCCATTGCATACCGAGTTCGATGAAAAGGGAAATGCCTATACTTCTTTCTTTGTGTCTTCTGAAATTGTGAAGTGGAATGTGAAAACCCTGGAAGTGTTAGACCGCGTACCAACGTATTATTCAATCGGTCACTTGTGTGTTCCGGGTGGTCCAACCGCTAAACCTCATGGTAAGTATGTGATTGCCTACAATAAGATCACGAAAGATCGCTACCTTCCTACCGGTCCGGAGTTAACACAGTCTGCACAACTCTATGATATTTCCGGAGATAAAATGCGGTTGTTGCTTGACTTTCCGACTACCGGAGAACCTCACTATGCAGAAGCTATTCCGGCAAGTTTGATTACACCGAACTCTACAAAGATTTACAAGATTGAAGAAAACGAAAATCCTTATGTAGCGAAGGGTGAGAAGGAAGCGAAAGTGGAACGCAAAGGAAATGAAGTACATGTATACATGACTGCCATTCGTTCACACTTGACACCTGATAACATTGAAGGTGTACGCGTAGGCGATGAAGTATATTTCCACGTGACCAACCTGGAGCAAGACTGGGATGTTCCGCATGGATTTGCCATCAAAGGTGCGATCAATTCTGAAATTCTAATTATGCCGGGCGAAACTCAAACGTTAAAGTGGAAGCCATTGTCAACCGGTGTGGTACCATTCTATTGTACTGACTTCTGTTCAGCACTTCACCAGGAAATGCAAGGATACATTCGTGTATCACCTGCGGGTAGTAATACACCATTGAAATTTTCAACCGGGAAGACTGAAAGCCAGAATAGTGGCGCTGGTCAGTAAGTTGATTTTATAGTTTGCAGGTTGAAATAGGTCCCGTCCCGATACTTTCGGGCACGGGGCCTTCTTAAAAGAAAACCACATGAAAACACTAAAGCCACTTTCCCGACTCGCTATTGCACTTTCTGCGTTGCTGATGATTTCGGCCTACTTCGTGCCACTGTGGCAAATTCTGATGTGGGCGCCACAATACCCGGAAGGATTGGAAATGGAAATCTGGATCAACGACATTAAAGGTGATGTGAAAATTATCAGTGCGTTGAACCACTATATTGGTATGAAACACATTGAAGTGAGCATGTTTCCTGAATTTGGATACATGATCTATATCGTGGGCTTTATCCTGGGATTTGGTTTGCTGACTGCCCTGGTAAACAAACGACCTCTTCTCTGGATGTATGTCATTCTAATTGTTGGGGCAGGCATTGGTGCGTTGGTTGATTTTTATTTGTGGGGCTATGATTATGGTCACAACCTGGATCCTACGGCTCCGATTGTTGTACCCGGCATGTCGTATCAGCCTCCGCTGATTGGCACCAAACAATTGTTGAACTTTACAGCATTCTCCGGTCCTGATACAGGTGGCTGGATATTTATGGTATCTGGAATATTGGCAGTAGGGGCATTAGTCTATGATATTTACCAGTCTCGCAAAAAAGTAGGTCTATGAAGATGATTTCTTTAATTCTAATAGCCATTTTGTTTTTCTCATGCAGCAATGACCCAGTGCCATTGCAGTATGGTAAAGATGCCTGTCATACGTGCAAAATGACTTTGATGGATAAAAAATTTGGGGCAGAGATTGTAACCAAAAAGGGAAAGGTTTACAAATTTGATGACCTCAACTGCATGGTTAATTTTTATAATTCAGGGTACGAGCCGGAAGAAAATATTGCACACCTTTTGGTTGTTGATTTTGCTCAGCCTGAAAAACTAATCGACACCAAGCATACATTCTTTGTTAAGTCAGATAAACTCCGAACGCCTATGGCCAGTCAGGTAGCGGCATTTGAGCGTGAAGAAGATTATAAGAAATTCAAAAAGGAGTGGAATGGTATTTTACTGGGTTGGGGAGAAGTTGTAACCCAATTTAAATAAACGGTTGATCTCAATTTTGTCGCCACACAAAATGAAGAGTCTTGTTTTCCATATCGTATTTTTATGCCTTGTCCTTACAGAAGGTTTTGCGCTGACCATTAGAGTAGGGCCAAACGAAACTGTTAAAAGTATCACAAAGGCAATTGCACTTGCTCAACCGGGCGACACGCTAAGCATTCAACCAGGCACCTATCGCGAAGGGAATATTATTCTTGAAAAATCCATTGCCATTATTGGAGTTGATTATCCGGTGTTGGATGGCGAGAACAAGTATGAGATTTTAACCATACATGCCAACAAGGTTATCATCCAGGGATTGAAATTTATCAATACAGGAGTTGCCAGCATCAACGACCTGGCTGCCATTAAAGTACTGGAGTCGAGCGGACTTAAGATTTTAAACAACAAATTTGAAAATGCATTTTTCGGAATCTACTTGGCAAATTCCTCACAAACCTGGATCGAAAATAATGAGTTGAAAGCTGAGGCCGAAGCCGAGCACCAGATTGGCAATGGCATACACTTATGGAAGTGCGAGTTCATCACCATTCATGGCAACAGAATACAAGGTCACAGGGATGGGATTTATTTTGAGTTTGTTACCAACTCGCTTATCACCAATAATTATAGTGAAGGCAACTTACGGTATGGGTTGCATTTCATGTTCTCGAACAATGACGAGTACCGGAATAATACTTTCGTGAACAATGGCGCAGGGGTGGCAGTAATGTATACCAAGGGTGTGAAAATGATCAACAATACCTTTGAACACAACTGGGGGTCATCCTCATACGGACTGTTATTAAAAGACATCCGCGACAGTTTTGTTACAGGGAATGTATTCGTAAAAAATTCGGTAGGCATTTTTATGGAGGGGAGCAGCCGTATTGAGTTGAAACAAAATGTATTTTCCGCCAATGGGTATGCCGTGCGCCTTCAGGCCAGCTGTGATGATAATGTTTTTGAGCAGAATAATTTTTCCGCCAATACGTTTGATATGGTTACGAACGGATCGCTCGTACTGAATACCATCAATCATAATTACTGGGATCGCTACGAAGGCTATGATCTTAATCGCGACAACGTTGGCGATGTTCCGTACCGACCGGTAAGTCTATACGGTACGATCATCGAACGCATGCCTACGGCTGTATTATTGTGGAGGAGCTTTTTTGTTTTTCTGATCGATCGAGCTGAGAAAGCCATGCCGGCCATTACGCCTGAGAATTTAAAAGATAATTCACCTTCCATGAAACCCCATGATCTCCGTAAAACAAGTTGATAAGAAATTCGGTAATCTCACCGCCCTGGATCAGGTGAGCCTGGAGTTAAAGGCAGGAAAGAGTTATGCCCTCATTGGACCGAATGGTTCCGGAAAGACAACCTTGATCAAATCCATTTTAGGTTTGGTCATCCCTACTTCCGGTGACATTGTGTTTGATGGAGAAAGTATAATGCGCGATTGGAAATACCGGGAGAAGATTGGATACATGCCGCAAATCGGCCATTACCCCGATAACATGCGCATTGGTCAACTGATTGACATGATGAAAAATATCCGTCAGGGCAATCCCAAACTGGATGAGGAACTCATTGATGCGTTTAAGTTGTACAAAATGTACGACAAACGCATGCATGCCCTTTCGGGCGGAACACGTCAGAAAGTAAGTGCAGCCCTGGCGTTTTTATTTAATGTACCGGTGTTGATTTTAGATGAACCGACAGCAGGATTGGACCCGGTGGCAGCGGAAATTCTTAAGGATAAAATTCTTCACGAAAAGCATAAAGGCAAACTTATCATCATTACCTCACATATTTTAAGTGACCTGGATGAACTGGCAACAGAGATGATCTACATCTTCGAGGGAAAAGTGCAGTATAACAACACCATTGAACAATTGAAGCAGGAAACCAATGAGAGCCGATTGAACAAGGCAATCGCTACACTCATTCGGCAGAAAGAATTGGTAGCCTCCGTAACTGATTTAACATGACACGCGTAATCAAATATGTTTTCTACGACATCCTCCGTACACGGTTTATCCTGATGTACACGGTGTTCCTGCTGATCAGCACATTCGCCCTGTTTCAATTCGACAGTGACACGGGCAAGGTAGTGTTGAGCTTACTCAACATTGTATTGATGGTGGTTCCTTTGGTAAGTGTAGTGTTTGCTACCATTCATTTTTTTAATTCTTACGAGTTTATTGAGCTTATGTTGGCACAGCCTATTAAGCGCAGTACCATTTTTATGAGTGAGTACCTGGCGGTGTCATTTTCCTTATGTACAGCTTACGTGGTCGGAGTAGGGGTTCCCATTCTGATGTTTGGTGTGAGTCCGAGTGTACTCACCTTATTGTTTACCGGTGTCGTACTTACCCTGGTATTTGTATCGCTCGCCTTTCTTTCTTCCGTGCTTACCCGCGATAAAGCCAAAGCCATTGGTATTGCCCTCTTGTTTTGGTTTTATTTTTCACTGATATACGATGGCCTGCTGTTGTGGGTGGTGTATAGTTTCAGCGATTATCCGCTTGAAAAAGTAACGTTAGCGTTGATTGCCTTTAACCCAGTAGACCTGGCACGGATTGTCATGTTACTGCAATTGGATATTGCCGCGTTGATGGGGTATACCGGAGCATTTTATCAACAGTTTTTTGGCAGTTCATTGGGCATGCTCTTCTCCACTTCTATTTTGTTCATTTGGATTGCATTACCCATCACCTTGGCGTTGCGGATTTTTAAGCGAAAGGATCTTTAGTAATGAAGTGGCTGATTCTCCTGCATGTATTAGGCGCCACCGTATGGGCAGGCGGACATCTTATTCTATCCATTGGCTTTTTGCCAAAGGCTTTGCAACAACGCGACCCGTTAATCATTGTAAATTTTGAAAAATACTATGAGAGAGTGGGTCTTCCTGCGCTGTTGTTGCAAGTGGTAACTGGAATTTGGATGGCCTTGATCTATGTACCGCTAAGCGAATGGGGAAGTTTGGCCACTGCTCATCATGTGTATTTGTGGACTAAGCTGGGTCTGTTACTGATGACCCTTGGTTTGGCCGTTCATGCCCGATTGTTCATCATTCCTAAATTAACTCCTGAAAGACTTCCCGCGCTTGCATTTCATATCGTTTTAATTACCGTACTGGCTGTTTCATTTGTGATTACTGGATTAAGTTTCCGGTTTTCTTATTTTTGATTCATGCTGAAAAGGTACTTTATTATGCTCATGTCCTTGAGTTTGGCTTCCTGTGCCGTGAAGGATGAAAAAAAAGTTGTACAACTTCTTTCATCTCCTGCTGCGGAGCGTAGTGCTGAGCCTTTTTTATTTACGGACAACATAGGATCCGTTTTTCTTTCATGGATTGAAAAGCGCGATACCATCAGTTTTTTAAAGTATGCCCGACTGGAGGGCGACATCTGGTCGCAGCCTGTCTCCATCGATTCAGGCACCAACTGGTTTGTGAATTGGGCCGACTATCCGGTGATGACTGGGAACGGAAAACATTTTATTGCCAATATTCTTCAGAAGAGTAATGCTGAGACGTATGCCTATGATGTTAAACTGCTTTCGTCTTTTGATGGATTGATTTGGAACAGGGCAGGACTTTTACATCATGACAGTGTGCAGGCTGAACACGGATTTGTTTCTCTTGTTCCGTTTCAGGAGGGTGTGTTTACTACATGGTTGGATGGACGCAATACCGGGGGTGGAGGCAATGATCATGAAGGCCATCAGGGCGCCATGTCTTTACGTGCCGCTATACTTGACTATGATGGAAAAAAATTGGACGAATGGGAACTTGATATTCGCGTTTGCGATTGTTGTCAAACTACTGCCGCTATAACCACAAATGGTCCCGTTGTCATTTACCGCGATCGATCGGAGGAAGAAGTTCGGGACATGTCTATTGTCCGCCTGGTGAACGGAACATGGACAGAACCCAAACCGATTTATTCAGATCAATGGAAAATCAATGGATGCCCTGTGAACGGCCCGCGATGCGAAGCCATTAACAATACATTAGCTGTGGCATGGTTCTCCTCAGCAAATGACCAACCCGAAGTGAAAGTGATTTTTTCTAATGACGGTGGTGCAACGTTTGGTGAGCCGATTCGGATCGATGAAGGAAACACCATGGGTCGTGTGGATTTAGTGTTGTTAGATGAGCAACGTGCATTGGTGAGTTGGATGGAGGGTTCAGACATTAAAGTGGTGATGGTTGCCAGCGATGGTAAAAAGCAAATGCCAATGACGGTGGCAAGATCCTCTGAAAGTCGCTCCAGCGGGTTTCCCCAACTCACAAAAAGGGGAGAAGATATTATCATGGCGTGGACGGATGATTCGCTCCGTACTATTAAAACTGCCGTATTGAAATGACAGTTTTTTAAACGACTATATCACTTCAGTTAGTCTGGCAGTAAAATGCCTTAGGGTTGGTGCTTCATAAGTAAGACGAAGTCCTTTTATTTGCTCACGGTTCCTGAACACTTCGATGATGACTTCCGCAACATAGTCAATATGACTTTGGGTGTACACCCTGCGTGGGATAGCCAGTCGTACCAACTCCATCATCGCAGGAATCAAACTTCCGTCTGGAGCATATTTACCAAACATCAACGAACCAATTTCTACACTGCGAATGCCACCCTCCAGGTATAACGCTCCTGTCAATGCTTGTCCGGGATATTGGTGCACGGGTATATGAGGCAAAAATGCTTTAGCATCTAAGTACACAGCATGACCGCCTGCGGGCTGCATTACGGGTACGCCTGCAGCCACCAGTTTTTCAGTTAAGTATTCAATCGATCGAATTCTGTATTGAAGATAATGCTCATCCATTACTTCCCGCAAACCGATGGAAATGGCCTCCAGGTCACGACCCGCTAACCCTCCATAGGTTGTAAAGCCTTCGGTGATGATCAATAAATTTCTACATTGCAAGGCCAGCGCTTCGTTGTGCAGGGCAAGAAATCCGCCAATGTTGGCAAACGCATCCTTTTTGGCACTCATGGTACAGCCATCAGCGTAGGAAAATAATTCTTTGGCAATGTCTGGTATTGAAGTATTGGCGAATTCACTTTCTCGCAGCTTGATGAAATAGCAATTCTCTGCGAATCGGCATGCGTCAATGAACAATGGGATGCCATATTTTTTACAAATGACTTTCACGTCACGAATGTTTTGCATGCTTACCGGTTGGCCGCCACCCGAGTTGTTGGTCACCGTGAGCATACATAACGGAATGTTGGCTGCGCCTTTTTCCTGGATAAATTTCTCCAGGGCTTTCACATCCATGTTGCCCTTGAAAGGAGCGGGTACTGAAGGGACTTTGCCTTCAGCGCAAAGTAAGTCTACACCTTCTGCACCGCTGTATTCAACGTTGGCCCGGGTGGTATCAAACAAGGTGTTACTGACAATATATTTTCCTTTTCCACCGATAACGGTGAATAGAATTTTTTCAGCGGCCCGCCCCTGGTGGGTAGGGATGATCATGGGCATTCCCGTAATTTTTTGAATTGTTTCTTCAAAGTGATAAAAACTATTGCTACCCGCGTAGGATTCGTCACCCATCATAATGCCTGCCCATTGTGCACTGCTCATGGCAGAAGTCCCGCTGTCGGTGAGTAGATCGATCAAAATATCCTCGGCTTTTATTAAGAACTGATTATAGAATGCTTTTTTTAGAATTTCTGAGCGTTGTTCTTTGGTAGTAAAGAATAGCGGCTCAACTGATTTTATTTTGAAGGGTTCAATGATCGTTTTCATGGTAGTATGAAATAATGGCTGCGTAAATTATTTTTCTTTTGCGAAATTGTATATGATGAAAGTCATAACGGAAGAGAGAAAATTGGATTAATCTTGCTACCGTAAACCATTGAACCAGAATGAAGGATATTAAGGCCAGAGAGGATGTCAGGGTGCTGGTGGATTCCTTTTACGAGAAAGTGAAAAAGGATGAATTGTTAGCCCCGGTGTTTGGTCATGTAGATTGGCCACATCACTTGCCGATCATGTATGATTTCTGGTCTTCCATTTTATTGGGCGATATGTCCTACAATGGAAGCCCCTTTTCAAAACATCTGGGGTTGCCCATCACCCAGGAGCACTTTACCCGCTGGCTGAAATTATTTATAGAAAATGTAGACACTCAATTTACGGGGCCTGTAGCCGAGGAGGCCAAAACCCGAGCCAATGCGATTGCTAACTTATTTCAGTTTAAGTTGGGCTTGATGAAGTAATGCCTTGAAATCATTTATGGATACTGTTGTCGTGCACTTTCAAGCAGGTTGATAATCTCTTGCCGCTGCTGTGCAAACCAATCGAGCGTAGTTTTTTCTTTTTTGAATATCCGGTGGTAGGCAAACGTGCTTTTTATGTTGCGCAGCCGTTTATAATACTGTAATGCGAAAAAACCACTCAGAGGCATGATCACGGTTAGACCAGCCATAAGATAAGGGGTTGGAGATAACTGCCAGCCCAGCCAATACATGATGGTATAGTAAACCGGAAACGTAAAAATACCGGCTGTCATCATGATCGGGGCGCGGTACTCCTCATCTTTTGATATCCAGTTGGCAATGTTGGAGGGGATAGAAAAAGGGATATAATTGAATACTAGTCCGGCCAGGTATAATGGAAACCCCGTTAAAAAGTAAATGTAGTACCGAATGAATTTCCATCGCTTGATGCTTTCCGATTTTTCAATCAGGTAGTCACTCACATTAAACTCTTTAATCGTCTCAAAATAATTATCAATCTTTTCTTTTACTTCCCGTACGAGGATAGGATTTCGCTCCCGAAAGTAGGTTATCGCCTTAACCAGGTTTTGCGTGAGGTTAACATCCACTTTGCTTTGGGAGGAGCTGATGTGTTTCTTATAGAGCGCCTCAATCTTTTTGATCAAATCGTCTTCCTCCTGACTTTCCGTAATCACCATAAGCGAAGCTAACCGCTGCTGAATTTCTTTCGTCAGTTCTGTAACCGCTGTAACAGAATCCTGATGATACACTTCGCGGTACGCTTTTACATCAAACGGTTTACCGATGTTGATCATCACCTCCTCACGAAAGTGCGTGGGCTTGGAATAGTTGAGACCGATGGGGAGAATGGATAAACCCAACTCAAAATGATGTTGTTGCTCAGCACCCAATGTAATTCTTGCAGTACCCGTTTTAATGGGTCTTAACTTTCTTTCATTGATGCTGTTTCCTTCCGGGAAGATCAGTAGGATTCCCCGGGTAGCGAGAAAATCAAAGCACTTTTGAAAGGCCAGTAAATTCTTTTCATCACGATTGTCCGTAACATCCTGTTTGCGGTAAACGGGGATGGTATTAAGTTTTGAAAGCACGAATCGTGCAATGGCTGTTTTAAAAATACTCCCGTTGGCCAGAAAGTGAACCTGGTTCGGCAGCATGACCAGTGCCGCAAGGATGGGGTCCATAAACGTGTTGGGGTGATTGCCCACCACGATGATGGGACCTTTTACGGGAATGTTCTCCTTTCCCTCAATTTGAATTTTCTTAAAGAAAATCCTTAAGGCAACCCGAATCACAACATGAAGAATGGCGTACAGCATGACAAACAAATATCTGTTAAAAAATTCACTCTCCTGACATTTGTCATTGGTTTGAAACAGTCGATAATTTTTATTTGCAAAAAAACCAAGCGTATGGAAACTGTGATCGAGAGAATTCCTGAGCATCTCCGGCCAAGGAACGAGGGTACAGATCAATTATTTAAGGACAGCTGGCTGGAAAAATTTACCCGGACACATATATCGGTTCCGGTAACCATGCATTTGCTGATCACGATAATTGTCTCCTATTTCGCTTTACAGCAACACAATTTCTTAACTTTTATTTTACTATTCGGTGCTGGCTGGCTAACCTGGACCTTTAGTGAGTATTGGGTTCATCGGTATGTCTACCATGTTCACACCGATAAGAAGTGGCTGTTGAAAATTCAACACCTTGGTCACGGCATACATCACCAGTATCCAAAAGATCCAACCCGATTAGCGATGCCACCGTTGCCGGCAATTATTTTGCTTTCTGGCTTCTATGGAATTTTTTGGTTGATCATGCAACGTTACGCCATAGCATTTTTCCCTGGATTCCTGTTCGGATATATTTTGTATATCTCGTTGCACTACGCACAGCATCGGCTCAAATCACCGAAGTTTGGTCCCTGGAAAAGACTATGGAAATATCACATGATGCATCACTACAAGTATCCGGAAAGCAAAGTGTTTGGTGTGTCAACCAACCTGTGGGATTTCGTGTTTGGTACACTACCGCCAAAGAAGTAAGGACTATTTTTTTCTGATCAGTTTGACCTTGCTATAAACTGAAAAGTCTTTAGCAGGTGGAGCTAACTCAAATGTTTCTTCCAGTTCTCCATCGTTGAGGAAGCGATAGGTTTCTTTCGCTCTCCAACCTTTTGGAATATTTTCAATGGCCTCTGTAATGAATACCATAGTCCTCTTATCTGGAGAAATACTATCCAGTTTAAACTGGTTAACAAATCCTTCCCCGTGGAATTGTCGAAGCATAAATGATCTTGCCCCGCGGTCATAGCTTAAATACCCAATATCTTCATGCACCTCGCCTGTCGGTTTTTTCTCGGTGGGAGGGTAGATTGATTTATTCCTGATTTCAATAAAATTGTTACCCAACGTAAATTGATAACTTCTTTCATACTTACCCGTACCAGGTTCTCCACCGCCTTCACCATGCCAGGTGCCCAGAAATTGTTTCATGGGCAACCAAAGACTATCCCGCTTGGTGGTCTGGGCAAATGTCAGCGTTGTTGAGAGCAGAACAAGGAGGGCTATTTTTTTCATCCAATCAGGTTAATTTTCTGAAACTACAAAAAAGAAAGTTTTGCAAGGTATCAAAAGGTGTTCGATGATTTTCAGTGATGCATTTTAGTTTTTTAAATTCCTCCTTTAATTGGCGCTGAAGTGTTTCTTCTGAATATTGTTTGATTTCCAATCCACTGCATTTTTTTGGCCCGTTTTCTGAAAACGTACCAATTGTTAGAAATCCATGATCTCTGATATTTTTCTTAGCCCGCTCCAAATATTTATTGATTTGGTCTATTGTTGTTAGAAAATGAAATGTGGCGCGATCGTGCCACACGTCAAAGGTTTTCTCTGTTTTAAATTCGATAATGTCCGATACTACCCAATTTACTTTCTTTGCTTTTTCTCCCAGTCGTACTTTTGCACGCTGAAGGGCGTGTTCCGAAATATCAAGCACGGTGATGTTCTCATAACCCTCATCCAGTAATTTGTCTACGAGTTTGCTGTCACCGCCTCCGATGTCAATGATACTGGCTTGCTTCGGCAGGTTAAAACTGTGAATAAATTCCAATGAAGTTTGGGGGTTCTCCTGTGTCCAGCTAACCTCATGAGGTTGTTTGGTGGAATAAACCTTTTCCCAATGATCTTTTATTGTTTCATTTTTCATATTTATGATCCAGTGTCCCGTTTGCTAAAACATAATCTTCCGGTCATCTAGTTTCAACTTTCCGTCTTTTTCCATTTTTTTAATGGTACGGATCACGGTTTCTACTCGCAAACCGGTCATGTCTGCCAGTTGCTGGCGTGTATAGGGAATGAGCACTTTTGTATGTTGTGGCAAGTTCATCTTTGCCTTGAGATAATTCATGATGGTGGCCAGGCGATGATCGGGTGAATGCGCGGAAATCTCCGTTAAGATCATGGATTTATATTGCAGCCGCTGACACAATACATGATCCAGCTTCAGGTGTAACTCAAAATTATCCTTCAGCAGTTGTAAGAAATCGTGTTTCGGTAAGCGCCACACTTTGCCATCCGCAATGGCCATCGCACTGCTGGGGTAAGCGAAGTCACCCAACAACGCGGGTTCGCCAAAACTTTCGCCTGGTTGAAAAATCCCTTGTGTAAACTCCTGTCCTTCGTGGTTGAGAATGTACATCTTCACCTGGCCCTCTTCCACCTGGAAGAAGTCCGTTGCCTTATCACCTTCTTCAAACAGAATCTGGTCTTTTCGGGCACGCACCAGGCGTGCCTTATACTTTTCAAGGATTTTTACGGGTATCAAGTGGCGTTTTTTACACTGAAAATTAGGCATTCCATGGGTATTCTCCATACCGATTGGCCCGAACGGCTTTACTCATACGATTGCGGAAATAATCATGATATAAATCATGAATCAATCTGATGAGGAGCAGTTTGCCAGCGGGTGATTTGGGATAATTTCCGTCTATAAATTCTAATTTCATGGAAGCCAAATCCACCCATATTAATACCGATGGCAACTCAGCGGTTGCCAACATTGCCTACGCCTTTAGCGAAGTGGCAGCGATCTATCCTATTACGCCTTCGTCTGATATGGGCGAACGAGCGGATGCCTGGTCTACGGAAGGACGTAAAAACATTTTTGGAGAACGCGTAGATGTGGTACAAATGCAGTCGGAGGCCGGAGCGGCTGGTGCCATTCACGGTGCACTTTCCGGAGGAGCGATGGCCACTACGTTTACGGCTTCGCAGGGACTGATGCTGATGGTGCCCAACATGTTTAAGATAGCCGGGGAAATGATTCCTACGGTATTCCATGTTTCCGCACGCTCACTGGCCTGTCAGGCACTTTCTATTTTTGGCGATCACTCCGATGTGATGGCCACACGCGGAACCGGGTTTGCTATGCTGGCTTCCGGTAACGTACAGGAAGCACAGGATTTGGCGGTGGTCTCTCATCTGGCTACGCTGGAATCCAGAATTCCTTTCCTTCATTTCTTTGATGGCTTCAGAACCTCGCACTCGATACAAAAAATTGTACCCATTGACTATGCCGAGTTGAAATCTATGCTCGACATGAAATATGTGGAGGCGTTTCGCAAAATGGCGTTAAAGCCTGAAGCACCGATGTGCAAAGTGGGCGCTCAAAACCCCGATGTATATTTTCAGGGAAGGGAAACCGTGAACAAATATTATGATGCTTGTCCGGGTATTGTGAAGAAGTATATGGAGCTGTTTGCCAAGAAGACCGGCCGCAAGTATAAACTCTATGAATACGTGGGCGATCCGAACGCTACGAAGATTATTATCTCGATGGGTTCTTCTATTGAGACTATTGAAGAGACGATTAATTACCTGTTGAAAAAAGGAGAGAAAGTTGGTGCAGTAAAAGTAAGACTGTACAGACCCTTTGCGCTGGAAGATTTCCTGGAAGTTATTCCGGCCAGTGTGAAGAAAATTGTGGTGCTCGATCGCACAAAAGAACCCGGTTCATTAGGTGAGCCACTCTTTCTGGATGTGGTGGCTGCGTTGCGTACCCGTCCGGAGATTAAAATTATAGGAGGACGTTATGGATTATCGTCTAAAGAGTTTACACCTTCTATGGTGAAAGCTGTGTTTGATCACGTTGAAAATAATGGCTGGCATGGATTTACTGTGGGAATTAATGATGATGTTACAAAACTTTCAATTCCCGTAAAAGAAGAAATCGACACGGAGCAGGAGGGTATCGTACGGTGCAAGTTCTGGGGCTATGGATCCGATGGTACGGTAAGTGCCAACAAAAACTCCATTAAGATTATTGGCGAAAGCACTGATCTTTTTGTTCAGGGATATTTCCAATACGATTCCAATAAATCTGGTGGCTATACGGTATCGCATCTGCGATTTGGCAGGAAGCCAATTCAATCAGAATACCTACTCAACAAAGTCGACTTCGTTGCATTACACCGTCCGCAATACATCGGGCAGTACGATATTCTCGAAGGCATTACCCAAGGGGGTACGTTCCTCATCAACAGCAGTCAGAAGCCTGAAAATATTTTCCGACTCTTTACACGCGACATGCAGGAAACCATCTGGAAAAAGAAAATAAAAGTATTTGCGATCGATGCGTCTAAGATAGCCAAGAGTGTAGGATTGGGTGGAAGAATTAACTCCATCATGCAAACGGCCTTCTTTAAAGTTTCAGGTGTGGTGCCCGAAACAGAGGCCATTGAACTTATTAAAAAGTATATCGAGAAACAATTCGCTCGTAAGGGAAAAGAAATTGTGGAGATGAACTGGAAGGCTATCGATGTAACCTGCGAGGCTATAGTGCAGGTACCGATTCCTACGGAGGCTGAGAAGTATGCAGAAGTAACAGAATTGATCCCGGCTGGATCTGATGATTATGCCCGCCTGGTGATTGATCCGATTCTCCGGTTGAAAGGAGACTCCATTCCGGTATCACGCATGCCGCTCAATGGTGCAGTGCCAACTGGAACGAAGAAACTTGAGTATCGTGGAGTGCCCGGTAATCCTGCTACATGGATTGATAAACTTCCATTTGTTCAGGAGCCCTACACCGCGGAGCCCTACATCGAATATCCTCCAAGCTGTTCAGGTTGTGGTGAAGTTCCATACATCCATTTAGCAACTCAACTATTTGGTGATCGCATGATCATTGCGAATGCAACAGGTTGTACATCCATTTATGGAGGAACATTCCCGACTACACCGTATACAAAAGATAAAAACGGAAGGGGACCAGCCTGGGCCAACTCGCTCTTTGAAGACAATGCCGAGTTTGGATTCGGAATGCGCCTGGCAGTGGACTCGAACCGGAAACAGTTGAAAACAAATGTGATCGCCTTAATGCCATTGCTGAACAATGCTCCGTTGCGTCAGGCCCTGGAAAAAGGTCTCGTGAATTTTGATAACGTAACGCGTGAAACCCGGGAGCATGCTGAAGTGATTAAGGGTTTGCTGGATGAAGAGCACAAGCGAGCTTCAGTCAATAAGGATGTTCGAATCCTTCTGGATAAGGTGATTGAACTCCAGGACTACTTCGTAGACAAGAGTGTGTGGATTTTCGGTGGTGATGGTTGGGCATACGACATTGGCTTTGGCGGATTAGATCATGTGATGGCCTCTAACAAGAATGTGAATATTCTTGTGCTGGATACCGAAGTATATTCCAACACCGGTGGCCAGGCTTCGAAAGCAACACCACGTGGTGCTGTGGCCAAGTTTGCCTCTGATGGCAAAAAACTTGGAAAGAAAAATTTAGGATTAATGATGTCAACTTATGGCAACGCGTATGTAGCGGTTGTGAACATGGGTATGGATCGTGAAAAAACAGCACTCGCTTTTGTGGAAGCAGAGAAGCACAACGGACCATCCATTATCATTGCCTACTCGCCTTGCATTGCCCACGGGTATGATATGAAGTATGCGAAGAAACAATCTGAAAAGGCAGTGAAGTGCGGCTACTGGCCAATGTATCGCTTCAACCCCGACTTACGGGCAGAGGGTTTGAATCCATTTACCTGGGATGTTCCGGAAGCTGAGGAAGTAACCTTTAAAGATTACCTCGAAGAAGAAATCCGGTACAAGACACTCAACCTGTCGAACCCGGAAGAAGCAGCACGACTGGCTGAATTGGCGAAGAAAGACAATGCCCAGCGCTTCACGGATATTAAACATTTATCGGAAGTAAAAGAAGAAGTAAAAACCGAAGAAAAAACCCTAATCTAAATTACCATGGCCGACTTAAGAACGAGATACTGCGGATTGAACCTGAAAAATCCAATTGTAGTAGGCGCCTGCAACCTGGTGTCAGAAACGGATAACTTAGTGAAGCTGGAAAAAGCTGGGGCTGCCGCCATTGTATATAAATCATTGTTCGAAGAACAAATTCAATTGGAGTCGCTGGAGATGGAAAATAAGCATGAAGCCTACAGCAACTGGGATGCAGAACATGAGTCGTTTTTTCCCAAGCTGAAGCATGGCGGACCTGCTGAACACTTGTTGAAGTTGCGTCAGGCGCGCAATGCCGTTTCTATTCCGCTGATCGGAAGTTTGAATTGCGTGTATGAAGATATGTGGGTAGAGTATGCACAGAAAATGGCGGAAACAGGAATTGATGCGTTGGAACTTAATTTTTATTCCAATGAGATTGATTTTGAAGCGGATGGAACCAGCATCGTGAAGAAGCAAATTGAAATGGTGAAGAGTGTGAAGCATGCCGTGCATATTCCGGTAAGCGTAAAGCTTAGTCCATTCTATACCAATTCACTTTCTGTGATTTCAAAAATGGATAAAGCAGGCGCGGCCGGCTTTGTCTTATTTAACAGACTGTTTCAACCCGATATCGATATTGATAAAGAAGGACATCATTTCCCTTACAATTTCAGCAGCGAAAATGACAATCGCTTAGCGTTGCGCTATGCAGGATTGCTGTACAGCAAAATTGATGCATCCATTATCTGCAATACCGGAATTTTCTCGGGTGCCGATGTCATTAAAATGATTTTGGCAGGAGCTGATGCGGTTCAGGTGGTGAGCACTATTTACAAACGAGGGATCAGCAACCTTGAAACCATGCTGGATGACATCGAGCAGTGGATGGATAAAAAGGGATATGATTCACTCCTTGATTTTAAAGGCAAACTTTCAAAAGAAAATATGATGGACCCGTACGCCTACAAGCGTGCTCAGTATGTGGACATTCTGATGAAGTCGGAAGTGTTTATGCAATACCACCCAAAGTGGGGTGAGGTGGATCATCATAAAGACGAATAGAATTATTAACCAAACTATAACTAAATAATCATGGCTAAAATTGGAATCTTTTACGGCTCAACAGAAGGTAACACAGAAAGAATTGTTACTGAAATACAAAAGCAACTCGGTGGCGAATCGGTTGCTGAGTTGCACAACGTTAACTCGGCTACTGCCGATGACATGCAACCCTATCCTTACCTGATACTGGCTTGCCCTACCTGGGAGATTGGTCAGCTGCAGGAAGACTGGGACAGTTTTATTGATGAACTGGCGGATGTGGATTACACCGGCAAGAAAGTGGCCTATGTTGGATTAGGCGATGCGGATGGTTATCCCGATACGTTTATTGATGCCCCCGGCATTATTCACGATCGCATCAAGGATAAAGGCATTACCGTGGTAGGTCAGTGGCCTACCGAAGGCTACAACTTTGAAGCATCAAAAGGGGTAGTGGATGGAAAATTTTTGGGATTAGTGATCGATGAAGACAATCAAAAAGATCTTACAGCCGGCCGCATTGAAAAATGGGTAGGTATCATTAAGCCCGAGTTTCAATAAGTAATTGGACTTACGCAAAAATTCCAATTTCGTGTAAGTCTTCTCTAAGCAACATCGTATGGCCGGCATTCGGTTCAAGAAGCCAATTTTTCCGGTGAGTAGTCAGCTAAGAAATTACCTGATTTCTACTCACCGCGAAATTGAGGTGCCGATTACCTATCAGGATTTATTACATCCCAACAGCACCGTTACCCTGTTTGATAAGAAAGGGGTAGATACGCTGTGGGAAACCATGATCTATTCCGAATCCTCCCGCCAGTTTATTCATGAAGCGTTACGGAAAGTTTATGCTCAATTAAAAGTTGGGGGCGATACCTCGGTGATTGAGCATTTATACATCGATCGGGTGGATTATTGTTTATACGCCAACACACACCCGTTCCGGATTCGCATTGTCAATAAACTGAATGACCTGTTTGATTATTTCTACATCAAACGTGCCGATGCTTCGCGGGTCTATGGAATGGAACTCGAGCACTTATTGTCTCCCAACAAAATTAACTACCTCGTAAAAGGCGATACGTTTATTGAAGAACACATTCAGGGTATTCCGGGCGATACCTTTACGCGATATTATCTCAGGGAAAATGCACACTACAATCCACTTCGAATAGCGAAGGAATTTGTGAAGTTCAATGAACGCAGTCTCGTGCAATTACTGGGCGACATGCGCAATGATAATTTTGTAGTGGAAATTATTCCTGACTTTGACGAGATGTATTTCCGACTGCGGGCTATCGATTTCGACCAGGAGTGTTTTGAAGGCAGCAGTCGTATTTATATGCCGCAGTATTTTAAGGAGAATAATCCCATTATTAACCTGGGATTTAAAACCATGTCTCCGGTACTGGAATTACAATATCAGAAGGAAGAACGGATGCGCTTGCGCAACAGGGTTCAGGCTTCGTATGCACAATTGAATACGCTGCTGGAATCCATGAGTGAAGATGCATTATCCTCTGTAGAAAATGTTTCGCAATTGAAGCATGAGTTATCCGAGTTGTATCAGGACAAAGCCTTTCAGGTGTGCACTTCGATGGGGGAAATCTTAAGGACAAGTTTAGAGATGTTAGAAAAATACCCTGTTAGGAAACGCGCCACGTTAAATCCTAAACAGTATGACGAACTCAGCAAACTATCTTGAACACATTGGTCTGGTCACTGCAAATCAGAATGGCCGAATAACCATATCCCTTACCGGATCCGGATGTTCTGCTTGCCATAAAAGTCTTTGCATGCTGGGCGATTCAAAAGCTAGGGAAGTTGAAATTCCACAACGAGGATATCAACTGAATATTGGTGACGAAGTATGGGTTAAAATCAATCCGTCTTCCGGATACAAAGCTGTGGCACTCCTTTATATAATACCCTTCCTGCTGATGTTCGGTTCATTGTTGTTCATGTTAGGCATTGGTTATTCCGATGGAATTTCAGGATTGACCGCTTTGGTGATATTAATTCCATACTTCAGCATGCTGTATGGATTTAAAAAGCAGTTGGGGAGTCAGTGTAGTATTGATGTTGTGAAAAAATGAATTCAGTTATTCTCTATACGATCATCAGTTTGACAGCCATCGGCATCGTGGCAGCTGTAGTGATCTATTTCGTTTCCAAGAAATTTGCCGTTCAGGAAGATGAACGCATCGGAAAGGTGGAGCAGGTGTTGCCCAGTACCAATTGTGGTGGCTGCGGACAACCCGGTTGCCATGCGTTTGCCAAAGCCGTGGTGGAGGCCGGTGATCTCTCTGCGTTGCATTGTCCGGTGGGCGGAAATGCCGTGATGAAACAGGTAGCTGAAATTCTTGGCATCCAGGCGGTGGAACGCGATCCTTATATCGCAATTGTTCGGTGCTCCGGTTCTTTTGAGTACCGCAAGAAGACTAACATCTATGATGGCGAATCATCTTGTAAGATTGCAGCAACACTCTACAGTGGCGATACCGGCTGTGCTTATGGTTGTTTAGGCATGGGCGATTGTGTGGAGGTTTGCGACTTTGAAGCCATGTACATGGATGAGAAGACAGGATTGCCTGTGGTGATTGAAGATAAGTGTACGGCCTGCAATGCCTGCGTGAAAGAGTGCCCCAAAGAAATTCTTGAGCTCTGGCCGAAAGGCAAAAAAAATCAGCGCATTTATGTGGCGTGTCTCAATGAAGAGAAGGGTAGTACGGCACGCAAAGAATGTGCTGTTGCCTGTTCAGGGTGCAGTAAATGCTTTGAGGCCTGTCGCTATGATGCCATCACGATGGAAAACAATCTTGCCCACATTGATTTTGAGAAGTGCAAGTTGTGTATGGAGTGTGTGGATACCTGTGATGTGCACAACATCATCACGGCCAACGTGACGCCCGAAAAAATTCAGGCGGCCAATGAACAGCGGCTGAAACGGGAAGAGCGTACCCGGAAAAAGAAAGAAGAAGAGAAACTGGCTGCAGCGGCAGCAAAACAAACCAGCAATGAACCTGCACCACAATAAAACGTTTGCCATTGGCGGTGTGCATCCGGAGGATCAGAAATTATCCGCGGGTGTTCCTATTGCTCCACTGCCTTTACCTAAAACGGTAACCATTCCCATCCTCCAGCACATTGGTGCACCCGCCAAAATTGTTGTGCAGAGGGGTGATGCCGTAAAAACCGGGCAAATCATTGCCACCCATGAAGGATTTGTTTCCTCCAATATTCACTCCTCTGTTTCCGGGAGAATCGGAATAATTGAAGAGGTGATGGACAGTAGCGGATTTAAACATACCGCTATTTCGATACGGGTAAAGGGCGATGATTGGGAAGAAAGCATTGACCGAAGTGAAACACTCGTTGAAGAAATTAAACTTACTCCTAAAGAAATTGTAGCCCGCATCATGGAAGCGGGTGTGGTAGGTATGGGCGGTGCGGCTTTCCCATCCCATGTAAAACTCAGTGTACCCGAAGGCAAGCATGTTGAATACCTGCTGATCAATGGAGTAGAATGTGAACCCTACCTCACAGCCGATCATCGGCTGATGCTGGAGAAACCAAAAGAAATTATTGTTGGGATTAAAATCCTGATGAAAGCCCTCGGTGTTGAAAAGGCCATCATTGGAATTGAAGATAATAAATCCGATGCTGTCGAACTGTTTCAGGAAGTATTGAAAAATGAAAAGGGTATTACCGTTGAAGCGCTGGAAGTTCATTATCCTCAAGGAGGTGAAAAGCAATTGATCCAGGCGTTGCTGAATCGTGAAGTACCTTCCGGTGGTTTGCCTGCGGACGTTGGTGCCATTGTTCACAATGTGGGAACTACGTTTGCGATTTATGAAGCTGTGCAGAAAAACAAGCCACTCATTGATCGGGTGGTTACCGTTACCGGAAAATCCGTGAAACAACCTTCTAATTTTTTAGTTCGCATCGGTACACCCGTGATCGATTTGTTGATTGCAGCCGGGGGCGTTCCGGAGGACACCGGAAAAATAGTCAGTGGCGGGCCCATGATGGGCAAAGCCATTGCCGATCTCGATGTGCCCATTGCCAAGGGAACTTCAGGTATTCTCCTCATTCCAAAAGAGGAATCCATGCGTGCCGAAGTGTATAACTGTGTGCACTGTGGTAAATGCATTGAAGCGTGTCCGATGGGATTGGAGCCGTACCGGTTATTGATCCTCTCGAAAAAAGGAAACCATGAACGTGCAAAGGAAGAACATATTCTCGATTGCATTGAATGCGGATCATGTGCTTTTGTTTGTCCATCTAACCGGCCGATTCTTGATTACATCCGGTTGGGTAAAACTCAAGTAAGAAAACTGAAAAAAGTATGAGCACCGGACTTCTCACCGTATCGCCTTCACCGCATGTTCATACGGAACTGACGGTGCCGCAGATTATGCGCGGGGTGGTGTTTGCGATGATGCCTGCCTTTGCGTTTTCTATTTACAACTTCGGTTTGGGTGCAGTGTATGTTACGTTTCTGGCGATAATTTTTTGTATCGCCATCGAATATGGTATTGCGAAGTTCCTTCTGCATAAGCCCGCCAGTATTTATGACGGCTCAGCCATCATCACCGGAATGTTACTCGCCTTCAACGTGCCCAGCAATTTGCCCTGGTATCTTATTTTCATTGGCAGCGCGGTTTCCATTGGTATTGGCAAAATGAGTTTTGGTGGGTTGGGAAATAATCCATTCAATCCCGCATTGGTGGGTCGTGTGTTTTTGTTGTTGTCCTTTCCGGTGCAAATGACCTCCTGGCCAACGGCAGGGCCTACATGGTCATTGGATGCCGTAACCTCTGCCACACCATTGGGAATTTTAAAAGACGGCATGCGTGGCGGTGAACCCATGGAGAAACTCATGGGGGAGATGCCTTCGTATTCCGATTTCTTTTTCGGATTGCAGGGAGGAAGTCTTGGTGAGATGTCGGCCTTTGCGCTGTTGTTGGGATTGATTTACATGCTGTACCGGAAAATTGTTACCTGGCATATACCGGTTTCCATGATCGCTACCGTGGCTATCATGACCGGCATCTTCTGGCTCATCGATCCTTCGAAATATGCTAACCCGCTGTTTCATGTACTGACCGGAGGCGTGATGTTGGGTGCCGTGTTCATGGCCACCGATTATGTTACCTCACCCTTCACGCATCGCGGTATGCTCATCTTTGGTTTTGGTATTGGGGTGCTCACCGTGTTGATTCGTTTGTTTGGAAGCTACCCGGAAGGTGTTTCGTTCGCGATACTTATTATGAATGCCTTTGTACCCATGATCAATCGGTTTGTAAAACAACCACGGTATGGAGAAGTAAAATCGATGCAATAACTATGGCAACCATCAAATCATCTTTTCTCAACCTGCTGATTACCCTTGGCGTAATTACCCTGGTGGCCGGGTTGACATTGGGGTATGTGTTTGAATGGACGAAAGCGCCCATCGCCAAAGCACAAATGGATAAACAACTGAGGGCCATTGAAGCAGTAGTGAAGGGGTATGACAATAACCCTGTGAAGGAAAAATTTATGGCCACCACACCCGATGGCAAGGATAGTCTCGAAATGTTTCCGGCCAAACGAAAAGGCGAACTGATCGGCATGGCGGTGAAAGCAAAATCTTCGAGGGGTTATAGCGGTGACATCTGGATCATGGTGGGCTTTAATCTCCAGGGAGATATTCTCAACGTAGTGGTTATCGAACACAAAGAAACTCCGGGCCTGGGGTCGAAACTTACCGAGCCCAAATTTTTGAATCAGTTTTTAGAAAAGAATCCCGGACAAATAAATCTGAACGTAAAAAAGGATGGAGGTACCGTGGATGCGATCACCGGAGCCACCATCAGCTCACGTGCATTTTCTGAAGCGGTACAGTTGGCGTATGAAACTTTTCAATCGGTGAATCATGGCAGCACTCAGCAATAAAGAAAACTTTCTGAAGGGCATCATCCGCGAAAACCCGGTGTTTGTCATTCTGCTGGGGTTGTGTCCCACGTTAGGGGTTACCTCTTCGGCCATCAATGGCCTGGGTATGGGCGTGGCTACTTTGTTTGTGCTGGTGATGTCCAACCTGGTAATTGCTCTGGTTAAAAATTTAATTCCGGATAAAGTTCGCATCCCAGCGTTTATCGTCATCATTGCTTCGTTTGTAACGGTGGTACAGTTGCTCATGGCCGCGTATACGCCTGCCCTGAATGAACAACTGGGAATATTCATTCCGCTGATCGTAGTGAATTGCATTGTACTTGGCAGGGCAGAAGCCTTTGCTTCGCGCAACACGGTTTTTGCCAGCATCCTCGATGGGTTGGGAATGGGTGTGGGGTTTACGTTTGCGCTGGTCTTGCTGGGAAGCATTCGCGAATTGCTTGGGAGTCTTTCCATTTTCGGATGGAAACTGGCGGAGGCTGATGGCATGCTCGTGTTCGTGCTGGCACCCGGAGCCTTTATCACGCTCGGGTTTATCATTGCCATCATGACGTGGATGAAACGAAAAAAATCAGTGAACCCTTAATTCCGTACTATGGAATACATCGTCATCATCATCTCCACCATCTTCATCAACAACATTGTGCTGGCGAAGTTTTTGGGCATCTGTCCGTTTTTAGGAGTGTCAAAAAATACCTCTACCGCTGTGGGCATGGGTGGTGCCGTCATCTTTGTCATGACCCTCTCCACCATCATGACGTACCTGGTGCAGCATTACATTCTCATTCCCCTCAACATCGCCTACTTGCAAACGGTGATGTACATTTTGGTGATTGCCTTTTTGGTTCAGGTAGTGGAAATCGTACTGAAGAAAGTGAGTCCTGACTTGTACCAGGCGCTGGGTGTATATCTTCCGCTGATCACCACAAACTGCACCATCCTGGGGGTGGCCATTTTAGTGATTCAGAATAATTACAATCTATTAGAAAGTGTAATTTTTGCCATCGGCAATTCCGTAGGGTTTACATTGGCCATCGCCATGTTCTCCAGTCTGCGCGAACAACTCGATACGGCCGATCTTCCCGAGTATATGCAAGGCATACCGGCAGCGTTGATCACCGCCAGTATTTTGTCCATGGCGTTTATGGGCTTTGCCGGACTCGTGTAAATTTTTCCACCAATCAGAAACCAAACCATGCTCTCTATTACAAAAATTTTTAGGTTCGAAGCGGCACATGCCCTTCATCACTACCCGGGCAGTTGTGCAAACATCCACGGCCATTCGTATGAACTTCATGTGACGGTGCAGGCCACGCAACCCAGCGATGATTTTCTGGAAGGCCTCGGTATACTGATTGACTTTAAAGATCTAAAAGCACTGGTGCAACAATATGCGGTCAACGCATTTGACCATAAACTTATTTTATCGAAAGCCTACCTGGCGGAAGCCAATAAAAACTTTTCGGAGGATGAATTGGTGGTATTTGACGTAGAACCAACGGCCGAAAACCTGTTGATCTTTTTGCGCAATCAGATTCGTGCACGCCTGCCGGAAGGTATCCAACTCACTTCCTTAAAATTGTGGGAAACCCGCGATTCGTATGCTGAGTGGAGGATGGGTACGTAATTCTCCTAATTAATGAGCAAATTCTTATTGTTTTTTTAGAGCGCCCAATATAGAATTCAGGACATTAGTGGCCCGGACAATTTGGTCATCTAAGGGGTAGAAACTCTGCTAACAAAGAATCATGCGTGGACCGGGAACAGTTCCCCGAGCATTTGGCACACGCCATAGCCGTGCATCCCGATAGCTATCGGGACCACCGTGACATCAACGCTATAGCAAGAGCCAAATCTCCCATGCAAGCCTTCCATGATAGTATAGTAAACACTATATTTAATCTGTTAACAAAAAAATCTGTGTCGGCTATCAAGAATTTATTATCACATTTTGACCGTTATCTTTCTCTAGACGAAAATGAAATCCAAGCGTTAACAAGCCGTTTAACGGAGAGGAAAATAAAGCGTAAGCAATACATTTTGCAAGAAGGCGACATTTGTAAATATTTTATATACGTTGTGGAAGGTTGCTTCAAAATGTATGGAGTGGATAAATCGGGAACAGAACACAATCTTCTATTTTCTGCCGAAGACGACTGGATTACAGACTTTGATAGTTTACACAAAGAGCGCCCATCCAAATTGTTTATTGAGGCCCTAGAGCCATCTACCATACTTCAAATCTCTAAGGGCGACCTTTGGTATTTGTACACCAACCACCCAAAATTTAACAGAAACTTCCGCGTAATTATTGAAGACAAATACATTGAACTTCAAAACCGATTGCTTCAAACTTTCAGTACAACGGCATACGAGCGATACGAAAGTTTTTTGGAACAATATCCAAACCTGTCTAACCGTCTGCCCAACACACAAATAGCATCCTATCTTGGCATAACCCCTGAATTTCTTAGTAAAATAAGGAACGAGAGAAGCGGCAAATAATGCACCCTTAATCTACATTAAGACTATTTCTTAAACCACCTTATAGGCACTGGCAGTTTGTTCACTGCACCTTTGTATTGTCAATTTTGACACAAAACAAATTAAATACAAAGAAAATGAACACAGAATATACAAGTACAAAAGTAGCCATTATCGGGCTTGGTAAGATTGGTGAGGCAATTGCAACAAACCTTGCCAAAGGAAACCATTCGGTAATTCTTGCCTCAAGGGATATAGAAAGGGCAAAGTCATTGGCAAGCAAAATGGGTAGTCTGGTAACGGCTAAAGAAACGACCGATGCAATCAAAGAAGCCGATGTAATTATCCCTGCCATTTATTTCAACTCTTTAAAAGAGTTTTTTCAAACCTATGCGATAGAGTTGGAAGGGAAAATCATTGTTGATGTTTCCAATCCAATCGCTCCTGACGGAAATGGCGGATTCAAGAAAATTGTGGAAGAAAATGAATCGGCTGGACAAATTCTTTCCAACCTAATTCCAAAAAGTGCCAAACTAATTAAAGCCTTTGGCACATTGGGTGCAGGCTCTTTGGTAGATGCAGCGTTTAACAGTCCTGAAAGAAAAGTTCTTTTTTACGCTTCCGACAGTACTAACAGCAATCAACAAATTGAAGAAGTTATATCAAATAGTGGTTTTGAGCCATACCACGTTGGAGGCATAGATCAATCTATACGAATTGAGGTTTTTGGTGACTTGCACGAATTTGGCCGACTAGGCAAAACCGTAACACTTGAAGAAGCAAAAGGAATTTTAATGAACTCGTAATAAACACAGCAACATGAAACATCCAACTCTTTTCGCTGTGCTGCTACTATTAGTAGCAGCCTGCCAAAACAAAACAGAAAATCAACCAAACATTTCAAACCAAAATACAATGGAACAGACAACAGACAAAACAGCAGTCGAGAAACTATTATTCTCTTACCGTGATGCACTTAATGCTTCTGACGTAAATAAAGTGCTCCCACTTTATACAAACGATGGAGTATTTATGCCATCCAATGCACCTTCCGCAATCGGACAGGAACAAGTAAAAGCAGCTTACGAGTTTGTATTTTCACAAATTCAATTAAACATTGAATTTTATATTGACGAGATAGTGGTTACTGGCGACTTTGCCTTTGCACGGACGACTTCAAAAGGCTCCACATTAATACATGCTAACAAACAAACCGTAGCAGAAGAAAATAGGGAGCTTTTTGTTCTTCAAAAAACAAACGGACAATGGAAAATAGCCCGCTATATGTTTAACAAAACGAAATAAACTGTAGCCGGCAATCTTTTTTCAACCAGGTCTTCCAACCTGACAGAAAAAAGTGCCACAATAAATCAATCGTCAGGTCGTAAAACCTGACGAAACTCGGGTTAGTAATCACAAAATTCTTATTCTTACCTTAGGAGTACCCTATCGACAGCCATAGGACTTGAATGGCTTATTTACGCAGTGAGGTGACGAATTCATTAATAAAATCATCATGAAAACGACTCCGTACATCCTAACCCTGGTCATTGGACTATCCTTATGCGTGGGTGCGAAAGCTCAATCCTATCCTGACTTAAATGAATTGACCGGGTATTCGATCAAAGCCTATTACAGTCCGGGAAATGAGGAAAGAGCACGGATTATTGTCAAGCGATGCGAGAAGACAATCCAATATGTTAACGGACTCGTAGACTTTACGCCAAAAGTTAGTCTGTTTATTCTTAATCCGGAGCACTGGAAAAAGTATGCAACGTTTCCGGTTTACGGAATGCCCCATTACCCCGATCAGGAGCGATTGGTTATTGCATCCGAAGACAATGACTTCTGGAAAAGTTTTATTCCGCCCCTCGAACAACTCCCTGTTGATTTAGCAGCAAAGATTAAACAGGCCTATACTACTGCGGATGGTACGTTGAGCATGATGGCTTTTTTTGATTTGCTGGCATTACACGAATTGGGTCATGGGTTTCATGAACAAGGCGGGTTAACCATGCAGCGTCTCTGGATGCAGGAACTGTTTTGCAACATTATGCTTCATACATACATAGCCGAAAATGAGCCGGAGAATTTACCCGCACTGGAAACCTTCCCCGAAATGGTGGTAGCTGCGGGCACCACGGGTTATCAGTACACCACCCTGGCTGACTTTGAAAAGCGGTATGACAACATGGATCCCAAGAATTATGGTTGGTACCAATGCAGGCTTCACGTGGCCGGGAAAAACATATACAATGCCGGAGGACAAAAGACGTTTGTAAAACTTTGGAAAGGACTTAAGGAAAATAAAGAGAAAATGACCGATGAGGAATTTGCCGCATTTCTCAACAAAAGAGTTGGCAAGGCAGTGGCAAAAGTTCAAACTGATTGGGATAAGGATTGAACTGCACTATTCATTAACCTATCGCCTTACAGCGAAATCATTACCCATCTTCAATGTTTTAGGTAGACCAAAAACCCGCTTTAATGCCTAAAAAGCCAAATAATTAATTAAAACTGCAATTGCGAATGAAATAGTTGTAACTATATTTACTGCAATTACGAATAATATCATATGAAGAAGTCAAGACTCGGAGAATTTGAGGAACTGGTTCTGCTCACTGTGGCCGCGTTACAGCAAGATGCCTACGGTGTAGAAATTAAAAGAGAACTGGAAGAACGACTGAAGCAGAAATTGAGCGTGGGCTCCATTCAATCCGCGCTCAAACGCATGGAGGATAAAGGCTTTCTCACCTCACGATTTGGTGAGGCTACCCAAAAGCGGGGAGGTAAACGCAAACGCATCTATGCCACCACTTCACACGCACGAAAAGTACTGGAGGAAATGAAGGAGATCCGTGCCGGATTATGGCATGCCATACCCAAGCTTGCTTACGAGTTGAAAGTAATATGAGTTCACCTCACCCCATCCATCCGCCTCAATGGCCTTTGAAGTTTCTCCGGTTCTTCCTGAAAGAAAAATACCTGGAGGAAATTGAGGGCGACATGGAAGAAATTTTCTATGACAATGTGGAGCAACACTCACTTAAAAAAGCCAGGCGACTGTACTCCTGGGAAATACTCAAACTGCTACGGCCTAACCTGATCAGGAACCTTGAAATTTTTCAACCGCTTCATCAACTGCCCATGTATAAAAATTACTTTAAAGTTTCTATGCGCGGGTTGATGAGGAACCCGTTGAACTCATTCATTAATGTATTTGGATTGGCCGCGGCCATCAGCTTTTGTGTATTTGCCTATGCGTTTGCCCGGTGGACGTACGACCGCGATCAATTTCATGAACATAAAAACGAAATTTTTCTTACCACAATCTACGCCACACGGGATGGTGTTCTTCAGCAGTATGGACAAACCCCACGGCCCTTAGGGGAATTATTGAAGCAGGACTTTCCGCAAGTGAAAAAAGTATGCCGGGTGGAGGATAGAAGTGTTATCATCAAACAGCGCGATAATGTTTTCAATGAACGCATTCGCTATACCGATCCGGATTTTCTGGAGATGTTTACCTTCCCGTTAAAATGGGGAACCTCTTCTTCGTTGACGGATGTCAACAGTATTATCCTGAGTGAACCCATGTCCATCAAATACTTTGGAGAAGAAAACCCGATCGGAGAAAGTATTCTCATCAGGTTTGACAAGGAGAGAATCAAAGAATTTAAGATTACCGGAGTAGCAAAAGAATTTCCCTCTGCCCGAAGCCTTGATTTTAATTTTCTTATTCATATTGACAACCTTCGCACGTCTGAACGCAACTACTATTTTCATGATTGGGCAACGTTTCTGAATGCCACCTTGATCCAAGTAGCTGATCCGGCTGATATCAAGATCATTGAACGGGGAATGGAAAAATATAAACAATTGCAACATGAAGCGGTAACAGAAGACTGGGCCATTGCTTCCTTTGCGTTCGAGCCGCTGGCTACGGTGCACTTGAGAACGGATGCCATACGAGAGGATATTTTCAGGGATGGATCAGATACCAACGTAAAGTCGATTGGCTTTCTCATTATTATATGCATTTTAATGCTGGCGCTGGCCTGCATCAACTATATCAACATCGCCATTGTATCAGCCGCGAAACGGTTAAAGGAATTGGGCGTGCGCAAAACCATCGGGGCCACCCGAAAGGTGATTATAGTTCAATTCTTGTCGGAAAACATCGTGACGACTCTTTTTGCCTTATCCATTGGATTGGTGCTGGCCTGGCTGGTGGTAATCCCCTGGTTCGAAATGCTTTGGCATTTTAGTATGGACTTTCGATTTAGTGATCCTAACCTGTGGATTTACCTTCCCGCAATAGTGGTGGTCACCGGCATCCTTTCGGGAATTTATCCTTCGCTCTACATTTCGCGATTTCAAACCGTGAACGTGTTGAAAGGCTCCGTAAAGTTTGGCCACAAAAACCCGTTGACTAAACTTTTTCTTGGCTTTCAACTGGTGCTGGCCTGCACATTTATCACCAGTGCCGTGATGTTTACACAAAACGCAGACTACCTGGGGCACAGAAGCTGGGGCTATAGCAATCGCGATGTGGTGTACACAGTGGTGCCGGATGAATTAGCCTATGAGCAACTAAAAACAGCGATGGATCAGAATCCAAAAGTACTTTCCAGCTCCGGGTCTGCACAGCATGTTGGCAAAAAGCATCTGACGCAGGTACTCCATTTTCCCGATCGTGCGTTAGAAGCCGATCGGCTTGCCGTGGATGCTTACTATTTTAAGACGCTGGGAATCGAATTGAAAGCGGGACGTACCTTTCATGAAGCTGAAGGAAGCGACCAACAGGCCGTGATTGTAAATGAAACGATGGTGAAGAACCTGGGCTGGGGCAATGCCATTGGTCAGCAATTCAGAATCGATAGCACCCGCTATGAAGTGATTGGTGTGGTACAGGATTTTCACAGCTATAGTTTTAATACACTGCTCAACCCTGTAATTTTTACGCGAGCCGATAAAAAGGATTACAAATACCTGTCATTGAAAGTGAATCGCGGATCGGAACAAGAAACCTATGAATCACTGAAACGGGCGTGGGCTCAGCTCTTTCCGGAAACACCGTTTACCGGGGGCTACCAGGAAGATGTGTGGGGCAACTACTATACGGAAATGGGAATCCATGGCCATGTGTGGCGAGTGTTTGCCTCAGTAGCCGTACTGCTCGCAGTCTTGGGGTTATATGGTTTGGTGACGCTCAATGTATCAGGACGCGTGCGTGAATTCAGTATTCGAAAAGTACTCGGTGCCAGTTTTAAAAATATTGCTGCCAATATTTTTAAACAGTACGTACTCTTATTTACCATCTCCCTGCTCATCGGGGTTCCGCTCAGTTACTATTTCATTAAGATGGTGATTGATTACTCCTATCAGTATCACATGCCGGTTACATTTTTTGGGGTAGTCCTGGCGGCTGTCATCCTGGTGGTGGTACTCCTCAGCACCGTCTCTACCCAGGTATTCAAAGTTTTTAACTCCAATCCGGTAGACGGTTTGAAAATTGAATAATGGAAAACGAAATCACTTCCCGCAAAAGCACGGCAAGGCTGGCCGGCTTGTTATTTCTGCTGTGGATCATCACCGGCTTTTATGACATGTTTTATTTGTCCTCCCGCATTGACACGCGGGGTGATATGGCCTCGGCTGCGCAAAATATTCTATCGCGTGAATTTCTGTTTCGTACGGGCATCTTCATGGGCCTCATCACCAGCACCCTTTGGGTGTTTATGGTATTGGTGTTTTATCGTTTATTCAAACCGGTGCAGGAGCACCAGGCCAAACTGTTGGTTGCATTGGTGATCGTACAAATTCCTATTGGCTTGATGATGGCCACGTTCGATATCACCACCCTCATGATTTTGAAAGGCAAAGTATTGAACTCTTTTGAATTAATTCAACGCCAGGAACTGGCCATGCTGTTTCTGAAGCTCAGCGATTATGGTGTCATAGCCCTCGAATTATTTTGGGGCTTGTGGCTTTTCCCGCTGGGGATCCTGACCTATCGCTCGCGCTTCCTTCCCCGCTTTTTGGGCATATGGTTGCTTATCAATGGTGTGGTGTATGTGGTACTGAGCTTTACGAGTGTGGTACTTCCGAACTACAAGGATGCAGTATTCACCTACACGATGCCCGCCATGTTTGGTGAGCTTGTGTTTATGTTGTGGCTACTGATCAAGGGTGCCAGGCAGGATTGACCTAAGACAAAATTCTTATTGTTATCTTAGAGTACGTAATAGGGGATAAAAGCCATTAATGGCTTATACAACGTTGTGCGTACAGACTTATGAGACTATTGATTACTTCAGCACTAATGACAATTTGCTTCACTGCCATAGGACAGACTTTTTCGACAAAAAAGCCACTGACATTTTATCCTGGAACGTACATTGACACAGAATATCGGTACACTGATTCTACCGGGCTAGTTGTAATCATACAAAATAGTTTGCGAAAAGGTGGAAAATACACTGACCCTGCCGGAAAAGATTTTTTTTCTGCGATATACTGGTATCGTGTAATTAATGAAACGGCTACTCCGTTAGAACTGACAATTAATTTTCCTGCTGATTCATTTGCAACATTCCGCTCGCCAGATTCCTACTTAAAAGTTTTTCTGCCTCTGGATACCATGACAATGGGCAAAGAAGGATTATATGCCTACGGTGCAACGGGTTTGAAATCTTTTTTAGACACTGGCTTGAATAAACCGACCCTGTTGCAAAGAACCATTAATCCTAAAGAGGCGTGTCTTTTCTATATCGGAGTGCTCGATTACAAGGGATTTAACATTGCAAGAGCAGAACTTGTCTTAAAAGGAAGAGATGTTTTTTATAACGTTGGCGGAATAGAAATTCCCTGCGGACAGATTGGTTTTAAAAAATAAGACCAGGGTGTAAGACCTGATGTCACTTTAAAAAAATAGAACATGAAAAATGGACATGATATTTTATAACATTAAAGAATTAGAAAAAAGACTCATTGCAAAAACAATTACAGAGAAAGAGATTTTCAATTACTTTCTCTTATATTTTATCATCGCAACTATTTTGACATTTCCGACTGTCAGCGAATACAACAATCCCTGGATACACTGGATTGATGTAACATTGGACTTAATTGTTACAGTAGTTGGGATTAAGCTGACTTGGGACACTAACGCAAATGGTGACAATACCGACTATTTCAAGCGTTTTATTTCACTTGCTTTCGTAAATACAATTCGCATTATAATCAAAATAATCGCAGTTGGAATATTACTCTTCTTATTAATTGACCTATTTCTACCCGACAACTTCTTGACTGGATTGAGACAGGACATATTTGAAATGACTATCGGAATAATTTTTCAGGTAGTATTTTATTTTAGATTAAACCAGTCATTTACAAATGTTAGCAGACATAATAGCACAGAATAGGGCACCGACAAACTAATTGATAAATGATGAATACAAAAATACTAATGGCCACTAGTTCAATAATCTTAGGAGCTACAGGAATAATGCTGACGTTCGCTCCAGATATTGTATTAAATAATTTAAATGTTGATGCCAACCAAACCGCCCTTCTCTTAGTTCAGGTGTTGGGCGGGATGTACTTTGGATATAGCATGCTTAATTGGATGACTAAAGAAAGTTTAATTGGAGGAATATATAACCGGCCAATTGCCATTGCCAATTTTACTCATTTCCTTATTGCAGGATTAGCCATTGGAAAGAGATTGATATCCAATCCCGGTCTACCAAAAGCACTTTGGGCCACTGGCGCAGTTTATGCAATATTGGGACTTCTATTTATTGTGGTATTGTTCCGTCATCCAATTAATTCAACGATTGAAAAGTGATTGTGAACCAACTGCCAGCAAAGTGCATAATCAATGGCGGGGTTTGTGTGAATTTCAATGGTGCCCGGCAGGACTGACCTAATCAAAATTCTTCTTGTTATCTTAGAGTACTCAAAAGATGATATGGGTATTAAGGCGTATATATTTGTTGCCTGTAATAGTAACCGACTATATGAATAGATTAATATTAGCATTTTTATTGTTCGCGTCCTTCAGCATTTATGGGCAAATAGATAATTCATTTCAAGACGACAAGACAAATATTTATATCCACGCTTTAGACTCATTAGTAAAAATTGCTGATACAGAAATTATTCCAAATGATCCAAAAAATCAAAAGATTTACATTGATGCCGACAGACAAATATTGCGGTACCTTCCTACTCACTTAGGAGGACATGAAATAATTAGAAAGGAAACTCTAAATGGAAAATTGAAGGGGAAAAGAAGATTAAATGGGTTGTGGATTATAATTAATCCAATTTCAATTTATGATAAAGGAACACTTTGTCTACGCATGGCTCCTTATATACAAAAAAGGAATAGATCTAAAACATATGGGATATTCGAATTCCATTATGAATATTTTTCAGAGGAAGAGACAATTAAACTCTATTATGTAAATAGAAAGGGTACTTTTTTATAACAGAATAATGAAAACAATATTGGCATATTTGTTTCTGCTGACATCCGGTCTTGTATTCGGACAACCAAATAGTGAGGAATTTATAAACCAAATAGTGACCAATGAGTATATTGATCATAAGGATATAAAAAATGAGTTCATCAAGTATGACCTTTCAAGTTTGCTGACTAATACTGACAACTCAAGAGTTTTTGGATTCATTGGGGATAACTACCAGAGAATTCGTATCGTTTTAATCTCGGTTATCAAGAATAAGGACAACCCTGCTCAATACTTTGTTTACGGGAAAAGTATGGTGAAGGAAAATATCTGTGAGTTTCAGGGGGTAATAACAGTAACGAATGTTTTTAATTTTAATAACCCTGAATTTCCCGGGACAAAGCAGGGGAAAGTTTTAGGCAAATACTTATTCTATGAAAACCCCTCACAAAAGCACGCAGGACAATTTAAAGGAGTGTTTAGTTCAGGTTGGTATCTTGACAAAGAAGGAAACATTAAGTATGATGATTTGATGGATGGTGCTGACGACTTTGTGAATAACGAATTCGTGGGTACCTGGACAAATTATTCAGGGACAATTACTAAAGTGTGTAATTGGGGCGACCGTAGAATACCCATGTCAGGCGATCTGGACAGTGGGGCTGGTGAATTCTGTCCAGACAAAAAATATCAAGCCAATGGCTGGCTAACGTATATGGAAGCTTATAGCGGTGGAAGCGATAGAGATAAGGCTGAGGAGGCACGAAAAATTGAACAAGCTCAATGGTGGAAATAAAGCCAGACGTTAACAGCAGAAATGGCAGCAATAATCAAACGTCAGGTCGTAAGACCTGACAGCACTTTAACAAGGATGGACGATTTGTGAAGCAATAGACGGTACGGAAAAATGTAAAATGAACGAACCGATTAATCATCACTACGTTTCTCAATGTCAATCAAAATATTTTTTTAACAGGACAAGAGGAAGAATATTTGTGCTCGACAAGGCAACAAATAAAATTTCTGACAAGCAGACAACCAAGACCTTGTTTAGTGAGGACGACTCAAATACAAGGACAAATGATGACTTAACATTAAATAGGAAACAACTGGAGGACGATTTAAAGACGAACTTTGAAGACCATTATGAAAGACATTACAAGGTAATTCAAGACTCAATATCAAACCCTGACAATCCACCAATCAAATTAAAGGAATCACTAATTGCCTTGACGAAATTTGCAATCATTGGTGAATTAAGACACCCAATGAATAAGAGAGGTAACGATGATGCAATATCCAAAGCACTTTTTGAAAGGGTTTTGCCTCAGGCAGCGCCTCACCTTAAGCAAGAACTTTTGGACTTAAAACATAGACTAAGTAAAACAAAGTATTCTAATTCAATTATCTACTCACAAATAGCAGACGAGTCATTTAGATTAATGGGTGATATTAAGAGCTTGATTCACATGATTGATTGTAACAAGTTTTTCTTCCTTCCTGACACATCCGCAATAAGACGGAGAGAAAAGATAAATACTTACTTTAACCCGGACATAAAGGAAATAGCAATGGTAGGTATTCCATTGAGTAGTAAAGTATTCTTGCACTCGCAATCTATAAAGCTTGGGCATGTAAATGACGCAGTAGTAAGAATAAACGAAGGCTTTCCAGGAGGAGTTGAGAGAATAAACTATGGACTATATGACAACTCCTACAAACAGGTCGCATGTGAGGACTACGACTATCTCGTTCAATTCAGAGACAATTTGGACTCAATTAGACAAATGAGTTTAGGTAACGAATAATTGAGAATAAACGGCAGTCAACAAGCGCTATAAGTCATTAGCCTTTATTGTTTATTTTTGAATTAAGGTAAGGTAAACATCTTATATTCAAACGTTGTGGCTAATGGGCAAAAACAAATGAGACCTACAATATTTTTAATGCTGATTATTATCTGTCTTGGTAAAGTAACAGGCCAGGTTTTGGAGAAGTTTGAATTTTCTGATTGTATGACAGAATGTATTGGCGACAGCACAAAAATTGACAGCATCATTCAGACAAATGCCTTAACAACAATAAATTTAACTGCCTATACCAACTGCAACGGGAATTTAGAAGGACAAATTCAATCAACAAACGACACACTTGATTTAACATATTCACCTAAAGCAACAAGAGTTTTAAATAAAAAGACAGGAAAGGTGGAAGAGATTTTAGAAATAGCTATGTGCGACTGCATTTTTAAATTCACTTACACAATCAAAGGACTTAAAGCACTGGACCATAATAAGATAAAAATAAACGGTGAGACTTTAGACAAGATTAACAAAAGAAATTTCCTCATGGAGATTGTAGAGATTGAAATTGATACAACATGGTCTTCAGAGGATATTTTTCTAGTTGTTGAGAATCCTGCTCGATTTCCAGGAGGCCTCGCAAAATTTATGGATTACATCGACATTAACCTGAACTATCCAAAGGACGCTAAAACCAAAGGTGTAAGCGGTAAAGTATTTGTCGAATTTGTGATTAATAAGGACGGCTCAATTGATAACACAACCGTTAAGGTGTTAAGAGGTCTAAATGAATCTTGTAACAATGAAGCTGTTAGATTGATGAAAGAATGCCCTAACTGGACACCAGCAACAATAAAAGGACAACCTGTTAAGCAAAAATATGTGCTTCCTGTAGAGTTCAAACTTTCAAAATAATTAATGCAAGATGGAGTTAGTGTATCCCTATAGGGCCACAACACCTTTGTTTAAGTAATTGGTTTTATGTTTAATCTCGGTTTAAGTTTCAAGGCTAATAGCCAATAATAGCAATTTACATATGAATGATTTTTACATAGGTCTTATCACCACCGTGGCTGTCATTGCCATAACTGAGGGCTTCAGGTTTTTAGAAAAGCGCCTGATCGGTGCGTTAACCTTGGTGGGCATAGCCTTTATTTACGTTGGCTTTTCCTGGCATGATATACCCTCGCTGCTCATTACCATTTTCGGAGTGGCTGTGTTTTTCGCGCTTTCTTACTTTGGGTATAAAAACAACTTCATGCTCATCGTGATCGGATTAGCGCTGCATGGCGTTTGGGATTTTATCTTTCCATGGTTTAGTTCAGCGGCCCCCGAGGGGTATGATGTATTCTGCTCAACCATTGACTTTCTGTTGGCCATTTATTTCTATATCAGGGTTAAGCCGCACGTAGTGGCTACGATGTAGGCGGCAATGAAAAATATTCCGATACGGCATATTAAAACTGAACCCAATTTTTCCGAAAGTTTCAGCATTCGGGAAGTTCAGTACATGCTCGGGGGAAAAGACATGGTGCAAGAGCTTCACCGCCATGATTATTTTTACATCCTACTATTGAGCAAAGGGAAGGGCAATCACACCATTGACTTTACCGCTTACCCCATTCATAACTATTCAATTTTCTTCATGCGCCCCGGTCAGGTACATCAGCTTGCTATAAAAGCAGGAAGTACCGGATACCTGATGCAGTTTAAGGCAGATTTCTATCACCCCAACGACAAGGCCGCGGGGCAACTGTTGCGCAAAGCGGGTCATACCAATTTTTGTCAGCTGGATGCGAAACGGTTTAACAAGTTACTCTCGGTTGTAACGAACATTTTTCAGGAGTATAAGAATAAAGAGGAGGGGTACCCGGAGGTGATCAAAGCCAACCTGGGTATTTTCTTTATCGAACTGGTCCGGCACCGGCAACATCGCAAAGGTTCTGCAAATCGTGCTGCTTCTTACGAGCAGGAACGCCTGGAGGAATTTTTAGAACTTTTGGAAACACAAAGTGCGCACCACAAGGAGGTATCGCATTATGCCGGGTTGTTAAACCTTTCAAATTACCAGTTGAATGCCATTACCAAGGCAACACTGGGCAAAACCTGCACAGAGGTGATGAATGACTATAGTATTCTGGAGGCAAAACGATACCTGCTGGCTACTGCAAATCAGGTAACCCAAATCGCGTATCACCTGGGTTACGAAGATGTTTCATACTTTATCCGGTTCTTCAAAAAGCATACAGGGTATACCCCGGAGGCGTTCAGGCACAATTTTAAATAAGTCCTGTTCAATTTCATTTTTGTCCTATCGCGCAAAGGACTGTGGTGCGTACTTTTGTGTATCACTAAAACAAAAATTTAATAAGTCAGCTCTATGAAAACGAAAATGAGATTAATAGCGTCACTAAAAATTTGGGCGGTCATCTATCCCTCCATCACCTTGTTTCTTTACCTGTTTGGTGAGGCATTGTCGGTACTGCCCTTGTATCAACGCACGTTTTTACTCACCATTTGCCTAGTTCCGTGGATCGTGTTTGTGGGTGTTCCACTTGTGGATTTACTCCTCCAGAAGGTTTTGCCTCAACCGGAGAAAAAGTAAATTGGTAACGTTAACCTCCAGGCGTGAATTTATCAGGCAAAGCGGGAGTATAGTGACAGCCCTGGCTTTGCCATTTTCTTTCACAAAATTTTCAACACCTTTTCGTATGACAAACCAGAAACAAGTTGATGTAATCATCGTGGGCGGGAGCTACTCTGGCCTTGCGGCCGCCATGGCGTTGGGCAGGGCATTGAAACACGTATTGATTATCGATAGCGGCAAACCCTGCAACCGTCAAACACCTCACTCGCATAACTTCATTACCCATGATGGAAAGACTCCTAAAGAAATTGCTACCCTGGCGAAGCAACAGGTGGAGGCTTACAGTACGGTGAAGTTTTTCAACGGGCTGGCAACAAAGGGCGCTAAAACAGAAAGCGGTTTTGAAATTGAGATAGCATCCGGTGAAACGTTTAGCGCACAGAAATTAATTTTTGCCACAGGGATTAAGGATATCATGTCCGATATAAAGGGGTATACCGAGTGTTGGGGCATTTCTGTTCTGCATTGTCCGTATTGCCATGGATACGAAGTTAGAAATGAAAAGACCGGCATTTTGGGTAATGGTGAGTATGGATTTGAGTTCTCCGGTATGATTTCAAACTGGACAAAAGACCTGACACTGTTTACCAATGGAAAATCTACGTTAACCCCTGAGCAAACTGCAAAGCTTGAACATCATCACATACCCATAGTAGAAAAGGAAATTGAAAAATTAGCGCATGCGAACGGGCATCTTGAAAAAATCATTTTTAAGGACGGCACCACGTTTTCGGTGAAGGCCTTGTATGCCCGCAGTGCCTTTGAGCAACATTGTGTGATTCCGCAAACCCTGGGTTGTGAATTGACCGAAGAGGGATACATCAAAGTCGACCCTGCTCAGAAGACTACCGTTCCCGGAGTTTTTGCCTGTGGCGATAATACTACCCGTATTCGTACGGTCGCCAATGCCGTAGCCATGGGTACCACAGCCGGAATGATGGTGAACAAAGAAATTATTTTTGAGGCATTTTAAATATGTATTTTCCTGAATGGTAAGAAACGTTTTCTTAAACACGGAGGATAAAATCCGAAGCATTTGGTGGGTACCCATCTTCCTCGGTTTGCTTGCCCTCTTTTTATTTCCGTTAATTCTCATTGCGGATCAGTATTCCTTTGAAGTTTCCATACCTATACAAGCGGGGCTCATCATCATTGTTACCGGCATTTGCCAGGCCTTAAGGAAACAACCCATTACCGAAATAACGGGCAAGCTTAATCTCCGCTGGGTAAACCAATTTTTAATAGGATTAATCATTGGCGGTATGTTGATGATCCTTCCGGCACTTGTATTAACCGTTTTTGGTTTTGCGCAATGGCAGGTAAACGACCTCTCGTTTTCTACGATCCTTACCGGTGTTACCATTTTTGCGGGAGTTGCCCTTGCGGAAGAATTGTTATTTCGTGGATTTATTTTTCAGCGGTTTATCCAATCGTTAGGGCCATGGCCTGCCCAGCTCATCCTTGGAGGAATGTTTCTGTTAACGCATCTTAACAATCCTGGCATGACGGGTGTGACCAAAACATTGGCTTCCATCAATATTTTTGTTGCTTCGATACTCTTCGGGCTTGCGTTTATAAAAACCAAAAGTTTGGCGATGCCATTAGGCTTGCACTTCATGGCTAACCTGATGCAGGGCACCGTGTTGGGTTTCGGAGTGAGTGGTGAACAAGAGGCCAGTTTATTTACACCTGTATTTGATCAGGCCCCTGCCTGGCTCACCGGTGGATCGTTTGGATTAGAAGCAAGCCTCCCCGGACTACTAACCATTCTGCTCATCACGATGGGAGTTTATCGTTGGAAAACTAAACCCTGAAGTAATACATTTCGATATGAAAGCTGTTGTTTATGAAAAATACGGGCCGCCTGAAGTACTTCAACTCAGGGAAATTGAAAAGCCTGTACCCAAAGCCAGTGAAGTATTGGTAAAGATTTACTCAACAACTGTAACGGCTGGCGATTGGCGTATGCGCAAAGCCGACCCATTTCTCGCACGACTTTTTAATGGTTTGTTCAAACCAAAGAAGGTGAAAATATTGGGATTTGAATTGGCCGGAGTGATTGAGGAAGTTGGCCAAGCGGTAACGACCTTTAAAAAAGGTGATGAAGTTTTTGCTTTCTGCGGATTCAACTTCGGAGCCTATGCAGAATATAAATGCCTTCCCATAGATAATAAGGTAGCCCTTAAACCTCAGAACATGACATTCGGGGAAGCCGCAGCAGTGCCTGTTGGTGGAATAACGGCACTTAGACTTCTAAAACAAGCCGGTATAAAAGCAGGAGACAACGTTTTAATTTACGGAGCATCGGGAAGTGTAGGAACCTTTGCCGTTCAGATTGCAAAAGCTTTTGGAGCCCATGTTACCGCGGTGTGCAGCACGGCAAATGTAGCTATGGTGCAATCTCTTGGAGCGGATACCGTCATCGACTACACCCGGGATGATTTTACAAAAACAGAAACACGGTTCAATATTATTCTTGATGCCGTGGGAAAAACCTCCCGGTCGGCCTGCAAACATTTGTTGCAATCAGATGGCAAGTATGTATCCGTAGCGGGCTCTCCCAAATCAAACCCCGATGATTTGTTGGTGTTGAAGGAACTGATTGAAGCCGGAAAACTAAAGTCGGTGATTGACCGAACGTACACACTTGACCAAATCAGGGAAGCCCATGCCTATGTGGAGGGTTTTCATAAGAAGGGAAATGTGGTGGTTAATGTATTGGAGAATTAAGTCTTATTCTTCAAAAACGTACTTCCCCTTACCAGTTCTTTAGCCAGGTGCTGTACGGTCTTTTCTTTCAAGGTTTTTCGCAGCCTGTCCTTGTATGCTTTCACATCGTGGTGAATGGGGCAGGGGAACGTATCGGAACATTCTTTTAAGCCTAAGGAGCAGGCATGCAACATATCCTCACCATCCACAGCCTTCACGATGGTATTGAGCGGTATGGGTTTGGATTTTGGCTCCAGGTAAAAACCTCCGTTGGGTCCTTTTATTGAGGAGATGATCCCTTCACGGGAAAGCGTTTGAAGAATTTTTGCGGTAAAGGGTTCAGGAGAATCAATCTCCTTGGCAATTTCTTTGAGGCCGAGTTTTGATCCGTCTTTACTTTTTACAGCAATGTATAGTACGGCCCGGATGGCATATTCGCACGCCTTTGAAAACATAATGTTTTTTAGAAATGAGTGGTTATTAAGAACTTAATCCTGAGCCACTGGCTCGGGGACCATCACTTTACTTAAATATTCCTGAAGCAAGTCGTTTAATTGTAGTTCAGCCTCATCGAGACTGTCTTCAATTTTATATTTTAAGGTAGCGAATTCATCGTTCACTTTGTCCGTCAGGTTTCGGTAATAGGTAATTCCGCTCATCAGGTTGTCATAAAAGTTCTTGACGTAGGCCTTTCGTTTGTTGTCAATCGCTCCCTTGGTTTCTGTGAGCAGCTCGCTCCAATAGTTAACGTACAATGAAAGCTCTTTGATGAACATGTGCGGCCGGTTTGCTTCCGCCAGTACCGTTGCTCTACCGTAGATGTGATCAATCATGCGTTGCAGTGATACAATTTCAGAGAAGTAGGCAATGTTAGGCCCGGGGCAAATATTTATAGCTTCCAGTTTTCTGAACGGCTTCAGGTTGTATTTGCTCACGGCTGCATTGCTCAGACCAATACATAAACACTCTTTGTCCAGTACCTCCTGTAGCTGTTGCTTGTATTCTGCTTCCGGCAGGTTTAATGCCTGGAGTTGATCAATTTTCTTTTTTTGATAGGTGTGTGAAGCGGTGCAAATAGGTTCCGGTCCAAACTCGGTATTCGAAACAAGGTATTCTTCGGTACACGGGCTGCCCGGCAAACCTTGTTCTATACGGGCAAATTTTTCCTTTTCGCCTGTGGTGCCTTTGAGGTAGTGAAAGCGAATACCTAAAGGAGAATTTTTGCTGAGCATTACATCTTCTTCTTTAGCATTGCTCAGTAGTTGTAAGGTGTGATCATCCACCGTGGTGGCTTCGGGAACGAGCAAAAAGGGCGTGCCCCAGCCGGTGCCATCCACTCCATAATAATTTGTTAAAAACTCATCTTCCTCATGTGTACCGATTCCACCTTGCACCGTGATTTTAATGGGGTGTGCAGTTTCAAATCCGGTTTTTCCTTTGGTAAGCAATGCCTGGATGTAGATATCGTATAAAGTTTTTGACAATTCTTCTTTTTTGAGTTTGAATTCCTCCAGAATGGGACCTAGCAAATAGCCATCGGAGGCAAAGGCATGGCCGCCACAATTCAAACCCGATTCAATTCTGAATTCACTTACCCATAATCCTTTTTTGGCCAGCATCTTTCCCTGGATGAGAGCCGAGCGGTAGTCGGAAACTTTAATGACAATTTTCTTTTCAAACACACCACAACTGTCGGCATCGAACTCCGTAAGTTTCTCCATGTAATTGAACAACCGTGGATTCATGCCTGCAGAAAGAATCACCGAAGAATTGGTGAGGTTACTATTCACATACCCGCGCAACGCGGCTACGGCATCAGAGCCATCTTCCCGGATGTTGCCGTTTTCATCGACATTATTTTTATCCAGCTTGGTCATGATGTTCACATCAATGCTTCCGGGCTTGATTTGCATCCGCAACCAGTTTTCCAGTTGTTCTTTATCTGTCGGATCGGTGAGCACCGACATTTGTTGGTAGATGAGTTTCAGCTCCGAATCTTCCGGCAGCATTTCAAAATATTTATTGATCTCGGCACCCGCTTCAAAGGGAGTGGACCTTAGCGTTTCTACCTGCTGATTCACGATGCGATTCACCAGATTGAGGTAATCGGTGATTCGTTTAGCCCGGTAGTCGGTTTCTTTTGGTGTGATGGGGTGATACACTTCTCCGATTAATGGATAATAATAGCTCCTCATTTTTTCGATCAGGTTGTCCTCGATGATGGAGATGACGGAGGAAATGCCAAACCGGGCCACTTTAATGGGTGAATCTATCGTATAGGCCAACCCCATAACGGGGATGTGGAAGGTGTGTAGTGCGTTGATTTGCATAGGTGTAATGTTGAGCCGCAAAGGTACGATAAATAAAGGACAAAATAGTCTTATATTAAGTCCACTTATGTAATTTTGTGGTGCAAATACAGCCTTGGCGTCTCTGCGTCTTAGCGGTTTTGATATCGCACTCAAAAATTACCGCAAAGGCGCAGAGGCGCTAAGGACACTGCACCTACGAAAATGAAAAAATCAAAATCACCATCGTCTTCAGAGGTAATCAAGACGGAAGTGGTGTGCCCCAACGACACCAATCCCATGGGCATTTTACAGGGAGGCCGCCTGGTGCAGTGGATGGACATTGCTGCCGCAGTTAGTTCACAACTTCATACAGAGAAAATCTGTGTTACCGCCTCCATGGATAGAGTGCAATTTAAAAACCCTGCCTACGTGGGTGATATTATTACCATCAAGGCAAAAATTACCAGCACATTTACTTCGTCCATGGAGATTTTGGTAGAGGCGTGGTCGACTAATGTAGCACAGCCGAAGAAGAAACTGATCTGTGAAGCGTATTTTACGTTTGTCGCGTTGGATAAAAAAGGTAAGCCCACCACCATCATGGCGATCAAGCCGGTAACCTCAGCGGAACATAAACTTCATGCGGAGGCTAATAAGCGCAGAGAAAAGACATAAGAAGCAAGACATAAGTATCAAGACGGGGGAGTTAATATCCCTTTTTTCTTGTGTCTTGATACCTATGTCTTATGTCTCGATACTTATGTCTTATGTCTAAAAAAATTACTTCCAAGTCAAATTCTTCGCTTTTGCTTTTTCTCTGATGGCCTTGATCATGGCTCCATCCAGCATGGCATCCTTATCGGCCTGGGAGGTGTGTGTATTGATATACTCCTGACGTTTACTGTTCAGGTCCTGAATCTCTTTTTGAATCGCTGCGCGCTCCTTTGCTTTCTGGTCGACATACGCTTTGCGCTGCGGCACTGACATGCTTTTCATTTCCTTGGGAAGTTCTTCCTCGCGTGTTTTTGAAATTACGCTTTCATCATCTTTGGCTGCATCCACCAAATCCCATGAAGAATTTTTGTAGGCATGTGAACTCTTGGATACTGCACGCTCAACTTTATTGGCTTGTCCGTAGCTTTCCGCATTGACATCCTGCTCCGCCTGCATGGCCTTTTTTGATTCGCCAGAGGCACCATAGTAAATGTAGGTTTTGTTCAGGCGCTCATTGCACTCGTCTATTTTTGAATCGTAGGGAGTGGAGATGTAGACAGTCTTGCGATTTTGCTCAATGCTCATGTAGCTTCCTCCGGTTAGGTCGGCACCATCTTTCCAGTTGGTGGTAAGTCCTTCGTCAAAATCTCCGCAGAAGATGGTGTTCACCACAACACCTTTTTCTTTAGCCACCGAGCAAGCCATTCGGTACGATACATTGCCCTGCGTGAATGGTTCATTGCCAGCTATAAAAATCATCTTCAAATCAGCATGCGAAGTTGACCAGGCCAGCTGGTTGAGTGATGTTTGAATCACCTGACCACAAAACTCATTGCCTCCGTTGGTTTTGAGGGAGAATAATTTTTCAGAAATCAAGTCAAGGTCATCCGTTAACCCGCTTACCTGACGAATGTATCCTTCCGAAGAGGGTAAGCCATCATTGCCGTATTCATACAAGGCAATTTTAATGCTGGGTCGCGATCCGTCTCCGCATTTGGCAGCCGCCAGTTCATTCACAATTTTCCAGAGCTGCGATTTGGCCTGATCAATCAAGCCATCCATGCTGTTGCTGGTATCGAGCAACAAGGCAAGCATTATGCTTTGATCTTTTGTGGGTGTTTTTTTTACGGTACTTCCTTCATTGACCGGACAGAATCCCATCAATAAAGTAATGGCAAACGCCACAACGGTTGCTTTCAGGAAACGCGGGCGGAGGATGTTGATCGTTTTCATATGCTGGTTTTTTTAACGTTTGGCAATAGGATGCCACGCACCAGCTTATTCCATAAAATTTCAAGCCAAAAAATTCAAGCACAAAACGCCTGAACTATAAATGAGGCTTTTCACCACGAAAACGCAGTTCTTGTAGGCAGATTAATATTTAATTAGTGGACCTGGCACTCCAACACCCGAACACACCAACACATGAGCACACCCTAGATTTCCCAATAACTTCCCCCCAATAACAAGGACTCCAGATTACCTTCTCCCTTGGTATCAATTTCATTTTTGATTTGATCCGTCACACGTTGTTCATACGAACTTCGGTCGAGATTTTGTAGGGTGCCCATCGGGCGTGGAAGATCTTCGGAGTACGTCATGTTGGCCAGGATGAACGCTAACGTAGAATCTTTTTCATTGTGCACCAACACATCGTTGATGCTCTTGCCGGTTTCCGTTAAGTCAATAATCTTTGGTGTAAATCCATCTAGGATGATTCCCTTTTCTTTCTTCTTACCAAATACCAGGGGTTTTCCATGCTCCAGCCAAACGGTATGTTCTTCACGGGTTTCGGCATTCGTGTATAAATCGAAGGCACCATCGTTGAAGATGCGGCAGTTGGTGTAGATTTCTACAAATGAAAATCCTTTGTGCTGATAAGCCTTGTGTAACAGTTGCTGCAATTGTGCTCTGTCCTTGTCATGCCCGCGGGCCACAAACGTAGCGCTGGCACCCAACGCCAGTGCAACAGGATTAAAAGGATCGTCCAATGCACCTAACGGTGACGACTTGGTAATCTGTCCGCGATGGGAAGTAGGTGAGTACTGACCTTTCGTGAGCGAATACACTTCGTTGTTGAACATCAACACATTCATGTCCACATTTCTGCGACAGGCATGAATGAAATGGTTTCCACCGATACTCATGTTATCACCATCGCCTGTTACGACCCACACACTCAAGTCGGGTCGTGCAATTTTTAAACCACTGGCAATGGGCAATGCACGGCCGTGAATTCCATGAAAGCCGTAGGTATCCATGTAATATGGAAAGCGTCCGGAGCAGCCAATGCCCGAGATGAATACAATTTTTTCTTTAGGAATTCCTAAATCGGGCATGAGCCGTTGCGTGGGGGAAAGCACAGAAATGGCTCCGCACCCAGCACACCAGCGCACATCCACATCGGGTTTAAAATCTTTTGATGTGTATTGCGCTTCACCCGTGTGGGGTTTTTCCATCATATCATCGATAATCGTCTTCATGGCTTTCTGAATTAGAGGTCAACAGGTAGTTTAGATTTGGCAGCATCCCATTTTTTGAGATTTTCCAACGTAAGTAGCACGTTTAGTTTTTCTTCCAGCTCTACTGACTTGAAAGGTTTGCCCTGCACTTTGTTAATGCCGATAACCGGTTTCAAATATTTGGCCTGGATAAGATTCTTTAATTGGCCCAGGTTCAGTTCAGGAATCACTACGCGTTCAAACCGATGAAGTATATCGCCCAGATTTTTTGGGAAGGGATTGAGGTAGCGCAAGTGTGCAAAAGAAACTTTGTGACCGTTGGCATGCAGACGATCAACAGCAGTCTTGGCGGCACCGTATGTACTGCCCCAGCTGAGCAACAACAGGTCGCCTTCTTGTTCACCTATCACTTCTAACTCAGGAATATCGTTGGCAATACCGTCAACCTTTTTCTGACGTAACTCCACCATCTTCTGGTGGTTCATCGCATCATGACTCACCACACCACTGCCGTCTTCTTTCTCCAATCCGCCAATGCGATGTTCCATGCCCTGCATTCCGGGGATGGCCCAAAGCCGGCTTAGCGTTTCTGGGTTCCTCGCATAGGGTTTGAAAGTTGTTGGATCGGGTGCAAAGTGTGGGGCAATATCCGGTAGCGAACTAATCTCGGGTATTCGCCATGGTTCAGAGGCCTGACCAATGTATCCATCGGTGAGTAACATCACCGGAGTCATGTACTTCAGCGCAATGCGCGAGGCTTCCAGTGTCATGTTGAAACAATCCGAGGCGCTGGCGGCAGCCAGCACGGGCATGGGTGCTTCACCATGTCGTCCATACATGGCTTGCATCAAATCACTTTGCTCGGTTTTCGTGGGCAGGCCTGTACTTGGACCAGCGCGCATCACATCCACAATCACCAAGGGTAACTCCGTCATGATGGCAAGCCCAATCGCTTCAGTTTTTAAAGAAAGTCCCGGACCACTTGTAGTCGTAACCGCCAAACTTCCGCCAAACGCTGCACCAATGGCACTGGTGATTCCGGCAATTTCATCTTCAGCCTGCAAATGTTTTACACCATATTTTTTGTATCCGGAGATGGCGTGCAAAATATCCGTTGCCGGAGTGATGGGGTAAGAACCCAGAAATAACGGAAGATGAGCTTTGGTTGCCGCGACTACTAGTCCGAGCGCTACAGCCTGGTTGCCCGTGATGCTGCGATACTTTCCGGGTGGGAGTGATGCTTTATCGAGGATGTATTGTTTTCTGAAATCCGGATTCTTCTCGGCAAAATTCCATCCGGCTTCGAGTGCGTGCACGTTGGCCAGAATAACATCTTCTTTTCCTTTGAATTTTTTGTTGATCCAGCTTACGGTGGCTTCCAAAGGTCGGTTGAACAACCAATAGGTAATTCCTAACGCAAACATGTTTCGTGTACGCTGAATACTTTTGGAAGGAACATCCAATTCGATGAATGCCTTTTTGAGTTCGCGCATCATGTCGATGGGAAACACATGGTACTTCGACAACGCATCATCATTGAGCGGATTAACGGAGTAGCCCGCCAGTTTTAAATTTCGTTCATCAAAGCCTTCCGTATTCACGATGATGATCCCTTGTTCGCGCACGTTGGCGAGATTGACTTTCAGGGAGGCGGCATTCATCGCAATCAACACATCTACGAAATCGCCCGTGGTGTTAATGTTGCGTGTGCCAAAGTGAATTTGAAAAGCACTGACACCGTAGAGGGTACCTTCAGGAGCCCGTATTTCGGAAGGGTAATCCGGAAATGTGGCGACTTCGTTGCCGGCAAAACCGGAAGTATCCGAAAACTGAGTGCCTACCAATTGCATTCCATCTCCCGAGTCTCCGGCAAAACGGATGGTGACTTCTTCCAGGTGTTCAATAAGCTTATCCATGGCGATTCATGTTGTTAATTTCAGCGTTTAACTACCGAAATTCCCAAGTCGCCCCCTATGATAAAAGTCAGGATGGAAACTGATTAACCACCAATAGCCATTGACGGTCTCATTAGTCCAAAAGTTGATCCGTCATTCTGAGCGTTAGCGAAGAATCTCCCAATAGAAAGCTGTAGTGGGGATGTTTCGCTGACGCTCAACATGACGACTAACTGTTTAGATTCATTCCCGGCCCTGTGCCGGGATTTCAATTTCTAGTGAAATGTGGGGCAAGCACATTCAGCATGACGGAAGTAAAGTTACCCCTGAATCTGATTTAGGGTCCTTTGTAAGTAGTAATGAAATGCAGCAAAATTTCAATTCACCAGAACTTTACATCTTTTCACTTTCCTCTAAGCATGCAATGCTTATCATTTGAATCTTCTGTTCTTTTTCCCTTGATGGAAAAAGAACCAAAAAGATCAAGGCCCAGAGATGCTTCCTCGCACCTGCCTGCACACCACCTCGCCTCTGGGCCAGGCCATCGCTCTTAGGGGTCTGCTACATTGAAAGTTTTTAAATGTAGATAGAAATCAACTAATGATCCCAAACACATTGCACACACGCACCCACACTCTCCCCTCCTTGGAGGGGTAAGGGGGTGGGTCTTTACACAATCTGACAGGCACCGCCAGCACAGGCCGCTTCAGCCTTGTGATCGGTTTCATCGTCTGCTTCGTACACACCTGACAGGTCGATTCCCTTGAGACTTTTTTCAAGTTCTTCAAACTGCTCTTTTGTGATGTCTTCAAACGGAGCCTGTTTGTAATTGCCATTATCGAAGGGTAATACACTTAGTCCGTTGTATGAAGCCTTGTTTGCCCACATCCATTCGCCTACGCGATTCCAATCTTCATCGGGAATAGACACAGTGGCCGATACATTGTTGGCATTGCTTCCTCTGCGGAAACCTTTACGTACCCACTCTTCATTGAATTTTTTAATACGCTCCAATAAGTCCATCACATCTTCAGTGCGCAGAATACTTCCTTCGGGTGCATGTTGCGGTATGCAGATGATGCCCTGCTTGCTGTTGAGCAGATCTTCCTCCAGTAATTCAGGATGCATGGTGTGGAGGTAGTCGTACAGTGCCTCATTCTTACCAATGCGAATACGCCTGATGTAATAATCGTTATGCCAGGCATGAATACCGGAAGAAGTTCCAAGAACTAATGATGAAGTTCCCGATGGTTTGATGGTGGTACAACGAGCGGCAAACTGAATTCCGATGGCAGAGGATACTTCCAGGTTTACCCGTTTTACTTCCTGTGCCGTTTCGTTTAGATCGAGTTTTAAAATATTCCTGCTGGCAATGCCTGTCATCCCCACGCCAATCAGTGCATCTTGTTCGGTGGTGGTCTTCCAGACTTCCCGCAGATAATGAAAATTAGTGAAGCCTGCCTGTAATGTTCCTAAATAAGCAGCAGCGCGTGCGCGGCCGTCAAGTTCCTCCTGGGTTTCCACATCCGAAACATTCACCTCGCACAGGTTGCAGAACTGGAAGGGGCGGAGTGCAATTTCGCAACAGGGGTTAGTACCCCAGTCGGTGTCGTTGGTAAAATAGAATCCCGGTTCACCGGAACCCGACAGTTCAATTTTTTTCCACAGACTAAAGAATTCATTCCGTGAAATGGAATCGCGTTGCAATACCACAGAGTTATTGGCGCGACCGCGTTGTTCATTCAGTTCCCACCAGTTTCCGTATTTGCAGGTTAACATCTCTTCGTCTCCATGTGAAAACAAAGAAATCATGGCCGACCTGCGAATACCACCGGCCAGTACGGCATTGGCTAAATGACACATCAAATCATGACATTCAAGCGGAGTTAGCTTATCTCCGTTTTCTTTCCGATCGAGTAGTGCCTGCACGTGCGCAATACAAATTTTCAGAGGCTCGGGTCCGGGTGCCTTACCACCGGCTGTTACCAGTCGTGCACCCTTGGGACGGATGTCAGCGTAATCAAACTCCGGCAAATATTCGCTGATCCCAAAATATCCTTTCAACAAAACCTTAATGGCATCAGCCCAGCCTTCCAGACTATCGCCTACCAAAAACCTACGTTTCTTTTCTGCTTTCTGAATTTTTGGCAGTTGATCTACGTGATGGTATTGCACGGAATAGCCAACGCCTGTTCCACCCAACAATAAAAACATGGTTTCAGAAAAGGCACGAATGTCATCCACCGGAAGGTAAGCGCAGTTGTAAATCCTGGAATTATTCCGGGCAATGGCGGTACCGGCAAACTGCATCGCCCGCATGGAGGGTAAAACTTTTTTCTGGCGGACCCACTCCATCGCCTGATCGATTTCATCGCTTTGGTGTGGATACTTTTCCACCATCATGTTTTCGTAGCGCGAACAGATTTCACCCCAGCTTTCCCTGCGTTTCAATTCCGGCAGGTAGCGGGAATACTTCATGTAAATGACTATGTCGCTGAGAATTTGTTGGTTGAGTTGCATATTGTAGAGTTTAAAAAATTGGTAATCTGGATTAATTAATAGTTTCTCACCTTTTCAAACAACACATTGTTTTCAAGATGGATGTGTTGCATCAGGTCATCATCAAATTCCTTCATTCGGGCAAAGGTTAACCGATAGGTTGGGCAGGCGGAAGCAGGGGGAGTGTAGTTTTGGGTAAGGACGCGAACGGATTTTATTAAGTTGCCTACCAGTTCATGCTCATCCTCCATCATGCGCATGGGCTCCTCAATATCCATCGAAAAAGCATTGTCTTGTTGGGATCCAATCATACTCCGGATGGCAGGAAAAAGAACCAACTCTTCCTTTTTCATGTGGTCCTGTAATTCTTGACTTATTTTTTCAAAATTTTCCTGCACGGCCTTTAACTCCGGATGGTTATCACCATGTACCTCGTAAACCTTTGCCAGTAATTCCCGGAGTAATGGAATACTTCTTTTAACATATTGGTGGTGATGTTGAATAATGAATTCGATTAGCAAAGAGGCATCCCAGGTGTCAAACCGAAAGGTGCCCGGGGCAGGCGATCCCGCGACTGTGCGTAATTCATCGATGACTACTTCCGGCTTTACGCCTGCATTCTCGCAAGCCTCGTATAACGACAATTTTCCCCCACAGCAATAGTCGATGTGATATTTGTTGAAAACGGCCACTCCGCCCGGGTTGGTCACGGCAAGCTCTCCAACGGGAGTCAACGCCATGTCATTCTTCATCTCTAGTGTATTCATCGCATGATTTTTTTATAGGGATGAAACTAGAGGACTCCATTCAATTAGGGTATGACTTAAGTCATAGAATTGAAACTTAGCCGATATTTTTTTTCGTAGTTTTCCCCTATGGATTTGCTCTGGATTATTCTTGCGGGTCTTTTTATCCTGGCCGGCATTATCGGGTGTATTGTGCCGCTGTTGCCGGGGCCGCCCCTGGCTTACATTGGCTTTTTATTCGTTCAGCTGAAAGCTGAGCCGCCCTTCACCCTAACGTTTATGCTGGTATGGGCCGGTATTGTGGTAGTAGTCTCGATACTTGACTATCTGATACCCGTGTACGGAACAAAGAAATTTGGCGGGAGTAAGTATGGATTGTGGGGTTGTACCATCGGGTTGTTTGCCGGGGTGTGGTTTGGACCGTGGGGAATCATTATCGGTCCTTTTGCCGGAGCGTTTTTTGGAGAACTCATCGCCAGCAGTCAAACCGACAAAGCACTAAAAGCTGCCGTGGGTTCTTTTATCGGATTTTTATTCAGCACACTACTCAAACTCATCGTGTGCGTGATTATGGCGTGGTATTTTGTGGTGGCGTTATGGTAATCTAATTCAAGTTATTTTTTCCCAGACTAGGGCTTTTATCTTCACCTTCAGTTTGTTTTTCAGGGTTCGCTTTACGGGTGAAATAGATTTGGTGATGGTCAACTGCCTGGACGGCTGGTCACTTTGTTGAGAATGTGGGGGGTGCGAGGTTGAGATGTGGAGGGTACGAGGTTGAGTTGTGGAGGGTGCGAGTTTGAGTTGTGGAGGGTGCGAGGTTGAGATGTGGAGGGTGCGAGGTTGAGATGTGGAGGGTGCGAGGTTGAGATGTGGAGGGTACGAGTTTGAGTTGTGGAGGGTGCGAGGTTGAGATGTGGAGGGTACGAGGTTGAGATGTGGAGGGTACGAGGTTGAGATGTGGAGGGTGCGAGGTTGAGATGTGGAGGGTACGAGGTTGAGATGTGGAGGGTGCGAGGTTGAGATGTGGAGGGTACAAGGTTGAGATGTGGAGGGTGCGAAATTGAGTTAAAATTCCTGTATCAACCAGGAAAAGTGAACGGGAACATTAGGTGGCCAATACCTCAGGCGCCTACCCTGAAAGGGATAAGGGGTAGGATAAAGTCGGGCTAATTACTTCAGTTGCTTCACTACCTCTGCTTTTTCGATGTAGCCCGTGTTGGTCCAGGTCAATGTTTTGTTTTTGTAGAGCTGCAACACCGGCAAGGCGTTAATCTTTAATTCCTTGCACAGCTCCTGGTTATCGTCTGCGTTGATGCGAACGATCACTACTTTGTCGGCCATGTCGTTGGAGATCTCCTTCAGGTACGGTTCCATTTTTTTGCAGGGTGCACACCAGTCTGCATAAAAATCCACCAATACTAATTTATCAGAGTTCAGTAAGGCAGTAAAGCTAGCCCGGTTCATTCCCGTAGAGGGCAGGGTGTTGTCTGTCGTTTCCGGGAGGTTGGCACTTCTCCACTTCAGCAGGCCGCCATTCAGATCATATACTTCCGTGAAGCCCATCGATTTCATCCGGTCGGCAGCGTAGGCACTTCTACTGCCACTCAGGCAATACACAAACACAGGTTTGGTTTTATCGAGTGTTGAAATCTGTTGAGTAAAATTATTGCTGTTCAAACTGATGTTCCTGGCGTATTGTAAATGCCCTTTTGAAAATTCACCGGGGGTACGTACGTCCACAACGGGAGCAGAAGGAAATTCCTTCAGCTTTGCTGCAAATTCTGTGGCGGAGATAGCCTTCGCACTTTGCGTTTGCCCGTTCGAGCAACTGTTTAAAACAATAGCCAGGGTAATAAGACCGATTATTCTCAACTTCATAATTCCGTTAGTTTAGGTGTTGGTTGATCACTCGCTCCAGTTCGTTCGCCAGCACCACGCCCGATTGACGCCATTTAATTTCTCCTTTTTTGAACAGTATCAGTGTAGGCACACCCTGAATTTGAAAGGTGTTCAACACCTGCGGACTTTTATCTACATCGATTTTTATGATCTTGGCGTTGTCGCCAATTTTGGTTTTTAAGTCTTCCAAAATCGGTTTCATCATTTTACACGGTCCGCACCACTCGGCATAGAAATCTACCAGTGTAGGCGTGTCGCTTTTAATCATTTCGGAGAAAGTTGCTGCCATTTTTAAACTATAATATGGGGTATTAATGTTGTCTTCGACTTAATCGAGTTCGAAATTAAGCAAGCGGCCTCTGATTTGTGAAGAATTCGCTCCGCTTTTTCTTTATCGGCTTCGTTCTTGATTTTGAGGGTAGGCTCCAGGATAATTTCAGTCATTAAAAATTTTCCATCCACCTGTTCCAGTTTTCCTTTCGACTCACAGCTGAAGCTCACAAACTCTAATTTAGAATTCTCCGCAATCGCGAGAAAAGTAGTCATCAGGCAACTGTTTACGGCAGCCGTTAGCAAATGCTCGGGCGACCAGATCCCTTCCATTCCTTTGTTGAATTGGGGAGGAGTGGCCACTTCAACGTTATCGTTTAATTCGGGTGATGAAATTTCTCCTTTACGATCAGCACTCCAGGTGAGGTTTACGTTATAATAATGCGCGTCCATAGTTATTTTTGTTTTACTTCATTAAAATCTATTTCCTTGGTGTTATCTGCTTTTGTTTTGGTGGGTACTGCACAACTTCCTGCTCCGCAGCAACCCGTATTGGTGATGGCTTGAATCAAAAAGAAGGCAGCGATAACACCGGCCAGCGTATCGTGTAGTTGTACAGCCTGCACCGCAAGGTATATCCCCAACCCCAGGCGCAACCAGCGCATCAGGTGCCAATCACTGAAAAGAATTTCCCTGATCATCTTAGTTTGTGTTGAAGGCTATGCCACCCTCCACCGTTGTGAACTTGGGTGTAGCCGTTCGATTTTAAAATACTTTTGGCGGTGCCACTGCGCATACCCGAGGCACAACAGGTGATGATGGGTGTATTTTTATCCCTCAGTCTGTTCAGGTTGTTTCTCAGCTGATCGACAGAAATATTAACAGACCCTTTAATGTGCCCTGCTGCATATTCTCCCTTGGTGCGAACATCCAGAATTACCGCGCCTTGCTTTACGAGTGCTGCGTAATCGATTTTTGGACCCAGGCCGAGTAATTCTTTTAATGCTTGTATCATTTCTTATTAAACAGTTTGTGAATGAAAATAATTTACGTTGTGCCATGATCCGCCATCGTGGCTTTCAATGCCCTGCTGGGTAAGGAAGCGATTAGCCTGGTGGCTGCGGTTGCCCGATGCACAGCAGAGTACCAACGGTGCTTTCATGGATTTCAGTTCTTCGATTTTATCGGGAAGTTCATGCAAAGGAATGTTGATGGAACCCGCTACATGTCCGCCTTCATACTCCATGGGCGTACGCACGTCTACGATCGTGCCTTGTTTTTGCTGGATGATTTGTTCGATGTTCATAGTTATTCGTTGTCTTTCTTTTCTTTTTTAAAGGTATTGAGTAATAATCCACCCATCATGGCACCATACAGGGTGCTGTTCAGGGGGCGGGAGGTAATCGGACAGGTACCGCTCATGCAACCGATGTAATGGTAGTACAGGTATCCGCCAATCGCGCCCAACGCAATTCCGATGATGGTAAGTTTATGTTTTAAAATAAAGTTCATTTCTTAAACGTTTTTACGGCTTCACTTAAGTCATACACGACTGAACTTCCGTTGAGACTGGATTTTATAATACTGCTCCCAGCGGCACTGCGGTACCCGCCTGCACAATGCACCACGATAGGCTTATGCGCGGGTATTTCGTTGGTTCGTTCGCGTAATTCATGTAACGGAATGTGAAGCGCATTCTTGAAAATCTTTTCCGTGTTTACTTCGGAGTGATTCCGGATATCGAGAATGGTATAGTCCTCTTCGTTCAGTCTCAGGTGCTGATCATCAAAGAAATCCATTTCTGTATCGGCATAGTGTGATACAAAGGCCATTTCAATTTGGTTCTCGTACCCGATTTTTGCCGTACGTTCAATCAGTTCTTCCAACACTACTTCGTTTTCCGCCACGAGATAGAATTTTTCATTGGGATTTACAATGCTGCCCAACCAGGTTTCGAACTTCGTGTCGTTCATTAGGTTGATGGCATGTTTTAAATGGCCTTTCTTGAATTGCTCTTGCGGCCTGGTGTCAATAATAATGATACCGGAATTCAATGCAGCGGCACAACCTTTACAGGTGATGGGCTCTCTGCGTACCACCGCGGTAACGGCTTGCATGTACGCGCCTGCACCTTTCTTGTTCAGTGCTACATCAAAGGGAAAATATTTAGGGATGAATGGCTGGTCGGCCAGCAATTCTTTTACGAAATCAGCTTCACTTAAATTTTGCAAACTCCAGTTGCTTATTTTTTCCGCACCGATGGTACTGGTGTTTTGATTACTTAATCCCTTTCCGCATAAACTGCCTGCTCCATGTGCCGGATACACCAATACCTCATCCGGCAGCGTCATCAGTTTGTGGCGAAGGGAAGAATACATTTGTTTGGCCAGATCGGCACGGGTGGCGGTGATGGCTCCGGCTGATTCGCGTAAATCGGGTCGGCCGCAATCACCAATAAATAAGGTGTCTCCGGTAAACACTGCCTGTGGCTGATCTTCTTCATTAAACGCTACAATGCTGATGCTGTCGGGAGAGTGCCCTGGGGTATTCAATGATTTTAGGGTGACGTTGCCCAACACAATGGCATCGCCCTCATCAAAAGGTTGATGCGGATATTCTGCACCTACCAGTTCACTAACATAAATGGTGGCGCCTGTCTTGTTATATATTTCCAGGTGACTGCTCACGAAATCCGCATGGGGGTGAGTTTCAATCACCGCGGTGATGGTGGCCTGGTTCTGTTTTGCAAAATCATAGTACGGTTGCGGATTCCGGGCCGGGTCAATCAGGGCAATTTCTCCATGGCTTAGTATAGCATAGGAGTAGTGCGCCAGATTTTTGTCCTCAAATTGCTTGATCTGCATGATTTTAGGTGTTTTAAATTTTAACGATGCAAAGGTACGCTGAGGGAGAGGGCCTGCACCGCTACTTTTGTTACACTCCAAAATTATTTTCAGTTTTTTTTCAGGCTAGGAAAGGGCGGTCTCAAAAATCAAAAAGTATAGCGTCATTCTGAGCGTCAACGAAGATTCCCCGGCTTAGTGCATTCTAAATGGGGATATTTCTCCGCCAACTGGCGGATCAATATGACGAGAAATTTTTGAGACCGCTGCCCGTAAGCCTTTATTGTGCTTCCTTCTTTCGGGTAGAAAGGCCAAAGGGAGCATACAGCGGACAAAAGCTCATGAAGCTGGTGAGGATAAACACACCCGCAAAAATGAGTAAAATGATGGCTGCTGTGCCTGAAACTTGATTAGTGAAGTACAATACAATAATGACGATGGCGACCAGTATTCTTACTACCCGGTCGACTGTTCCCATGTTTGGTTTCATTGGTTTGTGTTGTTTAAGTGAATAATGAATTGCACAGCTAAAGTAAACTACTCACTTCTTCACCACTGCTACTTTTGTTACACAAGCAAAAAATTTATAAAAAGGGGAAGAAGCGGGAGGTGCGACTTCGGTAGACTTCGTAATCCGGGTATTGCTTCATCAGCAGCGTTTCTTCATAGCGGGATTTAAAATAAAACAATACCCACAGCAGAATACCCAGGGCGAGTTTCCAGGTGCTTTCCTGGAATACGCCAAACCCAATAGCCATTACAATAATTCCTGAATAAATAGGGTGACGCACATACCGGTACAAACCGGTTTGAATTAATATTCCACTGGTTTTGGGAGTAGGAAAGGGGGTAAGGTTTTTATTGAGCTGTACAATGGCAAGTGTTAACACCATCAATCCGGTGGCAGCCAACGCCAGCGCGAGATAGTGCAGCCATGTGGGTAAGTTAAACGAAGCGGATGGCGCAGGAATTACATACAAAACAAACAACACCAGTTGAATGCTTACAAATACGATGTCTTTTACAGCACGCTTTTTCAAGGTTGATACCCGGTGAGGGTAATTTTATTGCGCCCCAATGTTACCAACCCCTCTTCTTCCATTTGCTTGAGGAGCCTTGACACCACAACACGGGCTGTGCCCAATTCGTTTGCCAGTTGTTCATGGGTTACGTACAAGGTGGTGCTCTTCGTGTGTTCGCATTTCTTTTTGATGAACGTAAGAAGACGTTCATCCATTTTTTTGAACGCCACGGCATTCACCACCTCCAGCAATTCTTCAAAGCGCTTGTGGTACAGCCTGAAAATATAGTCGAGCCACTCGGGATATTCCTTGATGAGCAAACTTACTTTATCGATGGGGATAAAAAGGATTTCTGTTTCCTCCTCGGCAATGGCCTTTACCTTGCTGGTATCGTGGTGCATGCCGCCTAAAAACGACATGATGCAACTTTCGCCTGCCCGTATATAATAGAGTAAAATCTCCCGGCCGTCCTCATCCGTGCGCAGCACACGGATACTTCCTTTGGTTACGATGGGAATGGCATTGATGTAAGCGTTTTCATTGAGGATCACATCGCCTTCCGAAAATGTTTTGGCGGTGCCATAGCTGGAGAGTTTTTCGCGTATTTCAGGTGAAGATTTGAATTCGGTGAGATTGTTGAGTTCCATGGAGTAAAGGTAGTGTTTCTATTTCCTTAAAATCTTCTCCATGGTCTTTCCTTTTGCCAATTCATCTACCAGCTTATCTAAATACCGAATCTTTTGCATGAGTTTGTCTTCGATTTCTTCGACACGATAGCCGCAGATGACACCGGTAATTTTTGAAACATTGGAATTAAGTTGGGGTGCCTGGGCGAAAAAAGTTTCAAAATCATTTTTCTTGTCGATTTGTTGTTGCAGGGTTTGTTTCGTGTACCCGGTTAGCCAAAAAATAATGGCATCCACCTCTGCTTTTGTGCGCCCCTTTTTCTCCGCTTTTTGTATGTACATCGGGTAGACACTGGCAAAAGTCATTCGGTATACTCTTGAATGGTCCATTTTAGATGTTATTTATAACATTGTTAATTTCCTGTTATCAGCCTAAAGTAAGATACGCAAACCCCAAGGTGGTATAAACACTTTGTTAGCGGTTGGCCCTATCACCCCTGCTTATTCATTTGTCTTCTAATCTTTTCAAGATTGCCAATAAATGTCCTGACATTCTTTTTGTCCCAACCGAACGATGACACCGTAGGTTTTGCATTAGGATCACTGATACTGTTAATAAATATGAAATTGTTGTCATATTTTATAGTTATCATTTCTCCCCACCAATCAATACTACCACCATCACGATGAGCTTTTATGTATCCTTTTTTGTTAATCTGAATTGTCCAATTGAGTTGGTCAGCTGTCAATGTTAACGCATCTTGAATTTCTTCGTCCGAGTGATCTATTTTAAACTCTTTATAGTTTAACCGTTGGCGCTGTCTCAAATAGAACAGGATAGCCAGAATGAGAAAAGGTAACGAGGTAGTTAAGTGTTCTTCTAATGTTCGTTTACCGTCATAGGTCCCGGTCAAGATCTCAACTATATAAAACAGATTAAGAATTGGTGAAATCAAGAGTAGGACAAGAAAAGCATAGTGAGTAAATAGGTGTTCACCCTTAAGTTCAATTTTTTTTCGTTCGTTCATTTATTTGTGTCTGTGGATGTGCTTACCGCTAACATATTTATATAAGCATTGCTAATACATCCCTAATATACCAACTGTTATTCTAATTCGTAATCGCCACTAACGACTGTTTGGTGTGAAACTATTTTCACAATAAACATACCTGAACTGAAATTGCCATTATAAAAGCCCTACTTTTGTGGGGCAATAGTATCATGCATGAGTGAGTTGTATTCCGTAATCATCGGCAGTGGCAGTTATCTCCCGACACAAATAATTAAGAACGAAGATTTTCTGCATCTTACTTTTTTTGATTCGGAAGGAAATCGCTTAAAGAAATCAAACGAAGAGATTGTCCGGAAATTCAGCGATATCACCGGCATTTTTGAACGCAGGCAGGTAACGGATGACCTGGTAGCTTCGGATATCGGTTATTTTGCCGCACGCGAAGCACTCGCTTCTTCAGGCGTGGATGGTGAAACTCTCGACTATATAATTTTCGCACACAACTTTGGTGACATTAAAGCCGATAACCGGAGAAGTGACCTTGTGCCCACCCTGGCCTCGCGCGTGAAAGGAAGGTTAGGAATTATGAATCCCGATACTGTGTGTTTCGATTTACCATTTGGATGTGCGGGTTGGTTGCAGGGTGTCATCCAGGCTGACTTTTATATTAAAGCTGGAGCTGCAAAACGGGTATTGGTTGTGGGGGGAGAAACGCTTTCGCGCATTTGCGATCCGCATGATCGCGACTCCATGATTTATGCCGATGGTGCAGGAGCCGCCATCCTGGAAGCGCGCAAGAGCGATACGCCTATTGGTATATTGGCGCACAGCGCCATCACCGATGCGGGCGAGTATACCTATGTATTGAAAATGCAACCCTCTTATAATCCTGATTATCCGGGAAATGACTTGTTCCTAAAAATGAAAGGGCGGGTTTTATATGAACTTGCTTTAAAAGCGGTGCCCAAAGTGATGCAGCGGGTGTTGGAAAAGGCCAATATTAGTTTATCGCAAGTGGGCACGGTGTTAATCCACCAGGCCAATAAAAAGATGGACGAAGCCATCGTCAGGAGGTTATACGAAGCATATAAACTTGCCATGCCGGAAAATATCATGCCCATGATTATTTCCTGGCTGGGCAATAGCTCGGTGGCCACCGTTCCTATTCTGTACGATTTGATCAATAAAGGAAAATTTTTGCCCAATCAATTTAAGCCCGGAAATGTTTTATTGTTTGCTGCCATGGGGGCAGGGGTGAATGTAAACAGTGTGGTGTACCGGGTGCCTAATTAAATCCTGTCATGTCGAGCGTTCTGATTATTCTATGAAATGCATGTCATTTTGCGAGACATCTTTTATTAGGATAGTCTAATTGATTTAGAGGATCTCTCGCAAATGGGTTCAACTTTTTATAGGCTCTTTTTTGCGCTCGAGATGACCCCAATCTTATAAGTTGACACAAAAAAAACGGGGAAAGATCAATTGCTTGACTTTCCCCGTCTCGCTGTTCATTAACCGTAGTCAATGCCCAACACTAAACTCTCTTCCTCAGCATAAAACCTGCTTCCTTTATCTTGCGACAAGTGATCTCAGTTTCGCATCCCTGCCAGGTTTTCCCGAAGGCTCCTTACTCAGGCACACAATCATTCTTCCCCGTATTTTTGTCAACCATTTTCCGTAGAAAATAATCTTTTGTTTTCCGAGGATGTTTGATCCTGCTGATTAAAATAACTTAGTGATATGAAAGTATACTCCAGCGTATTACTTACAAAATATATTACCAAAAAGAACTGCACAACTTTTCAACCAAGTTATCCACAATTCGAATTAACGTTTGTATGCAGTTTCGTAGGTTTTAATCCACTCTTTCACCGTAATTTTTGAGGCCAGCTCACCAATCAGCTTGTAGGGAATCTGATCCATTTTTTTAAACCTGAGACAGCTTTTGCCCATGTCCAGTTTAGCCTTGCTGTGTTTAGAATATTCTTTGGTAAACCAAGCCTGAAGTTTCTTGTCGGCATACACGCCCATGTGGTATACAGCAACGAAGTTTTTCTGCGAGGCGATGTTCATAAACGGCAGGGGAAGCGCAGGGTCACAATGGTAGCCGTCCGGATAAAGGGAGTGTGGAATTACATAACCGATCATGCCATAGGACATCTCTTCGCGAAACCCTTCGGGAAGGTTTTTGACAATCTCCTTTCGCAACTCCATGATGGCCTTCTTTCGATCTTCCGGGAGTGAATCGATGTATTCTTTAGGGGTTTTTGCTTTGGATTGCATACTTCTGGTTAAGACTAAAGGTAAATAATGTTTTAGTGGCCTTTTCTTTTCTCCTGACAAAAATCAGGTTTTGCTATAAATTAAATCATACCTCACGTTTTTAGGGACTTTTACTTTTAGTCTTATTATTTTTAATTAAAACAAGCACCTATTCCCAGCCTATGGAACTCGAAAAATTCAGTTACGACAACAAAATCGTAAAGGCCTTTATCATCGCAACGGTGATTTTCGGTCTGGTGGGTATGCTGGTGGGCCTCACGGCAGCCATCCAGCTTTTTTACCCCGTATTCAATTTTGATTTGCAGTACACCACCTTCGGGCGCATCCGTCCGCTGCACACCAACGCCATCATCTTTGCCTTTGTGGGCAATGCCATGTTTGCCGGTGTGTATTACTCGATGCAGCGCCTGCTCAAAACCCGCATGTTCAACGACCTGTTGAGCTGGGTTCACTTCTGGGGGTGGCAACTGATTATTCTGGCAGCGGCCATCACATTGCCCTTGGGGTTAACTACTTCAAAAGAATATGCTGAACTCGAGTGGCCTATTGATATCGCCATCACACTCATCTGGGTGGTATTTGGTATCAACATGATTGGTACGATCATCAAACGCAGAGAGAAGCACATGTACGTGGCCATCTGGTTTTACATCGCCACGTTTGTGACGGTGGCCGTGCTACACATTGTGAACTCGTTTGAGATACCGGTAACGCTGTTCAAAAGTTATTCCTGGTATGCAGGCGTGCAGGATGCGTTGGTACAATGGTGGTATGGACACAACGCGGTGGCATTTTTCCTCACCACACCATTCTTAGGACTCATGTATTATTTCCTACCGAAAGCAGCTAACCGCCCGGTGTACTCCTATCGTCTTTCGATTATTCACTTCTGGTCGCTGATCTTTATTTACATCTGGGCTGGTCCGCATCACTTGTTGTATTCCGCTTTACCCGATTGGGCACAGTCATTAGGTGTCGTATTCTCCATCATGCTCATCGCTCCATCATGGGGCGGTATGCTCAATGGTTTGATGACCTTGCGCGGTGCATGGGATCGTGTTCGCGAAGATGTAGTGTTGAAGTTTATGGTGGTGGCCGTTACCGCTTACGGTATGGCAACACTGGAAGGACCGCTCTTATCACTGAAAAATGTTAATGCCCTTGCACACTTTACCGATTGGATTGTAGCACACGTGCACGTAGGAGGCTTAGGCTGGAATGGCTTCCTGATTTTCGGAATGTTGTATTGGGTAGTGCCACGTATGTGGGGCACTCAACTCTATTCCCAAAAACTGGCCAACATCCACTTCTGGATCGGTACGCTTGGAATTATTTTCTATGCGCTGCCGATGTACATCTCCGGTGTGGTTCAAAGTCTGATGTGGAAAGAATTTACGCCCGATGGTTTCCTGATGTATAAAAACTTCCTGGAAACAACCGTGCAGATTCTTCCTATGCACATGTTGCGCGCGACAGGCGGTGCTTTGTACTTGACAGGTGCCATTATCATGACGTATAATTTAATTAAAACTGCTTATGCCGGAACTTTTGTACCCAACGAAGAAACAGAAGCTGCTCCTTTAGTAAGCGCACCGGAAACGACCGGTGGAGGATGGCATCACTGGTTAGAAAGCAAGCCCATATTGTTCACGGCTTTTGCGCTGGTGGCTATTCTTATTGGTGGTGCGATTGAGATGATCCCCACATTCCTGATCAAATCCAATGTTCCAACGATAACCAGTGTTACACCCTACACGCCATTGGAATTGCATGGTCGTGATATTTATATCCGTGAAGGATGCGTGGGCTGCCATAGTCAGTTGGTGCGTCCTTTCCGATCAGAAGTAGAACGTTATGATCCGCTGGGAGGTGAGTACAGTAAGGCTGGAGAATATGTATATGATCACCCTTTCTTATGGGGATCAAAACGCACCGGTCCTGATTTACATCGGGTAGGTGGAAAATATTCCGACAGCTGGCACTACAACCACATGCTGGCACCGGATGCCGTATCCAACGGATCGATCATGCCGGCCTATCCATGGTTGTTTGAGCAAACCATCGATAAAAATCTAACGCCCGGTAAGATCAATGCACTGCGTACGATTGGGGTACCGTATGAAGAAGGGTATGAGAATACGGCTAATGATGATCTCGACAAGCAAGCGAAACGCATGGCTGAAAATCTTCAGATGGAAGGTATTGATGTTTCTGCCGATGCGGAAATCATTGCGCTGATTGCCTACCTGCAGAGATTGGGAAAAGATATAAAGGCTTCTAAGACCGCAAACGCTAACTAATATGTACAAGGACATCTTACAGAATATCGATCACGTGGCCATCTGGCCGGTGATCTCGTTTGTGATCTTCTTCCTGTTCTTTTTATTTCTGCTGTGGTATGTGTTTACAGCAGACAAGAAGTTCATTGACAAAATGAAGAGGCTACCCTTCGATCAGGAACCTATCGATCAACCCAACCTTAAATCATAACATTATGAAGAAGTTATTCACGATACTTAGTTTCATGTTGTTCACTTTCGTGGCCTTTGGCCAGGAAGCGGCCCCCGTAAAAAGTTTTTGGGATGATCCGATCAGCGACCCGTTGTTTCCGCTATACATAGTGGTAACCTTCGTATTTATCGTTGCCTTATTGGTAGTGTTAGTGGCAGGGTACATGCTTCAGGTATTGAATGTGTTCATCCGGAAAGCTGCGGAGGAAAAAGCTGCCGCTACCGGTATTCCCTATGTACCTGAAATTGGTTTATGGACAAAATTCTGGAACAGCATCAACGACTTAAGGCCGGCAGAGAAAGAAGCAGATATCATGCTGGATCACAACTATGATGGGATTACAGAACTGGATAATCACCTCCCACCGTGGTGGAAGTGGTTATTCTATGCCACCATTGTTTGGGGTATCGGGTATTTTATTGTTTACCATGTGATGGATTCCATGCCGCTCTCTGACCAGGAATACCAAAATGAATTAACCCTGGCCCAGGAGCAGAAAGCAAAGTTGCTGGCCTCTAAGCCTGCCGTAGTAATTGATGAGAATGCGCTGCAGTATTCATCTGACGAAACCATTATTCAAAACGGAAGAAAAGTGTATGTTACCAATTGTTCTTCATGCCATCAACCTAATGGGGAAGGAAATATTGGTCCCAACCTCACAGATGAGTATTGGATTCATGGTGGCAGTATTAAGAATATTTATGCAACGATTAAGAACGGAGTTCAGGAGAAGGGCATGATTCCCTGGGGCCCTGTACTGGCGCCCGAACAGATTCGCGATGTATCGTTTTACATCATGAGCATTCGGGGAAGCAATCCCTCCAACCCAAAAGCTCCCCAAGGAACATTGTATAAAGAAGAGGCAACACCAGCTCCGGCTGATAGTGTGAAAGCACAGGCATCGCTTTGATAGATTCTTAAACGGATTGATTCTGGATTCTTATTTCCTTGATGCAAGGAACTACGAATCCAGAATCTTGTTTAGAGAGATAGGTGATTATACTTAATTCATGAAAGAGACCACGGAGAATTTTTATCATTACGATGATGAGTTTCGGAATACGATCGGTACGGTAGACGCAACCGGAAAGCGTATTTGGGTGTATCCCAAAAAGCCTAAGGGAATTTTTCATAACAGGCGCGTTGTTGTCAGTATCATTTTACTCACGCTTTTCTTTTCAGCACCATTCATTAAAATCGCGGGACAACCGTTTCTGCTCCTCAACATCTTCGAGCGTAGGTTTGTAATTTTTGGTCAGGCATTTTGGCCTCAGGATTTTTTTCTGTTGGCCCTCACACTCATTACCCTTTTTGTTTTTGTTATTCTGTTTACGGTAGTCTTTGGTCGGATTTGGTGCGGATGGGCGTGCCCTCAAACCATCTTTATGGAAATGGTGTTCAGAAAAATAGAATATTGGATTGAAGGGGATGCCAATCATCAGAGAAGGTTAAATAACCTTCCTTGGACAACCCAAAAAATATTCAAGAAGACGTTGAAGCAAGTCATCTTCATTGTCATTTCCATTATCATTTCGCATACGGCCATGGCGTATTTGATTGGAGTAGAACAGGTGAAGCAAATCGTTTCACAACCGCCTTCTGAGCACTGGGCCGGGTTTATCGGACTGGTGGCCTTTACCGGAATTTTTTATGGCGTATTTGCCTACTTCCGCGAGCAGGCCTGTATTGTAGTGTGCCCATATGGCCGACTGCAAGGCGTGTTGCTGGTAAAGGAGTCCATTGTAGTGGCTTACGATTGGCTGAGAGGCGAACCGCGGGGAAAGATTAAGAAACATCCTGCAGTTGCCGAGGCAAAAAAAGGAGATTGTATCGATTGTAAATTGTGTGTGCATGTGTGCCCCACCGGTATTGACATACGCAATGGTACTCAACTCGAATGCGTAAACTGTACCGCGTGTATTGATGCCTGTGATGATGTTATGGTAAAGATTGGTAAGCCGAAGGGATTGATCCGGTTTGCTTCGTACAACTCCATTAAGGAGGGTTTACAAAAAATCATAACGGCCCGGGTGATCGGCTATTCATTTGTCTTGCTGGCGTTGCTCAGTTTGCTGAGTTTTATGATTGCCACCAGGTCGGACATCGAGACCACCGTGTTGAAAGTTCCGGGAACGCTGTATCAAAAAGCGGATGACGGTACCATTACCAACTTGTATACCTTTGAATTTGTCAATAAAACCTTTGAAGATATTTTACTTGAACCAAAAATTGAATCGCCTGCAGGCGCCACATTGTACAGAGTAGGGGAGCAAGCTATCAAAGTGCCTGCTGGTGAATTATTGAAGAGCGTATATTTTATCAAAATACCGAAAGAACAAATTGTTACCGCTAAAACGCTGGTAACGGTTGGCATCTACCGCGATGACGAGAAAATTGAAACGGTAAAAGTTAAATTTATCGGCCCGGTGGCTTCCCACTCGAAGCATGAGAAGGAAGAGGAGAAAGATGAAAAGGAAGAGGAAAACGATTAGATTAAGAATAGTATGAATTGGGGAAAAGGAATTATTGCAGCATTTGTATTCTTCGCCATCTTTATTGGTGTATTGGTAACCCTCACCATGCGGGAAGATATCGGTCTCGTATCAAAAAATTATTATGCCGAGGAGATTGACTATCAGGAACAATTGGATCGCAAGAACAATGCAGAGCGTTTAGAGAATAAACCGGAGATTTCGATTGAAGAGAATCAGTTTTTGAAAGTGTACTTCCCGTCCGTGAGTATGGTAGAAGGCGGTGAAGTGAAATTATTTCGACCCTCAGAAGATAAACTGGACCAGCGTTTTGAATTGCGCTCCTCTTCTGATTCCGTGCAGGTATTCCCGATTAATCCGTTGAAGAAGGGTTCTTACCGGATTAAAATGAAATGGGCTATGGAAGGAAAGGAATACTATATTGAAAAATTAGTAGTCATCTAACGGCATTCATGTTCTTATCAGCTTTCATATTGGGATTAACGGGGAGCTTGCACTGCATCGGTATGTGTGGCCCTATTGCCATGATGATTCAGGGTAAGAACAAGAATCAACTTATCCAGAACAGAGTTTTATATAACCTCGGGCGAACGGTCACCTATGTGGCAATGGGCGTTGCGGTTGGTTTTTTCGGCAAGATCATTCAGTGGGGTGGGTTGCAAGGGAAAATTTCAATCGCCCTGGGACTCTTGATTTTTCTGATTTTGTTTATCCCCACGATTCAAAAGTTTTTCCTCCCCTCACTCTCACAGCTGGTATTGAAATTGAAAAATTCTTTTGCAACGCATCTCCAATCCAGGCGACCTTTTTCTTCAACCATTACAGGCATGCTCAATGGATTTCTTCCCTGCGGGTTGGTGTACGCAGCGTTGGCTATTGCGTTGATCCAGAATACGCCATGGGAGAGTGCTGCGGTGATGGCTTTATTTGGACTGGGAACCATCCCGATGTTACTCGTGGCTGCGTATTCCTGGCAAGCCGTGAAATCAGCCATCCCATTCTCATCGGCAAAACTGCAAACCGCCATGTTGGTGATTGTAGCCGTGGTGATGATTTGGCGTGGAGTTTCTGCGGAAATGAATATCCACAATGGGCATTCCGTTACAGAGTGTAACGCGCATGCTTACTATTCAGAAGCAGAAGATGAGTAGTATGGTCCGTGAGGACACGGACCATGGCTTAGATTAGTAGTGGTACGTGAGGACACGGACCATGGCCAAGGACACGGACCATCGTTAGGTTATCCACGCGCCACATTCCACTTCACCACCTGCTCTAATTTATTCCGGTGGATCACTTTTATCTTGCCGCCTTCAATGGCAATAATTCCTTCTTCACGGAAATCGGAGAGCACACGGATTACAGACTCAGAGGCTGTACCCACCATTTTGGCCAGGTCATCGCGAGAAATGTTCATGAAATCTTTCTCGTTGAGGGTATGGATTTTTAATAACGCCTCTGCCGTACGTTGCCGAACAGAATTATAGGCGAGGTTGAGTAACTGCGATTCCTTCTCGGCAATTCTTTTGCACAACATGGATACGAACGTGCGGGTAATTTCAGGATGGCTGTTTAGTAATACCAGAAAATCGTGGCGGGGAATGATGACGAGTTCACTGTCCTCCAGGGCAACCGATGATTCTTCATGATTGGTATTCTCCAGAATGGGTTCGAAGCCGAAGAAATCACCAGCTTTGTACAGGCTGGTGATCAACTCTTTTCCATCGGGGTTGGTGCGAAATACTTTCACGCTTCCTGACTGCACAAAAAACATGGCATTGGGCATTTCTCCCTCCATGAAAATGTTGGCTTTCTTTTTATAGAGCTTCAGTTTCTTGTCCTTGCAGAGATCCTTCAGGTTTAGAATGTGCTGTGCGTCCTGAATAAATTCATCCAGACCTTTGGCATCTGAAGCATATTGTTTTTTTAGCAGCGCCACCTTTTTAAGTCTGGTCTCTACTGCGTTTAACAAATCGGTATCATCAAACGGCTTGGTGAGGTAATCATCGGCACCCAAAGTCATCCCTTTTCGAATATCTGTTTTTTCTGTTTTGGCGGTGAGGAAAATAAAAGGAATGCTGGCCGTTTCTATTTTTTTGCTGAGGATGTGCAATACCCCATAGCCATCTAATTCGGGCATCATGATGTCGCAAATAATCAGGTCGGGCTTGATTTGAGAGGCAAGCTCCACTCCAATTTTTCCGTTTTCCGCAGTCACCACATCGTAGTTAGCAAGCGTTAGAATCTCGCTTGTGTTTTCGCGAACCTCCGGATTATCCTCAATGAGTAAAATTTTCTTCATTTTTATTCGGGTATGATGATCGTAAAAGTACTTCCTTTTCCTTCTTCGCTGGTAAAGGCAATTTTACCTTCCAGCAAATCTACATAACGCTTCACAATATTTAAGCCCAGGCCGGTACCCTGTATGTTCGATACATTACTAGCTCGAAAAAACCGTTCAAATAGGTGTTTTTGTTCATTCTTCGGAATGCCAAAACCCTCATCCCGAATCTCCAGCATAAGTTCTCCGTTCAACTTCTGAAACGTAAGGTAAATTTTCTTTCCCTCCCCAGAGTATTTACTTCCATTCGTAATGAGGTTAAATAGAATATTCCGGAGAATTCGCTTATCAGATGTAATTGTTTTTTTGTCCAGTTTATTATTGATCACAAGCTCCTGACCTTCCTTTAAGGTGGGTTTTGTTTCTTCCTGAATCTCCGTAAAGAAGTAGTGAAGGTCAATGGACTCGGGATTAATATCCGTTTTACCCTCTTCCAATTTTCCCAAAGAAAGAAAATCATTCAGGATAGAGGTTAGGTGATTCACGGAAGACTTAATGCGTTGAATATGCTTATCAATCTTTTCGAGATCACCACGATCTTTATACTGAGATACCAATGAAACTGAACTAAGCACCGTGCTTAAGGGTGTCCGGAACTCGTGTGAGGCAATGGAAACGAATTTGGTTTTGAGTTCATTTAATTCGCGTTCCCGATCCAGGGCCTTGTTAACCTCTTCTTCGGCCTTTTTTCTTTCCTTGATTTGTTCCTGTAGCGATTGATTGGTACTTCGTAAGTCATCGACCGATTTCTTCAGCTCTTCGGTGCGGGCGCTAACCTTTTTTTCAAGCTCCGCAGCATATACCAGCAACTGTTCCTCACTTCGTTTAAGTGCCTCTTCTGCTTTTTTTCGTTCGGTAATATCAATGACAAAGGCCATCACCATAAATGCACCCTTAATATTTTGATGGCTAAGGCTTATCTCCACCGGAAACTCAACCCCATCCTTACGGGTAGCCATCAAGTCACGCCCTATACCCATTCTGCGGGGGGAGGGGTTGGAATTAAAGTGTTCACGTTGGTGAACATGATTCGAGCGAAGCTGTGACGGAAGAAGTATTTCGATAGACTTACCCTCCAACTCCCCCGGCCCATAGCCAAACATACGTTCCGATACCGGATTGGCCAGTTGAATTTTGCCATGGCCGTCAACCATCAAAATGCCCTCAGCTGCGCTCTGAAATATTTCGCGGAAGGTGTCCGAGGAGGTAAATGATATATCTAAAGACGGTTTTTGCATCGTTTAAATTGACCTTCAAGTTAATAAGGATAGCTATATGATAAAAATCAGGTTTTTAATTGATACAAGTCCTCTCGGATACACCCTCACTCGGGTAGATTGGCTTTTGATATTTCGATTGAAATTCCATGAAATCTATTCTCTGTGCATTAGACTTTTCCGAGACATCCTACGGTGTGATGAAAAAGGCGTTGGAGCTGGCAGCTCAGCGGAAGAGTGCGCTCACCTTTTTGTTTTCCTATCGATTGGTTGAACCCTTAGGATCTGCATTGGCCGATTACCGAAAAAGCATGGAAGCCAAAGCCAAGCAGGATTTTGATTTGTTGGTAAAACGGTTGAAAATTAGCAGTTCGGTGCGGTATGAATTTCGTTCAGAGATTGGTTTTCTATCCGACAGATTGGAATCGTTTATCAAAAAAAATGATGTCGAGTTAATTGTGCTGGGTCAGGATATGGTGAGTTCAATCAATGAACATAAGGGCTCCTCACTGGAGTTGAATATTCAATCGGAGAAAATTCCCCTGGTGATCGTTCCGGTGGAAAAAGTAGCCTCATAAGTCCTGGGTCACGCTATTTATTTATCTCAAAAATTCTATCTTAGGGACTGGAAAAAAACTAATGATTATGAAAAAAATACTTGTTCCGACCGATTTTTCTAAAACCTCACAAACGGCTGCTGAAGTGGCCAGTGGCATTGCCAAGAAAGCTGGTGCCGAGGTAATTTTGCTTCACGTGATCGAAGAGGGAGCAGAAGATTCAGTAAAAATAACAGGGGAAGTGGTGTATGAAGATATGGAGGAAAAACTGTTCATGATGAAGTTGATTGAACGTTCCAAAAAGCAGTTAGCCAAATTGGCCGAGGATCCAATGTTTGAGGGCGTAAAAGTACGTCAGGAATTGCGCATGGGAACTCCCTTTCACGGCATGCGTACCATTATTACCGAGCACAAAGTGGACTTGGTGGTCATGGGTACATCAGGCCGTACCGGTCTTGAGGGGATGATCATTGGTTCGAATACGGAGAAAGTCGTTCGTCATGCTCAATGTTCTGTGCTCACGGTGCAGAAGAAACCTGCACGACCTGATTTTAAAAATATTGTATACGCTACCTCCATGGGCAAGGATGAGGAAATTTTTGCGCGAGTGGTTAAGCGCGCTCAGGAAATGTATGATGCTACCGTACACCTGGTGCGCATCAATACGCCTGGAAATTTTCAGCGTGATGCCATCGTGAAGCAGTACATGAAGGATTTTGCCAAGAAGCTGATGCTTAAAAACTATACCATCAACATCTTCAATGACTTTAGTGAAGAGGAGGGTATTATTTATTTTGCCGACAGCATCAATGCGGATATGATTGCCATGGCTACTCATGGCCGCACCGGTTTTGCCCACGTGCTGGCAGGAAGCATTGCAGAAGATGTGGTGAACCATAGCAAGCGACCTGTCCTTACGTTTGTAGTAAAACGTTAAGGTTAATCCATATTAAAAATTGGAAGTCCCGACCAGTCGGGACTTTTTTATTCACAGGAGGGTAAATACCCCGCGGCTTGCCGCGTCCGAAAAATTTCAAGTTTGAAAACGAAAACCATTTATTCAATTTAATGCCTCGGGGCTTGCCCCGAGGATTTTTACTTACAGTCTGGATGAAGGACTATTACAGTATTTTAAAGGTGAGGCAAACCGCCAGTGCCGGTGAGATCAAAAGATCGTACCGCGTGCTGGTGCAACAATTTCATCCGGACGTCAATCCTGACCCGACCGCCCATGAATTGATCAAAGAAATTAATGAAGCCTACGATGTGCTGGGAGATGAAATGAAAAGAAGGGAGTATGACGTCAGATTAGCTAATCCATTTGTTACCGAAGAAGTTCCTCAGCCCCCGCCTCATCGTGACCCGGCTTATCATAGAAGAGGTCGGTACCGACCGGCACCCCCAACTGGAACAACGCAACAAGATCTTATGCGGAAATATGTTCGCGTAGCGTCTTTTATTGCATGGGCTGGTTGCGTGCTTTGTTTGGTGTTGGTGATTGATTATACGCTTCCTTACACAACTACCCGAGATACTGTTCAAACCTTCCAGAGCGGAGGATATGGACGAGCACGAGGGAACTATTTGATTACGCAATCCGGAAGAAGTATAAAGGTTAGCGCACAGGATGCACAAAAGTTTCAACTCGATCAACCTGTAGAAATTATTGAGTCACGGATGTTTTCCATTCTGGTAGAGATTTTTCTTCCTGATACCCGTACTTATATTACAAACCTGGGTACGGTGTTCCGAAATTTCAGTTTCGTTCCACTTTTTTTGTTTGTGTTTTCAGGCCTTGGTGCGACCCGAAAAGGGGGAGTAGAATTCAGGTTTAATTTGGGTATAATCAATTTCTTTGTTCTTATTTTTACAATCATCTTGCTCCTGAAGTAATGGCAAAGAATAACGATTGGAAAAAACGCGATGGAATTGTGTACTCCACCAACAGTGATTTCGGATACTCCTACCAGCAGGAAGAACCTGCGAGCACCTTGCTCTCAAAACAGCAGAATTTAAAGGTACTGCTGGATAAAAGTATGCGTGCAGGAAAGCAGGTAACTCTGGTAACCGGGTTTGTTGGTAAGACAAGTGATCTGGAAGTATTGGGTAAACTTTTAAAGACGAAATGCGGTGTTGGCGGATCTGTTAAGGATGGCGAAATTCTAATTCAGGGGGATCATCGCGACAAGATTGTGCAAATTTTGATGAAAGAGGGGTACAAGGTAAAACGTGTTGGTGGGTAATTTTAGCGATTTAGGCTTGGTATGAAGTTAACCATCAAACGATGTCTGGCCTTTTTAATTGACTATTGCATAATTGTAGCCTATGCACTGGTCTTGTTTGGAAGTGTGATGATAGCGCAATCGTTGTTTCAATTTAAGATCCCAGTGTTATCTCCTGTATCTGGACAATTGGTGGGATTTATCTCACTTACTTTTCCGGTGCTGTTTTATTTTTTCCTTTCAGAAAAAGGCAAGCATCAGGGTACAATTGGTAAGCGTATTCTTAAAATTCGGGTAGACGGTGATTATTTATTGTTGCGGAGCATTTTGAAGTTTATCCCCTGGGAAATTGCCCATGCGGGAGTATTGTGGCTTTTTTATTATGAGAATGCAGGAATGGAAACTCCAATTTGGGTTTGGATTTTGTTACTACTAGCGCAAGTCCTGGTAGTGATCTATTTCATTACGCTTTTAGTTTACAAGGGGGAGCAAAGTGTGTATGATAAAATTGCTCGTACGCGGGTTTTCAGTTAGGATCAACTCTCGTTAACCCCAACATCATGAAGTATTGGCATAGACTAGTGCGTTAATGACTTCCGTCAAACCACTCCTTAAATACACTCACTTTTTCCCGACTTACGATAATTTCTTTATCAAACTCCTGTGTGACCATAATCTTTAATCGGCTGTTGGAGTATACAATTACATCTTTAATGGAATTGATATTCAGGATATACGTTCGGTTTATCCGGAAGAAATTTTTAGGATCCAATAAATCTTCCAGCGTTTCGAGTGTATAATCAATAATAAACTTTCGGCTTTGAGTAGTCACCAAATACACATCCCGCCCTTCTGCATAAAATAAACAGATCTGGTCGGCAGTAATGGAGCGGATGTGATCCCCCAGTTTCACCATGAAGCGGGTCTTGTAATCTTTTGTTTTTGGAGTGGAAAATGCTTCCTGAAGTTGATCCGTTTTCTCCTTGTTCCAGTGTAGTTGTTCCCTTAAGTTTTCCAGTTTCTTCAAACTATTGGAAAGGTCAGTAAACGTTATGGGCTTTAATAGGTAATCAATACTGTTTACTTTAAAGGCATCCAGGGCAAATTCATTAAAGGCGGTGATGAAAATGACAGGTTTTCGAATTGGTACCTGCTGAAAAATCTGGAAACTGAGTCCATCAATCAGTTGGATGTCCATGAAAATTAAATCAACCTGGTCTTGATTTTCCTGTAGCCACGATACAGCATCTTTTACACTGGTCAACCGGGTCAGCACTTGAATGGAGGCATCATATTTTGCCAGGTACCGCTCTAGTTTTTCAGCCGCGGGAATTTCATCTTCTATAATCAGTACCTTCATCATGCGTGCGTCAGTGCCTCTTCCGTTATACGGAGAACGGGTAATTTAATATAATTTTCTTCATAGGCCTTTACCTGGATCAAGGGCCGATCACTATACAAGGTGTATGATTTTTGCAGCCGGGTCAGGGCCATGGCACTTTCGGAATGTTGAATTAGCCTGTCGTTTAAACGGCTTTGAATAACCAAATACTCATCATCTTCCAGGTAACACTTTATCGTTAAAGGCTCCTGATTTGAAATGATGGTATTTCTCACGATGCATTCCAGGGCAATTGGTAATGAACCGGGAATAAGTTGAAGTGCCAAATCCTCCTCTTGAAGTGCGATGTCAAGTTTTAGCTGACCGAAATATCTCTCATTTAATAATCGAATGATGTTCTGGGCGGCATCTACTTCGACTCGTAGCGAAATCAGTTCGCGCTGACGATTGGTGAGTACGTACCGATACGCACTGGCCAGGTAGTCGATGTATTCTTCTGCCTGATCATTCTTTCGGTTCATCAGGCTGATTACGTTCTCTAAGCTTTCGTACAGCAAGTCGGGGTTAATATCATTTCTGAATTCCGCCATTTCCATTTCCAGCACCTCTCGCTGTTGTTTTTCTGCAGTAAGCTTCAATGTGTTTTCACGTTGCAGGTAATCATTACTGAAGTACATGACGTTGTACAGTAAGGACGTAACAAGATAAATGATACCGAAGACTAAAAGTTGTGTTCCGGCCATACTGAAGCCCAGTGCATAAATAAAATATAAACTGATACTGATCACCACCAGCATGGTAGAGATTATGGTACTGAAGATTAGTTGAACGGGGATGCGCAACAGTAAATATTTCCCTTTCAGGAATTTATCCAGCAACACAATAACTAGCCGGTTTGACTCAAACGAGAGGTAGCTCAGTGCCATGCAAATGTAAACCTCCTGACTACTGAAGAATTCATTGATTTGCGTGATGGTATTGTTGATCAGTAAAATCAACAGGTAAATCAAAATTCCATACACCACTGGCGCCAGCAGCCGGAAGAATGGATTATGGATGAAATACTTTTTCATGCTACGCCATTGATTTTTGAAGCATGGGTGCTGAAGGATTCAGCCGGATCACAGGAAGGGACACCATGAACTTCTCCTCATCTTTTACCTCAATCTTTCTATTCGTAAAAAATTGGTAGCGCTTCCGGATGTTTTCCAGCCCGATACGGAAGGAAGCGGAGGCCTGTTCTGATTCATTTTTTGTATTCATCACCCTGAGCTGGGTGTTATCCACAGCACTGATGTATATAAAGAGTGGTTTATCCTGACTAATGGTATTGTGTTTGACGGCATTCTCTACCAAAAGCTGAAGGGTTAGGGGAGGAATAGGGCTGTTCATGATGGAGTTCGGTAAGTTGATCTCCAGGGTGAGCGACTGTTGGAAGCGGATGCGCAACAGGTAATAATACGATTGAACAAATTCTATCTCATCCATTAGAAATACATACTTTTTATGTTGGGTAGAAAGAATGTATTGGTAGGTGAGGGCCAGCCGCCTTATAAACTGCTCGGCTGTTTGCGGATCGTTATAGATGAGCGATGAGATGGTATTTAAGCTATTAAATAAGTAATGAGGACTAAGCTGACTTTTCAAAGCCTCAAATTGAAGCTCCAGCTGTTTCCGTTCATTCTGAATGGTTTCAATTTGCGCCACGGCAAATTGCTTGTACGAAAACAGGATTGTATACACCACGTTGTAGATGAATCCGGTTACCAGAATCAGGATAAAGAGTTTCCACGTTACATCCTCATCGTTAATTGTGAGTCCTTTCCAGAAAATTTCGGGACCGGTGTAATCGATAAGCGCTGTACCCAGGCCAATCAATATAACCGTGGCGATGCCGATGTGTGTGATATACCCTAGTAAAAATCTTCCTGCAAACATCGACTTCCACGGGAGCAGCCAGTTGAGAAAGAAATTCATGTAATAGACACTATACCCGGTAAGGCAGGTAAGCAAAATGCTCAGCAATAAACCTGAAAGATTTTGGGAAAGAACCGGAAACTTACCCGTTTCGCTGTATTGCAGGTAAATAAAAAATAACAGCCCAACTCCCGAAGACACCAAGGCTACCAGTCCTAACCTGCGAATTCGTTCATTCATGGTAAAGCGGATGAGTGTAAGAGCCATGGTAACTAAAGTACCGATATTTCGCGGTATTGAAAGTTACCATGGACTGAATTTTTTATTCGATCGCGCGTAAGGCCCTTCCGTAATACGTCTCAGAGTCGATGCGCTTGGCGGCCTGGCGATACGCATCCTTCACGTCATTGTCACTGCTTTTGACTTGGGGTGCGATACCGGTTAACACGGTGGTCAGGTAATGATCGGAATCAATATTTTCAGCTGCCTTACAGATTTCTATAAGCTGTGCTTTATTCAGGGAGTGGTTGGAAGCAGTTTCCAATACATCCGTAGCATAGTTGGCTGAATTTAATTTACAAGCAACCACCAACAATTCGGAAAATGATTTGTCTGAAAGTTTCTGATTCTTTAAAAATTCATTCAGGGAAACTGATGCGTAATAATCAGAATTCATAGAGGTGCCAATGGAACTGATCACCTGAAGCTGCGTGGCCTCATCCATAACGATATGCTTGGACATGCTATTGTAGACAGTTGACTTATAGTAATCCGAATTAATATCACCGGTAGCATCAGCAATGTTTTTTAACGTTACTTTAGAAACGCCCTTCAATTTCAGTACACGATTTAATACAACTGATCGGTAATAATCGGAGGAGATATTTTTGGAAACAACCACCATTTCATTGAGAGCATCTTCTTTCACCACCGGTTGATCTAACAGACTGCCCAACACAACCGATAAATAGTAATCTGAACCAATACTTTTGGCGCTTTCCAAAATAACCTTAACCTGGGCAGGTGACGTTGAGTATTTGCTCATGGCCTCCTGCAAAACCACGCTCTTATAATAGTCTGATGAAATTTTTGTAGTAGACTGGTAAAATGCATTGGCCGCCTCAGTCGTTGACATCAACTTAGTGATGTTATCTTTAAATAGGGTAGCAAGGTAGTAGTCTGAGCCAATTTCATTCGCCAGCCCATTGATGATAGAGGGCAATTCATTAGGGACAATTTCTTTTTCCAATAGCAATTTTCCGTATTGATAGCGAGTATAGTCACCTTCAAGTCTGCTGATTTCTGTCATCACGGCTGAAACTCCCCCTTGCTTGTAATACCGGTTGATGCGACTTTCAGCACCCAGGGCAGTCGAGCGAACCACAGAAGGAAGGATTTCATTTAACCATTTGCGGCCATCGGGCTCCCATTGCATTTTGGTCCGGCCTTCGAAATATTCCTTCTTTAGCTTTCCACCCCCTAATGATTCAATAATAATGGAGCGTTTGCTGCCAAAAACGGTTTTACTGATTTCTACAAATCCACCATCCGACAGGCTTATAATATCCTGATCATCATCGGAGATTTCGATCTTCCCGCGGTACTCCACATTGAAATCATATACTCCAAAAGAGGTTTTATGATGATGCGTTTTCCCGTCTGTTTCTTCCGATGGCTTTACGAGAGATGCCGAAGCTTCCTGGGCCAGAACCGGGTTAAGCAGAAATAACAGGAGACCGAAAGTACTGGTGATAACTCGAGTGAAGGATGCAGTATTCATAAGATTAAAGCGTTTTTACTTCTTTTACGGTGCAAGTATCCCCATTAGATACACCTGCTCAAAGGGTATTGTAACGAACTGTTGGTTGGATGTAGTGAATTGCAAAAACCAGACTTTCCGGGAATCAAGACGAGGCATTCCTGTGGTACTTCAAATAGACCTTCCGTGTATTTCCATAGACTGGATTTGATAAACCTCGCTATATTACCCCGTTGTATGCCTAACCTAATACCTATGAAGAAAGCACTACTATGTTTTATTTTTATCTCTTCCCTTTGGATGGAGAAGAGCATCGCTCAAGAAACCTTCCCTCGAAATGATGTTAAGGATGAGCGCTCAGGAGCGTTTGCCTTTACCAATGCAACCATTTTTATTAATTCGTCAACCAAAATAGAAGGTGCAACCTTGCTGGTTCGCGATGGTAAAATTGAAAAGTCTGGTAAGGGATTGGCTGCACCGGCCGGGTACACCATCATTGATCTGAAAGGTAAATTTATTTACCCTTCATTTATTGATTTGCATACCAGCTATGGTCTCCCCAAAGTAGAGATGCCACAAGGTGGTGGGGGTTTCGGAGGACCGGAACAAATTCAATCCAAAACCAAAGGACCTTTTAACGACAACCAGGCCATCAAGTCAGAGTACAACGCTATTGCTGAGTTTTCTTCAGACAGTAAATCGGCTGAGAAATTCCGTGCAGCGGGGTTTGGCTCCGTACTTACTTTCCGTGCCGATGGGTTGGCCAGAGGAACCTCTGCCGTGGTTACACTCGGTGAGGAGCGGGATAATACCATCGTGTTAAAGGATAAAGCTGCTGCTCATTATTCCTTCAACCGTGGCTCATCCCGGCAAAACTATCCTGTTTCATTGATGGGGTATATTGCCTTGTTGCGTCAAACCTATTTAAATGCTGATTGGTACTCGAAGCAAACCAACAAGTCATTTAAAGATCTTAGTTTGGAAGCCTGGTCTGCATCACAAAATCTCCCGCAGATTTTTGAAGCCAATGGATGGATAAATGATTTGCGTGCTGATAAAATAGGTGATGAGTTTGGAAAGCAATATATCATCCGGGGTGGTGGTGATGAGTATCAGCGAATTGCTGAAGTGAAAGCTACTAATGCTTCCTTGATCATACCGATCAACTTTCCGGAAGCGTTTGATGTGGAAGATCCGTTCGATGCCGATCGCACCAGTCTTTCCGACATGAAGCACTGGGAGTTAGCGCCCTCAAACCCTGCCGCGTTGGAGAAAGCAGGAATTGAATTTGCCATAACATCAGACCGGTTAAAAGATAAGGCTGACTTGCTAAAGAACTTGAGAAAGGCTATTCAATATGGTCTTTCTGAAACGGCCGCTTTAAAAGCACTGACAGAAACCCCTGCACGTTTGCTCGGACTCCAAAACAAGATTGGAAGCTTAAGCAATGGACTAGAAGCCAATTTTATTATCTCTTCCGGTAATTTATTTGAGGAAGAAACTATCCTTTATGAAAACTGGGTACAGGGTAAGCGATTTAACCTGAAGGAATTGGATACCCCGGATTATAGTGGTAAGTACAATCTTTCGGTGGATGGCAAAGCTTACTCCATGGAGGTTAGTGGCAAACCTGGAAGTCAGAAATTCAAAATTAAAGTTACCGATAGCCTCAGTGTTGACTGCAAATCCAAGCTGGAGAAAAATCTCCTCACGTTAAGTTTTAATCCGGTGAAGAAAGGGGATGAAACCGTTAGGCTTTCGGGATGGAGACAAGGCAACGGTTGGACCGGTAAAGGTCAACTGGTCAATGGAAATTGGGTGGAATGGAAGGCGGAGTTGTCAGGTCCGTTAGATAAGAAGGATGAAAAGAAGGAAGATAAAAAAGCCACCAAACCGGAAGTTGGTTCTGTGACATATCCGTTTACGGCTTTTGGATCGAAAGATAAAATCAAGCAGGAAGAAATTCTAATCAAGAATGCTACCGTGTGGACGAATGAAAAGGATGGTGTCCTTCAAAATACAGATGTGTTGTTAAAGGGAGGAAAGATTAGTGCTATCGGTAAAAATTTAACTACCACAGGAAGAACTATTGATGGTACCGGCAAGCATTTAACACCGGGCATTATCGATGAGCACTCTCATATTGGTGCTGCTGCTATTAATGATGCCGCTACTAACTCCTCCATGGTTCGCATTGGAGATGTGGTGAACTCTGAAGACATCAGTATCTATCGTACGTTATCAGGTGGTGTGGTTGGACTTCAGATATTGCATGGCTCTGCCAATCCCATTGGCGGACAATCTGCCATTATTAAGCTCAAATGGGGTGAAGGCCCTGAAGAGTTAAAGATTAAAGGCGCTGATCCTTTTATTAAGTTTGCGCTAGGTGAAAATGTTAAACGTTCGGGTAGTACTGCCAGCATCCGATATCCGCAAACCCGAATGGGAGTTGAGCAGGTGTATGTAGATGCCTTTACCAATGCGCTTGAGTATGAAAAGAAATGGAAGGAGTACAACGCTCTGCCCGCCAATTTGAAAGCCAAGGCAGTAGCTCCCAGACGGGATTTGGTGGATGAAACAATTCTTGAAATTGTTCGGGGTAAGCGTTTCATCTCATGCCATTCGTATGTGCAATCAGAGATTAATATGATGATGAAAGTAGCAGAGCAGTTCGGTTTCCGGATTAATACCTTCACGCATATCCTGGAAGGCTACAAAGTAGCCGATAAAATGAAAGCCCATGGTGTGGGTGGTTCAACTTTTTCAGACTGGTGGAATTATAAATGGGAAGTTCACTATGCCATTCCATACAATGCTGCGATTATGCATCGCGAGGGTGTGGTAACCGCAATCAATTCAGATGATGCCGACATGGGTCGGAGATTAAATCAGGAGGCCGCCAAAGCCGTCAGGTATGGCGATGTATCTGAAGAAGATGCATTGAAAATGGTGACGCTGAACCCCGCCAAGCTACTTCATCTCGACAACCAGATGGGAAGTATTAAGGTTGGTAAGTCTGGAGATGTAACGCTATGGACAGGTCATCCGCTTTCGGTTTATTCCAAAGCCGACAAAACAATTATCGAAGGGGCGGTGTACTTTGACCTTGACAGAGATCAGCAACTTAGAAAAGAAGTTAGTGAAGAGCGGGCTCGTCTTATTAGCAAGATGCTAAGTGTTAAAAAGGAGGGCGGAGTAACGCAAAAGTCACCTGGTCGTCAACCGCAAGATTTTCATTGCGATGATTTTGTACTGGAGGACATGGAAATTGAACAACACTAAACTTTTAAAGACACGACTATGAAAAATATTTCAATATACATTTTGTGCATCCTGGTGCTTTCGATATCCGCTAAGGCACAAGTACCAACACCTGCATCCCCACAGCAAAAGCCTGTAATGATTACCGGTGCCACCATTCATGTTGGCAATGGACAAACCGTTGAGAATGGTACCCTTGCATTTGAAAATGGTAAACTCACTTATGTCGGACCTGACGCATCCGCTCCAACGGATAAATCAAAATTTGAAGTTGTAAATGCTGCTGGTAAACATATTTATCCCGGCTTTATCCTTTCCAATTCTCAGCTTGGGTTGGAAGAGATATCCTCCGTACGTGCCACAGTAGATTCAGATGAAGCAGGTGACCTTATTCCAAATGTAAGATCACAGCCTGCCTATAACACTGATAGCGAAATTATCCCAACGTATCGATTTAATGGGATTCTCTTAGCGGAGGTGGCGCCCAGGGGTGGTATTATTTCCGGTACATCAAGTGTCATGCAGTTGGATGGATGGAACTGGGAAGACGCCACGCATACGAAGGATGTGGCCATTCATATCAATTGGCCAGGTAGCAATCGAAGACGATTTGATTCTGAAACGTTTTCATTTGTAAATGAACCTAACCCTGACTATTCCAAAAGTGTAGGAGAGATCACCGAACTTTTTAGTGATGCCCTTAGCTTTAGTAAACTCAGTTCTAAGCCGGTAAATCTCAAGCTGCAAGCGATGCAAGGATTGTTTACAGGAACACAGTCACTTATCATTCATGCATCCACAGGAAAGGAAATTATTGAAGGTGTAAAATTTGCCCAGGATCATGGAGTGAAGAGATTGGCAGTTTTCGCTGCTGATGAGGCGTTGAAAGTGGCATCCTTCCTAAAAGAAAACTCGATACCGGTAATCGTTCCATTGGTTCATGATTTGCCGGCCAGAGTGGATGATGACGTTGATTTACCTTACGCATTACCGGGCAGGTTGTCGAAGGCAGGGGTTGCCGTAGCATTTTCGCATACCGGCATGTTAGGCCGAGGACGTAACCTCCCCTTTTATGCAGGTACTGCCGTAGCCTATGGAATGGATAAAGAAGAAGCATTGAAAGGCTTAACACTTTATCCAGCCAGAATACTGGGAATCGATAATGTTACCGGAACGTTGGAAGTAGGCAAGGAGGCCACGTTGTTTATATCCGAAGGAGATGCGCTTGATTTTCGCACCAATAAATTAAGTGATGCGTTCATTGTAGGTAAGCGCATCATTCTAACTAACAAGCAACAAGATTTGTATGAACGTTACTCCAAGAAGTACGGACATACGAAATAGGTAAGTCAAATAGTTGAGATGTTAAGAAGGCTGTGTCAACAGCCTTCTTTTTTTCTGGTATCTTTAAATCATGACTTGCAGAACTATTCGTTTCTTTTAAAGACCCAAACCAACTGTCGTAAATAAAATACTTCCGAGTATTGCACTTATGACCAGCATAATTGCAACCATTACAATAAAAGCAACTATTAAGTAGATGATTTTTTTATCCTCCACTGTTTTCTTTAATGGCCCCAGCCCTAAGTACATTATATATATTGAATAGATCCAGGCTGCAAATTTTAGCATCCCTCCAACAACAGGTATGAACGATAAAAGTCCGGCTACATAGGAAGGAGTCCCCGAATACGCCACTAACTGGGCAGATTTATTCAAATCTTTTTCTGAGCCAAAGTTGGGCGCCAGCATATCAATTACATAGATAGATATGTAATAGCTGAGTATCGTTGCTATAAAAGCAATGGCAGCTGTTGTTAAGTAAAAATTCAGACTCATAGCGCCAGGGAAAAGAAAGCCAGTTAGCAAGGGGCCTACCATGGACACAGCCGCAAGGGGCAACACATAGGTCATTAGTAATGATTGCGGTGTGGTTGTCTCTGCATTAATAACGTTCCATTCTGTTTTAGGTGTAACTAGAATGTTTTTTACACGGTCGATTAGATTCATGTTTTTAGGGTTTAGACATTTAATGTATGAAAAGCACCAGACGTCTGCAAACCTGACCATTTTATGAGAGAGGAAGCGGGTTAAACCCACACACTTTTGTATCTTTAAAGCATGTCTTCCTTACAACGACAACTCCATTTAAAGGAACTTCGGATTCAACGAATTCAGTTTGAACGAACCGTTAAAGATTTCTTTTTTATTATCGTTGGAGTAATGGGGGCTGCCTTTGGACTGAAAGGTTTTTTATTGCCGAATAATTTTCTGGATGGCGGTGTTATGGGTATTTCCCTTTTGGTCAATCAGATTACAAATGTGGATCTCTCCATACTGGTAATCTTGTTGAATTTTCCGTTTATCGTTATTGGGTATACCCAAGTATCCAAGCCATTTGCCTTTAAAACTTTGATTGCGATTATTGGTTTGGCACTGGTTCTCTATTTTGTGGAATTCCCATTAGTTACCGATGATGACCTACTGATTGCTGTATTTGGTGGATTTTTCCTCGGAGCCGGAATTGGACTATCCATTCGCGGTGGTAGTGTGCTGGACGGCACTGAAGTGCTGGCAATTTATACAAGCAGAAAAACTACGCTTACCGTGGGCGATATAATTTTGGGATTGAACATCATTATTTTTTCGGTTGCGGCTTATCTGATTAATGTGGAGACGGCATTGTATGCTATTCTAACATACTTAGTAGCCTCCAAAACAGTTGACTTTGTGGTTCATGGTATTGAAGAGTATACCAGTGTAATGATTGTTTCGGAAAAGAGTGATGAAATTAAGGACGCCATCACCAATAAAATGGGACGCGGTGTTACGATTTTGAAAGGTAAGAGTGGCTTTGGTAAAACCGGTCACCGTGCAAAAGATCTGGATATTATTTACACTGTAATTACACGGCTGGAACTCCAAAAGATGAAAACTGAAATTGCGAAAATCGATGAGCATGCTTTTGTCGTGGAGAATAGTGTGAACGATATCAAAGGTGGAATGATTAAGAAGCGGCCGCTTCGGGATTAATAATTTCACCCTGTTTGCCGAGTCATTTTAGCAGGACTGTCCGAGTTGTTGAAGCAATTGAAATCGTATCTTGAAAGTTGCAGTAAAATATACTTATGAAATACATAATCATTATTTTTTGCTTTGCCACCTTAACATGCAAGTCTCCATCAGAAAAATCTTCAGTCGATTTAAGAATTGTGTACAATGTGTACTACGATACACTGAATGATAACTACGAGGTATTTAGTATGAACCTGGACGGTTCAGACAAAAGGAATATCAGTAATTCGAAAGGTGTGGATTGGGTATACTATGCTTACAAGGATAAAGTCTATTTTATTTCTGACCGCGACACCACTCACCGAATGTATTTTTTGTATGAGATGGATGCCCACGGGAACAATGTTCGAAAAGTAACAGAGTTGAGGTTGGAAGACTCTTGGTTAGGCTCTAGAAAAGAAGGGAAAGAATTAGTGGTAGCCGGTAGAATTGGCAAGGAAGTACGTCACCAACTTTTTCTGGTAGACCCAGAAACGGGCAATTATTCTCCACTAGCCCATGATACAACTGCCTCATTCAATTCTCCTATTTTTTCGCCTGACGGCAATAAAATTGTCTTCCGCTACAGAAAAAATAAGCGAAACTTTCAAACTGAGAAAACCGAACTATGGATGATGGATGCGGACGGTAATAACATGAATCAACTCACCTTCTTTCCACAAAGTGATACCACCGCCAAGTGGCATGATTTTCATGCGGGCTCACCATTTTGGGAACCTAATCAAAATGTGATTTCCTATATGTCTATGCAGAAGTCAAACTATAGCATCTTTACCATAAATCCGGATGGAACGGCTGGTAGACAACTCACGAAAGATGGCGCCAATGAAGGTTGGCATGCCTGGTCACCTGATGGCCAATGGATTGTATACGATGGTTCGGACCTGAATAATGAACATTATGATATTTACCTGATGCGAGCGGATGGATCGGAAGTAAAGCAACTAACCGATGACTGGCGAACCGAGCAGGCACCTATTTTTGCAGAGGTTAAAAAATGAGTTCTCTTTCTTTATCTTTGGTTCATGGGTCAAACCGTGAATCAAGGATATCTTTCTGAGTTTGGAGAAGTCCTTCTCTTTATTATTGGAGGGGTTGTTTTTGTAATACTATCCTTCCTCGTTTCAAAGCTGATTCGACCTAATCGACCCAATGTTCAGAAGCTTGCTACTTATGAAAGTGGTGAGGAAGCTATCAGTACAGCTTGGACGCAATTTAATATCCGGTTTTACATTGTCGCGCTCATCTTTATTTTGTTTGAAGTGGAGTTAGTATTCCTTTTCCCATGGGCAACAATTTTTGCTAGAAAAGAACTGATGGAGGAAACAAACGGGCTTTGGGGCTGGTTTTCTCTGATCGAGATGATCATTTTTATTTTGGTGTTGGCATTAGGACTGGCCTATGCCTGGGTAAATGGTTTGTTGGATTGGGTGAAGCCTCAACAAAAGCCTACGGATTACAAAACAATCGTTCCGAAAGAGCTTTATGAAAAAGTTAATGAGAAGTACAAATAATTGAGGATTGGAAATTTGTGAATTGATAATTGATAATTATTGAAGATGGGTTTGTTGGATCAGCGCTTTGAAAATGGGGGAGTAATCATTACGAAAGTAGATGACCTGCTCAATTGGGCTCGCCTTTCTTCCATGTGGCCGATGACATTTGGTTTGGCTTGCTGTGCGATGGAATTTATGAGCACGGGCACCACTATCTATGATATGGATCGTTTTGGTATGGCTCCACGATCCTCACCCCGCCAGGCGGATGTTATGATTGTGGCGGGTACTGTCACATTCAAAATGGCAGATCGAATTAAACGATTGTATGAGCAAATGGCGGAACCTCGTTACGTAATCTCCATGGGTTCGTGCTCCAATTGCGGAGGACCGTATTGGAAGCACGGGTATCACGTGGTAAAGGGAGTAGATCGAATCATACCCGTAGACGTATATGTTCCGGGTTGCCCACCCAGGCCGGAAGCCCTCATCGGAGGCTTCTTAAAACTTCAAGAAAAAATAAGAGGGGAAAGCTTAATGGCCCCCACGGCTATTGAACAACTGCTCGAAAAAGAAAAACAACATGCTTGAGTTTTCACAACTGGCTGAGATCGTTAAGGGTATTACTTCTAATATTCTGTTGGACGAGAAGTCTACACCCAAGGCTGTTATTGTCCCTTCCGCAGATATAAAAAAGCTTTGTCAGGAGTTACATCAAAATCCTTCTACCTTTTTTGATATGCTATCGTGTGTCACCGGCATTGACAATGGAGTGGAGACAAACACGATGGAGGTTGTGTACAATCTCTATTCTGTTCCTTTTAATCATCATCTGATGATTAAAGTAATACTGCACAGAGAAAACCCCGAGGTGGATTCAGTAAGCACAATATGGCGATCAGCGGATTGGTTGGAACGAGAAGTGTTTGACATGTACGGGATAAAGTTTATGGGTCATCCTGACTTAAGGAGAATACTCATGCCCGCAGATTGGGAGGGCTATCCGTTGAGAAAGGACTTTAAGCACCAGGAGTATTATAGAGATGTTAAAGTAGAGTACTAAAACATGCCAACGGAGGGTATTCAATATAAATATAAGTCCACTAATTTGGTGGATTCTGAACCTAACAAGTTCAAGGAAAGAGAACTGCGTTCGGAGGAAATGATTATCAACCTTGGGCCGCAACACCCTTCTACCCACGGAGTACTTCGTCTGGAAGTCTTGATGGATGGTGAAGTGATAAAAGATGTAGTTCCTCATTTGGGGTATCTGCATCGTTGTTTTGAGAAGCATGCCGAGAGTGTTCCGTACAATCAAATCATTCCCTATGTAGACCGTATGGACTATGTAGCATCCATGAATTCTGAACATGCCTATGCTATGGGGGTGGAACGGATGCTCGGGATTGCGGATCAATTACCAAAACGTGTTGAGTACATCCGCGTCTTGGTAGCCGAACTCAACAGAATTGCTTCTCACTTTATAGCCATCGGCACCTATGGAATGGACATTGGCGCATTTACACCCTTCTTCTGGGTGATGCGTGATCGTGAACATATTCTACGATTATTGGAGTGGACCTGTGGTGCTCGATTGCTCTATAATTACATCTGGATTGGCGGACTCTATTATGACATCCCCGTGGGTTTCGAAGAACGTTGCTCGGAATTTATCAACTACCTCAAACCCAAACTTTCTGAATTGGAAACGGTATTGATTGAGAATGAAATTTTTGTTCAGCGTACGGCCAACGTGGGCGTGCTGCCACTCGACCTTGCCATTAACTATGGTGTTACCGGACCGATGTTGCGTGCTTCCGGTTTAAGGTTTGATTTGAGAAAAGTAGATGGTTATTCTGTCTATCCTGAGTTAGAGTTTACTATTCCGATTGGGGAGGGCAAAAAAGGAACCACTGGTGACTGCTGGGACCGAACCTGGGTACGGATGCAGGAAATTCATGAATCGGTCAGGATCATAGAACAATGTTTGGAGAGACTGCAAAAGGAGCACAAGAGAACAAAGGAATTTGATCCCCAGGCGTTTGTTCCAAAAAAGATTCGTCCAGCAGCGCAGGACTTTTATGTGCGTGCTGAAAACCCTAAAGGAGAGTTGGGTTTCTTTTTCAGAGCAGATGGAAGAAGTGATATTCCATTTCGGTGTAAAGCCCGTGCATGCAGTTTTTCCAATCTATCGGTACTACCGGAAATCAGCAAGGGTGTTTTAGTAGCTGACCTCATTGCCATCATTGGATCAATTGATGTGGTGATGGGGGAAGTTGATCGTTGATTCTGTAACTTAGAGCATCATGCTCAAAATTCTAAACACATCCCAAATAAAAGAACTGGATGATTACACCATCAAGCATGAGCCTATTGCGTCCATTGATTTAATGGAGCGTGCCTGCCACGCATTTGTTTCATGGTTTACCCGACACGTAGAAGTAACCAAGAAGGTCGGAGTAGTATGCGGAACAGGAAATAATGGCGGTGACGGCTTGGGGATTGCCCGATTGTTGAATGAATGGAGCTATCCGGTAAAGGTTTGGATTGTTCGAGGTACGGTCCCTGAGTCACCAGACTTTAAACTCAATCTCGATCGGCTTCGGGGAAAAGTGGAGATTTTTGAAATCGTTGCGGAATCTGACCAGGGTCTTTTTGAAGATCGTGATGTGTTGATTGATGCTATTTTTGGTTCAGGACTTTCCCGTCCGGCAGAAGGTATCTATGCTCAAGCCATCCGTTGCATCAATAACACTGGGGCATTACGGGTTTCTGTCGATATTCCTTCGGGCCTGATGGCCGGCAAGCCTTCTTATGGCGAAATTGTAAAGGCACATGACACCATCACTTTTCAGCTTCCAAAGCTTTCTTTTCTTCTACCCGAGACCAGCGCCTTTGTTGGAGATTGGCATGTGGTGGATATTGGATTGAGTAAAGAGTTTATTAAAAAGGCAGATACGAACAATTTTCTGGTTGAGAAAAGCGATATTCAGAACATTCTTCATCCAAGATCAAAGTTTCAGCATAAAGGAAATTTTGGTCATGCCCTTCTGATCACTGGAAGTCATGGAAAGTTGGGAGCCGCTATACTTTCTGCGCGTGCTGCCATGCGATCAGGGGCAGGGCTATTAACCGTGCATGTTCCGAAATGTGGATATGAAATTATTCAAACATCTGTACCGGAAGCCATGGTGAGTGTGGATGAATCAGAATTAATTTTTTCATCTGTACCCGAAACCAAAACCTTTAATGCTATTGGAATTGGCCCCGGTATTGGTCAGGACAAACAAACCGTAAGGGCGCTCACTAAGCTTCTAGAAACCCTAACTAACCCTGTCGTTCTGGATGCCGATGCACTCAATATTCTTGGAGCAAATCATGAGTTACTTAAACTTGTTCCTAAAGGGAGTATTCTAACTCCTCATCCTAAGGAGTTTGAACGACTGTTGGGAAGCTGGTCAACCGATTTTGATCGTTTAGAAAAGCAGATAGAGTTTTCCAGGAAGACAAATACGGTGGTTCTGCTGAAGGGAGCGCATACCTCTATTGCTACGCCTGAGGGTAATATTTATTTTAACAATACCGGCAATCCTGGAATGGCTACGGGGGGGAGTGGTGATGTTTTGACAGGCCTTATTACTGGCCTTTTGGCACAAGGATATAGTTCAAGCGATTCTGCCATATTAGGGGCATGGATTCATGGTTTAGCGGGAGATCTAGCAGCCAATGCATTAAGTGAACACGCCCTGATTGCATCCGACATCATTGACCATATTCCAGCCGCCTTTGCAGTGATTCGATAATTTTTCTGAGCATTTGAACCTTTTGGGGCTTTATGACATCTAAAGGGTATAGTTAAACGAACTTCTGGAGCAGTATTTGCGTATAAACAGGTTAAATGCGTTCCCTAAACCCGATAGTACTTGTACTCCTTCTCCTTTTAATAGGCGAGGTATCCATTGCCCAAGGTAGTGAGGTAAGCGTCAGCCAACCCGAAAAGGTCGATTTTTCAAAGTCAGTTTCACTATACCCCAATCCGGCAACTGAATATGTTAATATCAAACTGGGAACGTTGAATGCCAGTGAGGTGAAGGTAACATTATACAACCTGATCGGGAACGAGGTTCAAATCGAAACCGAAACGATAGAAGAGCATGAGGTGAGGGTACGTGTAAAAGATCTTTCTACCGGGTATTATTTATTGGCCATTCGTGATGAACAAGTTAAGTTTCGCGGAACGTACAAATTCCTTAAGCGCTAACCATCAGATCAATTCTTTGATCTTTCGCACAAACCGATCAACTTCTTCTTCTTTTGTATCAAAAGAGCACATCAGTCGAACTTCGTTTGTTCGTTCATTCCACACATAGAAAAAGATCTCTTGCTGTAATTCGGGAATAATTTCTTTCGGAAATTTTGCAAACACACCATTGCCGTCTACAGATTGCGTAATCTGTATTTGCGGAATAGATTGTAATCCCTGTTTTAATTTTTTTGCCATGCTGTTGGAATGAAGCGCATTGCGTTTCCATAACTCATTCGAAAGGAGGGCTTCAAATTGTGCACTAATAAACCGCATCTTGGAATGCAATTGCATGCCCTGCTTGCGATAAAAATGAAAATCTTTTCCCAGGGCAGGATTAAAGATCAATACAGCTTCTCCAAACATCATCCCGTTTTTTGTTCCCCCGAAAGAGAGGATGTCTACCCCGGCATCACACGTGAATGACTTGAACTCTTTACCCAAACTCACCGCGGCATTGCTAATTCGGGCTCCATCCATGTGGAGGTAAAGATTGTATTTCTTCGCCACCGCTGACAAGGCTTTCACCTCCTCCAGGGTATATACTGTACCATATTCTGTGGATTGAGAAATGGAAATTACCCTAGCTTGGGGATGATGCTGATCACCAAGGCGTTGAATTTTTTCTTCAACTTGTTCGGGAGAAATTTTACCATTCGCTGTCGGAATACCAATTAGTTTGCAACCAGTAAATTTTTCTGGAGCTGTAGATTCATCAACATTAATGTGTGCTAACTCAGAGCAGAGAACAGAATGAAATGATTGAGTAAGTGCACTTAGCCCCAGTACATTGGCTCCCGTTCCATTATAGACAAAAAAGACTTCTGTAGAATTTCCAAAATACTTTTTGAATAATGTCACCGTCCGTTCTGTAAATTCATCATTTCCATATGCGCCCTGATGTTCTTGGTTTGCCCGTATCAACGCTTCTATGATTTCAGGATGAACCCCCGAGTAATTATCGCTTGCAAATGCTTTCATGACTCAATCTAAAAAATAAAAACGCGTTGATTCAACGCGCTTTCAAAAATTATTTAGGATGGTATTATTCCAGACCTATCATCATAAAGGCTCCCCAATAGTAGGGCTCAGGGTAATCTACCCTTAACTCTTTTTTAGCATCAATAAAACTTTGGCGAGGATTGCCTGTATTTAACCACTTCTGATAAAATTTGAGCATTAATTTTTGCGTAGCCTCATCGTCAACTTTAAACATACTCATGATCAGGATTTTGGCACCCGCTACCAGAAAGGCTCGTTGTAAACCATAAACACCTTCACCGGCTTCCAACTGTCCCAGCCCTGTCTCACAAGCACTCAGCACAACCAAATCTGTTTTATCCAGGTTTAGATTCATAGCTTCGTATGCCGTGAGTATCCCATTCTCCATATTGTAGTTGTATTCTGTTTTGTCCCATAAATCTCCGGCTCCTTTAAGCATCAGGCCGGTTCTCATCAGTGGGTTTTGAGTGAGTTGGGCTTCGTTTTCTTCCAGTTCACTTTCGCCACTCACTTCGTCTGCAGGTTTATAGAAACCATGGGTAGCAACGTGAAATATCTTCGGGCTGTTAAGTTCTTTAATCTTCTCCTCGGTAGCTGTATTCTCCACATACTCCTTTGAGTCCCAACCTTTTTGTTTTAACATGAATTGAACCTGACTGATTTCTTTTTCTGTTCCCGGTAAAGGGGTGATGCTGGGATTGGCTGACGCAGTAAGATAAAATGTAGGGTTTCCAAAAATAGCAGCGGTATTGTTGGCGGCATCGCGCGACTTTACTTTTCTCAGGTACAGGTCTTTTGTATTACTTACGAGGATGATGTTTGAGTTATCAATGATATATTTTCCATCGGGTGTAGGTATAGCTTCCAGATTAATTTGATTATACACACCATCGGCTGACAGGTAAATGGTAGATGCTTGGCCGATTTCTTTTTGAAAGGGACCCCAGAAAATGTTGTAGGAAATATTATCAGGCACCTTACCTGTGATGGCGTTTTTGTAATATTTAAAATAACGATTCTCCATATTGTGGCCATCGTTCATGATGATGGCTTTTGGTCTGTTAATGTCGGTCTTTAAGTAGAGCGCAGCATACACCACCGAATCGGTAAACGTGTGGTTGAAGTACCGGAACCGAACCATCTCAATCGCCACTTCATTCGGCTTAAGTGTTTTCCTTACGTCATCATAAACAATGCGCTTGTTCTCAAAACCTTGTCCGAATAGTTCTGACTTCTGACTCAAATCTTTCTCCAATCGTTCAACTTCCTGATTTAAAACCGCAGGGTCAATTTCATTTTCCGCGAGTTGCGCAGGGCTCATCGAAAGCGCCAGAGTCATCAATTCTTTCTTTTGTAACCAGGTATTGTATTGGCTTTTTAATTCCTCATCCGTACTGTTCATAATTCGCTCACGAATTTTTATAGAGGAGCTTAACAATAAGGCCTTCGTCAGCAATTGGTAGTTGTATACTTTTCCGGTAAGGTCTTTGAAATCGTCCAGTTGACTAAAAGCAAGAGTATTATAAAATTCAAAATCTCCTTTTATGGTGTTCCAGTATTTAGCTTTCTCTCGTTCACTCAATGCCGGGAAATAACTCTTTATGAAATTTTCATAGTTATTCAGTGACTCTTCAATCAACTTTTTGGAGCGTTTGTAATCTTTCTCCATGTAGTAAACCTTACTAAGCTTTGATAACACCTTTACATACTCGGGGTGAGTGGAGCTAAAGAATTTTTCGTACAGGTCTTTAGATTTTATGTAAAACTCTTCAGCCTTGTTATAATCCTTTAACTGGTAGTATACATCCCCGGTTAGGGTGTAGATGCTGGCCGCATTAATATTATTTTTTGTACCGGTTTTTGCACGCCAGATACTTTCCGCAATAGTTAACGAGTTAAAGGCGATATCATACTTCTTCTGTGATATGTACAATACGGAAATATTTTTTAGGATCTCGGCATACTGGGGATTGTCCTTCCCTAGTTTATTCGCCATAATATCCCTGGCCTCCAGCATAAGTTTTTCAACTTCTGCTTTATTATCACCATTGTAGAATTTGATCAACGCCAGTTGCGATAGGGATTTGGCAACTTCAATGTGATTTCGACCAAATTGTTTTTCCTGGCTGGCCAATGCTTTCTTTATGTTATCCTCAGCTTTTTCATAATCACCTAAGGTATAATAGATTTCACTCAGCAGTTTTTGTGTGGGTGCAGTTTTGGTGGAGTTATCGGTATACGTTTTAACGGCACTTTGGTAGGCTCGCTGGGCAGTTTTTTCCGCTTCAGTATATTCTCCACGGGCCAATAATATCCGTCCGCGGTTCACCAACGGATCAATAAGGCGAATAGAGGTTGGCCCGAATAGACCTTCATACTCCGTAATCAAGGGTGTAAGCAATTTTTCGGTCTGTGAGTATTTTCCAAGCTGAATCAACAAGCTGGACAACTCTTCAGCAGTGGACATTTCATTTCCAATGGCAACGTCTGCCTTGGATATGAGTTTACGAGAGCGGTCCAGGTTGTCCTGTGCTTCATCAAACATACCTTTAATTCCATAGAGCTTGGCCTGCGTCTCCACCACGTGAATGTATTGTGCAATACGACTGTCTTCTTTTCTGAATTCTTCCAGGATTTTTAAGGCCCTGATTATATTTTGATCAGCTTTTTCGTACTGTCCTAACTTAATTTGTAATCCGGCAATCTGATCAAGTGCCACGCCATAGTCCGGGTCGGTATCACTATACTTGGAGCGGGCAACATTCACTGCCTTGTCAAGTGTGGAGGAAGCCAATGTATAATTGTCGGAGAGTTCATACAACTTTGCGAGGCTATTTAAAATGGTGAGGTGATCTTTTTGCCACGGGCCAATCTCCTTGGCTACCATTTTTGTATAGCTTTCATCAAAGATTTTCCTGGCTTCGTCAATTTTATTCGTATAGTCAATGTAAAAACAAGCCAGCGTAACGCGGGAGAGGTGATATTCCGTAGAGGTTTCTCCGTAAAGTTCTTTTTTAATTTCTGAAATCTGACTCAGGTAATTTTCAGCATTACCGAATCGTTTAGTTTGGATAGACATTTCATACAGAAACTCCAACGTTAGGATGGTGGTTTTGTAATTGCGTGGCAAGGATTTTGAATTAATAATTGCCAGGGCTTCACTCTCCAGGTTTTTTGTTTTGTCTTTTTGAAGTTTGCTATCAAACTCTACGGCTTTTAAATTGATGTTCATTAAACTTGACTTAGTGAAATACTTTCCGAGCATCCGATCGTACTCAGCTTTCAGATTGATGTAGCGAGTTTTGCTTTCTTTGCGTTGAAGTTCATCCAGGTACGCAAGATAGATTTCATGACCCAGTGGAGTTACTGGTGATGTTCTTTTCTTGAGTTCACTCAGTAAATTACTGTACTCTAAATAATTTTTTACACTGGGGGGTAGTTCTCCGTTATTATTTTCAGCCAGCATTTTTGAGTTTAAAAAATTTACATTCACCAGGGCCAAGCTGGTTTCACCCATGTACTTTAAATTTTTCCCAATCCATGTTCTGGCTGCTTCAAATGCGGAATCGGCACTGTTTACATGACCTTGTTTAGAATAGGCTTGTGCTACGAGCGTGAGCATTCTCGCATAGCTGGTGAAGCGTGGCTTCAGTTCAGCCTCAGGCACCCAGCGGCTTTTGATTTTTCCATCTTCCACATAAGATTCTTTGTCAATGGCACGGCTTGCATAGAATTTTTCATTTTCCCGTAACAGATCGATCGCCTCATTACAAAAACCCTGACCCGTCAACGTTTCTGCCAACTCCAGATTTATTCTCCCTTTTAATACTGGGTCTTCAGGCTGGATTTTGTTTGCGATTTCCAAAGCCTTGGTAAGATACTCGCGGCTTAATCTGTAATAGCCGTACTGATTGTACGTTTCCGCTACATCGGTAAGCGTGGCTGCATGTTTTGCACTGGCATCTCCATTCAGGGTAAAGCTTGCATTGATGGCGTTTGTAAGGCTGGTTTCGAAACCGGCAAGATTCCCGGAGTTTAGATTTGTTCTGGCTTCACGGATATAGTATCCGGGCATGTAGGCATTATTGGGACCTAATTTACCGATTACGCTTTTTTTGAATTTAGTATACGCACTACTTGCTTTTGAGTAGTTCCCGGCATTGTAATACTTATCGCCCTTGGCCAATTGTTTGTCAAACTTCTTCTGTGCAAATGACGCGTTGCAAAGCAAGGCAAGGATCAACACGCTAATCAACCGCATAACATTCATGGAAAAGAGGGTTTGTTTGAAATTTGAATCTCTAAGCTAAGAATTTGTAAGGAAATTTTTTGAACAAAAAAGGAAGAATCGAATAACCTGTCTCAGAGGCGATTCTTCTTCAGTTTTTGGAGGATACCCTTTGCCGCATCGGTAATCACGGTGCCGGGGCCGAAGATAAAGGAAACACCTGCTTTTTGCAGAAAATCATAGTCTTGTGCCGGGATAACACCCCCTGCCACCACCATGATATCCTCCCGGCCAATTTTTCTCAGGGCTGCAATGAGTTCAGGGATTAGTGTTTTGTGACCGCCTGCCAAACTGGATGCACCAACAATGTGTACATCATTTTCTGCAGCCTGCATGGCCACTTCTTCCGGGGTTTGAAACAGCGGCCCGATATCCACATCAAAGCCAAGGTCTGCAAAACTGGTGGCAATAACTTTCGCACCGCGGTCGTGTCCATCTTGGCCCATTTTGGCAACCAGAATTCTTGGCCTTCTGCCATCAAGCGCAGCAAATTCATCCGACAGCTTTCTGGCTTCTTCAAATTCAGATTGGTTTTTCATCGCCCCCGAATATACACCCGAAATAGATTTAATGGTGGCCTTGTATCGACCAAAGGCATTTTCAAGCGCGGTAGAAATTTCTCCTAGCGTAGCACGTTTACGCGCAGCATCAATGGCAAGTTCTAAAAGATTTCCCTGTCCCGTTTTCGCACAGTCGGTAAGTGCGCTCAACGCTTTTTCTACTTCATGGGTATTGCGGTCTTTCTTGAGTTGATTCAATCGTTCGATTTGCTCTTGTCTAACTGCGGCATTATCAACTTCTAAAATATCAAAATCAGGTTTTTCATGAGTTTGATATTTATTCACACCCACAATAATATCCCGTCCGGAATCAATGCGTGCTTGTTTTGCTGCTGCTGCTTGTTCGATACGCATTTTTGGAATTCCGCTTTCGATCGCTTTGGTCATGCCGCCAAGTTTTTCCACTTCTTCAATCAGACCCCATGCTTTTTCAATTAACTCGGCTGTGAGGGTTTCCACATAATAAGAACCTCCCATGGGATCAACCACCCTGGTAACACCGGTTTCCTTCTCTATGTACAATTGTGTATTTCGAGCAATGCGAGCCGAGAAATCTGTTGGTAACGCAATAGCTTCATCCAACGAATTCGTGTGAAGAGATTGTGTTCCTCCCAGTACGGCAGCTAATCCTTCTACACACGTGCGGGTAACATTATTGTAGGGATCTTGTTCTGTTAAACTCCACCCTGAAGTCTGACAATGCGTTCGAAGCGCCATCGACTTAGGATTCTTTGGATTAAATTGCTTTACAATTTTTGACCACAACACTCTACCTGCCCGCATCTTGGCAATCTCCATGAAAAAATTCATTCCGATTCCCCAGAAAAAGGAAAGTCGTGGAGCAAAATCATCGATAGCAATTCCAGCCTTCAAGCCGGTGCGGAGATACTCCAGCCCATCGGCAAGGGTGTAAGCAAGTTCAATGTGTGCCGGTGCGCCCGCCTCGTGCATGTGATACCCGCTGATGCTGATTGAATTAAACCTGGGCATGTGTTTAGAAGTGTATGCAAAAATATCGGCCACAATACGCATGGAAGGAGTAGGAGGATAGATATAGGTGTTGCGCACCATGAATTCTTTTAGAATATCATTTTGGATAGTACCATTGAGTTGTTCGGGTGTTACACCTTGCTCTTCAGCCGCTACGATGTAGAAGGCCAGAATGGGTAGCACGGCTCCGTTCATGGTCATCGATACAGACATCTTATCCAGCGGAATCTGATCGAACAGGATTTTCATGTCGAGAATCGAATCGATTGCCACACCAGCTTTTCCTACATCACCGGTTACCCGTGGATGATCCGAATCGTAACCCCGGTGCGTAGCTAAATCAAAGGCCACCGACAAACCCCGCTGACCCGCAGCCAAATTTCTTCTATAGAATGCATTAGAATCTCGGGCGGTTGAAAACCCGGCATATTGTCTTACTGTCCATGGTCGTATAGTGTACATTGATGCATAGGGACCGCGCAAATAGGGGGCAATTCCGGCAGTAAAATCAAGGTGGGTTAAATTCTTTACATCATCTCTTGTATACGTTGATTTGATTTCGATTTGTTCAGGAGAAAGCCAGGATGGATTCTTAGTTGCGGAATTGTAATTCGGGATTTCGGATTTTTTGAATTGTAAATCGTTAAGTTTTTCCCAAACCTTTTCTATGAGTTGATTCGTGAGACTTTCGATATAGTATGAGCCTGCGGTAGCATCCGCTACTTTGTTGAAGTGGGACTCCTCCCGAAGAATATTGGTAATGTTTCGTGCGATTCGATTCATGTTTGCATCCGATTCATGTTCCGGATGCACGGTTAGACCATCACATCCGCCCGCAATGGCTGCCATAGAAGCAATCGCACCTTTCAACATATTGCCATGCGGCTGAAAACTATCATTAACCCAAGGCTCGGATTGTGAATGAATGAAGAGATCAGATGGTTGATAAGAATTTTCATATGGTTGAGCAATCTCAGCCCACAAAATGCGAAGTGCTTTTTGCTTTGCAATCTCCAGGAAAAAATCTGTTCCTGCAGGAAGGCAAAACCCAATTTGTCTTAAGACGGGTTTTGGATCATTTGTTTTTTTTAACAGGCTAACTCCGGTCGTCAGACAATGAATTAGCTGTTCCATCACATCAATCCCTTGAGCCTTAACCATCAGTGTCCTGAACTGTATAAGTTGCTCGAGGCCTGATTCTGAATGGATTGGATTCTTGTCCCAAAGACAGAAGCCCAGGATTGAAGAAGGATCCCAACCTTTTTGAGTAATGTAAGACGGTATGGACTGAATGAATGCAATGTTGGATTCATTTGCCCAAAACCCAATCGCACAAAACGGCCATTCGATTTTATCGAGAAGTTGGGCTAAATCAATGGAGGATTTTGTGCGAATGTCCAGTAAAATTCCATCGGCCCCATTCTTGAGGTGTTCAAGGCTAATCTGGTTAGCCTGTTTTTCCGAATGGACGGTCACCAGAGGCATATTTCGCCATGCCCTGTTACCCAGATAGGGAGCAGTTGACGGTGATAACTGAAAGGAGCTAAGGGGTAAATCGCTTTTATCGTAATATGGCATTCCCAGAATGGAACCGGTCTTCCAGGCTAACGCTTGGAGGGGGTCCATACCATCAATTTCTCTTGTGGCTACTCGAATCCAATCTTGTTTGGAATGTTTATAAAAATCGGAGAGCAAGCGATTTAATCCAGTTTGATCAGCCATAGCGCAAGGTAAGAAATCGAATCGCTCAATCGTTTGTGCAACAATAATTTCAATAATTGCAGACTCTCTTTTCCTGCTAAAGTTGCTGTCAACATGTCCGTAATTTTTTTTTAATAATCAAGCACATAAGGTATTGATTTGTTAAATCCTTTTTTCACATCTTTGTCTCCCTTTCTCTAAAAAGTTAGAGAAATCCACCCTAATTCAGAACTCCATGGAAGTTGACTGCGGATCCGTATGGACTGATTGCCTCGATGTTGTAAAACAGAGCGTTGGCGAAGAAAATTTTAATACATGGTTCAAACCCATTGTTCCGCTGAGTGTAGAGGGTGATGTGTTAACGATACAAGTTCCTTCACAATTTTTTTACGAATGGCTGGAGGATAATTATGTTCCCGTTCTTAAAAAGGCTCTGAATACCGTTCTGGGACCCACAGGCCGTTTGGAGTATTCCGTAATTGTAGATAGTGGAAATACGAATAATCCCCCCGTTTCGGTACACTATCCCAACGGGATGGGTAATAAGCGAAGTTCCATCAATGGCTCCGGAAACGATGAGTACTCACCTTTTACCTTCAAAGCGTTAAATCCTCTAACCGTTAATTCACGACTTAACCCGACTTATACCTTTGAGAATTTCGTAGAGGGTGATTGTAATCGTTTGGCCCGCTCAGCTGGGGTGGCCGTGGCTAAAAAACCAGGTATTACTTCCTTTAACCCATTGATGCTATACGGTGGGGTAGGTGTTGGTAAAACCCATTTGGTGCAAGCTATCGGCAACGAGATCAGGAATAATATGCCCAGCAAGATTGTTCTGTATGTCGATCAGAACGATTTTACAACGCAATTCCTGAATGCCCTTCAAAACCACAAACTTCAGGATTTTCAGAATTTCTACCTCCAGGTTGATTTATTGATTCTGGATGATGTGCAGTTTTTGGCAGGCCGTGAAAAGACGCAGGAAATGTTCTTCCATATCTTCAATCAACTACACCAATCGGGTAAGCAAATCATTATGACCAGCGATTGCCCTCCACGCGATATGAAAGGATTCCAGGAGAGATTGCTATCAAGGTTTAAATGGGGATTAACGGCTGATTTGCAGGAGCCTGATTTCGAAACGAAGCTGGCCATCATTCATCGCAAGATGCAGGCGGACGGAATTGACATCCCAACAGAGGTAGCAGAATATTTGGCGTACAGCGTGGATACCAATCTTCGTGATATGGAGGGGGTGTTAAACTCACTGATCTTCCATGCCACCTTGTTGAAAAAAGATATTGACCTTGAATTAGCAAAGGAGGTTCTTAAAAATATCATCAAAGAGATCCAGAGCGATGTTAGCGTGGACTTCATTCAGAAAACAGTTTCAGAATACTTTAAAGTGGACCTTGAATCGCTGAAGAGTAAAATCAAGAAACGCGAAATAGTTATCCCTCGCCAGGTGGCGATGTACTTCTGTAAACGTTACACGCAACTCACCCTGGCATTGATTGGCGAAAACTTTGGCGGTCGTGATCACAGTACCGTGATTCACGCACTCGAATCTGTAGAAGACATGATGAAGACTGATTCTAACTTTAAATCTTCCGTGGACGAGCTCGGTAAGAAGTTAAAGCTGAGAATGAATTAACGTAGCACGAAGTTATATGGTATAACCTCCTTTGCTCCATTCATCCCATAGAGGTTCACACGACCTTTGTATTTCTCAAAGAAATCTATTACCTCCTGAGGATCTTTCACCCTTACCCGGTTGATGGAAATGATCGTGTAATTTTCGGGTACACCAAGTTTCTTCATATATCCTTCCTTGATCTTAAAAATTTTCACTCCATAGTCGGTGGCTTCAAGTTGAGCACCCATTATTTCTGAACTATAAATCTTGCGTTTTACTTTTTCAGTAGTACCGCTGCGATTCACCAGGGTTATCGTAACCGTGGTTGGCTTGTTTTCCCGGAGGTAGGTAACCGTTATTTTATCACCAGGATAACGATAACTTAGTTCCTCTTCGAACGTGCTGGTGCTGTTAGTTTCAATATCATTTATTTTGGTGATGATATCACCCGGTTTCAAACCAGCGGCATCAGCCGGGCCTTTTTCTTCAAGTTTTTCGAGTAGCACTCCATAGAATTTTTTTACATCGGTATTAAGACCATATTTTTTGGCATTCTTAAAATCGTAGTCCACAGCAGATCCTCCAAAGAATGCCTTTTGAACAACACCAAATTTAATAATATCATCTACCACTTTTTTAGCGATGTCCACTGGTACAGCAAAAGCATAACCGGTATAACTTCCGGCCCCGGTCCCAGACCTAGGTGACAATATAGCTGTGTTAATGCCAACCAGTTCTCCACTTTTGTTCACTAACGCTCCTCCACTATTTCCGGGATTAATAGCAGCATCGGTTTGAATGAAAGATTCTATCGGGAATTTATCTTCCAGAATTCCAATCCTTCTTCCCTTTGCGCTCACAATTCCAACGGTTACTGTGGATGCTAACGAAAAGGGATTTCCAACCGCAACCACCCATTCACCTACCTGCAGCGTGTTTGAGTTTCCAAGAGTGATGACGGGTAAACCACTATCATTTATTTTTAACACAGCTAAATCAGTAGAGGGATCAGTACCGATAAGTTCTGCTTCGTAGGATCGTTTGTTATAAAGCACCTCAATTTTTTCAGCAGAGCTCACTACGTGATTGTTTGTGACAATAAATCCATCCTGTGTAAAAATTACACCCGATCCACTGCTTACACGGGTTTGACCACTGCTTCCGCCAAACATCAAATCCCAATAGGAGTATGATGCCCCTTGTGAGATACTGTTGATATACACCACACTTGGAATAACCTTTGAGGCTGCCTCACTAAAATCTACCGGGCTAATGGAAGTCGTTTTTGGGGTAATGGGGGATGAGGATGATTGAAAGGAATCCGTATTGGTGTACGAGACTCCTCCAAAAGAAGGTTCAGAAATAGTATTGAGTTTTGGGACAACAACCATTTGAACAAAGATGAACGCCCCAATAAATCCGGCTAACAGTCCAATGGCAATGATCTTTATAGTCTTCATAAAAGGTATGTACTAACGGTTACTGATGATTCAAACACTCAGAAAGTTTGAAGGGTTCAAATATACCAGAATCCATAATTCCGAAAATCAGAATCCAGTCTCAAATTCCTAACTTGCGGCTCTATGGGAATACGATCCGTTCTGGCAAAGCCATTTGCTGCTTTTATAGCGGCAGAAACCCGCAGATGGTCGCGCGAACCTCATGTGCACCAGGCAAAAATTATGGAATACCTGGTTGACCAGGCTCGGGATACTGCCTTTGGACGTGACCATTCTTTCAGTTCAATAAAAAACTATGAGGATTTCAAGAAAAATATTCCCGTTCGGGATTACGAAGAATTAAAGCCCTATGTGGACCGAGTGGTTGCCGGTGAACCTGATATTCTCTGGAAAGGCAAGCCCGCTTACTTAGCGAAAACCTCGGGCACCACATCTGGTGTGAAGTACATTCCTATATCTCAGGAATCAAAATATAGTCACTTCATCAGCGCGCGCAATGCTACACTAAGTTATGTGCATGAAACTGGCAATGCTTCTTTTCTGGATGGTAATCTGATTTTTCTATCAGGAAGTCCGGAGTTGGAAGAAGTAGGTGGAATTAAAACCGGTAGGTTATCCGGAATCTCGAATCATTTAGTACCATCTTATTTCAGGACAAATCAAAAGCCGAGTTATAAAACAAATTGCATCGAAGACTGGGAAGAGAAACTAGAGCACATCGTTGATGAAACACTGAACGCTAACATGAGTTTGATCTCAGGCATACCGCCCTGGGTGCAAATGTATTTTGACCGAATTCATGCTCGAACAGGTAAAAAAATAAAAGATGTGTTCCCGAATTTTTCAGTGTTTGTATACGGTGGAGTAAACTTTGAGCCCTATCGGGCGAAGTTATTTGAATCCATTGGGAAGAAAATTGATTCAATCGAAACCTATCCGGCATCAGAAGGATTTCTGGCGTACCAGGACTCGCAACGAGAAGATGGACTTTTGTTGCTACTGAACAATGGGATGTTCTTTGAGTTCATCCCGGTAGAAGAATATTTTAATGAAAAGCCATCGAGATTAAGTATTGAAGAAGTCGAAGTGGGAAAGAACTATGCATTGATCATCAATAGCAATGCTGGCTTGTGGGGATACTCTATTGGTGATACCGTGAAGTTTGTTTCGAAGCATCCGCATCGTATTTTAGTTACCGGTAGAATTAAACATTTTATCTCCGCATTTGGAGAGCATGTCATTGGGGAAGAAGTAGAAAAAGCGATGAAGCTTACAATAGAAAAATTTCCAGGTGTTGAGCTTATTGAATTTACAGTGGCTCCTCAGGTAACACCTGCGGAGGGGCTACCCCACCATGAGTGGTTTATTGAATTTTCGAAGGCACCGGATAACCTGAGCGCCTTTGAACTTGGGTTGGATAACAATTTGCGTAACCTCAATGTTTATTATGACGATTTGATTACCGGGAACATTTTACGTACGCTAAAGATTTCAAGCCTCGGTAAAAATAGTTTTATTGAGTATATGAAGTCACAGGGAAAATTAGGCGGTCAAAACAAAGTTCCCCGGTTGTCAAACGACAGAAAAATTGCAGAGGAATTAAATCGCTTTATTATACGGTGAGTTTAAAAAGGAAAAATATTGCCATTCTTGGTTCAACCGGATCTATTGGTACGCAGGCCCTTGAAGTAATTGCCTCCCATTTGGATTCATTTCAGGTTGAGGTGTTGACAGCGCAGAATAATGCTAGCCTATTAATTGAGCAAGCAAAAAAGTTCACTCCAAATGCAGTAGTGATTGTTAACGAATCTCTCTATCCTCAAGTAAAGGATGCACTCCTTCCATTGAATATTAAAGTATATGCTGGAGAGAAAGCATTGGCATCGGTAGTAGAAATGGACACCATTGATTTGGTCCTTACTGCATTGGTTGGATATTCAGGACTTAAACCAACGATTCAGGCAATCCAATCCGGAAAGAATATCGCGTTAGCCAATAAAGAGACTTTAGTTGTGGCCGGTGAATTAATCACCAGACTTGCTCGCGAAAAGGGCGTGAACATTTACCCGGTAGATTCAGAGCACTCTGCGATTTTTCAATGTATTGTAGGAGAGTTCCATAATAAAATCGAGAAAATTATTCTCACCGCATCGGGCGGCCCTTTCCGGGGAAAGAAAAGAGAAGAGCTTCTTTCCGTTACAAAAAACCAGGCGTTGAAACATCCTAACTGGACGATGGGTGCAAAAGTAACCATCGATTCAGCCACACTCATGAATAAAGGACTGGAGGTAATTGAAGCCAAATGGTTGTTTGGTGTTAAGACCAATCAGGTCGAAGTAGTAGTCCACCCCCAGTCAATTATACATTCGATGGTACAGTTTGAAGATGGCTCCATTAAAGCACAAATGGGGTTGCCCGACATGCGGTTGCCCATCCAATATGCGATGACGTATCCCGATCGCTTAAAAGCAGATTTTCCAAGATTTGATTTTGCCCAATACCCGTCACTTACGTTTGAAAAGCCCGATACAGAAACTTTTCGTAATCTTGCACTTGCTTTTGAAGCCCTGAATAAGGGTGGGAATATGCCCTGCGTGCTCAATGCAGCCAATGAAGTGGCTGTGGAGGCGTTTTTAAAGAACCAAATTGGTTTTTTAGAGATGTCGGAGGTGGTGGAACGATGTTTGGTAAAAATGGATTATATCGGTAATCCTTCCTTCGAAGATTACGTACAAACCAATACCGAAACCCGCGCTAAGGCTTTAGAGTTTATTAGATAGAGTAATAACAGAAACGATTAACGAATACACACAATGGATTGGATGGTAATGGTCGCTCAACTTTTGTTGAGCATTTCGATTTTAGTAGCAGTGCATGAAATGGGCCACCTGCTGGCAGCTAAATATTTTGGCATGCGGGTAGAACAGTTTTCAATTGGGTTCCCACCAAAGATATGGTCATTTACAAAGGGTGGAACGGAGTATGCCATCAGTGCTATTCCGTTGGGTGGTTATGTAAAGATTTCCGGAATGATTGATGAATCGCTGGACACCGAAGCAATGAAGCAGGAACCTCAACCCTGGGAATTCCGGTCGAAGCCAGCGTGGCAGCGACTCATTGTTATGCTGGGCGGAATTATTGTGAATGTGATTGTTGGTATCCTGATTTTTATTGGTGTTACCTACACGTTTGGTGACACTTATGTATTGAAGGATGAGATCAATAAGAACGGTGGTTTTTATGTAGGACTCATTGGTGAAGAAATTGGATTAAAAACCGGAGATAAAATTGTTAAAGTAAACGGTGAGGAGTTTACTTACTTCCAGGATCTTGTAAAACCCGAAACACTGTTAGCAGACGGAGCCTATTATACCGTAGAGCGTGATGGTCAAACGTTGGATGTTCAATTGCCGGGAAACTTTATTCAGAAATTCAACCGTAAGGAAGGTCTTAGAAATTTTTTATGGTTCCGTTTTCCTCCGTTGGTAGATGAAGTATCGCCCGGTACGGTAGCAGCAAAAGTTGGGATTCAAAAAGGAGATGTGATCACCTCGCTTAACGGACAACCCGTGGAATATCATGATCAGGTTGGTCCATTGGTTCAGGCAACAAAAGATTCAATTTTCATCACCGTGTCAAGAGGTGCGCAAACACTTTCCTTTAAGGAAAGTTTTAAGGATCAATCCAGTATTGGTTTTTATGCTGCCATGCCAACAGAGTTTTTGAATAAAGCAGAAAGGAAAATTCAATACGGGCTTTTTGAATCAATCCCGATGGGTACCGAACGTGCTTTCACTACGCTGGTGGTTCAGGTAAAAGCCTTTGGTAAAGTTATTTCAGGATCTCTCTCTGCGCGTGAATCATTGTCAGGCCCCATTGGTATCGCGAAAGCGTATGGATCTACCTGGAACTGGGAACGCTTTTGGTCATTAACGGGTGTGTTGTCGCTGGTGCTGGCCTTTATGAATTTGCTTCCGATCCCTGCATTGGATGGCGGCCACGTGATGTTCCTTTCTTATGAAATGATTTCCAGAAGAAAGCCTTCGGATAAATTCCTGGAGACTTCGCAAAAAGTGGGAATGGTATTCTTGCTTACCTTGATGGTGCTCATTTTCGCCAACGATATTATTAAGCTGTTCTAAAAAATATTAGACTTCGGTCTTGAAAGCCCTAAACTTAAACGTTTAGGGTTTTTTATTGAATGACCTTAATTTCTTTGGATCTTTCAGAGTAATAATCACTACTCCGTTTTTCCCTCGTGCGCCATAGGTGGTTCCAGCTTTTTCACCTTTGAGCACTTCGATAGACTCAATGTTTTCGGTAAGAATGAATTTTAGTGAGTCTTGTTTCAGTGTTTTTCCATTGAGGATGTACAAGGGTGAGTTATCCGAAAATGTATTACTGAATTTAAGGGAATCGCTTGGGAGACTTTGAGTTTGTGAATAACTATAAAGGGAAGTGCAACAGGTAAACATGATAATCAATATAATTTTCATAGGATTAGGTGTATTTATTGTTCTTCTTATCTCAAATTACCAAAAGCATGTCATTAATCCTTAAACTCTCTTTTTATTTCAAACTCTACTCTTCGGTTTAACCTTCGATCTTCATCGGTCTGCTCTTCCACAATTGGTTTTGTTCCACCATACCCTGTGGCCGAAATACGTGAAGCTTCAACCCTGTATTCATAAATCAAGTATGCTTTGATAGCATCGGCACGGGCTTGAGATAAGCGTAAATTGGCATCGGCTTTACCTTCTGAATCGGTGTGCCCGCTGATGGTTAATTTTAAATTCGGGTGATCCAGCATGAAGTTCCCAAGTTTACCAAGGTCTTGATGCATGGATTCCAGTATATCTGATTTTCCACTTTCAAATTCCAGGGATCGGAACGCTATCTTACTTTCAATGGGTTCGGTTTCTTTATTGATTTCCATATCTCCATCCAAATAGAAAATCTCTTCAATGCGGAAGTAATCGTCACCCTGAATGATCAGTAAATAGTTTCTTTTGTTAATCAGGCTAAAATCGAAGGATCCATCCGGCCGAAGAAAAACCGGTGCTACTTCAACTCCATGGTCTAAGTCAATGATAGAAACAATCCCCTTCATGGGGTTGCCGGTATGTTTGTCCTTCAGTGAACCTTTCAGTTGGGTAATGGCTTCGGGTTGTGCTTCCATGGGAACAGGGAAGGAATGCAAGTCGAGATTGGCGGGATCATCTTCCGAGCGCGCGTAGTACAATTCGTGTGATTTAGAGTCTATGGTAAAGTAGTATTCACTCCCTGCACCATTCACCAGCGGTCCAATATTTTTTGGTTCACCCCAGGTATTGCCTTGTAAGTAAGATTTGTAGATATCGAAGGCTCCAAAGTTTAATGGATGCCCATTCGAACTAAAGTACAATACATTGAATGTATGGTGGAAGAACGGACTCACATCATTGTTGCGGGAGTTTACAATGGGTCCCATGTTTTTTGCCTTCTGCCAATTTCCTTCACTGTCTTTTACGGAATAATAAATATCCGCTAATCCAAATCCATCTAACCGGTCGGAGGTGAAGAACAGCGTGTCTCCCGAGTGTGAAAGTGACGGGTGGGAATCCCAGGCCGAAGAGTTAATAGTTGCTCCTAAATTATGAACATTGCCCCAACTCTTTTCTGCTTCCTGCTCCGCCACGAAGAGATCACAACTACCATACGAATCGGGTGAGTTGCATCGTGCGAAGTAAAGAAATCTTCCGTCTTTACTTAAACAGGCTGAACCTTCATTATAACTGGTATTAATCGTTTTGAAGGCCTGGGCATCCATCCAAATTCCGTATTCACGAATGCTAAAAAAAAGATCTTCATCATATTTTCGCTCCAACGTTTGTGCATGCATATTTCGTTTCGAGGAAAAAAGAAGAAGTGTATCAACGTTACCAATGGTGGGTGCGTAATCGGCTTTATCCGAGTTTATGGTCTGGCCCATATTGATAAGAACACCATGAGGTGGTCGTAGCGTATCGATTTCTTTCCGGTATTCTACCAATTCATAGTATTGTTCGAGCGGAACGTAATAGTTCCTTTCATTTTGTGTGAGTGTATCGTACTCGTATTGAACTTGTTTGTTATCAATATCCTGCCGATGATGTTTTAGTACTAGTTTGTATAACAGGATGGCTTCCCCTTTCTGGCCGTACTTCAATGATAGTTTGGCGAGTTGCCAAAGCATAGAGGTATTCTTGTAGAAGTTTTCCACTCCAAAATTTCTGACGTAATTTTTTAATTCTTTATAGAGTTCCTTCTCAGCATATGAGGCTTCCAGTTGAGCAATCTTTTTGAGTTTATCCGCATTTTTATAGAAAGGGATAACATTCACATTTGGAAATGTGAAGATGTCAGATTGGCTGTAGGTTGTCAGGCTATCGTTAAGCTGAATTACCCCGCCTTTTTTAAATTTCCGATTCGGCTTTTGAGCGGAGGCTTGGAATAACGGGAGCAGACAAACAATCAGAAAACAGATAAAAAAATGGTTTTTCACTACATACTGGTTTTGAAAAAGCTACCCCTAGTCTAAAGTTGCCACAAATTTGCTTCTTTTACAACCTGTCTGCCAGTGCGGAAGGCATCCCTTTGGGATAGGAAGGCTCGCTTGGCACTACAATTGACTCATTAGGAGTCTATTGATTTTATACATTAGTTAAGGAGTTGTTGTGTCATTATGGCATTGAATAGCATGTTTAAATTACCGATACAAATGCAGGGAGATACGGAAGATCTGATTCAGATGATCAACCCCGAGCAGGAGAGTGACTTGAAGCAGGATGATCTTCCCGATCAACTTTCTATTTTACCTATTAAGAATACCGTTCTTTTTCCAGGTGTTGTGATTCCGATTACCGTGGGCAGACAAAAATCAATCCGCCTGGTTAAAAAGGCATACCAGGGAAATCGCATCATCGGTGTCATTGCACAAAAAAATCCATTAGCAGAAGAACCTACGATCGATGATTTATATAAAACCGGAACGGTAGCTCGCATCATCAAAATGCTAGTGCTGCCCGATGGCAATACCACGATCATCATACAGGGTAAGAATAGATTTATCGTGAAAGAATTTGTTCAGGAGGAACCTTACCTGACTGCGAAAGTGGAGTTGCAAGTGGAGCCAACACTGGATCTGAAAAGTAAGGAGGCTAAGGCACTTTCCCAATCGCTGAAAGATGCTGCATTCAAAATTTTAAAGCTCAACCCTGAAATTCCGCAGGAGGCTCATGTGGCATTGGATAATATTCAGAGCATGCAGTTTCTCATTCACTTTCTATCCTCGAACCTGAATGTGGAGGTTGCTGATAAACAAAGGATACTGGAAACTCACAACATCACGGAGCGAGGCACATTGCTTCTCCAATACATGCTGAAGGAAATTCAAATGCTGGAGATTAAGCATGAGATTCAGAAGAAAGTTCATACGGATATTGATCAGCAGCAGCGTGATTATTTTTTACGTCAGCAAATACGCGTATTACAAGATGAGTTGGGGTACGATACCCCGGACAAGGAAATTGAGCAACTTCGAAAGCGCAGTGAACAAAAAAAGTGGTCGAAAACAACAGCCGCTCACTTTAATAAAGAATTGGATAAGCTGCTTAGGGTAAACCCTGCCTCTGCAGAATACCCCGTGGCCATGAATTATGTAGAGTTCATGCTTGAATTACCGTGGGAAGAATTTACAGTAGATGATTTTGATCTGAAGCGTGCTAAGAAAATTCTGGATAAAGATCATTTTGGATTAACGAAAGTGAAGACCCGTATTCTGGAATACCTCGCGGTGTTAAAACTGAAGCAGGATATGAAGGGTCCGATTTTATGTTTGTACGGACCACCGGGGGTAGGTAAAACTTCGCTCGGCCGTTCTATCGCCACTGCCCTGAAGCGAAAATATGTACGAATGTCTTTAGGGGGAGTGCACGATGAAGCTGAAATTCGTGGTCACCGCAAGACGTATGTTGGTGCTATGCCAGGAAAGATTTTACAGAACCTCAAAAAAGCCCAATCCTCTAACCCTGTATTTATCTTAGATGAGATTGACAAAGTACGTTCTGATTTCAGAGGAGACCCATCTTCGGCTTTACTGGAAGTATTAGACCCCGAACAGAATAATACATTTGGAGATAATTTTTTAGAAGTAGACTACGATCTTTCGAAGGTTCTCTTTATTGCTACGGCCAATACACTGGACACCATTCATCCTGCGCTTCGCGACCGAATGGAAATCATAGAGATCACCGGCTATACCTTAGAAGAGAAGCTAGAGATTGCGATAAAACATCTTATCCCAAAGCAGTTAAAAGAACACGGTCTAAAGCCTGCAGATGTTAAATTCTCCAGGAACGCAGTGGCTAAAATCATCGATAGCTATACCCGTGAATCGGGTGTTCGGAGTCTTGAGCGAAAAATTGGAACGGTTGTACGCAATATTGCGAAGTCGTTAGCGATGGAGGAAGCGTATGATAAAGAGATTACCGAGCAAACCGTTCGCAAAGTATTGGGGGCAGAAGTATTCGATGAAGAACTTTATCAAGGCAATGATATTGCCGGAGTAGTTACCGGACTGGCTTGGACGCAAGTGGGTGGGGAAATTCTTTTTGTTGAATCAAGTCTGAATAAGGGAAAGGGTGGATTAACCATTTCAGGTCAGTTAGGAGATGTCATGAAAGAGTCCGCGATGGCCGCCCTATCATACTTGAAATCAAATGCAGAAGAACTTGACATCGATCACCGGGTATTTCAACAATACGATTTGCATATTCACGTTCCGGCAGGAGCCGTTCCTAAAGACGGACCTTCAGCAGGTATTACTATGCTTACCTCATTAGCCTCCATCTATACACAACGGAAAGTAAAATCCAAGCTGGCCATGACGGGTGAGATTACATTGCGCGGGAAAGTTCTTCCGGTAGGAGGAATTAAAGAAAAGATTCTGGCTGCCAAGAGAAGTGGTATTAAAGAAATTATTCTGAGCCAGAAAAATCAAAAGGATATCCAGGAAATTGAAAAGCATTACATCAAGGGGTTAACCTTTCATTACGTTACTACGGTAGATGATGTGTTAAAAGTGGCACTTCTGAAAGAGAAGGTAAAAGACCCCATGCAATTCAAATTTACCGATGCCAAGCAGGCCATTCTCAATTAATGCCGATATTGCAGCGTGTCTAAAAAATACGTGATATGCATGTTTGCCGTGTGCCTTTCTTATCAAGGTTGGGCGCAGCTTGGTGGCAGGAAATCATTTGATTTTTTGAACGTAGCCCCCAGTGCACGACTGGCGGCATTGGGGGGTGTCAATGTTTCCCTGGCAGATAGGGATCTCACTTTTTTTATGAGCAATCCTGCTTTGTCTGGCGATTCGTTGGCCGGTTATACAGCAGCAGGGTATCAATTTTATGTGGCCGATATTGGTCAGGCGATTTTTGCCTATTCCCATAAATTCAAAAAAATCGGAACACTTTCTTTTGGAGTTCAGCATATGAGTTATGGAGAAATAACAGGTTACGATGCCTCAGGATTTGAATTAGGTTCATTTGATTCAGGGGAGACTGCACTCTTTATTAGTAAAAGTCACCAGATATCAAATTTTAGAGTTGGGATGAACCTGAAGACTGTGTTTTCAACTATTGCCGGGTTTCGCTCCAGTGCAGTTATGGTGGATTTAGGAGGCACCTTTATCCATCCCACCCAAGACTTAACTATTGGATTAGCTTTTAAGAATCTGGGATTTGTTATTTCTGAGTATTCCGAAACCAGTGATACTCAGGTTCCTTTTGATGTTCAGGCAGGAGCTACATTTAAACCCGAACATATGCCCTTACGATTCTCCATAACAGCGTATAACCTTGCCCAACCCGGGAATGTGTACGATAACCCTGACGATGAAAATGATGATGCAGGGTCATTTGACAAACTCATGAGACACATTACCATTGGGTCTGAAATTTTATTTCACCGAAATGTGAATGTGCTGGTGGGGTATAATTTTTTGAGGCAGCAAGAATTGAAAACAGAAACCAGTGGGGGAAAAGGTTTTACGATTGGCGCTTCTATAAATATTAAAGCAATTGATATTGTATTCAGCAGGAGCAGCTACAGCGTAGGGAATGCAGCTTATGCCTTTACGGTCTCCACAGATATAGAAAGTATGATTTTTAGAAAACGAACGTTATGATCGATTCAACTTACCTCACACCGCAACAGATTGTTGCAGAATTAGATAAATATATTGTTGGCCAGCATGATGCCAAGCGAAACGTGGCGATTGCCTTGCGGAATCGTTGGAGACGGATGAATGTAAAATCTGAAATCCGGGACGAGATTATTCCCAACAACATTCTTATGATTGGTGCTACAGGGGTCGGTAAAACAGAAATTGCCAGGCGATTGGCAAAAATTGCCGATGCTCCTTTTGTTAAAGTGGAGGCCTCCAAGTTTACAGAAGTGGGGTATGTGGGTCGTGATGTGGAGAGTATGGTGCGCGATTTGGTGGAACAATCCGTAAACATGGTAAAGGCTAAAAAGAAGGAAGAGGTGAAAGAGAAGGCTGCCCAGGTAGTAGAAGATATAATTTTGGATGCGCTAATTCCTCCCATGCGGCCTCAGCCGGCTCGTGCCGGATTTTCAAATCCGGTGGATCTCGAAAGTCAGGAGATGCCAACCTCTGATGTTGAATTAAATGAGCGTACACGTTCTTTATTTCGGGAGAAACTGAAAAACGGAGAACTGGAGGAAAGAAAAATTGAAATTAATATCAAACCAGCCGGAGGCTCTAACGTGGGTATGATTGGAGCAGGCATGATGGATGAAGTGTCCATGATGAATTTACAGGAGATGCTCAGTGGGATGATGCCCAAGAAAGCTAAAAAAAGAAAGGTTCCGGTGGCCGAGGCGCGTAAGATTTTATTAGAGGAGGAGGCATCAAAGCTCATTGACATGGATGAGGTGAAAGAGTTAGCGATCCGTAGAGCTGAAGATGCTGGTATTATTTTTATTGACGAGATTGATAAGATCGCCACCAGCAGAAAAGGAGGAAGTGGCCCCGATGTAAGTCGTGAAGGCGTACAGCGTGACCTGCTTCCGATTGTGGAAGGTAGTACGGTGAATACAAAGTATGGCGTCATCAATACCGATCACGTGTTGTTTGTGGCGGCCGGGGCATTTCACATCAGCAAACCTTCTGATCTTATACCTGAGCTTCAGGGTAGATTCCCCATTCGGGTGGAGTTGAATAATCTGACACACGAAGATTTTGTCCGGATTCTAAAGGAACCCAAAAACGCACTCACCAAGCAATACCAGGCATTATTTGAAGCCGAAGGAGTGGTGGTTGAATTTACCGATGATGCTATTGAGGAGATCGCTCAAATGGCATTTACCATCAATACAGAAGTGGAAAATATTGGGGCTCGCAGACTGCAAACCGTTATGAGTAAATTGTTGAATGAGTTTTTATTTGATGTACCTGATAACATCCCTTCCAATTCCAGGATTGCCATCAATGCAACAATGGTAAAAGAGAAGCTCAGTGGCTTAATTAAGAATAGAGATTTAAGCGAGTATATTCTCTAATGCTAAGGGGTTTTTGTATATTTTTTATTTTAGGGGTATCAACTTCTGTATTTGCCCAGCGCAAAGTTGACTCTCTTCGTGCCTTTTATATCCAGGAGTATCCCGATCATTTTTTTGTCTGGCCGGTTATTAAACAACGTCAACTATCATTTCAAGTACTGGATAAAGAGGAAAAAAAGGAAAGAGTGGATTTCATCCCCAACAATGAGTTTACCATGGGATTGGGGTTTTACGTTTTTGAACTTGGATTCGAGCTTACGTTTGCAGTTCCGCTCAATGAAAAAAGCAAAGAAATTTATGGAGAGTCATCCGCCAGAGATCTTCAACTCAATGTACTGACCAAAAAATGGGGGGCCGACATTTATTACCAGAAGTATTCTGGATTTTACATTAATGATCATCGTGTAGATATTCCATCAGGAACCCCATATCCTCAACGGCCGGATTTGACCACACAAAATTTTGGAATGTCAGGTGTCTATGTATTTAACAACCAAAAATTTTCTCTTCGATCTTCCTATACATATGCGGAGCGTCAACTGCGAAGTAAAGGTTCATTTTTAGTGTATGGCACTATTAATTCATTTAGTATGTCAGCTGACTCCGCAGTACTTCAGGATCCGGTTCAGCAGGATTTTGGTCAGGGTTCAAACTTTCGCACCTTAGAGTTTACTACCATAAGCATTGCGCCTGGGTATTCCTACAATCTGGTATGGAAGAAATTCTTTTTGAACGCTACGTTAACGATTGGGCCGGCTCACCACTGGATTAAGTATGAGGAAGAAGGTGGATTGGAACGAAATGACATTAGTATCAATAGTACATCTTCTTTGAGATTTGCTTTAGGATTTAATGCCGACCGCTTCTTTGGTGGAATAGGGTTTACGACACAGGCCAGGGTAGTTACATTTGAAGATGTGCGCGTTACAAATTCAAGCAACTTATTTAAAATTTTGGTGGGCTATCGATTTAAGGAGTTTGGAATCCTTAAACATCGGGCATGGGACTTCATTCCCTTTCTCAATAAGTGATTATCAGTCTTTATTCTTTGGAAAATCAAAGAACTCCAGTGTAGCTTTCCTCCATCCAATTTCATTCCACGTTTCAATCTTAAATGAACAGGCAGCCACCCCACAGGTAGGAATGTTTTGAATAGATCCTCCTGTTAATTTATTGACGAAATCAGTAAGGCCGGGGTTGTGTCCAAAAAGTAACACGGTATCATGGTTGTTATTTATCGAATGTACCATCTGAAGGAATTGATCCTCGCTGGCATGATAAAGCTTGGGTTCTATTTTTATGGCTTCTTTAGGATAGTCCAGAATTTTGGCAATCTTTTTACAGGTGGACAGTGCCCTTTTAGCAGAACTCGTTATCATTAAGTCGGGCACCACATGGCGTTCTTTTAATCTTTTTCCCATTCGCGGGGCATCTCGTTCACCGCGTTCGTTTAAAGGGCGATCGATATCATCCAATGAAAAATCGTCCCAACTAGACTTCGCATGTCGAATAAGGTAAAGCGTTTTCATTTGAAATCAAATTAGCAATTAAAAACTCAATAAGTATTATCTTTCCAGCAAATGGGTAAGAAGAAATCAAAGTTGTACAGGAAGTTTAAGAAGTTCAGACGGAAGGTGCGCTATACCTTTTTGTATGTTACTATCTTGACACTGATCTTTCTATCAAAACTGATTCCGCGCAAACTGTGGTTGCAGTTTTTTGGTGGGTTAGGTACCCTTGCTTATTATCTGGCAAGGCAATCAAGAAAGCTCACGCTTAAACACTTAACCATGGTGTATGGGAAGGAAATGGCACCGACTGAAATAAAACGAATGGCAAAAGATGTTTTTCGGAAGATGGGCATGAATGGAGCAGACTTAATCAGAGGCTTTAATATTACCGAAAAGTCTGTGTACGAAAAGATTGTGGTTTCGAAAGGGATTGAGCACGCTGAAGCTGCCAGAGCAAAAGGTAAAGGCGTCATGTTTTTAACAGCTCATATCGGAGCGTTTGAATTTTTGGGTATTGAGTTGGCGTTACGAGGGTACAAGCCCCTTATTGTGGGTACCCCATTAAAGGATAAAAGACTTAATGATTTGCTTTGGGAGAACCGCATTAAGTTAGGTGCTACCGCTGTGGAGCGGGGAAAGGATATGCTTAAGGTTATTAAGAATTTAAAGTCTGGCGGTTCGATGATCATTCTGATCGATCAGGATACAAAAGTGAAGAGCAGATTTATTAATTTTTTCGGAATTCCTTGTGCCACCCCCATAGGGGCATCCATCATAGCCATGAAGACAGGTGCTGCGGTAGTTCCTGTGATGATTCATCTTCGGGAGGATTTGATGCAGGAGTGGAACTACTACCCTGAGGTGCCATTGGTTAATACGGGCGATGAAGAATCTGATTTAGTGGCCAATACCCAACGCATGAGTGACGCCTGTGAACTGGAGATCCGGAAGTACCCTACCCAGTGGGTGTGGATGCATGAACGATGGAAGACAAAGCCGGGAGAGGAGATACAGTAGTGTTACTTCTTAAAAATAAAATATACCGCCAATACGAGTAGAACAAATCCAATCAAGTGGTTAAGCTTGAAGGTTTCATGTCTGAAAAACAAGACAGAAAAAATCACAAACACCACCAAGGTGATCACTTCCTGGATCACCTTTAATTGAACCAATGAAAATGGTCCGCCATACTCCCTGAAGCCTATTCGGTTGGCGGGCACCTGGAGTGAGTATTCGAACAAAGCAATTCCCCAACTGATTAACACAATGCTTATCAATCCCAGATTTTGACTCCATTTCATTTCCCGGAATTTCAAATGACCGTACCAGGCCAGGGTCATGAACGCGTTGGAAAAAACTAATAGTATAATGGTCAGCACCCCCTTCATGTGAAACTATTGATTTTTTGGTGGATCAAATTTGATCACTTGATTTTCAATAGGGGGTAAAGACTGAAGATATGCAAAAATAGCCTTCAGATCTTCTTCTTTCATTTTAGTATAATACCCCCATGGCATCATCGAATTAAACTCTCCAGGGTTAACTGAGTTAGGTGCGTAGGTTGAATCTGAATACGCTTTAAAGCGTTGCACAAATTGCTCTTCAGTCCAGTTTCCGAGTCCAGTCTTTTTATCTGGGGTAAGATTCGCGGAGCGAACGATTCCACCGGTTGGCAAGGGAAAATTAAATCCGCCAGCCATGTACAACTCCATTTTATAGACACCTTTTTCCTGTTGCGTATGACAATCCATGCAAACCGCTGCATTGGTCATATACTCTCCATATTTAATTAACTCTTCTTTTGGTGGTATAGGTTGATGAGCTGCAGGTTGGGGAAGGGTGTTGATAATAAAATTCATAGGAAAAGCAGACGTTGATGCTGGAGGGCTAAACTCAATAGGTTTTAATGTGCGGAGGTAGGCAATGATGGAATAAATATCCTCCTGATCCATGGTAGCAAAGCGTGGATAGGGCATAATTGGAAAGAGTGCATGACCATCTTTTGAGACTCCTGAAGTTATGGCGCGGTATAGTTCACCATCCGTCCAGTTACTAATACCGTATGGGGTAATATTTTTAGAATAGTACTCACCCGGAAACCCAAGCATTGATCCGAACAATTCTCCCCCTTGGCCTAATGTGCTCTTATCTACTGGTCCGGAGAATTTTGTAAAATCCCGAATCGAATGGCATTCCACACAACCGGAAACACTGGTGGCCAGGTATTCTCCGCGAAGGAGTCGTTCAGGAGTGGCTTCAATGGTGAGATTAGGTGCCTCACCAACATCGGGTAAAGCGAATTTAAGGTAGCTCAGTAATCCTGTTATGCCGACTACAACAAGAACAATCAGCACCAGAAAGATTTTAAGAATTGTCTTCATGGGTGGTTTAAGGGTTTGGTTATTCTAAGAAAGTGAAATTCCTCAAGAAAAAAAACCTATCCATCCGAACCGACTTACCTCCACAGAAGAATTTTCGATTAAACAATATGCCAATTAGCCAATCATTGAATAATTGGCTAATTGATCATTGAACATTATTTCACCAGTTTCTTGTACTTAATCCGGTGCGGTTGATCATCGCCCAGTCGCTTCTTTTTATTCTCTTCGTATTCACTAAAGCTCCCCTCAAACCAAAATACCTGGGAGTCTCCTTCAAAGGCGAGAATGTGGGTACATACCCGGTCTAAAAACCAACGGTCGTGAGAGATGATCACAGCACAGCCCGCAAAGTTTTCCAAGCCCTCTTCTAGTGCACGTAGGGTGTTTACGTCAAGATCGTTGGTAGGTTCATCCAACAATAAAAGATTGCCACCCTGTTTCAATGCGATGGCAAGGTGAGCGCGGTTACGCATCCCTCCTGAAAGTTCCTTTACTTTCTTTTGTTGATCGGTGCCACTGAAATTAAACTTACTTACGTAGGCACGTGAGTTCATTTCCTTACCGCCAATCATGATCAGCTCATTTCCACCCGTAATGGCCTGCCAAACAGAATCATCCGGTTTTAGATCATCGTGCTCCTGATCGACATAAGCGATCTGCACCGTTTCTCCAACTGAAAATGTTCCCGCATCGGGTTTTTCTTTTCCGGTGATCATCTTAAAGAGCGTGGTTTTACCGGCACCGTTTGGTCCGATAATTCCAACAATACCGGCAGGTGGCAAACTGAAATTCAAATTTTCATATAACAGTTTGTCGCCATACGCTTTGGCTACGCCATTGGCTTCAATTACTTTATTTCCTAAGCGCGGACCGGGAGGAATATATAATTCTAATTTCTCTTCTTTCTCCCGACCTTCCTGACCTAATAATTTTTCATAGGCGCCTAAGCGGGCTTTTCCTTTTGCGTGTCTTCCTTTTGGATTCATACGTACCCATTCCAATTCCCGCTCAAGAGCCTTCTGCCGCTTCGATTCCGTTTTTTCTTCTTGTGCTAAACGCTTTTGTTTTTGATCAAGCCATGAAGAGTAGTTTCCTTTCCAGGGAATACCTTCTCCACGATCCAGCTCCAGAATCCAACCCGCCACATTATCCAGGAAATAACGATCGTGCGTTACGGCAATAACCGTTCCTTTATACTGCTTCAAGTGTTGCTCAAGCCAATCCACCGATTCGGCATCCAGGTGGTTCGTGGGTTCATCCAGTAACAACACATCAGGTTCTTTCAAGAGCAACCGACACAGGGCAACTCTTCTTTTTTCTCCACCAGATAAATATTCAATTTTAGCATCGGATGGCGGACAACGTAAGGCATCCATTGCACGCTCTAATTTATTGTCAAGTTCCCAGGCATTAACAGCATCCAGCTTCTCCTGTATTTCACCTTGTTTGGCAATGAGTTTATCCATGGCATCGGGATTTTCCATCACGGCCGGATCGCCAAACTTTTCATTAATGGCTTCAAACTCTTTCAGTAAGGCTACTACCTCACTAACACCTTCTTCTACAACTTCTTTAACAGTTTTCGATTTGTCGAGCTGGGGTTCCTGCTCCAACAATCCTACTGTAAAGCTGAGATCGGAAACTACTTCACCTTGAAACTCTTTATCAATACCTGCAATAATGCGTAGAAGGGAAGATTTACCGGAACCATTCAAGCCCAGCACGCCAATTTTGGCACCATAGAAGAAGGAGAGGTAAATGTTCTTAAGAACCTGTTTGCTTGGCGGATAGATCTTGTTGACCCCCGTCATGGAGAAAATTATTTTTTCGTCAGCCATGGATGTTTTATTCGAATAAGGCGCAAATATGGGTTTTTTAGTCGATAGTCCATAGTATAAGGCATTGGTCGCCTTGGTTACTTTTTTACTTTTTTAACAATGGACGGGCACCTATTGACTATGGGTTAATTAATTCTATTTTTGCGGGAAATTATTAAGGAGATATAGATTATGTATTGGACACTGGAACTTGCCTCTTACCTGGAAGACGCGCCCTGGCCGGCTACTAAGGATGAACTTATTGATTACTCCATCCGATCTGGTGCTCCTTTGGAAGTTGTGGAGAACCTTCAGGAATTAGAAGATGATGGGCAACCTTACGAGAGTATTGAAGAGATTTGGCCTGATTATCCTACCAAGGAAGACTTCTTCTTTAATGAAGACGAGTATTAAATTTAGAATAGAGAATTAGGATGAGCCCCGATTGATTGGGGCTTTTTCATTTTTAGGATATTTTCAATTCTCAGATTTCAATCTTGCATTCAAAAGGGCTTCTGCGATTACCAAATCCTCAGGCGTAGTAATTTTAATATTGTCGTAGCTTCCTTCAAATAAAGAAATTGTGTGGCCTGCTCGTTCTGCAACGCTTGCATCATCGGTAAGACTGGGATCATCTTTAATTTTATACGCCTGTTTGATCAACTGAATTTGAAAGGTTTGAGGCGTTTGAATGAGCCTGAAACGTGAACGATCCATGGCCTTGGTGTTGTCCTGATCCGTCATTCGTATGGATTCTTTTAGCCGGACAGCAGCTACTGCCGATTGATGGACTGCCGCCAACCGGAAAGAAGCACCGATAATATCCTCGCTTACTAAAGGGCGCACTCCATCGTGGATAGCGACCAACCCATCGCTTTCAATTTTTTCAAGACCGTTTTTTACGGATTGAAATCTTGTATCGCCCCCTTTTTGGAGAATGAGGGGTCTTGTGAAACTATGTTTCTGACAGAGCACACGCCAGGTTTCTATATCATCTTCCGGTAAAACCAGAATGATCACAATCTTTTCATCATACCGATAGAATGCATTTACGGTATGCATAAGAATGGGCAATCCATTCAATTCCAGAAATTGCTTGGGGAGTTTACTTTTTATTCGGGTGCCTTTCCCACCCGCCACAATAAGTGCATATTCTTGAGAATGCATATTTTTACTAAAATACTGTTTCTATGGTCATTCTTCGATTTTTAGTGCTGTTGTTCAATGTTGCGATTGTTACATTTCTGATTTACAGAATGTTTGGTATTGCCAAACAACCACTACCTAAAACGAAAAAAGCCGTGATTCTCACGGCTGGTATTTTTTTGCTGATTGTTCCCTTCGCTTTCTTCTTTCGGATCATCCCGCTATCAACCGCTTATTTTTTTATTTATCCAGTGGCCGTTTCGCTTTTCGTTTACCTGATACGGGAAGAATAGCAATAAAGTCATCCGTCTCAGGACTCAAGACTAAATTCTCATGACTATATTATGAGCATAGCGTCCCCGTAGGTCAGGAATTTATACTTTTCCTTCTTCGCTATCTTGTACGCTTCCATGGTTAAGTCAAAGCCCCCAAACGCAGCGGTCATCATCAATAAGGTTGACTCGGGGTTGTGGAAGTTGGTGATCATGGCATTGCAAATTTTGAAATCGTAAGGAGGAAAGATAAACTTATCCGTCCAGCCGTCTTTTACTTTCAGCCGATTGCCTGCCGAAACTGCGGACTCCAGTGCCCGCATGGAGGTGGTGCCAATGGCACACACTCTGTTTTTGTTATCTAATGCACGATTAACTTTCTCCACCACTTCAGCACCCACCACAAAGTTCTCAGAGTCCATTTTGTGCTTGGTAAGATCTTCTACATCCACTTGACGGAAAGTTCCTAATCCAATATGCAGCGTAATGAAGCCCATGTCTACGCCCTTAATCTGGAGACGTTTCATGAGTTGCTTGGTAAAGTGTAAACCGGCAGTAGGAGCTGACACAGCGCCCTTATTTTTTGCGTAGATCGTTTGAAATCTTTCTTTGTCCTCCGCTTCAATTTTTCGCTTGATGTATTTGGGTAGCGGTGTTTCACCCAGTGTTTCAATTACTTTATTAAAAGCATCGGCATCTCCATCGAAAAGAAAACGGATAGTCCGTCCGCGGGAGGTAGTGTTATCGATAACCTCGGCTACGAGGTCACCATTGCCAAAATAAAGCTTATTGCCCACACGGATTTTTCGTGCCGGATCAACCAGCACATCCCAAAGGTGCATTTCAGCATTGAGTTCGCGAAGCAGGAATACTTCAATCTTCGCCCCGGTCTTTTCTTTCCTTCCGTAGAGGCGAGCCGGGAACACCATCGTGTCATTACCGACCAATACATCCCCTTCGCCAAAATAGTTGACAATATCTTTGAAAACTTTGTGCTCGATTTTGCCGGTTTCTTTGTGTACCACCATTAGCCGTGATTCATCGCGGTTTTCGGCTGGTCGTAAGGCAATAAGGTTGTTGGGGAGGTCGAACTTAAACTCGGATAGCTTCATATTTTAAAGACAAAGTATGCCCAATGAAATGTAAATTTTTTTAAGGCTGCAAAAATAAGGCAATAATTGGGATTTGGGAAGTTAGCCACAGGATTTTAAAAGGTGTAACAAATAACCCTGCTTTTAAGTCTAAATCCCGTAATTCCATGCACGGAATATCGACTAACCAAATACTTTTGCCAGCGTTTAAGACCAGTAATGCATACACTCAGACAAATTTTTGAAAGCCTCCGGTTTGCAGGGAGGGCACTCAAGTCAAATCTGTTAAGAACCATCCTATCCTTATTGGGTGTAACCATAGGCATTTTTGCCATAATTTCTGTGCTCACCATTGTCGATTCCCTGGAGAAAAATATTAAGGATAGCCTCAATTTTTTGGGAAGCAGTGTTATTTATGTGGAGAAGTGGCCCTTTAATACCGACCCTAATTTTGCCTGGTGGAATTATTTGAGAAGACCTCAGGCTTCCTATAATGAATACCGTTTTTTACAGGCTAATCTTAAACATCAGAGTGCCATTTCCATTTTTGCAGGTAGGGGTAATCAACTTATCAAGCGGAATAGTAGCAGTATTGGTCAGGTTCGATTGGTAGGAGGAAGCGATGGGTATAACAGCATTTTTGAGGTGAATATAGAGAAGGGTCGTTATTTTATACCCGAAGAACTTGAAGGGGGTAGAAGTGTGGCAATCATTGGATATGAAATTGCCAATACCCTATTTCCAAATAATGAAGATCCGATTGGCCAATCCATAAAAATTAAAAACCTTAAGTATACGGTCATTGGTGTGACTAAAAAGGAAGGTCAAAGCTTTATGGGGTTTTCAAGTAGTGACTATGTTACGATAATTCCTTACAATAATTTCAGGAGATTATACCAAACCGGAACAGGTCTTTACAATGAAACACCCTCGCGCATTGGTATTAAAGGCTTTGATTACGATGTGGGGCTCATTGAATTAGAAAATGATATTCGTGGCTTAATGCGAACCAAGCGTGGTCTCAGGCCTACCGATGACGACACATTTGTTATGAACCGACCTGAAGCGCTGGCAAATGCCATTAGTGGTGTGTTTGATGTTATTGGAATGGCCGGCTGGGTGATTGGAGGTTTTTCAATTTTAGTGGGTGGCTTTGGCATTGCTAACATCATGTTTGTTTCCGTGAAAGAGCGGACCAGTATTATCGGGTTGCAAAAATCCCTGGGTGCAAAAAACTATTTTATCCTCTTTCAATTTTTGTTTGAAGCAATTTTCCTCAGTTTGATTGGCGGGCTGGCTGGCCTTTGTTTGGTTTACCTGATCACGTTCATTCCCATGGGTGACTTAGTGGTTACGCTGACTTTAAAGAATATTGTACTCGGCCTGACAGTATCCAGTGTTATTGGATTGGTATCCGGAATTATACCGGCAGCTATGGCCGCACGGATGGATCCGGTGACAGCGATTCGAGCCACATAATTTTTAGGATTGAGTTTATAGTCCTGAGTCTTGAGTATGTTGTTTCTACTCAAGACTCAGGACTCAAGACTCTTGACTAATTACGCTTTCTCCTCTACAGCCTTCTTCGCCTCTAGTTTTTTTCCGTCAAGCACTTTTTTTGCTTCGGGATTTGCTAAAGTCTCCTTGATTTTCTTCTCCAGTTCTTCCATCAACTCCGGATTGTCTTCAATGAGTTGTTTTACAGCATCGCGACCCTGGCCTAACTTATTGCCATTGTACGAGAACCATGAGCCTGATTTTTGAATAACATTCAATTCAACACCCAGGTCGACAATCTCTCCGGACTTGGAAATTCCCCTTCCGTACATGATATCAAATTCTACCACTTTAAATGGAGGAGCTACTTTATTCTTAACCACCTTTACTTTAACACGGTTTCCGGTAATGTCATCCGATGATTCTTTGATCTGCCCAATTCTTCTGATGTCCAGGCGAACGGAGGCATAAAATTTCAGGGCATTACCACCGGTTGTGGTTTCAGGATTGCCGAACATCACACCAATTTTTTCACGCAACTGGTTAATGAAAATACAGGCACATCCTGTTTTGCTGATTGTGCCGGTAAGTTTACGCAAGGCTTGCGACATCAAGCGGGCATGTAAACCCATTTTACTATCGCCCATCTCACCTTCGAGTTCACTTTTTGGAACTAGTGCAGCTACCGAGTCAATCACAATAATATCGATGGCGCCAGAACGAATCAGGTTATCAGCAATTTCCAACGCTTGCTCACCATTGTCGGGCTGAGAGATCAAGAGATTTTCAGTATCAATACCAAGCTTCTCGGCATACGCTTTATCAAAAGCATGTTCGGCATCGATAAAGGCTGCCAGGCCACCTTTCTTTTGAGCTTCTGCAATACAGTGAAGGGTTAATGTTGTTTTTCCAGAAGATTCAGGACCATAGATTTCGGTAACCCGGCCGCGGGGAATACCACCGATACCTAAGGCAATATCCAGTCCGAGTGATCCTGATGAAATAGCCGGAACATCCATCACTTTTTCATCACTTAGTTTCATGACCGTTCCCTTACCGTAGGTCTTCTCCAACTTATCGAGGGTAAGTTGAAGGGCTTTCATTTTTTCTTTTGCGTCACTCATGGCTGTATCGTATTGTGGTTAATTCTATTGTAAATCAATGGGTCAAAGTAAGGCATCGTTTACCAAATTAAAAAGCCACAAAAGAATCCGTGACACAGGTTGTCACAATCGTTGTGAGGCATGGGGTTAAGGACTATATTGCTCATAAATCATGTTTTTGGAGGTGAATTATAAGATTGATGCAGCGAAGAGCGGGTAAGTTTTTAAAAAGGGCCTTACTAATCCTGGGGGGTGCCCTTGTGGTACTGGTTTTTGTGTACTGGGATCTGGTTGTCTATGGAGCACGACAAGGTAAAGGCCAATTCAATATTATTTGGAATGCCAGGCCTGTAAAGGACGTACTGTCGGATCCTGCGTTCCCGGATTCACTCAAATCCAAACTTCAACTCATCGAGCGGGTGAGAATGTATGCCATTGATTCACTGGGTTTGAAGGATACCGAAAATTATAAAACACTATACGATCAAAAAGGGGAGGAGATCATGTGGGTAGTCACGGCCTGTGAGCCATTTCGGTTTAAACCGAAGGAATGGAAGTTTCCGGTGTTGGGTGCGGTGCCGTATAAGGGTTTCTTCAATAAAGAGAAGGCTATCGCTTTACGCGATGAACTGGAAAAGGAAGGGTGGGATACCAGTATTCGAAATCCCGGAGGATGGTCAACCTTGGGTTGGTTTACTGACCCCATCCTGAGCAATATGCTGGAGCGCAGCGAAGGAGATTTAGCCAACCTTATTATTCACGAAATGGTTCATGCCACCATCTTTGTCAGGGATAGCATCGACTTTAATGAAAACCTGGCTACGTTTATCGGTGACCGTGGCGCTGAAAAATTTTTATTGTCTGAATATGGAAAGGAATCCAGCGAGTACACTAACTACATTCATGAAGATTATGACTTCACGCGGTACAATGAACATATGCTACGAGGCGCTGGGATGCTGGATAGCCTCTATCAATCCATGAAGGATGATGATCCCCTGGATCAAAAGAAAAAGTTAAAGACGGAGGCAATTCGAAAAATTGTTCAATCGCTGGATACACTCACTCTGCTGGTACATCATCACCCATCGGAACGATTTAAGCAACGTCTTCCGAACAACACCTATTTCATGAACACAAAACGATACCAATCCAAACAAGATAATTTTTGGGAGGAACTGAATCAGGAGTTTGGTGGGAATCTCCGGAACTATATTGCTCACCTGAGCAAAAAACATCCCTTTCTGTAAACCACGTTTCGATTAAGGAATTGTTAAGAATAGATGAAGGGTTTCTAAACCCCTATTTTCTGTCTACTTTTGAAGTCAAAACTGAAAAGCTATGGGAAACAAGCCGGTTCACAAAGTGCTTGTCGTGGATGATGAAGAACCAATTCAGGAGCTTCTCAAATATAACCTCGAGAAAAGTGGGTATGAAGTGAAAACCTCGGGTGACGGGGCCAAGGCGGTAGACATTGCTAAAAAGTTTCATCCTGACCTTGTGTTGCTTGATATCATGATGCCTAAAATGGATGGTGTGGAAACCTGTCGGTTATTACGCGAAATCCCCGAGCTTCAAAAAACCTTTATTGTTTTTCTCACCGCCCGATCGGAGGAATATTCCGAAGTAGCAGCATTTGATGTGGGTGCCGATGACTACATCAACAAACCGATTAAGCCCCGGGCTCTCATGAGCAGAATCAGCGCACTGTTCAGAAGAGATTTTAAGAAAACCAGTCCTTCCAGCACGATTACTATGGGAGACCTGACCATCGATCGTACGAGTTACACCATAAAAATTAAAGACCGGGAGATTAATCTGCCCAAAAAGGAATTCGAGCTACTCTATTTTCTGGCACAAAACCCTAACAAGGTTTTTAGTCGTGAAGACCTGTTACAGAATATTTGGGGTTCAGATGTGTATGTATTAGCCCGCACGGTAGATGTGCACATTCGCAAAGTGAGAGAAAAGATCGGAGAAGATTACATCACTACCGTAAAGGGTGTGGGGTATAAGTTCAGTTTAAACTGATTTGTTAATTTGGTAATTTGCAATTCGTTGATGAAGGCAGAAATGACAACATTAACGAATTTTCAAATTTTCAAATCATCGAATTGATATGATGTATAGCTCCAGGGTATTAGCGCTTCTTCTTGCCCTGTGCATCTCACTCATCACAACCCTCTTTCTTACGTTATTTGAAAGTGTTGGAACCAACGCACTAGTCGTCACCTTCTTCATCAGCTTTTCTGTTTCTTATATTCTTGCTTTCATTATTCTGGAGTTTTTGATCTTTCGGGAAATCAATAAGATTTACAGACTCATCGAGAAACTCAAGAAGAAAGAACTTTCCGGATTAGGCAAACAGAAATCCGGTGTGCTGAATCCATTGGAAAAAATTAATGAAGAGATTTTTTCGTTTGCGCAGCTCAAACAAAAGGAAATTGATGAACTTAAAAAACTGGAAGCTTTCCGTAAAGAATTTATTGCCGACATCTCACACGAGTTGAAGACACCCATTTTCGCTGCGCAGGGTTTTGTGCACACTTTGTTGGATGGTGCAGTAAATGATAAGGCGGTGCGAGGGAAATTTCTAAAAAAGGCAGCGAAGAGTTTAGACGGGCTGGATGCGCTGGTTCAGGATTTGCTCACCTTATCACATATTGAAACCGGACAAATTAAAATGCATTTTGAGAGCCTTGATATGCATAAACTGGCAGATGAGGTTATTGAACAACTGGAAGATAAGGCGGAGAAGCGAAACGTTAAACTCAAGATTGATTCCGCTCACCAAAAGGTATTGGTGTTTGCCGACTGGCAGCGCATCTTTCAGGTGATGACGAACCTGGTGTCGAATGCCATCAAACATTCTTATGAAGGCGGTGAGGTTGAAATTAGTTTTGATGTCAGTAAAAAAAATGTGACGGTGCATGTGAAAGATCATGGCGAAGGGATTCCTCCCGAGCATTTGGCCAGAATTTTCGAACGATTTTATAGGGTCGACAAAAGCCGCAGTCGTGAGAAAGGCGGTACGGGTCTCGGTCTCGCTATTGTCAAGCACATTCTGGAAAATCATGGTACGAAAGCCGAAGTAGAGAGTATTCCAAATAAAGGTTCTGACTTCAGTTTTAAATTACCCCGCGCGAAATCAGATGTTGAGTCAGGCAATGGTTAGCTTACAGAAATATTGTAAAAACTAATTATGAACCGTGTCCTGTTTCCTCACATTTACTGGTGGGTGCTACTGGTAATACCCTTTACATTTTTTGGTTTTTATCCCACCTATTTTTCTACGCTATTTAGCAGTATGCCATCTGTTATTCATGCGCATGCAATTTTTATGATGGTGTGGCTAATCTTGGTTATTGTGCAGCCACTTCTGATTAAGCAGAAGAAAATGGTACTTCATAAACAGATCGGAAAGATTAGTTATGTGATTATGCCCATTGTTTTTGTAACAGCTTTCCTGATGATTCAGCATTCCTACAGCGCTTTTATAGTCAAAGAAACCGACAACGTGATGAGTGGTATTTCAAATCTGAGTGCGGATGAAATTAAAGTCAATGCAGCGGCCAATGCTATGATAGGTTTAGTTTATTTTTTTTGGCTGATTGTCTTTTATTCGCTCGCAATTATAAATAGAAAGAAAATGGTGGTTCATGCTACCTACATGTTTGCAGCGTTCCTTACTCTATTGGGCCCAACTGTGGATCGTATTCTATACAGCGTCTATCAGTATGCTGGTTGGGGTTTTAACCTGTTTGCTGAGATTGCGGTTTTTACTTTTATTGATCTCCTGCTTATAGCCTTGCTGTTGTATCAAAGGAAAAACGGAAACTCAGGAAAAGTAGTTTTCTTTGCATTAACCATTTACCTCACAGGGCAGTTGGGTTATTTTCTTCTTCCTAAAACAGCTGGCTGGAGATTGTTTGTTGAGTTGATTCTATAAAATCAAAAGCCTTGATCTTGGTCAATTACCCTAACAAACATATTGGTTACTTTTGCACGCTTAATTATTTGTATCCTTGAACGCGGCCCATAAAATCAAGATTGTAGACATCATCCTATGGGAAGACAAAGACTATTTTGTGCTGAACAAGCCTCCATTTGTCTCCACCCTTCAAGATCGCAATGACCCCATTCACTTGTTAGCGTTGGCCAAAAGCTACTCGGCTGATGCGCAGGCCTGTCACCGTCTCGATAAAGACACCTCGGGTGCCATCGCCTTTGCCAAAAATCCGGAAGCGTATCGTCACCTGAGTATGCAGTTTGAGCACCGGGAAGTTTCCAAAATTTACCATGCCGTAGTGGATGGCATTCAGAATTTTAAAGATGAGTTGGTAGATGCGCCTATTGTAAAGATGGATGATGGTATTGCCAAAATCAGCAAGCGTGAGGGGAAGCCTGCCCAGACCTACTTTACTTCCCTCATATCCTATCGGTTTCATACCCTGGTAGAGTGTCGACCGATTACTGGAAGGATGCACCAAATCAGGGTTCACCTGGCATTTTTAAAAGCTCCCATCACCGGTGACGAGCAATATGGAGGTAAACCATTTTTTCTTTCCAGTGTAAAAAGAGGGTTTAACCTAAAGAAGGCCACGGAAGAACAGCCTTTAATCAATAGAATGGCACTTCATGCTTATGCGCTGGAATTCACGAATTTAACAGGTGAGAAAGTAAGGGTTGAGGCTCCCTATCCCAAGGACATGCAGGCCCTTATCCGCCAATTAGAGCTGAATACCTAGGCTCAAAAAGTGCATACTGCTTTGGATTTATAGGTTTATACGATTACCTTTGTGTCCCTTTTTGAGGGAAGTGTGGATTTTGTTGATTTTAATTGAAAAAACGTGGATCATTTAAGTTATAGAACCGCTCACGCCAACAAGGCTACGGTTGAGAAAAACTGGGTTATTGTAGATGCAAAAGACCAGGTATTAGGCCGTGTTGCCAGTGAGGTTGCCAAGATTATTCGTGGCAAGCACAAGACCAGCTACACCCCTAATGTAGATTGTGGCGATCATGTAATCGTGATCAATGCCGAGAAGATCAAAATGACCGGCAAAAAGTGGACAGACCGTGTTCTCTTTACGCACTCCGGTTATCCGGGCGGTCAGCGTGAGCACACGCCTTTAAAAATCAGAGAGAAGCACCCTGAAAGACTGGTGGAGCATGCTGTGAAGGGTATGTTGCCTAAAAACAGACTGGGTAGTGAGTTGTTCAGAAGCCTGCACGTATATGTGGGTACCGAACATCCTCATGTTGCTCAACAACCTAAGGAACTAAAGTTTAAACTATAATCAATTAATGGAAATTATCAACGCAACGGGTAGAAGGAAAACTTCAGTAGCCAGAGTTTACGTAACTCCGGGGAAAGGTGACATTCAAGTAAACGCCCGTGATCTCAAGGAATACTTCCTATCTGAGATTCACCAGACACTGGTTAAGCAGCCCCTCGTGGCGCTTAAAGCCGAGACGCAGTACGATGTTACAGTTAACGTTGAAGGAGGCGGAATCAAAGGCCAGGCCGAAGCAGTTCGGTTAGGTATTGCCCGCGCTCTTGTGCAATTCAATGCCGAGAACAAACCTGTGTTGAGAAAAGAGGGTTTTGTAACCCGCGACTCACGCATGGTGGAACGTAAGAAGCCCGGAAGAAGAAAGGCAAGAAGGAAATTCCAATTCAGCAAGCGTTAATCCAAACATCAACATGGCTAAAAAATTAACATATCAGGATTTGTTGGAAGCAGGTGTACACTTTGGTCACCTTACCCGCAAATGGAACCCGAAGATGGCCGAGTACATCTTCATGGAAAATAACGGTATTCACCTTATCGACCTCAATAAAACATTAACCTGTTTAGAGGAGGCATCTTTTGCACTGAAGAACATTGTGCGTTCGGGTCGTAAGATCATGTTCGTGGCCACCAAGAAGCAGGCAAAAGATATCGTATCCGATGAGGCGAAAAGACTGAATATGCCTTATGTGACGGAGCGTTGGTTAGGCGGTATGCTTACCAACTTTGCTACAATCCGTAAGTCGTTGAAAAAACTTTCGCAAATCGACAAAATGACGAAAGACGAAGCCTACACTAACCTCGCAAAGAAAGAGAGATTGATGTTGGCCCGTGAGAAAGCTAAGCTGGAGAAGCAGTTGGGTGGTATAGTTGACCTGAATCGTCTTCCGGCAGCATTGTTTGTGATCGATGTAAAACGCGAGCACATTGCCGTAGCTGAAGCACAGAAGTTGAACATTCCCGTTTTTGCTATGGTGGATACCAACTCTGATCCTTCCGTAACAGATTTCCCTATTCCGGCAAACGATGATGCCTTCAAGTCAATTTCATTAATCACCAAACATATTGGGGAAGTAATCGAAGAGGCATTGGCAGAACGTAAGAAGGACAAGGAAGAAGCTACGTTGAAGAAGGACGAGGAAGAAAAGAAGAAAGTAGACGAGGCTGTAGCTTAAAGTGGATTAGTCAATTGGCCGATTAGCCAATTATCGAAATAGTAAAGATAAGAGCATCGGTTAATGACCGATGTTTTTATTTAATACCTACACCATGTAGGAGAGTGCAAATCTAAAATCGTAAATATAAAATCTTAAATAAACGAGACATGTCAGTAATTACAGCAGCAGATGTTAACAAGTTAAGGCAGATGACCGGTGCCGGTATGATGGACTGTAAGAAAGCCCTTACCGAGGCAGAAGGTGATTTTGAAAAAGCCATTGAGATATTGAGAAAAAAAGGACAGAAGGTTTCTGCTTCCCGTTCGGATCGTGATGCAAAAGAAGGTTCTGTGTTTGTAAAAACAAGTGACGATAAAAAGGAAGCCATATTAATCGCCCTGAACTGCGAAACCGATTTCGTAGGGAAGAATGAGGAGTTTCAAAACCTGGGTAAGTTGATTGTTGAAACGGCCTTCGCGAACAAGCCTGCGGATAAGGAAGCTTTGTTGGCATTGAAAGCCGGTGATCTTACTCTGAATGATAAGATTGTGGAGTTGATCGGAAAGATCGGAGAGAAGATTGAAGTGAGCGAGTATGTTCATATGAAAGGCGAAGCGGTGGTGTCGTACATCCACGCAGGTGCTAAGTTAGGGGTGCTGGTTTCATTGAAAGGCGTGAATGGCAAAGATGTAACCGATGCCGGTAAGGATGTGGGTATGCAGATCGCTGCCATGAATCCGGTAGCCGTGGATGAAACTTCTGTAGACAAGACGGTGATTGCAAAAGAACTTGAAATTGCAAAAGCTCAAATCTTAGCGGAAGGCAAGCCTGAAAACATGGTAGAGAAAATTGCACAAGGTAAATTGAACAAGTTCTTTAAAGAAAGCACCTTGTTACCACAGGCTTTTGTAAAGGACAACTCAAAAACTGTTGCTCAATACCTGGATAGTGTTTCCAAAGGATTGACAGTGGCTGAGTTCAAGAGAGTATCTATAGGATAATTTCAAATTGAATACATAATTGAAAAGGAGCTGAGAGGCTCCTTTTTTGTTAGATAAAATCCAGTAGCTGAAATTTTCCCTTTATAATTTGAGGATCGTTTACGCTCAGCCATTTGTTCAACACCGTGGCATACACACTCCTGAAATCAACTTGGTGGATTAAATCACCTTCATCCAATTTTGTAAGATCGGGTGTTTCGTTGATGAACCCTTTTTGCTTCAGGTTTTTACCCATGATAAATAAATTATTGGCTGTACCGTGATCGGTACCCGCACTGCCATTTTGGGCTACACGTCTTCCGAATTCCGAGAAACTCATCACTAGCACATCCTGGAAGCGGTTATTTTTCTCCAGATCGGTGATAAACGCATGAACCGATTCAGCGTAGATACTGAGCAACCGTTCGTGAACGGGTTGTTGTCGTACGTGTGTATCAAAACCGGAGAGAGAAACGTAATAGACTTTTGTATCTATACCTGAGTTGATCAACTCAGCAACTGTCTTCAGTTGTCCGGCAAATTCGTGGTTAGGGTAGGTTGCACCCGACTGAGATATTTTTGCCTTGTCGTAGATATAGTCTGCCGAGGAGGTGGTCTCCGCCAGTGTCTTGTAGAGGTAATGCAAGGTAGGTTCATCAAAGTCCCCCGGAAGATTGTTTTTCGTGACATACTGAAAAAACTCGTTGTGTAAAATCTGGTGAAGCCGTTTGGGGTTCTTCATCGCTAACCCTTTAATGGATTCTCCTTTTAAAGCCAGGCTGAGTGTATCATCTATTTCAATTGCACGGTGTGCTACCTGACAATCCCTGCAACTCGAATCGAGATAACGGCCAATCCAACCAGTGTTCAGGTATTCGTTGGAATCACTTGCCGTGTGCCAAATATCCATGGAACGGAAGTGCGAACGATCGGGATTGGGGTATCCCACATTATTAATGATAGAAAGGTAGCCTTGATCATAAAGTTCATTCAACTTGACCAGAGAAGGGTGGAACCCCAGGGAATCACTGGCCTGCAAAACTCTTTCTTTCGGTATGGCGAGTTGCGGTCGGTTGCTGTAGTATAAATCATTCCGATACGGTATAACGGTGTTCAGTCCATCGTTACCTCCTGAAAGTTGGATAACGACCAGAATTTTTCCAGAATCTAAAACGCTACCGGGGTGCATTTCAAACGCCTTTAAAAAATTTGGTAATAGCATCGTACCGGCCGTGGCCAGTGCTGATTTTTTGATAAAGGACCTGCGTGAAGTCATAATTAACTCAATTGATATTCCGGTAACGACATATATCCAATAAACACTTTCTTCAGAAACTCAGGATCGTCCTGACTGCTTCCTGCAAACACTGAAATCATTTTTCGGTTGGCGTCAGTGGTAGGAACAGCCAATAGATAATCTTCCACTGCAGCCATAGTGTCGGAGGCGGAATTCTTTAGGAACACTTTGCTGAGTGTATTCCAGTCGGACGAAAAAGAAATTTTTCCTGCTTTGGCTATCGTATTCGTCACATCATTGGCATCACCATCATCCTTTGCCATGAATTGATTTTCAGTATTGCGTAACAGCAAGGATGGAAGAGACATCCGGAAGGTGAGACTGGAACTGTCAATCCATTCCTTTCCTGTTGGCCATCCTCCTACATTGGGTGGCTGCAACAGAATTTGCCCCAGTGCTTTTTGAAGGAAGATCACATTCAATGGATTCTGGAAGTTGCCCCCGGTGTGTACCTGTATTCCCGCAATTAATTCAACGGGTGATTTGATGCGGTTGCCTTTGAAGCCGTTTTCGTAAAACCAGTCACTGGAATAGATGGTCGTGACCAGTTGTAAGATATCATAGTCAGATTTATAGAACTGCTCGCTTAGTTCCTGGAGTGTTGCGTTTGGTATTTCTGCCCCTACAAAAAATTGACAGATTTTTTTGGTAATAAAGACTGCGGTTTGTTTGTCTTCCAGGATCATTGTAATAATGTCCTCTCCTGAGAAATTTCCCGTTTTGCCCCGGAATGTTTTTGATTCAAAGTCGTGCTGGCGTTGACGAAATAAAAACTCACCGGTTACGGGGTTGAATGCCCACCCTGTAAAGGCACGTGCCGCATTTTTAATATCCTCTTCCGTATACTTTCCGCGCCCCAGGGTAAACAGTTCCATCACTTCGCGCGCAAAGTTTTCATTAGGACTGTCTTTTTTGTTTTGTTGATTGTTTAGGAATTGAAGCATGCCCGGATCTTTGGATATCGCCATGAGCAAGTCGCCAAACTTTCCAAACGCGTATGTTCGAATGGTATTTATTTGTTCTTGTGCCAGAAAGGCGTTGCGGGTTCGACAAGCAAAATGGTCGTGCCAAAAGAAGGTCATCTTTTCGCGGAGCACGGCACTGGGGTCAATCAACTGATTAAACCACGCTGTATTTAAGATGAGCTGATCTTCTTTATTTTTCTTAAACGCTTCTTTTATTTCAGCCTCACTAGGACGCATGCTTTCATAGTCGCGTTCAAGTTTTTCGATTATATGGATGGGTTTGTTGGCGCTACCATGCTTTAAAATGGTTGATACAGAATTTGTGGTGGATTGCGCATTTAACCCCGGGTTGCCAAATGCTGCCCGGTTATTGAAATGTTTGAGTTGGGAAGGTGAAAGCATGTGGCTTAGACAAGAGCATGGGCGATTAGTTTAATCGGCAGGATTTAATAGATCCTAAAATATTTTAGTTTTACTGTAACCTAAATCCGGTATTTTCCGTGATCTTTGGTTCAGAGCCTTAAACGCTCCTTTTCATTAACGCCTATGAAGCTGGTCATCTAACATTCAACACAATTCCCTTTTTTGACAGGGACTGTCGTTGAATTTCCTTTGCTTACGCAGCAAATTTCATGGAGACAATTCTCCATTCTTCATTTAACATTTTTAATTTTAAATCATAGGTATGTCTTTTTTTACAAAAGCAGGTTCACTTTTTCGTTTATTCAAACAAGCCCTCAAAGGCGAGGAGCAAAGCTATACTTCAGGCAGTATTGACAGGGCCATCTTTATGCTGTCCATTCCGATGATCCTCGAGATGTCGATGGAATCATTGTTTGCTGTAGTAGATGCCTTTTATGTCAGCCGCTTAGGCGTGGATGCATTGGCGACTGTAAGTCTTACCGAATCCGTACTCACCATCGTGTATTCTATTGCGATTGGGTTAAGCATGGGTGCTACCGCCATGGTGGCACGCAGGGTGGGTGAGCAGGATATTCCGGGGGCTGCCAAAGCAGGGGTGCAGGCAATTTACCTGGTCATAGGATTATCCATTTTGATCAGTATAGTAGGTCTCTTCTTCTCCGAAAGAATTCTTGGATTGATGGGCGCTTCGGAATCGGTCATAACTTCCGGAGTTGGGTATACCCGCTGGATGTTAGGCGGAAACATTACTGTGATGCTCATTTTTTTGATTAATGCCATCTTTCGCGGAGCAGGCGATGCCTCCCTGGCGATGCGTGTGTTAATATTATCCAATGCCTTGAACATCATTCTTGATCCGATTTTCATTTTTGGATTCGGACCCATTCCTGCATTTGGTGTAGAAGGTGCAGCCATTGCCACGAATATCGGACGAGGCACCGGTGTGTTATACCAAATCTTTCACCTGGTCAAGGGGAAAGGATTGATTAAAATCCACAAGGACAATTTTGCACTCGACTTAGGGTTGATCTGGAGATTGATCAAGGTATCGGTTGGTGGAACCTTGCAGTTTATCATTGCGTCTGCTAGCTGGATTTTCCTCGTTCGCATCGTGTCGCATTTCGGAAGCGCAGCGTTGGCTGGCTACACCATTGCTATCCGTGTTATTGTCTTCGCTATTCTTCCAGCCTGGGGTATGGCAAATGCATCGGCAACGTTGGTGGGACAAAATCTTGGTGCAGGTCAACCTGAACGTGCAGAAAAGTCAGTATGGCGCACAGGATTTTTTAATATGCTTTTCCTGGCATTCATCACCGTGTTGTTCTTAACCCTGGCGGGATCCATTGTTCGGCTATTTACAACGGAACCTATTGTGGTAGGATATGCGGTACAGTGTCTTCAAATTGTTTCCGTGGGATATATATTTTATGCCTATGGAATGGTAGTGGCGCAATCGTTTAATGGAGCGGGCGATACAAAAACTCCGACCATTTTAAACTTCTTTGCCTTCTGGACATTCCAGATTCCATTGGCGTATGTGTTAGCCATTGGGTTGGATTTCGGAACACCCGGAGTGTACTGGGCTATTGTTATTGCTGAATCAGTCCTGGCGGTAGTGAGCATTATTATTTTCCGGCAAGGGAAATGGAAGACGATCAAAATTTAGTGGTTAGTACCTAGTCTAGAGTCCCGAGTTTTTAGATTCTTTTCTAATAACTCAGGACTAGAGACTCAATACTCAGGACTATTTCTGCTCTTCTTGTCGTTTCTTGAAAGCAGCCTTTACCGCACGGTTAAGTTCTTCACCGGCTTTTTTCAAGCTGTCTTCTACTTCTTTCCAGCGCTCTTTGTTTTTGGCTTCTTTTTGAAGTTTTTCCGCTGATTCTTTGAGTTCTTCATAGCGGCCCTCAAATTCTTTATTCAGTCGTTCACCAGCCTCATTGAGTTCAACCATAAACTGATCTACCTTCTTTCCGAAGTTTTTAAAGAGTTTTTCTGCTTTTCCGGGGTCTTCCTGCTTTTCCATATACGTTCAATCAAAAGTTGTCTTAAATTAAATGCCAGAAGTGAACTAACCAATTTTTTCTCATGAATACAGATCAGGACCACCTGGATTATATCACCAACTTGCTGAAAAGCAAATCTGCTGCAAAACAAACTACCTACAAGCATTTGTTGGCAGCCTTCTCCATTTTGTCAAAAGAATCCCAACGGATTATTTCTGAGTTAAAGAAGAGAGCAACCCCTACAGATAAAGATATTACCATCGAGTTCACCCCTTTGAATGAACATGAGTTTCATGTAAAGCTTGCAGGTGACCTTCTTATCTTCGTGTTACACACCAACATTGTTACGTTTGCCGATGATCATGCCATGATGAATGACCCCTACATGAAGGCGCAGGAGGTGAATCGGTACTTCGGTCAGATCATGATTTACAACTTCATGTCTGATTCCCTGAAGTTTAACCGGGTAAATGATCCGGGCTATTTGTTGGCCAGGCTCATGATCAACCACGACAACCGTTTCTTCATTGAAGGTGAAGGACAGTTGGCAACACTTTTTAATAAAATCTCCGACCAACCTTTAACTTCGGAAACACTTAATGCGCTGGTGAAACTCTCACTGGCCATTGCCATTGAAAATGATTTGATGGCCATGCCCTATCCGGAAGTGAAATTTATCACCCTATACCAAAAGCTTGAGCATACTCCCGATTTGGGCGGTGGCCAAAAAATCGGATTCCGGATGAGTTACGAGGATAGAACGAAATGATCGTGTTTATTCCGGAATTTGGTTTTCATTTTAGGTAATGCCGTTTAAATTGCTGGTCTAAATAAATTGCATTGAAGAAGATCACTGTATTATTAATGATTGTGTGCTTGATCGCGTGGAGCAGTTGTGCATCTAATAACAAGCATAAGAAACTGAAGCCGGGTAAACCTATCCCTTGTCCGTTAAAAGACTGTTAAATGAGGCTGAGCAAGATTATCATTGCGATTGATGGGTATTCTGCGTGTGGAAAAAGCACCACTGCCAAGGAAGTGGCAAGAATTCTTGGTTATAAATACATCGATTCAGGTGCAATGTATCGAGCGGTAACGTTGTATTTCCTGGAGCATCATGTTTCACTTACCAACCCGAAAGAAATTGCCAAGGCCCTTCAACAGATTTCAGTAAGCTTTAAGGTTAACTCCAAAGGGATTACAGAGACCTATCTCAATTCCCTAAGTGTAGAGAAAGACATTCGTAGAATGAAAGTATCGGAAAATGTGAGCCAGGTTAGCGCGATAAAGGAAGTTCGGGTGGCGATGGTCGAGCAACAACGAAGGCTGGGGAAAGAAAAGGGAATTGTCATGGATGGGCGGGATATTGGCACGGTAGTTTTTCCGAAGGCAGAGTTAAAGTTTTTTATGACTGCCGATATTTTGGTAAGGGCTTTCCGCAGACAAAAGGAATTATTATTACTCGATCGGCTGGTGGATCTGGATGAAGTCATAGAAAATATTCAAAAAAGAGATCAGATTGACACCACCCGAAAAGAGAGCCCGTTAGTAAAAGCACCCGATGCAATTGTCATCGACACTACCCATATTACCATTGATGAACAGGTGGATGAGGTGATACGTTTAGCCATTGGAAAAGCCCTTAAAGTTTCATAAAAAAGGCTTTTTTAGCTGTTATTAATTACTAATTTTGCCACCACCTAACTAACTATATCTCCCGTAGGCATGGGCAAATTCATCCGGTTAAAGAAAGGCTTTGACATCAATCTAGCAGGTAAAGCCGCTCCCACTATAGCATCCATTGATCAACCCGAAACATTCGCAATAAAACCCACTGACTTTCACGGTATTTACATGCCTAAAGTGGTAGTAAAAGAGGGAGACTCGGTAAAAGCAGGGTCCGTACTTTTCCACGATAAGAAGCATGAGGAAATTGTGTTCACGGCTCCGGTAAGTGGTGAAATCGTGGAGATAAAAAGAGGTGAAAAACGTAAGTTGTTGGAAGTGAAGATACTGGCCGACAAAACGATTGAGCACCTATCCTTTACAAAATATTCAGTATCTGATATTGTTAGCCTGTCGCGCGAAAAGGCACAGGCACAAATGCTGCAAAGTGGAGTATGGAGTAATATTATTCAACGCCCTTTTGGAATTGTTGCCGATCCGAAGGAAACACCAAAGGCAATTTTCATCTCTGCATTTGACTCCAGTCCGCTGGCACCCGATTATAATGTATTGTTTAAAGGACAGGAGCAGTATTTTCAGGTGGGTATAGATATTCTTAAGAAGTTCACCACCGGACCTGTTCATGTTAATGTTCATTCCGAGCGTGAAATTTCGCCCGTATTCTCACAAGTAAAGGGTGCCGAGTTAAACAAATTCTCCGGCCCGCATCCGTCAGGTTGCGTGGGGGTTCAAATCCATCACATTGATCCGATTCATAAAGGGGTTGTCATGTGGACGATTAATCCGTTTGGGGTTATTCAAATTGGCAAGCTATTCCTGAATGGCGTATACGATGCTTCCAAGATAATTGCCGTTGTGGGCTCTGAAGTGAGCACCCCTCAGTATTACAAGACCTACACCGGTGCTTCTATTAAAAAATTTATTGACGGCAAATTGAAGCAAGACAATGTGCGTGTGATTTCAGGTAACGTGCTTACCGGAACAAAAATTGAGCGCGATGGGTACATCGGTTACTTCGACCATTTGGTGAGCGTGATTCGAGAAGGAAATGATTACGAGTTTTTAGGATGGATAATGCCTTCAGGTAAAAAATTGAGCTTCTCTCGTGCATTTGGACTGTTCTCATTCCTTGCTCCCAGCAAGGAGTATGCATTGAATACAAATGTGCACGGTGAGCCACGCGCATTTGTTCAGACCGGAGAATTTGAAAAAGTTACTCCGATGGATATTTTGCCAACGTATTTAATAAAATCCATCATTGCAGAAGACTTTGACGAAATGGAGGCGTTAGGAATTTATGAAGTGATCGAAGAAGATGTGGCGCTATGTGAGTTTGTCGATGTCTCCAAACATAATGTACAGGAAATCATTCGTGAAGGAATTGAACTAATACAGCAAAGTTAATACTATGAAGTTTTTGAGGAATCAGCTTGATCATGTAAAGCATAACTTTGAAAAAGGAGGGAAGTGGGAGAAGTTCTTTTTCGCCTACGAAGCATTTGATACTTTTTTATTTACACCCAACACCACAGCAGGCACCAAAGGAGTTCAGGTGCGCGATGCTGTCGATCTCAAAAGGTTAATGATGACGGTGATCATTGCCATGGTTCCTTGTCTTTTATTTGGTATTTATAATGTTGGTCACCAGCATTTCTTAGCCCTTGGCCAGCAAGCCGCATGGGATGCAAAAGTGTGGGTAGGATTGGTTCAGGTTGTACCCATTATTATTGTGTCATACGCTACAGGGTTAGGTGTTGAATTTATTTTCGCCACCATCCGCAGGCACCCGGTGAACGAAGGCTTCCTGGTGACCGGGATGTTGATTCCTTTAGTAATGCCTCCTGATATTCCGTTATGGCAAGTGGCAGTTGCTACAATCTTTGCCGTGATTATTGGTAAAGAAGCCTTTGGCGGCACCGGTATGAATGTATTGAATGTGGCCCTTACCGCCCGTGCTTTCTTATACTTTGCTTACCCTTTGCAGATTTCAGGTGAAGTTTGGACGTACATTCCTGAAGGAGCAGGTGTTGTTTCAGGATATTCCGGAGCCACCCCTTTGGCCATTGCTGCGCAGGCAGGAACAACTCAGGGAGCAGATGCTGTAGCCGCGTTGAATTCATTTGGAACCGGCTGGGCCGATAATCTCTATAGTTTTTCCAATATGTTTTTCGGTTTTATACCGGGAAGTCTCGGTGAAACCTCAACCCTCATGTGTTTGATTGGTGCGGTGATTTTAATTGCCACGGGTGTAGGAAGCTGGAAAATTATTGTGAGTGTTTTTGCAGGAGCATACGCTATGGGCTTATTCATGAATTTAGTTGGTGGTAATGCCTTTGTGATGCTTCCGGCTCATTATCATTTAGTAATGGGCGGATTGGCATTTGGTGCTGTGTTCATGGCTACCGATCCGGTAACGGCTGCACAAACCGAACGCGGTAAATGGATTTATGGATTTTTAATCGGGTTGTTTACCGTACTAATCCGGGTATTCAATCCCGCTTATCCGGAAGGGATCATGCTGGCCATTCTGTTAATGAATGTGTTCGCGCCCCTTATTGATTATTTTGTAGTAAGTGCAAACAAAAAACGCAGATTACAACGTGCGACAGTCTAATATTTACATCATTATCTATGCGGCTATCCTCACCATTGTGTGCGGAGGCTTGCTGGCATTCGCCTCGCAAACTTTAAAGCCGCGGCAAGACGCTAACATTGAAATGGAGCGTAAGCAGAATATTCTGGCTACCGTAATGGAGTTGAAGAAGGGCGACAATATTGAACAAATTTATGCTGCTCGTGTAAAGGAAATGGTCATTGATTATGCCGGCAATGTAAAAGAAGGAGTAGCAGCCTCGAAAATTGATATTGCAAAGGAGTATAAAAAGAAACCGGAAGAAAGACTTTTGCCGGTGTATGAATTCCGGAATGAAGCCGATCCGACTAAGGTGGATAATGCGGTGCTTCCCGTGTATGGATTTGGATTATGGAATGACATCTGGGGATTTGTAGCATTGAAATCTGATTTGAATACCATTCAGGGGGTGAAGTTTCAGCATAAAGGTGAAACTCCTGGTTTAGGTGCCAGAATTGAAAGTGAGGAAGTTCAAAGCAGGTTTAAAGGAAAATCGATATTTGATGCTGAAGTACTAGCCTCCATTCATATGCAAAAGGGTGAGGGTATTGATTATTCCAGCGATCCGCATAAAGTGGATGGCATGTCTGGAGCAACGTTAACCGGAAAAGGAGTAAACAACATGCTTTTGGATTACTTCACCTGTTATCAAAATTATCTTAAAAAGAACCGCCAAAATTTATCCAGTAGCTTATGAGCACGGAAGTAGCTGATGTGGTTGAAAAGAAAGCTGAGCCTCTTTTTTCAAAGAAGAATAAGAAGTTAATCACCAACCCATTGGATATTGATAATCCAATTACGGTACAGGTATTGGGCATATGTTCTGCGCTGGCGGTGACAACCCAGATGAAGCCTGCATTGGTGATGGCGATTGCGTTAACGGTAGTGACGGCAAGTTCAAACGTGCTCATCTCCCTTATGCGCAATTCAATCCCTAGTCGAATACGCATTATTGTGCAATTAGCTGTAGTGTCACTATGGGTAATTTTAGTAGACCAGATTCTCAAAGCTTACGTGTACGATGTTTGGAAACAACTTTCAGTATTCGTGGGCTTAATTATTACAAATTGTATTGTGATGGGACGATTGGAAGCGTATGCGATGGGAAATAAACCCTGGCCTTCCTTGCTTGATGGATTAGGGAATGGTTTTGGGTATGGAATGATATTATTGATCGTAGCTTTTTTTAGAGAGTTGTTAGGGAGTGGAGCAATCTTTGGTTTCAAAGTATTTGATGCGGTAGGCCTTCACTATCAAGGAAATGGATTGCTGTTGTTACCTGCAGGTGCCTGTATTATTGTAGGCGTGGTGATTTGGGTGCAACGATCAATTAATGGATATAGGGAATCTCATTAACGAATAGTAGAATGGAAAACCTGATAAATATAGGAGTTCGTTCGATTTTCATCGACAACATGATCTTTGCCTACTTTTTGGGCATGTGTTCTTTTTTGGCTATTTCAAAAAAGGTAAAAACCGCTTTTGGATTAGGAGTGGCAGTAATATTTGTTTTAGGTGTTACGGTACCCATTAACTGGTTGATTCAAAATTATGTACTGAATGAAGGCGCGTTGGCATGGCTGGGAACCGATTTCAAAACCATAGACCTGAATTTCCTTCAATTTATTGTCTTCATTTCGGTTATCGCAGCGGTCGTTCAACTTACCGAAATGGCTGTAGAGAAATTCTCACCAGCACTGTATGGTACGCTGGGTATTTTTCTGCCTTTGATCGCAGTGAACTGTGCCATTTTAGGAGGTGCGCTATTTATGGTGGGTAGACCCTACGACCTGGCAGAAGCTTCCGTATTTGGTGTTGGATCAGGCATCGGTTGGATGCTGGCCATTGTGGCGCTTGCAGGGGTGCGTGAGAAAATGAAATATTCCAACGTACCCGGACCGCTCCGCGGATTGGGAATTACCTTTATCCTGGTGGGATTGATGTCGCTTGGATTCTTGAGTTTTCTTGGATTCTCGTTGTAAAAAAATAATGAAAAAATTACAGGAGCTTCCGCAGAAAACGGAAGCTCTTTTGTTTTATAGCTATTAACCTATTACCTATGGAAACTACCCTTCGGAAATTACTCCGCTACTTTTTTAGTGGAACCTTGTTCATCGTACCACTGGTTGCCACAGCCTATTTTATTTTTGTTTCTTTTAGTTGGTTGGATAGCCTGTTAAATCTGCCCTATCCGGGCTTGGGATTTGTGATCATTCTTGTGGCGATCACAGCCTTTGGCTACTTCACCTCTAATTTTGCTTTTCAAACGATGGTTAATTGGTTTGACCAAGGCATGAATAAAATCCCTTTGGTTAAGTTGATCTACTCCTCCATCAAAGATCTTCTCAATGCATTCGTGGGCGATAAGAAGAAATTCAATAGTCCGGTGCTCGTAACCATAAACAAAGAAAACCAATTACACCGCATTGGATTTATTACGCAGGATGATTTGTCAAGCCTCGGACTTTTGGAAATGGTAGTGGTATACTTTCCGCAATCCTATGCTGTTGCGGGGGATCACTTCGTTGTGCCTAGAGAAAATGTGAAGGTGCTCAACGTTTCAGGCCAACGGGCGATGAAGTTCATTGTTTCCGGTGGAGTTTCCGGAATTTAAAGTTGGTATTTATAGTAGGGTAGGCGCTAGAGGGTTTGGATAAAATCACATAATCGGTATCTTCATAGCGTCTTAAACATATTTCTATGAGTACATGGATTGCCCTGGCCGCGATTGGCCTAATCATCGCCTTTATTATCGGTATCTATAATAAGCTGGTCAGGCTTAAGAACATGGTCGAGGAGGCCTGGAGTGGAATTGATGTTCAGCTGAAGAAGCGATACAGTCTTATTCCTAATCTTGTCAATACCATTAAGGGGTATGCTACGCATGAAAAGGAAGTGTTTGAAAATGTTGCCGCCATGCGCAGCGCAGGGATCAACGCAAAAACCATAGAAGAGCACAGCAAAGCAGAAAACGCCATCACCCAAGCCTTGGGCAGGTTGTTTGCGGTGGCTGAAAACTATCCTGATTTAAAAGCGAACACCAATTTTCTTGAACTTCAAAATCAACTCAGCGCTGTTGAGCATGATATTCAATTGGCACGAAGATATTACAATGGCACGGCCCGTGATAAAAATATTGCGGTAGAGTCGTTCCCCAGTAACCTGGTAGCATCCATGTTTGGATTTACGAAGAGTGCGTACTTCGAGCTGGAAGATGCTAAAGAAAGAGAAACACCCACCGTAGACTTCTCCAAGTCATGAGAAAATTAGTACTGCTATTTTGCCTGTTGTCGGTTACGGCATCGTTGGCGCAGGAGCGTATTCTTGATTTCCAAAGTACTGTAGTGGTCAATAAGGATCGCTCCGTAGAGGTAACGGAAAGGATAAGAGTGACTGTGGAGGGTGTGAATATTCAGCGCGGCATTTTCAGGGATATTATCACCATTATGCAAAATGAACGGGGTAAGCGACAAAAGCTTCAACTCACGGTGACAGAAGTGTTAAAAGACGGATTGCCTGAAAATTTTGTAACCGAACCCAATGGAATCAATACGCGCATCAAAATCGGGAATGCAGATGTGTTTTTGGCGAGCGGTGAATACACGTATACCATCAAATACAATCTTGACCGGCAAGTCAGATTTTTTGACAGCTATGATGAAGTGTATTGGAATGCTACCGGAAACGAATGGATGTTTGCCATTGAAAATGCAGGCGTTACCGTTGTTCTACCCGGTGACGCAAATATTTCTCAACATGCGGCATATTCAGGACCTTCTGGTGCAACAGGCTGTGCCTGTTCTCCTACGTTGATTGGCAATAACTCAGTACGTTATGAAATGACAAGTGGTTTAAATCCTTATGAAGGATTAACGGTAGCGGTGGGTTGGCAAAAGGGTGTTATCCCGGCACCAACCGAATCGGAATTGGAGGCCGAGACATTCAATGACAGCCGTGGGTTATTTTACGGTGCCATTGGGCTACTCATATTATTTGCCTATTTAATGATTGGGTGGTTCATGGTAGGCATTGATCCCAAGAAGGGAGCGATCATTCCCCGCTTTACACCCCCCGAAGGATTTTCACCCGCTGCGTGCAGGTTTGTGTTTAATATGGGATTTGATAATAAAGCTTTTACGGCCTGCATTATTGGCATGGCCGTTAAGGGTTTTTTAACCATCCATAAAGAGAAGGGCTATTATCGATTGGAGAAAAAAACCGATGATGTGTCAACTCTTTCTACGGCCGAGAAAAAAGTTGCTGAAAATTTATTTCATGGAACAACCTCTGTTTCACTCGGAGGGACGTACGACAGTTGGTTGGCAAAGGCCATCGGGGAATTACGCAACCAACTGGATACCGAATTTCAAAAAGTAAATTTTAGGCATAATTATATATGGTTGCTGCCTGCATTTATCCTGGCGATGGCAACCCTTGTCATGATGATCCGGGAAATTATTGATGATAATATACTCGCCACCCCGGTAGTCCTCCCTACGATGTTATTGATTGGACTGGTTGCTATCATAACGGGTGTAATTGTCAATCACAAAAAAAATGGAAATTCTTTTCTTTCCCTTTTTTCAACCGTATTTAAGATAGCCATCCCTGTTGGAATTTTTGGTATTGTGTTGTGGATTATCTTTTTAAGTCCGGAAGGAATCGATATTGAATTACTGAAGATGTCTGGCCCTTACTTGCTGATCTCTTTTGGTGTAATTTTTTTGATCGTCTTGTTTTGGAATTTAATTAAGGCGCCTACCGTGTTTGGTAGAAAACGTATGGATGAAATTGAAGGATTGAGAATGTTTATGGAGGTAGCTGAAAAGGATCGCCTCAACATGTTAAATCCGCCCGACAAAACACCCCAATTATTTGAGCAGCTTCTTCCGTACGCGATTGCCCTGAATGTTGAAAATGCCTGGGGAAAACAATTTGATTCAATCATTGCCAAGGCAATTGAAAAAAATGAATACAGGCCAACCTGGTATGTAGGAAGTACGGACTCCATGTTCCGAATGAACCACCTTACTTCAAATTTGGGATCTTCATTATCCTCTGCCGTGAGTAGTACCAGTACACCCCCCTCCAGCAGCAGTTCAGGAAGCGGTGGTGGCGGTTCCTCCGGTGGAGGAGGTGGTGGCGGTGGAGGAGGCGGCTGGTAATGAAGCTCGTTTCTTTGGCCTAAAGTTTGCCTTAAGGATATTGAACCAAAAAAACCTCACAAATGAAACCTTTGCATTATTTTCTGCTTCTCTCTGTTTTTATTTATGTCGGATGTTCTGATGACCATGAAGAACCCCAACCCTTAGTTGATAAGGAAATTCAGTTTAAAATTTACAGCAACAAGGATTACACCGATGAAACGTATGCGAACCACTATGTTATGGTAAACGTGGCAGCGCTTATCATGACGTATGATCCCTATAAAGAGGAATATATAATGGATCAATCCACAGACTGGATAGCGCTCAAAGATATTCCATCATTCGATAGCCCAATCATTTTTGAAGGGCTTGCTGAGAAAGTTAATGAATCAAAGCAAACCGTTGTGGTGGGCTATTCGTACACTCTTAAAATAGGCGAGTACACCGAATCGTACGGAAAGAATGATTTTATAGACAAAAGAGAAACTCAAAAAATTGTACCAATTGTATTTTAACTTGTTGGGATAGAGGTTGATTAACTAATCACCCCTGATCCAATCAACTCTTCTTCATCATACCATGCTGCGAATTGCCCAGGGGTAATAGCTTTTTGAGGGTGATCGAAAATAATGTAGAGTCCATCTTCCCTTTTGTGAAGCGTGCAGGATTCTAATATTTGACGGTAACGGATTCGGGCCTTGTAGTTTCTGCTTTCCCCAACATTTAATTTCAGATCAGGGCGTACCCAGTGTTCATCGGCATTCGGAATGAAAAGTCCTTTGCGATATAGGCCAGGATGGTCTTCACCCATGCCCATGTAAATGATATTTTCTGTTGTATCCGTGCCGATCACAAACATGGGTTCAGGAAAACCGCCCATCTTGAGTCCTTTTCGTTGGCCGATTGTATAGTAATGAGCGCCATCGTGTTCGCCAACTTCTTTGCCTAACTCCTTTGTATAATGAAAAGGCTCAGAAAGGTGAGCGAGGTTATCGGAACTCTTTCCATTTTGATATACCGATGCGGTTGAATCAATTGCAACCACTTTCCCTTTTTTAGCTTCCAGACGTTGCTGTAAAAAAACCGGAAGATGCACTTTGCCTATAAAGCATAATCCTTGCGAATCTTTCTTGGCAGCCGTGGCAAGCCCTGCCTGGTGTGCAATTTCACGCACTTCAGACTTTAACAATTCGCCAATCGGAAATAAGGCCTTTGACAATTGTTCTTGGGTAAGCTGACAAAGAAAATAGGTTTGATCTTTGTTGGGATCTTTTCCGGCCAACAAGCGGTACACTTTTTTGCCATCCACTTCAATTTCTTCCCTGCGTGCATAGTGCCCCGTAGCTACGTAATCCGCACCGAGTTTTACCGCAGCTTTGAGAAAAATATCAAACTTGATTTCGCGATTACACAGCACATCGGGGTTGGGTGTTCGGCCCGCCTGGTATTCGGCAAACATGTAATCGACAATTCGCTCTTTGTACTCAGCACTTAGATCAATTGCCTGAAACGGAATACCCAGGTGTTGCGCCACAATCATGGCATCATTGCTATCGTCCAGCCACGGGCATTCGTTGCTAATGGTTACCGAGTCGTCATGCCAGTTTTTCATGAACATGCCAATCACCTCATACCCTTGCTCTTTCAGCAAGTATGCTGTTACACTGGAGTCCACTCCACCCGATAAACCGACTACTACTCTTTTGCTCATGCTTCCACTTAGGCTTCAAGCTGCTGGCTACAAGCTACAAGCCTTACAGAGTTTTGCTTGTAGCTTGAGGCTTGCAGCCTGTAGCTATTTTTTACTAGAAGTTAAATCTTCTGCTAAAAGTTCATTTATGATTTGATTGAATCGTTCTACAAATTGCTGATGGTAAATCCCCGTTCCTGGACCTTCAAAACCGGTATGGATGTGTTTTACTTTTCCATCTTTACCAATGAAGATCGTTGTCGGAAAGGCAACCACACGATTTAAGGCCGGCAAAGTTTCTGCTGCCTTTTCTTTATCATTGATTCCTGCAATCACAAAACCATAAGGAACATTCCATTTGGCCTGCATTTTCATTACCCGATCGCTGGCGTATGCAAAATCATCTTTGCGTTCATAGGCTAAGCCAAGAATCTCCACGCCACGATCTTTATTTTGAGAATACCAAGGGGCAAGGAATTTAGTCTCGTCCATGCAATTGGGGCACCACGTACCGAAGATCTGGAGGATGACGACTTTACCTTTAAATTTCTCATCAGAAAGCTGAACGATATGACCATTTACATCCGGAAAACTAAACTCGATTTTATCGTACCCTTCTTTTAAATAGGTGAGTGATTCCGGATGAGGTAGCGAAGCACTTTCGGTTTTAACCCCTGTCCAATCCTGGTGAAAAGTTTTCCCTGACCAGTATTCTCCCTGTAGCGTTGTGTCATTTTGTTTGTATGCCTTGAATAGATACGTATGATTGCCATCGAATGTACTGAGGTAGAGAGTATCGTTAAAAACACCCCCTTCAAGAAAACGGTAATCACCCGTAGGGGTGAGGAAAGATCCTTCAGCATAATTTCCTTGTTGCTCCACCATTCCAACCGCTTGTGTGGTATCGGTTTCATTGGTAAACAGTGCCTGATATTTTCCGGAGAAATCGGAAGTCGATGCATTCTTATCCGTAGGCTGAAATCTGAAATCCTGGTTGAACGCTGCCTTGAACGGTAGACGGTAGTCGGTGCGGTAGTTGAGAATAAAGAAACCATTCAGACTATCCCCTTTGATTGCCACGCGGAGTTGTGCATCAAATACGTGAAGTACAAAATCGACTGAGTCATTTTTAAAAATGATTTCATCTAACAATAATTCCTCACCGGCATTTTTAAGATATACATCAAAGCCTCCTGAGGAATCTTTTGCCACCCGGAAATTGATGGGAAGTTGCTGGCCTTGCAGTTCAATGACCCCACGCCATGTACCCGTCTTTAGCTCAGGGGCGCTAGGAGTACAGCCTGAGAATAGACCTACCGAAACCAATAAAAAAGCCGAAAATAACCTCATGGGCTGATTGCTTAAGAAACGAAAACGCAAAAATGCGATAAATGATTCTAATTTGTAGCCGTTATCTGAAAAGTATGCTCAACGATTTAAAAGTACTCGAATTGGCTTCGGTACTGGCCGGGCCCAGTGTAGGGCAGTTTTTTGCCGAGTTAGGGGCCGAGGTTATTAAAATAGAGAACCTGAAAACCGGAGGTGATATTACCCGCACTTGGAAAGGAGCAGGTGAGCATACCGATGATCGCTCTGCCTACTTCTGTAGTGTAAACTGGGGTAAGAAATCAGTGGCACTTGACTTGAGTACCAAAGAAGGTCAAGCTATGGTGCAGAAACTTGCTGCAAAATCCGATATCGTCATAGCCAGTTACAAACCGGGTGATGCGGAGAAGTTGGGTGTTGCGTATGAACAACTCACAAACAATCATCAGAAATTAATCTACGGACAAATAACAGGCTATGGTTCGGATAATGATCGCGTTGGGTATGATGCGGTAATTCAGGCCGAGTCGGGGTTCATGGATTTGAATGGTGAGAAAAATGGAGAGCCTACAAAAATGCCTGTTGCGCTGGTGGATGTATTGGCGGGTCATCAATTGAAGGAAGGGCTGTTGTTGGCGTTATTGAAGCGAGAGAAAACAGGAGCAGGAAGTTTTGTAGAAGTGTCGTTGATCCAAACAGCCGTGGCATCACTTACCAATCAGGCGACCAACTGGCTGGTGGCAGGGAAAGTTCCTTCGAGACAAGGCTCCGCACACCCCAACATTGCACCCTATGGAGAATCATTTGTAACCCGTGATGGAAAGCGAGTGCTGTTGGCAGTGGGCAGCGATCGGCAGTTTTTTGATTTGCTGCATGTTTTGAATATTGATCCGGTTACATTCGAGCAAAAATTTTCTACCAATCACAGGCGGGTGGAGAACAGGGAGGAGCTTGGTAAAATTCTAGCTGAACAAATTGGTAAACTTCAGGCCAGTGAGTTGTTGTTAAAAATCCACCAGTATAAAATTCCGGCCGGCATTATTCAGAATGTAAAAGATGTCTTTGAAATGAAGGAGGCGAAGGAACTTTTAATGCAATCGGATGGACTTACCGGAGTGACTACATTTGTAGCAAACGTTTCCGGTTACCGGTTACCGGTTACCGGTTTGCTACCGCCTCCGCATTTTGGAGAACATACCGATGAAATTGCTTTGTTGAATAAATAGGAGTTTTTATATGAATAGATTTTTGCACAACGTAATCAATCAAGGAACAAGTGCTGATTACCTGGATCATCACAACCGAAGAGTCATTTATACGAATATCATCTATGTTTCTCTTCCAATCGTTTATCTGATCTTTGTGTTGATTGATATCGATACCTATCTAGGCCCGATGCAAGCTCTGGAGTGGGATCAATTTATTTTCATTGTTGAAATTGTTGTTTGCCTGTTGGGCATCTACTTGAATAGAATAGGTTACTCGATTATTGGCCGATTGATTTTTCTGGTAACATGGCCATTGTTGCTTCATATCATCCCTATCTGGCATCAGCAAACACCTTCGGATTATTATTTAGCATTCCCTGTTGGTATTATCTTTCATTCTATACTCATTCAATTAATGTTTTCTATACAGTATGAGCGGATTTATTTCTGGCCTTTGATAATCGGTAATTTATTGTTACTGATATTTTCAATCGATTTGCTTTTATATTTTTCCGGACCAACCAGCCCCGATATAGTGGTAATGGTATCGGATGGGATTTATCTCCTTGATTGTATTTTATATTGGCTACTATTTTCTTTAGTGACGTATTTTCTGGTGCGGGCTATTGATGCGTTGTTTGATAAGGTAGAGGAAGATCAGTTAATTATTGCCGATCAAAAAGAAGAGCTTGCTGCGATCAATGAAGAACTCATGCAAAGCAATGAATCTTTGGTAGGTTTGAATAACAAAATTTCAGGATGGAACGAAGCCCTGGAAGAGACTGTAGTTATTAGAACACAAGAAATTGAAGAACAAAACAGGAAATTGAGAGAATACGCCTTTTACAATGCCCATAACTTACGTGCCCCATTTTGTAGAATAAAAGGACTAATGCTTTTGAAGGATCTGATTACTGAGGAGCAAGAACGGCTTCACGTTAAGACGTTAATTGACAGAAGTATTCTGGAACTTGAGCAAGTAATTGATGAAATTCAGGAGATTGTGAAGGATGATCCTGGTAATGATCATATTTGAGATTGAGTTAAGTTGGGCCGCTAGCGACCACTCCTTTCATAATATTCAAAATTCTGTTTATCACGACCTTAAAACATTACATCAATCTTTTCCCGGAAAGTCAAAAAATGACTCTTCTGCTTCTTCGGTTAAAAAAATCATTCGGTGTGTAGCCTCTCCCGATACTATAAACATCCGGGTGGATTCAGGAGTAGCAGGTTTAGTAAAAAAATATCGTTCTCCTTCTTTTTTTTCATAGAAATGGTTCCAATACTCTTCCGTCCAACCACTATGAGGTGTGGCATACTTAAAGTATAAGTCTTTAAACTTCTCTTTGGTAACTTCCTCTTCCATTTAATTCTTGTTTAAGGCTTCGCCAAACATCATCCGGTGCCCGTCAATAGTACGGACGGAAAATTCACGCTGACCCCAGGGCTTGTTTTCGATTTTATTATGGATTTCAACATCTTTAGATTGGTACTCTTGATAGAGGGCATCAATGTTCTCCACATCTATGTAGGCAAAGTAGGAGTGATTTCTAGTTTCGAAAGCTGATCGGTCATCCGAGCACTCGCCCAACATCACAAAAAAATTTTCACGGGAAAGAAAATGCCAGCCACCCTCCGTCCATAAGGAAGTAAAGCCCAGTTGGTGTTGGTAATAGGTTGCTGATTTAGCTAAATCTTGCACGGCCAGTACGTAGCGGGTAGCGGTAATTTTTGATTTGATGCTCATAGGTCACTTTTTTTTAGCGATGAAATTGTCTAGCGTAATGATTTCCATTTCCTACAACAACCCTTTCTCCTCCAGCGTCAATTTAAGTTTTTCATGGTTGGCCCAAAATTTCGCTTCAATCGCATCCATCAGTTTTTTGCATTCGGGCACCTGGTTGATGCCATTCGGAATTGGCTCCTCTCGCATAAATAGAATGATCCAGTATTGGATGTTATCCTCTTTCGCAAAACGTCTTAGGTGTTCAATCGCCTTATCGGTATCACCAGTATAGTCGTAATAGGCGGTCAGACCCAAATCTTTGTAAGCCGTTTGGTCAGTTTCTACGTATTGTCGGTAATTGTCAATAAATTCCTTCGCTTTTTTGGTATCACCGGCTTTCTCGTATACGATTCCAATGTTCAGATTTTCGTGCCGGTAAATATCCAACTTGTATAGTTCACGCAGGTAATTAAACCGTTGATAATAGCGGTACGCAGAATCGTATTCTTTCAAATAAAAACTCACCTTGCCAATGTCTTGTAGAATATCAAGACGGGTAGTGTCTTTGTTAAACTCCGTAAGCAGCAATTGTTTGGTTTCGCGCAAGTCCCTGTTTTTAGCATATACTACAAACGCTCTCAGGTAGCATGCAAAAGGATTGTTTGGATTATACTTCAGCGATTTATCAATATACTCCAGCGACTTATCAATAAAGCCGGTTTGTGCCAGCGCATTACCTAACCGAAGGTAAAAATTACTCACCGAAACAGAATCACCCGATCCCGCATCCAGCCGCGATCCTTTTAATGCATACTCCAGGTACTTGCCCGTATTGGGCTGGTACATCGCATAGAAATCGGCCAGCAAACCAATAAGCTGCGCGGAGTTTGGAGTGTACTCCAAACCTTTTTCGAGGTGTGGCAACGCCTTGGCGTATTCTTTTCGCAGCAGATAATACATGGCTTTAGCCGTCAGACTCTCTGCAAGCTTGGGATCATAGAGCAATGCCTTGTCGGCATAGTTGCCAAGCTCATCAAGATGTGGCTTTTCCGATTTGAAAATATCAAGGTAGTAACAGGCTATGCCCGCACAGGCATAGGCATAGGCAAACGAATTGTCTTTTTTGATCGCCTCCTGGAAATAGCCAATGGCTGCCAAGAGATTTTCATCACCCCCTTTGTTCATCAAGTCAATTCCCTTCAGGAATGAGTCGTACGCCTCCAGGTTTTCCGTTGGGATTTTTTCAATGTGCTGTTTGACTTCCGGACTGATGATCACTTCAATCTCTTCTGCAATATTTTTGGCGATTTCCTGTTGTAAGGAAAAAATGTCTTTCGCTTCTCTGCGATATTGTTTAGCCCACACGTGCCGATCAGTAGGGCCTTCAATCAATTGAATATTAAGTAAGATCTGCTTGCCAATTTTCTGACCGCTGCCCTCCACAAAGTAAACTACACCCAACTCACTGGCCATTTCAGGAATGGATTTGGTGGTGTTCCGGTATTTTTCTGAAGAGGTGCGACTCAGTACACGCAAGCCCTCAATCTTCTGGAGATTATTCAGGGTAGACTCCATCAATCCGTTGATCAGGTACACATTTGTAGAATCGTTGCTCTCATTTTTAAATGGAAGCACTACTATCGATCGCTCCAGGGGTTGGGGTGAAGTCTTCTTGAAATAATGGAATAGAACAGCAAAAAGCAGGACCATCGACAGACCGGTCAATCCTGCAAAAAGAATCTTTTTGTTGATCCTTCGCTTTGCTACTGGCAGGATGATTTCGGTCGGGCCTCTTTTGCCTGCTTCGCCAGGCGGATACCCATAATGTTCGCGAAAGCACTTGATGAAATACGAGGTGCTGTTGAAACCCACCTGGTGTGATACTTCCGATACATTCGAGGCAGAGTTTTGCAAAAGCTCCATGGCGCGTTTTAGCCGTGCTTCTCGAATCAATTGGTTTACCGGCAGATTGGTTGATTTTTTTACTTTTCGCAACAAGTTCGACCGGCTCATGTTCATGGCCTCGGCCAGTTCAGTCACGCCAAACTGCTCATTCGCGAGGTTTTTGCCAATGACCTCATCGAGTTGGCTTAAAAAATGAAGATCGGCAGGGGAGGAATCAGGCATTGATTGACATAAAGAGTAAAAATCAACGCGATTTTAACGAAAAGTAAGCAGAATAGCCTGATTAAAAATTCTAATAAGAGGAGTCCATGCCGGACCGGTTCCGGCATCCCCTTGTTCAGTTCTCCTAAAGAAATCGCAACACTCGTTTAAGGCTGGGTGCTGGTTGAGGGGATCGCGCAACAGGTGCGCGAAGGCATCCTTATTTAATTTTGAAGAGTGTCCTTTTTCCACCCTTGCTTCAAAATTTATACCGATTCATCAAAATTTATACTGTTCTCACCAAAGTTGATGGTTTTGTGCGCAAGGCTATTTAGCTGCACCTGAAGGATGACCCGTTCTTTACGTCATCAAAAATTTATGAAAAACTTAATCAACAAAATCATGAAAACAAATCATCTCTCATTAAGATTCTTGAGCCCTCTGCTTTTCTTAGCCGCCACCCTGTTCATCGCTTCGTGCTCGAGCGAGGCACAAAAAAAGTCTAAAGTTGATGTGGAACCTCCGGCCATCGACATTCACACGGCTGTGGTGACTAATAACCGTGAAGCCTTGCAACAACACCTTGATGCTGGAACCAATATCAATGAGAAAGACCCATTTGGAGGATCAAGTCCGTTGATCTCTGCTGCGCTATTTGACAAACCTGAAATGGCTAAGCTTCTAATCGATGCAGGTGCCGACATCAATTTTCAAAACAACGATGGCTCAACAGCTTTGCACGTGGCCGCATTCTTCTGCCGTCCTGAAATCGTAAAAATGCTGTTGGAGAAAAAGGCCGACAAGACCATTAAGAACAAGTATGGTGCAACACCTTACGAAAATGTGGCGGGGCCCTATAGCGATGTTAAAAGTGTATATGAAATGATGGAAAAGATGTTGGGCCCCATGGGGTTGAAGCTGGACTACGCCTACATTGAAAAGACCCGGCCTGAGATTGCCCAAACGCTGAAGTAATTCTTCGACTTCGCTCAGAATTTATTTATTGTCATGCTGAGCGGAGTCGAAGCATGACACCCTAAACTTCAAAAAAGTGCAAACAACTAACCGCAGATACGACATCGACTGGATCAGGGTGATTGCCATCGGATTGCTATTGATCTACCACGTGGCCATTGGCTTTCAACCCTGGGGAATGATGATCGCCTTCATTACAAACTCAACGTCATGGGATTCCTTATGGATTCCCATGACGATGATCAATGTGTGGCGAATACCACTGTTATTCTTCGTTTCCGGCATGGGCGTGTACTTCGCGATGCAAAATAGAAACTGGAAACAAGTCCTGAAGGAGCGCACGTTTAGAATTTTGCTTCCCTTTGTATTCGGCATGTTCTGCATCGTTCCCCTTCACCTGTTTATCTGGCAACGTTACTATAATTTTGATATGAAGTACACGGCTGACCCTGGCCACTTGTGGTTTTTAGCGAACATCTTCCTCTACGTGGTTTTATTTTCTCCGTTGTTCTTCTATCTGAAAAGAAATGAAGAAGGGAAACTAGTGAGAGGCATTGCAAAAGTATTCAGCACACCGATAGGACTCCTTGTGGTTGTAACCTCTTTTGTTTTGGAAGCCATGATCATTAAACCGTATCCGTACGAACTGTATGCCATGACCTGGCATGGATTCTTTCTCGGGCTGCTGGCATTCTTCTTTGGTTTCTGTTTTGTGTTGAGTGGAAACGGATTCTGGAATATGATTTTAAAATTCCGATGGATGTTTGTAGCCATCGCAATGACTCTCTTCATTTTCCGTTTGGTGTATTTCAAAATGAATACACCGGTGTACCTGTTGGTTTTCGAGTCGCAGTGCTGGATTATTTCGGTTTTTGCTTTTGGGTATAAGTATCTGAATCGTCCAAGTAAGGCGCTTACCTATTTAAGTCAGGCAGCGTACCCTGTTTATATTTTGCATATGATATTCCTTTACCTGGGGTCGATATGGATTTTCAGATTGAACATGGATATACGCGTTCAATTTATTCTCGTACTGCTCATCACGATCGGTGGCTGCTTTGCAACCTATGAAGTGATCAGAAGACTAAAATGGATCAGACCCTTGTTTGGATTGAAAGCAAAATAATTTTATTGTCCTTACGCGGGCGCCTGCCTGCCGTTGGCAGAGAACGACCGAAGCCGTTCAACGGGCGTAAGCGGGTGGGCAATCCGGCATTCAATTCAGAAGGGATGGCGTACTAATGAGGTGCAACCTTTCATTTTATTAATTGTCATTACGAAAGAGGCTTACAGGTACCACTCACTTTTTCCTAAATTCCTGTAACTAAAAAGGAATTCCACGGTATAGTTAAAGACTCAAACTATTTTTGTGCTTCCGTCATCTACAGTCATCTAACGTCACCATCATGATAAAAAGCTATTTTAAAATCGCGCTTCGGAACCTTCTCAAGAACAAGGGCTATACCTTCATTAACGTGGCGGGTCTCGCCTCCGGTATGGCCGTGGCCTTGCTCATTGGGCTTTGGATCTGGGACGAACTCACCTATAATCAATACCATAAAAACTACGACCGGCTCGCGCAGGTGTGGCAACACAATGTATATAATGGTGTGAAGGGCTCACAGGTGTCCAATCCCTACGTGATGGCCGAGGAAATCCGCAATAACTTCGGCAGCGATTTTAAATATGTGTTGCAATCCACCTGGAACTTCGGGCGCATACTGACCGTGGGCGAAAAAAAGTTTAATAAATCCGGCATGTATTGGGAGCCGCAGGTCATCGACATGCTTTCTATCAACTTACTGAGGGGTACGCCTGAGCTCGCCCTGAAAGATCCGTATTCCATCATCCTCTCCGAGTCGGTGGCCAAAGCCCTTTTTGATGATGCCGACCCCATGGGGCAAACCATCCGCATCAACAACAAAAACGATGTGAAGGTGACCGGGGTATATGAAGATATTCCCCATAGTTCCAGATTTCGCGACATGAGCTTCATCATGCCCTGGGAACTATACCTTATTGAGAGCGAATGGATAAAATCCATGGACAATCCCTGGGGTAGCAACTTCACCCAGACCTGGGTACAGATTGCCGATAATGCCGACATGGAACAAGTCTCGGCTAAGATCATCAATGTAAAATATAATAAAGTTTCCGAGGACGATCGTAAATACAAACCTGAAGTCTTCCTGCATCCTATGAGTAAATGGCACTTGTATTCCGAATTCAAAGAAGGCAAGAACGTGGGTGGCCGCATTGAGTTTGTGTGGCTGTTCGGTATCATTGGTGTATTTGTGTTGCTGCTGGCATGCATCAACTTCATGAACCTGAGTACGGCCCGTTCGGAGAAACGAGCCAAAGAAGTGGGCATTAGGAAATCTGTTGGCTCCATGCGCTCGCAATTGATCAACCAGTTCTTCACCGAATCAGTGGTGGTGGCGCTCATTGCGTTTGTTGTGTCGTTAGGATTTGCTTACCTCACGTTGCCCATGTTTAACGAAGTAGCTGACAAAAAAATCACGTTGCTTTGGACGAGCTCAACGTTCTGGCTCATCGGTATTGGTTTTAGTGTGATTACCGGAATCATTGCCGGCAGTTATCCCGCACTTTATCTGTCATCGTTTCAGCCGGTGAAGGTGTTGAAAGGTACCTTCCGTGTGGGTCGGTTTGCTTCCATTCCGCGTAAGGTGTTAGTGGTGTTGCAGTTTACCGTTTCCGTTACACTCATCATCGGCACCATTGTGGTGTTTCGCCAGGTGGAGTTCGCGAAAGACCGACCCATCGGGTATGACCGCAACGGACTCATCAATATTTACCTGCAGACGCCCGACATCCATGATCACTTCGAAACGGTGCGCAACGAATTGATCAGTCAGCGGGCCATCGTGGACATGACTGAATCCGGCAGCCCCACCACGCAAGTGTGGAACTCGAATGGCGGCTTCAACTGGGCCGGCAAAGATCCAGCCCTCGCAGTCGATTTCCCTAACAATGGTGTGACACACGAGTACGGTAAAACCGTGGGCTGGATTTTTAAAGACGGCCGCGACTTTTCGCGCGAGTTCGCATCCGACTCTAACGCATTTGTGATCAACGAAGCAGCCGCCAAGTTTTTAGGATTCGAGAACCCGGTGGGCGAAATCCTCACCTGGAATGACAGAAACTACACCATCATTGGTGTGATACAAGACATGATTATCGAATCGCCCTACGAGCCGGTGCGCGCTTCACTCTGGCATATCGACCGGTATGACAACGCCAACCTGGTGATTTTAAAACTTAACCCAGAGGTAAGCTCTCACGATGCCATTGAGAAAATCAAAGTCGTATTCACCAAATACAACCCTGCCTCTCCCTTCGAGTACGAGTTTGTGGATGAGGAATATGCGCGCAAATTCAGCGATGAAGAGCGAATCGGTAAGCTCGCCTCTTCTTTTGCTGTGCTGGCCGTATTCATCAGCTGTCTTGGAATTTTCGGGTTGGCCAGTTTTGTGGCCGAGCAGCGTACCAAAGAAATTGGCGTGCGCAAAGTGTTGGGTGCTTCTGTGGTTAATCTCTGGGGTATGCTGTCTAAAGACTTCATTGTACTGGTGAGCATTTCTCTCGTATTGTCGATGCCGCTGGCGTGGTATTTCATGAATGGCTGGCTGCTGAAATATGAATACCGGAGCACCATCTCGTGGTGGATCTTTGCGGTGGCAGCATTGGGCGCCCTGATCATTACCTTGCTGACGGTAAGTTTTCAGGCAATTAAGGCTGCGCTGATGAATCCGGTGAACAGCCTGCGATCGGAGTAAGTAGTGAAAACCTTGGACAGCTTCACGAGTTTTCCTTGTTTTTGTAGTATTGCTTAGTCACAACCTTTTGCAATACCCGTTTAATAATGAGTTCTGCAATCACCTTAAAAGAGGGTTCGTTTACATTTTCGGTTAGGTACCGCTTCAATTGCGCCTCACTGATGTCAATCCGGTACAGCAGTTGCATGACATTAAAATCGGTCTTGTGTTCGTTGCGTTGAAGTTCGGAGGCAATTTTTTCATGGATACTGGCATACTCCGGCTCCAGGGCCGCTACAAAATCAGCCGGAAAATTACTTTGTTCAAAATCTTTTACCAATTGCCGTTTAAAGGAATTAAACAAATCGCTGCTGCTTAGCTGATTATTAAGGGTTGGTAAATTTTGCATAAACTTCTCCTAAGGTACCAACTATTCTCTTTCATGCTGAGCCGGTTGCCATGGAAGGTGCTTGAGATTTTAAATACGGTGCTCTGGTTTTTATGGAAGGTGGTTAAGTTTTTATGGAAGGAGCTTCAGCTTTATGAAAGGTGATTAAGTTTTTAGGGAAGGCGGTTAAGTTTTTTTGGAGGGCGCTCTAGTTTTTAGGGAAGGTGGTTAAGTTTTTTTGGAAGGTGGTTAAGTTTTTTTGGAGGGTGGTTAAGTTTTTAGGGTAGGAGGTTAAGTTTTTAGGTACTGTGCCTGAACCTTTATTGCAATGCTTATTGCACATGGAGAAGTGTCTACAGACTATTCATCAACCTCGGGTTGCTTCCTTGGATCTGCAACTAAATGCCAAATGACAGTTGAAATCAGGTGTCTTCACCTATGTTGTCACTTTCCCTTAAATAATCAGAACATCATGCGTGAAATGCACTGCCTTTAACAGCAGTTTTTTAGACTTTCACTTTAAATAATTAGACTAGATGTCATATGAGGCTAAATAATTAGACTGAATTTTATGGCATTTTTTGGACCTAAGAAATTCATGATTCTGCTCTGTAAATGCACAATTTTGTTTCCCGCCAGTACAGCTGTGAATGCAACGTCAAACGACTAATACAATCGGTTTGTTTGCTAACCAATAATTCTAATTTAAATCGCTTGCGTTAACAAACTTAACTCCAAATTCCTCTCTAATGCCCTACCCCCATGACATGACCAAACACATGCACTTTGGGCTTAAGTTTTTTTTGTCTTGATCAGCAATCCTTCACATCCAATGTAGCCACCGTACGTAGTTTGATCCAGGATCATAAATTGAGGCCCATGGGTAATGAGTATGTCAACAGCAGAGCAATTCTGCTCCCAATAAAGCAACAGCCTATTGCCAATTAATGAAATCATGTATTGATAAGTTGGTGCTTAAGGTGCCTTCGCAAGCTATGAGCTCCTATGGATTTAAAGGCGCATGGCACTTACTATAAACCAAACGCCAGAACTTCGCAATTACTTGAGTTGGGCTTCGTACGTGGGAAACAAGGTTTGTAGTCACCACCATCCATTTTGGACATAAAGAACCTTCAATGGCGGGAAGATTAAAAGTGGTTAAAAGCTTCCAAATAACCTTGCCAAATCTAAAATTCAAGGAATGAAAAAACTGAATGTGAAGTTCTTCTAGCCAAGATTAGAAATTTGTTCTCTTTCACTTAAGATCAATTTTGACCAATGGTCTATTCTTAAGTTGAAACTCCTTTAAGTTTTCTTACTAGGATCTTTGCCAAGCATTTCACAAGTTTTACAATAACTATTTACCGCTTCATGAAAAGCTTTAGTGAGTTCTTCCACTGTAGTGCTTTCAAATGTCACCACATCACGTATGTATAATATTTTACCAAAGAAGACATTGTCTTCAGAGCTAAATTCTACCGATCCAATGTAACCTTTAAATTCCAATACATTTTTCAAAGAAGCCTTCCGATTATTGTGTAAAAAAAGCAATGGCAATTGCATAAACTGGTGTAAATCTAGAACCTTTTTGCGATTATATCCCTATTACAATCGGTTCGTTAATTAACCGATAATTCTCATTTAAAACGCTTGCATTAATAAAATTAACTCCAAATTCCTCTTTAATACCGTACCCCTCATGGACATGGCCTAACACATGCACTTTGGGCTTTAGTTCTTTTACCCTGTTCAGCAATCCCTCACATCCAATGTAGGCACCATGCGCAGTTTGATCCAGGATCATAAATGGAGGTCCATGGGTAACGAGGATGTCAACATTTCTTGGAATCAGAGTCCAAACATTTCTCATATCTTCTCCACGTTTTTTCATGAAAGCCCAGTTACTAAACTTGGGTGTATAGGGTGATCCATAGATCCTAAGATCCTCGATCTCAACCATTGAGTTTTTCAAATAAGTAACTCCATCCGGAAAATCTGATTCAGTTATCATTTTTCTCTCTAACAAAAAATCATGATTTCCTGCAATGAATATTTTGTACTTAAAAGGAAGCCGGGCAAACCAATAAAGAAATGAAAGTACTTCGACATGAGAGCCCCCTCCGGAGACATCCCCGGCATGGATGATCATGTCACCCTCCGGAAGAGTTAGTTTTTCGTGTTGATTATGTGTATCACTTATCAGAATGATTTTCATTCTAAATTCTTGGCACCACTTATTTTCCTTGATTCTAACCAGTAAATTTACGGACAGAAATTTCAAAAGGATAACATGGAACCCTATAAAAAATACGGCCGATCCGCTTTCGCAAAACACTTAAGAAGGAGCAAAGGTAAGTGGACCAAGACCATGGCCAATGGAAAGTCGAGGTCAAAATCCAAGCTGGATGTCAAGAAATCATTGACATCTACCAATCTGATATAAATTTTCAAGTAGCAGAACTCTTTCAAAAATTTCAAATGACAGGAGAGACGTTTGAGGCTTGTTTTTAAAGATTCTCAAACGTTTGCGTGGGATGACGTTTTCAGTCAATCATACCATTTTTAGCTTCACCAGTGTTATTACAAAATTAATGGATCTTCAAAATCACTCCATGGGAAGCTAATCTTCGCTTATTTTCCGACAATGGATTACAGTAAGGAAAGCATATAAACACCTGCGCTTAGCTTATATAAGTTATAACCGTAGCACTGCTACTTGACAAGATTAGTCATTCCTCAATAGGTACGCAAACCGTAAAAACACTTCCCTGGCTTTGATTACTGAAGAATTTTATTGATCCCTTTAAAAGATCAAGATATTTTTTAGTAATACTCAACCCCAGTCCGGTACCTTGAATATTTACAACGTTGTGCGCACGGAAAAATCGTGTAAAAATATATTCTTGTTCTTCCTGCGGTATACCCATACCGTGGTCAATCACCCGAATCACTAACTCTCCGTTTGTTGCTTCTACCTCTAGCAAAATCTGATCATCAGAATGTGAATATTTAAATGCGTTTGATAATAAGTTGTGAAGAATACTCCGTAAAAATTGGATATCCGACATAACCGTATGCACCCCTGCGTGATTTACCCTGAGCGTTTGATTCCCCTGTTTAAACAACTCAACTTCGTTGACTATTTCCTTAAGAAAATCGACAAGGTTTATTGGCCTATAGACTGGCTTAAAATCACCATCCTTTAACGTATCGATTAATAAAAAATCATTGAGTATACCATTTAATAATTTTACAGACTGCTTAATTCTTCCAATATGTGAACTCTTTTCCTTCTCATATTTATCCCCTGAATAGTTGGACAGTAAACTTGCTGACGACAAAATGGTGGTCAATGGTGTGCGGAATTCATGAGAAGCCATAGTAACAAACTGTGATTTCATTTCTCCCAATGCACGTTCTTTTTCAAGTGCTTTAACAAGTCCTGCTTCGATTTCTTTAAGCGAGGTGATATCATGCACCACCACTAAAATCCACTTCTTCTTTTGGTGAACCTGAAAGGGGCTTGCATGGATTTCAAGTACTCTGCTATGATATGGGATCTCAAACAAAACATGCTTATCATTCAACGCTTCCACCAGGAAAGGTTCCGCTATATCGGTTTCCAGCACATGGGAGAAATTTTGGCCGATGATATCTGTTGCTCTTATTCCTGTACGACCGAGGCCTTTGCCACCTGCAACAATATAGGTCTTTTTCTCATCCAGTATTCCAATCCAACCTACTGGAAAATTGCGAGCGATGGCCTCGTAAATTTCTAAACTACTCCTGAGGCGTGTCTCGGCAAGCCTTCGTTCCTCCAATTCTATACGCTGAGTATGTTCATTTTCCTGCGTTTTGCGGTATCGCAAGGTAAAGTAATAGGCAAACCATATGACAACCAAAGCAGAAACGCGATTGACAATATAGGTTGCCTGATTGGAAGGATGTTGAAGGTCAATCGCTAAAAAATACCCAGCAAATAATAATACTGTGGCACTAATGGCAATGAGTTGAATTTGCTTAGTGTTTTTAGAAAGCCAAAGCGCACACCCTGCTATGGCAACATAGCCAACAGTTCCCAATACATGGGTGAAGATTTCTACTACTAAGAGCACCAGCATCAAAAAGATACCTAGGATAGTAGACCATGGCGAAATACGAGAGGCACTCATTTCCAAAAATACTGATATCAGCTAAGGTAAGCTTAGCCTTGGCTTGATAATATGACATTTATCAGGTTGGAGTTTTGCGAAGGATGTGTAAATTAAATAAGTTAGGGCCCCGCTACAGAACCACTTTTATGGCTTTTCCGGGGCAAGTTTTAGCAATTAGAAGTGAGAGGTGCTGTGGTGCAGTGCTGGACGCCAGGTAAATCCCTTTTTTTTCGGTAGCTTCTAATAAGTTCGCCTTTCCGTCTTTTCTGGAAAGCCGCCAATGCTCCGGTTGGAGCTCAAAGCAAATTCCACAACCGATACACTTTCTCCGATAGTGAATAATTTTGATCATTTCTTATTTTCAATAATCTTGTAAAGCTTATCATCTTCCCAAATCTTAGGTTCCCAGAGAAAAGTTACCAAGTCTCCCTTGTTTGCTTTCTGTGCCATTTTGCCATTTACGCGTAACTCATGAAGTTTGGCCTGATGTACGCCTTCCTTTTTACCAATCACCATAATAGTATCTCCACTAGTCAGGGTATTGGCCTCAAGCAAAAACTCACCCACCTTGCGTTGGGGATAATATCGCGTGCCCCTACCGATGTAGATCTTTTTCTCGGTGGCTACTGACCCGGATTGGTCAGTCCATTCGCCCAGTTTGCGACCGAGATAATAGCCTTCCCAAAAGCTCCGGTTATATACCCTTGACAATTCATTTTTCCACCGTTCAATTTTTTCAGATGTGAATTGATTTTTATTAATCGATTCAAGTGCTTCTTTATAGCATCGGGTTGTGATGTGCACGTAATCAGCTGAACGACCGCGGCCTTCAATTTTTAAAACTGAAACGCCTGAAGCAATTACCTGATCAAGAATATCAATGGTGCACAGATCTTTGGCACTCATGATGTACTCGTTATCAATTTCAAATTCATAACCATCTTCTTTATCGGTAACCACATAGGGCCTTCTGCAATTTTGAATGCAGGCCCCCCGGTTAGCCGATGCAAATTGTGTATGCAGGCTCAGATAACATTTACCGGAAATAGCCATGCACAAGGCGCCATGCGCAAACACTTCAATGCGAACAGGTTTTCCGGATGGACCGATGATTTTTCTTCTTTTAATTTCGCGCGTTATTTCAGCCACTTGTTTCAGACTTAATTCTCGCGCCAGCACCATCACATCTGCGTAAACGGAAAAGAATTCAACAGTTTCAATATTGCTGATGTTGGCCTGCGTGGAAATATGGAGGGGAATATTGATGGATTTTCCATAGGCCATGGCAGCATGATCTGAAACGATAATGGCATGTACTCCGCTTCGTTTGGCGGTGTCCATAATCCTGCGCATAAGTTTAATGTCGTGGTCATACAATACCGTGTTAAGTGCCAGGTATGCCTTACTATTGGCTTGATTGCATTGCTGAACAATATGTGGAAGGTCTTCGGTGGCAAAGGTATTTGCGGCACGCGCCCGCATGTTCAATTGCTCTACTCCAAAGTATACTGCATCGGCTCCGGCCTGAATAGCGGCCGTGAGCGCCTCAAAAGAGCCTGCGGGTGCCAGTAGTTCAATCTGTTTTTTTATGTTGTTCATTCCAAAAAATGTGGAATTGTATTGATGTTGGTACTTAAGGAAACATGCGTTGTCGCGTCCAACTACCATTGTCCTGTAGACTGTATTGTATTCGGTCGTGCAAACGACTGGCGCGACCTTGCCAAAACTCTATGCAGTTTGGCTTCAAACAATAGCCACCCCAATGGACTGGTCGGGCAATGGGTTTTCCCGAAAACGAATTGCTTGCTTGCTGGAAACGACCTTCTAACTCTTCTCTCCGATTCAAGTATCGACTTTGTTCTGATACATAGGCACTAATCTGACTCGCGCGCGGCCTGCTCTGAAAGTATGTCTCTGATTCCACATCAGAACTTCGCGACACCGTTCCTTCAATTCGTACCTGTCTTACTAACTCAAGCCACAAAAAAGTAATGGCAGCATAAGGGTTGTCCTCTAACTCATGTCCTTTTCGGCTTTCATAATTGGAATAAAACGTAAAGCCCGATTCATCAAAACCCTTTAGTAACATTACCCTTCCGGATGGCTTTCCATCGCTCGTAGCAGTAGCCAGATGCATGGCATTGGGTTCGGCCACTTTACTTTTTACTGCTTCCTGAAACCAGAGTTCAAATTGATCAATGGGATTACTGGCCAGTCTGTTTTCATCAATACCGTGGGAAATGTACTCGTTTCGAAAATTAGCTACCAACTGCCTCAGCGACTTATTTCTTAAAATATTCATGAGCTATATACATATACTTGTTTATGCAGAATTCTAACCATTACTAGTAAAATTATTATCGCTACGAATTGATGAGCAACACCGAGTACAATGGGTACCTGCATCATCAACGTTGTAATCCCCAATGCAATCTGCAGGATAACAATGGCAAGCAGCCATTTTGTTTGAATATGCAACTCACGGTAAGGCTGTGCAAAGTAAAATAAAGCAGCCATGCTCAATGCCACCGTAAAAGCAAACCAACGATGAATGAATTGCAGTACAACGCCATTGTAAAGAAACGATTCGGAACGGATAAGATTAGCGGGTGGAAAAATTGTCTCGCTCATCAGAGGAAAATTGGTGTACGAAAACCCGGCTTTTAAACCAGCTACGAAAGCTCCCAGAATAATCTGAGTAACCAGCAATGATAATGCGATACCGGTTGCAATCAGTAAGTTTGTCGATACTCCAGTCGTTTTCTTTTTGGGATGACTTATAGATAACATCATCCAAAAAAGCAAAGCCACTAATAGCAATGCAATACCCTGATGAGCGGCTAATCTGAAATGACTCACATGTGGCATTTTATCCAGCCCACTTTTAACCATGTACCAACCCATAAAACCTTGCAAACCACCCAATAGAAAAATAAGCAATAATGGACCAATCATTTTTTTTGAAATCCATCCTTTGAGATAGAATATCACAAGGGGTACGATGAAAATTATACCAATGAACCTACCAAGCATTCGGTGAAGGTATTCCCACAAATAAATTTCTTTGAATTGCTGCAAAGACATGCCGTAGTTCAACTTTTGATATTCAGGAAATTGCTGATATTGTTTGAATTCGCTTAACCAATCTTTCTGATTAACGGGTGGCACAATGCCGGTAATCGGTCTCCATTCTACTATGGATAATCCTGATCCAGTCAATCGGGTTATTCCTCCAAGGATTACCATCGCACATATCAATATGATGCCGGCCAAGAGCCATAAGCGGAGGTACTGAGCGGATGGATTCATGGAATTGTTGAAGCTTCTTTTTTCTCAACTTTCTCCAAATCAAGGTTATAGTGAGTCCCTTTGTTTTGAGTTTGTTCGAGCGAATGATGCAGAATGAGCATCCCAACGGTTATTATGTTCCGGGTTTCATATAGTAGCCAGTTTGGTTTTGAATTCTTAGCTATTTGTTCAATTGTAGAATTAAGTTTATTGATTTTCTCAACCCCACTATGAAGTGATGCAAATGAGCGGACAATTCCGGCTGAATTTGCCATGCATTTTTTTAGTGTTTGTCTGATATGCTTGAGTTGAATTTCATCTACTTCTTTTCCTTCTGTTTTATTTAGCTCAAGCGATGGAAAAAACTTTTGAGATGACATCCGCTCGCTAATGTCAATGTAGCAGCGATGCGCAAATACAAGGGCTTCGATAAGAGAATTAGAAGCAAGTCGGTTAGCTCCATGTAAGCCGGTACACGCGCATTCACCAATAGCATATAAGTTCTTAATAGAAGTTTGTGACTTCATGTTTGTAAGAATTCCCCCACACAGGTAGTGTGCGGCTGGCTTAATGGGAATTTTCTCTCGAGTAATATCGATTCCATAAGAAAGACAGGTCTCATAGATTTTTGGAAATTGTCGCTTTAAGGATGCAATCGACAAATGGCGACAATCGAGAAAAACGGGTTGGCTTTGTGATTCAACATAAACAGCACGTGCTACAATGTCACGTGGTGCAAGTTCGGCCCGTGCATCGTACGCAAACATAAACCGGTTGCCATCGCCTGTAACCAGACGTGCCCCAAAGCCACGCAATGCTTCTGTTATCAAAAAGGCAACATCCTCTGTTTGTACGTTAAGTGCAGTTGGATGAAACTGAATGTACGCCATGTTGGCGATTGAAGCCCCGGCCCGATACGCCATAGCAATGCCGTCACCGGTTGCAATGGGTGGATTGGTGGTTAACGGATAGACCTGACCAATTCCACCAGTTGCAAGCACGATGAATGTGGCCTGTATTACTTTGATTTGAGTGTTTTGTGTTTCTAAGTATGTAACACCTTTGCATGTCCTACTTTCTTCGGATTCCTCTATTAATAAGTCAACAGCCAGTGTGCGCCACAGTATCCTGACATTGCGAAGAGACTGCAATTTATTGAGTAGGGTGTGAACCACAGCAAAACCTGTTTCATCTTTGGAATGCACAATACGGTGTACCGAATGACCGCCCTCAAGTGCTAGTAGCAGTTTACCGGAATCGTCTCGGTCAAAGTTGGTGCCCCATGCCATTACTTCTTTCAGGCGTTGGGGTGCTTCGTGCACAACCATTTCGACTACTTCACGAAGGCACATACCGTCTCCGGCATCCATCGTATCTTTTATATGTTGTTCAAATGAATCTTCCTCAGTATTCATTACTGCTGCTATGCCACCTTGTGCATAACAGGTATTCGATTCACCTGGCTGGTCTTTGGAAATAAGTGTTATTCGACTTTCAGGAAAATGCGTTGCTAATTTTATTGCTATTGAAAGTCCTGCAATACCTGCCCCCACAATCAGTACATTGCTGTTGCTATCGGTTTGATTTTCTTTTTCCTGCATCTGTAAATAATTTTTTCTCTTCCTCATTCACTGGCTTCACCAATTTCACGCTAGTAGGTTTAGATTTTTCATTGAGTGCGACAAATGTGAAATACGATTCGCTTAGTTTTTCCTTCATGATATTACCCACACATTGAGTCCAGGCCTGAACTCGTATCTCCATCGATGTAGTGAATGCACGTGTGATTTTAGCTTCAATCGTTACAATATCGCCCACCCTGGCAGGGTGAATGAAACTTACCTTATCCATGGAGGCGGTAACACACGTGGCCTCTGCGTGCGTTTGCGCACAAACAGCAGCAGCAATATCCATCCATTGCACCAACCTCCCGCCCTGCAAAATGCCCATTGGGTTGGTATCATTGGGGCACACCACTTCTGTTTTTAGAACCCGGGAACGGCCTGGAGTTTTCCTTTTTTGCACCTTATTGTCCTTTTCAAGTACTCTAACTACTGCAAAGTTAATTAAATTAAGACTAATTTATCCTTTTATAGCCACTTGTAAGTAGCCAAAACGACCATTACTATACCGGATTCCTTATTTCATTCTACATATGATTTCACTCATACTTAATACTCTTATTTTATTTTAAACTGCATGAAAATATTATAAGCAGACTAAGCGTTTTTTTAAATTTAAGGAATATGCAACCATCAGAATTAACCCTTGATAAAATTTCTATCGGTGAGCTTGTATCGCAAGATTGGCGCAGGGCAGAAGTTTTTAAGAAATATGGTATTGACTACTGTTGCGGTGGCAAGAGAACAGTTGCCGAAGCTTGTGAGAAAAAGGGAATTGACACGGCTCGTGTTGAGGCGGATTTGCAAAATATTGACAGTAGAGCATTAGATAACCCGAACAACTTCAACCGTTGGGAATTGGATTTTCTGGCAGACTATATCATTAATGTCCATCATAAATATGTAGGCGAAGCTATTCCTTTTCTGGATGAACTCAGCAGAAAAGTTGCTCATGTTCATGGTGACAACCATGAGGAGTTAATTGAAATTGAGGAGCATACGCAGGCTGTTATTAATGAACTAACCCAGCATATGCGCAAGGAGGAAATGATTCTTTTCCCCTATATTAAAGAGTTGGTGCAGGCAAAAAAAGACAAGACATCTTTAGCACCATCACCTTTTGGCACTATTGCCAACCCTATTCATATGATGGAAGCAGAGCATACTTCTGCCGGTGGTGCTATGGAAGCTATAGAAGAGTTGAGCAATCACTTTACCCCACCAGTTGATGCCTGCATGTCGTACCGCGTATTGTTTGCAAAACTTCAGGAATTTCAGCAGGACCTGCATCAGCACATTCACCTTGAAAATAATATCTTATTTCCAAAAGCAATCAAACTTGAAGCAGAGCTTATGGCAAATTGATTTTTGAGATGTCATGCTAAATGAAAACAGTCGGTAATGCGCAGCCGGCTGTTTACATATTGATGATGATCACTATGCTTTATTGAAAATACAGAGGTTAAAACTTAAAATAAAATTCACCCGTGATATTGGAACTGTCCCATGTGTTTTGCTTCCCACCGGACAGTCTTGCCACGTTTACCCGCACCTCTTTGAAAACCTGTTCAATAGTTAGCCCTGGTTTTTGCATGGCCTTCAAAATTTCCTGAGAATATAGACCATTACGACCCATACCATCAATGGCAACAGATCCTGGTGCAGTAGCATAGGCAATAAATGACCCTCGAGCTTTCTTCATTTCCGCAAGGCCCTGCTGTCCTGCACCACGGGTAAGTGAAGGAAAGGGATTATTACGACACGCATCAAGAATTACAATGTTCATTCGAGATTTTGAAAATTCCATATTCGCGAGTACCATACGCTGAACGGGGAAGCAGTATCGCCAGATGTCATCTTCATACTCAACGCGAGCATCAACGGGTACCAAATAGTTTTCATCTTCGTGGCGCAGACCATGACCGGCAAAATAAAACAGCGCTACTGAATTGTCGTGATCGGCACGGTCAAGCTTTTCTTTGAATTTTAGCAATGCTGCCCGCATCTGACCATACGTGGCATTGATTAGCAGGTTGACCTCAAAATTCGAATGTTCTAATTCTGCTGCCATATCGGTTGCATCATTAACAGGATTCCTCAATTCACCAATTTCCTTTGTGTACTGAGAGTTACCTATAACTAGCGCAAATCTCCTTTCATCTTTATACAACTCAGCAAGATCTTTATTCGCAACAATGGGTTCTGGTTTTGATCGCTCCACAGTAGTTTTGTTACCGCTGATTTGTTGTATTCCTTCCAGGTTTGCTATTTCATTTACATCAAATTTTTCAAGTGACTTTTTTATCTCAATATTCCCCGGCTGAATGGCATAAGCTTGCTTCAAATCGTAATATGCCATCAATTGATCGTTCATTTTTAGATACACATGACTTCGGTCAACCAGCAGCTTCACCAGATTCTCCTTGTTTGATTGTAATATTGCTATGGCATTCTCATACGCTTCAAGTGCATCGGGGTAGAACCCTAGTGAGTCATTGCATTTGCCCAGAAACCAAAAAATGTTGCCTTTGTTTGGGTGATTGATAAGAATTGCTTCTTCAAAGTCTTCTATGGCATAATTGTACTGTTGTGTTTTGTAATAGGATAAACCCCTCAGGTAATGCACCTCTGCCTCAAGATTCTTGCCGCGATTAGGTTTGCTGAGATATTCGTTGAAGCTGGTTATAGCCTCATTGTACTTACTCTCCTTATATTTTTCAAATCCGATCTCATATTGTTTATACTGTGCTTCTGTTTGATGATATCCTATCAGCAAAGTGATTGGAAGAAACCAGGTTCGAATCCACCGGTACATACTGCAAGGGTTTAAAAGCTATAGCTAACTCCCGCCATAATACTTAGAAAAGTAAATCCAGATTTGACTATTGGATAATCAGGATTATAATAACCACCATCCATGGTTTGAGGAAATTCACTGGTGTTAATGTGTGAAACCGGAAGCGTTACTCCTATTGAGGTCTGGAGAAAAAAGGATACCCCAGATGGTAATGAAAGTTCACCGCCAACACCAGTATTAAATCCACCCGATATCTCTGTCTCTGCAGCCCATCTTTCTAGCCCTGCTGTATTGACACTGAGAAATTCTTCGCTACTAAAAGTCCAGTTAGAGGGGTCATCGGGCGGTATAGTATTATAGTACCATAGTTCTGCTGTTGCGGATATTTCTGTTCTTTTAGAAACCTGCAAAAATGGCCTTACAATTCCATACACTGAAAATTTTCTGGTGTCTGAAAATGGAATGAAATCTATTTTTGCGGTAAGGCCAACTGTTGTAAAACGAAGATCTCCACCTTGAATGTAAACAACCCGGGCCTCCAAATCAGCATCATTATAATACACGTTATTCCCGGTAGCGCTTGCATCCCCAAACGAATCTGAAATAGACTCATCGTAATTGAACGAAGAGTAGGACAATGACGGGCCAATAGAAATAAAGCTATTGAGTCGCTTCAGGTATCCTGCTTCAATATTTAGCCCTGAACTATAGTCACCAGAGCTATTTCCAAAAACAAATGACAGTCCCCCTGAGAGATAGACACTCTTACCTTTACTTACGCGCTGCTTTTTCAGTAAGACGCCTTCTTCCTGAGTAAACCCAGGCAGGTAAACAACGAGGAGGATCAGTAAAAAAAACCAACAAACACGTTTCATAACGGTTATCAGTTGGATCAACCGAATTTACGAAATAATCCGAATTCTGTAATGAGTAAAATAAATTGATGATGACATTTTCGTTATTGATTTAGTCTTGTATACAACGCACGGAAATGCCACACCCTTTGCTATAGCTGCTTCGGCCAACACCTTCATTCATATAGCTCAACAGAAAATACCATGCGCTATAGGTGTTATACTCGGTGGAACTCCACCAATTACCGTATTTTGCAGGCGGCCCAAATGTTCCATCCGGATTACAATAACCCCCCGGATAACCAGCAAAGCCACTGCTGTTGTTGCCGTTCCCAAGCTCAAACCACCCTGCTATATTTTTCATAGATGATCCGGCTTTTTCTTCGCCCCCTAATTGTTCAATCAGCAAACTCCATTCTTTGTTACTGGGTATGTGCCAGCTTCTTGGTGCCAGACCACGCGGATCATTTACTGCATACCAATTATAGATTTTACCATATAATTCTCCGTTTGCGGGGTCACCATCATAATAACACCAGGCAGGTCGTTTATTGGCATCTGCCCGGCTCCACTCTTCCGGAGTTTTCGCTTGCGGAATCGGGTCACCATTGGCAAAATGATCGACATCCAGATTTCGGATCTGCCATACCTGTGAGCCTATTTTTACCGTGCTGGCATCTGGCTCACTCCTCTGATTTTCCTTAGTCTGCGCAACGACTTGAGATTCGGTTTTAGCTACCGGTATTGTAATGGGTTGAGTTTTTATTTCTGGTGTACTTGAACCCGGAGTGAAGAAGAAATCTCCTGTATAATCGGAGGCAATCCAGGGGCGTTGGGTATCGCCAGAGGCGGATGCAACATCGCGTGCTACTTGCTTAAATACTTGTTCAATATTGAGACCCTCGGTATTGATGTATTGCAGCAGTTTGGAAGTAAACAGACCATTCCGCCCGGTGCCATCACTGGCAACTGAACCGGGTTTAGTGGCATAAACTATATAGGAGCCTTTTGGTGTATCTACCATACTCAGTCCCTTTTCACCGGAACGGCTGAAACTGCGGAAAGGATTATTTCTACAGGCATCAACAATAAAGATATTTAAACCATTTCCAGCTTCTTCTATTGCCCGCATCACGTAGTCCATATTTACACACTGGTCACCCAGATCGGCTTCAATCTGCGGATTCGCCTGTGTAGGGATTAAGTAATTGACGCCCTTTACCTGCATGCCGTGTCCGGAATAAAAAACAAGACCCACCGACTGAGGTTGAGCTTGTAGTAATTTGAAGTATTTCAGAATGGCATCCTGCATTACTCTTTTAGTAGTTGGATCATAAAGTTCCACCACGGTAAAACCTTTCTTCTTCAAGGTAGCAGACATGTCGCGGGCATCATTCAGCGAATTTTTTAGTGGTGCAACATATTGGTAAGACTTTACCCCAATAACGAGTGCATATTTTTGTTGCTGTGCAAATGTATAATGACTACTTACCAAGCATAATGCACTTATATAAATAGCTTTCAGACCAGCATGATTGCAGCTGACAACTCTATCTTTAATTATGCGGATGGGTGACATACCGTAACCATTAATTTAATATTGAGCATACGCTTCGATCTGAATCAGCATCTCATCAAACTCGGCAGCGCTGATATACTTATTGGCTTTTGGAAAAACCACATTCTCCTCGCGGAAAATATGGAGTTTAAGCAATTCAATTAGCATAAAGCCTTGTTCAGCCGCCACATCAAAGGTAAGCGCGCGGGAAGCTAAATCTGGAAGACGCGTGGCTAAAGAAATAAAATTGAACATCAACGTAAGGTGCTGTATGATTTTCAGGTGATCATCCTCCAGCATGTCAATAGCGGTTTTGGGGAATTTACCTTTACTGTGCTCTTCGTGTTCAAGTAGTCTTTTTTGTAATAAGGGGAATAATACTTTCTCTTCCTTCAGATGGTGCTTTATCATTTGATTGTCCAGGTAGGCAAAGAAGGACGAGAAATTTCTTTCGATGTCCTTATCACGCTGCCAGCCACTCTGCTTAAAGGTTATCAACGACTTCTCAAACGCCTCCAGTTCTTTCTTCGCTTGCGTATGTTCATCGATGAATTTCTGCAAGCATCCATGCATGTCTTCATACGGTATGGCATCAACCGTAGGAGGGGCATACGCATCGGGTGGATCCATTGGAGAATATTCTTCCAACCCCAATTCTTTATCCACCATACGTCTTAAAGGATCTTGGTTATTTATTTTTTTTAAATCAAGCATTGTTATTCTTTTTACTAATTATTCTTTGGCCTGTATATTGACCACTTTGTTGCTGCACTTCTGACTTTATTTTTATCCCAGTTCCAGATTACCCGTTGATATGGACGCCAGAGATAATCCAGGGGAGCCACTAAAGCGTGCATGAGTCGTGAGAAAGGAAATAGCAATACAATTAAATAGGCGCTTACAATATGCAGTTGAATAACCAACGGCATAGCCACCACAGCATCCATTCGTGGTTCCAACAGGAAAATGGACCACAAGTAGGGAGTTAAACTGGAGGCGAACCATGATGACCCCCATCTAAATTCATACGCTACCCATAATCCCAGGAATACCTGCACAAGCAACAATACCTCTACTACATGGTCCATCCAACTGGTTACTATCCGAATTCTGTCGTTTGTCCAACGTCTGTATAATAGATTAGCTAGCCCCGCCAACATGCTTAACCCGAAGGCAAAAGCTGCTACTTCCAGCACCAGCAATCGCACCGGATGACTGTTCCACAAGAGTACACTGCTGGGGATAAGAAAGGCAATCAGGTGACCGAAAAAAAGAAATACCATCCCCCAGTGAAAGGGAACACTACCCCAGAATAATTTCTTCCCCTCCAGAAATTCAGATGAAAGCGAGGAAATTTGAAACTTCACATTGCGATACCGATAGATCGTTCCGATAAAGAATATAGCCAATGCCAGATAAGGCATGATGATAAATAGAAAAGTGTTTAAGATGGTCATAGCTTAAAATTTTATTCTTCTAATTTCATTTCAGTACTGATAGAAGTGAGAAAGTCAGAAGTTTTCTCTTCCGGCTCGGCATCTAAACCAAATTCCTTTCTAAACACTTCCAGCAACACCATGAGTGGACGCTGGTATAGTGTTCCATATTCACCCGGCATTTCAATCAGCGTTTTATGATGGCGTACATACACTTCATTTTTTTCCCCAAGATGATGAGGGTCAAACTCGGAAATCATCTTTTTTAATCCCGGGCAAATTAGTTTTGTCACTAATTCCTGTTGGATTTCTTGGTCTTGCATTTTTACGATCAATCGAATAACATTCGGAAGATGATCGGCCAACTCATATCCGCAATCATTATTAACAGCAAGATGTTCGCGGCTCAGATTCACCAGTAACTCAGCCCGCTTATAGTCGTCACCAAAAAGTAAATAGCCCAGATCAAGGGTAGTGATGGCCTGCACTTCAAAGGTTCGGGTGTGCAGTTCCTGTATTTCATCCAGCGATGCGGACGAAACAAATTCTGTGAAGGGATCCAGCACCGTTGCCAATTCAGGATAAGATCCGTCCAGTAATAGCTGTATTTCTTTTATCTCATCTGCGAAACCTTCCTTAGGAAAATCAGTAAGTGAGGCCAGCAGCTTAAGGTTATTGGTTTTTGAATTTCCGTTACTGTTCATATCGATGTTTTACTTATGCTTTAAATTTATTATGCTCCCCTTGCAGGAGTTTCTTTAAATCCAAAGCCAACAGAACCTCGGGTATCTCCTGTAAATTCAAGCATCTCCATGGATTGTTCGCGATGCGAAGCAGGTATCACAAAGCGATCATCAAATCGTGCGAGGGCAGTAAGGTAATATATGGCTTCTGCTTCTTCAGGCGTTAAGTGGGTATCCTGCATAACCTGTTTAACTTTTTCTTCAGCGATGTCGCCAACAGTCTTGCTTCGCCTATAAATGCGAACGGCCATCAGTTTTTTCAAAATGTGTTTCACTTTGCTTTCATCACCTGCACTGAATAAACTTGCCAGATACTGCAGCGGGAAGCGGGCTTGCTCAATCGTGCCCCATAGTTCTTCAGTACTGGTATCGTATAACCAGTTGTCGTTCCAAAACTTAGCGATGGGATCCATCTTTTCTGACTGGTCCTGATTATTTACTTCGCGCAATGATGCCATTACCGGTAACAAAGGCGGCACATAAAACAACATCGGCAATGTTCTGAATTCTGGATGCAATGGTAAGGCAAGTCCCCACTGCTTCACAAACTTATAGGTAGGTGAATCCTGAGCCGCCTTGATAGTTGAATCAGCGACTCCGTTTTTCCGTGCCGCCTCAATTACATTTTCATTAAACGGATCCAGAATCATACTTAATTGCCGATCCACGAGTGAGTGTTCATCAGCCGATGCGGTATCATGTATCATGTCAGCATCGTATAATACCACACCCAGATAACGGATCCGGCCTACGCATGAATGCATACAGGCAGGTGCATATCCGGCTTCCATGCGCGGATAGCACAAAATGCATTTTTCAGATTTCCCCGTATGCCAGTTGTAATATGATTTTTTGTACGGACACGCTGTCACGCACATGCGCCACGCGCGACAAACATTCTGATTAATGAGTACCACGCCATCTTCACCTCTTTTATAAATCGCACCTGATGGACACGAAGCGACACAAGCAGGGTTAAGGCAATGGTTACAGATGCGAGGAAGGTAATAAAAGGCCATGCGTTCTAATTGAAACATAGCTTCCTGCTCTGCCGGAGAAAGATTTGTTAAGTTTGGATCTTGTCTTGCGTAATCGGGTGTTCCACTTAAGTCATCATCCCAGTTTGGCCCTGATTTAATATCAATCGGTTTACCAGTAATCAGTGATACAGGCCTGGCGGTGGGTTGGTCATTCCCGGCTGGGGATTCAATCAGATCAAGATACTTATACGTAAAAGGCTCGTAGTAATCATCAATTACAGGCAAGTGGGGATTGTGAAAAATATTCATCAATCCCCGTAGCTTGCCTGCTCCCCTCAAATTTATGTCTCCATTCTTTCTTTCCCAACCACCCTTGTATATCTCCTGGTCCTCCCATTTCGTTGGATAACCTGTACCGGGTTTTGTCTCTACATTATTCCACCATTGGTACTCGGCTCCTTTTCGGTCAGTCCAAATATTTTTGCAAGCAATGGAACAGGTATGGCAACCAATACATTTATCGAGGTGAAAAACCATTGACATTTGCGCTCTTACATCCATAAGACTATGTTTTAAATTTTTCGTGTCGTTACATTACTTTACCATACCAGTTTTTCCATTTTCTTCACAATCACGTGTGTATCACGGTTGGGTGCGATAGGTCCCCAATAATTAAAGTGATAGGAAAACTGTCCGTACCCACCTGTCAAATAATTGGGCTTTAAATGTATTCGCGTAAAGCTGTTGTGGCCGCCAGCACGTTTATTGCCGCGTACCTGCGATTTAGGAATACCCGTGGTGCGCTCAGGTACGTGGTAAACAATACATACTCCTTTCGGAATTCTTGAACTCACGCAAGCCCGCGTACAGTACACTCCGTGGTCATTGTAAACTTCTACCCAATCGTTGTCTTTGATACCCAGGTCAGCAGCATCTTTTTCACTGATCCAGCAGGGTTCGCATCCACGTGAAAGTGTAAGCATGCGCAGGTTCTCCATGTAGGTAGAGTGAATATGCCATTTGCCGTGCGGAGTAAGACAGTTTAGAATTTTGGCTTCTTCGCGTTGAAGAGTTTCTCTTAAATCTCCGTACGCTTCGGGCTTAGGCGAAGGTTTGTATGTTGGCAAATGTTCACCATAGGCGATATACAATTCATGATCGAGATAGAAGTGCTGCCTACCAGTCAGGGTTCTCCAGGGCACCAGCCGTTCAACGTTATACGTATATGCCGAATACGCACGGCCATCCTGCATCAATCCCGACCAAAGTGGCGAAGAGTTGTACCTTCGTGGTTGTGCCTGCAAATCGCCATAGGTGATGCCCACCTGCTCGTATCCATCACCAATGTCAGAAAGTACCAATCCTGTTTTTTTCTCGGCCTCCTTATAGGCCCGCAATGTGAGCTTGCCATTGGTAAGCGTAGAAAGTTTCAGTAACACATTGGCCGCATCTCGGTCTTCCTTCAGCGAGGGATATGACTTTCCATTCAATCGTTCCTTGGGAAAGTGATTGGAGTCCATGATCTCTTCGTACACATCATCACACATATAGTTATTACCATGAGCGCCCAACCCGCTTGCCTTAATGCGATCACCCAGTGTAATAAACTTATCATAGAGCTTGGTGTAATCCCGATCAACAATCGCGATGCTGTGCATGGTTTTGCCAGGAATTGCTTCACACTCTCCCTTATACCAGTCTTTCACATGGCGTTGTGTAATTTCTCCGGCTGTATCGTGTGAAAGCGGTGAACACACAATATCCTTTTGAGGCTCACTTAAATGTTGCCTGGCAATCTCACTGGTGTGTTTGGCAATGAGTTTAAAAATATCCCAGTCGGTTTTCGATTCCCACACTGGTGCAATGGCAGCCGAAAGCGGGTGAATAAATGAATGCAAATCGGTGCTGTTCAAATCGGCTTTCTCATACCAACTGGCAGCCGGAAGTACAATGTCGGAATAGAGAGCGGAGGAATCCATCCGGAAGTTAAGGTCAACCACCAGATCCATTTTACCTTCAGGCGCAATATCGTGCCACTTCACTTCTTCGGTATGATCTTTCGAATCGGTTGCAATTTTATTGGAATGCGTGCCGAGATAATGCTTGAGTGCATACTCATGTCCTTTCATGCTGCCCATGATGGCATTGCCGCGCCAGATGTACCACACTTTTGGATGGTTTTCTTCAGCTTCAGGATCACCCACGGCATAGTGCAGTTTTTTCGACCTGAGTTTTTCAACCACATAGTTCTTGATTTCATCATCCGTTTTCGCTCCATTCTGCTGCGCTTCTTTACTCAGCTCCAGCGTATTTTCATTGAACTGTGGATAAAAGGGCATCCAGCCCATGCGTACAGATTGAAATATAGTATCGGCCGTGTGTTGCTTCGTCCACTTATTTTTTGGAACGGTATTGTATTTCGAAAACTGCCCGTCATACCGATATTGACAAGTATTGATATAATGCCAGAGTGGTGCCTGTTGCAAACGGGCAGCACTTTGCCAGTCTTTTCCAAAGGTAATGGCACTCCACGAATCTACCGGGGCAAGTTTTTCCTGACCAACATAGTGGTTCATTCCGCCTCCGTTCTTACCTACACAACCTGTGAGCATGAGGGCCATGATGCCGGCACGGTACATCAGGTTGGCATGATACCAATGGTTGATACCGGCACCAACAATGATCATACACTTACCTCCGGTAAGATTGGCTGTGTTAGCCCATTCGCGGGCAAACTGAATAACTGTTTTGGAGGCTACACCCGTAAAAATCTCCTGCCATGCCGGTGTATAGGAGGCATCTTTGTCAGTATAGTCTTTTGGATAATCACCCGCCAGGCCGCGATCGACTCCATACTGTGCCATGACCAAATCATATACTGTGGTTACTGGAATTTTGCCTGATGATGTTTGAATATACTTAGTAGGTACACCGCGCTGGCGATGCATATCCAAGCCAAATTCTGTGAAGTCAACCTGTAATACTTCATCGTGGCTGTTTAGTAAGGTGAGGTAGGGGTCATAAGGTTGATTATCTACTTCATGTTCAAGTTTCATGTTCCAGTTACCGCCTTTCTTTTCCCAACGATGCCCCATGGTTCCTTTTGGAATTACCAGTTTTCCTGTCTTGCTGTTGATGTTCAGGAACTTCCAATCGCCATTTTCTACGCTACTGAATTCTGAAATTTCATTTGCACGTACCAGTTGCCCAGGGACATACTTTTCACCATCCTTTTCCAACTTCACAAGGAAAGGACTATCGGTATATTGCTTGGTATAGTCGAGGAAATAAGGAGTTTGCTTTTCGTGGTGCCATTCTTTTAATATAATGTGTGTAACCGCCATCCAGAAGGCACCATCGCTTCCGGCATGGAGGGGTACCCATTGGTCGGCATACTTGCATACCTGACTGAAGTCTGGTGCAAACACGACCGCTTTTGTTCCGTTGTGCCGTGATTCAGCAAAGAAGTGACAATCAGGTGTTCGGGTCATATTCAGACAAGCACCCATATCAGCAATCATCTTGGCGTTATACCAATCGGCACTTTCACACACATCAGTTTGCTCACCCCAGATTTCCGGGAAGGCGGTGGGCAGATCGCAATACCAATCATAAAAGCTTAAGTTAACGCCACCAAACAATTGGAGGAAGCGCGCCCCCGCAGCATAACTTAACATTGACATGGCAGGGATAGGAGAAAATCCAACAACACGATCCGGTCCGTATTTTTTTGCCGTATAAATATTGGCGGCCGCCATGAGTTCCAGCACTTCTTCCCAAGCCACTCTTCTGAACCCACCCTTGCCGCGCGCATTCTGATATTTTTTTCTTTTCTCTGGATCGCTTTGCAGGCTGGCCCACGCTTTCACCGGGTCGCCTGAAGTTTTTTTCGCTTCGCGCCAGGCGTCAATGAGAGCACCTCGTATCAAAGGATACTTAATTCGCAGCGGACTATATAAGTACCAAGAATATGAAATGCCACGCTGACATCCGCGTGGTTCGTATGGAGGAAGCGAACTTTCCAACAGCGGGTAATCCAGTTGCTGAGTTTCCCATACCACAATCCCATCCTTTACATGGATTTGCCAGGAGCAACCGCCCGTACAGTTTACACCGTGTGTACTGCGGACAATACGATCGTGCTGAAAGCGGTTGCGGTAAAATTCTTCCCACTTACGGGTTTGCGGAGAAATGATGTCTTCAATCCAGCTCATATAGTATTTTGATTATGCTTTAAGAGTAAACCTGACGATCGTATATTTTTTTATTTACGGATTGCTTCCTTCGGTAAGACCATGCCATGGAGAATACACCCATTAGCAATACAAACCCGAGACCCCCGGCAATTAAAAAGTATTGTTGCCAGTTGCGTGCGTGCTGTCCGTACTGGTCTTCATCTGCATATTTCAGAAATGCAGTAAGGTTGTAAACTTCCACATCGGTTAAGGGGGCGTTTTGGTACGCTTCCTTCATGGCAGGAAATGGAGGGGATGTAAGGATGGCTTTAATGCCGGCTTCATTCATTCGTGAAAAAGCATCAGTCAGATCTTTTGCCAGTAAACCGCCACCAATAAGTTTGTCATGTTTAACATGGTGACACGAAATACACCCTGGACCTCGTCCGCTTAATCTTGATTCTCCGGTAAACAAGACCTGGCCAATTTCTATTTCTGCATCTGTAGCTTCGTTCACTGAACGTACAGGAATTTCAGATTCAGTTGTTTCAACTTTAGCTGTTTCAGTAGCGGTAGCAACATAGCTTGGACTTTTTGATTTTATATAAGTGATTATTTCTTTTATCTGGTCATGCGAATAGGGGGCATCAGGCATTACAGTTTTACCATATTCATTAAAAATGGCAACAGCACCGGGGTCACCTTTATTTACCATAGTTTGCGAGGATTTGACAAATTCAAGGATCCAATCATCAGTTCTACGAAGGTGTACATCGGCTAAATCAGGGCCAACCAACTTGCCTTTTGAAATAGTGTGGCATGCAGAGCAAAATGTCTTAAACATCATTTCGCCAGATTGTTGGGCCAGCGTTTGCAGCGAACCAGAGAAAAGAAGGATTACGGCTACTCCAATTTTAATTGATTTCATAGCGGTAAGGGGAAAGTTGTTGAAATAAATATCTGTTATTTTTTACTGTAATAAAAGATAAATATGTCCTTTTATATATAAACCAAATTATCTTTGCTATAAGATTATCGGCTGCCAATATGGTACGAGGTAATTTGGTATTACATTATCTTAAGTTTTTTGGACTGCTTGCAGTGGTTATCATGATTTGGTTAACCTCTGAAAGAAATATTGAAACACCACATTTTTCAACAGGTCAGCCCAAAGCAACGGGGGGGTTCGTTAATGGTAAGGCAGAAGGTACCTGGACTTGGTGGTACGAAAGCGGGAAAAAAATGACGGAAGGAAATTTTAAAGATGGCAAGCGAAATGGAACATGGCGTACCTGGTATGAAAATGGTTCGAAGAAAAGTGAGAGCACGTACAGGGATGATAAATTATATGGCCTATACACGCTGTGGTATAGAAATGGAATGGTGAAACAAGTCGGTAATTTTACAGACGATAAACGTAATGGCTTCCATCAATACTATGATACTTCCGGGTTACTATTGGAAAAGAGATTTTTTGTGAATGGAGTTTTGGCATCTGAAAATTGAATACAAACCTAAATCCTGATTCCTTATGAAAAAGAAAGCCTTACCTAAACCACCAAAGTTCTACGAACAGTTTGTTAAGAAGTACCCTCAAGTAGCTGGTAAATACGAGGAACTGGGTGACGCTGTTCATGGGCTTGGACCGCTGAACGACCGCGACAGAGCCTTGATAAAATTGGCTATTTCCGGAAGTCATTTGTACAGCAGTGCATTTAAAGCTCACATTCGCAAAGCAGTGGCGTCCGGGATTACGCGCGATGAAATTGAACACCTTGTCTTGTTATTCCTACCCACCGTTGGATTTCCGTCCATGATGGCTGCCATGGGGATTTTAGATGAACAAATGGCTAAAAACTAGTTAACTATACTAGTAACTATTAACAACACCTGTATGAAAAAAGTAACTCTCTTTATTCTTCTTATTGCTCCTTTCTTCACGTTTGGTCAAAAGGACAATCCAGACTGCGCGAATAAATCGTATACTTTCTTCACCCGAATGGAAGGCTATTATATTTCCGAATGCGAGGAATCTGAATTCAGCGAACACGGTTTTTGGATCAAATCAGGATCGGAACAGATTGTTAAACAAGGCCGATTCAAAAAAATATGGTTTAATAAAGATGCCGCCAGCACGCGCAAAGTTTCAGGATTGCAAATCCTGACGAATCATGCCAATGCAATTAAGAAAATCGGAGGCCACGTGTTGGAGGGCACCAATAACGTATTTAAGGCCAGCTACCTGGGCAAAGAAATTTGGTTCGAACTATCACCCAGTGGCAGTGCACCTGATGAAGGCGCCTGGTATATTCTCTCAATTGAAGTTGAGATGATGAAACAGGAGATCACCGCACTGGACATGGATGCCGCCATCAGGTCGGAAGGTAAAATTGCGTTGTACGGAATTCTGTTTGATACAGGCAAAGCGAGCATCACACCTGAATCAGCCAAAGCCATTTCAGAAATTGGCACCTACCTGAAAAGTAATCCTGCAGTTTCAATCTTTGTTGTCGGTCACACCGATAATGTGGGCGATTATCAAATGAACTTAAAACTTTCCAAAAGTAGAGCCGAGGCAGTCCGAAATGAATTGGTAATTAAGTATGGAATAGCAGCCACCCGTCTTATAGCCGAGGGTATAGGGCAATTAAGCCCAATAAGTTCCAACGAAACAGAAGAAGGACGAACACTGAACAGGAGGGTGGAAATTGTAAAAAAGTAAGGCGTTATGGTTAGGATTTCGCGTGAGGAGATCGAGCACCTGTTTGTTGTTTTAGTTACCATTGGCTTCACTACTACGATGGCTGCCATGGGAATTGTGGAGGAACTGTTGTAGAAAAAGTAGAACAAGATCACCTAAAGCGATGCTTCAAGAAACTACAAGCAAGATACTTTCATGGATCCGCAGCAAGGCCATTCAGGCCCCCGATCAGCCTCTGTCTTTATGCAATAACTCTTCTCCGGAGGAAATATTCCATGCATTAGATATAAAGATTACTGGCACAGGGACCCCTGACCATAAGCTTAGCAGGCTGGTCGAATTGGTTAAAGAAAAAAGTGTGCATACCGATCACGGATTGTTCATGAACCAAATGTTCGGCAAGCAGGTTCCGGTTGCGGTGTTAGGCGATTTGTTGACTGTTTTACTCAATACCTCCATGTACACCTATGAGGTCGCCCCTGTTCTGACGCTGATTGAAAAGGAGTGCGTGGAGCGACTCTGTTCCCTCGTGTGGAACTCAACTGACTGGCACGATGGAGTCTTTACACCCGGCAGCACTATTTCTAATATGATGGCCATGATGTTGGCCCGCAACAGGAGGTTCCCCCAATCGATGGAAGCCGGATTATTTGATGTGCCTCCGTTCCGGATTTTTGTTTCCGACCAGGTTCATTATTCTTTTAAAAAAGGGAGCGCTTTTTCGGGAATGGGCAAAAACACACTGGTGGAAGTGGACAGTGACCCGGATGGAAAAATATCTGTGACTGCTCTGCTGGATGCCATTGCATGCGAGTTGCGAAAGGGAAACGTCCCATTGATGCTGATCGGTATTGCGGGAACCACCGTGACGGGGGTGTACGATAACCTGGAAAGCCTTGCCGAGATTGCTGCGCAATACAATATGTGGTTTCATGTTGATGCTGCCTATGGCGGATCTCTCCTCTTTTCACAGAAAGAAAAGCAAAGGTTGAAAGGTGTGGAGCATGCCGATTCTGTTGCGTGGAGCCTACACAAAATGATGGGTGTTCCGCTTTCGTGTGCTGTTTTGCTTACGAAAAAAAACACCGTCCTAAGAGAAGCGTTTTCTATGGATGCGGAATATCTTTTTCATGGCAATGAGATGGATTTAGGTCAGAAGTCGTTGCAGTGCGGAAGAAGAGCGGACGCTTTAAAGCTATGGGTAGCGTGGAAGTTTGAAGGTGACGAAGGATTAGAGGACAGGGTGAATAAGCTGGTTGAGATTGCGAGACAGTTTGCGGGAAAAATAAGAGAACACAACAACTTCGAACTCCTGTGCGTGCCGGAGACGCCTATTGTCTGCTTTCGGTTTATACATCCCGGTTTGTCTGCGGATGAACTTAATGTGTTAAATGCAGAGATACGGAGCGTGATTTTCCTGGAAGGTCACCTACTCTTTAATTACTCGACACATAAGAACAAGATTTACCTACGCTGTGTATTTTCTGATCCTGACATGAAAGCTGAAAGTCTACGTTCTATCCTTGAAAAGATAGATTGCGTTGGCAATCAGGTAATCATTGCCATGAAGAAAATCAATAATAAACATCCTGTATACAGTGCTAGATATTGACACATCCTCTTTCGTAACGACAATGCTATGTTGAATCCAAGAAAAGTAATTGAGAACCGGTTGAGAGCCGATCTGGGCAGCATCGAGGAGGTGGATATAAAATCAGCAATTATATGTGGCGAAATGGGCTGTGGACCGGCAGAGCAGGAATATTTAAACAAGCATCCCTTGTTACGATGTCCTTATATGAATCGTGTAGACGACCCCAGGAAATATTGCGAACGGCTCAGGAAGGAATATCAGGAGGCTATCGCGGAAAAATAAAGATATCCGGTTCCCTTTCGGCTCATCAGGAGGAACAATTCGGGAAGAATGGAGAACCAGGCAAGCGCAATTTGCTATTTCCAAAATTCGTCTTCCCATGGAGGTTGGTGTCGAGTTTCAGAATGAGCCTTTTCCATGACTCTCAACTGTTCTTTAGTCGCTATTTCCTGGATAGCATTGAACAATTGTCTTTCTTCAAACCGGATGTGGATATCCAATTCCTCCTCAATCAGACCCAGCATCCGTTCTTTATCGGAATGGTCTGAGGTAAATAGCCGGGTTATACGCCTGTGTTCACTTAACGCTCTTTTCACCATCGGATGATCGTTTCCAAGGAGAGGAAATATTTGTTTTTCTTCTATCTCAAAGTGTCTCAGCAAATGGGTATCCCAAAACCACCTGGCATATGCCATAATCCGTTCCAGATCAATACCCTTTTTCATTCCCTGCCTGATTTTCCAGCTCAGCAAAAGGCCGTGGTGATGGTCTCTGCTTAGCGGTTGCAGTGCCTTATGCCGCTTGATGGGGTTTTCCGTCATGAAGGTTTCTGCTTTGCGCATGCAGGACAGTGATAAATATCACCCTCTCTCAGAGTGATGTTATCAAGATGTTGTTTCACAAATTGCTGGATCAGTGTGTAACTTTCTTGGTGGTTGTTCACATCCACCTGTTTATCTCTAAACAATTGACGAATCTTGCCGTCATACTGTTGATAGCCCCAGCACACGGGACATAATCCTTCAGGAGTCTTATCTTTTGTTTGCTCATGTGGATTTTTAAAGAAGTTGACTAACGTATGGATCAAGTTCATTGCTTACGATTTTATTTATTATTGAATACCACCGACCTTATTGATCCCCCCTGAATTCTTCCCGTAGTTCATCACTGTTGGCATAACATACCGGGGAACTTAGCTTCGGTTCCTGCAGCTGTTTATTACGCCTCACTGTCAACACATTTATCAGCATTGTATCGGGAGTTCGCGATATATTCATTTTTTTTGCCACCTGTGCATAATTGCATGCTTTGTCTCCACCTGGATAAAGCATGCACGGCCGGGTTTTTTCTGGCATAGCATCAATTTTTAACCCCATTTGCGATTCTGACAAATTGCCGCGTCAGTATTATGTAAATTTCGAATATACGTAAAGCGAAATTAGCACTAGCCCTATTGTCAAGACATATAAATACTTAACCCAGTTGGTGGTAAGAACTTCCTCAGTTGCCGCTTTAAGCCCGGAAGCCTCTAACACAATTTGCAAAGCTCTGTAAACGACAATCAAAACAATAAGGGTGACCACAATTATGGTCACCAAAAGAGATAGGATCAAATTCATCTGAAAAGAACTGCTTACATTCTGAAGGAGAATGTGGTTCAATCCCAAAAATGAAAGATTGCTCAATGTATTCATGGTTGGTTTTGGATTAGCAGTGACTGGTTCCTGCGTTCGTATCTTGTAACCAATTGCAGGATGATTATGATACACACTGTTATGACGGAGGGAGCAAGGATCATCAGCAGTCCCCAGTTCATGCGCCAGTTGCCGCTGGCCGGGTCATACCGAAAACAACTGGTCCAAACATCGCTACCAAGCGTGGGATAAACCGGAACAAATTCATTCGTCAATTCCTTAAAAAGACGATCCCATTGTCCCTTATTGGGGAGGCCTTCAATCCGCTGTAAAATATTACCGTCTTTGTTAATCAAGATCAGTACTGTATTGTGATCATATAACTCATTCACGACCTGCGTTTGGAATCCTAGCGCTGACATCAAGTCAGTTCTACTTTCCTCTTCCAGAATACCAAAAGTCCAGTTAGCCGGAGGAGGATTTTCATCGGTAAAGCCTGCCAGTTGACAAAGTTGTCCCGGGTCGTCTTCAGCATCAAAGCTCAGCACCATCATCTGAAATTTCTTTTCACCACCCAATAAGGATACCTGATCACGGATTTGCAGCAAATAGGGGTTGCATACTCCTGGGCAGCGGCCATACACCAGTGTTAACACTACAGGTTTCTGCGAATACCAAAAGGACAGGTTTGCTGAGGGGGAGTCCGAAGTCTTGACTTTAGCGTCCGGTATCTTCCCGAGCAAATAATCCATCTCCCCGGGCCCTTGTGATGGTAAAAAGCTCAGGAGAATAATTGCCCAGCACATCGTTTTGTAAAATCAAAGGTGTAAATGACCATACCAACAAGATATAAAGTGGCAAAGACCACCGCCATTTGGGCGAGCGAAACTCCTTCACTCACTACCTCATTATACATATCCACTCTTCGGGGAACGGAAAAAGCACCACCCAAATAGAAGGCAAGTACAAACCCTACGCCTCCTATCACCAGCAAACTAAATATGATCTTCACCATTGTCGGTGCGATCTTTTTATTTCCAATTTCATCGGCAAACCAACTGGCAAATGCAAGACTGAAGAAAACATTGCCAAGTAAATTATAGGTGTGAAAATGGGCGGGTACCCACTGGGTATTGTGCAGAACAAAATTGTTAGCGATGACGGCATCAAGGATTGCCCCCACACCACCAACGGCCCAAAACATCACACCAAAAAAATAGAGCAGAGAGGCGAGGCTCCACTTCATGTTGGAACGGTAAACGGTAGTGAGCACGGAAAAAATGGTAACACAGGCCGCAGGCAGCGGAGCAAACCACGACATGATCTGTCCGACAAATTGAAAGGCAACGGGTTGCGCAAAATCCATGTACAAATGATGGAAGTATGCGAACAAAACAATCAACAACGTGGCATTCCATGATAATCCGACATACCAACTGGTTTTGTATGCTGGCTTTCCTGCCATCTTGGGAAACAACTCATACAACACAGCCAACCCGAGGTAGAGCATTTCATTAACCAGCGTGTGACCAAAGAAGAAGGTGAGGTTCTTCATCAGCAGCGGATCATTCGACATGGAACCACTGGCCAGAAATTCGATATAGTAGAGAATCAATAAGACAACTGCTGCAAGTATGCACGCTGTAACACCAATCAAAGACACAAATGAAATGAGAATGAATGGTGAAACTGCTGGGTCCGGACGTCCGAGAATATGATGCCAGGCGAGCGCTTGCACTATGGTATACTTTCTTAGAATCGTTACAATTAAAACCAATGACCATAGCAACCAACCTACACCCAAGATGGTCAAGGCGATAAGAAAAAGCAGCGGACCGCTTTCCATCCCTTTAGCGTAAAAAGGAAGCGGGTATAGAAAATACCAACCTGCATGTAGCTTGGTAAGAAAGGTAGAGATCAATAAAACTACAACGCCTGCCAGTGTACACCCATAGGCTACGATACTGCCCCAACGGGGTACGGTAAAATATCGGCTAAGGATATATTGAATGCCAGCCATGCCGGCTACAAACCAGACACCGGCCATCAACAGTCCGTGTGACGTCATGAGAACATAAAAATTCAGCGGACCTACTTCCACCATGTCAGCCTGTTCCATCCGCATCGTTAACCCAAAAACAATGGCTACCAGAAACACAACGAGTATCGTGATGAGCCAAAGAAGTGTGAACTTTTTGTCAAAAGTATTCATAGTGCTTTATTCAACCTTTATTTTTGCAGCCATGGCAGCATGGGCTACACCACAATATTCCAGGCAAAGTATATCGTACGTTCCGCTGTCAGAAAATCTCCACCGCAATCGGTTTACGTATCCTGGCATGGCCTGTACCTGTGCCCGCAAAACGCCATCTTTATAAAGGCTGAACCCGTGATTTACATCCAGGCTGGAAACATTAAATTCGACTATCTCATTTTTTGGTAACGTGATTTCGGCCCCGGCTGACATGTTAAAATCATCCTCCGTATTGATTGGGTATTTTGACAATGCAAATGAAAACTGTTTTGCCACTACGAAAACCTTTTGTGCAGGCTCTTTTTTTGCATAAAGAAAGTAAGGCGATTTTGGAAGTGAGACACCCAGGATCAGCAACACCGTTCCTAACGCAATGAAAAAGAATATGGCCCGCTTACGATTGGGATTTTGAACTTCTCCACTTTTTTTTGAAGAAATGAATACAAGAAAGAAAACAGAAACAATGATGATGAACATCATGGAGAATACTAGGAATACTTCTTTCTGTGTCGTCATAACCTCTTGCAGTTATTAAGATTGGATGCTAGCATCTCCTCCCGGAGCGTTTTGAAATTCCCTCCATGACATGTTTTCCTATTTCGAACAAATATATAATGTTATTCTAATTAAAGACTATTTAGTCTTTAATTATTTAGTGATTGTATGCTAAAAAACTAACTATAGTACACACCTGGCAAGTGATGGAGCCCAACAACCTTTATTCGTACTTACTCTGCGAGGTTTTCTTTCGCGTTAACTTGCGCGCCTGAGGAACATAGCGCAGCAGCCATAAGGCCATGACAAACAAAACAGATGAACCAAGAAAGGCGGCCACCGCAATTCCCCGGTTATCATCCAGAGCATTGTTCAGGGCGCTGTAAAGAAGCCATATCTGAATACCAAGAATACCAATCAGCAGGAATATAATGCCGACCATCAACGTGTTGGTTTTGTTGGGATGGGCCTCATTTTGAGCTTGTCTGAAATCTCCCATACCGATTATACTATCTTTTCTTCCATTGCCTTTACATATATTTTATCCTCTTTCACCACTACTTCTAACTGTGGCAGAGGCCTTGGAGGTGGGCCTTGCAATACTACACCGGTATCAGGATCAAAGTACCCTTTGTGACACGGACATTCAATTTTTTTAATGTCAGGCCGATAATGAACCGCACATGATAAGTGTGTACATTTTTGTTCGAAGGCACGCCATTCATTTTCTTCCAGGTGTATGAGAATGTAAGGAACTTCCAGCCCCCCTGTAATCACAAATTGTTTCATTTCACCAACAGGAACTTCTGATGCACTGCATACAAGATGTTCACCCATCAGAGGCTGATGAGGGAATGCAAATGCCTTGATAACAATGCCTGCGTTACCTAATGCCATTCCCCCGGAAAGCAGGCATAAAAATTTTGCAAACTCTCTGCGCGAAACATGGGTGGCTTCATCTTGCCGTATCGGGAAATCGCTTTTCCAGTTCGGGATTTTTTCGTTGTCGGTTGTGGATGACATTTCCTGCTCTTTTATTCTGGTATCAATGCACTTTTAACTCAGTACTCCCTTTCGGCATCATAATGTTTACTTTTGTCCTCACTGTTTCGTTACCAAATTTAAATGTTTGCACGGGGTCACTGTCGGCTCGCATTTTTCTGATTTCTTCTCTTGTTCCATAATACAATGCTCCGCTGGGGCATACGGTTGCACACATGGGTTTCTTGCCGGCACTGGTGCGGTCATAACACATGTTACACTTCATCATCAGCTCAGCCTTTTCTTCTTTTTTAGGAACACCAAACGGGCAAGCCAATACGCAGTTGGAGCAGCCAATACAGCGTGATGTATTGGCTGTGTGCACCACCCCAAAACTATCTTTCGTAATGGCATCCGCAGGGCACACATTAGCGCAGGCCGGATCTTCACAGTGCATGCAAACTTGCACAGTTGTTTGCACCGAATGAGCCCGGTCTACATAGTGAATGTGAATCATACTCTCCTGTCCGTTGGTTTCACATTCCGCACACGCCATCTCGCATGCATGACATCCAATGCACCGTTGCATATCAACAAAAAACTCCATGTTCTGATTGTACTCTGCGGCCATGTTCGGAAATTATATCGTTTTCATTTTATACACTTTGATAGGCATTGGATTCTTCTGCTGGTTTGGACTTGACACCCATCGGCACCAGCTTGCAGGCACACACTTTAAATTCCGGGATTTTGGAAACGGGATCCAGTGTGCCGGGTGTTAATAAATTCGCTGACTTATTTCCGCCCCAGTGGTATGGAATAAACACGGTGTCTTCACGAATGGTCTCCACGAGTTGCGCAGGAAATTCTGCTTCACCTCTTCGCGTTATTACTTTAATCAGGTCACGCTCTTTTATGCCATACTGCTGTGCCAGCTTCGGATGGATTTCCAATAAGGGCTCAGGGTATTGATCCAGCAGTTTTCCAATTCGTCTTGTTTGACTGCCACTTAAATATTGTGATACCACGCGACCCGTTGTAAGTACAATAGGATACTCATCGTCTGTAATCTCACCAGGGTCACGGTAGGGTGCCGCATTGAAATGTGCTTTGCCATCAGCTGTCTTAAATTTTCTGTCCTCCCAAAGTCGGGGGGTTCCGGGATGATCTAGGGTTGGGCAAGGCCAGAAAACGCCCATGTTGTTTTCAATCTTTTCGTAGGTGATTCCATAGTAATCTGCGGTTCCTCCTTTTGATGCTGCGCGCAATTCATTGAAGATAGCCTCGCTGTTTTCAAAATTAAATTTATCGCCCGCACCTAATCGCTTCGCTAACTCCATAATGATGTCACTGTCTCTTCTTGCGTTGCCCGGTGGTGTTACGGCAGCATTAATTCGCACTACTCTTCCTTCGGCAGTGGTTACGGTTCCCTCATCTTCTTCATGCAATGAGCCGGCCATTACCACATCAGCATGACGGGCTGTTTCGCTTAGGAAAAAATCGATGGCCACAAAGTATTCCAGTTTTTCAAGCGCTTCGCGCACCATGTTGTTGTTTGGTAGTGAAACCAATGGATTAAAACAAATGGAAATCAACCCTTTGATTTCCCCACGATGAATCGCTTCCACCAATTCATACGCAGATAAACCTTTACCCGGCATTTCCTTTTCTTCAATTCCCCACACTTCAGCAATATATTTCCGGTGCTCCGGATTGGTAATGTCTCGGTTACCCGGAAGTTGATCACATTTATGGCCGTGCTCTCGTCCGCCTTGTCCATTACCTTGTCCTGTGATGGTACCATAACCGCAATACGGTTTACCAATCCTGCCGGTGGCCAAAACCAGGTTAATGCATCCCACTACATTATCCACTCCTTTGGAATGGTGTTCAATGCCGCGTGCGTGAAGCAAAAAACTGGTAGACGCTTTGCCCCATAAGGTTGCCGCTTCCATGATTTTTGCAGCAGGAATGCCGGTGATCTTTTCTGCCCAGGACAAATCATAATTCTTTACCGCATCAATCGTCTCCTGAAAACCGCTTGTATGGTTATCGATAAAGTCATGGTCAAGCCAATCGTTATCAACTAAAATCTTCAACATGGCACCATACAATGCTGAGTCCGTGCCGGGCTTTACAGGCAAATGTAAATCGGCTGTACGTGCAATGGGTGTTACGCGTGGGTCGACAACAATCAACTTTGCACCATTATCACGAGCCTGCCAGATGTAGTGTGTTAGTGTCGGAAAAGTTTCGCTTACGTTGGTGCCGCAAATCATAATTACTTTAGCATGTTCAAGATCGGCCCAACTGTTGGAGATGCGGTCGAGGCCAAATGCTTTTTTGTTTCCTGCACCCGCACTCACCATACATAGCCTGCCGTTATAATCGAGGTTGGCGGTTTTCAACGCTACCCGGGCGAATTTGCCAATCATGTAACTTTTTTCGTTGGTAAGCGATACACCGGAGAGCATGGCAAAAGCATCGTTACCATAGGCCGCCTGTATACGTCTAATTTCTGATACCGTTCTGCTCATAGCAGTTTCCCAATCGATGGGTTCAAAACCTTTACCTTCTATTCGTTGCAGAGGAGAGAGTATTCTATCAGGATGGTTATTTTGTAAATACCGTTGAACGCCTTTAGGGCAAAGTCTTCCTTCATTAAATGGAAATTCCATCCACGGTTCGAAGCCCACCACTTTATTGGATTTTACTTTCAGTTGTATACCGCATTGCATACCACAAAAGCAGCAATGAGTCTTTACAAGTTTGTCGGGCTCGGAGCGGCCGCCAAAACCTTCTTGCGGAGAATACGCTTTCGTAGGACCGTATTGCGCTATAATGTTCTGAACTGATGTGGGAAGTTTCGCCATGAAATTGTTAAATAAATATCTGCCATCAACCAAAAAATTTACCCGAATCCTGTCTCGCTTTGAAGTGTGCTTTGGCAATAGCCGAGCGCTTGCCTTCCGGACTTAAATCCAGATGGCTGCTTCCGTCTTCAAGCGTAAAATCAAAACCCAGTTCCTTTGTTACTTGCTTCAAATCACTGATGTGCAGGTTGGAAGCAAAGGGCTGCCCTGTATGTGGGCAAATGGCCATGCCTCTTTTTGCACCTTCAATTTTATAAATGTTTGCCCCTACCTGGGCAGGCCGCTGAAAGATGTGAAAGAATTTCCCGAACGGAAGCCACAACAAAAAAAGAATAACCGTGATGGCGTGAATGACTGACATGAACTGATGTGTTTTGCCTTGCAGGAACGTGTAATCGTAAGTAATGCCCAGGCCTGTCACGGAAATAATCAACAATAAAATCAGCGGAAGCCAATCCCCTTCAAATGACTGTGTGGCGATAAGTCCCCCATTGGTAAGTCGCCTGTTCATCATCATTAGTGCACCGATGATCACCAATATTGAACACCACCCAAGTACATGAAAAATATTGAATGCCATGATAGAGCCCAACCGGAAGTCCATCACCGAAAAACCGAACAAGTGCGCTTCATAGATATCAAATGATCCGGGTTTTAACGTAAAGTGAATCCAACCCAGCGTTAAGGGAATGGTTACGGCAAAAGCAATCATACACCCTGTTGCCAGAAGAAAGTGTCCGACCCAGCGGTTTAGTCCGCGCGGATAAATGAATCGCTGAAAAACAATATTCTTAATAAATAAAGCGAACATCCTCCCGATATAGGCGATAAAACTTTTGCTAAAAGCAAACTGCCAGGTTCTGCGCCAATAGAGTTTTGTAGGTGGGCGTTGTAACCATACGGAATAGCGGTACGTGATACCAAATACTGCGAACACTGTTCCGAATAGGTAGGCAATAAGTGCCGCATCAAAATTCTGCAGATTGCGAGAGCCTAAAAATACCAGCACTATAACCGTAATCATGGCAATGAAGCCATTACGACAAGCTTTTCGGTTTAGAGTACTAAAGAGTTGAAGCATAAGCCTGTTAAAGGATATTGCAATGGTGCCTTAAAATAGCACATAAAAGGCTGATAACAATCAGGGTATAATTTGATTTTATTGACAGTGAATTAAACTTCTCTCATTTGTGCTAAGCACCAAACAATTAGGAGTCCTTTGCTGATGTTTTAAAACTGTTGAGCAAATGACGGGCGAGGCCGATGATAACTGCAGACCATCCGAAAAATGCGACATAAATAAAATTATTCGGAATGATCATCAGGAAATCAATCCCTGTAGCTTCAGATAACCGATATGTGCAAACTGTGTACATGCCTAATGGGAAGACCATACCCCAATAGCTGGGGTTATAGCCTTTGGTGGTGCTTGGAAGGGGAACTTTCACTACTAAATGTCGCCAGAAACCCAAGATAATCAGTAAGGGTATCCACCATGAGCCCGAAAACCAAAAGAGAAGCGTAAACGCCTTTATGAATATAGTGATATCCGCTAAAAATGTCCATTGTTTAGAATTCAAAATGAGCATTGAACCAGCCAGCGTAGTAATGGCCGCAGCCCCCATACTTATCCAATAGGGTGCCCCTAATTCATTAGATGATAGGCTAAAAAATGACAACCTGTAAATGATAAGTGTCATGATGCATACATATAAAAAGCAACCTGTAAGATATAATCCCAAAGCGATAAATAGCATTAGCTCTGTGCCGGCAGGCAAAGTGGGGGCAATCAACATGGTAAGAATAGCAATGGCCTGTGTAGCCACAACTATAATTAACCATGCGCCACTTATTCCCTTTTCTATTGTGGGCTTATTTTCCTTTATGGTTATGGAAGTGAAAAATGTGTATGTAATAATGAACCAACAACCGACAGCAAAAATCCATAACACTTTTGCCAGGATGATTTGATGATAAAGGAGTATTAGTTGATTACCAAGTATACAAGCCGCGGCTATGATGGTGAAAAATAAGGGGCCTTTTTGGTGGTCCATCAAATCCTTTTTAACTGACTGAAAGTAAGCGACCAACCGAGCAAAAAACAAAAAGAGTAACACGGGAAAAACAACAAGATTGAACCAGAAAAGGACATATGCGATCGTTTTCATGTTCAGCAGGAAACTCCCAATGGAGATGATACCCGTGGCCATTACTAAAGCAAAGTAACTGACAGAAAATTCCTTAATGCTCATATTGTTGATGGTCATAGGTACTCCATAAGTTTATTAAATGATTTTGAACAAAAATACTTATCAAATACTTCTTAACCATGTCATTATGTCTACAGTTGAAAGAATAATTCTTCGATCAAAATTGAAGTCCAGTAAACCGGTTTTTCATATTGGGGCGAACAAGCAACGCCAGATATCCCCAGTTCTGCAGAGAGGAAGGATTACTGACTCCCTGTAAGTACTCGAAGGAGGAGGAGGTAAAAAATTGTGAATACCCAACCTGTAGCGACACGACAACATTGAATATACATCCGGCAGTAAAATCTAATTCAGTACCCAATGATTTACTCAGTTTTTCAGTACCATCATAAACATCGGCAGCAGCCGAAAATTGGTGTGCATTTAATGACAAGAAAAACTTTTTGTTAGGGTCATAGCGCAAGTGCAGAAAATAATCCTGCAAACCAACCGTATTCAAATACCGGTTTCCAACATAGAAAAAATCCATGTAGCCATTGTGTGCGTGGTTGGTTCCGTAAAATGGATTGTAAGAATGATTAGTATTATCAGAAGGTTGCTGTGTGGTACCTGAGAGAATCTCGAAGCCAACTGTGGTTTGAAATTTAGAACCCTTCTCTTCATCAAACGTAATTTTATGGGTGACCTGTGCACTCAGGTCATATGCCTTTATTTTTTTATTCGTAATGTCTCGACCAAGCTGGACGTAATAAAATCCGGAGATCGTGAAGTTACCTACTGCATATTGTAGTGTTGGCAACCCCAATGTTTGTGAATAGCGCACCGTTTCATCCGTAGCATTTCCCAGCGTATCATACGTTAGCTGAGCCAGCCCGTTATTCCAAAACAACACGCCTGCCTTAAATTTTCCCCATTGGTTTTCGAACTTCAACATTTGTGCTGTTTTGTATTGGTTAGAAAGGGTGTAGGGTTGATTAACCAATGTTTCTTTTACCTGGTTATATCCTGCACCTAAATGGAATTTCATTGCGTCCTTTTCATACGTGACCAGGGCAAAATCGTGCGCCCGGGCCTGTAAGGCCCAATCGAGATTTCCTAAAAACCGAACATTGTCGTAATTCAATTCCTGCCTGCCTACTTTAGCTTTCCAGTTTTCACCAAAGGGTATTTCAGCATACGCTTCATGCACAGAGAGAAAATTATCGCTCTCATTAACTTGCGAGGTACTTCCCCATGTACGGATATCCTGCGCACTTATAAAAAACGTAACCTTCTCATGATTATATTGAACATGAATTCGCGCACGCTGCCCGATAAAGAAAGCTGGCTCGTGATTTTCCGCGATAAGTTTGCCGTAGCCATTCCGGTATTCAGCGCGTTGTAACAATTGTCCGCCAATGGTAAATTGAGCAATAGCCTTTAATGAAAAAGCCGTTGTAAAAATAATGATGATTGCAAACTTCATTTGAGTTGTATTTTTAAGTGCATTGGGAATGCATTATAAACCAACTTCAACTTTCACAAGAATTCTTGGAGTCATTGTGATACTTGACTTTATGGAGTTAGATATAAGACAAGCTGCCTCCGATTTTTGCAATACCCGCAGTGCGCGTTCGAGATCCTGCTCACGGACAATGGTTACGGTAGGTTCGAGAATTACTTCCGTCATCAGGAATTTACCAGCCACTTTTTCCAGTTTTCCCTTTGATGCACATTGAAATCCCGTGAACTCCAGCTTTGAAGCTTCAGCGACCGCTAAGAAAGTGGTCATGAGGCAACTGCTCACCGCTGCGGTAAACAAATGTTCAGGCGACCAGATGCCTGGAATACCTTTATCAAACTGGGGCGGGGTAGCCACCTCAATGCAACCATTTTCACCCATTTCCGGATTAATGTCTGGCGAACACATGAAACCCTTCCTATCCTGGTTCCAACTAATATTTACTTCATAATAATGTGCTTCCATAAGGAGTTTAGCTTTTTAATTAATAGATCGTTTTCGAATAGACGTATGTTCGTTAGGGGCAAAATTAGTAAGAAGTAAATAATAAAAGACTTAAATATCCTTTATATATTCTAATTTTGCATCAGATTGATATAGTCACCAATGCAAACCGAAACACCTCATACTTTTCATATTCCTGTAATGGGCCTGGCGTATACCATTGATTCTCCAATTAAAGTGGCGCGGTTTGGAATTGCCTCTGCTATTTCAATTATTGAAGACACGCTTGTCGAAAAAATGAGGGAATATTATTATCCACTAATAGGTGAAAAATATCACCCGATCAGGCGCACAGAACCTGATTACAGGGCAAGGCGCATTACGGATTATCTGAACCTCGTCAACCGCATTGTATCGAATCAGATTCAGAAACTAAAATCAGAGCCATTTGATTCAGGCACTGAAATCTGTAAATATTTTGAAATGCTGCCGGACGAATCTGACCTTAAGCGAATCTATAGACAAATGCTGGAACTTGAAAATCCGGAAGACAGAGTGCAACTGGAAAATTGGCTAAGGGAACAAATCGTTGCCGGTAGCATCGATGTAAATATCATGACCAAACTCGATAAAAATAATTTGGATAGGGAAGGAAATACTATTGAAGAGGGCTCGGATGCAGTGGCTGCTTTAAGAGGTTATGCAAAAAGTAATCTTTCCAACTCATCCATCGTTCTTTCTGCCGGGATGAACCCGCGGTTGTTTAGTTATATGGAAAAACACGCTGAGTTCGATGCATTGATTTGTGGATATTTTAATAAGAAAATTGTGATTAAGGTATCTGACTATCGGTCAGCACTCATTCAGGGAAAAATGCTGGCTAAAAAAGGCTTGTGGGTAAGTGAGTTTAGAATTGAGTCAGGGCTAAATTGTGGAGGACATGCGTTTGCCTCGGATGGCTATTTGATGGGTCCTATTTTGGAGGAATTTAAAAACAAAAGAGGGGAACTTATCAACACGTTGTCCACCACTTATAACGAGGCGTTGAGCTCCAAGGGAAAGCAAACATTTGCTCACCCTCACACACTGAAGGTAACTGTACAGGGGGGTATAGGAACAAACGATGAGGACAGATTTTTGCTTGAATATTATGAGGTGGAGAGCACCGGGTGGGGGACACCATTTTTGTTGGTTCCTGAGGCGACAACTGTTGACGAGTACACGTTGCAATTATTAAGCAGGGCTGAAGAGAAGGATGTTGTGTTAAGTCATAACTCCCCGTTGGGTGTGCGATTTCACTATCTGAAAGGAACCACCGCAGATCATGAGAAACTTGCTCGGATTAAAAATGGGAGACCAGGAAGCCCTTGTACTGAAAAGTTTCTGGTTTCTAATACAGAGTTCAGTAAAGAGCCTATTTGCACAGCTTCGCATACGTATCAAAAAAAGAAGATTGCTCAATTGCAATCCCTTCACTTAACAGAAACTGAGTATGACTTAAAAGTGAAAGAGGTATTAGCGAAGGAATGCCTGTGCACGGGGTTGAGCAACGCAGCCGTTAAAAAATATTCATTGACGCCACTTACCAAAAAGACAGAGGCCATCAATATTTGTCCGGGACCCAACATTGCTTATTTCAGTAAAATCGTATCCCTTAAGGAAATGGTCGACCATATTTACGGACGGGCGAATATCATCCTTCGTAAGGACCGGCCACACATGTTTATAAAAGAGCTGATGTTATATATGGATTATTGGACCGAGTTGCTCACCGATGCAAAAAATGGACTTGACCAAAAGGGACAAAAGTATGTTCAGGAGTTTCACAAGAATATGATGCATAGTATCCACTATTACCGTAGCCTTACAGAAAAGGTAAGTTATGAATGGGGTTCACTAAAATTCAAACTCTATGATGGGTTGGGTACAGCAGAGAAACAATTAGACGAATCATTCAAAAAATTTACAGAAAGGCTCTTGGCAAACACCTGAGTTGCTCCCCTCGCTAAATTTATTGTAATTAGTGAACTCATTACATTTGCTCTTTAAATCTATATGTTTAGCAAAACGTGTGAATACGCCCTAAGGGCGGCACTTTATATTTCTGTTAAAAGCGTTAAGGGCTCACGGCTGAATATTCAGAAAATTGCCAAGGAAATTGATGCGCCTGAAGCCTTTACAGCAAAAATACTTCAGACCCTTTCCCGTGAAGGCGTCATTTCATCGATTAAGGGACCAAATGGTGGTTTTTTTATTGACCCTAAATCAAAACCTGTTTCATTGGCTGCCATTATAAAAGCAATTGAGGGAAGTGATGATGTGCTGCATACCTGTACCCTGGGCCTGAAGGAATGCTCAGATAAATTTCCGTGCCCCATTCATCATGAGATCAAATATTATAAGGAGCACCTGCGAAAAGTGATGAGGGAAACAACCGTACAGGGCCTGGCCAACGACCTTGTTAAAGGCAAAACTTTCCTGAATAATGGAAAGGCAAAAAAAAACTCACGCTGACCATTCGGCATATGAATCGCGTGTTTCCCATAGTCTGAGGGAGATGAGTTGGACATGTACCGGTAGGGATTTGATGATTTCGTTTCTAATAAAAATCAGTAGGTTTTCAGCGGTAGGTTCGTAATCGAAACTAATCAATTTCTCCCGGGGCAAACCTGGCATTGATGTGAGGAAGGCTTGGGAAAGAATAAGCGTGTGATCTAATTTGTAAATCACGGATTCCTGCACAATCGTTTTCAGGTCTTTGAAGTCCATCACGATACCCACACCGTTAATAAAACCTTCACCGCCATGCTTGCCTGCTACAGTTACGTGTAATTCATACGAATGTCCGTGAATGTTAGCGCAAGCACCCGGATAGCCATGAATGGCGTGGGCGGATTCAAATCGGAAAATTTTGGTCAGCGTAATCATTTGACTTATAAATGACGGGTTCTAATCCTTCCCCTACAGGACGCTCTCGGGATCTTACTAAGCAGGCCAATGTATTTCTAAGGAGCGGGTAAACGATAATGGAAAAAGCAACAAACATCAACCCGCCTGAAATGGCAAAGGCTATGAAATAGGGCATCAGGTTTTTCATCATCTGTCCAAAGGGGATCGTTTCAATACTCATCTGCCAACGGGCACGTTGTACACCAGCCAAAAATAGGGAGGTAAGAAAAATGAGAAGAGAAGCATTTACCAGCCAGGTGGCGCGAAGGATGCGTGGTCGATATGGCTCAAGACTTTGGCAGGTATCGCTCAACAGGTCGAACGAAACGGCCAGTAAAAGCATGGTGTTGATGCCAATGGTGGTCCCCATAACATGCGCCACAGTAATGTGGGTGCCATGCGTGTACACATTGATGGCTGGAACTGAAATGAGAATGGCAAGAAAAAGGTTAATAAAAATCCATGCATCGGCAATCATTAAAAATCGGTAAGGGAGGCTATGTTTATTCTTCCGCGCAGCGGTCATAGAATCTTTCCATTTATAAATCAAGCGACCGAGGATGAAGAGTTCTGTCATACTGACCAGATAACCAATATGCCGGATATTGGGATTCACAGGTAACGTGTAAATATGGTGACTCCAGTTAAACATGAGATTGAACAAGCCTAAGAAAAACAGCGTGAACGCCATGGGAGAACAGGCATAGCTCTTGTCCTGACTGATCTTTTCCATCAGGTAAATGCCTACTCCGTAAACGAGCATGTTCCAACTGCCCACCAGAGAACCGTATGATTTCCATTGCACAGTCATGTCGCGCACAATATCTTTTCCGAAGTAAGGCAATGTCCACAAGTACGATTCCGAAAATGTAAACAAAAAGCCAAAGGCCCCGGTAAGCCACATCCAAATGTAAACGGGTTGATGTTTGAGTGTTTTGATTGAGCCTGTTACTTGTACAATAAAAAGTATCCAACCGGCAGCCAGAAGGATAGCAAGTACAGGCGGAAATTCCCAGTATTCTCTTCCTCCGAATATTCCCAAAACATAACTGGATAAAATCAGCAATACCGCTAAGACGAATAACCCCAACTGAAGGCGTGATACCCAATCGGCAATAACTTTTCTTCCGGTGTATTCGCGCAAGTAAATTAATACGCTTCCAGTGGCTGTAAATAAAATCCAGAAGACTACTGAAGTAACGTGAAGGGGTCTCGTTTTTTCAAAGGACAAATAAGTTTTTAACAACCCGGGAAGGATATATTGAAGTGAGCCCGTTATTCCAAACAACATACCAGTAAGAAACAACACAAGGCCGCTGAGAATAAGCCACTTCCGGGCATCCACTCTATTGTGGTTCAATGGTTCCACTAACATTGCGTTTAAAAGTTTTCGGGTCTGCTTTTCCGGAAGCATCCACATGTGCTAGGAACGCAGCCAGGTGTTCCAACTCTTTGTCCGACAAATCAAATGAAGGCATTACTGTTGTGCCGCTGCGAACAAAAACCTTAATATAAAGCGGACCTTTACCTGTAGCCGAATAGACATTGGTAAGATCGGGGCCCAGAAATCCGCCCAACCCATAAAGCTGGTGACACGCTGAACAATTTCTTTCCTGCCAAATCATTTTTCCCATGACAGGGTCAGCGCTTGTCTGGGAGGCCACAACAACCGGCTGGGTATAAATAAACATCGTATAGACAGAGAACGACAAAAGCAACCCTGCATACAAACCGTATTTATGACTTTCTTTCAAGACTTAACGTTTTGACGGACAATTAATTTAGCAGCAAAAGTAAATTAAATAAAGACAAGTTTATCTTTTTATATAAATTTGAAATCGGATAAATCATGATTTCCCATGGAAGAGATATTGGATGTTGCCGTGCTGGCGGGGAATCCTGGCCAAAAAAAGCTCATCATTAAAGAAGCTATTTCTCCCAGAGAACTTGAGGCTTTCATCGGTTTTCCATACCTACTGTACCGGGGCAATCCGTTCTATGTACCGCCCCTAAAATCGGATGAAAAGAAAACCCTTCAGCTTACCAATCCCGCCTTCGATCACTGTGAGGCGAAATATTGGTTGGCTTATCGAAGTGGAAAAATTGTTGGTCGGATTGCCGGGATTATTAACCATGCATTTATCGACCGTTGGGGTAAAAAGTATGCACGGTTTGGTTGGTTTGATTTTAAAGAGGATGTAACCATTGCGCAAGCCCTTTTACAACACATTGAACGATGGGCCAAAGAAAGGGGCATGGACGCAGTACATGGCCCTATGGGCTTCACCAACTTCGACCCGGCTGGACTGTTGGTTGACGGGTTTGATCAGTTGGCAACCCTCTCAGAACTCTATAACTATCCATACTATCCAGGTTACATCGAAAAGGCCGGATATCACAAGGAAGTGGATTGGGTTGAGTATAGGATTTCAATTCCAAAAAAGGTACCCGAGAAAGTCAGACAAGTGGCGACTATTGTTAAAAGAAGAAACAAGCTCTCTGTGGTAAATCTTTACGAATCAAATAGTATAATGACCTATGCACATTCCATATTTGAATTGATTAATGTCTGCTACGGCCACTTGCATGGAATGGTTCCGTTAACGGAAAAACAAATTCAGTATTACATCAGGCGATATTTATCCTTTATTCGCAATGATTATGTGTCGCTGGTGGTTGATTCGAGTGGAACACTAATCGCATTTGGAATTACTATGCCATCCCTTTCAAGGGCACTGCAAAAAGCCAATGGAACTTTATTTCCCTTTGGCCTTTTCCATATTATGAAAGCACTGCGAAAAAATAATATGGCAGAACTATGTCTGGTTGCCATTAGACCCGACTACCAAGGTAAAGGGGTCAATGCTTTAGTTATGGAGGAAATCAACAAAGCGTTTAGTCGAAATAATATTACAATGGCAGAATCAAATCCGGAGATGGAAGATAATAAACAAGTGCAGTCACTTTGGTCATACTATGAGACAAAGCAACATAAGCGAAGAAGATGCTATTTAAAATATTTGTAAGGATTATATTGGTAAAGAATGACAACCTCAACTTTTTCATCAAAAATCAATAAATTAAAGAAAAGCAAAAATGCTATCATCCTTGCGCATTATTATCAGGAGCCCGCAATACAGGAGGTAGCAGATATGGTGGGCGATAGTTTGCAAATGGCGCAGTATGCCGCTGCTTCGAAAGCCGATATTTTAGTTGTGGCCGGTGTTTACTTTATGGCGGAGACTGCGAAACTACTTAATCCTTCACGCAAAGTTTTGCTTCCTGAGGTAATGGCTGGTTGCTCGCTGGCTGATTCATGCCCGCCTGATGCATTCAAGGCGTTTATTGAAAAACACCCCGGTTCACCGGTAATTACCTACGTTAATTGTAGTGCCGAGATAAAAGCGATGAGTGATGTGGTATGTACTTCTTCCAATGCAGTGAAAGTCATAAACTCCATTCAAAGTGATAAACCTATAATTTTTGCCCCTGATGTTAATTTAGGGAAGTACTTGATTAAACAAACTGGTCGCGATCTTTTATTATGGAATGGGAGTTGCATGGTGCATGAAAATTTTTCGATTGATAAAATATTGGAACTTCATCGTTTGCATCCGAAAGCAAAGTTCATTGCTCACCCGGAATCGCAGCCTCATATTCTGCGCATCGCATCCTATATCGGATCAACGAAAGGCATGATCGATTTTGTCAAGCAAGATCAGTGTGAAGAGTTTATAGTGGCCACCGAAGCCGGCATTTTACATCAAATGCGTAAAGAAGTACCACATAAAACGTTGATACCTGCGCCTGCCTTCGAAGACAACGCTTGTGCCTGTAGCGAGTGCCCGTATATGAAAATGAATACATTAGAAAAGCTGTACGATTGCTTGCTTGATGAGAAACCGAAGGTTTACATAAAGGAGGAGATTCGTCAGCAGGCTGCCCGCGCACTTGAACGAATGCTGAAATTATCTTGAATTCCCTCTCGGCTGACTATCTTTAACAAACGCCATTGTCTATGAACGGAGGAGAAATCATTGCCCGCCTGCTGAAGCATCAGGGAGTAAAGTTTTTATTCACGCTGAGTGGCGGACACATTTCACCCATATTTGTTGAAGCGGAGAAGTGTGGCATACGTGTAATAGATACCCGTCATGAAGTCACCGCTGCATTTGCTGCTGATGCCGTAGCACGACTTACCGGCATACCCGGTGTGGTAGCCGTTACTGCAGGGCCGGGAATTACCAATACCATAACGGCCATTAAAAATGCGCAGTTGGCGCAGTCACCCATGATACTTTTAGGAGGAGCTGTGGCAACCTTGTTGCGGGGCAGGGGGGCCCTTCAGGACATTGATCAGCTGATCTTAATGCGTCCACTTGTAAAATGGGCCGCGCGCATTTCACAAGTAAGAGAGATTGAGCCGGTGCTTACCAAAGCTTTTTATAAAGCCAGCAGTGGTGTACCCGGGCCGGTTTTTGTTGAATGCCCGGTTGACATCCTCTATCCTGAATCTATTGTGCGTGAATGGTATGGGATTAAGACTCAAGTAGTGCCGCCTAAAAATATGGTAGAGCATGTGAAGCGTTGGTATATCAACCGGCATGCGCGTAAATTATTTGAAGGAGTAACTAATGAAGAAACTTCCAAACCCCGCAAGGAACCGGCTATTCCGCTTCACTCCACATCCGATTTACAGAAAGCACTGAGCAAAATCAATCACGCCAGTAAACCCTTATTGCTAATTGGAAGTGGAGCCATCATGAATGCCGATAAAGCAAATACACTGACGGATGCAGTCAGTAGGTTAGGGTTGCCTGTATATCTTAGTGGTATGGCCCGTGGCCTGCTGGGGGCTGACCACCCGTTACAGATGCGTCATCACCGCAAAGAAGCCATCAGAGATTCCGATCTCATCATCCTCGCAGGCGTGCCGAATGACTTTCGACTCGATTACGGAAACCACATAGGCCGCAAAACTTTCATTTCGATTAACCGAAGCCGGGTTGATTTATACCAGAATAAAAGACCTGCACTTCCTGTACAGGCCGATCCGCAAGCATTTTTGATCGCGTTTGCTGATCGATACACGGGTCAGCATACCGAATGGATACAGCATTTGCGTATGCGCGATGAACAGCGCGAAGGAAATATCACCAAGATGTCGGAGGAGGTACAATCCGGAATTAATCCGTTGAAGCTTTTCCGGGAACTTAATCCCAAGCTGAACAAGAACGCAATACTGGTTGCTGATGGTGGCGACTTTGTTGCCACAGCGGCCTACACACTTCGTCCCGCGGCTCCGCTGTCGTGGCTTGATCCAGGTGTGTTTGGAACATTAGGTGTTGGGGCAGGGTTTGCTCTGGGCGCAAAACTTGTTCATCCCGAAAAGGATGTTTGGATAATTTATGGTGATGGCAGCGCAGGTTACAGCCTGATGGAGTTCGATACGTTTACGCGTCATAAGCTTCCCGTCATTGCGCTGATTGGCAATGATGGATGTTGGGGGCAAATTGCCCGCGACCAGATAACCTTATTGAATAGCGAATGTGCGGTGAACTTGCAGCAATCCGACTATGAAAAAGTTGCACATGCCTTTGGTGCCCAAGGGGTACGGGTTGAGTCGTTAGAAGCCTTTACAGGGGCTGTTGAGCAGGCTTTAAACAGTATCCGCAAAGGTATTCCCTATATAATCAATGCCATCATCAGTAAAAGTGATTTTCGAAAGGGTTCTGTTTCAATGTGAAGAAAATTCTTATGAATGCTCATTCCAGACTTTTCGATGTATTGGAAGAACATGTGATGGTTCAACCTGAACAACTTTTCTTGTCATCCAAGAAACAGCCTGACAGCCCAAATCAATGGAAGCATTATTCGTTTGCGGATGTACAACGGTTGACGAACCGAACCAGCCAGCTACTAATCAACCTGGGTTTGCAGGAGGGTGAGACCATAGCCATTATTTCAACTAACCGGCCAGAGTGGAATTTTGTTGATCTCGCAGCATTGCAAACCGGTATCATTGATATACCCATGTACCCCACCTTCTCGGAACACGATTATGAATTTATTCTGCACGATGCGGAAGTGCGTTTTGTTTTTGCTGAAGATGAAACTATTGTTCGAAAGGTGATGGCAATACGAAACAAGTGTCCTAACCTGAAGGGCATCTTTAGTTTTGAGTCTTCGCCCGGTGCGGATTATTTCTGGGAGGTGCTGCCAGCGCAGGATTCCGTTAATCAAGATGTAATTCACGCGGGAAAGGCGGCCATTACTTCCGCACATCTGGCTACCATAATTTATACCTCTGGTACTACGGGTAATCCGAAAGGTGTGATGTTGACGCATCAGAATATTATGAGTAATGTTCGCAGCGTGATGCAAGTTTTGCCTTTAGGAGGAGGAAGAAAGACATTGAGTTTTCTTCCACTTTGTCACAGCTTTGAGCGCACGGTGTTTTACGTTTACATGACGTTCGGCATTCACATCAGTTATGCCGAAAACCTTGACACCCTGGTTGAGAACCTGAAGGACGTTAAGCCTTACTGTTTCACAACAGTTCCCCGATTACTGGAGAAGGTTTACGAAAAAATTATGGCCAAAGGTGCCACGTTAAGGGGTATAAAGAAAAATCTGTTTTATTGGTCGATAGCACTCGGTGAAAAGTACCGGATCGGAGAGCATTCAGGATGGTGGTACAACATCAAATTGGCTATCGCACGCACCCTTGTATTTTCCAAATGGCGTGAGGCCCTTGGTGGAGAAATAACCTTTATCATTACAGGTGCTGCGGCCATGCAACCCAGACTGATTACTTTATTTACGGCTGCGGGCATTGGCGTCATTGAAGGCTATGGTCTTACCGAGACGTCCCCGGTTCTTACCGTTAATGGGTACAGTGAGTCTGAACGCTGTGTGGGTACGGTAGGCCTGCCTATTCCCGGTGTAGAAATACAGCTTGCAGTTGATGGAGAAATTGTGGCACGTGGTCCTAACATCATGAAAGGATACTACAAACGACCCGACCTTACAGATGAGGTGATTAAAAAAGAAGGATGGTTTCATACCGGTGATATCGGTGAGTGGGTGAATTTTAATAGCAATAAGTTTCTCAAGATCACTGATCGAAAAAAGGAACTCTTTAAAACTTCGGGTGGTAAATATGTTGCACCGCAGATTCTTGAAATGAAAATGAAAGAAAGTCCATACATAGAGCAAATCATGGTAGTGGGTGGTGACGATAAAAAGTTTATCTCAGCCCTGATCATTCCATCCTTTTCCCAACTTGAGGATTGGGCAAGAAAAGTGGGGTTATCCTTCAGCAACCGAAACGAACTTATCTCCAACAACAGAGTGATTGACCTTTTGCAAACCGAAGTGAATGTGTACAATCAGCATTTTGGACAGTGGGAGCAAATAAAAAAGATAACCTTGCTGGTTGATGAGTGGTCACCGGCTACAGGTGAACTGACACCGACTATGAAGCTTAAGCGCAAGACGATTTATGAAAGGTATAAAACCATCATTCCCGCTATGTATCAGGACGGCAGTTCATCGGGTACGGAAGTGTTATGAAATCAGCGGGAAGATTTTTTAAATATACCGTACGATACTCATCGTAAAGAGTGAAATAAATAACAGGGTAAAATCAAAACGTTGCCCAAAGATCATCCGGTTTCTAGTCGATGCTTTTGGAATCAATTTTTTCATTAGTATATTCCTAAGACTCATACACCTCACTTTTAGAGATGGGTGCACGTCAAGATTTAAGACTATAGTTACACCGTATTTATGAAACTTTTTCATTTTTTGAAGGCAGGGTACCAAAAACCCAATCCCATAAAATCGTAGATACGCCAAAAGCTTTAGTTTCAGGATACTTGTAGTGGTGCAACGCATGGTATTTCCATAATCTTTTATAGGGTCCGTATATGGGTGACTTAACTCTATGTTCCGCATAGTGCAGTGAGATATAAAGCACATACCCAAAGAAGAAACCAGGAAAGAAGGCCAATGCATAAGAACGCATGAGTAGCCAGAATAACCCAAAAAATAATGAACCCAAAAGAACAGCAGGGAGGGGTGGCATGGCCAGCCGGGTCGGATCTTTTGGGAATTGGTGGTGAATACCATGGCCCATGTGTTGAATTTTTAGCCAAGCCTTATTCGTTGTCTTGGTGTGGTAAACAAAACGATGAACACAGTATTCTGCGAATGTCCAGGCAAATGTACCAGCCATAAAAAGCAAACCAAAGTTTAACCAGCTGTGTTGCTGAAGGGCATAATACGATACAGCCACAACAATGAGTAAGTGCAGGGTAACCGGAATAGAAATATGTGTTCTGGTGATCGATTCCATAAACCAGTTGTTAAACAACTTGTCTGTCCCCGTATTATGAGGCCTTAGGTGTTCTGGGATTTTGTCAATTGTACTTTCCATAACAGGTTCTTTATTTAGTAAAAATCTAATCGAATCAAATTGTTCACCAAGCAGGAGAAGGATTGATGACCCTCACCCCATCAGCGTATTCTATTAAATAAAGACAAATTTATCTTTTTATTAGAATATTATAAGAGAGTATTGTATCTTTTATTAAGTTTGATTCAGAATATCATTTTTTAAACTTAACGTAACCCTACAACCCATGGAACTTAACCAGGAAATCCTCAGCGACATTGTCGTTTACATGAAGTACGCCCGCTACATCCCCGAACTGCAGCGCAGGGAGTTGTGGCCTGAAATCTGCGGACGTTACGAAGCCATGATGATTGAAAAATATCCTCATTTAGCAAATGAAATTCAGGAAAACATGCAATGGGTTCTTCAAAAGAAAGTTCTTCCTTCCATGCGTGCCATGCAATTTGCCGGTGCTCCAATCATTAAAAACAATAGCCGTATTTACAACTGTGCATATATGCCGGTAGATGATATAAGAGCATTTTCGGAAGCAATGTTTTTGTTACTAGGCGGAACAGGTGTGGGATTTTCTGTGCAGCTTCATCATGTTGCTAAACTACCCCCCATTCAAAAAGCGGTAAAGACAAGAAGATTTCTTATTGGCGATAGTTTGGAAGGCTGGGCAGATTCCATTAAGATGATCATGAAAGCTTACTTCGGACAAAGTAATGCCATACCAAATTTTGATTACACAGACATTCGCCCCAAAGGTGCTCGCTTGGTTACTGCGGGAGGTAAAGCACCAGGACCAGAGCCGCTGAAGGTTTGCCATGCACACCTCATGGCGATACTTGACCGCAAGCAAGAAGGTGAACAATTAACTCCGCTAGAATGTCATGACCTGATGTGCCACATCGCTAATGCTGTGCTGGCAGGAGGTATTCGCAGATCAGCCATGATATCACTTTTCTCTCCTGAAGATGAAGAAATGCTTACTTGTAAATTTGGAAACTGGTGGGAATTGAATGAGCAGCGAGGTCGTGCAAACAATTCGGCAGTACTTTCACGTGAACACACTACCCAACAAGAGTTCCTTGATCTCTGGAAAAAAATTGAGCTATCTGGAGCGGGTGAACCTGGCTTTTATTTTAGCAATCACCCTGACTGGGGCACCAATCCTTGTTGCGAAATTGCCCTTCGCCCATTTCAATTTTGCAACCTGTGTGAAGTAAACGTTTCGGATGTTGAAACTCAGGATGAGCTCAATGCCAGGGCGCGAGCTGCTGGGTTTCTTGGTACATTGCAAGCAGGCTTCACCGACTTCCATTACCTACGTGATGTATGGAAAAATACTACAGAGCAGGATGCACTCATTGGCGTTGGCATGACAGGCATTGCCAGCGGTCGGGTAGCTCAACTGGATCTTAAAGAAGCGGCTGATGAGGTGAAGCATGTAAATAATGAGGTGTCCGGTAAGATTGGTATTTCTTTCGCAGCCAGGTGCACAACGATTAAACCCTCAGGCACGAGTTCACTTGTGCTTGGCACATCATCGGGAATCCACGCTTGGCACAACGATTATTACCTGCGCAGGATGCGCATTGGCAAGAATGAAGCTCTTTATGAATACCTCAAAGACAATCATCAGGAATTGATTGAAGATGATATGCTTAACAGTAAGCAAGCCATTGTTTGCATTCCTCAAAAAGCACCCGAAGGAAGTATTTTAAGAACAGAAGAAGTAATGGCCATGCTGGAGCGTGTAAAACAATTTAATGTGGATTGGGTGCGCAATGGGTATCGCCTTGGTTACAATGCCAATAATGTTTCGGCAACAGTATCTATAAAAGACAACGAATGGGACCGAGTTGGTGAATGGATGTGGAAGAATAAAGCCAGCTACAACGGATTGAGCGTGCTGCCTTATGATAACGGAAATTACAAACAAGCCCCCTTCGAGGATATTGCCTGTGAACAATTTGAACTGCTCGAAAAATCGTTACATGCCATCGATTTATCAAGAGTGTATGAGCCGGATGACGCAACCGATTTGCAGGCTGAAGCTGCTTGTGCTGGGGGTGCTTGCGTAATCCAATAGAATTTGATCAATCTCAAATTTGATAGGAGAGGAGCCAACCAACAGGAAAATCAACTAGACACAATTTTTCATTACTGAATATTTTATAGTTGATTTACTTAATACTCCATTTTGCCTTAATCGAATCAACTACATAATAAACCATTGGCACAAGGAACACAGTAAGAATAAGGGAGGACAGCAATCCACCTATAATAACCCAGGCTAGTCCATTTTTCCACTCACTGGCTGTACCTTTGGCTAACGCTATCGGTAACATACCAATAACCATTGCCAGGGTAGTCATTAAAATGGGACGCATACGCTCTTTCCCCGCAGTGATTAAGGCTTCCTTAAAATGTTTTCCGGAGGCTTTTAATTGATTGGCAAAATCCACAATCAGAATCGCATTTTTTGCCACCAATCCCATCAGCATAATTAACCCAAGCAAAGCAAATAAACTCAGGTTGTTTAGAGTCAGATTTAGCGCCACGAAAGCTCCAATGGCCGCAACTGGAATAGAAAACAATACCACAAAAGGATAGACAAAACTATCGTAAAGTGCTACCATGATCAGGTAGATCAAAATAAATGAAATGAGAAGTACTGACCCAAGCGCTCCAAAACTATCATTCTGTCTTTTTATGTCACTGCCCCAAGTCATTTGAATTCCTTCGGGTAATGGATTTTGTTTTATGTAAGCCACTACTTCATCCGCAACTGTTCCGGAAGGACGCCCCAGTGCATCGGCTGTTAACGTGATCGAAGGCTGTCTGTCTAGTCGTTCCAATAGCGAAGGCGAATTATCCTGAATAACTTCAGCAAATTGAGATACTTCAATAGGTAAACCTTGTGGATTAATAATGGTTAACGAATTAACATCCTCCATATTCTGTCGATTAAAATCATCCAGCCAAATCCTCACTGGGTATTCCGTACCATGTTCCGTTAGCGTAGCGTCATCGTTTCCAGTTAATGCTGTGCGAATACTTTGACCAACATAAGCAGTGGTAAGTCCAAATCGTTGCATCCGATCCTTATCAGGAATTACCTGAAACTCAGGACTTCCTTCTTCTACGGACAGACGAACATTATCTGCTCCTGGAACTTTTTCAACCACCGACTTTAATTCACTTCCTAACTGCATTACCTGACTTCCATCGCTTCCGCTTAAGGTAATTTCAATCGGAGCCGAGCGGGGTACAAGACCCAATGCAGCCATAGAATAATTGATAGCCGGAAATTCCGACCTCAACGCATCGCGAATATCCTTCATGAATTGTTCGGTAGGTTGATTACCTCGTTCATTGGCAGGTTTTAGCTGGATGGTCAGCTCCGATTTATTAACAGAACCAACGCCTAAACTTCCAATTCCCGAACTTGGTCCGCCTACATTACTAAAGACTGACTGTACCTCTGGTTGTGCTGCAATAAAGCTTTCTATTTTCTGAGTGACGATATTATTTTCCTGCACCGTGGTGGTTTTGTCAAATTCAAGGTTCATCCGGAATTTCCCTTGATCACCTGTTGCTATCAACTCTTTTCCAATGATGCCTTGGTTCATTATCCCTAACGTGAAAACAAACAACAAGAGAATAATGCCAGTGGTGATCAGTTTGTGATTTAATACCCACTCCAACTGCCTTCCATACCAATCAATAAACAGACTTAACCGATGCTCGAACCAAAGTAAAAACCGATTGAAAACATTGGTTGGTTGTAAATCCTCTGATTTGCCGATGCGCGAAGCCATCCACGGTGTTAATGTAAAGCCAACGAGCAGACTTGTCAAGGTAGAGGTGACGACCACTACAGAAAATTGTTTGAGCATGTCTGCAACGAATACTTGTAGAAATAAAATGGGAAGGAATACAACTATATCCACAAGGGTTATTGACAAAGCGGAAAATCCAATTTCCATTCGACCATCCAATGCGGCTACTCGTTTATCCTTTTTCATATCAAGATGTCGCTGGATGTTTTCCAGTACAACCGTTGCATCATCTACCAAAATACCGATGATCAATGACATGGCTAATAAGGTCATTAAATTGAGTGTGTAACCCAAGAGCCACATCACCGCGAAGGCAGTTACCAAAGAGGTTGGTATAGCCACGAGAACAATAATAGAGTTTCGGAAGCTTCTTAAAAACAGAAGCATCACAATGGATACTAATATGACAGCTAAAGTCAAATCAACTACAACAGAATTTACTGCTGCAATCGTGTTGTCTGTGGAGTCATCGGCTATGTTGAATTTTACATCTGCGGAAGCATACTGCTTTTCAATTGCTCGACATTTTTCCCGCACTGCCTTGGAAACTTCCACCGCATTAGCATCCCCCTGCTTTTTAAGTAAAAGACCAATCCCATTCACTCCATTATATCGGCTTACAGACACGATTTCTTTAATTCCATCGGTAATGGAGGCAATATCTTTTACATATACCGGACTGCCTGGTGTTGGCATGGCTACCTGAACCGCACTGATGTCTTCAATGGATCTAAATTTTCCTGTTAGCCTGACTGGATTGTTAACCAGAATGGTCTGCACCTTACCTGAAGGAACATCAAGACCAGAACGATTAATCGCCTCTGTAACCTGATACATGGAAACTTTGTACAATTTCAATTTCTCCTGATCAACTTTAACCTGAATCTCTCTTTCCTCACCCCCTAGTAATGTAATTTCTGCCACCCCTTTTAGTTGCTGAATTTGCGGAAGAAAATCATCTTTCATTTTTTGATAAAATTCAGTCGCGGGAAGTTTGCTGGTTGCGCTGATCTGCATAATGGGTAAATCATTAGGCGAGACTTTGCTCATCACAGGACTTAATATATCCTCTGGTAAATCTCTTCTGATATTATCAATATAGCGTTGCGCATCCTGCATCGTTTGATCCAGATCAGTTCCGTATTTTAAATTGACGATGAGTACCGATGCGTTAGGCAGTGATTTGGTTACAATAAAATCAACACCTTCAAGGTTAGACAGGGCGTCCTCAAGTTTCCTCGAAACGGAAGTTTCCACTTCGGTAGGGTCAGCACCCGGATAGCCCGTCTTAATAACTACAACGGGTTGATTGAAGTCTGGCATCAACTCATAGCTGAGATTTTTATAACCTAAAAAGCCAGTTAGTATAAACACGCTGAATAAAACAATAATCAGGGAAGGGCGGTTAATCGAAATTTCGGTGATGTTCATAATGATCAATTCTTACTTTCTACATTGGCACCATCAAAAAGATTGATAAGGCCATTCGTGATGACCACTTCACCTTCACGCAATCCGGATTGAATAACAGCTGTGCTTCCTTTTCTATCCGCTATAGTGATGTCGCGAAGTTTGGCCCTTCCCTGTTCAGCCACATATACCTGAGGTTTTAGAGTAGAGCCCACTATGGCTGATGCCGGAATGGTGAGTTGCTTTTCATCAAGCTTTTCCTTAATTACAATTTTCCCAAACATGCCCGACTTGATTTTCATGTCCTGCGTGTTCTTCACCAAGGCTTGAATTGGAAAAGAATTGGCCATGTTACCTTTACTTCCGATGAGGGAAATTTTTCCTGCAAGTGAAATTGACGGATAGAGGTCGGCAAAAACGTCTACTGCCTGGTTGTTTTGAAATATCGCTAAGTCATTTTCAGGAACCTGAATGGTAAATCGGAGTGAAGAAATATCGGTGAGTTGCAGCAGGGGTACTCCAGGTGCTGCATAGGAACCAGTTTCAGTCATTTTAAGCGTTACAATCCCATTGAACGGAGCTGCAACAATTGTTCTGCTAATTTGCTCCAATAATGTACTCCGCTGAACCTGTGCTGATTTTAATGCCAGTTGAGTTTTTTCCAACTGTACCCCCTGGATTGCATCTGACTCAGCAAGAATTGAATAGCGTTTCACATCAGCTTCCAATCCCTCTATTTGAATGGAAATGGATTGAAGTTGTAGATTCAACAAGGCATCATCAATTTTAATGAGAGACTGCCCTTTCTTTACATAACTGCCCGCATCTACAAATATGCTTACGATTTTACCCTGCACATCTGCACTTACCTTGGTTTCTTTATCGGGTTCGAACAGCCCGGTAAAAGATTTTTGATCACCCGTGCGGACATATTTTACAGTATCGGTTCTTACCTCGATAGCCTGTTCTTTGTTGTAGGTATAAATACGGTTTAAAGAAGTTTCTTTGTTACTTTTTAAGCGCGCAGCAATGAGCACAATCAAGGCCAGAGGAACTGCGAAGTACAAAATCTTTTTCATGATGATATTATTTAATAACCAGGTTACCAGTTGCTTTTTTATGATCTAGGTCCGCTTTCAGATAATCAATCAAAGCTGATACGTGACCTTGTTGAGTTTCTCGTAATGCATTATCGGCTAGTAGAACATCGGTTAAAGATGCTACCCCCTGCTTTTGCTGAAGGATCGTTTGATCGTAAATGGATTGAGCAAGCTGCACTTGTGCAAGGGTTGTTTCAACGGATCGTTGCGCCACTGATTTTTGCTGGTGAGCCGTTTCAATGTACAGGACGGTTTGATCTGATGTTAAGCCTGCCTGAAGTTCTTTATTCTTAATCTCCAGTTTCTTCTGAGAGATTTTTTGTCTGGTAACGGTTCCATTGAATAGAGGATAGGACAATTGAAGCCCCGCGAAGCTTACAGGATAAAACTTCAGAAATTCGTTAGGCGCCTTATCGTATCCAAATCCCGTAACACCATAACTGCCATATAAGGAAATTGATGGAAGTCGTGAGTTTTTGAATGTGCTGAGTTCACTCTGTAAAAGAGTATTCTGCTTTTCAATGATACGCATATCCAAAGTAGACGCTGGCTCATAAACTGGCGTAGCTGTATTTATAATTGACTCTTCCACCTCAAGGTTTTGAGACAAAGGAATGCCCACTGAAATCTTCAGGGCATTTAGAACCTGCCCATACTTGCTTAAAAACTGCTCGCGCTGGTTAGACAGTTGCTCCACCTGTAATTGTACTTTGGATACATCTGTGCCCTTAGCAAGGAGTTGATCTTTCAGGGCTTGGGTATTCTGCAAGAGCCTTTTGGCATTCGTTAAATTGTCCTCTACGAATGCCACTTGGTAGCGAAGAATTTGAGCGTTGTAATAGAGGTTAGTTATTTCATAGGTAAGTTGCTCCTCGGCTTTCTGGTTTTGCAATGCGATAAGTTCAGAGCCAATTTTTGATGACTGAATTGAGCCGTACACTTGTGGACTATACAAGGGAATAGCCAGTTGCAGGTTAGCCGCGATGTTATGAGGAGTGCCGAACTGAATTTCTTTAAACTGTCCTTCGGGCCCACCAAAGGCATCTTGCGGCATGAATTGATAAGGGAGGTCTACAAAGTATTTGTAATCAGCATTTAATGACAACTTTGGCATTAGACTAGCCCTGGCTTCCTGCCCTTTTTGTTGACCGATCAGTACATTGTTGCGAGAAACTAGCAGGTTCTTATTGTATTGCTGAGCCGTGTCAAGACATTGTTTCAGCGTCCACACTTGTGCCCTAAGAGGCTGACTAACCAGAATGCCCACAAGAAGGAATAGACTGAAAGTTATTTGTTTATAAAAGTGAATATTCACTAACATACTATTTCAATTTTTTTTATTTAATGAGTAACAAAAGACTATCGGTCTCCGCACTTAACCAGTGCCTGACTGCTGGCTCTATATTGATAAAATCACCGGAAAGGATTTTTTCTTTAACTCCCCGTTCATTTTCAAAAAAGACTTCACCTGATACACATACTAAAAATGCAGGTACTTTGGTCGTGTGTTCCTTTAACTGTGCAGATGCCATTAACTGAATGGTCGTTACGCTTTCATTGGAGGTAAATATCTTTTTTGTTTGCAGAGGTTTCGACTCTGTGAATACATCTTTCAGATTCATTCGAAGTAATCTTTATAGGTTTCGAGATATATTTTTATGTCTTCTACTGTTTGCACATCACCAGAACTGCTTAGTTCTTCTATTTTCTTTTTGAGAGGCAATAAATAGTTATGAAGCTGATCATGGGATTCACCCTTCATGGTGCACTTCTGAAAAATACCCGTTAACTCTGACGTCAGATTTTCTTTCATCAGGTTCAAGTCTGGAGAAGGATTGGCTAAATAACCATCAGTCAATACGATCATGGATTGTATGCCCTGTGTTGTCTCCGCATTGGCCAGCCATTTTTTGCCCCCATCTAATTCTACTACAGCTTGATCATCATGAGTATGAGTTTCAGTGGTTTTTTCTTTGCAGCCCAGATCCAAAAAAACAAGGGTAGTGATTAAGAATGCTGTTACACGTTTCATAGGTAAAATCTATTTATGTTTGATTAAAGAGTATTCCTTTTCAGCGGAATTAAAGCGCCACGACAATCCAGCAAACACAGCGGTAACTGCAATCCGAAAAAGCATTGCCTTTACAGTTTGTTGCTCGTATATTCCTCCACTTGAAATATGCCAAATCAGGCCAACAAAACTTATTGTCAAAATACTTGTGGCGAATACAAGTAATCTTGTAGTCCATGTTCTTCCAAAGAACAAGCCGTATGATGCAATCAAATAGATAAATCCGCAGAGAAAATTTGTGATTACAATAAACAAAACATAATTGCCCTCCTTTTCACGGATGCCGAACAAATCAAAAATTACTGAACCACTCATGAACACGGTAATCAGCGCAAAGAGCGTGAGGATAATAGCTGATATTTTAAGCATGGTCGTTTTCATAGCATAGATTTATGAGGTTGAATCAACTTGAGTAGGTTTGCCATCAACTTATTTCCCTTCAGCTTCAGATCAAAAGTAAAACCTGATAGACGCCATTGTAACATGTGCAATCTAAAACTGCCCATAATAATATGTACCAATTCATCGGCTGATAGAGCATCCGTGAATTGCTTTTGTTTTTGTCCTTGCTGAATAATCTGAAGCAGGTGCTTCCTTTTGGTACCCATAATCTGTAAGATGGCTTCATTGATAGCCTTACTCTCTTCCAACAAGCCATCTGAAAATATCGCCACCAGAAAGTGTGGATTCTTTTTAAAGAATTCGAATTGATTGTTGAATGCTGCTTTCAACTTTTCTTCCGGACTGTCAATGTCTTTTGTAGAATTTATGAGTCGGCTATCCATATCCGTAGACAAGTATCGCAGCATCGTCAGAATTATTTCTTCTTTGCCTTTGAAGTGCCTGTATAGTGCCGATTCCGCAAACCCCATTTTAGCTGCGAGATTCTTTGTAGTTAATCCTGCAATACCTGACTCGGTCAAAATCTCACCTGCTGCCTCAATAATTTCCAGTTGTCTTTCTTTGATTTCCATCTTCGCTTTTATTTATTTAAAAAAGCCGAGTACATCCATACTAATTTTTCCTGAGCACGGATATAATCGCTCATTTGTGCATTAGTTCCCTCATCACCAGCTTCTGCTGAAAGTATGAGAAGGTCGCGTTGAAGGGTTATTATTATTTTGAAAGACTCAAGAATATTGGTCACAGACTTAATGCCATCACTTACTTCTTTACTCTCAGTAATTTTTGAGATGCGAGCGTAATCCGAATAGTTATGGTTTGGAGAATGACCTAAAGTCAATATCCTTTCAGCCACTTCATCAATTTTCAGCAACAAGTCGTTGTATAATTCTTCGAACTTAAGGTGAAGCTCAAAAAACTTTTCGCCTTTAATATTCCAGTGTGAACCGCGTGTATTCTGATAGAAAACGGAATAGTTTGCTAATAGCTCATTAAGTTTTTCAGCCAATTGTTTGGCGTTGTTATTTTCAAGACCGATTGCATTTGTGGTTTTCATGGTTCCTTTATTTTATGCGTTACTACTATTGATTTTCATTTTATAGAAAGAAATGCCCAGCCACACCACAGAAGCAGTCATGGCAATTGCGCCAATGAGCACGAACACAGGAGGAGCGCCAAAATATACTTCGGCCAGAATTCCAATAGGCATCAGTAATCCGGTTAAAGCCAACCAAGAGATAATTTTTGTGTTAGTCAGCCTTGATTGAAAATGGAGGAGTAGGTAGCCAATAAGGATATTGAGAAAGGCGAAAAGATTGCCGTGCACGTGAGCCAGGCGGCTTTCGAAATGTTTACCAACAGAATAGGAATTAACCCATTCTTCCTTTCCTGGTGCAAAGTCCCTTAGATAGATAAGGAGAAATCCATATGCCATAAAAGCTCCCATTGTCAGGAAGCCAATACTGATGTTATTCTTGCCATTCATGGTTTTGCTAATTTAAGTTAGTGAACATTCACTATCCATAATACGATGATTTCTTTAAAAAAGTTTACGAAACCTCAAGATATTTGCAGAAGACCATATTTGAGCTAAAATGATAGAATTGCTTATGCGAAGTCTTCGATTATTTGCTTGGGCTGGTTTGGCTCTTGCCATAGCTTTGGTGTCGCGGTGGGTTTGCGCGGCTATGGCATGTGCCAAATGCGTGGATCAATTCGGAGGAGGGTCTTCTTAAAAAAGCGAAGGGCCGGCTGTATTACCTTTTACTCAGTCCCATGTTTTGAGTTGGTCGTTTGTCAACCGTCTTGAGAGTCGTTCACTTGTCCCCGTGGGAAATTTTTGTTAGTAAGTCGTCAACCGTTTTGTTTGAAACCAATTTGTCCTGACCCTATGGCTGGCAAACGTTAGGCTATGCATAATGGTGCATAAATATACCATATGTCATTAGGTAGACCAAAGTGGTATAAAGGCAATTAATACCTCTGATCTCGAGGTTATTTTTTTGTGCACCTTAAATAGTTTTAGCAGGTCGAGGCCGAAGATAAAAGTTTGAAGTCATCTTCTTTTTTTGGCTCCATTTCGAGAGGTTCCAAACCTCTGACATTACTTGTCAAACACAGCCATTACATTGAAAAGAAAATGGCCTATGCGACAACCTTCTAAAATTGAATACGAAGAGGCTTTAAGAAGCTTTTTTTATAAAACAAAGGGGTATGTTTTTCCTACAATTTCTCATAAGATTGAAGGTGAAATTAATACGATAGAACAATATGGTGATCGCAATAAACCGTTGAGTAAAAGCCAAGTCATTATTAAAGCTTGCTTGAATTTTATCGCGCAATTAGTGGGTACAATTATTTACAGCACCTTAGTAATATATGTGCTCAAAGAAGTATTTGGTATTGCGGTGATCTACTCCTTCAAAAATATTCTTTTGCTGACTTTGGTTTTATTAGCCTACAAGGTAAAGTTTCGACTTGCAGACTTGGACAGTCGATAAATAACTGCTTTGTGTATTGGTGCAGTTGGTAGTAGTGTGCGTAAGGACTTTTAAGCGCCTAAAAAAGTAGATGCCTCATTTTAAATCCTTATTTTAGAAGTCAATTCACAATATCGGTTATCAATGAAACTTACCCCAACCACCCCTAACCAGTCAATCAATACGGCCTACCGCAAGGAAAAAGTAGGTCGTTCCGATATTGAGTTATTTAAAAAGAACCTGAAAGAATTTCTTGCCAGCATCAATGAAAAAGAGAGTGAGGAACATGTAAAGAATAATGTTACCCGGTTTCTGTACGAGACCTACTATCAGGGCAAGAATCAGATCAATACCAAGGGGCGGATCGACCTGGCTATTTATGAAGACAAGAAGCCGGTTGTAATCATTGAAGCAAAACGACCAAGTTCTCCCGACATGGTGAGCGTGAAGAATTTGAATGCAAAAGCTATGATGCTACCAGGCGTTTCAGTTGAGTAAGATGTACACAACTTAAGTGATTGGAGAGATCGGTTGCAGATAGTTGGAAGTGACCTTCGACATGTTGCATGTGTCGAAGATAATGCTTTAGGTAATGGCGTTTGATTGCTTAAGGCGACTATTTCATTTCTTTTTTTGCTAGACTTTATTGAGAGAAACTGAATTTTATCAGTAGTAGGGATTGATTCATCCCGACTGTATCGAATTTATCTGAACATGGGATATCTTCCAGCTTGTTAGCCCTTATCATTGCATTATTTGCAATTGACGAGATTTCCGATCAAATAGCAGACAAAGTAAAAGGAGAGAAAGAAGGCCAATCATAATTATATTGAAATTCAATCTTTCATTTTTGAACTCACTCTTTCGGTAACAAAGTCCATTAGCAATTTTTCAAGGGCTTTGAGATCTGACTTGCTCTTTAAAAGTCTTCTACTCATTTCGTAAACGGTGTCTACGCTATCCCCTTTTTTAATAGGTTCATCGCCACCGTAACGTAGATATTCAACGGTCGTATCGAGTGCCGTTGCCAGCCTTTCCAAATTCTCCCAAGTTGGCCTCATTTGTTCCTTTTCATATTTGAGGATGGCGACTTGAGACACTTGGATTTTATTGGCCAGTTCCTCAGCAGTAAACTTCTTTGACTTTCTTAATTCTTTAATTCTTGATCCAAAACCAATTTCACGTTTCATAGTCAAAAGAGCATTTTCGAACCATGAACTGCTAAGAAAAAGCCGTTCATTTTATCCATTTTCTTACATGGCATGGCTTAAATTCTTTCAACAGCCAAACTTTATTCGGAAAAAACTGAAAGATATTAAGTTCGAAAGTGTCTAATTGACTCAGTCTTTTTTCGCAAAATAAAATTCTGTACCATCGTTTTTAGCCTCTAAATCCAAAAAAGAGCCAAATAATGTCTGGAAATAGATAATCAATAGTTTGTTTTAAACTAACTAATAGTTAGTTTTGTTTGTCGTTACTTAATTTTGTTTTGTTGGTGTATTTGAACCCTTTCAACAATGAAAGTGATCAATATCAGTAAAGCTATCAAAATGTTTGGCACTCTCCAAGATTCCTTCCTTTGGACCACTATAGCTTTGAGCATAAGCATAGCTCAATTTTTTTATGTTGCCTATCTCTTGTGTGTTCAAGAGATTTTAGGCAAGACATTTTTTAAACTAAACCAAAATCTATGCACAAACCTATTCGACATGTCAGAAGCAATGGCATGACCACTGTTGGTTATTGTCCTAGTGTTAAAAGTGAGCGAATGATTCAGTTTGAATCTTTGCTTGAGAAAAAATTCATCAGCATTCTAGAATTTGATTCTAATGTTATCAATTATTACGACCAACCTGTTAAGATCTATTACACTGATCACACCGGTAATAGGAGATCCTACATACCCGATTTTCTAGTCGAGTATAAGAATCGCAAAAGCGTGTACTTTGAAGTGAAGTATGAAAGCTACTTAAAGGCTAATTGGCAAGAGGTCAAACCTAAGTTTGCTGCAGCTAACCTATATGCAAAGGCATGCTTAAGTGAATTCAAAGTATTTAAAGACACTCAGATAAACAGCACTTATCAAGAAAATGTTGAGTTTCTCTTAGGTTATACATCCCAACCCATAGAGATCGAAACTAAGAAGCGCATTGTCGAGACACTAGAAAAGTTGGGCAAATCGACACCAAATGATTTGATAAAATTTATTTCGTCCAGCTCTGAAGATGGTTCACATCTAATAAGGCCATTATGGATTCTTATATCCAACAAGATTATCTGTTGCAATCTTTTTCAAAATCTCCACATGAATTCAACTATATGGCTTAACAGAAATAACAATAGTTTCAAGCTATTAAACTACCCATATCGTTATGCTAAAATTAATCCGAGATGAAATAGTTTATTTCGAAGGTCAGGAATACTTTATTTCAAAAGTGGCCAAAGATCTTGTCCATGTGGTTATTCGCAGTACCAAAAACGATGCAGTTGAAAGAGTCAAAATAAGTGAGTTGACTGAATCCAAACCAACTGCAGAAAACAATGAGGAGAATACAGAAACCCCATTGGAAGCATTCACTGAAAAAGAGTTGAACAAGGCTCGGTGGAAGCTTTCCATCATTGAACCTTTCATTGGCAGTGGAAACAAGAAAGCTTTGATGGAGATAGCAAAAAAAATTGGCCGTAATGTTTCAACCCTTTATAAATGGATGCAAGACTTTGATATTACTGGCAATGTTTGCTCTCTTGTTGATAAGGAGGGAAGAGGTGGGAAAGATAAACCTCGCATTAAAAAAAGTATTAACAAAATAATCATGGAGGTTTTGGATGAAATCTTTCTTGAACAGAAGTCATTCCAAGCGACTTATAATGAAATTAAAATCAGGTGCGAGGAGTGTGGGTACGATGTGCCTCATGAGAATACGGTTCGCAAACGCATTAGGAAAATACCCAAGTATCAGAGGGTGTACAGACGACAAGGAAAAAGAACAGCTCAGCAGCAATTTGATCCTAAGCCTGGTAAGACTCCAGGCGCGACTTTTCCTCTTTCAAAAGTTCAGGTTGATCATACAATATTAGATATTATGCTAGTAGATGAAATTACAAGACAGCCTTTTAAGAGACCTTGGATTACTCTGCTTATTGATGTTTTTAGTCGCGTCATTTTGGGATTTTATATTTCATTCGATGCTCCTGGTGCTTACGGAACTGGTCGAGCAATCGCAAATGCAATTTTACCAAAAGATAAGTTTTTAAAATCAATTGGTCTTCCTGAAGTAGAATGGCCTTGCTGGGGAAAGATGACAAATCTTCACTGTGACAATGCTAAAGAATTCAGAGGTAACATGCTTAAAGCAGTCTGCCAAGATTATAAGATCAACTTAGAATTTAGGCCGCTTAAGAAACCTGAGTATGGTGGTCATATTGAACGATTGATGGGCACTGTTGCTAGTGCGCTCAAAGACCTGCCAGGAGCAACAAAGGTTAGCAAAGAGATGCGGTCTAAGTTTAAACCTGAAAAGACAGCTGCTATGACTTTAACTGAATTTGAACAATGGTTCGTTCTCTATATTAATCTGATTTACCACCAGCGACTTCACTCCGGGATTGAAATGAGCCCGATTGACAAGTGGAAGGAAGGAATTTTTGGAAACAATCAACAAAAAGGAATTGGAGTTCCTGAAATCGTTACTGACGAATTCAAATTAGGCAAGGACCTTCTTCCACCTGAAAAAAGGACGATCCAACGTGCCGGAGTAAGCATAAATAAGATCACTTATTACTCGGATGTATTTCGAAAATGGATTAATGCATGTGAAGAAGGTCATGGAAAGGAAAAGCTTAAAAGAAAATTCATTTTTAAGATCAACCCACATGACATCAGCAGAATACATTTTTTAGATCCGGAAGCTAAGAGGTATTTCGAAGTTCCGTATTTAAATCCAACAGGTCCTAAAATGAGTATTTGGGACCATCGAAGGGTTGTCGCAAAACTTCGAGAGGACCGTAAGCCAGTAAATGAGGCTGCAATTTTTGATGGCTTCAAACGCCTAAGAGCACGGGAAGAAGAGTCAAAGAAAGCAACAAAGGAGACTCGTAAAAGACGAGAAAGGGAGGGCCGAATGAAAAATGATCCTTCGATTAATGAAGTCTCAAAAAATAAACAATTATCAAGTTCAGCTTTCCAGGGCAACAAAGATGATATCAAACCTTATGAAGAAATAGATCATGGAAAAAGATCATTTAAGTGAAGCAACAAGAGCATTCTTAAATTCCTGTGGCCAAAATGATACGTTAAGAATTGAGACAATCAAATCGGATTCATGGATCGGTTATGATGCTGCAAAAGGGATTCAAGAGAAGCTCCAGGAGTTAATTGAGATGCCCCGAATTCAAAGAATGTGGAGCTACCTAATAATGGCCACTTCAGAAAATGGAAAGACTTCAATTAGGCTTCGGACAGAAAAAATGAACGAACGATATGTTAATGAAAAGTCGGAGATCATCATTCCTGTAATTAGTTTTCAGATGCCACCAAATCCAAACGAGAGAAGTTTTTTAAATAGTATTCTGAAGAGTATGTTACTTCCAATTTATCCTACCGGTAAGCCAGATGTTTTGCTTGAAGAAGTCATACGCTCAATTTCTGATTTCAGATCTAAATTGTTAATTATTGATGAAGTTCATCACATGGGAAGGATGCCATTTTCAAAACAAAGGCTTATGTTGGATTTGATTAAATATCTTTCTAACGAAGCTCGCATTGCAATAGCGGCCTTTGGAATTGAGGAGGCAATAAACATATTTTCTTCAGATCCTCAACTAAAAAACCGCTTTAAGAAGATATACCTGCCAGGTTGGAGCCCTGATGATCAATACCGGAGATTACTAGCAAGTTTTGAATTGATATTACCACTTAGAAAACCATCAATACTTATTGACGAAGAACTTGCTCTTTTAATATATGATCGAACAAATGGAACAATAGGTGAAATCATCTCTGTCATCAAAAAATCAGCAATTGAAGCCGTCAAAACTGGAGCAGAACAAATTACTAAAGATATTGTAAGAGGGCTTGATTTTGAATCCTCAAAAGCAGCATGATACTCGTTAAATCCTTTAAATGAAAAATAGTAATGAATATTTCCCATGTATCAACACTTGAAGACTTTAAAACATCTCACGAGAGTTTTATTGCAATTTCTACTCTATGGTTTAAAGCTCACAAAGCCATAAATTCAAATGTTATATTGCATTTACCTAATGCCAATAAAGGAGATGGGAATCTTGCTAGCATTTTTGCTGCAATGAGTTATCTCTTAGTTAAGTCGAACAATCTTCTAATCATACTTCCTAAGAGATTTAGGTCCTATCGGGGCCCTTTTTTCTCAGATATTTTCAGAGTTACAACGAGTAGATTTCTTCGGGACGAGTTTTGGGAGGGAGGAACAGAGCTCGCCTCTTTTGAACCAAATAAGTATTTTGAATTTGCATCCTATTTAGAAAAGAGAGCTTTCAATAAATATCCGCGAATCTCATCTTTAGTCGTGGATCAGCTGAAATCTTTTCTAGCTCAATTATTTGTGAATGCTTGCTATCACGGTGCAAGTCACAGTAATATTTTCATTTGTAGTAGTTATAGAGACAATGAATTGAAATTTACGATTGTGGATTGTGGTCAAGGTTTTCTTAGAAGAGTTAAACAAGTCAATCACGAAATAGTAAACGAAGAGGAAGCAATTATTTGGTCTATGAGAGGAAATAGTGTTAGGGGAGCCAATGGAAGTGGTTGCCTTAGATTATTGACGCCCTATTGCCTTGAGAATGATGGATCACTAATTGTAATTTCAGGATCAACTTCTGTTACTGTAGAGAAAATGAATGAGTATAAGGTATCCAATTTACCTGGCCCTTTCCGTGGCGCAATTATTTCGCTGTCAATTAAGGTGTAATATGGATGAGCTTGATGACTTCAAACAGGTTATTCATTTGCTTTCAAAGATATTTAAGGCTTCCCCTGAACTATTCAAGAAAGCCAAACTTGAATTATTTCCAAGTGAAATTGATGACAGGATTCTTGTAACTCATTCTTTTAAACTTTATCCGGATACTCTCGAACTCATTAAAGATATAGTTCATACAAAAAAGACAAGTGGACAATCTGGGTATACCCAATCAATGGCACTTTATGAAGCCGTATTCTTACTTGGGTCTACAATGAAAGTTCTTAAACGACCACAAGAGGTAAAGGATATAGAGCTTAAAAGGTCATCCAGTATAAAAAAAACTAAGCGGAAAACTGATTAGGTGTTACTATCCAGAAGAACACCTTCTTTATTCCTTATATCCTGATTGAACCCTTAAAAAACACCAAAATTCTATTCTTTATCACCCTATTAAGCTAAACCGCTTCTATTTGGGGTTTAGTCTAATTATTTAAGGTTCTAGTCTGATTTACTGGTGTAGAGTCTAATTATATAAGGTAAAATGACATATGTACCCAAAGAAAAGTGGGTTAAATCGCCATTTTTTTGCCTGAAAATGCAAAAAAGTGGTGCAAAGTGGTTGAAAGTGGTTTGAAATTACTTATGTTTGTTTAGAAGAAGATGACAACCACTACAGTCTATGACCTTTTTCACCAGTGAATACGAAAGTAAGCTCGATGCCAAAGGCAGGTTAGTACTGCCTGCGCGGATCAAAGCCCAGCTCCCGGAAGGGGACTCGGAGCTTGTGATCAGGCGTGGTTTTGAGCCTTGCCTCATTATTTACCCCATGGTGGAGTTCAAAAAGGTGTTCTCAAAAATTTCAGGTCTTAACGAGTTCAACGAAGAGTACCGCACACTACAGCGGAATTTTTTGTCGGGAATAGTTACGGTGGAATTAGACGGCAACGGCCGGTTTCTGATTCCGAAAAACATGCTCACCTACGCGCAAGTCGAAAAAGATGCGATGCTGGTGGGGATCGGTAACAAAGTTGAGGTCTGGAACCCTACGGTGTACGAGAAACACAAAATTCAAGACCCAAGTGAGTTGTCGAAGTTGGCTGCGAAGTATCTGAACGAGTGATGGTTGGCGAGGGCGTCATACTTCGAAGGTGGTGCTCTTTAAAAAATAGCTTCAAGCGGCAGGCTTCAAGCTACAAGTCGCAAGCCTTTGGCTTGCGGAGTGCACTTATAAAGTTATGAGGGACTTTAAGAAGTTACTGATTTGGCAAAAGGCAATGGAAGTTGTTATCGCGACATATAAGGCTGTGGAGAAGTTTCCGAAGGAGGAACGATATGGGTTGAGGTCGCAAGTAACACGAAGTGCCGTTTCCATTGCTGCAAACATTGCAGAGGGTAGTGCGAAGAGTAGTCAGAAGGAATATAAATATTACACGGAGGTTGCATTGGGATCATCGTACGAGTTGGAAACACACATGTTGATCGTAGAAAAATTGGGATGGTTGCCAGCAGAGGATGTGAAGGAGATTTTAGGATTAATTGAAGAAGAGCAGCGGATGCTCTCATCGTTCATTGATAAACTTAAAGGGTAATGGAAACGGCTTGCAGCTTGAAGCTTAAAGCTTGTAGCTCATGACGTACCATAAACCTGTAATGCTAACGGAATGCATTGATGCACTGAATATCGATCCAAACGGAGTGTACGTAGACGTGACTTTCGGGGGCGGTGGACATAGCATGCGGATTCTCGAAAAGCTGAAAGGAGGAAGATTGATTGCCTTCGATCAGGACGAGGATGCGAAGAAGCAGGCTGAGAATATTCAGAGTCGTTCTTTCACATTTTGTCAGGCCAACTTCATGTACATGAAAAAGTATTTGAAGTTGAATGGAGTTACGAAAGTCGATGGCATACTGGCCGACCTGGGAATTTCATCGCACCAGATTGATTCGCCCGAGCGTGGATTTTCAACCCGCTATGACGGACCGCTGGACATGAGGATGAACAAGAGCGGTGATGTAAGTGCAGCGGATGTACTGAATGAATACAGTGAGGCAGAATTACACAAGATTTTAGGAATGTATGGGGAGATTAAAAATGCAAAGACGGCCGCGAAAATGATTGTACAACAACGAGTGAGCAATCCCTTTAGCAGGACTGAAGATTTGAAAAAAGCATTACAGACGATAACTCCAAGAGGAAAGGAGAACAAGTATTTCGCCCAGGTGTTTCAGGCGCTTCGTATCGAGGTTAACCAAGAGATGAAAGCACTTGAAGATTTTTTGCACCAATGTGGCGAAGTGATGGAAAAAGGCGGAAGGCTTGTGGTGATGAGTTACCACTCGCTGGAAGACAGGATGGTAAAGAATTTTATAAACAAGGGAAAGGTGTTTGGAGAGGTGGAGAAGGATTTTTACGGAAATGAAATTAAACCCTTTGAAGCAGTAAATCGAAAACCGATTGAAGCTTCGGAGGAGGAAGTGGCAGAAAACAACAGAGCGAGGAGTGCGAAGTTGAGGGTAGCAGAAAGAATAAAGTAGCTGCAAGTCGCAAGCTACAAGCTGCAAGCAGTGGGAACACAACTTGAAGCTTGAAGCCTGAAGCTTGAAGCCTAGGCGAAAGCAAACAAGATGGCTGAGAACAAATTAAGAATCGAATTGAAGAAGAGCGCTGGAAGCAGTAGCAACGGCACCAGTGTGTTTTCAGGTTTGGAGAAGAAGTTGAAGCTGGAGAGTTATTTCGAGGAAGGCTTTCCGGTGCAGCATCTTCCTAAAATAATTTTTGCGATGGCGTTAGGCTTGTTCTACATCGGTAATACGCATTATGCAGAGAAGACTGTGCGGAAAATCAATCATGTGCAAACCGAAGTAGAAGACCTGCGGGCAGACTATACGACTATGAAGTCGGACTTGATGTTTGCCAGCAAGCAATCGGAAGTGGCGCGTAAAGTAAAGCAGTTTGGATTAGCGGAGAGTTTAAACCCTCCTTTTAAAGTAGTGGTAGAGAAAGGTGAATATTAAGAAGTCGATATTAATCAGAGTTCGTGTAGCATTTTTGTTTGTGATGCTCTTTGCCATTGGCGTGATGGTGAAGACAGGCCACATTCAAACGATTGAGGGAGAGAAGTGGGCTAAGATGGGCGAACAAATCTCGTTCGATTACAAACGCGTAAAAGCTACCCGTGGAAATATCTATTCCGATAACGGAAGCCTGTTGGCTACCTCGCTGCCATTTTATAAAGTAGCGTTTGATGCAACACTTCCGAAAGAAGAAGTATTTAAAGAAGGAATAGACTCACTTTCTTTTTTGCTCGCTCGCTTTTATAAAGACAAATCTTCTACGGATTACAAGCGCATGTTGCAGGATGCGCGTGCTGCCGGTAAGCAGTATATCATTCTGAATCGCAAGCAAATTGACTATCAGGATAAAAAGACAATGGGTGACTGGCCAATCTTCCGCGAGGGCCGATTGGGTGGAGGTGTGATCTTTGAAAAGATGGATGTTCGCTACCGTCCGTTTTCAAATCTGAGCCGCAGAACCATTGGATTTGTGAATGAAAATGAAAAAGGCGCGGGACTTGAATTCAGCTTTGATGATCAATTGGACGGTCAGGATGGCTATGCCTATTACCAAAAAATTGCAGGGGGTATTTGGAAACCGATTTTTGATGCAAACAATGTAAAGGCTATTGATGGACTAGACATTCAAACCACACTCGATATTAATCTTCAGGATGTGGCCGAGACTGCGTTGCACAAAGCCATGATGCAACACAATGCAGACGATGGTTTAGTGATTGTGATGGAAGTAGAAACCGGAGAGGTGAAAGCCGTTTCAAATCTTAGCAGTGATGGCAACGGTGGGTTTTATGAGAAATTCAATTTCGCCACGGCCGGTTCGTTTGAACCGGGTTCTACCTTCAAGCTGGTGACCATGATTGCCTTGCTGGAGGATAGCGATGTAGAACTATCGGATAGCATTGATACCGGAAACGGAGAATTTACTTTCTATAAAAGTAAAGTACGCGATCATGAAGAGGGTGGATTGGGTACGATCACCGTACGCCAGGCATTTGAACACTCTTCTAACGTGGCTATGGCCAAGTTGGTCGATAAGAATTTTGGAAAGCGCCCACAGAAATTTATTGATCATGTTGACAGGTTAAAGCTTAATAAGCCTTTGGGCATTCAGATCGCGGGTGAACCCATGCCGAAATTTAAACGGCCGGGTGAGAGAGGCTGGAGCGGTATCAGTTTACCCTGGATGGCGTATGGTTATGGAATTGAAAATACTCCATTGCACACACTCACACTTTACAATGCTGTAGCGAACAACGGGAAAATGATCAAGCCGATTTTTGTAACGGAAATTCGCAAGGCCGATGAAATAGAAGAATCGTTTGAAACAGAAACCATTGTTGGAAAAATATGCTCTGACAAAACCTTGAAGAAACTGAAGTTGATGTTGGAGGGTGTGGTCCAGGATGGAACAGCAAAAAATATTAAAAACAGTCATTACCGTATTGCCGGTAAGACCGGTACTGCTCAAATACTAGAGAATGGAAAATATACGAAGAAGTACATCACTTCTTTCGTTGGATACTTTCCTGCCCATGCACCCAAGTACAGTGCCATGGTGTTGATTAAAAATCCACGCGGTTGGTATCAGTACGGTAGCAATGTGGCTGCACCGGTGTTCAAGGAAATTGCTGATAATATTTACGCTCGCGATATCAATCTCCATTTCGCCATGGAAAAGAAGAGATTTTCTGAACCTGGAGTATTTCCGGTCATAAAAGCTGGCAATCATGAAGAACTCACTATGCTGTGCAATGAGTTAGGGGTTTCCAACCATTCACTAACAGAAGAGGAGTGGGTGCGCGCAACGAAGAGTGGCAGTGCCGTGAACTGGAAAAAGAATACCGTAGGGCAGGGCATCGTTCCCGATGTGTCGGGCATGACATTTCGTGATGCGATTTTTTTATTAGAGAAAACAGGGTTATCAGTGAGTTATCAGGGTAAGGGCAGAGTGGCAGAGCAATCACTGGCGCCCGGTACACGAATTTCGAAAGGAAGCAGAATTTATATCCGGTTGAATGGCTGAGTTGAAAGACATATTGTATAAAGTATCCATTACTTCCTCCTATGGCGACATGGGTGTGGATGTAAAAGGTATTTGTGCGGACTCTCGTCAGGTGAAGCCGGGATTTCTTTTTGTAGCTGTAAAGGGCACTCAATCCAACGGCCATCAGTTTATTGCTAAGGCGATTGATTTAGGGGCAAGTGCTATTGTATGTGAAAAATTACCCGACACGATACATGAAAAAATTACCTACGTCACAGTCAAAAATAGCGCACAAGCGCTGGGAGTTATTGCTGCTAATTTTTCTGGCAACCCGTCACAAAAATTAAAGTTGGTAGGCGTTACCGGTACCAATGGAAAGACAACCGTGGCCACGTTGCTCTATCAACTTTTCAGTTCGTTAGGGTATCGGGCCGGGTTGATCTCAACCGTGGAGTATCGGATTGTCGACCAGGTGTTGCCCTCTACGCACACCACTCCGGATCCTGTGCAACTGAATGCCTTGTTGAATAAGATGGTTGAGGCTGGTTGTACGCATGCGTTTATGGAAGTGAGCTCGCACGCCATCGATCAGGATAGGATAGCAGGGTTGAAGTTTGTTGGGGCGCTCTTTACTAACATCACGCACGATCACTTGGATTACCACAAGACTTTTGAAAACTACATCAAGGCCAAGAAGAAATACTTTGATGAATTGAGCAGTGATGCGTTTTGTCTGGTAAATGCCGATGACAAGCGCGGTATGGTGATGATGCAAAACACCAGAGCAAAGAAGCAATCCTTCGGGTTAAAGAAGATGGTTGACTTCAAAGGGAAAATCATCAGCAATACACTCGAAGGACTTGAATTGGAGATTGCCGGCAAGCCTGTGTGGTTTAAGCTCATTGGCGATTTTAATGCCTACAATTTATTAGCCGTGTATGGAGCTGCCATGTTGATGGAGGAAGATTCTGATCAGGTGTTGACCGTGCTTTCATCGATGAAGGGAGCCGTTGGAAGATTTGAGTTAATTCTTCCGGGTTCAAAGATTACCGCCATTGTTGATTACGCACACACACCGGACGCCTTAAAGAATGTACTGGAGACCATCTCGCAATTTCGCACAGGAACAGAACAAGTTATTTCAATTGTGGGCTGTGGAGGCAATCGGGATAAAACCAAACGTCCGTTGATGGCAGCTATTGCCTGTCGCTATAGCGATAAAGTAGTGCTGACGTCTGACAATCCGCGTGATGAAGAGCCCATGGCCATCATCAAAGAAATGCAAACCGGCATTGGGCCAACGGATGCGAAGAAGACCGTAGTGATTGCTGATCGTGAAGAAGCTATTAAAATGGCGTGCATGCTTGCTAAGGAAAAGGACATTGTGTTGGTGGCAGGCAAGGGACATGAAACGTACCAGGAAATAAAAGGGGTTAAATATCCTTTTGATGACCGAGAGGTGGTGGAGAGGATGCTAAAGTTATTTGCTAATTAGCTGATTTGAGAATTCGAGGATGGATAGATATAAAGATAATTTAATTGTGAATATGACTTTGAACTATGCTTTATCAATTGTGGAATACTCTGATTTGTTAAGAGAGGAAAGGAAGTATGTTATCGCAGATCAGGTACTTAGATCTGGATGTGGGATTGGAGCTAACGTTCGAGAAGCACAAAATGCAGAATCGAAGGCGGACTTTATTCACAAAATGAAGATTGCAGCTAAAGAGGCTGATGAAAATGAATTTTGGCTAACACTGTGCAAACGGTCTAAAAATTATCCATTTGATAATAGCCTCGAAGAACAGCTAGCAGGGATAATTAAGGTTTTGAATAAAATTATTGGAACGTCAAAAAGGAAATGATAATCAGCTAATTAGCTAATAGGCGAATTAGCAAATCAAAAGAGAATGCTATACTATCTATTCGATTACTTAGATAAGAATTTTGACCTGATCGGAGCAGGGGTGTTCAAATACATCTCGTTTCGAGCCGGAATGGCTGCGTTTATTTCATTACTCATCACCATCACTTTTGGTGAGAAGCTCATTAGCTATTTAAAGAAAAAGCAAGTTGGAGAAGAAATCAGAGAATTAGGTCTGGAAGGTCAGACAGCAAAAAAGGGAACGCCAACGATGGGCGGTCTCATTATCATCGCTGCTATTTTGATCCCTACCATTTTATTTGCGCAACTGGATAATGTGTATGTGATCTTGTTGATCATCACCACGGTATGGATGGGACTCATCGGTTTTCTGGATGATTACATCAAAGTATTCAAAAAAAATAAGGAAGGTCTTGCCGGCAGGTTTAAGATTGTTGGGCAAGTAGGGCTTGGACTTATTGTAGGCCTTACACTTTACTTTAGCAGCCAGGTAGTAGTGCGTGAGCCCATCAAAGATCTTACTGCTAATGTAAATGCGGTAACATTAACGCAAAAGGATTATGAGGATGTAAAATCAACCAAGACCACCATCCCCTTTTTAAAGAACAATGAACTCGATTATAGCAAGCTCTTACCCTTTTTAAGTAATGAATACACCTGGGTGCTTTATGTATTAGTTGTCATTCTGATTGTAACAGCCGTATCCAATGGTGCCAACATCACCGATGGCATTGATGGATTAGCGGCAGGTACTTCAGGAATTATAGGAATTACCATCGCCATTTTTGCATATCTCTCTGGCCGTGTCGACTTCTCAAGTTATTTGAACATCATGTACATTCCGAACTTGAGCGAGCTCGTAATTTTTTGCACGGCATTCGTAGGTGCGTGTCTTGGATTCTTGTGGTACAATTCCTATCCCGCACAGGTATTCATGGGCGATACCGGAAGTTTGACACTCGGAGGAATTATTGCGGTAGCTGCATTAGCGGTTCGTAAGGAACTGTTGATACCTGTGTTGTGTGGAATATTCCTGATCGAAAACCTGTCGGTGATGATGCAGGTAGCCTACTTCAAGTACACCAAGAAAAAATATGGTGAAGGAAGAAGAATCTTTTTGATGTCGCCTTTACACCATCATTATCAAAAGAAAAATATTCACGAATCTAAAATCGTAACCCGTTTTTGGATTGTGGGAATACTATTAGCGATTCTAACCTTAGCCACCCTGAAACTGCAATGAAGGATCGGATAGCCATATTAGGTGCAGGTGAAAGCGGAACGGGAGCAGCCTTGCTCGCGAAGGTGAAAGGCTTTGACGTGTTTGTATCGGATCAAAATACTATTAAGGATAAGTATCGCGATGACCTCGTTCGTAATAAAATTGAATTTGAAGAGGGTAAGCATACGGAGGAGAGAATCCTGAATGCGAAGCTGGTTATCAAGAGTCCTGGTATTCCAGAGAAAGCAGAGATCATTAAAATGATTAAAGCCAAAGGCATTGAGGTGATCGATGAGATTGAATTTGGTTTTCGCTACATCAATGGAAAAGTAATTGCCATTACAGGAACCAATGGTAAAACCACTACCACTCTCCTTACTTATCACTTAATGAAAACTGCTGGGTTTAGTGTAGCCCTGGCGGGAAATGTTGGAGAGAGCCTTGCCAGAAAAGTGGCTAACGGCAATGCCGATTGGTACGTATTGGAGATCAGCAGTTTCCAGTTGGATGGCGTAACGTCATTTAAACCTGAGATCGGTGTATTGTTAAACATTACGCCTGATCATTTAGACCGGTATGATTATACACTTCAGAATTATGTGAATTCGAAATTCAGATTAATCCAAAATATGGATAGTGCATCACACTTCATCTATTATGCAGATGATACGGTGATTACTAAGGAAATCAGTTCGCGAAAGATCGCATCCCATCAACTGCCTGTTTCATTGAAGACAACTATTAAGGCACCAGTTCACTTTGATGGGGTAGCCATGAATTTCAGTCTGAAAGAACACTTCACTATTGCTCAGAAGGATACAACATTGAAAGGTCCGCATAACCTTATCAATACCATGGCTGCGGTTTCGGCTGTGTACCTCGCTGGCGCTAAGCTAAAATCCATTCGTGAAGGACTTAAGACATTCAAGAATGCGCCACATCGGTTGGAGTTGATTGCCACCATTAACGGTGTCGACTTTGTCAACGACTCCAAAGCTACTAATGTGGATTCAGTTGTATACGGATTAGGAAGCTATACCCAACCGCTCATTTGGATTGCAGGCGGAATCGATAAGGGCAATGATTACACCATGATTCAAGATCAGGTCAAGCAGAAAGTAAAAGCGTTGATCTGCCTGGGTAAGGATAATGAGAAGTTGAAGAAGTTTTTTACCGATATGATACCCGTTGTTCGGGAAACACAAAGTGTTCATGAACTGGTGCGAATAGCATTACAGGAGGCACAAAAAGGTGATGTGGTGTTGCTATCACCGGCTTGTGCAAGTTTCGATCTCTTTAAGAATTATGAAGATCGTGGAGATCAGTTTAGAAAGGCAGTATTGGAATTGAAGAAGGAAGTTGAAAATCAACTCGTATGATTAAAGTAAAAGAATGGGCCGATAAAAATCTGCAGGGTGACAAAGTCATCTGGGCTGTGGTGTTTGCGCTCTCACTGATTAGTATCCTGGTAGTGTATAGTTCAATCGGTTCTCTGGCGTATAAACGATCAGCTAGTCCAGAAGGAATATTGATTAAACATACATTCACGGTGTTTGTTGGATTGGCTGCCATGTGGCTTGCGCACAAAGTAGATTACCGTTACTACTCACGGCTTTCAAAAATTGCATTGTGGATCAGCATCCCCTTGCTCATTTATACATTCACCAATGGTGTTTCAATCAATGATGCCTCACGTTGGATCGCCATTCCGATTATCGGTTCCTTTCAGCCGTCAGACTTTGCCAGCTTGGCTCTCATTATTAATCTGGCGAGTATGCTATCTAAGCGTCAGCAAAACATTGATGATATCAAAGAATCATTGATCCCGATTTTGATTTGGTGTGGTGTGATTTGTGGATTGATTGCATTAACCAATCTGTCTACAGCGGTATTGTTACTCGCCACATGTTTTCTGATCATGTTCATTGGTCGAGTACCGGTAAAATACCTTGCTATGCTGATGCTGGTAGGAATCCTGGCTGGGGCTGTCGCCATCAAGTTTGGAGTTCGTGGCGAGACTGCTAAAAATAGGATCATGAGTTTCATTGAGGGAAAAGAACTTCCCTTCCAGGCAAAGCATGCACGCATTGCCGTGGCCACCGGAGGATTGTTTGGAAAAGGTCCTGGAAATAGCGACCAACGCAACATACTTCCGCATCCCTACTCAGATTTTGTGTATGCGATAGTCATTGAAGAGTATGGAATGATTGGTGGATTTATCGTGCTCGTGCTATACCTGATTTTGTTGCATCGCGGGATGAAAGCCGCATACAATAGCGAGCGTGCCTTTGCAGGATTGCTCTCCGCTGGATTGAGTTTCGATTTGGTTTGCCAAGCCATGGTGAACATGGGGGTAGTCGTTGGACTTGGTCCAATTACGGGTCAGCCGTTGCCACTCATTAGTATGGGAGGAACGTCCATGGTATTTACAGGATTGGCAGTCGGTATTATTCTCAGTGTAAGTCGTGGTGAACGTGATGAAGTGTGGGAGCAAAAGACAAATGGTGAAGTGAAGGAAAATAAAAACGTTGAGGCAGTAGCAGCGTAGCAAATGAGTTTAGAGTTAACGATATCGTCTGGGTTTATAAGCTTCGAGCTTCAAGCTTCGAGCTACGAGCTTTTCTGTGATACTGAACAGCTCGTAGCTCGTAACGCGCAACTCGAAGCTATCTATCTAAGAATTAGGAGTTTTCAATCAACCACCAAGAAAAATTGAAAACGACCGAACCATATAGACTAATCATCAGCGGAGGCGGCACCGGGGGACATATTTTTCCGGCTATTGCCATTGCCAATGCATTCCGCGAGCGCTACCCGGATTCACAAATACTTTTTGTGGGTGCAAAAGGAAGAATGGAAATGACTCGCGTTCCTGAAGCTGGATATAAAATTATTGGGTTATGGATCAGCGGTCTACAGCGGAGTATGAAATTTTCAAACCTGCTGTTCCCTGTAAAATTGATCGTGAGTTACTTACGAGCCATGGTCATTGTGAAGAAGTTTAAGCCTCATGTGGTCATTGGTACCGGTGGATATGCCAGTGGTCCGATTATGATGGCCGCCACACGATTGGGTGTTGCCTCTGTGATTCAGGAGCAGAATTCATTCGCGGGTTTAGCGAATAAGCAGGTTGCCAAAAAAGTGAGCAAGGTGTGTGTGGCTTATGATGGGATGGAAAAATATTTTCCTAAAGAAAAAATTGTATTGACAGGAAACCCTGTACGAAAAGATATTTTAGTGATTGCAGAGAAAAGAGATAGAGCGCTAGGTCAGTTTGGTTTTGATGGTAATAAAAAGACGCTGTTGATTATTGGTGGCAGTCTTGGCGCAAGAACAATCAATGAAAGCATACTTTCCGGAATTGAAAAATTCATTGATGCCCAGGTACAGGTAATATGGCAAACCGGAAAAGTATACTATGAAGAGTATAAGTCGCAATTGAGCAAATACGACCTTAAAAAAATTCGTGTCTATGATTTTTTACGTGAAATGGATTTGGCCTATGCGGCAGCCGATGTGGTGATTTCCAGGTCAGGTGCCATTGCAGTATCTGAATTGTGTATAGCCAGGAAGCCAAGCATTCTGGTGCCCTCACCCAATGTGGCAGAAGATCATCAAACAAAAAATGCGATGGCCCTGGTGAGTAGGAAAGCTGCAGAATTGGTTTCGGACAAAGAAGCATCAACACGATTGGTGGTGGAGGCTTTGGGATTATTATTTGACGAGTCACGGGCAGAAGTGTTGAGAGAAAATATTGGAAAGCTTGCCAAACCAAATGCTACGAATGAAATCGTGGATGAAATAGAAAAATTAATAGGAGTGAGAAGTCAGAATTAAATGAAGTTAGAGGACTACCATAGCATCTATTTTCTCGGTATCGGTGGAATCGGTATGAGTGCGTTGGCCCGTTGGTTCATGAAGAGCGGGTTGAATGTATGCGGCTATGACCGTACTGCTACTGTGTTGACGGACGAACTCAGCCGTGAAGGGATGTCGATTCATTTTAATGATGAAGTTTCAGCCATACCACAACAGGTGATTCAGAATAAAGAGAAAACGTTGGTGGTGTTTACACCTGCGATTCCCAAGGATCATAAAGAATACAATTATCTAAAGGAGCAGGGCTACACCATTTTGAAGCGTTCCGAGGTACTCGGCCTGATCACGAAGAGTTATAAAACAGTGGCAGTAGCCGGTACGCACGGAAAGACTACTACCTCGTCCATGATTGCTCATATTCTCAAGGTGGCCAAGAAAAACATGGTTGCCTTTTTAGGAGGTATTACTACTAACTATGAGTCGAACCTGGTAATGGAGGGTGGGGTGAGTGACAATACATTGGTAGTGGTTGAAGCGGATGAGTTTGATCGTTCATTCCTAAGGTTATTCCCTGAAATCGCAGTCGTTACCTCTGCGGATGCCGATCACCTGGATATCTATGGCGATCATGAGAGCATGCTTGTTTCCTTTAAAGAGTTTGTTCACCAAATCAAGAAAGGCGGTTCGCTCATCATTCATGAAAGTATTGACGAAAAAATAGCCAGTGATGTAACGCATGTCACTAAACATATTTACAGTATGAGCCGGGGGCAATTTTTTGCCGGCAACATTACCGCCCATAGCGGATTTTTTGAGTTCGACCTCTGTGGCTTCGGTCCGGTGGCTGAAAGAATCAGGCTCGGTGTCCCCGGTTTTCATAATGTGGAAAATGCGGTGGCAGCCTCGATTGCTGCCCATGTATGCGGTGTAAGTGTGAAGACGATTAAGGAAGCGTTGGCATCTTTCCAGGGAGTGAAACGCAGGTTTGAGTTTGTTGTGAAAAACGACAAAGTAATTTTTGTGGATGACTATGCTCATCATCCCACCGAGATTGAAGCCTTCCTGCGGTCGATGAAGTCTATGTATCCCAGACGGAAGTTAACGGTGGTGTTTCAACCACACTTATTTACGCGCACCCGTGATTTTGCAGAGGGTTTTGCCAAGAGCTTAAGCCTCGCAGATGAATTGGTGCTCATGGATATTTATCCGGCTCGTGAGCTCCCGATAGCAGGGGTAGACTCCGATATGATTTTTAAAGATGTTACCAGTAAGGTAAAGATTAGGTGTGGTAAAGCTGACCTGATGAAAAAATTGGAAACCCTGGAAGTTGATGTGCTGGCCACTGTGGGTGCAGGCGACATCGATACATTTGTTCAGCCTATTAAAACATTGTTGAGTAAGAAGTATGAAGATTAATTTCAATATCAAGCGCGAGCTAAAAATAACGGCAGCGTTAGCGGTGCTCTTCTTTTTCATTGCCTTCAGTGAGCGCAAGCAGGGGACAGTATCGGTGAAAGACATCATCATTAAGGTGGATAATGCGAATGAGAATCAGTTTTTGGATGAGAAGGACATTATAAGACTCATGCAATTGGATGAAGAAAATTTGAAGGGTGCAAGCCTCGATCGGTTGAACCTGAAGGATATTGAAAAACGAATCAAAGCGCATCGTTTTGTGGAGGATGCAGAGTTATACAGCGATTTGAAAGGAAACCTGGTAGTGAAAGCCATTCTCCGCAGACCCATTGCTCGCATTGTGAGAAGCGAGGGATCAGACGGATACATTGCTGAAGATGGTACGATCATGCCAGTCTCCGATAAGTTCACTACTCGGGTAGTGCTGGTGAGCGGCTTGTTTACAAATCAGTTGATGCAGGTTGAAAACCTCTTCAAAATTGAAGGCGGAAAGGAACTGATGGACATGCTCACGATCATTCGAGAAGATGATTTTTGGAAAGCACAGATCGCTCAACTCGATATCGACAGTAAATCCAGGATTAATCTCTTTCCTCAGGTAGGAGGCCAAACCATTGAGTTCGGACGGCCTGAAAATCTGGAAGCAAAGTTCAAGAAGCTCAAAATCTTTTATAAGGAAATCCTTCCCCGACAAGGGTGGAATACATACGAGCGGGTAAACCTTGAATATGAAGGACAAATAATAGCGGAATAGTAATAAGTAATGAGATATATAAACTAAAGACTAATTATAACAACCACTAAATGAACACGCATATGGAACACGAAAAAATAATAGTCGGTCTCGATATAGGCACTACAAAAATATGTGCCATCGTTGGCCGCAAGAATGAATTCGGCAAACTCGAAGTATTGGGCATGGGCAAAGCCGAGTCAGAAGGCGTGGTGAAAGGTATTGTTTTTAATATCGATAAAACCATTCACGCTATCGAAAAGGCAATTAAGGAAGCAAGCGACCAGGCCGGTATAGACATTGCCTTGGTCAATGTGGGGATTGCGGGGCAGCATATCCGCAGCTTCATTCAACACGGTGGTATAACCCGTTCTTCAAAGGACGATGAAATTACCATCGATGATGTAGAGCGACTTACCCAGGACATGTATCGCATGGTAGTTCCTCCGGGCAGCCAGATTATTCATGTGATGCCTCAGGATTATATGGTAGACTATGAAGAAGGTATTAAGGAACCTGTGGGTATGTCGGGGGTTCGGTTAGAGGCCGACTTTCATATCATCACGGCTCAAACCAATGCCATCAATAATATTAATAAATGTATCCGAAGAGGTGGTCTTGAAACAGAAGATCTGATTCTCGAACCATTGGCTTCCAGTCTTGCCGTATTGAGCGATGAGGAGAAGGAGGCTGGGGTTTGTCTTATCGACATCGGTGGAGGAACTACCGACATCGCCATATTCTATGACAATATCATCCGTCATACTGCGGTTATTCCGTTCGGAGGCAATATCGTTACCAATGATATCAAGCAAGGCTTGATGGTTCTTCCACAACAAGCGGAGCAATTGAAAACTCGCTTTGGAAAAGCAATTTCCGAAGAAGCAAGTCCCAATGAGATTGTATCTATTCCTGGGATTCGCAATCGATCTGCAAAGGAAATTTCTGTTAAGAATTTAGCCAATATTATACAGGCTCGAATGGAAGAGATCATTGAAATGGCGCATGCAGAAATTATCAGCTCTGGATTTGAGAACAGACTGGCAGGAGGTATTGTCATCACCGGGGGTGGTGCACAACTCAGCAATCTGAAACAACTGGTAGAATATATGACCGGTATGGATACTCGTGTAGGTTATCCAAACGAGCATCTCGGGAAAAGCAAAGTTGAGGCAGTGAAAAGTCCTATGTATGCAACGGCCGTTGGACTTGTACTGGCCGGTTTCCGGTCATTGGATGAGCGTGAAGATCGTTATAAAGAGGCACGGGAATTAGTCAGGGTTACGAACAAGCATGCTAAGAAACCCGTTTCGTCCAGAAATTTCTTCAATGAGATTCTTACAAAAACAAAGAGTTTACTGATTGATGACCTGGATGGTAAGAACGAGTATTGAGTCCATAGTCCTGAGTATTGAGATAATCATACTCAAGACTCAAGACTCATGACTAAAGACTATAAAAGAGAACCACTAAAAATTAAAGCATATGTTAGAAACCGGATCGTACAAATTTGACATCCCCAAGCACACGCTGGGAGCTCCGCGATCAATTATCAAAGTGATAGGCGTAGGCGGAGGAGGAAGTAACGCTGTTAACCACATGTTCCGTCAAGGAATTAAAGACGTAGAGTTTGTGGTGTGTAACACCGACTTACAGGCGCTGAACAACAGTCCAGTGCCAACCAAATTACAAATCGGTGTTGATCTTACCGAGGGATTAGGCTGTGGCGCAAACCCCAAAGTAGGGAAGGGTGCAGCGTTGGAAAGTAAGGAACAAATCCGTGAATTTTTGAATGGCACAAAGATGGTATTCATCACGGCTGGAATGGGTGGAGGTACCGGAACGGGTGCTGCTCCTGTCATTGCCAAGATCGCCAAAAGCATGGGTATCCTTACCGTAGGTATTGTAACCGAACCATTCGCGTTTGAAGGCAAGAAAAAATTAGCTCAGGCTAATGCAGGCATCCAGGCATTGCGTCATAGTTGTGATACAGTGCTGGTGATCCTCAACGATAAGCTTCGTGAGATTTATGGAAACTTGCCAATCGGACAGGCCTTTGCTCAAGCAGACAATGTATTAACAACAGCTGCCAAAGGCATTGCTGAAATTATAACGCTTGCCGGTTACGTGAACGTAGACTTTCAGGATGTGCGTGCCGTAATGTACAACGCTGGCCCTGCCGTGATGGGAACAGCCGAAACGAAAGGTGATAATCGTGCACGTAACGCTGCCAGCGGAGCGTTGTCTTCTCCTTTGTTAGACAGCTGTGATATCATGGGGGCAAAGAAAATCCTACTGTCTATCGTGTCAGGATCGGAAGCTGAATTGCAAATGGATGAGTTGATGGAGATAACCGAGTACATCCAGGAGCAGGCAGGTCAGGAAGCTGAAATGATTTTTGGTCATGGTGTTGATCCGGCCCTCGGTGATCGCTTGCGCGTTACTGTAATTGCTACAGGATTTGAGAGTGAAGCAGAGCCTGAGACTCAGAAGGACGGACCAACAGTATTGACTCAGGAAGTAACTCCCGAAAAGAAGAAAGTTCATGATTTGGATCGCAGCCAGATTTGGATGTTTGAATCCGACAATATTTCGAACCAACCGAAGGAGATTCAGCTAAAAACGAATGAGAAGGATAACCTTGAAGAATTTGAGGAAGAGAAACCGATAGAACGTGATATCGTTTTCACAGGTCCCTTTAATAAAGTAGGAGTGACTGTATCCAAAAATGATGAAGAGGAGGATGGAGATGATGGGCTTTTTGGTGATCACGATGATGAGTTTGAACGGGAAACTGAAAAGTATGCTGATCAGGTAATTAATGAAGAGGGAATGATGGAATTGCGTAGTGCGAAGCAACGCCTGCAGGAGCAAGCACAACAACGTAAGGAAAAGCTGAAGTCTGCACGCAAGCAGGAGATGACAAAAGAAGAGTTCAATGAAAAGTGGGCATTACCTGCTTACCTCCGAAGAGGGGTGAAGATGGATAATGTTCCGCATTCTTCTGAACAATTCATTTCCAAGTATAATCTGAATGATGATAACAGTTTGCTGGGGAACAATAAGTTCTTACATGATAATGTAGACTAATTCTGAAAATGATTGTTACGATCCTAAAGAGTTCAAAGGTCTGGCATTTGCGGTACGACTGGTATTTTACTCCATTCGTAGTGGTTGTTGGTGGTAAATATTTTTTGCCGGTGCCGCAATGCCTTTTTATCAAATCGGGTACCTAACCTGATTATTTTTTAACCTTTGAAAAAGCCTCGACAGACGGTCGGGGCTTTTCTTTTTACCTCCATTTTTGTTTGTTTTTAAGTGATTTTGGCACTTTTATAGGATTGGCCTCATAGTTGTATTACTCCAGTCGAGTTTAACTATTACAACTATGAAAAAGCTCATTTACCTTTTCTTGCTGATTGGATTGTCGTCCTGCGAATTGTACTTAATTGATCCGGTATATGACCATCGTGATCCGTTGGTGGGCCGCTATGAAATGGAGGAGTATAGTGAAACATACAACGATTATACTCGCTATACCATTTGGATTGAAGAATCTAGCCGCTACTCCGATCAGGTCTATATTGATAATTTCTATGGGGTAGATATTCGAGTGTGCGCAAGCATTGTATACGATAAAATTACCATTCACCGCCAGATCGTTAGTGGGTATGAAATTGAAGGTGTGGGTACCGTATATGGGGACGAAATATCCTTCAGTTATAGCGTTAAGGATTTGTACTCAGGTACCCGAACTGATTTTTGTGAAGCGACTGCCTGGTAACTGAGAATCTAATAAATTGAAACGCCTGACGAACCTCAGGCGTTTTTTATTTCTGGAGGATCAATTGATGCTTTTAAGATAATTCAGGGCTTTATTCAAATCCTCGGGTGTATCAATTCCGATGGTCTCAACGTTTGTCTCAGCAACCGATATATTAAATCCACTTTCTAACCAGCGTAGCTGTTCCAGTGATTCAGCTTTTTCCAATGATGACTGAGGTAGATTGGTGAGCTGTTTGAGAATATCTGAACGATAGGCATACATACCGATGTGCTTATAAAAAACACTTTTTGTTATCCATTCTTTTTCTGGTGTATTTCGAACATGCGGAATGGGTGACCGGCTAAAGTAAAGTGCAACATTATTTTTGTCGATAACAGCCTTTACAACATTTGGGTTAAACAACTGTTCATGGTCTTCAATTTTTTTTATCAGTGTGGCGATTTCAGTTTTACCATCCAGTTGTTTAGCCAATAAATCAATCTGACCCGGCTGAATAAAGGGTTCATCTCCCTGAATATTGATTACGTAGTCAAATTTATTTTCTTGTACCACCAACGCCTCATAACAGCGGTCGGTACCACTCGCATGGCTTTCTTTTGTCATGCATACATTGCCTCCAAATGATTTAACATGATTAAAAATCTCCTGATGATCAGTTGCTACGATAACTTCTGTAACAAGTTTTGATTTTCTTACTTGCTCAAATACCCGTTGAATCATTGACTTTCCACCGATGTCTGCTAAAGCTTTAGCAGGAAACCGTGTGGAGGCGTATCGGGCAGGGATTATTCCTAGAATCATACTAGACGCGTTTCACTTTTAACGATGTTGTTTCTTCATCGATAACTTCTATTGTTTCTCCTTTTTCAACGTACTCACCCCGCGTGAAAGCGTCATAAAGTTGACCGTCAATCATAATTTTACCACCCGGTCTTAATACGGTGTGCGCAACCCCACGTTTTCCCTTCATCGATTCTTTTATAAAACTAGCCACATAACCTTGTTTACTATCTTGCGTATCGGTTAGTGCTATACGTCTGAAAAATTTAGAATCAGACAAGCTCCCTCCTGCAATAAAAAGCACGGCTATTCCTCCGAGTAACCCTCCAAAGGCTGCAGCTACTGCTAAGAGTAGGTCGTTGGCTGGAACAAATTCAAAGTCAAAAGCATCATTGTTGACCATAATTAAAATGAGGGAACCCACGGTTAATGTTATGCCGGCAATTCCGGCTACACCAAAACCGGGCAGCACAAATATTTCAACCCCAATAAGCGCTAAGCCGATAAAAAGAGCGATAATTTCCCAGTTGTCTGCAAGTCCATTTAAATAATAGGGTACGAGGTATAAAATCAATGCGACCGTAGCCGCAACAATAGGGAAGCCCACTCCCGGTGTTTGTAATTCAAAGTAGATCCCTCCGATGATGATCAGGATTAAAATTCCACTGATGAATGGGTTTAGAAATATGGCAATGATTTTATCGGTGATGCTTAATTCGAATCGATCAATTTCATAGTCCTTAATATTGTTAAGGTTTAGTATTTCATCAATGGATTCAACTTTTGCTTCACAGAAACCATTTTTCAATGCCTCGGTAGTTGAAAAGGTTATAATTTGTCCTTCCAGTTTAATGCTATCAATGGCAAAACCCTCATCCACCATACCTTCTGCAATTCTTGGATCACGCCCATTCTCTTCTGCGGTCGATCGCATAATGGAGCGCATATACGATTGATACTTGTCGGGTGCTTTTTGACCTGAGCCATCGACAACAGTTGCTGCACCAATACTGGCTCCGGGAGACATATAAATACTGTCGCATGCAATAGAGATCAACGCCCCGGCAGATGCTGCATCAGAATTAATGTATACCCAAACGGGTTTTTTAAAATCCATAATCTTGTCTACAACCTCCTTCGCATCGGTAAGAATACCACCATAGGTATCCATCTCAATAATTACAATGTCAGCCTTGGTTTCTTCTGCGTACTTTAACGCAAGTTCTACATAGCGATTTGTTCGCGGATCAATTTCACTTTTAATCTCCATGACCATCACCCTGGTCTTTTGTGCAAGAAGGGGAGCGCAGGGCATCAGGAGCATAAATGCTAAAAGAAAACGTTTCATTGCTTGAAATTCTTTAATGGCCATGGTAAATACGCATAAAATTAACCATTTAGCAACTTGACCTCCACGCTGCAGCTTAACTTTTCACATAGCTTTCCTGGGAAAATCTGGAGTCTTCACACTGCACCGGAAAAGGATCTTCTATTTATTGAAATTCGGGACGAGGTAAATTTTCAAGTCACATTTGCTGCACTGCAGATCAAGACTAATCAATTTCTTTGGAATGGGTTGGAGTTGAAGGAAAGCTGGTGGGTGAGTTTGCAATCAGCAAAAGAAGACACTGTACTTTTTCAACGCTACGTAAGCAAAGGCAACCCTGATCATAAAAACTTGATCGCCTTCGACATTTTTGCCAAAACCGTTCGTTGGGAAGTGGAGGAGTTTTCTTTCTATGACTGGAATGATACCACCATTTTTGGATATCTCACAAAGGATGATATTCAACCTGCTATCATTGATCGTAAAACAGGAGTGGTGACTGCGATGCGCTGGGAGGTTCAATCGAAAGGCGAGGACCTAAAGTCAACGAGTCCGGTTCAGTTTCTGGAAGGAACGACTCATTTTGAAAGCGTGAAAAGCTTTATCGGGCATAAAACTCAATTATCTATTGTAATGGGTGTTGAATACCTTGAATGGGATAACTGGATAATGGTGAGTGCTTATGCAGACCAGGAGGGCAGTTTGGCTAACTATTTGTTAGTATTTGATAAAGCAGGTACAATGTTACTGAGGGAGAAACTAGGTGAAAAGCTTCAAGGTTTGGGAACAGACACTTTTTTCGTGCTTTCAGGATGTTTATTTTTCGTAAAAAATAAGTCGGAGTTGGTAGCTTACAAGTTGTATGATTAAACTATTAGTGATAGCGGGGTTTTCATTTTTTAACCCCACAGTAAAACCTGACTCTATCGGGACGGAAGTCATTGGTGGCAAGATCATGATTGTCCACAAGGTGGGGGCTGGAGAGACCTTGTATGGCATTTCGAAGCGGTACGGTGTTACGGTAGCTCAAATTCTGGAGTATAACCCATCGGCTGATGCAGGATTGGAGATCGATCAGATATTGAAGGTTCCCTACATTCCCCGCACCATTAAAAAAGTACCGGAAGGAAACACTCATATTGTGGCTGAAAAGGAGACACTTTTTTCGATATCACGAATGTATGGTGTCAGTGTTGATGAGTTAAAACAATGGAATAATCTTACGGATGATGCGTTGGCATTGGGCCAGGAACTGACCATTAAAAAGAAAAGTGTTCCAACAACAGTGCCTTTGGAAGTAAAATCAGCCCGGACTGTGCATACCGTAGCCGCGAAGGAGACGATGTTTTCCATAACACGTCAATACGGCATTTCTATTGAGCAACTGAGGCAATGGAATAATTTACAGAGTGATGAATTAAAAATTGGGCAAACACTATTCGTGGCACAACCCATGTACAGCACAGAAGTGAAGAAACCTGAAGTCATTGTTCAGCAGCAGGTACAGCCCGTGGAGCAGAAACCCGTAGTCGTAATTCCACTGGTGGAAAAAACTCCCACCATCCAAATATCAGAAAATGTTCAAGGAAGTGATGAGGTGAAGGAAGCCGGATTAGCAGAGTTGATTGAGGGAACAGAAGGTAACCGAAAGTATTTGGCACTTCATCGGACCGCCCCGGTAGGAACTATTCTTAAAATCAGAAATGAAATGAATAACCGTGAGGTGTTTGTTCGTGTCATGGGCAAACTTCCGGAGACAGCCTTAACCGATAAACTGGTTATAAAGATTTCGAAGTCTGCTTATGACAGGCTGGGGGCAATAGATTCACGGTTCAGAGTAGAAGTTACCTACTACAAGTGATGCGATGGAAGATTGCCATGGTGTGCAGTTTTTTTTCGGTTGGGCTATCCGCTCAAAACCTTGTCCCCAATCCAAGCTTTGAAGAGCTAACGCGGTGCCCGAATAGTTTCAGTACGGATAAGAATGATTTTATTGTTCCCGGGTGGGAATCACCTACGAAAGGAACCCCCGATCATTTTCATGGATGCAGTTGGGGCGAAGCTGACGTACCCTTTAATTGGGCCGGATCAGCTAATGCCCATAGCGGAAAGGGGTATGCCGGTATGTATGTTTGGAATAAACGTGACGATGATAAAAGCTATCGTGAGTATATCCAATGCGAATTAGCAGAGCCACTGGTAGAGGGTGATGTTTATAAATTAGAATTTTATTACAAGCTGGCGTCTCATGCAGTGTATGTGATCAATCGCATTGGGCTAGTGGTCACAACCACCCGCCTTAGTTATAGCCATGATCAAGTTATTGATATCATTCCTACCCTTTCTGTTGAGCTGGATTCAGCGGTAACCACGACCACAGGTAGTTGGGAGCATGCCATGGTTGAGTACAAGGCAGCAGGGGGTGAGCGATACCTCACGATTGGTAACTTCTTCAATAATAAGGAAACGAAGAGTACGCGGCTTCCTTACAGGATTGGCAAGAATTCCATGCTCACTACCAGCGCCTATTACTTTATTGATGATGTTTCCGTAAAGGCAATCGATTCATTAAAGAACAGAACTGTTCCTGCTGCATTAAAATACAGAAAGGATACCGTTGAGTTAAACAGGGATTATGTCTTAAAGAATATTCAATTTGAGTTTGATAGCTATGTATTGTTGAGATCGTCTTTTGTGGAGTTGGATAAAGTAGTTGACTACTTGAAGGACAGTCCCGAAATCAATGTTCGGTTGTCCGGCCACACTGATTTTATTGGATCGGATGATTATAATATTACGCTATCGCGAAACCGGGCCAGAAGTGTGGCGGATTATTTTGTTTCTAAGGGAATTCAATCCCAACGCATTATCAGCTACGGTTTTGGAAAAACCAGACCCATTGTTCTGGATAAAACAGACGAAGCCAGGAAAATTAACCGTAGAGTTGAGATTCGATTTGTTATGGAGTAGCCAATCCACGGGATGACCACTCTTTCAGCCTTTTATTCATCATGGGAAACCACAGGGGCGGGAGTGCAGCAATCAGGATCATGGTGGGATATCCAAAGGGAAGTTGAGGACTGATGTCGTAATGATTTAGTACCTGGTAACGCTTGATTGCATTGGCGTGATGATCGGAATGCCGCTGAAGCTGGAATAAGAAAAAATTGCTTAACAAGTGACTGGCATTCCAGGAATGAATAGGGTTTACGCGTTCGTATTTTCCGGGTGCTATTTCCTTTCGAACGATTCCGTAGTGCTCTACATAATTCACCAACTCCAATAGGGTGAAGGCTATAATACTTTGAGAAAAGAAAAACACAGGGATTTCCCAAAGAATTCTGCCGGTCGAAGCGCTGAACAGACCTGTTACTGCTGCACAGAAAATAACGGGAAGCAGAGTGAACCAGATCATATTGTTCCTCCAATGAATCACGGGGAACCCTCTTCGATGAAGAGATTCATTTTCTAATTTCCAGGCATGCGCGTACCCTTCAAAGACCGAGCGAACCCAAAATGCATAAAAGTTTTCATTTTTTCTGGCTGTGGCCGGATCTTCGGCAGTGGCCACCAGTACATGATGCCCGCGATTGTGTTCAATATAAAAGTGCATGTAGCATACGGTCATCAGTAGAGCTTTGCTATAGAATCGTTCGATGGAGGATTTCTTATGCCCAAGTTCATGGGCAACGGTAATTCCAATTCCTCCGGTAACCAATGCGAAACCGATGACAAAACCGATCCACTCAATAGCTGTGTTAATATTGCCTGTACCAATGATATAACAACCCCAAAGCACGAAGCCAATTTGGAAGTACGTCCATACATAGGTCACAAAGCGATAATAGAATTCCTCACTTTTAATTTTAGCCATGCTCTCACTATCGTTGGAAGTATCAATGCCTGTATACTGATCAATGAGTGGAAGTAGGATGAAGGAGAAAACAATGGCCAGGTAATTCCAGCCTCCGTCAAGATAATATCCGGTCACCACCAGTGCGGGAAGAATAAAGGCAGTGAAAAAACCTAATTTCTTCAGGACGTTCATCCTGCTAAAATAATAGAAGTTAATTAGAAAGTCAGTCCTACTCTGAAGTCATTTGAAAAAGCGGCTTCTTGCCGGGTGAGCCTGTATCATCGATTTCTTTCAGAACCTCCTGGTGATCCTCCAGAAATGAATTGTAGGTCATGGCCAGCGCATCGTACTCCATGCGATAATGTTCAACCCGCAAATCTGCTGCCCGAATATCTTCGACCAATTGCTGCATGACTTTATTGTATGAAAAGGCAGAATGTGATTCTGCCAAACTGATTAATTCAGTAACCAATGAATTGGATGCAAAGTCGTATTCCTCTACGACATCTGCATTCCACATGGTTTTAGGTGTATATCGTATCTTGATTAATTGGTCTATCCGCTGCTCCAGTGAGTAAAGTTCTTCATGGCTAAACTGACCGCCAACTTCCAGCTCGTGAAGCAAGCTTTTCATTGCCTTGATTTTCTGGTTGTCGTCCTTGATCATCAAGTTCCAGGTATCCAGCAGACTGTCCTGCAACACCAGATACATGTCGGTAAGGGAGTCGATTCGTGTAAAAGTGGTGCCGTCCTGTTGTTTCTTGCTATCGCAGCTAAGGAACAACAGTAGTAATCCAATTGAAATAAAAGGTGTGATATAGGACTTAATGCGCATGTAACGTCTTTGTATGGATCAAAATACGGGATAATGCGGGAAAATGTTCGTGTTCAAAAGGGAGGTTTTAGTATGGATGTAGGAAAATTCACCTTTTTCGGCATATTTCTGCTGACTACAAGGGTTTAAATTGTTCAAAGGCCTCTTTGCAGTGATTGCAATAGTGAATGGAGCGGCAAAGGGTAGGGCCAAACGGATTTTTAAGTTCTGTATCAATTCCATTGCATCGTGGGCAGATAGCATGCTCGAGCACTTCAATATCTGCGAACACTTCACGCGAAGGTGGTGGTGCAAGTCCAAATTTTTTGAGTGCCTGTCTTCCCTTTTCTGAAATCAGGTCTGATGTCCAAGGCTTTCGGAAAGTCACCTCAATCGTAACATTCTCGATTCCCCTTTTTTTAAGGACTTCTAACACCTCACTTTTCATCATGTCCAAGGCAGGACAACCGACAAACGTGGGAGTCATTTCAACGTTAACGCCTCGATCATTTAATTTGATACTGGTGATAACACCTAAGTCTACAAGCGACAATACTGGGATTTCTGGATCTTTTACTTCTTCCAGCCATGTGTAGATATCTTCTTCTGTGATCGTCATCTATTTTTAGAACAGGAAAGCTCCAGGAAAGTTCACCACTCAGCAGAAGGGTCAATTCGAAATACTTCACTCATCTCGTCCAACAAAGGTTGCAGAAATTCGCTGTGCTTCCCTTCACGTCCGCCAAAGACAGGCTGAATTAATTTCCAATCCGGTACGTGTAGACTGGTTTGACTAATGATTTCTTCAACTTTTTTCATCCATCGTTCCTGCAGAACCTGTTCGCCACCAAAAACTCCTGTGGTAATCAACTCCTTTTCATAAGGTGATGCTTCAAACATGCCTAATGCAAATGGTATGGCATAGTCAAGTGATTTTTGAAGACGACCAATACTTTCTTCTGTGGCACTTCCCAGTTGCTTCATCCACGTGTTGGCGTGGAGTGTGTGATACCGAAGTTCTGCCCTGATTTTACGTGACAATTCTGCCAACGGCTGATAGGAGGAGGCACTCAACATTTCATAACGAAAGGCTTCTGCTGTGTCATACAAAAAATGACGAATCAAACTGAAATCATATTCACCATTAGGTAACTCAACAAAAATGCTATTGTGAAATTGATTGCCATTGCGCGTGAAGGCCACCGTATCGGGCTCACGCTCACCAAGGGTATGCAGAATGGAATACAAAGCGTAACTCTGGCCAATCTTATCCTGAGCCATGGAGGAGAAAGCAATATCTTCTTCCAACAGCGGACCAAAACCGGTCCACTCAGAATTGCGATGGCCGAGGATGAGTAAATCATCCGCCATTTTGTAGAGTAGTTCTTTTAATGCAAGTTCGTCCATAATTGAAAATATTGGCTATTTAGCCTTCTCTAAAAACTCCTTCAGTTTATCGCCACCCTTATAATCGGAGGCGTCCCTGAATTTTTTCTCTGGCAAGGTCAGCCATAATTCTTTTTCTTCCGGATTTGTAAAACGAATGTCGCTGGTGCGAATAGCCCAAATATTGTAGACTACTTTATCATTTTTAAATATCTTCCTGGCCTCCGACATTGCTTCCTGTGGCGTTACTGCCTGTACCGTACCAACATGTTGATGTTGCTTCCCCCGTTTTAATAGATGATAGATTTCGTACGAGGTTTTGTCTCCAGATTGAGTGGGGATTTCGTTCACAAATTCGTACGCATTCACCGTGCCATCGGTCATCGGTGATACATACACATTTCGGGTATCTGTAACATATAATGAAACGCATGTGAATCGTCTCGTAAACGCTTCCTTAGCGAGAACAAAGGCCATCTCTAAATTAGGAGCATGTACAATGCCTTCGTGCTGAAAGGGTTTTCCTTCCTTGGGTTGTACAAACACTTCGAATGTTCCAAACTGATCGAGTGGAGCCTTCGGTAAAATTTGTCCGGGTTGCCCAATGACAGGCAAACGATTTACACGTGGGTCAAGTGATTTCATCAGGCCAGCGGAGTAACGTATTTTGACTTAGCCGATTTCAATGCTTCACGTACCCAACGACCACGCTCTTCGGCTATGCGTCTTACTTCCAAGCGTTCCTTGTTACATGGACCATCGCCATTGATCACGCGTTTAAATTCTTCCCAATCGGGCTCGGTATATTCCCATCGACCGGTTTCAGTATTCTTCTTCAGGTTGGGATCAGGTATAGTAAAACCAAGTTCCCAAATCTTGGGCACATACATGTCCAAAAACTGATTACGCATATCATCGTTGGAGCCCATCTTCACTTTCCATTTCATCAAGACTTCGGTATGCACAGAAATTTTATCGGAAGGACCGAAGAAGTGCATCATCGGAGGCCACCACCGATTCAAAGCTTCCTGAAACATATCGCGCTGCTTTTGTGTACCTGCGGCCAGGTAGATCACACAATGATGACCGTATTTGAGGTGAAACGATTCTTCCGCACAGATTCTATCCAGGGCACGACAATATGGTCCATAACTTCCTTTTGCATTGGCCAGTTGGTTTACAATGGCACCGGCATCCACTAACCAGGAGATAAAACACGAGTCTGCCCAAGTAAATGCAGGGTAGTTGAAGATGTTGGAGTATTTTGATTTACCTGAGATCAGGTCCTGAATCATTTCTTCTCGGGATTTCCCCAATGTTTCAGCTGCACTATATAATAATTGCCCGTGACCAACCTCATCCTGTACTTTGGCCATGAGCGAAAGTTTGCGCTTAAATCCCGGAGCGCGGGTAATCCAGGTGCCTTCCGGCAACGCCCCAATAATTTCACTGTGTGCATGCTGTTCAATCATACGAATGAGTTGCTTGCGGTACAGTGCCGGCATCCAGTCGGTGGGTTCAATTTTTTCACCGCGAGCGATCCGTGCTTCAAACTCAGCTAGTTTAATTGGATCTTCCAGAGCTACGCTATCTGTTTTAATCCCTTCAAAGGTATTTCCGCCACCGTACATAATTGTTCAAAGTTTAAGGTCAAGGTTAAATTGAGTATAAAACACTAACCTTGGGCCAAGTCCAAAGATAAGGACTAACGCCTGTTAGTAAAACAGGATTTTTATCAGTTTTGTTTGAGGCCATTGACCAGCATATCGGCAAGTTGCTGGCCTAATTCCTTGGGTTCAATAGATCCCTTCGGGCTATACCACATGGGCATCCAATTGAGGGAGGAGAAAAGGGTCATTACGGCTAGTTTCGTATCGATGTTTTTCTTGAATTCACCGGATTGAACTCCCTCTTCAATAATAGCCTTGAATCGGTTAATGTAATTAATACGGAGGAGTAGGAACGATCTTAGAAAGGGTTGGCTTAAGTGCCTGTGTTCATTCATAAAAACCGCGGAAGCCGTCAGGTCTTTAGCCATCACGTTTACGTGTCCAATGATGCCCAAACTTAGCTTTTTACTGGCCGGAACGTTTTGTTTCTCCACCTGATCCAGTGAGGCACGGAATTCCGATGCCATATCGAAGCATAGTGTTTGGAGGATTTCTTCTTTTGATTTGATGTGTGAATAAAGGCTGGCTGCTTCAATCCCAAGCTTTTGCGCCAGGTCGCGCATGGAGGAGGCCGCATACCCTTTCTCTTTGAAAAGTTCAGCCGCACTGCGGATCACTTGCTCTTTCCTCGATAAATTTACTACACCTTCCATCATTGCTTCAGTAATAACTCCAAAAATATAAGAAAATAATGTCAGGCCGAAGCATCATTTCCATAATTTAGGTAAAATAAAAAGTCAGGCTATGAAGTATAACTCCATTCGGGAATACTTTTACAAACTTCACAATCTTCTTTATGGATTACTGCTGACGCCTTTACTGGCCTTTGTTGTTTTGTACTGGCAAATGCAGACTGGCAATATTGAAGGAGCTTTGAAAGGCGATGAAACTACCCAATGGATATTACTGGGAGCGCTTGGATCAGTGGTTGTGGCGGATTGGGGAATCTCGTATTTCTTATTTCATCGGGGTATGCTGGCTACCCGAACACTTGATAGCCTTGGCAAAAAGCTGGACCGTTATTTTTCCTTCACATTCTTGCGATTTGCTTTAGTGGCGTCCAGTTCGCTCGGATTGGCGGTTGGTTTCTTCCTCACGGAAAACCAGGTGTTTACTATTTTGATGGTGGCAAGCTTTACTATTCTTCTTTTGGTTTGGCCCACCCCCTCTAAGGTGTGTAATGATTTACAACTGAAGGGAGATGAGCAAACCCTTGTGTTGTATAAAAAGGATAGACTTTAAAGATTAAAGATTGTCAAGAAGAATTTTGGTGCCGGCCACCAAAATCAATACCGCAGTAATTCGCTTAACATATATTTGGTTAAATTTCTGAGCCCCCAGCCTCGATCCGATTTGGCCACCAACAAAAACAGTTACCAGTAGAGGCCACACAAAATTCCAATCGAGTGAGGCATGCTGTTGCAGCTGACCGGTTAACCCGCTAATGGAATTAACTAAAATAAAAAAACTAGCGATGGCAGAAATTTTCTTCGCCTCGTCCCAGCGAATGAAGTGAAGAATGGGTGAGAGGAAAATTCCCCCGCCAATCCCAACAAGCCCGGATAAAAATCCAAGTGTTCCTCCAATTAAGATTTTAAAACCAACTGTGTTGTATTTTGGGTTGGTTGCTGAAGAGGTCTTCTCGGGTTGCAGCCAGAGAAGAATAGACACTGCCACGAGTGTTATTCCGAGAAGGATGAAAAATAATTCCTGTATGATAGGCCATAATCCACCAAGGTAGGCAAGCAGTACACTGCTGATTACCAGTGGCCATGATTTTTTAAGATCTAGTTTTCCTTCTTTGTAGAAGATATACACACCACCTGTTACCACAATGATGTTACATAGCAATGCGGTGGATCGCATGAGTTGAAAATTGATTGCCATCAGTGCAAGAATCGCCAGGTAGCTGGATCCACCACCAAAACCAACAGAGGAATAGATAATTGCAATAATGAAAAAGGAGAGTACTAAAATAGAGAAGTGCGAATTGAAAATTGAGAATTCAACATTGTCCATTTTCAAATTCTTTTATCCTCCTATGGTAGACATAGATTCTGTGAGGGGAGAATGGTTCAGTCTTTTTTCCTCAGCTTCCATGCCATCTTTCGGGCGGTGCTGGAATGCGTTGATCAATGCTGCCCGTATATCCTGATCTGAGGAACCTGAACGGATGAGATCGCGGATGTTCAATACGCCATCATCGTATAGACAGGTTTTCAAGACACCCTGTGCTGTTACCCGAATCCGATTGCAGGTTCCGCAAAAGGTGCGGCTGAACGCTGCAATAACTCCAATATTTCCCAAGTGACCAGGTATAGCATAATGGTAGGCAGTTGAGTATTCAGGATCTTGAATTTTATGCAACCCGGGATAATGTTGTTGAATGAATTCTATTATTTTTTTGTATGTCCAGGTTAGCTTTGTATAGTGACTCCCTTCACCATTGAAAGGCATCTCTTCAATAAAGCGAACGGAAACCGGATATTGTTTAGTAAGTTCTACCAAAGAAATAATATCATCAATATTTTTTCCATCCATGACCACTGCATTAATCTTCACCGGGATTTGATGTTCCATCAACAACTGAAACGTATTCCAAACATTGTCAAACTCATCTCTGCGGGTGATTTCCTTGAATCGATTTTTGTTAAGGGTATCAAGGCTTAGGTTTACAGAGGTTAGTAATCCTTTGAGCTCTGCAATATAAGGTGCTGTAAGTACTCCGTTGGTGGTTAGGTGCAAATCAGTAATACCGGGAATGGATTTAATCTTCCGAATCAGTTTCATCAAGTCTGTCCTTACAAAAGGCTCACCACCGGTCAGTCTTACTTTTGTAATGCCCATGGCAGCCATTAGCGAAACCAATCGTTCAATTTCTTCATAGCTCAGTAATTCCTTTTTAGGGAGATAATGTATGCCTTCTTCAGGCATGCAATAAAAGCAACGCAGGTTACAGCGGTCTGTTACGGCAAGCCTCAGGTAATTGATAGGACGGCCATGATTATCGTATAGTGAATTAGTAGTCATTTTTGTCACCTAGTGGCCTGACATTAGTTAGGGAAAGATATAAATTCAACGTGGGTTTATATAATTTCGTTTTCTGGTTGAAACACATACCATGAAGTGTAAAATTAAAGCATTTGGCATTAGCCGTGAGATTATTGGAAGCAAAGTATTGGAATTGGAAATACCAGAGGGGTATACCATAGCCACTCTGAAGCGGGAACTCTTTCAAAAGTATCCTTCGTTTGCTGACCTAAAATCGCTTTATGTGGCCGTCAATAATGAATATGCAGGCGAAGAGATATTAGTTAAAGAGGGTGATGAGATAGCCCTTATCCCTCCGGTGAGTGGAGGGTAAGAACGAAAACAGAATTATCGTTTGATTTTTATTTGATAACCCTTACCTTCCATTACTTCCTTTCAAATGTAAACCCAACTACAAAAATCATGATTAAAATCACTGAAAAGCCCATCGACATTCAGAAAGTGATTGACACCGCCTCCAGCCTGGGTGCCGGAGCCGTGAATGTCTTCGTTGGTACAGTTCGCAACACTGCCCACGGCAAAAACGTGCTCTGGCTGGAATATGAGGCCTATGAATCCATGGCCGTATCGGAAATCAGGAAGATTATTGACGAAGCATCGCACCGATGGCCCTTGTTAGGATGGGCAGTCAGCCATCGAGTAGGTACATTAAAACCGGGTGAAGTTTCTGTGGTGGTAGCGGTGTCATCACCTCACCGAAAGCAAGCTTTTGAAGCCTGTGAATATATAATAGATACCTTGAAGGCAAAGGCCCCAATCTTCAAGAAGGAGATTTTTGAAGATGGCGAAGAGTGGGTATCGGCCCGACCAACAGGAGTAGGTGCTTACAACTGACTCACCAGAATAAATCCTGCTGTTATCAATGTAATAGCGACAAACATTCCTGCAAAAATCAGGAGAATCAGGTCACGCCCAAGCGGGTTTACCTGAAAGTGTTTACTGTATGTTTTCATAACCAACCTATTTAGACAACACTAAGGTAACAACCGGTAACGGTACATGGTTCGAAGTGTAAGTAAATTTGATTTTTCCTTGATTTAGTTTCTACTCCTAAATGATGACGAAAGAATATTCTGTCAATGTAATTTTATCTACACTGTTAGTTACTCCACTCAATTGTATTGCTGTTAGTCGGTTATGAAAATAGACTTCAACTAAATTATCAACCAGGCGTTTGCAACCTCTGTTCAACTACGATTACTCCCCTCCTTGTAAGGTTTGGCCAGATTGCTTTAAAAACAGCACAAGGTCTTCATGGGTGTTGATATTCTGTAGTATTTTGGGGTCAGGTGCCTGAAGAAGTTGAACATCATTTTCTTCTAAAAATTTTCGAGGGCTATATCCGCCACTGTTATAGAAGTCAAACAACAAGGGTTTGGATTTTATCTCCCAAATGGTAAAGAGCGGTTCCGGAAGCTTTCCGTCAGAATCAAAAAAGCATGTGGCCACCTTTTTAGGATCACGGTGACGAAATAGAAATTCAATGGCTCGGCTATTCAAATAGGGCATATCAACCGGTACTGTTAGCCACGCTATAGACGGATCAAAGTGAAAAGCACTTAATATTCCATTTAAGGGGCTATCCAAATCAAAATGATCTGCAATGGTGTTTTGCCTTATATTTTCTTTAGAGGAGAAATAAACCTCCAAGCAATAGGGCTTTAATAAATCAACCAGATATTCGCGTTGAGGCTTGCCATGATAATCAATCATGCCCTTGTCTTGCCCCATGCGAATACTTTTGCCTCCGGCAAGAATAAGTCCATTAAGCGCCATGGAAATCCTTTCCGCAATGCGGACAAGTATGTTTTTTTGGTTTGGGAGAGTGCATCATTTCAAAGAATCCAGAGGAAAGAATACCTGCAGGTAACGCTAGCAAACCGACCCCCGTTATCGCGAACATGCCTCCCAGTAATCTGCCAAGTCCTGTTATCGGTACCATATCACCATAGCCAACTGTAGTGAGCGTGGCAATTCCCCACCACATTGTTGCGGGTATACTCGTGAATTTTTCCGGCTGAGCTTCACGTTCCACATAAAACATAATGGTGGATATGATGACTAGAATGAACAGGATGAAAATGAAACTCAACACCAGTTGTTCTCTGCGTTCATGAATAACTCGCTTAAACATGGTTAATGCGGTCATGTAGCGAGCTACTTTAAACATTCTGAATAACCCCATCAATCTGAAAATTCTCAGGAAGCGAAGGTCTATCGGTAAAAAGGTGAGATAGAATGGAAGGAAGGCCAGTAAATCAACAATGGCCATCGGTGTACCTATATATTTTAATCTTCCTTGAATCGGATCACTGAACCTGGGGCTTTCTACGATGGCATAAATTCTTGCAATGTATTCTACCGTAAAAAATATAACGGAGAACACTTCAAATTGATAAAATAGCTCTTGATACTCATCCTGAATAGACTTTATTGAACTAATAACAATAAGAATGATATTAAGAATGATGATGGTGACTAATAACATTTCAAAGATGCGTTCCGTAAAGCCACCTTTTTCAGAGGGTTCAAGGATGCGGTAAAGTTTCTTTCGGATTGTCATAGTTTAAATGCGTTTAAAATCTCTTTTGCCACCAGTTTTTTCCAGGAGCTTAATTTCTTCAATCACCGTGTCATGCGAAAGGGCTTTGCACATATCGTATACCGTCAGTGCGGCTACACTGGCTGCGGTTAACGCTTCCATTTCCACTCCTGTTTTCCCAGTTACAATAGCAAGGGTATTAATGATGATCTTATTTGCTTTAATAGAAATTTGAACCTGACAATCTTCCAAGCCAAGCGGATGACAAAGTGGGATTAGCTCAGACGTTTTCTTAGCACCCATGACACCGGCTAGAATGGCCGTTTGAAATACTGGCCCTTTCTTCGTTTGTAATTCGTTGTTCTTGATTTTCTGAATGATTTCTTTACCTACACGGAGGGTTGCTTGTGCACGGGCGGTGCGGAGTGAAGATTTTTTAGACGATACATCCACCATTTGTGGGTTACCGGATGCATCGATGTGCGTGAATTTTCTATCTTTCATACGATGTTGTCAATCTTGCTTAAGCAGAAGGACAACGATGGTCATATTCAAATTTAATAATATTTCACAGAATGGTAAGTGTAGCGGAGGCCTTTCAAATTGTTCAAGCCTGTTCCTTGAATCTTCAACTTGAAGAAGTAACCGTACTCCAAGCAATAGGTCGGGTGCTGGCAGAACCAATAGTCGCAGATCGAGATTTTCCACCCTTTTCCCGGGTAGCGATGGACGGCATTGCCATAGATATGGATCAATTTAAAGGAGTTGGACAGGAGTTTAAGATAGAGGCTATTCAGGCGGCTGGCTCCCATCAACTTGGGCTACTAAACCCTATGAATTGTATTGAGGTGATGACGGGTGCAATGTTACCACAGGGAACAAACGTTGTTATCCGCTATGAAGACCTTGATGTAAAAAATGGTACAGCTAAGATTTTGTTGGATAAGATTGAACGTGGAATGAATGTTCACCCCAGAGCACAAGATGCAAAGAAGGATGAAGTACTATTAACCATAGGCCAGAAAATCTCAGCAGCTGAGGTTGCGTTGTTGGCTTCGGTGGGAAAAAGTAATGTAAAGGTATTTTCATTTCCAAGAACTGCTGTTATCTCCAGCGGTGATGAGTTGGTAGATATAACCGTTACCCCCGAACCCCACCAGATTAGAAGATCTAATACCTATGCCTTGCAGGCTGCTATGAAGGAACTGCATTGGGAATCGGAATCGTTTCATCTTGTCGATCGAAAGGAGGAGATCATGCCAAGCCTGCGAAAAATACTGAATGAGCATGACGTGTTGATTCTATCGGGGGGTGTATCGAAAGGTAAGTTTGATTTCATTCCGGAAGTGCTGGAAGAACTTGGCGTTCAAAAGCGCTTTCATCAAGTAAATCAACGTCCCGGCAAACCCTTTTGGTTTGGTACAACGCAGGATAACAAAAAGATTGTATTTGCACTTCCGGGTAATCCCGTATCTACCTTTTTATGTTTTTATAAGTATATCAAGCCTTGGATTATGACCTGCTGCAGAGTTGATTCGAAACCACATTCTGCGATTTTGGCAATGGATGTAAATTTTTCGCCTTCACTTACCTATTTCCTTCAGGTACGAACGGAATCCCAAAATGGAAAACTTATGGCTTACTCTCATGTTGGTGGTGGTTCAGGTGATTTTGCAAATTTAAAATCAGTAGATGGATTCTTAGAATTACCATCAGAGAAGTCAACTTTTAAAGCGGGAGAATCCTACCCATTTATTTCTTTTCGAGTTTAAGGAATAGAGTTTAACTTTGCCTTTTAAAATGTCATTCTAAGTAGGGCATTCAGCGTTTTTAACGTCAGAATGTAAATTCAAAAGTTCAGATATATGTTTGATAGTTTAAGTCTAAAGCTGGAGAAAGCCTTTCAAACCCTAAAAGGTCAGGGGCGAATCACGGAAGTAAACGTTGCCACCACTATTAAGGAAATCCGCAAAGCATTGATTGATGCGGACGTTAACTATAAAGTTGCCAAAGAGGTTACCGATGAGATCAGGGAAAAGGCCCTGGGTCAAAATGTACTCACGGCAATTTCACCTGGCCAGTTATTAGTAAAAATCACCAATGATGAACTGACTGCCCTAATGGGTGGCCAGAGTGAAGATATAAAGATTGAAGGAAGCCCCGCAGTAATCTTAATAGCCGGTTTGCAAGGTTCGGGTAAAACCACCTTCTCCGGTAAGCTTGCTAGCTACTTGAAAAAGCAAGGTCGCCAGGTGTTGCTCACGGCATGTGATATTTACCGTCCTGCTGCAATCAATCAATTACAAGTATTGGGTGAACAGGTAGGAGTGGAGGTATATGCTGAACCTGAAAATAAGGATGCGATTAAGATCGCTAAAGCAGCGATTGAGCACGCAATGAAGAACAACCACCGCATAGTTATTGTTGATACCGCGGGTCGGCTTGCAATCGATGAAGAGATGATGAATGAGATTGCCCGGTTAAAGGAAGCACTCAATCCATCGGAGACTTTGTTTGTGGTAGACTCCATGACGGGTCAGGATGCGGTGAACACGGCCAGAACATTTAATGAGCGACTAAACTTTAACGGTGTCGTTCTCACCAAACTAGATGGTGATGCGCGCGGTGGTGCCGCACTTTCCATTCGCAGGGTGGTCGACAAGCCAATCAAGTTTATTAGCACAGGTGAAAAGATGGAAGCCATTGATCGCTTCTATCCGGATCGGATGGCGAGCAGGATTCTTGGAATGGGCGATGTGGTTGGATTAGTGGAGAAAGCTCAGCAAACCTTTGATGAAGATGAAGCGAAACGTCTCAATGCTAAACTTCGTAAGAACCAATTCGACTTCAATGATTTTCTTACCCAACTCGAGCAGATTAAGAAGATGGGGAACCTCAAAGACCTCATGGGTATGATCCCGGGGGTGGGCAAGGCGTTGAAGGGTGTGGAAATGGATGATAACTCTTTCAAGCCGGTAGAGGCTATCATTCGCTCGATGACGAAAGAAGAGCGTGAGAATCCGGATGTGATCAACGGTAGCCGTAAAGATAGAATTGCCAAAGGAAGTGGTACCTCCGTTCAGCAGGTCAACCAATTGCTAAAGCAATTCAGTGATATGCGCAAGATGATGAAGACCATGAATAAGATGGGTGGAGCAAAGCGTGCATTATCTTCCATGAATCCATTTGGGAAGTAATTGCAGTTGCCGCAACCTTTGAATAACCCTATTAATTACCGTTTTCCCCGAACTTTCAACGCTCATATAACAGTAGTTCACACTATTGTGGCTAACGCTTAGGTTTAGGCTTTTCATTGGTTAATCAAAATCGGTATTTATTTAAATTTAGCACATGCGATTTTTATTCATAGCGTTACTGCTTGTATCCTTACCTGGTCACGCACAAGACAAATCCTTTAAGGATGTTTCAAAACTAATAACCACCGTTCAACCTGATAGTATTCGTGCTCACATCCAATACCTGGCGGATGATCGTTTGAAGGGCAGACTACCGGGTACTCCGGAATACAAAATTGCTATGCAGTATGTGATCTCTCATTTTAAGCAAATGGGAATTGAACCTGCAGGGGAGGATAACTCCTATTTTCAGAAAGTTCCGCTGAGACGCGCTAAGCTTGATCCAGAAAATGTTCAGATGGTGTTTAATCCTGGTGCAGACAAGAAGGAATTGGAGTTTGGAAAGGATTATGTGCTGATGCCTCACTTTGAAGACGCTAGTGTTATGGTGGAAGCACCGTTGGTTTTTGTGGGGTATGGAATCAGTGCTCCGGAATTCGGATATGATGATTATGCCGGTGTGGATGTTAAAGGAAAAATTGTGGTGATGGTGAATGGTAATCCCGATAAGTTTTCCTCAACCGTAAAGGCACACACTACGAATCGTGGAACAAAATTACAAACTGCCATTGAAAAGGGTGCTGTAGGTGTGATCATCCGGGAGGTTTCTGACCGTGCCATTGCAGGCTCAAAGGCTGTTGCCATAACTTCTGGTATCGTAAATGTGTTGAATCAGGAAGGCAACATATTCTCTCCATCCTCAAGAGGCGGGGGTGGCATGGGACTTAACCTGTATGCGGTTATCAGCTCATCGTTCTTTAATCAGATGATAAACTTATCGGAAGAAGAGATGGCTAAAAGATTGAAGTTATTGACGCAGGGGATACCGACTTCATTTGAATTGAAATCCTCGATTAAGGCTACGTATCAATCACGCTACACGGATATTGAAGGCTATAATGTAGTAGGTATAATAAAGGGATCTGACCCTGCTTTGAGAAATGAATACATTGTTCACTCTTCACATCTCGATCATATGGGGATTGGCAGGGCAGTAAAAGGTGACTCAATTTACAATGGTGCTCATGACAACGCCTCCGGAGTGTCGTGTACATTGGAGGTAGCTCGTCTGTATGCTGCCATGAAGAAGAAACCAAAACGTTCCATCGTATTTGTGATGCTAACATCAGAAGAAATGGGTTTGTTAGGCTCAACGTATTTTGCGAAATATCCTACCGTACCGAAAAATAGCATAGTAGCGAATATAAATATGGACATGCCTACGATTATTGCACCCTTACTTTCGATTGTACCGTTGGGGGCCCAGCACTCTTCTTTGATGAATCAAGTGAAGGCGGCAGCAGCTTATTTAGCGTTAGAAGTAGAAGATGATCCTGAGCCCGACCAAAACCGATTCACCAGAAGTGATCAATATAGTTTTGTAGAACAGGGGATTCCAGCCCTGCATATAAAATATGGCGATAAAATGATCGAGCCAGGTAAGAAGCTAACGGAGCAGGTGAAAATCTGGAGAGAGAATATATATCATAAACCACAAGACGAAATCACTGGAACATTTGATTTTGAAGCAGGGAAGAAGTATGTGCAGCTATGTTTTTTAATTAGCTATCAAATTGGCCAGGAGGCCACTCGACCGGTCTGGAATAAGGGTGACTTTTTTGGGGATAAGTTTGGAACGCCTTAAGTTTCAGATCAATACAGTTACTTAAAATTTTATTAAAAATTTAACCCGATATGCAGAACCGAACACGTGTTAGTACCGTTAATACAGATAAGTTTTACAGGTTATAGTTTATATAGTAAGAAATGCCTCGACTCATCGAGGCATTTTCTCGTTCATCAAACCAACCAAATCAATATCCTTATGAAAAGAATTACTGTACTCATGATCATGATGCTGGCTGTTGTTAGCGTAGAGACTAACGCACAAGACAACAAGCCGAAAAGCCCAAAGGAAACCGTTACAGGATCCATTGATGGTGTGAATGTGGAAATTGTGTACTGCCGTCCTTCTGCCCGAGGCAGAAAGATGCTGGGAGAGAAAGAACCTTATGGACAGGTATGGCGCACCGGTGCCAATGAGGCAACAACGATTAAATTTGATAAGGCCGTAACCATTGAAGGAAAGGCCCTTGAAGCAGGAGTTTATTCCCTGTGGACGATACCGAATGAAAAGGAATGGGTAATCATTTTTAATAAGAAAACGGGCCAATGGGGTACTCAATACGACAAGTTTAAGGATGAGGATGTATTGCGGGTTTCTGTGAATACCGGAAAACCAAAGGAGTTTATTGAAACATTCACGATTGGCGTAGAAAAAGATCAAATTAGCCTTCAATGGGAAAATACTGCAGTGGCCTTTAAGGTGAAGGGATAAGGTTATTGGATATAGAGTAGAATCAAGGAAAGCTCACCGTAATGGTGAGTTTTTTTATTTATATCCATTATGGGTATTAAGAAGGAGGTTAAAGTTTTTTTTGCATCTTAGGTTCTGCAAATAAGGATCATGCAAATTTTAGGACGATCGGACAGAGTGGATTTACCGGGCCTGGGACTTTATAATATCCACGCAAAAATTGATACAGGCGCATTTACCAGCAGTCTCCATTGTTCCCGGGCAGAGGTAGTCAATGGGTTGCTTGAGTTTGTGCTGTTGGATGATGAACATCCGGAGTTTACGGGGATGAAATTTGTATTCAAAGAGTATACCGAACGTGACGTTAAGAATTCCTTTGGTGTTGCTGAAAGACGGTATGTGATTATCACAACCATAAAAATTTTTGAAGAAGAAATTACGGCAGAATTCTCATTGAGTGACCGTGATGCGTTACGGTTTCCGATACTTTTAGGTCGCAAAATATTGCGTGATCGCTTCCTGATTGACGTAACGAAAAAAAATCTATCTTTCCGTAGCAACAGGGTTCGAAAGAACAAAAAATCTCAATAAACGCTTCAATCTTCATGAATATTGCAATTCTTTCCACTGGCCCTAAACTGTATTCTACCATGCGGTTGAAAGAAGCAGGAGAGAATCGTGGCCACAAGGTTGAGATCATCGACCACATGAAGTGCGTGCTGTACATTGAGAAGCAAAACCCAATTGTATTATACCAGGGTAGAAAGCTCGATTATTTCGATGCGGTAATTCCGCGAATTGGTGCATCGGTAACGTTTTATGGTGCTGCAGTGGTTCGGCAATTTGAAATGATGAAAGTATTTACGTGTGTTGAATCGCAGGCATTGATTCGTTCCAGAGATAAACTGAGAAGCCTGCAGATCTTATCGCGGGCCGGACTGGGTATACCCAAAACCATCTTCATGGATTATTCGAAGGAGACAGAAGGAATCATTGAAGCGGTAGGGGGGGCTCCGGTGGTAATAAAATTATTAGAAGGTACGCAGGGATTAGGTGTGGTGCTGGCTGAAAATAAAAAAGCTGCGCAATCGGTGATCGAAGCTTTTCATGGATTAAAGACAAGAATTATTGTACAGGAATTTATAAAAGAATCAAAGGGCGCAGACATCCGTGCCTTTGTTGTAGATGGTGAGGTAGTAGGCGCTATGCGTAGGCAAGCGAAAGAAGGAGAGTTTCGCTCTAATTTGCATCGGGGAGGAACAGCAACGATCGTGAAACTAGATCGTCATGAGAAGCACGCTGCCATCATAGCGGCAAAGAAGATGGGGCTTGGCGTAGCGGGTGTGGACATGCTACCCTCTAAGCGCGGGCCTTTGATTGTAGAAGTTAATTCCTCACCCGGGCTTGAAGGAATTGAAGGTGCAACCAAAATTGATATTGCCGGGAGAATCTTTCAATACCTGGAAAAGAATGCCGGGAAGAAGAAAATTCAGAAGGACAAGATTAATGCTTAGAGATTACGAAAGATTCAATACTATAAATGAGACACGTCAGTATAGCCGGGCATGAAATTAAGCCCGGAGAGTTTAAAGAGATTGATATAAACATTGCACGATTGCCCTCGCATACGGTGATCGATACCCCTATTTATGTTTCGCGCGCGCTGGAGGACGGGCCGGTGCTGGCACTTATGGCAGGAATGCATGGAGACGAAATCAATGGGATGGAAATTGTCAGGAGGATCATTGATGGGGGGTTGAATCGAACCAAACGAGGAACAGTAGTGTGCATGCCCATTACCAATGTTTATGGCTTTTTAAATTTCTCACGCGATGTCCCCGATGGAAAGGATGTTAATCGTTCCTTCCCGGGAACCAAAAATGGATCTCTGGCCAGCAGGGTAGCCTACAACCTTACCCACCAGGTAATTCCTTTTATTGACTATGGCATAGATTTCCATACAGGAGGCGCCATGCGCACCAACTATCCCCAGGTGAGAGCCATGTTGAATGATGATAAGAACCTGGAACTCGCCAATGCTTTTCGTGCACCTTTTACCATTGACTCATCCTTTCGGCCGAGTTCACTTCGTAAGGAGGCCTCTAAAAAGGGGAAAAATATTATTGTATACGAGGGCGGTGAATCTTTGCGGTTCGACCAACACGCTATTGAGGATGGAGTTGCCGGTACATTGCGTTTGATGCATCACCTTAAAATGATTGATTGGGCGCCTGAGCCAAAAGAGGAAAATAGAATTATCTGGAGTACTTCGTGGATAAGGGCAAAACACGCAGGCTTATTTCAACCTAGCGTTCAATGCGGACAACTTGTCCATAAGGGCGAATGGGTCGGCACCATAACGGATCCCTTTGGCGAATTCAAAGAGCAGGTTAAATCTTCAGAAACTGCTTATGTCATTGGGTTGAATAACATTCCGGTAGTGAATGCAGGCGATGCACTGATGCACTTGGGCATGGACAATGTCTGCAAATTGACCGATCGCTCGTCAGAATCCTGATTCCTAATTTTTGCCGTACAAATCTTCATAGGTAAGGGTACCTGAAGCTCCATCACCTTTGAAAATTTTCAGATGATACAACAAGGTAATGCCAAGAATGGCAAATATGCTGATATACCCTATACTAAAGAAGATGGGGTTGGGTAGCGAGAAAAATCCTTCGTAAACAAAAATATCATAACTGAAAAGTACAATCCCCAGAAATAGGCAGGTCACTAAGAACCAAACCCCTGTACGTTCATGGATTAGTGCACGAATAACAATGATGCAAGCAAAGAATATCAGTACCCCAGCCACAACCAGGTAAACCGATAGCCATTGCGTAAAGACAATGGGTGGGAATACTGCGGTAACAACAATAAATAAGCAATTCAGGCCGACCAGAATATATTTAATAATATTACTGCTTTCACTCGGAAACAGTCGACTCAGAAAAAGTATACTCCAAATCATGGTAGAGTATAACGTGATGTACTCAATCTTCACCATTAAGGACCAATTGACATCCGGAAAATACGATATGAACAAGTAATCGTTCGGGAGTAGTGCGCGGATGGCCCAGCTAAAACACAGAAGTGAATAATAGAAGGTAATTTTTTTTCTTTCCTCCCGGATATAGTAAATCGCAAAAAATGAAAACCCAAGTAGCATGAGAATGATCACCTCTGCCTTTTTGCTATTGACTACAACGGATTGATGTTGTTGAATCATCTCTGGCGTACCCAGGTAGATGGGCTCTTTTACCCCACCTTTGTTGTGGTAAAAATTGGCAACATGCAATAAAATGGATAATGTATCATCCGAATGTTCGAATGAAACGGTTTGAGGCAACCATTGCGGTGTTGTGGTCTCTCTGCTGGTGCCAGGCTTTCCATTGGCAGCTAAGGGCTCTCCATTGACAAATAGCTGATAACTACTGTAGAGTTGAGGAATTTCCAGGGAAAGGTTTCGTGAGTTGGGTGGCAATAAAATGCTAAGCTGATACGTAGCATACTGTACACCTTCATTCCAAAGTTGAGGGAATTGCGAAAGACTCCCTGTCTTTTGAACGGAGTCACTAACAAGCTCATTTTCAAAGTAATTCCAATATCCCGTAAGGGCGACTTTCTGTTCGTTCAGGTTCCAGGTTCTTAAATCAAGCACACCTCGTTCGGCTAGCGGAACTTCTTGTGCGCAGAGATAAAAATTTATGAGGAGAAGAGGGATAAGAATTCTCAAGGTTTTCATGCTGATCGATATGAATTAGATGCTATTTTTTTGCTTTGTAAGGTTTCCATTTCTTCATCTCCTCCGGTGTGGCAGGTTTTAGACTGATGGCTGCACCCCCTCCATTGGCTAACGCTACTTTTAAAATAGTTTTATCATTCACCAGGTAGTTCTGAATCTGATAGGCCATAGGATTAGTTTGCCAATGGGCACCTGCTGCGTCTGCGTACACGGTTGCTGTGTACCATTGTTTAGGAGTTAAAAAGGAAAGCGGGATGGATGAAGTTCTTTTTTGTTCATCCGTAATAGCCCCAATAAACCAGTCATTTCCATTTTTTTCTTTTCGGGCTATGGTAATGTAGTCACCGGGTTCAGCCTCGATTACTTTTGTGTCATCCCAATCTACCGCCACGTCTTTTATAAACTGAAATGCATCCAGTCGCTTTTCATAGGCCTCAGGTAAATCGGCCGCCATTTGTAAAGGACTGTACATCGTTACATAGAGTGCCAACTGCTTGGCTAATGTAGTGTGTACCTGATACCCATTGGGGGACTGATTGTTGAAAGGGCGTTGTGAAACATAATGATCCATTTTGATTTCAAAGATACCGGGAGTGTAGTCCATGGGCCCCCCCATTAAACGCGTAAACGGAAGGATGGTCTCGTGCTCAGGAGGATTTCCTACGCTCCATGCATTGAATTCATTTCCGCGTGCCGCTTCGCTGGCCAGCCAGTTCGGGTACGTGCGATGCAGCCCTGTAGGGCGCACCGGTTCGTGGGCATCCAGCATGATTTTGTATTCAGCGGTTTTAGCGGCCACCCGGTTGTAATGATTTACCATCCATTGTCCGTCATGAAATTCTCCGCGGGGAATTATGCGCCCCACGTAACCGGTTTTAACGGCATCGTACCCATGATCTTTCATGAACGTATACGCTTCATCCATTCTGCGTTCGTAGTTGGTAACGGAGGCAGAAGTTTCGTGATGCATAATCAGTTTTACTTTTTTAGAGGACGCATAACGTTGTAATTCTTTAACATTAAAATCAGGATAGGGAGTAACAAAGTCGAACACCTCTTCTTTCCATTGACCGAACCAATCTTCCCAACCTACATTCCAGCCTTCTATAAGAACACCGTCAAATCCGTGTTTTGCAGCAAAATCGATATAGCGTTTTGTATTCGCAGTGTTGGCAGAATGCCTTCCGTTTGGCTTTAGCGATGCCCAGTCGGTTCCCTGAAGGCGTAAATTTACTTCATCAGAATAGTTCCAGGTTCCAGTTCCTACATGCATCTCCCACCAAATGCCCACATATTTGGTTGGTTTTATCCATTCAGTATTTTCAATTGTAGAAGCCTCATTTAAGTTTAAAATTGTTTTAGAAGCCAGTACATCAACAGCCTTGTCACTTACAATAATGGTACGCCAGGGTGTAGTACTGGGTGTCTGCAGATAGGCTTTGTTTCCATGCGCATCAGGAACCAAGTGAGAGGTTAGTGTCAATTTTCCCTTATCAACAGTCAGATCCATGGCGGGATAGTTAATAAGGGCGGCTTCATGGATATTAATGTACAACCCATCGGAAGACTTCATCATCAACGGTGTTTGTACCCCATTGGGTATTACTTTTCGTGTACTAATTTCACCAGAGGTACTGCTTCGAGCTGGGGCATTAACTTCAGTGAGTTTAGTAGTGGAGTAGATATATTCATTGGTATCATAATCCCCCGGAATCCAGAAAGTTTTATGATCACCTGTCAATGAAAATTGTGTCACTTCATCCTTTACAATAAAGTGTTGGAGGTGCTGTTGTTTTGGGAATTCATAGCGAAAACCAAGACCATCATTAAAAAGTCGAAAGCGAATGATGAGGGTACGGTTGTTGGAAGATGGTTGTTGTAGTGTAACGGTTAATTCACGATAGTGATTTCGGATATGACTCACCTCTCCCCAAACTGGTTTCCAGGTTTCATCCTGGGTAAGTGTATCCGTCTTACTGATCATAAATCCACTGGTCAGTGAGGGTTGATCTTTTAATTCAATACCAAGTGTACTGGCTGCAATAACCGGCTTGTTAGCAAATGACAATTGATAGGAGGGCTCTCCTGCGGCCGTTAATGCAAAGGAAAGACTTAGCTTTTTATCGGGCGATGTAATGGTTTGGGAAAACGCTTGAGAGGCAATTATACCCAACGCAAGGGTAAGTAATATTTTCATGGCCGATCGATTTATAATTTTTCGACCGGCCAAGTTAGTTAAAAACACCTTAGGTGCTACTCATACCGCAGTGTATTAGCCGGATTCATCATGGCTGCCTTGATGGTTTGAGCGCTTACGGTAATCAGGGCAATGGCAATGGAAGCTAATGCTGAAACTACGTAAGCCAGAATACTCATATCAATATGATAGGCAAAACTATGGAGCCACTGATTCATGAAATACCACGCCACAGGCCATGCCACCAGATTGGCTGCGACAATTAACATCACAATTTCCCTGGATAGCAGTGTCAGAATGTTGGGTACAGAGGCACCTAATACTTTTCGTATTCCGATTTCTTTTATTCTTTGTAGTGTATTGAATGTAGCGAGTCCGAATAAACCTAGGCACGCAATGAAAATCGCCAGCCCTGAGAATATCGTGAACAACGTTCCCTCTTTTTGCTCCGCTTCATATAACCGTGCATACCGATCATCCATAAACTGATATTCAAACGGGCGGCCGGGAAGCATCTTTTTCCAAAGGCCTTCCAAATGAGCAATGCCTTGTTGTACATCTTTTCCATTGATTTTTACAGCCAGGTAATTTGCTCCACCCTGAGTAATCGGAATAAAAATCATGGGCGCTACTTCCTGGTGTAGCGACTCAAAATGAAAATCTTTCACTACGCCAATCAATTTTCCTTTGGTTCCTCCATACGAAAAGTCTTTATCGATTCCCTCATCATTGGTCTTCCACCCGATTGCCCGCACAGCCGCTTCATTGATTACATACGCAAGGGAATCATCGGTAGGAATTTCTTTGGAAAAATTACGTCCTGCTACTACCTCCACACCATAGGTATCGAAGAATTCCTGGTCAACCGAAACGTATTTTAAATTTACGCCCGTATCCATCAAACTATCGCCCTTCATGGCTACTGCGTTTCCCTGTGAGTCCAGCAAGCGACCTGTCGGGATTCGCGAAGAACGACCCACATTTTTGATCGTTTGATGGGCCAACATTTCGTTGTAGAAGGCATCGTATTGTTGTGCCAGTATTCCATAATACGTTAACGTGATGACCTGACTTCGATCATACCCCAGGTCGCGCGTATTCAAATAACTCAACTGTTGAAACGTAATAGCCGTGGCAATAATCAACACGATGGAGATCGAGAATTGTGCTACCACCAAGGTTCTTCTTAATCCACCTTTTCCTTTTGCTGATCCCTGTTGACCTTTTAAGACCAGAGCCGGCTTGAAACCTGAAACGACAAAGGCTGGATAAATACCGGCCAACGTGCCTACGAATATGGCAAAGCCCACTAATCCAAGGGATAACTTCCAGTTGGTCAACAAATCCAACACCAACTGTTTGCCGGTAAAATGATTTAACCATTCAACGGCCACAAAGGCAATGACTAATGATAATGCGAGCGAGAAAAGTGCTATGAGTATCGATTCGCTCAGGTATTGAACGATGAGTTGGTTCTTGAATGCGCCCACAACTTTGCGTAATCCCACTTCCTTGGCTCTTTTGGTAGCGCGCGCGGTAGAGAGGTTAATAAAATTAAAGCATGCAATGAGCACGATAAATATTCCAATCACACTCATCATGTATACATTGTTGATGTTACCATTCACTTCAATCTCATCATCCAGGTGGGAGCGTAGGTGAACATCAGTAACTTTCTGTAAGGTGAGCTCGGTAGTTTTGGATGCCACAAAATTATCCGGTACGCCAAAATTTGCCTTGGCATACGTACCATAGTGTTTGTCGATGAAAGAAGGAAACTGTGCAACCATTTTTTTTGGATCAGTTCCTTCTGCCAATAATAAGTATGTACTAAATGAATTGTTCCCCCAGTTTGTCTCCAGTCCCCTTCGGCCATAAATATTATCATCCTCCAGGGTAACAAAGGAAACCAGAAAGTCAGGATGCCAATGGGTTTGTGGAGGGAAGTCTTCATAAACACCGGTTACCTCAAGGTCTATTGAATTGTCAAAGCGAAGACGCTTACCAACAACATTGAGATCGTTAAAGTACCGGAGAGCCGTCTCTTCCGACAGCATGACAGTAAACGGTCGCTTAAAGTCTTTGGCGGGATCACCCGATTTAATGTTGATGTCGAAGATTTTAAAAAGATCCGGCTCTGCGAGGAAAACATCATTCTCTGTAAATGATTCCAGTTCACCATCCTTTTCTAATCCTACTACAGCTCCATACTGAAGCGTGCGCGCCATCAATTCTATTTCCCCAAAATCATTTTTCAGCAAAGGTCCAAAAGGTGGTGCTACACTGGAGAGATGAAGTCTTGCAATACCATCACGGTCATAAAATATGCGAGTGGCACGGTAGGTACGGTCAGCATTGCTATGATATTGATCGTAACTCAATTCATCCGAAACGAAAAGATAGATCAGCACGGCTGCTGCCATGGCCAATGCCAAACCAACAATATTGATGAAGGCGGTTAGCTTGTTTCGGTAGAGGGCGCGCAAGGCGACTTTGATATAATTAAGGAGCATGGTGCTGGGGATTAATGAAGGTAAACTCTGGTTTCAATTCATAGTTACAAAGACCGTGAAAATTTGCACGGGTTGCATTTGGATGGAGATTCAACAGGTTTTTGGATAGTTGTAGCTTTCTGGTGTTCACTTATGCGCAGGGAGCGTCCCATTTGCGGGCAGGTTGGAGCACACCGAAATACAGAATATATTCACGGCCTTTATTGCCTCCACTATGAACGTTATCAAAAAGTTAATCCATACAATTTTATCTATATCCGGATTTATACCGGAACACACTACCCTTACCAGGGCGCTATTTATGGGCGCATCTATTGTGTTCTCTTCACTTGTACTTCCGCAACACCTGTATCTTAATTATGCCATTGCCTATTTCGTGCTGAGTACTATGGTGTACCTCGGGTTTATTTTCCTGGTACTTCCACAACATGGATTAAGGATTAAATGGATTGCCTGGCAAGGGGAGGAGAAAGCTTATTTGTATTATGAAGGATTTCTTGCCTTTGCATTTTTTCATAATGGCGTCTCGCTTAGCTTCATTAGCCAAAGCTCGGTTGGCAGTGGTTTTTGGGGTGGCTACGCTCAACCCCTGGTGATGGGTGTGTTCGTGTTGCTCTTTGTTGGTGGACTCGTGGTAAAGATATGGTCGGCTTACGTGGTGGGTATTCCTATTTATTATTGGAAGGATATGTTTGTGGGAAGAAAGATCAGTGAGTTTGTTGTATCCGGCCCCTATAAATATTTGAGCAATCCTATGTATGGCATCGGCCAACTTCAGGTGTATGCCATTGCAATTTATTACAACTCCATTTACGGGCTCATTTTTGGCGCCATCAACCAGGGACTTGTATTTCTATTTTATTTTTTAGCAGAGAAGCCATTTATCAATAGAACTTATCTTTCTAAGAATTGAAAGTGTCCTACATCTTAAAGATGTAGGACACTTTTCAATGAGAATTATCTTACTTATCTCTTCCTATCGCAGTAAGCTTATCCACATCATTATTCACTGAAAGAATTAATAAACACGTGGCCGTACAAAAAACAGGGCTGGTAATGCAGTGGTGTCCGCTCCAACTTCCATCGTTGTTCTGGATTTTTAGAATGCGTCCGCTGATGTTATCGTACCAGCCTTTCCACTCGTTGTCTTTACCAATGATCATCGACTCACCGGTTTGTAAGTAGCTTAAGAACTCTTCACCTCCGTTGCTGCCAAAGCCATCCATCACATCTTCACGCTGCGCCTGCACTTTTGCAGATTGATACACTTCGTAGGCCGTAGAATATTTTAAGGCATCATCTTTATCAAACCCGATTTTCTCCAGGTTCTCAGCCGAAGCAGGAGCATTCTTGGCAAGTCTTCCCTCACGTCTGGCGCGATCCATTTCTTCCTGTACTTTACGAGCCTCTTTTGCACTGGCCCGGGAGGAACTTGAGACCGAGTATAACACGATACCTGCACCGCGATCTGTTTTTACATCGCCCGTTTTGGTGTCATAGTTACCTTTCTGATAGTCGCGAGATTTTTCCAATGCCTCTTCATTAACAGCAGCGCCCTGTGCCTGGGCAGATTCGAGTGCATTGTTGGCAAAGGAAGATTGCAGCACTCCGGCCCATCCTGCGCCTGACATGCTTCCGTCTTTATCCTGCGCCCGTTGAATTTTCGTTACGCAGGTGTTCAGATTTTTCTTCACCCGTGCCTTCAGGGTGGCATCATGATCCAGATAATCCAGAATGTTTGAAAAAAATTGTGAAGTGAGTATCACATCAATATTGGCGCCCAGTTTGGTTTGAATTTGCGTACCGGTTTGATCGGTAATGTTAAAACTGCTGGCCGGAGAATTCTCGGTAGCATTCATTAAGAAATTCAACGCCTTTTTAAGATGGGTTGAATATTCTCCTTTGGTGAGGGTGTTACCGCTACGCAGCAGTGCCATGGCCACCATTGCGGTGGTGGCAGGATCAGTTTGTACGGCATGAGGATCCATAATATCCTGCCGGCTGTGACTTCCGGCTCCCCAGCCTCCGTTTGGATTTTGGGCTCCGGCAATCCAATCTAAGCCACGTTCAACGGAAGTGAACACGGTATAGGGCGTCTTATATACGAAACTTGAATCGGAGGATTCTTCACCCATTACGGTTCGGAATACACACCCTTTGGGGATGCTGCGGGTTGCTTTTCTTTTCTCTTCCTTAGGCGCAAAGGCCAGCAGTACAAGGGCTGTCACCAGCAGGGCAGCCACGGAATACATTTTCAGGGTTTTCATAAGCGATTGTGTTTTTGTTACAATGCTCAGGATGCCGGAACAGTCATGATTCCATAAAGACTAACCAAAAATTTGGGAGGATAAGGTGAAACCCTGCCGTATTAGGATGCTGTGCGATTTAGCGGTATCTTGCAGGGCATTTGAATTAAAGCCCTTAAAAATGCTTTAATTGACTATATAATCATTGAATTCATTCTTGCTCAATTCCTGGGCAATCAATACATCCAATCATTATCGCAGGTTAGTAAGCACGTGACACACGCTTAGTGATCTTTTTAGGTTGTGTCACATTAAAACAATAACAAATTATTACAATGGAAGGTACAGTAAAATTTTTCAATGAAGAAAAAGGGTTTGGTTTCATTAAGCCGTCAAACTCAAGTGAGGACATTTTTGTTCACTCTTCAGGTCTTATCGATGAAATTCGTGAAAACGACAAAGTTGAGTACAACGAAGAGCGCGGTAAAAAAGGCATGAATGCCGTAAACGTAAAAGTATTGAATTAAGAAATTTTCGATATAAAATTCCTTTACAATTTAGTACAAGAAAAACCCGACTGAGTCGGGTTTTTTTGTTTTGCGCTAGTGTGTCTTCACGTACTTTTTGAAGTTATCCAATATGGCCTGCCAGCCATCCCGCTGCAGGTCAATGGGGTTTTCATGTTCTGCATCAAACGTAGTGATCACGTTGGTGGTATTGCCTTGATTCTCAAAACGCGTGGTAACCTTCCTGCCGTCCGTCATGGTGTACGTAAAGTTTTCGTGGGCAACCACTTCGTCATAGATGGCTTCAAAGTCAAAACCCCAGCTTCCGTCTTTGGCCTCCATTCTCGAGCTGTATTTTCCTCCTACACGCATGTCGTTTGTGGCGCTCGGACATTGCCAGTCGTCTGACGCAAAATTCCATTTCGTAATGTGTTCGGGGCGTGTATAGTAGTCCCAAACCTTTTTTGTGTTGGCGGCTATGATTGCCTGAACGCTGATTCTGGTGGTGTTCATGTTCTTAGTTTAATGTTCTGCCCTTATTTTTTTATGGTTGAAACTAATTCATCCAAACTATCGAGGGCCATGGTAAATCCTTCCTGGAAGCCCATGGCAATGATCATCTCCAAATCGGCCAGGGTTTTGTGCCCGATGGTAATGCTCACCAGGGTGGTGTCTTTCTTATCCTCAAAGTCGATGCTCCAGGTTGAACTCGGCATTTCTGTGTTGATGATTTCATCTTTGTCACAAAAGGCATCGAAAAACTTAAAGTTTTTCTTGGGCGAAATAGACGTGAAGTCCTGTATGGCCCAATGCTCTTCACCTTCTGGTCCGCACATGGCGTATAGTCTTCGTCCGCCTACTGAAAAGTTCATGGATTTTGTTTTCGATACCCAGGGTTTTGGCGCCCACCACTGATCGAGAATTTCGGCTTGGGTGTATGCATCCCAAACTACATGGCGGTCGGCTGCAAATTCACGTTGTACAAATACCGTGTTCGTTTCCTTGTTCACGGTGAAGTCGAAGGTTAAATGACTTTTCATTTTTTTGTGTGTTTAAGTTTTGATAATACACTGTCGAGTTGAGTAAAACGGGCTTCCCAAATCTTCCTGAATTGCTCCAGCCAGTTGTCGATTTCTTTCATCTTTTTAAGTTCGAGTTCGTAGTATATCTCTCTTCCGGTATGGCTTTGTTTTACCAGTTCGCATTCGGTAAGAATTCTCAAGTGCTTCGAAACCGCCTGACGGGTGCTGTCAAAATGTTCGGCCAGGGCGTTGGGCGTCATGGCTTGAGCGGCAATAAGCACAAGAATAGCCCTTCGTGTGGGGTCGGCTATGGCCTGAAAAACGTCTCTTCTCATAGGAAGTTTGGTTTACGTGCAACTGTATGGTTGCAAATATATGTGCAACTATTCGGTTTCGCAAAATATTTTTTGATTTTTTTTAAGGAAGTCTACAGAAATGCTGTATTGAGCTCAATCTTCAAACGGTTCTATAAAATAGTGCCCCGGATTTCCAAGTAGTCCTTCTGCCTCCATGAGGATATCCCGGGGGTCTCCGCGATAATTCTTTTTTAGCTCTCTCATTTTTTGAAGGTCTCCTTTCGAAAGGATCAACATGCTTCGGGCTAACTGGGCCGGACCCACCGTAAGTGACTCTGTCCATAATCCTTCAAGCAATTGCGTTGCCTGAACGCGGTCAGCTTCAAGCGTGAAGAGGGTATTAATTTTGTTAGTTATATCCTGTGGTAGTTCCATTACTGTCTCAAGCCTACCGGCAGGCAAACGTTTGCGCTACGGTGGGGGAAGTCAACCTCTTACTATGTCAACTATTAATGCAACGAGTCCTCCGAAGAGACCAAGCCAAAATAATCTAATTCCCCAAAGTCCCCAATAATTTTGAAGCGCCATGAAGTCGTCAATGGACTCAATTTTACTTTTGTTAAATGCAAGTCTACTCCCGTTGTATCCTAAGTAGAACATTGTCGCTATGTTTACGCCTGGAACAAAAAATAGAATAGTCCATTTTTCTAAATTGTTCGCTAACGTCCACATTGGTCCAAGTAGAAATGCTCCCCAATTCCACTTTTTCAATTTCTCTGAGTCAATAGAACTATTGTCAAAGTCCTTCTCATAAGTCTTGTCAGTTAAGTTAAATACTAACTTTCGTGATTCAGCTTCCTTCTTAGCCAAATCAAAAATGTCGGGATTTGATTTATTACTTGTTTTTTCTAACAGGTCAATGAGTTTGTCATCCGTCAGTTCTTTTATTTTTCGCTCGAAAAATTCCTTGTCCATCTTGTCGTAAAACTACTGCCCAAAACCCCCAATATCAGCTATTGCGCTTATTCCATTTTAAAAAGCATGTCTGATATACGGCTCAATAAAGATAACATTCTCAACAAAACAGTTATCATCCGCATAGGAGTAACTCCTATTGGGGATAAGTATGGCTGAGCTGATAAAAAAAAGTTAATTACTCCGTCCTCAACGAATTCACGGGGTTGCTTATGGCCGCCTTAATGGCCTGAAAGCTTACGGTGAACAGTGCAATGGCCACAGAAACAACTCCGGCCACAATGAACACGCCCGCACCAATGGTAATGCTGTATTGAAAATCTTCCAGCCACTTGTTCATTACAAAATAGGCTGCCACGCTGGCCAGCACAAACGCCACCAGCACGAGTTTGATAAACTCGGAAGAGAGGTTGTATAAAATGGTGCCGTTGCCGGCACCCAATACTTTGCGGATGCCAATTTCTTTCTGGCGCTGCTCAATGGTAAAGGCCGAGAGGGCAAACAATCCAAGCCCTGCAATAATAATGGCCAGGGCAGTGAAGTGCGTGAACATGGTGGCAAAGGCTTTCTCGTTGCGGTACAGGTTAGCAAACTGCTCGTCCAGAAAATTATATTCGAACGTGGTGCCGGGGTTTACTTTTTTCCAGGTCTCTTCCACAAACGCGATGGTGGCCTGCATGGTAGCGGCCTCTGCTTTAATGGCCATAGCAGGACCGTTGGCACTGTAGAGCATAAACATAGGCTCGAGTTTATGGCGGATGGTAGCGAAATGAAAATCTTTAATCACACCCACTACGGTGTAAGCCGTAAGGTCAGTGGGGTTGGGCCCCGATTGCAGACTGATTTTTTTGCCCACACCGTCTTCCCATTTTAACAGGCGCAGCATTTCTTCGTTGATGATCATGGATAGCGAGTCCTCAAAGTCGAGCGAGAAATTTCTGCCAGCCTGCATGGTCATGCCCATGGTGGGAATAAACGTTTCGTCAGCCGACATAATGCTGGTGATGAAATTCGATTCGGCACCAAAGCCTTCGGGAAAAATGGTGGTGCGTCCCAGTTGCTGACCCATTCGTGCAGACGCGGTGCCTACGGATTTGATAGAGGGGTTGCGCAGCAATTCGTTTTTTAAATTAGTGGCGCGCGAAACACTTTGTCCGCTTTGCGCGATGGTAATCACCTGGTCGCGGTTGTAACCGAGGTCGGCCGAGTAAATAAAATCCATTTGCTGGTACACAATGCCGGTGCCTACCATTAGCGCGATGGAAATGGTAAACTGTAATACCACCAATGCCTTGCGCAACTGAATGCCGCTGGCTGAATTTTTAAACGCGCCTTTTAATACGACAACAGGTTTAAATCCGGAGAGTACAAAGGCAGGGTAGAGGCCGGCTAATATTCCTACGCCTAAGATGATGGCGAGCATGATCATCATGTTGTTTGCGGAGAACAGCACGGAGAAATCGGCAAAGCGCTGGTACAAGTTGTTTAGGATCGGGAGGGAAGTGAACACCAACCCTAACGCAATGATGGCCGAGATGAACGTAACCACAATGGATTCGGTGAGGTGCTGTGCGATGAGTTGTTGCCGTACGGCACCAATCACTTTTCGCATGCCTACTTCTTTAGCCCGCCCTGCCGACTTAGCGGTGACCAAATTCATAAAATTCACGACCGCCAGTACAAGAATGAGCGTAGCAATGGTCACCAGTACATACACATTCAGGATGTCGGATTTATTGGCATTGGTTTCAAATAAAATTTCTTTTGAACGAAGGTGAACATTCTTTATGGGTTGTACGACAGGCGTAAAGAACTCGTACGCGTTGTTCTTTTTGCTGATGGCCTGGAGTTTTGCATTCAGGTCTTCTTCACTCACGGGTTTGTCGAGCAGGAGGTAGGTGAACGTAAAAATACCTTGCCAGGTATCGAGGGCTTGTTGCCAACCCTGTTCGTTTTCTCCGGGAAGGATGGTGCGCAATAAATCGAACTGGATGTGTGAATTTTTCGGTGGGTCTTTCAGTACAGCCGTTACGTTTAAATCGGTTGTTTGATTGAGCTTCACGATTTTTCCGATAGGGTCTTCTTTTCCGAAAATCCTTTCGGCCAATGTTTCGGTAATGGCGATGGAACCCGGCTTATCCAGAATTCCTGTTGCAGGTCCGCTCACCACTTCAAAGTCAAATACCTCGAACACGGAAGGATCCACCCGAAATGCGGCCGCGTTCTTCAGGGTTTTATCTTCATAGCTTAAATCGTATTGTCCGCCTCCTGTAAAGCGAACGCTGTTCACCACTTCGGGAAGTTCTTCATTGGCGGCTGGGCCTAAGCGGGGCTGCGTAACGCCCACAAGTTTGCTGCTCACACCTTCTGCGCTGTCGATGGTGAGCACTCGCACGATGCGGTTGTAGTTGCTGTTAAATGTATCGTACGATAAATCTTCAGCAATGTACAGGTAGATGATCATGCTGGCGGCCAGACCAAAAGCAAGTCCTGCTATTTTAATGATGGAGTAGCCTTTCTGCTTCAGAAGGTTACGAAGACCAATAATGAAGTAACTTTTTAACATAAGAACTGGCTTTGATTACTCACTAAGATGATCTCACCCGGCAATAAGTTTTACTCGTTACGCAATGATTTTACCGGGTTGCTTACTGCCGCCTTAATCGCTTGTGTGCTCACGATCATCACGGCTAATGTCAGTGCAAACAGACCTACCATGGGTAACATCCACCACGCAATGGATACCCGATACGGATAGCGTTCCAGAAAATTATTCAAGAACCACCACGCTATCGGTGCTGAAAATGCAAAACTGAAAATGACCAGCCTTGAAAAATCTCTTGAGATTAATAAGACTAAACTTGAAACCGTTGCGCCCATCACTTTGCGAATACCAATTTCTTTTGTGCGTTGTTCAGCCGTAAAAGCTGCCAATCCGAAAAGTCCAAGGCAGGTGATGATAATCGCCAGCGTAGCAAAGATTGTGGCAAGCTTGCTGATAAGATTAATCGTAGCGAATTTCTTTTCAAAATCCGTATCGGCAAACCGGTATTCGAATGGGTAGTTCGGATTAAGTTTCTTAAATACGGCCTCTACCTGATCGATCGATGCACCTAAATCACTTGTTTTGTTTAGCCTTACCGTTATGGTGCTACTCCAGTCAGGATCGAAAATCAACGTCATCGGTTCGACCGGCTGGTAGGGTGATGCCATTACTACATCAGACATTACACCTATAATGGTATGATCCCTGCTATTGTATTTAATTTTTTTACCGATAGGATCCTCCATCCCCATGAAATCAACCGCAGCTTGATTTATCACTACAGAAAGGGTATCATTAAACTCACGCAAAAAATCTCTGCCTTCCAGGAGTTTTATACCCATTGTTTCTGTATAGTCGTACTCTGTGGCAATGGTGGCGAAGGAAACGCGCTGGTCAGGAGGCATACCCTCCCAGAAAACTTCATTATTGGAAAAGATGCTGGTGATTGGACTGTTGCTTTTGCATACTGATTTTACCACACCCGTGCGTTCCAATTCTGTGCGTACTGCCTGAAAATTTGTTTCCAGTTCATTGTTCGTCCAGATTTGCATTAAATTCTCACGATCATACCCCATGTCGCGACTTTTCACATGCATGATTTGCTGATAAATAATGATCGTACCGATGATGAGAAATATGGAGAATCCGAATTGCAGGGTAACTAAAACCTTGCGCGGTGTGCTGGCACCTTTGCCCGTATTCACTTTTCCTTTTAAAACTTTCACCGGTTGAAAAGCAGATAAATAAAATGCCGGATAACTGCCAGAGATAATTCCAATGATGAGCACCCCGGCAAATGCGATAGCCCAGAACCATGGCGTTGAATAATCCACCGAAATATTTTTGTTCACCAGTGTATTGTAGGCGGGTAATACAAGTTCAACCAACATCAATGCGATTAATGCAGAGATAAAGGTGACCATAATCGATTCGCCCAGAAATTGTAAAATCAGTTCTTTTCTTCTCGAACCAACGCTTTTACGAATCCCCACCTCACGCGCCCGACTTTCGCTGCGAGCGGTGGCCAGGTTCATAAAATTGATACAGGCGATGATGAGCACAAAGATGGCAATGGCTGAAAACAGTTGAACGTACTCAATCATACCACCGGTATTCTGGCCATTTTCAAAGGTGGAATACAGCCTCCACTTACTAATGGGGTGAAGAAATACCTGAGCGGTGGGTGCTTTCGGATTATTGTCTTTTACAATATCCTTAATGCTGTTATTGACATCACCTTCCGTTGCGCCCGGTTGCAACTCGACATACATTTGAAAGGAATTGTTATTCCAGTTCTCCATGGAATTGCGCACCCAGCCTTGTGTAGCTTCATAATAGGTAAAGGGCAATACGTACTCGAAATCGAAAAATGATTGCTTGGGCACATCTTTCACAACGCCCGTTACTTTCAATTCCTGGCCGTTGTCAATTTTAATAAGTTGATTGATGGGGTCTTGATCGTTAAAAAATGTCTTTGCTGTAGACTCTGTGATGACAATGGAGTTTGGTTCTTTTAAGGCCGTGTTGGGATCACCCTTCACCATGTTGAAACTGAAGATTTTGAAAAAGTCCTCACTGGCACTCAGCCCCATTTTGTTTAACCGTTTGTCGCCCACCTGAAGCATGTTGCCTTCACCCCAATTGGTCATGACAATATGTTTCACCTGGCTTGATTTGTTTTTAATAGCTTCTTTTAAAGGATACGGCATCGAGGGGCCGGTACCAATGCCCTGGGCCCAGGTTTCGCTTTTGTATACTTTATAGATTCGATCATAGTTTTCGTGGAAGCGATCGAACGCATACTCATCGGCTACCCATAAGAGAATGAGCATACTGGAGGCTATACCTATTGAAAGTCCCGCAATATTGATAAAGGAGTAAACAGAGTTTTTCTGAAGGTTCCGAAGTGCAATCTTGAAATAGTTAAATAGCATAAAAAAGATTTACTCGTTGCGAAGTGATTTTACAGGATTGGAGATAGCCGCCTTGATGGATTCAAAACTGATGGTGATCCATGCAATACTTAGTGAGATCACTCCAGCGATTACAAAAATGAATACGTTCAATTCAATCTTGTACGCAAAGCCTAATAACCATTGATTCATGGCGTAATAGCCTAGTGGCACAGCGATAACAAACGCCACAATTACCAACTTGACAAACTCTTTCGATAGCAGGCCTACGATACCATGTACGGAAGCACCCATCACTTTGCGTATTCCAATTTCTTTAACCCTGCGTTCGGCCACGTAAATGGAAAGTCCGTAAAGCCCTAAGCAGGAAATTAAAATTGCCAGCAAGGTTGCGATCGTCAGAATAGAGGAAGTGTGGGAATCTTCTTCGTATTGTTTAGCCACACTGTCGGAAAGAAACCCTGCTTCAAAGGGTGTATTCGGAATCAACTCTTTCCAGGTGGTTTCAAGTTGATCAACAATGGCCTTACTATCCGTTGAGGTAGTGGATAATACAAGATAATTGTAATTGTTGGCTCTAGTCGTGATAAAGAACAAGAGCGGTGCCATCGACTGGTGCAGGGAGAATTGGTGAAAATCGGAAACTACACCCACAATTTCATGGTTGTATACGATTCCGTCAAACTCAGAATAGAGTGTGCTTCCAATGGCTTTATCCAACGGAATATTAAGATCCTTTAAGCTGGTTTCATTTACAATTACCTTTCTGTTTCTGTTATTCCACGACATGCTGTCGCTTTCAAAGCGCAGTTCGCGCCCGGCCAATAAGGTGATTTGAAGTGTTTTGAAGTAATCTTCATCGATGGCCATATTGCGATGCAAGATTGCCTTGTCTGCCGTTCCGCCTTGCGGATACAACGCATAATCTCGTAAGAGGGGAGTAGAGGGTAAACTGGTAGAGCCTGACACGCTCGTTACTTGCGCTAATTGTTTTGCTGTGTTTTTAATTTGTACGTACTTATTTTTTGCCTCCTCCGTTCTGAACGGAATCATGATCTTATTCTCCACTTCGAAGCCCAATGGTTTACTTTGAATGTAATTCAATTGCTTTTGAATGATTACGATTGAGGAAATGAGCGTAATGGAAATGATGAACTGAAACACCACCAGACTTCTCCGTAACCAGTTTGAACTTCCGCCACTCAGTCGTTTATCTTTTAACACCTTAGCGGGTTGAAACGCTGACAGGAAAAACGCTGGATAACTTCCGGCAACTAAACCGGTAATAATCCCAATCGCGACCAGGCTCACCAGTATATATCCGATGTTACCGGCATTGATGCTTAATTCTTTTTGTGTAAGGGAGTTAAAAATAGGCAGTACCAATTGTACCAGTCCCATGGCTAATAGCATTGAGGCTGTTACGATGGTCATCGACTCTCCCAAAAACTGGTTAATTAAATTTCCTCGTGTTGCCCCTAATGATTTTCGTACCCCTACTTCGCCAGCGCGTTGAGAAGCTTTAGCGGTGGTTAGGTTCATGAAGTTGATACATGCGATCAACAGAATAAATAATCCAATGGAAGAGATGATGTACACATATTGGATGTTTCCATTTTCTGCCATTCCAAAGTCGTTATTGAATTTAGAATACAAATGAACGTCATCGAGCGGTTGCAAACTCATGCGCTTTGCTAACCCTGCATTCTTTAATAATTCACCTGCCTTAGCTTCAATCATGCCCGGAATTTTTGCATCTACAGATTCCGGAGCTGTACCAGGTTTTAACTTTACATAACTCATAATGAAATTGTTCCATGCCCAGGTATCCATGTTGGCAATTTCACGGCCCCATCCGCGGCTGTTCATGCTCATATAAAATTGAGCATCCACATGCGATCGGTTACCGGTTTTTTTAAGTACTCCGGTTACCCGGAATGTATCGGATGATTCTCCACTATTGATGATGATAAACTCATCTAAGGGAGATTGATCTTTAAAAATTTTTCCGGCCAGTTCTTCTGAAAGTAACACGCTTGCCGGTGCATCCAATGCGGTGTTGCGGTCACCCTCTTTAAGTTCGTATGGGAAGATGTCTAGAAAGGTAGAATCAACGAGGTAGCCAGTTTTTTCAGAGAAGATTTCTGTTTTGTAGCGTATAAGGTGTTGATCGACTTCGGGAATAGGAACAACCCGCGTGGCAGATTCGATCTCCGGAAGTTCCTGCAGCATATCCATGGCCACTGCGGGTGAGGTGCGCGGGAAAGACTGTTCGTTTCCATCCCTTGAAAACACGGTATTGATTCGGTACACACGTTCGTGACCTTCAAAATGTTTTTCGAAGTTGAACTCATCTTTTATGTACAGGGCAAGTAGTGTACAACACGCGATACCCAACGCCAGACCTGCAATATTGATAACTGAAAAGATCTTGTGTTTAAGAAGGTTGCGAAACGCAATTTTGAAATAGTTCTGTAGCATAATATAGATTTAGCTGGTGGGCTAATTCCAATATCAATGCCAGTGAGTAAAGGGCAGTTTGGAGCCTAATTAGACTGTTTAAATGTTCCATAACGACCAGTATTGAACGTAAGCGTCCGTATTCGGATGGTTACTGCGGAATATCTTCCCGCTCTCTCTTGATCTTCACTTTTGCAGCGGGCCCTACCTGGATGGGGGCCTTTTCTATTTCAAGGTTGGCCGATTCAATGCCATAGTGTGCTTCTGTGGACAGGCTATATTTTTTAAGGATTCTGTAGCCTTGAATGATAAGTCTGTCGAAATTGGAAATCTCACTATCTGCAGAGGCAAGTGACTGAATAATTACAAATTTAAAGTCAGCAGTCATGCTGTACTTATGAAGAGCTGGGTATGGACTGATCAAATCAATCTCACCGGCATCAGCCATCTCATGAATGATTTTATTGAACAAAAGGTTGAGACGGTGATCGGCTTTAAAACCAAGTTTAATCCGAACAAAGAAGCATTTCCGCGGAATGATGGTATCCACCTGATATTTACTGGTGTAGGGACCATCCACTGTATCCACATGAACAAACCAATACACATCGGCACGCTTAGGTCGTTTTCTGAAAATAGAATAAATAATATTCGAGTCAATGTATTTTTTACTGTCAGCTACTGCCAGGAATACGAGGTTCGTTGCTTCTTTCGGAACGGTGTTATCGGCTTGTAAATCCCGAATCATGTCTTCGTAATGTTTCAAGTCAACAAATTCCGTATGACGTGTTCGTAATGTCCGTGCTCTCAGTTGAATAAAAAGTACAATGAATAAAAACGCGGCCATCATGAATGAAAACCAACCACCATGACTGAATTTACTTAGGTTGGAAACTAAAAACATTCCTTCCAGCGAGAAGAAGACGATCGCCAGAGCCATGGATCGCAGGGTTGATTTTTTGTAAAGCGAAAAGTAGTATACCAACAAGGAGGTGGTCATTAACATATCGAATGTTATGGCCAAACCGTAAGCTCCTTCCATGGCAGACGACTCCTTGAAAATGAGCACCACCATAATGCACCCGATCATGAGTATCCAGTTAATGGACGGAATGTAGATTTGACCTTTTAATTGGCTTGGGTATCGAACACGAGTCATTGGCCACAACTTGAGTTTCATGGCCTCGTTCACCAGCGTAAATGTTCCTGAGATTAATGCCTGACTGGCAATGATGGCAGCCAGTGTTGCAATGGCAATACCCATCGGCAAAAACCATTCGGGCATGATGGCATAAAATGGGGCTTTACCACCAAGACCTTCAATGGTATTGCCTTCATGGCTTAACAACCACGCGGCTTGTCCAAAATAATTAAGCAATAAGGCAACTTTAACAAATCCCCAGCCCACACGAATGTTTTGTTTTCCGCAGTGACCAAGATCGGAATAGAGTGCTTCTGCTCCGGTGGTACAGAGAAATACTGCACCTAATATCCAAAACCCTCCAGAGTAATGCGTAAGCAGTGTAACTGCATACATGGGGTTAATCGCTTCCAGCACACCGGGATTCTTAACCAACTGCAGAACACCCAGTGTGCCAATGGTGGTAAACCAAACGGCCATGATTGGCCCAAACGTTTTGCCCACCACGCCCGTGCCGAATTGTTGAAAGACAAAAAGGGCAACCAATATAGCAATGACAATTTGAACCGTGGGAATTTCCTCGTTGTAAATGCGAAGACCTTCAATGGCAGACGAAACACTAATGGCTGGTGTAATGAACCCGTCAGATATAAGTGTAGCACATCCTATGATAGCCGGGTAGATTACCCATTTTGCCTTATACCTTCTTACCAATGCGTATAGAGCGAAAATACCACCCTCACCTTTGTTATCAGCATTCAGTGCGAGGTATATATATTTTATTGTCGTGACGAGTGTAAGGGTCCAGAATACACAGGACAGTCCTCCGTAAACCAATTCACGACTGATTTCATGAGTACCGATAATGGCCTTAAATACATACAGGGGAGAGGTACCGATGTCGCCATAAATAATCCCAAGAGAAATGAGAATACCCGCGGCTGAGAGTGGGGTTTGATGCTTATTGGATTCCAAAGCGGTCATTACGCAACATCAAAGTAGTGAAATAATCCGTTCTTAGCTTGATTTGCCATTATTCCGACTGATGATCAGGTAGTTACTAATTGAAATAGGGGTATTCTTTTTTAAAACGGGCGCTAAGTTACTCCCCTTTGCGAAACCACAAAAAAGAAACTGATTGAATCTATTGGTCAGTCAACGACCGGATCAACCACTGGTCATGAACAGCTAAAATATTCTGATACGGCTTCCGTTTACAACCCAATCAGTGTTAAAGCAACTTTTTTAACTAATTAAACTACATGACTATGGTGAAAAGATTCTTTTTTATGTTGTCTATGGCGGGTATTCTGGCTGGATGTGATCAAGGCGAAAAATTGAAATTAACCTCGCAGGTTGACTCGCTGCGGCAGGAGTTGATGACGAGCCAGGAGGCGGCTCACACATTGCAGGAAGTTGGAACCCTCATCGATTCCATTGACGCCAGTCGTCATTTGCTACGAACCAACATGATCGAGGGAACCACGTACGACAATTATATCTCCCGGATGAATGACCTCAACACCTATGTGAAAGAAACGGATCGTAAAATTCGGGAACTTGAAAAATCATCTCGTAAATCTAAATCTACAGCCTCCTCTTATGCGGCCACCATTAAAAAGCTTAAGAATGATCTGGAGAAAACGAATCGGGAAATGATTGCCTTGCAGGAATTGGTGGCGAATTACCGTACGGAAAATCAAAACCTGGCACAAACCATTGGGATGCGGGATAGTGAAATACTTCAGAAGAATGAGGAGATTAAAATTAAGCAACAAGAGTTAACCACGATGGAAACCCGGGTACAGGATTTGATGATCCAGTCTAAACTGGATGAAGCAGAATCCTATTACGTGCGGGCACAGTTGGTTGAGGAAACAGCCAATCGAACAAAGTTTGCTCCTCGTAAAAAGAAAGCCACGCAGCGGCAGGCACTGGAGTTGTATAAAATGTCGTTGTTTTTGGGTAAAGATGATGCACAACCAAAAATTGCACAATTGGAAAAGAAACTTTAGGGGGGGTAATGTGGGGTTTAGGTGTAAAAGCTCTGGCAAGAAAGGCCGGGGCTTTTATTTTTATTTGAGTAGAAAATACTTCAAACAGGTGTATTTGCTCATAGAAGAACTGTATTTTTGTACATCCGAAAATAACCTCCTTATGATTAAAAATTTACTTACGGTATTCCTGATCACCGCCATGGTGATGGGCTGTGACACCAAAGAGAAAGCCCAACTTCAATCGCAGGTAGACTCGCTCAAGGTAGAACTGGAAACTTCGCAACGAATGGCTGAAACCCTTCAGGAAGTTGGTGTGCTGATGGACTCGATTGATGCTAACCGGCAGTTGCTTCGAGTGAACATGGTGGAGGGTACTACCTATGATGATTATACGTCACGGATGAAGGACCTGAATAACTATGTGCGGGAAACGGAAGACAAGATTGCAGATCTTGAAAAACAACTAAAAAAATCGAAAGGAAATGCCGCTGCATTTTCATCTACCATTAAGAAGCTGAAAGCAGAACTTCAGACGAAGTCACAACAAATTGTGGTACTGGAAGAACAGGTGGAGAAGTACCGCAACGAAAATCAAAACCTAAGCCAGACCATTCAGTTGCAGGAAGATGAACTGGCAAACAAAGAAGATGAAATTCGCACTAAGGAAGAAGAACTCGCTCTGATTGAGGCACGCATTCAGGAGTTAATGATTAACTCTAAACTAAGTGAAGCTGATGCCTACTATGCCCAAGCACAAGCGGTAGAGGAAACCGCTAATCGTACAAAGTTGGCTCCTAAGAAAAAGAAAGAATCTTATAAGGAAGCAATTGAGTTATACAAGAAATCACTTTCACTGGGCAAGCAGGAAGCACAGGCAAAAATTACAGCGTTAGAAAAGAAACTCTAACAAATTTAGAATAATAAAAAGCTCATCGATTCTTGATGGGCTTTTTTTATGCCATCCCGATTTCAAGGCCAATCAAATACACCGTATAGGTAATGTATGCCATCAATAGCAGTACTGCCTCCCAACGATCTAATTTGCTTTGGTTGAGCGTGAACATAAAAATCATCAGAAGCAAGGTTGAACCCGTTAATACGTAGATATCAAAATTTAAAGCAGCAGAAAAGGGTAAAGGATTAATCAAACCGGTGACACCAAGAATGAAGAAGATGTTAAAAATATTGGAACCCACTACATTACCAATCGCAATGTCCGTGTTCTTTCGATAAGCCGCCACAGCTGATGTTGCGAGTTCCGGAAGGGATGTCCCCGCAGCAAGTATGGTTAGTCCGATAAGTTTTTCACTCAACCCGTAGTGATGGGCAATTTCAATAGCATTATCTACAACCAACTTACCTCCCCCTACCAGCATAACCAGTCCAAGAGTAACTAATCCAATAGAGGCACCTGTGCTGTAAATTTTGATTTGTTGTTCATCGTCAAACCCACCTGAGGTTTTCATGGTCCGGTAGATGTACATCATGAATAAGGCAAAGAAGCCCAGCAAAATAAAAGCATCAATACGACTTAGCGTATTTTCCGAGGCCCCCCAAATGCGAATGTCATTTACAATCATATACAATACCAACGCTGCCAGTAATGAAATGGGTACCTCATATCGTACGGTATTGCGTTGTACTACCAGTGGATATATGATGCCCGCAACCCCCAGAATAAAAAGCAAATTAAAGTTGTTGCTGCCAATCACGTTTCCAAAGGCAGCATCGGTTTTTCCGTTTACTGCGGAAATAACATTGACTACGAGTTCCGGTGCGGAGGTTCCAAAGGAAACAACCGTTAATCCAATAGCCAGATTTGATATTCCAAATTTCTTGGCAGCTGAGGATGCACCGTTTACAAGAAAGTCTGCTCCTTTAATCAGAATGGCAAATCCTACAAGGAGCAAAAGTATAGCTATAAGCATAGGTTGAGGGTTGTCTGACTTTAAAATAAAGCATTTTTTGTTGCACAGGAAAATTATGGAATGAACTTAATTTTTTTTGGGAGTCAACCGGTGGTTTGGGCGCCCTGATACCCAAAACGGTTGATTTCCCGAATCCCAAGAGTTCTTTTAACTTTGCGTGCTTAATTCGAGCCATGGCCTTTGATGTTCTTCTAACAATTTTTCTGGTTTTATTGAATGGTTTCTTTGTGGCGGCCGAATTTGCCATTGTAAAAGTGCGTTCTTCCCAAATTGCCCTGGAGAAAGGAAACCTCTCAAAAAGAACCGCCAAGTACATTATTGATAACCTGGATGGTTATTTGGCCGCTACCCAGCTTGGTATAACGCTGGCCAGTCTTGGCCTAGGTTGGGTGGGTGAAGATGTTGTGTCACGCCTCATTCTGAATGCCATGAGCTGGTTAGGGTTTGAAATGAGTGAAACTACAGCACATGCCATTGCACTGCCGTTAGCGTTCTTTGTGCTCACGGTGATGCATATTGTGTTTGGTGAACTGGCGCCTAAATCTCTTGCCATTCGGTATCCCACATCGACTACCCTTAAGGTTTCTATTCCGCTTCAGATTTTTTACTACGTGTTCCGCCCCTTCATTTGGCTGTTGAATGGAATGGCCAATACTTTTTTGAGAATGTTTGGTATCCGGCCCATTAGCGATCAAGACATTCACTCGGAAGATGAATTGAAATTGATCATAGCCGAAAGCCAGGAGGGTGGCGCTATTGAACCCTCTGAACGTGAACTTATTCAAAACGTATTTGATTTTGATGATCGCGTGGTCCGCCAGGTAATGGTACCCCGGGTGAAAATAAGTGGCATAAAAGCCGAAGTAAGTGTGCGTGAAGCGATGGATATTGTATTGAAGGAAGGTTACTCTCGATATCCCTTGTATGAAAATTCGTTAGATGAAATTGTCGGCATTGTACATGCCAAGGATATTATTCGATCATTCATAACCGATCATGAAGCCAGAAGTTTGAAAGATGTGATGCGTACCGTGCATCATGTGCCGGAAACGATGCCGATTGATGCACTGTTAAGGGATTTTCAAAAGCGTAAAATTCAAATGGCGGTGGTGGTGAGTGAGTTTGGAGGGACTATTGGATTGGTTACGCTGGAGGATGTGCTGGAAGAACTCGTGGGCGATATTCAGGATGAGCATGACCATGAGACACAAATTGTTACCACAGTGGATAAACTGGTGTATCAGGTGCAGGCGCAATCACCTTTACACGATATTAATAAGTTACTGAAAGTGCCTTTCCCTGAATCAGAGGATTATGAAACACTGGCGGGACTTATTACCTATCACCGGGCCTCGTTGAAAGAAGGAGATGAGTTCACCCTTTTCAAATACAAAATTAAGATTGTTAAAATCTTTAAGACGATTCCAGAATTGGTTGAAATTAGGTTAGATCAAGTGGCGGATAATACCTAAAACCATTTTCTTCGCTTGAAGAAATAAATCATTCCTATCATCACAACGCCCATGGCGATCAGTACGAATGGGTATCCGTTTGGATGATTGAGTTCTGGCATATATTTAAAGTTCATTCCATAAATACCAGCAATGAATGACAAGGGAATAAATATAGTCGTAATGATGGTGAGTAGTTTCATCACTTCATTCATCTTCGTATTCATCGTGTTGATGTGAATATCCATTAAACTAGACGTCAGATCCTTATAAGTATCCAGCGAGTCGATTAAATGAACGGTGTGATCGTAAACATCTGAAAAATATCGAACGTTCTCATCCTCCACAAAGCTTGTTTCACCTTTTACTAATTTACTGAGCGCTTCCCGAAGAGGGTACACTGCTTTTCGTAAATAAATAAGTTCTTTTTTGATAGCTTGAATTTTGTGAAAAGCGTGCTCCGTAGAGTTGGAGTGAATCCCTTCTTCAATTTCTTCAATCTGCTCCCCAATATTATCCAGCACCACATAATAGTTATCGACAATAATGTCAACTAATCGGTACAATAGATAATCGGGTTTCTTCTTTCTCACCCGCCCCTGGTCGAGCCGAATGCGCTCGCGGAAAGGATCAAATAAATCTCCTTCTTTTTCCTGGAACGAAATCAGATAGTTGCTCCCCAGTACAAAACTTACTTGCTCGTAATCGATGACACTTCCCTCAATCCTGTACAACATTTTTAGGGTAAAATACAGGTAGTCGTCATACTCTTCTGCCTTGGGGCGTTGGTCGTTTAATACATCTTCGATCAATAGAGAATGAAAACAGAAGTGTGCTTGCAGTTTTTCAATGATGGCAAGATCGGTAAGCCCATCCAGGTTAATCCAGTTTACCCGATCAGCGCTGAGTTTAGGAATAAGATCCTCCACCGGAAGCCGATCGAATTTGTCATAGTGATCCGCATTGTAGGAAATGAGTTCGAGAATTACAGTTGGCTTATGGAGTAGTACTGGAGCTTCTTTCTTGTATTTTCTCATACGCTGGGTGATGGAAATTCTTTCATATAAACGGTGCGGTACGGTATTTCAATTCCATTTTTATCGAACTGTTGCTTAATGGATTTGAGCAGATCACATTTCAGCACAAAACCTGCTGTAGGGTCTTTCGCCCAAACATAAGCCCTAAGCTGTTGGCCGGAATCGGAAAGGTTAATCAGCCTTACCACAACACTGGGTTCCCCATTTTTCTTCTCCTCTTCTGTCCGGTTATCCTTGCATTCAGGGTGTTTCATGGCCTCTTCCCGGATGAGTTGCATCGCCTTATCTACATCCGAGTTAAACGCAATGGTAACCTCTATAAAGATACAAACGAATTCATGAGTAAGGGTTGAATTAATGATCGTTTCATTATTGATCACACTGTTAGGGATAACAATCAACCTATTTTCAAAATTGCGAATTACGGTATGGCGAAGGGTTATGTCCTCCACATCACCTGTGTAAAGTTGGCCGATCTGCACCCGATCGTGTACGCTGAACGGCCTGAAAATAACAAGAAATATTCCACTGATGATGTTGGAGAATGCTGACTGTGAAGCAAAGCCGACAATGGCGGCCAACACCCCGGCACCGGTAAGTAAGGTGTTGCCGTAGGTGTGCAGTGCTGGTACCGATCGGAAAATGACAATAACAGCAATGAAGTAGACAATAAAGTCGATCGCATTTTTGAAAAACTTATAGCGAGTGGGGTCAACTTTAAGTTTCAGTGCAGCCGTTTTTACGAAACGACCAACAACAAACTTCAGAATTTTAGAGAGGATGAACGCCACCACCAACACCACCATGGCGAATACAACATATTCCCATGGGTTATCGGATTTTAAACGGTCAAACATGGCATCCAATATACTGGGTAGCGATGATTTAACCTTATCTCACTGGTGCATAATTTCACATTTTGAAAGAGCCCCTTCCCGTTGTATTATTGTGGCACATGGCGTTACGGTTAGATGATATTAAAGCTCCCATCGCCCGCGAGATGGATGAGTTTGAGTTTAAGTTTCGGGATTCCATGAAAACCCGTATCCTGCTCCTCGACCGGATCATGAACTATATCGTGAAGCGCAAGGGCAAGCAAATGCGTCCCATGTTTGTTTTTCTTAGCGCAGGCAGCTGCGGGAACATCAATGAATCTACATACCGGGGGGCTGCCCTGATTGAACTTCTGCACACGGCTACCCTGGTGCACGATGATGTGGTGGACGATGCCAACTACCGCAGAGGTTTTTTTTCGATTAATGCGCTCTGGAAAAATAAAGTGGCCGTGCTGGTCGGTGACTTCCTGTTGTCAAAGGGCCTTATTTTATCAGTAGAAAATAAAGATTTCAATTTACTAAGTATTGTTTCCAAGGCTGTGAAGGAAATGAGTGAAGGTGAGTTGCTCCAAATCGAAAAATCCAGGCAACTTGATATTACCGAGGAAATATATTTTCAAATCATCCGGCAGAAAACTGCCTCTTTGATTGCTTCCTGTTGTGCTGTTGGTGCGAGTTCATCGGGTGCATCCGAGGAGGTTGTTGAAAGCATGCGTGCTTTTGGTGAAAAAATAGGGATGGCTTTCCAGATAAAAGACGATCTTTTTGATTATGGGGAAGATGAAATCGGAAAACCGTTAGGCATCGACATCAAGGAAAAGAAAATGACCTTGCCGCTCATTTTCGCATTGAGTAAAGCAAGCTGGCTGGAGAAAAGAAGGATTATTGGTATTGTAAAAAACGAAAGTCAGAAGCCAAAAAAAGTAAAGGAGGTTATTGAGTTTGTGAAAAAGTCAGGCGGGATAGAATATGCCCATCAGACTATGAATAAATATTATGACGAAGCCATGTTGCTGCTGCAGTCACTACCTGAATCGATGTACAAAAACTCACTGCGACAGCTTGTTCAATTTACCATCGAGCGAAATAATTAAGTCATGTTGTCGTAAATGCGGGACCCGGTTCGACTTCTCCTAATTATTAAAATTTTTGAGATCCCGGCACAGGGCCGGGAATACCGGGTATTAAGGATAGTATTATAGAAGAAAAACCCTTTCTGATTTACCAAAAAGGGTTTTCAACTTATAAACCTAAACCTGTACTGAGAAATTCTTTATTGCAATACGATTCTGTTCCGCCCTGCTTCGAGTACCGCATAATTCTTAAACGCTTGATAGCTAGAAGGCTCCAGACGTTCAACCGCTGTACCGGCATCACTGGGAGAAAAATTACCCTCTGACTCCCACCATTTCTTTGCATTGGCTCGTGCCGCTGCTTTATCTACTTCAAAAAGATTGATACAGGAATCGGATACCATCCATGCCTTGTCAACCGAGCTGTACTTTTCAAAAATCAAGTTGCGCATTTGTGTACCGCTTTCCTGATTCTTGAAGTGTGAGACGGTATACGACATCGTTTCAGGTTCTGTCATCACCATGTCCCAATATTTTTTGGACGATACAATCTGTGAAGTGGTGAGCAGGTATCCAAAACCTGTTTCAATGGATTCTTTTGTAATGGGGCAACGGGCCTTCAATTCCTTTTTCTTGCTCTTGCCTAAAATCTTGTCGATAAATGTCATGGCGTTGCTGTTATACACTCATTAGATACTCCAACACGGGGGAATAGTTGCATGTTAGACTCAAAAAAGTGCAAAAATGTTACAGATGGCGACTTATGGTGACGATTTTCGGGCCATTTCGGCCTTTTTCTTTTGGATTTTCTCATAGTTGGTGAAGAACTCTTCCATCTTGCCGGCAGGCAACTTCTTACCAATAATCTTCTTTTTATCATCCAGGATATAAATGGTTGGTGTAGTCACGGCATCATACACTTCCTGATAGGGGCCCAGATACGTTCGAGGTCCGTTTACCGTTACCCACTTCATTTTCATCTCTTTAATATAATCACGCATTTTAGCCATCGAGGTATCGGAGCTTACCGCGTACACCTCTACATTGAATTTGAGTTTATTTTTTGTATAGAAGTCAACCAGCACTGGTGTCTCTTTTTTGCAATGACCGCAATCCGGATCGAAGAAAAATAAGATGGTGTACTTTGTCTTGATGTCATACATGGAGCGAGGCTGTAGGTTGGCATCCTGCATGATCATGTTAGGAGCGGTTTTTCCAAGCAAACTCTTCCGAAGATTATCAGCATGGTCTTTTAAATTCTTGCGATACTTCTCGTTTGTCCAGTAATTCATTTCACCCGTGGCAAAGTACTTGTCGTATAAATGGACAAATACTTCATCTAATCCCATATACTCAGGACTCTGGTATTTTAAAATTAATGTGAACACCAGGTATTTATAGGTCTCCGGATTCTTCTTGACTTTCGCCACCAGTTTTTCAATAACCTGCATTACGGTATCCGATTGAGGAGGGTAAAGTTTATCGAGGTATTCGTTTACCTTCTTTTTGTAAAAGGGTTGAGGCAATCGGATCAACGCATCATCACTTAAGTCAAAATAATCGAAGAAGTGTTCGCGGTAGTACGTTAGTTGAAAGGTAGAGTCGATGGAACCGTCTGCTTTTTTAGGAGGATCCGGAATCTGAACCTGCTTGGTGGTTTTGAATAACCTGGCCGTTAAGGTCGTGGGATGTTGATCAATGATGGTGTTCTGGTAAGCGGTAGCTTTCTCACTGATTTTCAGATAAGCTTCTTTGGCGTCCTTCTTATCCTCTTCTTTAAGAGTACTGTCTTGTAATACTTTTATGTGGGGTTCTGCTTCTTTACTTAAGTTGCTGTTAAACACCATATTTTCGAAGAACAGTTTATTATCAAGATCATTCTTAACCACCATGTTCTTGATGTAGTCACTGGTGTTGGTTTCCATGGTGAAATGTTGGTTGCTGCCAACCACCATATCAAACAATCTCGTTTTATCCAGTACCAAAAAATAAACACCCTGAGGCAGTGCCTGTTTTCCATCGAACACAAACTCACCCTTGCTGTTAACCCTTGCGGTATCGCGCACGTACGTGCTTTCCGCATAATAATATCCAAGGTAGGCCGTTGTGTCCTTAAGCCCCTGTACGTTGAACTGTATGGCATAGCCAGGTTTGATCTGACCAATAGCGGTAAAGGCCATGAGTAGGGCAATACCAACAAATAAATTCTTCATAATCCGGAAGTTGAACGCAAATTTCAAAAATTCAGTATTGTTTACAACGGCAATTAATAAGCCAGGTTATTACAAAGTGACCCGAATAGCAAATCTAAACCCTAAACCTGCCTGGTCTGCAGACAGGTCATAAATTTCTTTAGTTTTGTGCCTTCCTGCCAGAGGGTAAGGGCCTGATCGCTTATGTCACTGCACATACAACATCTTACTAAAATTTACGGAGCACAGAAGGCTGTGAACAACATTTCACTGCAAGTGGGTGAGGGTGAGATTGTAGGCTTTCTGGGTCCGAATGGTGCGGGGAAATCAACCACCATGAAAATCGCTACCGGGTATGTACCACCAACCGAAGGACAGGTTCTGGTAGCTGGATTTGATGTAGTGACTCAGCCGATCGAAGTAAAGCGAGTAACTGGCTATTTACCTGAACACAACCCACTCTATTTGGATCTGTATGTTCATGAATATTTGAGATTTATAGGTTCGTTGTATGGTATCCGGGGCACGCAGTTAAAGAGCAGGGTGGCAGAGATGATTGACTTATGCGGCCTTACCCAGGAACAGAATAAGAGAATTGAGTCTTTGTCCAAAGGTTATCGCCAGCGCATGGGATTGGCTCAGGCACTTATACACGACCCTGCGGTATTGATTCTCGATGAACCAACTTCAGGACTGGATCCAAACCAGTTGCTGGAGATCAGAAAACTAATTAAGGAAATCAGCAGGAATAAAACGGTTATTTTTTCCACACACATTATGCAGGAAGTTTCTGCTTTGTGTGATCGGGTTATAGTTATTAATAAAGGAGAGATTGTGAGTGACAGTTCGTTGGAGAATTTATTATCCTTACAAAATAATGAAACGGTTATTATCGTGGAATTTGATGGGTATGATAATGAAGATGAATTGAAATCCATTTCGGGTGTAGAGAAAGTAGTGCGCGTTGAGAAGTCAACCTTTAAGATATTCTCAACAGCCGGGGTAGATGTACGTCCGGAACTATTTCGGTTTGCAGCAGATAAAAAACTTTCATTGCTCGGGTTGAAGCAGGAGGAGGGATCGTTGGAAAATATTTTCAGGCAGCTTACCTCAACACAAGAAGCATGATTCGCGTCATTGCCAAAGAATTCAACAGTTTTCTCAATTCGCTTATCGCGTATGTGGTCATCGGTGTTTTCCTTAGCGGTATGGGGTTGCTCATGTGGGTCTTCCCGGAAACTTCTGTGCTGGAGTATGGCTATGCGGATATGGACACGTTGTTTTCACTCGGACCCTATGTGTTTATCTTTTTAATTCCGGCTATTACCATGCGTAGTTTTGCCGAGGAGAAGAAGTCAGGAACCATGGAGCTGTTGCTGACAAAGCCTCTCACCGATTGGGATATTATTTTGGGTAAGTTCTTCGCCTGTTTTCTGTTGGTGCTTTTTGCATTGCTCCCCACGTTGATTTATTACTACTCGGTATGGGCGTTGGGGAATCCTGCCGGGAATATTGATACGCCCGGAGTGATTGGCTCCTATATTGGATTGGCCCTGTTGGGTGGCGTGTTTTGTGCAGTGGGCATGGTGGCATCATCCATCACCTCTAACCAAATTGTTGCTTTTATTTTGGCGGCATTCCTTTGCTTTATTGTATTTACGGGATTTGAGTCTATCTCTACTTTAAATGTATGGTCAGTCAATGCGTTAGTTATTAAACAACTTGGTATACTCTATCACTATGAAGCGCTCAGTAAGGGTCTCATTGATAGTCGGGATGTGATTTACTTCTTCAGTGTAGGAGCGTTGATGTTGTTGGTTTCCAAAATTATTCTAAGCGCACGGTCATGGTGAAGTTGGGCAGTAAAAAGCTTGGTGATTTACTCCTTCTGGCCAATGGACTGGTTCTCCTGGTATTGCTTAACCTGCTGGCGTCCCAGTATTTTTTTCGGATTGATTTAACCGAAGAAAAGAAATTCTCTATTAAGGAACCCACCCGGCAGATGCTTCAGGGCTTAGAGGATAACGTTTACATCGAGGTTTTTCTGGATGGAGAATTAAACGCCAGTTTCAGGCGCCTTCAAAAATCCATTCGCGAAACATTAGAGGAATTTAGAGTTTACTCGGATAATAAAGTCCAGGTCACTTTTACCGATCCGGCCACAGCCGTAAGTCAGAAGGCCAGAAATGAGTTTATGCAAGACCTGGGTCAGAAGGGTATCATGCCCTATAACATCGTTGATCCAAAGGATGGTCAGGTGACAGAAAAAATTATTTTCCCTGGGGCATTGATTTCATATGAGGGCTTTGAAACAGGGGTAACGCTGCTCAAAGGAAACAAGGCGCTCACGGCAGAGGAGCAAATCAATCAATCCATCGAGGGTTTGGAGTATGAATTAGCCAACGCCATTTACAAACTGGCAAACGCTGAGCGAAAGCAAATTGGTTTCGTGACCGGGCATGGAGAGCTGGACAGTCTTGAAATTGCCAGTTTTAATAACTCCCTTTTAGAATTGTATGATGTCTTTAAAGTTTCCTTTGCCAAGAAAAAATCACTGGAGCGTTATGATGCGCTCATCATTGCCAAGCCCACTTCTTCTTTTTCACAGGAGGACAAATTCAAACTGGATCAATATATCATGAGGGGTGGTAAGGTACTGTTTTTGTTGGATAAGCTGGAAGCCAGTATGGATAGCGCTTCGCAAGAAAATTATTTTGCATTTCCTTACAATCTTAATCTGGACGATCAACTCTTTAAATACGGTGTTCGATTGAATCTCGACCTCATTCAGGACCGTGTGTCGGGTAAGTATCCCGTGGTGACGGGAGAGGCAGGAGGTAAGCCTCAATTGCAGTTGATGGACTGGCCCTTCTTTCCGCTGATGAACCGCTATGCCGATCACCCCATCACCAGAAATCTGGATGCGGTAGTGACCAGGTTTGTGAGCAGTATGGATACGGTAAAAGCCGAAGGCGTGAAAAAAACCCCGTTACTCTTTTCGTCACAATATGCCCGCACAGTGGCTGCTCCTGTTCCTGTTAATATTAATGAGTTGAGGAAAAATGTTAAGGCGGAGGATTTTTCAACAAGCTTTATTCCAGTGGGGTACTTGCTGGAAGGAACTTTCACCTCTTTATTTAAGAACAGATTTTTACCTGAGGAGGTTGATCAAACTTCGTTCCTGGAGAGGAGCAAGGCCACCAAGATTATTGTATTGGCCGATGGAGACCTCGCCCGCAATGATATCAACCCCCGAACAGGGCAGCCGCAACAATTGGGCTACGATCAATTCTCGCGGTACACGTTTGCTAATCAGGAGTTATTGATGAATGCGGTGACGTACCTGGTGAGCGAAGAGGGGTTAATTGCCGCCCGAAATAAAGAACTAAAAATCAGACCACTGGATAAAGAAAAAATCAGGGCAGAGAAAGCAACCTGGCAAGTAATCAATTTAGTGTTACCGCTGGTTTTAATTGTTCTTTATGGAGTAATCCGATCAATGATTCGGAAAAGAAAATATGCGTCTTTCTGATATGCAGGAGAAACGAAACATAATGCTGTTGATTTTGTTGGGCGTTTTGGTGACCGTCACGATAGGAGTATTCTTTGCGTTCAACACGAATACATCATCGGTTGTTGATAAAGCACTATTCAAATTGTCTGATTTCTCTACTATTAATAAAGTCATTCTGGAGAAGGGCTCTAAAGTAATTGAATTAAAATTTGATGGCGCCCGCTGGAAAGTAAACGATCAATTGGCAGATCGGAGTATGATTGATGTGTTGTTTGCCACGTTGCAACAAGTTGAACCAAAACGCCCGGTGGGTGAATCATTAAGAGATTCTATTGCTGCAGTTCTCGATGCGAATGGAGTAGTGGTCAAGTTGTATGAGGGCGACAACCTGCTAAAGGAATTTATCGCTGGAGGCAATGCCACTAAAACGCAAGCCTATTTCAAATATCCCGAGGAAGAGGATTCTTATGTGATGGTGATCCCCGGGTATCGTGTGTATGCTGCTGGAATTTTTGAACTGGTGGAATATGGATGGAAGGATCGGTATGTATTCAACTTCAATTGGAGAAACTTTAAAAGTTTAAAGGCATCTTTTCCCCACACACCTAAAAATGACTTTGAGGTAGCGATGGGCGAATCATACTTTGAAATATTGGGGATGACTGCGCTAGACACCACCAAGCTGAATGATTTCCTGGACGCTATTTCACTGGTGGAGGTAGATCAGTATTTAAGTCCGGAAGAGGTAATCGGGTACGACAGTCTGCTGGCGGCCAACCCGCTGATGAAAGTTGAGGTCAGCGATATTTCCGGAAAAACTTATTCTTTAAATCTTTACGACCAACCCAATCAACCCCAAGTGCTGGGTTTAATTCAGGGTATCCACCCGGCATACATTGATAAGAAGAAGGTGATGGGACTATTGAAAGAGAAGGCCTGGTTTATGAAAAACTAATTCTGATTTACGGGTTGCACGACCCTTTCAGTCGTTTTATTATTGCATTTTCTTTATAACTTTACCACGCTTTTAAAAATAACCACTAATACCGAATGAAGTTCATCGTTAACTCTGCTTACCTGCTGAAGCAGCTTTCCAATATTAACGGAGTGATTACCACAAACCCCGTAGTGCCCATCTTAGAAAACTTTCTATTCGAACTGGAAAAAGGCAGCCTGACCGTTACAGCTTCTGACCTGCAGACGTCCATGATCACCGAATTGCAGGTAGAGTCGAAGGAAAAAGGAAATATTGCTGTTCCCGCCAGGATTTTACTGGATACGTTGAAAAACCTTCCTGAGCAACCAGTTACATTTTCCATTGATGAGTCGACCTATAGTATTGAGATAATTTCTGATAACGGTCGTTACAAGCTTTCCGGTGAGAATGCCACTGATTTTCCTAAGGTTCCTAATGTGTCCAATGATTTCTCAGCCGAAATATCTTCTGAAGTATTAGGCCGTGCTGTAAACAATACGATCTTCGCCACCAGCAACGATGAATTGCGCCCTGCGATGACGGGTGTGTACGTAAATCTGGGTGACAAGAATACTACGTTTGTTTCTACTGATGGTCACCGCCTGGTGCGCTATCGCAGAACGGATGTGAAGTCCGATAACGGAAGTGCGATTATTATTCCGCGCAAAGCCCTCAACTTATTGAAGGCTACACTGCCTACAGAAAACTCGCCTGTTAATATCGACTTCAACCTTTCTAATGCGTTTTTTAAGTTTGGCAACATCCGCATGATTTGCCGATTGATCGATGAACGCTTCCCGGATTATGAAAATGTAATTCCGTCTCAGAACAATATTAAGATGACCATTGGCCGCAGTGAGTTGCTGGGAGCATTAAAACGTATTTCTATTTACGCAAATAAGACAACCCATCAGGTTCGGTTAAAGATTACTGGAAGTGAATTGCAGATTTCCGCAGAGGACCTCGACTTCTCGAATGAAGCCAATGAGCGACTTTCGTGCGAACACGAAGGTGAAGATATTGAAATCGGGTTCAACGCAAAGTTCCTGGTAGAGATGCTTACTAATTTGGATTCTGACCAGATCAAGTTGGCTATGTCGGCTCCCAATAAAGCGGGTGTACTGTATCCGTCCGACAAAGACAAAAATGAAGATATTTTAATGCTGGTGATGCCGGTGATGCTTAACCAGTACGTCTAGGTTCAAAGTTTCAGATTCAAAGTTCAAGGTTGAGCTCACTACAATCTTGAACTTTGAACAAATAACCTTGAACTAAAGAGCGCCTCTCTTTCCCAATTCAATCACTTCCATATTCTTTATTTCCTTCCCGATAATTTCAAATCGCACAATTGTTTTGATGTGATGTAATCCATGATTACCGGCCGCTCCGGGGTTAAGGTAAAGCATGTTGTTGTAATTTGGATCTCGTTTTATTCTAAGGATGTGGGAATGACCGCAGATGAAGATATCAGGAACCTTATCTTTTAACAATTTTTTAACACGTGGATTGTAGTTGGGAGGCGCTCCTCCAATGTGAGTCATCCATACCGTGAGTTGTTCACAGGTGAACCATAAATCCTCGGGGTATTGTCGCTGCACCTGTACGGAATCAATATTACCAAAAACAATTTTTAAAGGCTTAAAGCGTTCTAAGGGCTCAATAACATGAGTCCCTGCATCACCGGCATGCCATACCTGATCACAGTCAGCAAAATAGTCCATCACCTTTGGATCTAAAAAACCATGTGTATCTGAGAGTAGCCCGATTTTCATTTTGTAAATGTAAAACAGCCGCTTGAATGGCAAGAATAGCCAATGATCATTTCAGCTCATTTTTTTCCAATGTTTGGTGTAACTATGCCGCCCGAAACTTAGTTATCTAGTCGAATGCGCCTCCATAAACCCTGTTTATTCAGTCTGTTGATTGCAGTGTCCTTCTCGGCATTTGCAGTGGATAAGAAAGAGTACCAGGCCATGCGTATTACCGAATCCCCCCGGATTGACGGCCAATTAAACGATGCCTGCTGGGATGGAAATTTCCAACCTGTTCAGTTTATACAAACCAGTCCCAATAATGGGGCTGAATCCTCTTATAAAACTTCTGTTCAACTCGTGTACACCGATAAAGCCTTATACATTGGTGTAAAGCTATATGATTCAGAACCAGACAAAATACTGCGTGAATTTGGTCAACGTGACGACTTCGATCGTAATGCCGATTATTTTGGTATTCTGTTGGACACGTACAACAGTGGACAAAATGGTTTTGGGTTTATTGTATCGGCTGCGGGTGTTCAAGTCGATAGTTATTTTACTACAGACGATGATGATGATTCTTGGGATGCTGTTTGGAAGAGTGAAGTCAATATAACGGATGATGGATGGATTGTTGAAATTGAAATTCCCTACTTTGCCCTTCGCTTTCCCAAACAAGAAGTTCAGACCTGGGGCGTAAATTTTTATCGCAATGTAAAACGCGACCAGGAAGAGTCGTTCTGGAATCACGTGGATAACTCGATACAAGGATTGGTCAATCAATCGGGTATCTTACGAGGGATTGAAAATATTCAGCCACCGCTTCGCTTATCTTTCTTCCCATATGCCACCACCATTTACACGCATGATGGTGTTTCCGGAACCGGTGGTTTTTCGTTTGCAGGAGGAATGGATTTAAAATACGGAATCAATGAAAGCTATACTATTGACTTAAGTTTGGTACCGGACTTTACACAAGTACAATCGGATAATATAATTTATAACCTCACCCCATTTGAAGTTCGGTATAACGAAAACCGGCAATTCTTTACAGAAGGAACTGAGCTCTTTAATAAAGGAAATCTTTTTTATTCAAGAAGGGTAGGGCAAAGTTCTGGTGAAGTGAATTATGATAGTAATGTTGATACCCTCCTCAGTAGTCCTTCCACCACTCAATTATTTAATGCCACTAAAATATCGGGTCGAAACAAAAAAGGGCTTGGTCTTGGTTTCTTCAATGCCGTTACCGGAGAGTCGTATGCCAAACTCGAAAATAAGGAAACCGGTGAGAAGCGATCGGTGTTGGTTGATCCACTCACCAACTTCAATGTGCTGGTGGTTGATCAAAATTTAAAAAATAATTCGAACATAAATTTTACGAATACAAATGTTATCCGTGCAAAAGGAGGTCGTGATGCTAATGTGTCTGGTGTGAGTGTTTCCCTTCGCGACAAGACCAATACGTATCAATTCAGTGGCTTTGGTGCTGTGAATGCTATCTTCACTCAGCCGGAAGGAAAGAATGAAACCAGTACCGGATATAAATACGAACTGGCCTTAGGTAAGGTTAGTGGAACCTGGCAATATGGAGCAAATCGAACAGTAGAGAGTTATGATTATGATATTAATGATTTGGGATACATTGAGGCACCGAATGAAATATCGCATGAAGCGTGGGTGAGTTATAATATTTTCAAGCCGGTTTGGAAAATAAACAACTTCAGGGCATCACTATCAGCAGAACACGAACAATTACATAAACCTCAGACATTCACAGGATTTGGTACATACCTCAATGTTGAAACTCAATTTAAAAATTTTTGGAGTATTGGAATGAATGCTGGCTCTCGACCTGTAACCGGATATGATTATTTTGAGCCTCGTCATGAAGGATATAAGTACCTGCAATTACCTTCCTGGAATTTTAATTTTTGGCTGGAGAGCGATAGCAGAAAACCGTTGTACATCAATGCCTACAAAGGCCGGTGGGAACGACCTGAATGGGACCAACTCTATAATTGGATGGGGTTGTTTATGCGCTATCGGGTAAATAACAAACTATCTTTTTTTACTGAACTTAATTTTGAAAAAGGGAACAATGCCAGAGGTTATGCCTTTGATGAGATTTACGATACAGAGGGGAATCTCGAGGAAATTATTTTTGGAAGGCGCGAGGTTGACACATTCGATAACGTACTCGGATTTCGCTTAACGTTCACCAACAAAATGGGCCTGAATGTAAGGGTTCGGCAATACTGGACGAAAGTGATCTATAAAGAGTTTTATAAGCTGGAGGAAAATGGTGACATGGGGTATACCGATTATACCGGATTAGATGCCATGGGTAACCCCACGCAGGATAATAACTTCAATGCGTTTAATGTAGACTTTGTATACTTCTGGCAAATTGCACCCGGCAGCTTTTTAAACCTGGTGTGGAAAGACTCTATCTACACCAATGACACCGACACAAGTCCCGGGTTTGGGGAAAATCTTGGCAATACGATTCGTGCACCCCAGCTAAACTCGATCTCTCTCCGGCTAACGTACTTTATCGATTACCTGACGCTCAAGCAAAGCTTGACGAAAGGGTAACTGCACCCCCGAGATACCGTACATCGGCAGCATTTACAATCAAGCGAGAATCACATCAGCCTATCGTTCAGATGGGCTTTGCTTGCTATTCTAGTGTATTTTTGGAACCCTAATACAATGCCAATGAAATTTATCCTTTCCATCGTTTGTCTTTTAACCATCTACTCGGCTTTTGGTAATACTGAAAATGCAGAGCTCCCCCAGGGTAAACAAACTCTTCAAGAGCAATATGTTGGGTTAAAGTCTGAGCAGGAAGTCATTGATGGTTACCGCATGGTGAAGCTGTATGTTATGGATCAATTTTGGAAAACCGTTCAGGATTCACTGCAAGCTCAGCGAGCCTCCATGCGGGCATCTGTATTGCTTTCAGCTTCTCAAGCTAAGGAGATTGAATCCTTGAAAGCCTCACTGGCGAAAGTTGAAAAATCAAAAGAGGAGCTTATTGTTGGCGTAGATAATATTGTGGTGATGGGCAAGGCCTATCCTAAGGCTGGTTTTATTACCGTAGTATCGTTCGTTATTCTGGGGCTGGTGGTATTGTCGGTATTGTTGTTTGTGGCGAGCCGTGCCTCGTTGATTACTACCCGTGAGCTTCGCAAGCTTAATGAAACCATGTACAACGAATTTGAAGTATACAAGCATCAGGCTGTAGAAAAGCAGATTAAACTCTCCCGTGAGTTACAGGACTACCGCAACCGCATGGCAGATTTGCGAACTTCTTAAATTCTTTTTGGCTCGTCATTCTGGTATCTAAGGCTGAATTCAGTAACTTCAATAGTTGCTTTAATCAGCCTGGGGTATGGACTCAGATCTTGTTGCCCGCAATGCTACGGTACAGTACATTTTTCTAACGGTCATTTTTATTGTTTTTGTTGATTCGATTACTCTCGCTCAGCAAAAATCAATGGATGGAAAGGACTTTACTGTTTACAAGTCAGGTGCTTTCAAACCCAAACATGGACTATACTATTCCATTTATCTTTCTCCGGTTCTTACGGTTGACCCCCTGGGATTGGGTGGAAAAAGCACGTACGCATTATCGCTGGGAACGCGAATTAATCTCTGGGAATCAAAATCTCCGGATGTAAAAGGTCTTAAGATCAAAGGATGGTATATCGGTGGTGGATATGAATACTATCCCAAACAGTTTGATATGGCATACCTTTCGATTTGGCTTCGGGTGAAAACATTTATTCCGCTGATAGGAAAGATTGATAAGATCTATGCGTTTGATGGTACGTACCGGGGGTTAATGACGCGCTATTGCATTGGAGTAGAGATTAAGAAGTGGTCATTGCTTTTAAGCGGCTCAACGTTCTCTCCCATTAATGGAGAAGATCAGCCCGTGTACTATTCTGATTATACAACGGCAGGTTCAATACTGCTTGTCATACCCCTGTATACCCGTGATTAGAATCATAAAAATAGCATTAACGATTGTCTTTTTCCTGTCGGGCTTGGGGCAAACGCATGCACAACGTTTTAATGCTGGGTTTGTATTTCAATATCATTTCCTTAAGCAAATTGATGTGAACTCCAGCACGATCACCGGTACATTTTCACATGATATTTTTAAAGTCAAGGAAAATAATTGGAAAGCTTTTGCGGCAGGACAATCCATTGTAGTGGGCATGATGGCACAACTGGATTATAAGAAGTTTTATTTAACGACAGAACTATCTTACAATTTAAATACCTATCGCTACACACTGTATTATACCCTGAGTCCCTCCACAGAGGAGAAGGTGTATTTTAAAACGTTGTATCAGCAGTTGGAGGTTCCGCTTTACCTGGGGTATCAATTCCAGTCGACCAACCTGGTACGATACTCTGTTTTTGGGGGTGCGTTGGTCAATGTGCCCATGCTGATCGAGACTTACCTGGATGAAGATAATTCGAGTACCAGCCCATATGACCGTTATGATTCGAACGATCTGCGGTATATACTCTACGATGACCAACCCTACCTGAGCAGTATGATTGGGTTTGGGGTACACATCGCCAGTCTGGCAAAAGTTGATGTTCGTTACATGCACCGCTTTGGTTCTCCCGGGGACTTTTATGATGTCAAGTTCAATACTGTCGGACTGGCGTTAACCTATTACTTGCCCCTTAGCTTAAGGAAGAAAAGGATTTACTATGAAGAGTAAAGTCGTGTTATGGATATCATTTCTTTTCGCAGGGTGTACACTCTTTCCTGCTGAAGAGTACCGTTATCTTCCGTTACATGAGGATGCTGCTCTTTTACGAAATTATGCCTATAACAGTCATACGGCTACCTCGGTCGTGTATGAAGTAGAGATTTCCGCTCTTGCCTGGTATAATTCTGACTTTGTTCTTTTTGAAAATGAATTTACGTTGGAGGGTGATGGAACTTTTGAAGTACTGGATTTTGCCAATGCAAATGCAACCTTAACCGGAAACTCTTCTACGGTTTTATTGATTGATCAAAGTGGATCTTATCTTGAGATCGATCCATTCAATAACCGGTCGAAGGCGATCAATAAATTCCTGGAAGATTTTGTGGCGCCTGGTGACTTTCTGTTGGGTGGATTTTCAACATCTGGGATGGTAACTGCACCCGTGGAATACGCTTCTGATAACTTTTCTTCTTCCTGGGTAGATGCAGAATTTCTTTTTGGCTTGGCTGAGCGTACGGGCGGAACAAGTTCATTGTACGATGCCATGGATGATGCGTTGGATAAGTTAAGCTCTAGTCTTAAACCAGATAAAAATCTCGTTGTGATGATTCATGCTTCCGATGGGGGAAGCAGTGCTTCGCTTGCCGATGTGATCACCAAGGCAAACCTTAACAATGTTAAGATCCATGTGATAGTATTCGGAAATCAACCACTACCCTCGGAAGTATGGTCAATAGCAGAACAAACTGATGGAATGTTTGCTTTATGTGAGAACGATAGTGATCTCATCACCGTATTTGATAATCTGGAGCGCTTGCTCAATATCTACTCCGCGTTCAATACCCTGACCATACAATTTACCCCAACTGCGGGGAATATACTTTCTGGTAATGAATATGAAAACTGGATTAGGCTTACCGACTCCTATTCAGGGTATGAGTTTAACCCAGTATATGTAAAGGTGAAAATTCCATAACTATGAAAGCCACCTTTATCATTATACTCATTAGTTGTGGTGTGCTCATCGGATCCGCTCAGCAGATTGAAATTGCAGTCCAAAAAGGACATTCAGCAAGTATTGATCGAATTGCTTTCAATTCGGATGGCAGATTATTAGCCAGTGCCGGAGCGGACCATCTTATTAAACTTTGGCATATTCCAACCGGAAAGGAAATGGCCAGTTTTATTAGTTCCTCGACTCAACCGGTGAGGGCATTGGTGTTCAGCTCAAGTGATGATTTTCTTTACGTGCAATATGAAGATGGAGTGATCCACACCTGGGACATTGCAACCTCAACACTTCATTCAACCCAAACCCCAACGGGAGTAAATTTTCCAACGTTAAAAAAGTTTGTATCAGCCAATGGTCAGTTTGAGGTCTCCATCGATCGATTTTATCTAAAGAAGAAAAATACTCAAACGGGTAAGACACTTTTCTCCAAAGTGCCTATTGATATTGCTATGAATTTTACATCGGTTTCTGTTTCGGAGGGGAGTGGCTCCATCATTGCCTCCAATGAAGACGGGCAAGTGTATGTATTTGATTGGAATTCCGGGAAGAGTTTGGGTATTCTGAAAGGACATTATGCAGCCGTGAATCAAGTATGTTTTGATCGTCAAGGTTCACTGTTTGCTTCCGCCAGCGCTGACCGGTCTATTATCTTATGGGACGTCAAAACACGAAAGCAGGTTAAACGACTTTTTGGGCGATCGTTTCGTCTGGAGACCGTTGCGTTCAATCATGCAGGTACGCAGTTAGCCGTTGGGGACGAATTGGGTAAGGGAAGAATAATTGATCTTCAATCCAGCCGGATAAAGATTTCTGTAGCTTCCTGGCACGACCAGAAAATTTCTGACATTGTTTTTTCTGAAAATGATAGTGTGGTGATCAGCGGAGGAGCGAATAACAGGATTATTGCCTACGATGTGGACAAGGATCGTGTTACAGACGAAGTAAAGTATAAACACTACGTAAGTGCAGGAGATTTTCTCCTTAAGGTATTTCATGCCTACCGCGAGCCATATGCATGGGTCAATGCTGTTTCGGTGAGTCCATCCGGGAATTTGTTTGCGGGTGGAGGTGCCTGGAGGGAAGCGGTGCCCCGCAGCTCTGCTGAGCCTATTCTGATAAAGAATATGTTAACAGGAGAAACGGATAAACTGTTGTCGCACCAGGGTGGCGTAGATGACATTTGTTTTATCAACGAAGTAAATTTTGTTAGCATACATGAAAACGTTCTGTTGAACTGGTTTTATGATGCGTCTGCGGATCGTTACTATTATCGAAAGCTGATAATCCCTTCTGTCACAAACCTTCGGCATGTGGTACAGGGTCCGGGGAATAATACAATTATTCTTCAATTGGATAGCGTAATCCTTCACTATGACCTAAGCAAAGAGATTGTTCTTGATTCTATTCATACCCAAGCCACCATCACGTCAATAGCCTGTGAAAAGGAGAGTGGAAAGATTGCCTTTAGCTTGTTCAATTCATTGGTGCTTACCTCTCTTGATCACTGGCACACACAACAATCGGTAATTCAGCAAGCACACAGCGATCGCATTACCGGTATTGCCTTTAATGCCAATTTTCCACTGCTCGCTACCGTAAGTTGGGATGCCACCATCAAACTTTGGAAGGCCGACTCCATGTCGCTGAAGGCTACCATTATTCCGATGGGGTCGGATGATCACATCATCATTACTCCCGATAGTTATTATTATGGCACCAAAAATTCATTGAAAGGCATCGGGTTTAAGTTTGGCAAACAGTTTATCTCACCAGAACAATTTGACCTCCGTTTTAACCGCCCCGACATTGTCCTGGAAAGACTGGGCTTTGTACCCAAAGGGGTGGTTCGTTCATTTAACCGGGCATATCAAAAGCGTCTTCAGAAAATGAATTTTACTGAACAGATGCTAAGTGCTGAAATTCACCTGCCTGAAATGAGTCTTGTGGCCCAGAATCTTCCGCTGAGTACATCTACTTCCCAATTTTTGTTTAGGGTTAAAGCTGTGGATTCCAAATACAAACTGGATCGGTTGAATGTGTTTGTCAACAATGTTCCGGTATATGGCTTTCAGGGAATCGATCTGCGAAATAAAAATGTGCAGCAACTAGAACAGGAGTTAGCCATCAACCTCTCTTCGGGAAGAAATAAAATTCAGGTTTCCTGTCTGAATGAAAAAGGGGTGGAGTCATTGCTGGAAACCATTGAAATTGAATATAAAGTAAAACCTTCCAAGCCCACACTGTATGTGGCAGTGATCTCAGTTTCATCCTATGAACAAGACGCCATGAATTTAAAGTATGCCGCCAAGGATGGGCGTGACCTCATAACCATGTTTAGGCGTTCGGGGTGGTTTGATAATGTAGTGGTTGATTCACTGATTAACAGCCGTGCAACAAAGGAAAATATTGAAATGCTTCGGGATAAGTTTATGCAAACTTCTGTAGATGATCAGATTATCCTTTTTATTTCAGGCCATGGTTTGTTGGATGAAAACCTCGATTTCTATTTTGCTACCTACGATATTGATTTCAAAGATCCCGCTGACCGTGGTTTGCGATATGAAGACCTGGAAAACTTGCTGGACGGGATACCCTCCCGTAAAAAATTGTTGCTAATGGATGCGTGCCATTCGGGCGAAGTAGATAAATCCAGGATACAGGTTTCAACCTCACCGGTAATCAGCAAGAATACTAAAGGAACCATCAAAACGTACACCTATCCAGTTGAGGTATCCGAAGAATATTACCAGGTAGGGATAAAGACTTCTTTTGAATTGATGCAGGAACTTTTTGCCAACGTGAGTAAAGGTTCTGGTGCGGTGGTTATTTCAGCGGCAGCCGGTAACAGCTATGCACTCGAATCGGATGAGTGGCGCAATGGGGTGTTTACCTTTGCGTTATTGAGTGGACTGAAATCAAAGGCGGCCGATGCCAATCGAAACGGTGAGGTAACGGTTACCGAATTAAAGAATTATGTGAGCAAGGAGGTGGAACGGCTTACGCAGGGTGCTCAAAAACCAACCTCACGAAGAGAAAACCTCGAATTTGATTTTCGTATTTGGTGAAAACAAGTAAATTCGATTTTCAGATTTTAACTACTTAGCAAATCTAAAATCGTAAATCGTAAATCTGAAATCTAAAATTGAAAAGCGGGAGTAGCTCAGTTGGTAGAGCGGCAGCTTCCCAAGCTGCAGGTCGCGAGTTCGAGACTCGTTTCCCGCTCTGAGAAATTAAGAAATGGATAGTAGCTCAGTTTGGTAGTCCGCCAGCTGGCGGATCCCAAGCTGCAGGTCGCGAGTTCGAGACTCGTTTCCCGCTCAATAGTCAGGTAGTTATATGATGAGTAAAAAAAGAGAAATAGGAATAATCATCATTTTTACTACGATCCTAAGTTTGATATTTCTATTCAATACTTGGTTCTGGGCTTCTAGCAATATCAAAGAATTTCATCACACGATAGCTATTCCAGTTCTTCTTGGCTTTCAACTTATTTATGGGGTTGGAGTCACAATGTTATTCTCACGGTCATCTATTAAGATTTTTGTTCTGGGTATCCTTTTTAATATTCTTTTGCTATTTGTAACGGGAAGGATACAGAATTTAGTGCCGAATTCTGCTAGTCCCAGCTATCCTGAAAGTCTTGTTACCTTATCATATTATGCTCCCATTTTTGCCTTAATGGGCCTGTTGACCTTAGCTGCCTATAGAATAATTAAGTTTGGCATTTCGGCTTCAATTACTTGGGTCATGGTAAAATCAAAGGGGTATTGGTCAAAAGAGGAGAAATAAAACAATAGATAAAGTCATTTAGAAGTGATGATTTTTTAGTTACCCAAGCTCTCCGTAGGTTGAAATAAAAAATGATAGTCCGTCCAACCCTCACCCCATACCCCTCTCCCTGGGGAGAGGGGCAAGGTAATATTTGAATTTGTAAAGAGCTTTTTATTAGGGGTGAGGGATAATTAAATTTATAATTGCATATCTGTAAATACCCACACTAGGGGGAGATCGAAACAGCTTTGTAAAGTAGTATGTTGATATTCGGCTTCATTTAAGGCTAACCGGTATTTCATTTGTCAGTAGGGGTGAGTACTTTTCCTTACGGAATAGAAAATTATTTAGGGTTGAAGATACTCTTCACGTGAACCCTTTCATGACCAACCAACTGAACATATTTCTTTTGCTATTTGGCTCCCTGCAAGGGTTTTTATTGAGCTTATGGCTTTTCAGAAATAAAAACCGAAAACTCTCCACTATTTACCTTACGCTATTTCTGCTTGTAGTTGGGCTTCAATTAACCTTTAAGGTGGTTACGAAGGTTTGGTTAATGAGCCATGTATTTTTAGCCTACCAACTTTCCTATAAATTTCCCTATCTCATTGGACCGCTTCTGTTTCTGTATGTGAGTGCGAGACTGGAGGGGAAATTCAGGAGGCAGGATTTGCTGCACTTTCTTCCATTCGCAGGTTCGATGGTCATGGTAATGTTAATGATGATGCGGCTCTGGCCAAGCGGATGGTTTATTCATCCCTACACGGATATGGCCTTACAAATTACCTCGCTCGTGGTGTACGGTCTATTGTCTGTTAGACTTGGAAACACTAAACTCAAACGATTTATTTATTTGGTGGTGGCTACTGAAATAATCATATCAGTGACCCTGGCCGTGATGTATATGTATTACCCCCGGTTTCCCGATGTGCGATTGTTTTTTGTTGTGTTGACGATTTTGATCTATTGGATTAGCTACAAAATAATCGAAGAACCTGATTTATTCCTTGAAAAGGATAGTGCCTCTACGCCATCGTTATCATTCTTCAGGAAAAATAAGTATGCTCACTCCAGTCTTAAACCCGAGGAAGCTTCACGAATTGAAGCGGCAATTCAACAATTTTTAATGGACGATAAATTGTTCCTGAACGCCTCACTCACCATTGACGCCCTGGCGTTGAAAATTCAAACCTCTCGGCACCATCTATCACAGGTATTTAATGAACGACTTGGGAAATCGTATTCTGAATTTTTAACGGATTTACGGCTGGCTGAAGCAAAAGCACGGTTGGTTAATCCTGTCAATAACCGGTATACCATTGCTGCGATCGCTCTCGATTCAGGATTTAATTCGGTCTCCGGGTTTAATGAACTTTTCAAAAAGCGATTTGGGATAACACCCTCCCAATTCCGGGACCAGCACGTGAAGAAGATGAGTGCTTAACCGTAACGAAGCTTCTTTAATTTCTCCAATCCTATCGGAACCGAAGCCGTAGGCTTCCTTTAGCCGTTTTCTTTACCATAATTTAACGATCCATGATTTATTGCCGTAACCTTTCAAAAATAGGGGGTGCCTGTTTGATTTCATTTCTACCTCTTCTGATGGTGGTGAATGCGTTTTGTCAAACCCGGGAAGACACCTTATCTATTCGGACTGCCATTGCTCACTACTATACTGGACTGGAACAAAAGGACATTAAACTAGCCCGGTCAGCTTTTGACAGTCGATTGATTTTTTTTAATGGAAATTATTCAGGAGATCAAACTCAATGGCAATCGCACATGTTTCTTCACGACAAAAAAATTGATTCATGGATTCAATTTATGATTGATACTGCTGGACCTCACCATAACACATTCACATTCAAACATATTTATATCCGTGGCCATAGCGCCTTGCTGGTCACGGAAGAAACAGGTCACAACAAGTTTAGGTCCTGGAACAATGAAGTAGTGGTCTGGAATTTGGGTTTTCGGGAGGATACATGGAGGGTGATCAGTGTATTTATAAAAGATGTATCAAACCCTTAGATAAGGTGTTTCAATTTTTAAATTAAAATAACCATGAGAATTTTTTTACTCTGTTTCGTATTGAGCCTTGCTGGTCAAGTCGTTGTAGGGCAATTTAATCCGCTGACAACCCCCTTAGCATACCATATACCAGCGATGGACAACGTTACGGTGCTAAAGCAGGTGTATAAAACTGTTCATCAGGACACCATATTAAACTTTGATATTTACTATCCTCCTGCCTTTGATAAAAAGAAAAACCTGCCCGTGGTAATATTTAATAATGGTGTGGGAAGTATGGAGCTGCCGGAATGGCAAATCTATAAGGATTGGGCAAGGCTTATGGCTGCCCATGGATTGATTGCCGTCAATCATCAGAGCCGGCCGGGTAAAACGCAGAAAGACCTGGAGGATTTATTGGAGCACCTTCAAAAACAATCAGTGGAATTAAAAATTGATAAGGATAATATGGGGATGTGGGCCTGTTCAGCCAATAGCCAAACTGGCTGGCCGGTCGTTAATGATCCTAAGAATGATTTTATAAAGGCAATCGCTCTTTACTATGGTGTAACCCGTCCACAGGACAGAGTGGTGAGAAGAAGGGACCTGGAGATTTTACTCGTCCGTGCCGGATTGGATTCGCACAATATAAATGTTGGATATGAAGAGTTGATGGCCAGTGCCCTGCGCTCGGATGCACATATTGAGTTTATTAACTACCCCGAAGGACAACATGCGTTTGATGCGGTGGACAATACCGCAAGGTCAAAAGAAATTATTCTGCAAACCGTTGACTTCTTTACCCGAAATCTGTTAGGTGACAACTCAGAACCAAAATCCACGCTGATCACAAATCGGCAGTTATGGCAATGGGTGTTAAATGAAAATAGGACGGACGAGGCTATCGATCAGTTTAAGATTGCCTACGATGCTCATCATAAAGACCCCAGTCAGATAAGATTTTTTAATCAGTTGTTAAATGAAAATAATTTAACCGGACTTGGCTATCAGTTGCTGGCGACAAACCGGATTGAGGATGCAATTAAAATCTTCACTGTCAATACCGAGTATTTCCCGGATTCTCCTAATGCTTTTGATGCCCTCAGCGATGCCTATGAGAAGAAGGGTGACAAAACAAACACCATGCTCAATGCAAAGTTTGCCATTCAAAAGCTGGATAAGGCCACGAACCTGTCGCCTCAATTTGCCAGTGCCATTCGGGTAAGCGCCCAAAACAAGATCAACGCCATTGAACATCCTGAGCCGGATAACATTCCACAGAAACGGGCACATCATGCATTGGTATATGATGGAGGAAGCAAATCTGTGTTGATGACTGCCGGAAGTACTCCCTTAAATGGCGGACAATCCTACAAATTTTTCAATGACCTATGGCGCTATAGTAATTCCACATGGACCAAGATTGGTACAGCCGGTGATGAGCGAAGCGGCATTGGGCTGGCGTATGATTCCAAGAGGAACAAGCTCTTTTCTTTTGGTGGATTTACAGGGAATAATCAGTCCAGCGGCCAACTCCGTGTTCTAGAAAATGGAGAATGGAAAATATTGTCTGACATGCCTGAAATGAAAGTTGCAGAGCCCGGATTTGTTTATGATGCCCATCGCGATAAGTTAATTGCCTTCGGTGGTTCTGCTGCGCGCGGACAATTAAGCAATGTTACGTGGGAGTGGGATGGAAGTAGTTGGAAGCAGATTGAAGGCGCAGGCCCCGGAGGACGGCAAGGGTTTGTGATGGTGTATGATGCTAAGCGAAAGCGTACTGTACTTTTTGGCGGTATGGGTGCCACCCCACAACAAGCCTACAGCGATACATGGGAATTTGATGGAGCAAAATGGACAAAGGTTTCGGATAGCGGGCCAGGTACACGGATGGCCTTTGGCCATGCATATGACTCTAAGCGTGGCATGCTCGTAATTTTTGGTGGAATGTCGGAAGGGACAACCATGGGCGACACGTGGGGCTGGAATGGAAAGGAGTGGAAAAAATTAGCGGATACAGGTCCGAGTCCCCGATCCATGGGATATATGGCCTATGATCAAGAGCGCGATCGCATCGTACTGTTTGGCGGGCGACTCGGTTGGCCAAACGATGCCAATGATACCTGGGAGTGGGATGGGAAACAGTGGCGTGAAATTAAAAGCAAATGAGGCTAAGGAATTTATTAAACATATTAATAAACGATAAGTGAAAAACTAAACTAATCGTGAAATGAAATTGCAAGAACGGCTTATTGCTTTTTGGTTTTTAATTAGCCTGGCGACTGCTCATGCCCAGACCAATCCTATTTATGAGAATTTACCGGTTGGCAAATACGAAGTAGGCTTTAAGATCATCACTCTTGTGGATGACACTCGTGTCACGATGCCGGAGTATAATTATATGGGAGAAAAGAACGATGGTGACAGGACCAGGAAGATCACCATTCATCTTTGGTATCCGGCAAATGTCAACTCTGGTAAGCGTAAACTTACCTACGGGGAGTATTGCTACAATCATTTGCTCACTTCTACAAATGCGATTCTCACAGAAGAACAAAAGACTGCTCAGTTTAATACTAGGAGAACGGCTGTAAACCGATGGTTTGGGCAACCTACTGATGAGGCCTGGAAAAGATTATTGGAAACACCTCTGATGGCACACAGCGAAGCATCAGCTATACAGGATAAATTTCCATTGTTAATTGGAATGTTGAGGCCGTTGTCAACGTCCATTACCAATGAGTTGATGGCTAGTAACGGCTATGTGGTGGCCATGCTGCTGCAGGAAAATTTTAATGTTAGTTCATTTCCTGATATGGCGCTGAGTGATATACCGAGCTTGCAATTGGTGATTAGCAGACTTATGAAAACCGAAAACATTAACGAGAATGCTATCGGTACGTTTGGGTTCAGTGGCTCTGGTTTTGTTCAGGTGCTTTTAGCCATGCATGATTATCGCATTAAAGCCTTAGCGGATATTGAAAGCGGTATTTACATGGATGGTTTGTATGAACCCTTAGCAACATCCAACTATTATAGCCCATCAAAGCTCAGGGTTCCCTTTCTCCATATCTTCAGTCGTGATTTGTCCAGGCAGGAAAAATTCATTGCCGACTTTGAAGTGAAAACAAAATTCTCGGAACGTTACCAGCTCCTCTTAAATCAACCGGGACTTCATCATTGGGATTTTGCTGCTGAGGGGTATACCTCCTGCCTTTTGCTGAACAACAGGGGGGAGGCACAAAATAATATTCAGCAGTCATTTGAACTGGCCAATACCTACTTACTGAACTTTTTCAATGCTAAACTCAAAGCGGACCTAGCCGGAGTAAAATTCATATCCAGCAAGCCATCACTGCCCAAAATAAAATCAGACCTTTGGGATATTAAAGTACTTGGCCCGCTGAAACCACCACCAACGGTAAGTGAGTTTGAAAGTATAATCAGGAAAAAGGGCATTCAGGAAGCCGTATCCATCGTAAACAGTACTTTAAAGAATGATTCATCCTCAAACCTTTTACAAGGATTTACTTTGAATAATCTTGGTTATACATTTCTAAATGAAAAGAAGTATCAAGAAGGTATTGGAGTCTTTACGCTGAATGCGAACCTCCATCCTGAGGCTGCTGGTTGGATTGATAGTCTTGCAGAAGCTTATGAGGCTGCGGAGGATAAAGAAAATATGAAGCGTATTTCACAACAGGTCCTTACGATACTCAGCAAGAAGGAAGCGCTAACGGATGGCGAGAAAGCGCTAAAGGAAACAGCAGAACGGAGAATGAAGATGTAATACCAGAATTATCTGGTCAACTGAATCCACTGCTTTACCACGGTTTTAAGTTTGGTTTTCTTAGCGGTAACATCCTGAAGACTGGTGAGTTTTACGGTGGCCCGGTCGGGGGAGACCCACTCCAGTAAACCAGTGGTGTCGTTGAACAAAGGACCTTTCCCTTTGGCGTCTTTTACTTTTGCTCCGCGGTGGAAAACGAGCAGAAGGCAATCGTTTTTATAAATATTAAAGGTTATACGGTCGTCCCCGTTGATACAAAAGCTGGGAGCATTCCATTTGATGTGCTCGGTAAGTTCTTTGTTGGCGCTGAGAATAATTTCGCGCGTCACTTCCATAGCTTTTTTTAGAGGATGATTAAGATTCGTCATGAACGCTGCTACGGCATCCGGGCCTGACAAGGCTGATGCTTTTTTTACGGGTTTTGGTTTCGTGGTCATGAACGCTTGTTTTTTGGCATCGGCTGAGTGGAATACGGATCTTTAATGGCCTTCTTAATCTCAGGATTCTCATTCAGAAAGTCAGCAAACTGCTGCAGGGTATAAAACTCTTTTGCCCCTGTACCAAACCCTTCGGTCCAGAAGAGCTTGATGTAAATCTCGGTAATCGGAAGTTTAACGGGCACAGCCATAACAGTCCAAAAGTAGGAGATATCCCGTAAAAGAAAAGGGGTGTGTGCAAGGTGCGACAGGAGTTGTCAGGAAATTAATCCCGCTTTATTGTCAGGATGGAGTACCCTCCACAAACTTCTTCAGCCGCGAACCGATAAGTTCTGTCCATCCGCCTATAAAGTTTTCCGGGGCAAAATCAGAGTTGTTTTTAGGGAAGGTTTCCAACCCTTCATGGGTTAGCTTGATTCTTGTTTTACTGCCTTCAGCAAACAATTCAAAGTGTACATACGACATTCCTTCATACCCTTCATAGCGCCAGCTGTACGTCAGTTTTTTGCCCACCACTACTTCAGTGACTTTGCAATGATGAAGATACTGTGCGCCTTTTTGACCTTGTCCCGTAAAACTGAATTCAAATCCAACCTCGGGCCTGAATTCTGCCAGGTCAAAGTACCATTGCTTCATGGCATCTTTGTCGGTGATAGCCTTCCAAACGTTTTCTACGGGGGCGTTTAGAACCCGCTCAATAGTAAAGGGCGAATTATTCATATGAGTTTGATTTACTACTGTTTATATAATTAGCGTTTGCTCAAGTATTCCTCCAGGCGATCCATCGTTTGCTTATGACCTTCTATTGCTCCGTGTTTCTCTACCACCTGGTTGCGTGCTTCTTTTGTTTTGAATACCATTTTCATGGTCAGCTCTGTGTTTTTTCCTTTGGCTTCAAAGTTTACAGTTACCTCAAATTTTCTGGGATCGTTACTGAAATCCTCTACATCCCAGCCATGATCATACGTGAGTAAACTCGGTTTCACCACTTCCTTAAACACAATCTTATTTGGGTAATCTGTTCCATCCGGGCCGTGCATGATGAACCTCCATATGCCACCTGGTTTCACATTCATCTCGTGAATCGTGTTGGTAAAACCTGTTGGTCCCCACCAATGCACTACGTGGTTGGGATTGGTCCATACTTCAAACACCAGTTCGCGCGGTGCGTTGAAAGTGCGTTTGAAAACCAGTTCGCGATCGGTAGTATCGGTTGCCATACGGTTATTGGATTCGTTCATAATGAAGACACACTACACCTGATTTAAAGACGTGACTCTTGATTAATTTCAGTGGTGTTCTCTTGAGGATGTCTTTAAAAAGAGGAATGCCAACGCCCAACAAAACGGGATTCACAAAAACCCAGAAGTCATCAATTAGCCCTTCTCTCATTAACAGATGCGAAGCAGAAGGACTTCCGAAAATGATAATTTCCTTGCCGGCCGCTTGTTTGAGTTTTTGTATTTCCGCAGCAATGTGTTCACTCACAATCGTGGTGTTCTTTAAAGTTTTTCCTTTCAGCGTTTTCGAGATCACCACTTTTTCCACCTGCTTGTACCACGCTGAGTGTTCGATATCATGCTTACTGGGATTGGGCTGATCTGCTGCGGTAGGCCAGTAACCTTCCATCATGTCGAACGTAACACGACCGTATAGGGCGGTATCCGATTCGTTGGTACGCTGTCCTGCGTAATCAAACATTTCTTCGTCTACCCGTATCCAGTCCATTTCACCGTTGGGTCCTGCCACAAAGCCATCAAGCGATACGTGCATAAATTGAACTACTTTTCTCATAGAGTTTTATTTTTATTCAGGTTGTTGGAAAGTACTTTTTCGAGGCGGTCCAGGTTTTGCTCATTGGCCTCGACTACATATTTTTTTATCCGTTCACATTCCTCCACGGTTTCAAACACTTGATGGAACGTGAGTTTTGTTTTACCCCCAAGGACTTCAAAACTCGCTGTCAATTGAAATTTGTGCATGGGTAGTAAATGTTGGAAGACAATGCGCTCGGGCTTTTCAATCTTTTCAAAAATGCAGGTGTTCAGAAAGTCCTGACCCTCCGGACTGTGCATGGTGAACTTCCAGGTACCACCCGGTTTAAAATCAAATTCGTGAAAAGTATTGGTGAAGCCATTCGGCCCCCACCATTGCATAAGTTGCTCAGGGTCGGCCCACGCATTGAAAACTACCTCACGGGGAGCATTAAAGGCTCGAATGTTGGTGATGGCCCGATTGCTTTCGTTATTTTCTTTCATGCGGTTGCTTTCCTAGTTTGCTGAATAGGGTATCATGATCTTTTCTTTTTACGGATTGATTTCTTCTTTGCAGTACGTGTGGTGCGTCTTTCTTTAGCTTGAAGTTCCTGGAGGTAGTTGTCCAGAGCATCTAACTTGGCATTCCAGAATTTACGATACTGCTCAATCCAATCGGAGACCTCCGTAAGCTTTTCAAGTTTCGCCTCACAAAATCGTTCACGCCCCTGCTGGTTGATTACGAGCAACCCGCACTCCATAAGAATTTTAATGTGTTTGGAAATGGCCGGTCGGCTGACGTCAAAATTTTCGGCTACCGCATTTAGGTTTAATGACTTATGGGCAATGAGGTTAATAATTTCCCGCCTGGTCGGGTCGGCAATCGCCTGGAATACGTCTCGTCTCATGGATTTATTTAAGTAACCAATCGGTTACAAATGTAATGTAACCTTTTGGTTACGCAAGAAGTTTCTTGATTTTTTATGCCAGATCCCTTGGGGAGGCTATTTCAGTACCTCGCATTAACACATTATTATCACAATCCTACAGGTCAATGGCACAACTCTGCTGGCAATGGGTGTAAGGTATACCACGTTCATATTATTTCTTTATGTTTAAATAATACGCTCTTTGTTTTTTATCGAGTCGTTCAATCGCATACCGAAGCATCGTACGCGGCATGGTTGCGGCATGCTTGTCTAAAAAATTAATTAACCGTGGTCTGTCCTTTTTACCCGCTTCGCGTATCCAACCGCCAACCGCTTTGTGGATTAAGTCGTGTTTATCGTTCAATAATAGTTCAGCGATCTGGAATGTATCATGAACATCCCCTTGGCGAATGAAGAAATACGTACTAACGATGGCGGTTCGTCTTTCCCATATGTTTTTGGAACGCGCCAGCTTGTACAATATGTTTCGGGACTTATCAGCAAGGTATCCACCTACTACATAGGGTGCCGAGCGATCCACCAGATCCCAGTTGTTGATACGATCGTGACGCTTTATGTACAAGTCGAACAACTCCTTTTTTCGTTCCGGTGATGTGTTCTTATGGCGTGCCTGAAAGTCCATGATGCTAACGGCTCCAGCCCGTGCTTCGTGAAGGGGACTTTCCAGGAGTTTCTCCACTTCCTCCAGCGGCATTTCTATGAAAGTTTTAGCTAGCGCAAAAACTTTCCCCATTTGAACGCCTATAAATTTATCACCCTCTCCATATTCCCCTTTTTCTGATTTAAAGTAGCGTTGTATTTTTTCCAGCTCCTTGTTGGATTGAAGCGCTTTTAATCTTTCAATAAAATGCTTTCCGGTAAGCGCAGGTGATTTATTAGCCGTTTTTTTCGTGGTCAATTTTCGCGTACTCAATTTCGCCATCGGGATATTTTTTGATTGGATGATTGGTTGATTTCCTGATTTGACTATTTGGTTTTCTTTTTAGCTGTCTTTTTGGTGGATGCCTTTTTCAACTCCCTGGCACGTTCGCGTTCTTCATTTTGTTTTATTCTGAGCTTCACGATCTTTTTGACCAGGGCTGCAGGCAAGGGTTTGTCGACTGTAAATTGAAGGGTACCCTTAGAAGTTTTATAAGGTTTTAGTTCCGCCTCCAGTTCATTTGCGAATGCGGCAGAACCTCCGGGAAAAAAGCTGCAATGATTTTTAAACGCTGCAAAATACACGAGTATGCCATAGTATTTGAATGCAGGCATCTGATAACTGATTACTTCTTCTGCTTTTGGTGCAGCAGATTTGATGGTGTTTCGAAGATTTTCTAATACCGTGCGTACATCTTTCGGAAGTGTTTCCATGTACTCATCAATGGTGTTGGCTGTTGTATAGTTCATTGCGCTGGTTTAAATGTATGTTAGGCAGGTTCGTAGTTAAGGAGTATGACTCCGCTTTTAAATGTTCGGGTGCTTGTCAGCCTTAAATCGAGCTGACGTTTCATGCCGTTGAACAACGGGGTTCCGTTTCCAATGGCCACCGGATCGATCATGATCTGATACGTATCAATTAATCCGTGTTCAGCGCACAGGGTTACAATGGATCCACTCCCCAGAATGATCATATCCTTCTGCAAAGCTTTCTTTAATTTTTTTATCTCCTCCACCGCATGGCTGCTGATGATGCGGGTGTTATTCCAACCGGCTTTCTTTAACGTACGGGAGAAAACAATTTTTTCCGAGTTGTTCATGCCATCGGCTACCACCGGCATGCTTTCCATGGCCATGGGTGTGGGCCAGAAACTGTACATCATGTCGTAGGTCACACGACCGAAAAGTATTACGCTGTCGGATTGTGCTCCTTCAGCTGAGAATTCACCTTCCTCTTCGCCATGCTTGTGCCAACCGATGTCGTTATTCACTCCTTTATAGAAGCCATTCAGGGTGATGAAATTGAATACACTTAATTTTCCCATAATTTTATGGATGGTGATGAGATTGAACAGTCAATTTTTGGTGTATGAAGATAATCATGTTTTTGAATTCTCCGAAAGGAGATCGCGCAACTGTGCGTCTATGCGGGGCAGGCAGGGGGCGCGAAGGCGTAAATGAAAAACCCTGCCTACTGTAGACAGGGTTTTTACTTTACACGATGTTGTTGCATTCGTTAACTGGGTTTAGTGAAACGTAACACCTTTACCTGCGCATACTGCTCGCTGTTGAGTCCGAAGAGCGAGCGTACATATTTCTTCACCGCGCGCAGTAACGTTAGCAGCGACTGCGATGAATGATACATAGCTTCGTTTCGAACAATCCGTGCATTACTCCAGGATACTCGTGCTAAGGAGACCTGCTGATTAGCTTCCGTAAGTTGGTGGAGTACTGCCGTGAGTGCGCTCACCCCGAGCTGCGGTTCATTCGGTTGGTACAGCGGCTCGGAGGCAACAGCCTGAATGAGGTTGGCAAATGCATCTGCCTTGCTCACGTAGGCGTGTTGTTGATTCGAGCGCGTTGGCTTCACCGGCTGACCTTCAGCCACAGGAAGAATCACACGCTTGGACATATACCCGGTGATCGGGCGGGTAAACGCGCGTGCGTCTTCCAGTTTTTCCGGGGTTGCACCGGATGCTTCCAGTGTGCGCAGCACCCGCGAGACTAACGGTGGCAACCGATCGAACACCTGCTTTCGGAAATTCACTTCGTTGTCGAAGGCTGCCTTGGCAGTGATGACCTGTTGCATGGCCTGGCGTGTGGCGCTTAACTGTGCAACTAACACTTCAATGTGGAGGGATTGGCGACCGGGGTTATAGGTACCTCCGTACCCGGTGCAGAAGTCAACTAACCTAGAGAAGGCTTCCGCATTTTTAACATGTGTCATATAATTATGATTTACGTGTTATGCATTGTTACGCAAGCAAGCGGAGTACGTGTTGCACTTTTTTATCATGTTTTTGAAATATATATAGGTGGTTGTGTGTGTAACCCGTAACACATTGGCACGTTAACATGCATTTTTTCTCCCGATGGAAAAACTATTTTTTATCACTTCGCTAAACTGCCATTTCAGACGATGAATTTCAACAGGTGAAAATTCCTTACCCCGACTTAAGTTGTGAGGGGTACGAGGTTGAGTTGTGGAGGGTACGAGGTTGAGATGTGGAGGGTACGAGTTTGAGTTGTGGAGGGTGCGAGGTTGTGTTGTGGAGGGTACGAGGTTGAGATGTGGAGGGTACGAAGTTGAGTTGTGGAGGGTACGAAGTTGAGTTGTGGAGGGTGCGAAGTTGTGTTGTGGAGGGTACGAAGTTGTGTTGTGGAGGGTACGAGGTTGAGTTGAGGAGGGTACGAAGTTGAGATGTGGAGGGTACGAGGTTGAGATGTGGAGGGTGCGAATTTGAGTTGTGGAGGGTACGAGTTTGAGATGTGGAGGATACGAAGTTGAGTTGTGGGGGTCGCGAGTTCCATAAACCTAATGGTCTGAAAGGTGGGGTTTTTTACCTTCCATTGGGGTATTGTAATTTTTAACCCTATTCTTTACTTTGGTTACCTTAGTAGGTGCGCACTTAATGATGAAACGAAACCACGCCTTGACTTTTATTGCACTGTTGTTTTCGTGTATGGTGGGGTGCGAAAGTAATGAGTCAAGTGAACCCTCGACAACAAAATCACCGCTTCCCTCTTCCATGAAAGGCTATGAACTGTATAGCTGGAGGACGGATAATCAATGGAATTACACACTGATCACCGGAACTAACCGCACTAAAGCGTACGATGAAATTGTGGCGGCCGGCAATGTTGAAAGCGAGGAATGGATAAAAATTTCCGTTCAAGGTTTAACTAATGTACTGCAATTACTCGATCGCTTACCCGCGAACGAAACCATTTCCTGGATTAATTCACCCAGCAGAGTTTCAGGATTCTCCCTACCCGAATTTCAGGCTGTGGTTCAAATTCAAATGCATTGCAAGAGGCGTGAATTAAATCTTCAGGTCATTCAGTAGGCAAGGAACCCCGGTGTTTTGAGTTTATCGAGATGTAGTCTATATATTTTAGACTGTCCATACTTTGATTTGTTATGCGAATATGTTGGCGAAGAACACCAACAAAGGCAAAAGCGCTATTTAGGATGCTGCCCCGAGATAATCTTGTAAGGAGCACGCGTTATAAACGCGCGCTAACTTGGTTCTCACTACCCGAATTTCAGACTGTGGTTCAAATTCAAATGCATTGCAAGAGGCATGAATTAAATCTTCAACTCATTCAGTAGGCAAGTAACCCGGTGTTTTGAGTTTGTCGAGATAGTAGTCTATTATTAGACCTGTCCATACTATGATTTGTTATGCGAATATGTTGGTGAAGAACACCAACAGAGGCAAGGGTCGATTTAACGTCTTATGTCATTTATTTTGTCCAGGGCTTGCAACTTTTAATCTTTGAAAATTAGTTAGAGTAGGTTTACCCGATTTATTTTTAACTACTTTATTTTTCTTGTCACGTAGTATTTCGTAAGAAAATACGTTCGTAGTATATAATTTATAATCGACAATCTTTAGTCCTTGAGTAGATAATATTGGTGTTTCATTCTCTTTGTTAGGAGTCAAAATGCCGTAGCATATTATAAGTTTTTTGTCACTTGGAAATTTATTTAAAGATTCAATTTCACTGTCGGTGAGTTTAATTGAATTGACCAACACACTAAATTGTCCGCCCCCTTTTGGGGATATAAACATTACTTCATCTTGAATACTGTAGTCTTCAATGTAATCCCAATACTTATTTTCTAATAGAATTGATATTGTTGATGTGTCATTTTTAGTGGAGATTGAAATGCTTTGAACGACACCAATCCAATGGATTAATTTACCTGTAAAAGCATTTGGGTTTGCTTTGATGTCGATAGGAAATACTGCCTTCTCGGAATTGTCAAATAATGATTTTTCCCAGTCGTCTACTTTATAATTATTGGAGTGCATTACTCCATTATATTTTCCAAATGATGATTCATGAAATAGGCTGTCATATTGAGCGTCTGCATTAGTTATAACTCCTATTGTCAGAATGATAAAAAAAATGTTTTTCATTGTCAGTCTCAAATTGTCTACTCACTTGTTGGTCTCGAATTTTTTTAGCGCATTGCCAGTAACGTATAAATGTAAGTATTGCTTATATTTTAATTATAGGAGGTGGTTTTACAATGCGTATGATATTTTTGGTTCTGATCGGGAAATATATGATTACTCTTTCTTAAAATTTCCGCTATCCACATCCCTCAAAAACTGAATCACACCCGGAAAGAAATGCTCCTGATCATCCCACATGCTCAAATGACTTCCATTAGAGCATAATAAAAATCTTCCCTGTTGTACTTGTGTGGCCATCCACTTCATGTGCTCCGGGTCCATGGTGTCGTGCGTGGCGCCTACGGTAAGTGTGGGCACATGAATGGAGGGAAGTTGTTCCTTAATGTCCCAATGGGTCAGTTTGCCGCCCACTCCAAATTCACTGGGGCCTTGCATCAATACATAAATACTCTGGTTAGCATGCTTGAAGGCGCGGTTCACCGGGTCGGGCCATTGTTCAATGGGGAAACGGCACAGGTGCTGGGTGTAAAAATTCGGCATCAGTAATTCCATGTATCGTGGATTGCTGTAGTCGTTGTTGGCTTCGAGCGCACGCACTTCTTCCAATACTTTCGGGTCGAGTTGTTTGGCGAGCACATCGTTGGCGTATTTTCCATAGTCGGGTGCGCTGGCCATCATGTTGGCAATGATTAACCCCTTTAAGTTTTTTTGATACTTCAGCGCGTACTCCATGGCAAGCAGTCCGCCCCATGAATTTCCGAAGAGGTAAAAATTAGTGCTGTCTAAGTTCAGCGCCTGTCGTACTTCTTCCACTTCTTCTACAAAGCGAGGGATGTTCCATAAGCTGGTGTCCGTAGGCTGATCGCTATAGTAACTACCCAGTTGATCGTAATAGTAATATTCAATGCCTTCTTGCGGGAAGAAGCTGTCAAAGCTTTCAAGGTACTCGTGTGTAAAGGCGGGACCGCCATGCAGCAGCAATACTTTTATTTTTGAGTTGTTGCCAATGCGCTTCGTCCATACTTTATATTTTCCTCCATGTACTGGAATCATTTTTATGCCTCCGCTTTTTACACCGGTTTCTTCCAAGTTATTGTAGGATGTGGGTTGATCATTTTTAGGTGTGGCTTGCTGGCAGCTTACCAAAGCGGCAAGGAGCAGAAGGGAGAGAAGCGCTTTCATAAGAATTTAGTTTGGTACCGAATTTAAAGAAAATTGTTGACTCACCCGTCTTACCGTTAAGACGCCAAGACGCAAAGCGGTTTTAATCCTGGCGCCTTCGCGCCTTTGCGGTAATTCAAATACCTAAACTCAACATTTAGGTAGTTTTATCGTACAGATTTGAAGTTCGGAATAACGCAATCCTATTAACTTTAACCCATGAACCGCATCGACCGCCTTACTGCTATGCTAGTACATCTGCAATCTAAACGGGTGGTGAAGGCCGAAGAAATGGCCAATCGATTTGAGATTAGTCTGCGTACGGTCTACCGCGATGTGAAGGCATTGATGGAGGCGGGTGTACCGATTGGCTCAGAGGCTGGCAAGGGATATTTTATTGTAGACGGCTATCACCTGCCCCCGGTGATGTTCACTCAGGATGAAGCAGGTGCTATGTTACTGGCGGGAAAATTTGTGGAGAAGATGACCGATAAATCCATCCGCGATGCGTTCGGGTCGGCCATGTACAAAATCAAAGCCGTGCTGAATGAATCGGAGAAAGATCATCTTGAGCATTTGCAGTCGCACATCGAAGTATTTGTGAGTCCGCGTTCCATTCAAAATAAAGGTGAATTCCCCGATCACTTCATGTCGGAAATTCAGCGTGCCGTTGTTCAAAAGTTTGTCCTGAAGCTCGATTACATGAGTAACCAGGAAGAACTCTCGCAGCGCGAAGTGGAACCCATCGGTTTATTTTATTACAGTGCCGCCTGGCATTTGATTGCATGGTGCCGCCTGCGCAACGGCTATCGCGATTTTCGCGCAGACCGGATTAAAAACCTCATCACGACCTCCACGCACTTTGAAGGAAGGAATTTATTGTCCTTACAAGAGTATTTCCAATCCATGTTCCAAACCAATCAGGGTTTGATAAGAGCTGTGATTACCTTTAACAAAGCAGCATTGGGAGGCAGACCTGTGTATGGCAGTATTTCCCAAACGGATTTAGGAGATAAGATTCGTGCCGAGTTTATGATGGACAACCCTCATCACATGGCGCGGTGGCTGATGATGTTCGGCTCTTCTGCAGAAGTGGAAGAACCGGAGTCGCTAAAATTGCGGGTAGTGGAATTGATCGAAGAGCTGCAGGCGCATTATGGAAAAATTTCAATGGACAAGTTTGTATAAATTACGATTGCCTAATTTTAACACCAACCTATGAAAAACACCATACGCTTCACCTCATGGTTTCTGATCTCTGTTTTATTTCTTCTTGCATGTCAACCCTCAACAAAAGAAACGGATGACCATGATTTTGCTTACCTGAATGAGATTTCCATTGCTCAACTTCAGGAGGGATATAAATCGGGTACGTTCACCATTGCACAGGTGGTGCATGATTACCTTCATCAGATTGAGAATCTTGATGAGAACGGACCACAACTGAACTCAATCATTCTGGTCAATCCGAAAGCAATGGAGCAGGCTGAAGCGCTGGATAAGGAATTGGCGGAAGGGAAAAGCCGGGGGCCGATGCACGGCATACCCGTGATCATCAAAGATAATATTGATACGAAGGAGATGGCCACGACTGCGGGCGCTACTGTGTTGCGCAACTCTTACCCGAAAGAGGATAGTTATGTTGTAAAAAAACTGACTGATGCGGGTGCCATCATTCTGGCGAAAGCAAACTTAAGCGAGTGGGCAAACTTCCGTGCCGACATGTCATCCAGTGGATGGAGTGGGGTAGGCGGTCAAACTAAAAACCCGTACGTATTAGATCGCAATCCTTGCGGATCAAGTTCAGGTTCAGGTGTAGCGGTGGCGGCTAATCTTTGTGCGCTAGCCATTGGCACCGAAACCAATGGCTCTATTGTATGTCCCTCGAACAACAACGGCATAGTTGGATTAAAACCTACCGTGGGGTTAATCAGCCGTTCGGGCATCATTCCCATTTCATTCACACAAGATACACCGGGCCCCATGGGCAGGACCGTGCAGGATGTGGCCATCAGCCTGGGCGTGATGGTGGGTGTGGATTCATCCGACAGCAAGACGCTGGCCTCGGCTGATAAAGCCCTCAACGACTATACTCCATTTCTAAAAGCTGACGGACTGAAAGGCAAGCGCATCGGATTGTTAAAGAGTTCGGGAGGCTATCATGCCAGGGTGGATACCTTATTCAAACAGGTTATTGCGCAGTTGAAAGCCCAGGGTGCAGAGGTTATTGAAATTGATGTACCCCGAAATCCAGAAATTAATCGATCATCTTTTCAGGTATTGTTATATGAATTTAAAGACGGTCTCAATAAGTACTTTACCAGTCTGGGTGATAACGCACCCGTGAAAAATATTGCCGAGTTGATTGAGTTCAATAAAACCGATTCGATCGAACTCCGCTATTTTGATCAGCAGTTATTGGTGATGGCAAATGAGAAGGGTGATCTGCAATCTAAAGAGTATACCGATGCGTTGGCAACTATGTTAAAGGGTACACGCGAAGAGGGGATTGATAAATGGATGAATGAAAATAAATTGGATGCTATCGTGGCTCCCACCGGATCGCCCGCCTGGAAGACAGACCTGATTGATGGCGATCATTTCATTGGCGGAAGTTCATCACTTGCTGCGATTTCGGGGTATCCGAGCATTACCGTGCCTATGGGTTTTGTTGATGAACTGCCGGTGGGTGTTTCCTTTTACGGCAGGGCGTGGAGCGAACCGGTTTTGTTGGAGATCGCCTACGGTTATGAACAGGCTACCAACTTCAGAAAGGCCCCCAAATTTATTCCATCGAATTAATAATGATGCAATTGTTGTTAAGTTTGAACAGGTGAAAATCAAATCAACTACCGGCAATGTTTTATGGTTAATGCTCATGCTGTTCAGTACAGCAGGCCAAGCCCAATCTGCACAAGGTCGGTTTGATGTTTCTCACCATAATTTCATTGATGGGGCGGTCGCGCTCTCGGGGCCTTGGGAATTTTACTGGAACAAATTACTCACGCCCGCGGATTTCAACAGCGATCAACAACCCGAATGGTTTCATGTACCGGGCTCGTGGCATCGACAGAGCAATCATCCTTCGTTAGGATACGGCACGTATCGGGTTCACATTCTGTTGCCGGAAAAACATCCGGGATTGGTATTGTATTTTCCGGTTATTAATTCGGCCGCAAAGATTTGGTTGAATGGTGAGTTGGTGGTAGAAACCGGAACCGTGAGCTCCGACCGCGAGGTGTATCAACCCAAGCTCAGCAGCTCCATGGTACCCATATCTGATAATATTCAGGAAGTTGAATTAATCGTTCAGGTAGCAAACTATACATACTTCAATGGAGGGATTGGGGGTACCCCGCAGCTGAATCAATCGGCAGCCCTGTTTTCAGAAATGAATCGCACCAACGGCATCGAAAATTTTTTTGCCGGTAGCCTGATCGCCATGTTCATCTACCAGGTTATTTTATATTTCCTGTATCATCGCGGCAAGCCTCATCTCTGGCTGTCGCTGATTTGTTTGGGGGTGGCCTTGCGTGCCTTGATTGTTCACGGTGGTTCGTTTTTGTTACCCAATTTATTTCCATCAGTGGAGTGGGAGATCTGGAAGAAAATAGAATTCGGAAGTGTGTATGCCATCATTGCGCTGTTTCCCTTATATGTTTACAATTTATTTGAAGAGCATGCTTCCCGTAAACCCTTGATTTTTTTTATCGGACTATCCGGCATACTGTGTCTGGTGGTATTGGTCACACCTCAATACACCTATGGCAAGTTGTTGGAGATTGCTCATTTCGGATTATTACTGGCCTTTATTTATGCGGTGTATTCCATCGGCCGTTCGTGGCGATCCGGTAACAAGGATGCGCGTGTTATTTTCTTTGGTGTGTTAGCCTCCTTTCCTTTCATTCTCACAGAAATTTTAAAGAATTCACGGATGTCTCCGGTCAATATTGAATTCATGTATCTGGTGGAAATGGGTGTGTTGGTGTTTTTACTTTTTCAGGTCTACCTCCTGGCTAACCATTATGCCAAGGCATATAGAAATCTGGAGCATGTCGTTCAGTTACGCACGGAAGAGTTAGTGGCAACGAATACCGTGAAAGACCGGTTGCTCTCGGTGATGTCGCACGATATCCGAAGTCCGTTGAATTCGCTTCGGGGTGTACTGAATCTTTACAACAAAGGCTCCATCAACCAGGAAGAGTTTAGTCAACTTACCTTGCAAATCGAAAACGATTTGGGTAAAACAGGGATGTTGGTGGAAAATATTTTGTCATGGACATCCAGTCAATTGAAAGGAGTAACCTTAAAGACGGAGAAGTTCAATTTATTTAAGCTTGTAGAGGATACCTTGCAATTGTTCGATACGTTGGTTATCCGGAAGAAAATTTCCATTCTTCACAATGTGGCGCCTGGTACCGAAGTGATCTGCGACAAAAATATTTTAAACCTGGTCATGCGAAACCTGATTTCGAACGCCATCAAATTTTCATTTGAAGGAAGTAAAATTAATATTGATGTAAAGACAACCGGAGCCGAAATGGAGATCAAGGTAATTGATTTTGGAGTGGGCATGGATAGCGCCACCCTGCAGTCTTTGCTAACACCTTCGCTCACCATAAGCACCATAGGAACCGGAAATGAAAAAGGTACTGGATTAGGTCTTGCCCTTTGCCGTGAGTATGTACAGAAAGCCGGAGGCTCCCTTACCGTAGAAAGTACCGTGGGCAAGGGGAGTACCTTTACCATCCGGCTCCCCCAGGAACACTAATTAATTTCCGCCAAAAAGTTTTTTTATGAATCCTTTCTTGCTCGACTTCTCGTGCAGGATGTCCAATGCCGTGCGCAGCCTTACCAGGGAGGCAGAGTCTTTAAAAATAAACTGCTCAATGCCAAGTTTAGTTGCGGCCGTACGGATAGAATCATCGGTGGCACTGGTATAGTATATCACGGGAATGGAGGGATGCTTTTCTCTTAGCTCTTGCAGATAGTCCAACCCTGTTTTATTCTTTTTGTCTGCAAAGAAGTGATCCAACACAATAGCAAAGGGTTTTTCTTTAATGTGGGCAAACATATCGTCAGGATTGGTAAACACCCTAACAGTATAGCTGCCCAGCATTTGCTCGAAATGAACCTGTAGCATTTTTTGTTGCACGGGATTGTCTTCTACGATATAGACGAGTTTTTTCATGGAGGATGGAATTCGTACGGCTAAGGTACTATCTAATTTGTATTGTTCGTAACTGGACATAGTGATAACAACTTTTTTATTAAGAATAACATCGTTTATGTAACCTTTTGAAAAAGGAATGGTCTTACATGCTAAACCCCAACGCGTATGCTGCGCAACCTCCTGCTCACGGCTTTCAGAAGCCTAAAAAAGAACAAGTTCTTTTCCTTTTTAAATATGCTTGGTTTGGGTATTGGAATGGCGGTATTCCTGCTCATTGCCCTGTATGTCCGTTTTGAACGGAGTTACGAAAATTTTGTTCCGAATGTTGAAAATATTTATCGTGTTACCCTCACCTCGTATGTCAATAATGAATTGGTGGTCGCCAGCGCGGAGAATTACCCTGGTGTCGGACCTGCCTTTAAAAGCGATTTACCCGAAGTAGAGACCTTTGCCCGACTCTATAATATGGGCTACAAAAATAATGTCATCATTACCTTTGAGGATGCCAGGCCAGAACCGGTAGCCTTCAAGCACAGGCGATTCCTTTATGCGGATTCTTCTTTTCTGCCGATGATGCAATATGAAATGGTAAAAGGAGTTGCCTCTACCGCATTAGCAGATCCGTCCACCGCTGTGATCTCTGAGAAATACGCTAAAATGTATTTTGGTGAAGAGGATCCGATCGGTAAGATGCTGAGGCTTCAGGATGATGATTATAACAATGAACTCGTAAAAATTACCGGGGTGTTTAAAGATCTTCCGGCCAACACGCACCTGAAGTTTGATATTTTATTTTCATTTGAAACATTATACGCCCGGGGTGATTGGGCGCCTGGTCGTTATAACCTGAGTTGGCAGCGAAAGGACATGTACACGTTTATTCGGGTGCAGCCTGGAACGGATACGAAGGCGTTGGAGGAAAAATTTGAATCGCTGGTGGAGAAGTACAATCCCGGATTAAAAGAAAGAAACCGAAAAGATGTATTGGCCCTTCAACCCTTGCGGTCGATTCATCTCACTTCTAACCTGGCGGAGGAAGCAGAACCTAACGGTGATGAGCGCATCGTTAACTTCATGGCACTCATTGGTATTTTCGTGTTGGTCATAGCCTGGATTAATTATGTGAACCTTTCTACCGCCAAGGCGATGGAACGCGCACGGGAAGTGGGTGTGCGAAAAGTTATGGGGGCATTTAAAATTCAGCTTATCCGTCAATTCCTGATGGAGTCAGCCATGATCAATTTTATTTCTATTGCGCTGGCCCTGGCCCTGATGGCGTTGGTGCTACCCTACTTCAATGCCCTTTCCGGATTATCGTTAACCTTAATGTCGTTAACCAAACCCTGGTTTGCCCTGTTATTGGTTGCCCTATGGATTGCCGGTACGTTGCTTTCCGGATTTTATCCGGCAATAGTTTTATCCTCCTTTAAGCCGGTCACCGTGTTGAAGGGTAAGTTGAGGAATAGCCTGAGTGGAATTTTGTTGCGCAAGGGACTGGTGATGTTGCAATTTACGGCTTCCGTAGCCCTGATTTCAGGAACATTGATTGTATACCGTCAACTTAATTTTATGATGGACCGCGACCTGGGTATGAACATCGACCAGGTACTAGTCGTTGAACGTGCCGGTATTACCCCACGTGACAGACAGGCATTCAACTCAGCAGTAGATGTGTTTAGAAATGAATTGAAAAAGAATCCGGCCATTGTCGGCATTTCTACTTCGGTTACGATTCCCGGTAAACAACGGGAATACAAAGCCATTGCCAAGCGTTATGGCGCACCGGATGACGAACAAGTCACACTGCGATTCAACAGTATGGATTACGATTTTCTGGATGTATTCAAGATGAAGTTACTGGCAGGTCGCCCGTTTTCAGAAGAGTATCCCAACGATCCGGATACCTCTGCGATCATCAGCGAATCAGCATCAAAATTACTAGGCTTTAATACGCCTGAGGATGCTATCGGGCAAACTGTTGCGATCCCCGGATTTGAATGGAATGCTATTATTGTGGGCGTGGTAAATGACTACCATCAGGAGTCGCTTAAAAATCCGCTCGATCCTTCCATTTTTTATTGTACTGCCTATGGCGGTGAATTCTATTCTTTGCGAATTGAAACGGCCGATGTATCCGGAACGGTAGATCATGTTCGTCAATCCTGGGCAAAAGCCTTTCCGGGAAATCCATTTGAGTATTTTTTCCTGGATGACTATTTCAACAGGCAATACGAAAACGAGAAGAAGTTTGGTAAGCTCTTCAGTACGTTTGCCGGATTGGCGGTGATAGTCGGTTGCCTCGGACTGTTTGGGTTATCTGCTTACACGGCTTCACAACGGACGAAGGAGATTGGAATACGTAAGGTGCTGGGTTCCAGTGAACGCGGAATTTTTGTGTTGCTGTCAAAAGAATACATCAAATTAGTACTGCTATCCATTGCCATTGCTGTTCCATTGGTATGGCTCGGCATGAATGAGTGGATGACAAGTTTTCCGTACCACACCTCCATTTCCATAACGGTATTTGTACTGGCCGGATTAGCCGTGCTCATGGTATCAATCTCTACTGTGAGTGTTCAAACTCTTAAAGCGGCCCGCATCAATCCGGTTGACTCTTTACGGCATGAATAAACTCTCTTGCTGACATAGGGTTGACACCCTGATACTAAAAAAACAAGAAATAATATTTTCTGTTGCCATAGGGCTGACACTGAGGTATTGTTGATTAGTATAAAAATACTCCTCACTATGGAAGTTCTTGTTTTCAAAACAACCGTGTCTACCCCGGAGAATGTTAAAATGCTTAAGCCTTTGTTAGATTCTTCTGCGGGAAGAGGTAGGTGGAATTTTGCTCTTGATGATTGTGACAAAATCCTCAGAATCCAATCTTCCCGTACGTATGCCCAAATTGCTATACAGATGCTAATGGATAAAGGTTTTAAGTGTATCGAACTGGAAGATTAAAGCAATTATTGCAATGGACTATTGACTAAAAAACCATGGACCAGTTATGAGAAAAGTAATACTAGGAGTGGCCGTGAGCCTGGATGGATTTATTGAAGGACCGAATGGCGAATACGATTGGTGTCCTCCCCCCTCCAAAGCGGAGATGGATGACTTTATGGATAAGATTGATGCAATTCTCATGGGCAGGAAAAGTTTTGAATTGATGGGCCCTAATGCTTTTCCCGGGAAGCAGGTGTATGTGTTTTCCAACACGCTGAAAAAAGTGGAGGGAGAAAACACCACTCTAATGAATGGTGATATCGTTACCAAAATGAAAGAAATAAAGGGACAGTCTGGAAAGGACATTTGGCTATTCGGTGGCGCCAGCCTCACCACTACTTTTTTGAATGAGCAATTAATAGATGAGATGTGGCTGGGACTGGTACCTGTGGTGTTAGGTGCGGGCAAGCCCTTGTTTCAAAATATCGATCAGCGAAAATTCTTTAGCGTGAAGGAGGTACACGAGAAGGGTGGTTATGTTTCACTTACGCTTCAGGCTAAGAGTAAGGAAGAAAAAAAGTCAACAAAGTGAATTTAGAATAATCCGTAAGTCCTGGGTTCCATCCGAAAGACAAATCCTGCCCGTAGCTCAACCATTTCCAGATAGGATGTATACACATATCCAACATGATGCTCATGCACCACTTGTGTTTGTGTATTGACGAATTGTGCCATCACATCGGAGTGATTGTGATTGGTATGATTTTGTTCAGGGGCGTCTGTATTCATATAGTTTACCTCGCCTCCGAAGGTGAGATTGACACCCAGGTTAAATAAAAATCGATTGGGAGCCTTCTTCTTAAAGATGCTGCTGAGGTCCCAATGAAATCCGGCACCCCCGGAAACCGAAAATGTACCGTCTTTTAATAGCAGGTCCGTATCAACAGGCTCACAATGGTCATTATCATCGGGATCGTAAATATTGAGATCGGTGCGAAACCAGGAGTAGCCGCCCTTTATCGTAACGTAAGGTTTAACTTTTTTATCCGCTACATTCATTAGGTAGTACCGCCCTCCAATCATCAGGTTTGTGAAATAGTTATCTACCACAATGTTCATTTTGGCTACGGTACCATCGCTAAAGGTATACTCCTGCAAGCTTTTATCATGCCCGTAGAATACCATGCTTAGATCCATTCCTAAAGAAAGCCGACTGGTCTTTTCGGGGGTTACATAAAAATCCATGGTGAATCCATTGCCACGTGTGATGTTTTTATTCATCGTGCCGATGGGAGAAGCATAGGCATACCCAATGCCAAAATCATAGTCTTGGATCTGGCCAAAAGCCGCAGTCGTCAACAGGAGCATGAAAAACAGGATACCACTCTTCATATACCGAAGTTAATGAAAATCAGTAATATCTTTGACCGATGACTCTTGATGAAAAGGTTAAGGCTGTTGAAAATGTGTTTACAGCACTGGATAATGAAATTGCCTCTTTTCAGGATTGGTCAGGGATGCACTGTAAATTCGGGTGTGGTAAGTGTTGTTTTAAAGCCGACATTGAAGCAACCATTTTGGAATTCCTTCCTTTTGCCCATTTCTTATATCAGCAGCACAAAGCATGGGAGTGGCTTGAAAACCTGAAGGCAGCCGATTCACCTATTTGCCAGATCTTAAATCCAACGCAATTCGGTGCCGGGTTGTGCTCTGAATACCCTCACCGTGGTTTGATCTGCAGATTATTTGGATATTCTGCACGTACCAATAAGTATGCAGCAAAAGAGTTGATCACCTGCCAGATTATTAAGACTGAACAATCTGAAAATTATAAGCGGGCTGTTGAGGGAATTGCCAGTGGAAAGGATGTGCCTATGATGAACCAGTATTATATGCAGTTGCACGCCATCGACATGGACCTGACCCGGGAATTTTATCCCATTAATGAGGCGATAAAGCGAGCGATAGAAGTGGTGTTAAGCTATTACGCTTATCGCAGCGAGTCCTGAATGGTTGTCACTAATTTTTCCGCTAACACCTTAGCAGATGGTGTACCCAGTTGGGGAAGTAGTTTTCTGGACACCTCGCCAGACTCACCCGGTGCCGGTCGGAGCCAAAGCGTGAGCATGATGATGATCGCCACTACAATACCCACCAGGAGAGAGAATTCTTTATAGGTAAACTTCCATTTCATTCCGCCACTGGGTTTACGAAGGTCGTGCCAATTAACTAAAGTGGCTTTTTTGCCATTTTTCAACTGGTTTTGGACCTTATCGTGTACGGTAGTGAACATTTCTCTTTAATAATTCGTACAGTGAGTACCGTTGGTACGGTAAATGGTTACTGTTTGCCCGGGTAAAAGATTCAGGTTAATTGAATTTCTTTTCTCACTAAATTTGTTGCTCCCATAAGTCTTTTATTACGGATATGAAACGATTAATTTTTGGAACAGCCTTAATGCTCATAACCGCCCTGATGGTAGGGATGAAACCGAGCCCCAGGGAAGGTGCTGTAAAATGGATGACCTTCGAGGAGGCGGTTGAGAAATCCAAGTCAGAAAAGCGCAAGATTTTTATTGATGTGTATACCGACTGGTGCGGATGGTGTAAGGTTATGGATAAGGAGACGTTCAGTGAGCCCGAAGTGGCTAAAATCCTGAATGAAAAATTTTATCCCGTTAAGTTCAATGCCGAGCAACGCGAAAATGTAGTGTTCAATGGTACTACGTTCAAATTTGTACCCTCCGGAGGGAAGGGTTATCACGAATTGGCAGCTGCGTTGTTGAATAATAAGTTAAGCTACCCAACAGTGGTTTTTTTAAATGAAGAGTTTGCTATGATCCAGCCATTACCCGGTTTTCAAAAGCCTGAAGAATTCCACAAAATTATTCAATTCATTGGAGAGGACCATTTTAAGACAGTTACCTGGAAAGATTGGCAGGCTCAGTATAAGTCTCCTTATAATTAAAGATGTAGGACACTAAAAACAAAAGCCATCCCGCTTCAAGCAGGATGGCTTTTTATATGAATGGACAGACTAAAAAATTAGTCTTTCTTTTCCTGATTCTTGGTGGTCTTCAGATAATCAATGTAACCTAAGGCTGTAGCGAACCCAATGAGTACGGCTACAATGGCTATAAAAATGTTGGCTCCGTCACCGATGTATTGTTGAAACATATAGAGATTTTTAATGGACCAAAGGTATGTTTTTGCGGCTAATTCCCGAAATGAATTCTTGTTTAAAATTCATGTTAAATGCCCAACGCTTCTTTATGGTTTCGTAACACCTGGATAATAAAGGCAATGTGTTCAGGAAGATCAACGCCCAGTAGTTCAACGCCTTTATACACCTCATCGCGTTCCACCTTTGCAGCGAAACTCTTGTCTTTCAGTTTCTTGATTACCGATTTGGGTTCCAGTGAAGAGATTCCGTCCGGCCGCACCTGGCAACACGCAATCGTAAACCCCGTGAGTTCATCACATGCCAATAGGGCTTTGTCTAATAGACTGATGTAGGGAACATTCCATTTAGTGTAGTGAGCGCTAATGGCATGGGCAATTTCCGGCTCTCCAAGTGCATGTAGTTTTTCAACAATAATGGCGGGATGTTTTTCGGGAAAAGCTTCGTAATCGGCATCATGCAAAAGACCGGCAATGGCCCACTTTTCCTGATTTTCATTGAACTTCTCTGCATAGGCGGTCATGACCAATGATACACTTAGCATATGACGGAGCAGACTTTCACTTTTAGTCATTTCGGCAAGAAGCGCACGGGCTTCCTCCAGTGTCATGACTTCACCATCTTTTTCCCCCTGCCCAGGTAATAGAAATTGACGGAGGCTAATACCACCAGTATCCCCAGGATCAGAAGGGTGATGAACAGACGACTGTTCCGGAGTTGAAGCGATTTAATCTCCGATTCCTTTTTTAGCATTTCGAATTCCTTTTCTTTCTCCTGAATGCTGAGGGCCATTTCCATTTGGGCAATGTTGCGACTACTTTCCTCACCGTATACTTTCTCACGGGCCGAATCATACTTTAATAAGGTTATGTATGCTTTTTTTGAGTCACCCAACCGGTAGAGATTTTCGGAGTTGTTTTTCAAAATCGATGGAATAAAACGATAGGCTTGTAATTCATTGGCCAGTTTCTCGGCTTCCACTAAATATTCCTGTGCAGGTTTAGGCTGTCCTGCTTTAGTATAGGCAATACCAATGTTTGTAATCGTATTAAGTATACCCATTCTGTCATTCTCCTTGCGTTGTATTTCTAGTGCTTTCAAATAGAACTCAATAGCACGCTGGTAGTTTCCATTTCTGAAATATACATTTCCCGTATTGTTCATCGGGTCTGAATAGGCTTGGCCTAATTTTGAGCTCAGTTGATAGGCTTCGGAATAATAGCGCATGGCTTTTTCGTACAATTGAAGATCACTGTGAAGGTTACCCAGATTATTAAGCGTACCCACAATCTTTGTCTTATCATCCAGCTCGACAAACTGTGCGTAGGCCTCTTCCATGTATTTCATAGCCTGTCCGTAGTCTCCTTTGATGGAATAAATGGAAGCTATGTTATTTTTTGTCGTACCAATTCCTTCTTTATTGCCGAGCTTCTCATACATTTTTAAAGATCGGATGTAGTACTCAAGGGACTTATCCAATGCCCCCTGATTTTTATAGGCCACGCCTAAATTATTATAGGAAGCGGCCATTCCTTTTTGATCGTTGATGTCAGTGGCCAGGTTCAGGGCTTCACGGGTATACCCAATTGCCTTTACCGGGTCAGATTGAATATTGGCCCGAAACAATTCATTTAACACCTTAACTTTATGTTCATTTTTCGCTGTATCCAGCGCTGCCAGCAAACTGTCTGTCTGACTGAAAAGGGGACATGAACATAGGGTTAGCAGAAGAAAAAGTACCGTTCGGTTAATCATGATTCCAACAGGTTTTAGGATGGTTAAAGATAATCCAAATTATGGTATCGAAAGGAAGCAATTTTAGGGAATCGACCGCTGGCATAATTTTTATTTATTTTGATTAAATGTTATGTCTACTTTCGAATAACGCTATGCGAATACCCATTGGACTGATCCTGTTTTTAATGAGTACTCCCCTGACCCTGATGGCCCAGGCATCTGAAGAAGTTAGTGTGGAAGCGGTCATTAACAGATTATTTACAGGAATGCATCAGGCCGATAGCACCATGGTACGTTCTGTATTCGCTGCCGATGTCACCATGGTAACGGTGTCACGAACCAAAGAAGGCACCCCTGTACTTAGAAAAGATTCTGTGGATGATTTTATAAAAGCCGTGGGTCAAAAGCCTCCCGAACCGTTAACCGAAGAGATCTGGAATATGAAGATTCAGACTGATGGTGATTTTGCACAAGCCTGGTGCGACTATGCGTTCTATGTAGGCCATCGCTTTAATCATTGCGGGGTAGACGCATTCCATTTGATCAAGACAACGGAGGGGTGGAAGATATTTCATTTAGCAGACACCCGAAGAAAAGTAGATTGCCATGTTCCTGAAGAAATACAAAAGAAACATCATTAGATTATGAGAAAGAATTTTGTTGCGCTTTTCCTGCTAATAAGCAGCGCTGCCTTCAGTCAGGAAGAATTAGTTACCACTTTTATTTTGGTTCGTCATGCGGAAAAGGATCTTACGCAAAGTACCAATGACCCGGACCTATCGGCTGAAGGGAAAGCGCGTGCTGACCGTCTGGTGGAAATGCTGAAGAAAACAGAAGTACAGGCAATCTATAGCACACCGTATAAACGAACGCAACAAACAGTCGCTCCGCTTGCCTCATCAAAATCTCTTCAGGTGGTTTCGTATCAGGGAAATAAATTGGAGGAGGTTGATACTATACTGAAGCAACATGCGGGAGGAACTATTGTTATGGTAGGTCACTCGAATACGATTCCTCAGGTGGTGAATTATTTACTGGGAGAAGAGAAATATCGGGTAATGGAGGATGGTGACTACGGCAATATCATTGTGGTCTCGGTTGTCACCAAAGGAAAAAATGCTAAAGTAGTTTGGTTGAAGTATTAATGGACAGGCGGAATATGGGCTTGGAAAACCAAGCCTACTGGAGATGCGCGTTGTGATGGAGAAGATAGAATAGACTTTGCGGAACATGCCGCTGCCGCTTCCGTATTAACAGTAAGGCCTTATCGAAATAATGGCATTCTATGCCCCTGAGATTGTTACTAATACTGTTGCTAACGTATCCCGTTGAAGCGTTTGCTCAAAAGGAAGAAATACGCATGAGTATTTATTTCGGTGGGGGCAGTTATGAAATTGATTCCGCGCAAATCCATGAATTGTTTCATTGGGTCGATTCAATCTCGAATTTTGATCGGTATGAAATTCACCTCATAAGCCATACCGATCCAATTGGTGGCAAGCAATACAACGAATGGCTTTCGCAGATGCGGAGCGAATCGGTCAGGCAGCTTTTACTCCAAAAGGAAATACCCGAGCATAAAATAAGCACCAAAGATTGGGGTCTCGAAAACCCGGTCTACCGAAACAGCAGTCGCAAGGGGATGCGGATGAATCGCAGGGTGGATGTTATCCTGTATCCAATTGTGTTTTAGTCTGTCCGGAATAGGACACCGTTTTGCAAATACGGACGTACACTGTCATTAATACAGCCCTTTTTATCCATTTATTCTTAATAAATGCCTGTTGGCACCATAATTGGCTTTAAAGGCAACTGGCATTGGGCATAGGCATTAAGCTTTGTACTATTCCTAATGCCTAAGCCCTAATGCCCAGCACAACATGATCAAACTACGCGATATTGATAAATACGTTGATTCACGTTTTCAGCGCACATTTATTCTAAAGGGAGTTAATCTCGATGTACAGCAAGGAGAATTCCTGACCATTATGGGTCCCAGTGGGGCCGGCAAATCATCTGTCATGAATATTATCGGGTTACTCGATGAGCCTTCTGGCGGGGAGTACTTTTTTTTCGATGAGCCTGTGCACAAGCTGAAGGAAAAGCAAAAATCGGAAATGCATAAGAATTATATCGGTTTCATCTTTCAGGCGTATCACCTCATCGATGAGCTTACGGTATATGAGAATATTGAAACACCCTTATTATACAAAGGAGTGGCAGGCAGCCAGCGCAAGAGCATGGTTGCGGAATTGCTTGACCGCTTTAACATGGTGGCAAAAAAGGATTTGTTTCCGGAGCAGCTTAGTGGAGGTCAGCAACAGTTGGTGGGTATTGCCCGCGCCATTGTTGGTCAACCGAAATTGTTGTTAGCCGATGAGCCAACCGGCAACCTGCATTCGGAACAAGGCAAGCATATCATGGATATTTTTGAAAAACTAAATGAGGAGGGGATGACCATCATTCAGGTTACCCACTCGGAAGAGAATGCCAAGCGTGGAAAACGTGTGGTGCGGCTCGCGGATGGAGCTGTAGTATCGGATGAAAAAAATTAGAAGATTAGGTATGAGAAGGATTGTAGTTCATGTTGTTACAATTTTCGTGGCAGGAATATTGCCGACCGTAGTGTTGGCGCAGGAGACGCTGTCGTTTAAGGAGGCGGTGAAGATTGGGTTGCAAAACAACGTCACGCTGAATCAACAGCGACAAAATTTGCTTCAAAGCCAGGTTCAGAAAACCTCCAGGATAGCGCAGCTTGGCCCTCAGGTTTCGATTAATGGAAATGCCGGTGTTAGAATCGGTAATTACTTAATTCCCAGTACTGGTCAAGTAACGAACTCAACAACAGATCAGGCATCAGCATCCCTGGATGTTACCATGCCCATTTTCAACGGACTTTCAGGGGTAAACACTGCACGACAAGCTTCCAGCCAGTTGGATGCGCAATTGGAACTGGTTAATCGATCCACACAAGATGTTATCAACCTTGTTTCAATCCAGTTTCTTCAAGTACTATTAGACCAGGAGTTATTAAAAATCGCTGAGGAAAACCTGGAGTTGCAGCGAAAGCAACTGGAACAGGTTTTAGCCCAGGTGGAGTTGGGTAGCCGGTCTCCTGTGGATGAGTATAATCAAAAAGCACAGGTTAGCAATTCGGAATTGCTGGTTGCTCAGGCTGAATTTAATTTAGTAAATGATAAGATTACGCTGTTTCAAACCTTACTCATTGATCCGGTAATTCAACCGACATTAGAAGAACCAGGATGGGATGTTAATTCAATCGTGTTGGACAATCAGGATTTAAATCAACTTTTAGAAGTGGCCTCTTCACAACGAAGTGATTTAAAGCAAGCGCAACGTACAGAAGAAGCTTCAAGGTTCTCAATGATTTCCAGCAAAGGCAATTACATGCCAAGTCTGAATGCCCGTTACAGTTTCGGATCCCGATATAACCAGGTAAGAGGTGTTCAGCGTGATTCCTCCTATCGAGATTTTAGTAATCAATTCTTTACCGATAACCGGTACCAGTCCATTGGAGTAGGCGTAAGCATCCCCATTTTTACAGGATTTCAAAATAGATCTACCTATGTACAATCCAAAGTGTTGTACGAGAATAATAAACTACAAACCATAAACCGCGATATGATTGTGAAAGGCGATGTAGTCAGGGCATACCGAAATTTTGAAAGCATTAAGAAGGGATACATCGCAAGTTCTGATGGATTAGCAGCTTCTGAAATGGCTTTTAATCTCGAAAAGGAGCGATATGATCTGGGAGTAACCAGTTTTGTTGACTTTGCAACAGCGAACCGAACGTATGTGCAGGCTCAGACGAATTTGGCCCAGGCCAAATATCGGTTTCTGTTCCAGAAGATTTTGCTGGACTATGCACTGGGTACACTCAAATTCGAAGATATTCCTTAACTAAACCCCCAATTTCTCTGCAAAAGGCCTGTTCTACCCCCAGAATGGGCTTTTTCTTTTGTAAAAGTCTGATTATCTGAGAGAAGGATTCCATTTTTTATGGGAAATACCTACATTTGCACCCCATTCGACTGAATGGACTTTTGATAGGGTTATCAGAAGTGTGTTTCACTAATAATTTGCAGGGGTAGGCCCGACCACTGCATGTACCCAGGGCGAGTTCATTTTATGGCTAAAGAAAAAGCAAAAATCTCCGCTGATGATGAGGAAATAAAGGCGGTGAAGAAAAAAGTTGTTGAAGAAATTCCAACAGACCTCGATGAGGTAGATCCCCTCGCAGAAGTTAAAGCAACACAAAAAGAAGAAATCATTTCGGAGGCAATTCCGGTAACCGAGCTTAGAAAAGCGGTGAAGGCAAAGGCTGTTCCCGGTGAGTTTGACTGGGCTGCATTTGATCGTAAAGGTTTTGGAGAAGGTTATTCTGCCAAAGACCGCGAACAAATGGAGCAGATGTATGCCGGAACGGTAACCACGGTAGATAGCGGTGAGTTAGTGGAAGGTGTGGTTGTGGGAATCAATGATCGCGATGTAATTCTGAACATTGGATTTAAGTCTGACGGACTCGTGCCGCTGGCTGAATTTAAAGATATGCCTGAAATTAAAATCGGGGATATCGTGGATCTGTTTATTGAAGAGCGCGAAGACAAGATGGGCCAGTTGGTACTGAGCCGCAGAAAAGCAAAACTGGTGAAGGGTTGGGAGAATATTCAGAAATCACTGGATACGGATTCAGTGATTGAAGGATTTGTAAAGCGCAGAACGAAAGGTGGTTTAATCGTAGACGTATTTGGAATTGAGGCGTTCTTGCCCGGTTCTCAAATTGACGTGAAGCCTATTCGTGACTTCGATATTTATGTGAACAAGTCGATGGAAGTAAAAGTTGTGAAAATCAACTACACCAACGACAACGTAGTGGTGTCACATAAGGTGTTGATTGAAAAAGATCTAGAGCAGCAAAAAGTAGCGATCCTCAGCAACCTTGAAAAAGGTCAGGTGTTGGAAGGTACGATCAAGAACATGACCAACTTCGGTGTATTCATCGACTTGGGTGGCGTGGATGGTCTGTTGCACATTACGGATATTTCATGGGGACGTATCAATCACCCAGAAGAAGTTCTTAAGCTTGACCAAATCGTTAAGGTGGTTGTGCTTGACTTCGATGGTGAGAAGAAGCGTATCAGCCTTGGTATGAAGCAGCTTACTCCTCACCCTTGGGCAGGATTGGCAGCTGAAATTCAGATTGGCTCGAAAGTAAAAGGTAAGATTGTAAACGTAGCCGACTACGGAGCATTCCTAGAGCTTCAGCCAGGCGTTGAGGGCTTGATCCACGTATCAGAAATGAGCTGGTCACAGCACTTACGTAATCCACAAGACTTTATGAAAGTGGGTGACGAAGTTGAAGCTGTTGTATTAACCATCGATCGTGAAGAGCGCAAGATGTCATTAGGCATTAAGCAACTTACGGAAGATCCCTGGACACGCCAGGATGTATTGAGCAAGTATGCAATAACAACCCGACACAAGGGTATTGTACGCAACCTTACCAACTTCGGCTTATTCATTGAACTGGAAGAAGGTATTGACGGATTGGTACACGTTTCGGACTTAAGCTGGACGAAGAAGATTAAACATCCTTCTGAGTTTGTTAAGGTAGGTGAGCAAATGGAGGTTGTTGTGCTGGAGTTGGATGCCGCTAACCGCAGATTGGCCCTCAGCCACAAGCACATCGAAGAGAATCCTTGGGATACGTTCGAGACCATGTTTACCATTGGTTCCGTTCACAAGTGTACTGTTATTAACAAGAATGATAAAGGTGCAACCCTTGAGTTACCGTACGGTATCGAAGGCTTCTGTTCAGCCAAGAATTTGGTGAGAGAAGATGGCGGTAAGATTGATTCCGGTGATGCGCTGGAGTTCAAAGTGCTTGAGTTCTCGAAGGATGATCGCAGGATCGTACTTTCGCACAAGGCTATGTATTCTGCAGAAGAAGAGAAGGCTCCTGTTAAAAAGGCCGCTCCTACAAAGGCTGCATCAAAAGGCAAGACCATCGATAAGATTAATCAGGAAGTTGAGAAGTCAACCCTGGGCGATCTGGAGGCACTCAGTGCATTAAAAGAGAAGATGAATACTCCGAAGGGAGAGAATTAATCTGATCCATTTGAATAAAGGTGGCTTGAAAGTATTCGAGCCACCTTTTGTTTTTATGAGCGTTGCAATACGAATTGATTTTTTTAGTTTTGTGCTGATAAAAAATGGTCTCGTGGCCGAGTGGCTAGGCTGAGCTCTGCAAAAGCTCCTACAGCGGTTCGAATCCGCTCGAGACCTCAATATTCATCAGCCTTCTGACGCAAGTCAGAAGGCTTTTTAATTTCCGCGGTGACAGCAAACTTGTTTGCTGGAACAATGGAAATTAAAAAGACAACTTGCGAAGCAAGTGGCTGATACTAAATTGAAGCGTCCACCTTTCGGATCAGCGAAGCTAATCCACTTGCGCCAATTGGGAGTGTAAATTAAGACTCGAATTTACCGCCCATTTCTTAACTTGTTTCATTGAATATTCCGTTATGAAACAAATCATCATCTTCTCTCTTATTTTGTTTTCCAACACTGTGTTTTCGCAATCCCCCCGTAAGCACATCAACTTTGATAATGACTGGAGATTCGCCCTCGGTCACGCAGCGGATGCCTCAAAGGATTTCAATTACACCATTGCCAATATTTTCGCGAAAAGCGGCAAAGCTGAAAATACAGCCATTGACCCAAAGTTTGATGATCAAGGTTGGAGCACGGTTCAACTTCCGCATGACTGGGCCGTAGCACTTCCCTTTGAGTTTTCACCCAATTTTGATGTGATGGCCCATGGATATAAGCCGGTGGGTGGGCTCTACCCGCAGAACAGTGTAGGCTGGTATCGAAAACATTTTACGGTAAACAAAGCTGATTCAAGTCAGCGTTTTGTAATTCAGTTTGACGGCATTTTCCGGGACAGTAAAATTTGGATTAATGGTTTTTACCTGGGAAATAACGAGAGTGGATATTTGGGCATATCCTATGATATCACCGATTATATAAATTTTACGAAAGAGAATGTGCTGGTGGTGCGGGCGGATGCTTCTCAATATGAAGGTTGGTTTTATGAAGGCGCAGGCATATACCGTCATGTTTGGCTGAATCAGTATAATAATATGCATATTGTTGAGAACGGTATTTTTGCCACCAGTTACATACGGGAGAACAAAGCCTATATTTCTGTTGCCACTACGCTTGTGAACAGAACCTATCCAGATTTTGAAGAGGTTCAGGTTTATTCGTACATCACCGATCGAAATGGGAAAAAGATTGCGCAAAGTGCGGTGAATAATATTGTAATCAGTAGTCAGGAAACACGAACGGAAAAGCAATTAATAACGATGGATGCCCCGCATCTATGGTCACTGGAGGATCCATACCTCTATAAAGTTGTTTCGGTCATTCAATCCGGGAACAAAATTCTGGATACGCAAAAAGTCCGTTTTGGTATTCGAACCATGACCATCGATGAGGAAGGAAAGTTTTTGTTGAACGGGAAGAATATCAAAATCCAAGGCGTGAATTGCCATCAGGACCATGCCGGTGTGGGAAGTGCCCTGCCTGATTACCTGCAATATTATCGTATTCGACTATTAAAGGAGATGGGTGTTAATGCATACCGTACGAGTCATAATGCACCAACTCCTGAATTACTGGATGCCTGCGATAGCCTGGGCATGCTGGTAATGGATGAGCAACGATTGTTGAACAGCAGTCCTGAGTACATGGATCAGTTAGAGAGACTTGTTAAAAGGGATCGCAATCATCCATCCATATTTATGTGGTCGATTGGCAATGAGGAACAGGGAATCCAAACAACAGGAGTTGGAAAAAGAATTGCGCAAACTTTACTCGTGAAGATGCAGGAACTCGACCCTACCCGCACGTGTACGTATGCAGCCGATGTCCCGAATGTATTTACAGGTGTGATTGAAGTTATTCCCGTGCGTGGGTTTAATTACAGAATTATGGGTGTTGATCCCTATCACAAGGATCACCCAGCCCAACCCATTATTGGAACCGAGATGGGAAGTACCGTCACCACACGAGGTATTTACGAGGTTGATTCTGTCAAAGCCTATGTTCCCGATCAGGATATTACCTATCCCTGGTGGGCCACTACAGCAGAGCAATGGTGGACACTCTGTGCCGAGCGCGATTGGTGGATGGGTGGTTTTGTATGGACGGGTTTTGATTATCGCGGGGAGCCAACACCTTTTAAGTGGCCCAACATCAACTCGCATTTCGGAATTATGGACATGTGCGGATTTCCGAAGAATATTTATTACTACTACCAATCCTGGTGGACGGATAAGGATGTTCTTCACATTTCCCCTCATTGGAACTGGAAGGGCAAGGAAGGTCAGAAAATCAAAGTGTGGGTAAATAGCAATGCACAGGAGGTTGAATTATTCTTAAACGGAAAAAGCCAGGGGAAGAAATCAATGCCTCGCAACAAGCACTTGGAGTGGGAAGTGGTGTATACGCCCGGCACGTTGGAAGCAGTTGCTACCAGGAATGGAAAGAAAATCAGGACAAAACAGGAAACAACAGACAGTCCGTACCAACTTGTATTAACACCCGACCGGAAAATATTGACTGCCGATGGAAAAGACGCAACTGTAATCAATGTATCAGTGAAGGATAAAAAAGGCAGAGAAGTTCCCGATGCGAATAACCTGATTCGCTTTTCCGTTCAAGGTAATGCAAGAATCATTGGCGTAGGTAACGGTGATCCCAGTAGTCATGAGCCCGATCAATACCCAGATGGCAACTACCAACGGAAACTATTCAATGGAAAATGCCAGTTGATCATTCAGGCAGGGAAGGGAAGCGGAGAAGTAAAAGTAAAAGCAACCTCCGAGGGGTTATTGGAATCCATCAGCGTGATTGAAACGCGGGGAAATTAACGACACTATTTTTTCAGTGTCAGGTATGGATGGATTTGGCTCTTTCCATTCATGATGTTGGTGATCAATTCACCAAACGCAGGTCCGTGTTTAAAACCATGACCTGAACCTCCCCCCATGAAGTATATATTGGCTGCTTCCGGATGCTGATCAAAAATAAAATTTCCATCCGGTGAATTTTCATATGGACAAACACGACTTTCCACTACCGGTGCAATCGCGAGTGTAGGAAAGCGGTGAGTAATAAATTTCCTTGCTTTCGCCAACACTTCAGGATTGGCAATTCTATCCCCATGCGTAGGGTCAAATTTTTCTCCACGCTTATCCACGCCAATCTTAAACCCGCGCTGTTGGTTTCCAGGAATCCCATAATAAAAGTCCTCTCCATCCACATCTACCCAAACGGGCATCGAGTCAAGTGCTTTTGCATGATCGGCAGGAACTCCGAAATAATACACTTCCTGTTTGGTACAGGTAATGACTTGCTCTAATACCTCCGGGAATAATTTCCCTAACCACGAACCACAGGCAAAAATGTAGGCATCTGCTACGAGTGTTGTTTTGGTAGAAAGTTCAATTCCCGTTAATCTGTTATTCTCGATTTTACCGGGTTTCGCTAAAGCCTGAATATACTTTCCTCCTGCTCCAACAAAAGCTTTCTGAACCAGTTGACAAGCTTCTCTTGCTCTCAAACAACCTCCAAAAGAATCGTAATAAGCATGATGCAGATCGGCTGAATTAATCAGCGGGAATCGTTTATCCAATTCAGTAGTTGAAAGCCTTTCATAGGGCATGTTGTGCTTTTCCGCAAAAGGAATGGAGTCGTCAACAATGGGGGTATGTTCCTGATAGCAAAGCCACAGCACTCCTTTATTTTGAAAAAGTTTGCTGTTCCACCGCTGTTCGTATTCCTTCCACAGTTGCAAGGCTCTCACATTAAGATCGAAGTAGAATTCATTCGCACCATAGGTCGAACGAATAACGCGCGTTTCATCCCCAGAACTTGAGCGTGAGTTGCCGGGCCCCCATGCATCTACCAGCGTTACGGTATATCCATTTTGTCGCAAGTGCAAGGCCGTCCAACCTCCAAAAGCTCCTGCGCCAATGACGGCAATGTGTTTCCCTTTGGGTATCGGTTCAACTTGTTTTCCGTTTGTACTTCCGCGAGAGGGTTCAAAGGTATTGGCACTCATGGCTGCGGATCAATCTTAAATTAGTTTTTCCAACCGGCTGGGTCGATGCGCCACGCCTTTAAAGAAATAAGTTGCTCTTCTGTGATATACTTTTGATCCAGTGCATACTTGAGCATATGACTGAAGTCGCTAAGACTGATGAGTGAAACATCTGCATCATAAAAATTTCTGGCGGCATGATCAAACCCGTAATTAAAAATAGACACCATGCCCAATACCTGGGCGCCTTCTTTCCGAAGGGCCTCCACCACTTTAAGAGAACTTCCCCCTGTTGAAATAAGGTCTTCCACCACCACTACCTTTTGGCCCTTGGTGAGTTTTCCTTCAATGAGGTTTTCCATTCCGTGATCTTTTGGCTTTGACCTCACGTACAAAAAGGGAAGGTTCAAGGCTTCCGCCACCAACGCACCCTGGGGTATGCCGGCAGTAGCCACACCGGCAATTGCCTCCACGGTAAAGTAATTTTCACGGATGGCTTCTACCAAACCATTTTTTATAGCCGTCCGAATTTCAGGATAGGAGAGGGAGAGCCGGTTGTCACAGTAAATTGGAGATTTCCAGCCCGAACTCCAGGTGAATGGTTTTTCCGTGTTAAGCTTAATGGCCTCAATCTGCAACAGCATGGCAGCCACTTTTCCTGCGGTTTGTTCTTGAATTTTGATGATTGGCATACGGAGCCAAATTAAGCACTTCAGCGCAAACTTGGCGGTGGTTGACCATGATTTTTGATACTTTACAGTAGTTTAAAAAATCATGGGTAAATATCTGAGAAACCACTTGTGTGCTTCCAAATAATTTATTCTTTTGCGATCATGGTTTACGTGTTAAATCCCATCCGATGATCATTTTTATTAATGATATCCCCGTCAGGATATATAAGGCGGATGAAAGTCCTTCCAAAAGTCATGTTAACCAGGTAATTGATGCCACGAAAGAACCTATTACCCGGGCTAACCTGCTTCAACATGTTTGGATAAAGAATGCCAAGGAGCCACACCTGGATTTGATTTTGGATATTCTGAATTCTCCTGTACCGACCAGCCTCCTTTCACTCCATATTACGGTGTCAGACTATGAACTTGTGAAACAGTACTTGCGCAGCAAATTTAAGATTGTGCGGGCGGCTGGTGGGTTAGTTCGTAAAAAGGATAAGTTCCTGATGATTTACCGGATGAAAAAGTGGGACTTGCCAAAGGGTAAAAAGGAGAGAAAAGAGAAATACAAAGAAACTGCAGTACGGGAGATCGGGGAGGAGTGTAATGTTACCGTGAAAATCGGAAAGAAAATCTGCACCACCTGGCATACGTACACGATGAATAAAAGCAGCATGTTGAAGAAGACACGCTGGTACATCATGGATGTGGTGGATGATTCTAAAATGAAACCCAGCCAGGAGGAAGATATTGAAGAGTTACGCTGGATGAATCCCAAGGAAATTTATCATGCCCTTCAGCATTCCTACAAATCCATTCATTACGTATTTGAGGAATACTACCAGCTTGTCAAGGTAAAGTCTGAGCTTTAAAGTTTGTAGGGCAGAAACCCCGATACATCGCCTTTATAGCGGTGCACTTCGCGGATGATGGAGGAGCTGATCCAGGCAAACTCGGGTGAAGTGATTAAAAATACAGACTCTAACTCCTGATACAATTCACGGTTAATCTGGGCAATACTGTTTTCATATTCAAAATCAGTAGTGTTTCGTAAACCACGCAATAAGAACGAGGCCCCATTTTTATTAGCAAACTCCGCTGTTAACTGGTCGTATTGCGCTACTTTGATATTGGGGTATTTGGAAAACGTCTTTCGTATCCGATCGATCATCAGGTCTATTTCGAAATACCGATTACTTTTTTGCGTGTTATATCCGATGGCGATAATAATTTCATCAAATAACTCCAAACCCCGCAAAACAATATCTTCATGGCCTTTGGTGAACGGATCAAATGATCCTGGAAATAGCGCGATACGTTTTTTCATTCCTTTGCAGGTTGGTTGATTACGAAAGGTCGTGAATTAGGCGAAAAATACCAATACGGAATGGGTGTGCACTATCCGCATAAATGAATGCTATACAGATCAAAAAAGTGATGATCCTGCACTTCATCGAAGAAATAACTGAATTGAAAATGCTTGGGTCGATTACCAAAAAGTACGTTATTGATGTACTTGTAAAATTCCTGATAATGAGGAGAGTTCTTTCCAATGTATCCCCAAAGTACCACCTGGCTGGTTTTCTGATCCATGTTTAGGGACCTCATCACCAGCATGATGTATTTTACATAATCAGCGAATTGTTTGATCGCAAACTGATTATAGTAAATCAGCTTACCGTGATGTGCAGAAAGCACATGGAGTTTGAATCGATCGACATAGATGTAAAGTGGATTATCCGTTCGCTTTTTTGCGGAATCCATAATGCCTTCGATCAGGGCTGCCGACTGATGAACAAAAATTGGAGAATTGCCCGGATAAGTTTTTTCAACCCAAGCTTTCAAATCCTTGTGAATAGCGAATACGGTAACAGCTTGAGTACTTTTTAAAGAGACCGGAATGAAGTCCTCCTGATCTTTATTGATTTGTGTATTAAACTTCAGGTAGTCACTCAGGGAGTCTTCCGAGTAGAGGGCCTGGGGTACCTGAACAAAGCTTTGATTTTTTAGAGAAACTTTAATCTGTTTCCAAAAACCTGCCTTTAAAAAAGGATGAGCTTCAAAGAGCTGATCGAGTGCTTCAATTAATTCTTCGTGGGAAGAAACATTAGGGAATACATAATCTTCCAGTAAAAGAAACCAATTACTCTCCAGATCAACAACCCCAACTTGAAAGTCGCGGGTGCCGATATTGATAAGAAGTTCATATTCATGAATCTTATCTTCATCAAAGCGCTCGTCTTTGATTTTTTTGATCAGTTTATAGGAGAGCTCGGTCGCTTGCAACTTATTCCCAGTTACCAGCGGTGTTCACGTCAGTTCTGGAGCCAAAACGCAACGGCTTACGATTTTTTGCTTCGTTGCTTTCTCTCCGATCGGGATTGATCGGTGCGGGGTCTTTCACTTCAATAACGCTCACCTTAACTCCGTTTCGGTCAATTACAGCCGTGAAAATGTCAAACTTCTTATCGGAGCCGGGAAGCTGACTTAATGTTTTGATGTCAACCTCCGGATTGTGTTGGTAATTCCAGAAGTTAATCAGGTTCTGACCCTTCTTTACCGGGTCTCCTGCATTCAGTTTAGTGATGCTGCTGATGGTACCCTTTTCCAAGAAGGTAAATTCATCAATCCTTTCACTGTTTTCTCTTTTAAACTTATAGGACTTAGTACCTTTCACAACATAGTCACCCTCCTTGATCATGTACCCCAGGAACGTTCCATTTTCGGTTGCGTTAACTGAATAGCTTTTCTTAAAGATCTTATCTTTTGCAGGTACAATATCAATGGTGTCGATGTCAACCTTCACACTATCAACCCCGTAGCTTAGTGGTATGATGGTTTCGGTCCTTACGGTAATGGGCACTTTACCATTTTCGATGAAATTGATAAGACTATCCCAGTTGCTGGTATAACGGCCATGTTGCTCTAAAAATAACTTTTCTGCCTCTCGAATTACGGATAATTTATCTTTGATCTGCGCTTCAGTAGATTCAATAGACTCCTGCAGCTTGATGGTATCGTCAATGCTGCTATACAGGTAGTAGAAAAGCCCAAGACTGATGACAAAAAGGACAGCTGCTATAATCTTCGTTAGGTTCATTTTTAACGGTTTAGGGCACAATAATAATTATTTTAAGGGTTAAAATACAAGGTTAGTCCCCGGATTAGGGAATTATATTCTATAAAACCCACTCAGTGTTTTTATTCCCTGAACGGACTGAACTAACCTGAAAATTCCATGCCGTTCATCCTCTGGGATTGCCTGTATTTGGTCGAAATTCAACCATCTGACATCCTGCAGAATCTGGCGGTCTGCTTCACTTTCCGGATCCTTCCCAAGCATCAATTTGCCACTTACTTTAAACACCTCAAAAAACAACTCCACCGCATGCAGGGGTTTGTTGATAAACTCACAGGCAAATTTAAATTGTCCAATGGTTACCAGAAGATTTGTCTCTTCCTTGAACTCCCGAATAAGGGATTCTTGTGCAGTTTGGTTGAATTCTACCCCTCCTCCAGGAGGCGCCCAGAAGCTTCCAGGGGTTATCCCAATATGATTGACCATAAGCAGTTGATCTTGTTCCCAACACAGGCCACAGACCCGGAGCCGTACCCTATCGCCATATTTCTTAATAATCTCCGAATCCATAGGTTACCAGGGCTTATAATTCCTTATGGAATGCAAAGTCACAGAAAGGCTGTAAATTTCGAATGAAATTGGCAGTATTGTTGTTTCCAGGATATTAACTTTGACAAAAATTTAAGATATGAAGAAGTACTCAATTTTAGGGATTTTATTGATGATGGTGGCCGTTGCTTTTGCCCAGGAAACAAAGCCTACCCCGGCTCCAAAAGAGGACGGACCCGTATTGACGTTGGAAGCCAATACTCATGATTTTGGTGACATCACTCAGGGTGATGTAGTGGAGCGTGTTTTCAAATTCACCAATACCGGCAATCAGCCGCTTATTATCACGAACATCACAACTTCCTGTGGATGCACTACGCCTGTGTGGCCTCGCGATCCGATTATGCCAGGAGGTAAGGGTGAAATCAAGGTTGGTTTTAACAGCACCGGTAAGTTGAATAAGCAAACAAAAACATTACCGATCATTTCGAATTCTGTCAGCGATGCCTCGATAACGTTTACGACAAACGTACTATCCAAGCAGCCTCAATAGGCTTTTTGATTTAAGATTTCAAAGCCATTCTGCTTAGCAGGATGGCTTTATTTTTTTCCAGGAAATAATACCGACTGTTAAAAGAGCCCATCCGGAAATAAGTAACACTCCTCCAAAAGGAGTTGCCATTGCAAAAAGTGCATTGTTTGTGAAGCACAGCAAATAGAGGCTGCCACTAAAAAGTATTGTGCCGAGTAAAAAGAATAGAGATGCTAATCGCGTGTATTTTGTTTGAATGAACTGTTGAAGTATGCCGGCTGAAAGCAAGGCGAACGTATGGTAGAATTCATAACGCACAGCCAACTCATACGTTTCCAGTCTTCCGGTTTCAACGAGCATGGTTTTAAAGGCATGTGCACCGAAGGCGCCTAAGGCAACACCGAGGGCACCGAGTATTGCTCCAGCTAATAAACTACTTCGTTGATTCATACTTCTTAATTCAATAATTTCTTTCACCGAAAATTGCTGTGCCAATTCGAATATATGTGCTCCCTTCTTCGATGGCTATTTTAAAATCACTGCTCATGCCCATCGAAAGTTCTTTCATATCCACACGGTCATTAGCGTATTGGGATTTTATTTTTTCAAATAATGATCTTAACCCTCTGAATTCTTTCCTCACCTGATCCGCATTTTCAGTCAGGGTTGCCATACCCATTAATCCGGTAATTTTTATGTTACTCAGGTGTGTGATTGTCTCTGATTGAAACAATTGAAAAGCTTCTTCTTCTGAAAAACCAAATTTGGTTTCTTCCTCTGCGATATGAATTTGCAACAAACAATCAATAACCCGGTTTGCTTTACGGGCTTGCTTATCAATTTCCTGGAGGAGTTTAACACTATCTACCGAATGAATGAGCGATATGAATGGCGTGATGTATTTAACCTTGTTGCTCTGCAAATGGCCGATCATATGCCACTGAATGTCTTTGGGTAACACCTCATATTTGGTAGTCAGCTCCTGCACTTTATTCTCACCAAATACCCGTTGCCCGGCATGGTATGCCTCCAGTATTTTTTCAGTTGGCTGGGTTTTACTAACGGCAATCAGTCGGCATCCGGAGGGCAGGGATTGGGTGAATTTCTCTATATTATTTCTAATGTTCATTCCGTATTTTTGGTACCCATTTAGGTTAACACTCAACTTACGTTATGGCGATATTAGGAACCTTGCTCAAAAAAGGAATCCGCTTGCGCGAAATGATGGAGCAAGAATACACTTCTCCATTCGACTTGCAAAAAAAAGAACTTAAAGAACTTCTCATAGCGGCCAGTCAAACTGATTTCGGAAAATACTACAACTTCCAGGATATTCTCAATGCCTTTCGAAAAGGGGATAAAAATTTCTATTCCATGTTCCGGCAAAATATCCCCATTCATTCCTATAACAAAATATATAACGATTGGTGGAAGCTTGCCCTGAAGGGAGAAAAGAACATTTGCTGGCCCGGGCGTATTAAATACTTTGCCTTGAGTTCGGGTACGTCTGAGTCAGCTTCCAAGCATATCCCGGTAACGAAGGACATGACGAAAGCTATTCAGCGAACAAGCATCCGTCAAATTCTGACCCTCTCCAAGTATGATTTGCCTTCCGATTTTTTTACTTCCGGAATTCTGATGTTGGGAGGAAGCACCCACCTGAATCGAAAAGGAAATTTTTTTGAAGGTGATTTAAGCGGTATTCAAGCGGCTAAGCTGCCTTTCTGGTTTCAACATTTTTATAAACCCGGAAAGCGAATTGCAAAGACCAGGAATTGGGATGCGAAACTGGATGAAATCACCCGGAAAGCGAAGGACTGGGATATCGGAATTATTGTTGGTGTGCCTGCATGGATACAAATTCTCATGGAGAAGATTATCAAGTTTCACAAGGTTGCTCATGTTCATGAAATTTGGCCTAACCTGAAGGTGTATGTACACGGTGGTGTTTCGTTCGATCCGTACCGGAAAGGTTTTGAAAAGTTACTCGGTAAGCCGATTCATTATATTGAAACTTACCTGGCTTCCGAAGGTTTTGTCGCTTTCCAGGCATATCCTAACAGACGATCGATGAGGATCGTGTTGAACAATGGTATATTTTATGAGTTTGTTCCCTTCGAAGACAAGAATTTTGATGCCAATGGTGAGGTAAAGCCGGAGGCTGAGACGTTCATGATTGATGAGGTGGAGGAAGGTAAAGAATATGCCATCCTTCTTTCCAGTTGTTCCGGTGCCTGGCGGTACCTGATTGGCGATGTGATCAAGTTTACTTCACTGGAAGAATCTGAAATTGTGATTACCGGTCGCACCAAACATTTTTTGAGTTTGTGTGGCGAGCACCTATCCGTTGATAATATGAATAAAGCCATTGAATTGGTGGCCAACGATCTGAATATAGCCGTAAAGGAGTTTACGGTGGCAGGAATCCATCACGATAACCTTTTTGCTCATCATTGGTATGTGGGTACGGATGATGTGATTGATAAAAAACTGATACGGGATAAACTTGATGAACATCTTAAAATACTAAATGATGACTATGCGGTGGAGCGTAGCGCAGCATTAAAGGAGGTTTTTGTGGAGGTACTTCCGGTAAAGACATTTTACGATTGGATGCAGTCTAAAGGAAAAGTAGGAGGGCAGAATAAATTTCCGCGGGTTATTAAGAATGCTCAATTGGAGGATTGGAAGTCTTTTTTGGATCATCATAGGAATGGAAATCGTTCTTAAGGGAGTTCTTTCTGGTCTTGTGCTGGCGTTGCTGGTGGGCCCCGTATTCTTCACGTTGCTTCAAACCAGTATTGAAAGAGGGTTTTTGAGTGGTGTTTGGGTGGCGGTAGGTATCTCCTTATGTGATACACTTTATATTACCCTTTCCTATCTGGGTCTTTCCCGGTTTTTCACAAACCCTGACGTTCAAGTTTATTTGTCCTATGGGGGAGGGTTTATTTTATTTTGTTTTGGTGCCTATTACCTTTTCATTAAAAGCAGGCGGCTAGCAAATTTCAATCTCGAGCATATCGAAGAAAGGAGTCCGCTTCGATTGTTATCCAAAGGATTTATTATGAATGGCCTAAGTCCGATGGTGCTAATTTTCTGGATCGGTACCGTTGGCATTGCTACCACCGATTTTGGATACTCAACCCCCGGCACGGCTATTGTTTTTTTTGGATCGATTGTGTTTACGGTTTTTGGTACCGACATACTCAAGGCTAAGTTAGCGGATAAACTTCGCACCTTACTCACTACGCGACTCATTCGACTGATGAATTTTATACTGGGTATTGTGCTGTTAATATTTGGAGGAAAGCTGATTTTTTTTGCGAACGAAGGCAATATTTTTTAATCCTGAAGAACATTGCTGAAAAAGCTGGATTTAGTCAGTAACCAAAGCAGCAGCAGAACAATCCCCCACGATAGATAATTGTAATAATAGTCGGCCGTATCTTTAAACCGAGTCTCTTTGATTTCTGCTTTTTCGTATTGATCGATACGTTGAAAAACATGTACTAATGCCTGGTTGTCAGTGGCCCTGAAAAACTCGCCACCCCCGATTTCCGCAATTTTTCTCATGGTTGTTTCATCCACAGTATTTTCAACCATGTTGGGTCTCCCGAAGAAATCTTTTCCAAACGGCACGAGACCTTCTTTTCCTACCACGATTGTATATACTTTAATTCCATAAGCAGCTGCTAATTCTGCTGCTGTGATGGGATCAATATTTCCGGCTGTGTTATCGCCATCGCTCAGTAAAATGCAAACTTTTGATTTTGATTCAGACTCCCGCATCCTGTTGGTGACAACTGCCATAGCACTGCCGATAGCCGTGCCCCGGTTCTCAATCATTTCAAAGCTGATATCCTTAAGGTATGATTTAAGTAATTCATAATCTGTGGTGAGGGGGGCGAGGGAAAAAGCATCTCCGGAGAAAACAACAATACCGATCCGATCCTGCATGCGTCCTTCAATAAAATTCTGCGCCACTACTTTGGCCGCCTGTAACCGGTCAGGTGTAAAATCTTCAATCTGCATGGATTGTGAAATGTCAATGGCCAGCATGATGTCAATACCTTCCGTCCATTGCTCAACTTTCTCATTCGTTTTTTGAGGCCGGGCAAGTGCAGTTAAAAGCAACGCCATGACCAGCATGAGCAGCACGTCAGGAATGAACCGTATTAAAGTTAAGGGTGAACTCTTAAGGTCCTTTTGAGTAACGGCTACCGGTAACTTTTGATTAAAACGGTAGCGCCACAACCAACGGATTAAAAATACGAGGGGTATGGCAAGCATCAGGTAAAGAAACAATGGCCTCTCCCACGTAAAAGACGTGAGGGTACTGGGCATAAACCAATCCATTGAGTACCACGGCTCTGAAATATTCAATTCATCCATGCTTAACCTCCTCTAATTTTTTATGAAAACGCTCCTCAGCAAATTGTTGGAGTTTCTGCAGAGGTTCCAGAACAGCAGTTTGATTTCCATAGATCGCCCGGTCGATCATTTGCAAATCCTGTCCAAGTTGTTCATTGAGCTCTAACTGCATAGTTTCCCGGGTGGTTAGCTTGGTATACGGTTTTTGCTCCAATTGCTCCAGATACTTTTTCCAGAGCGACACGCTAATTTCTGCACGTTCCTGGGAAAAATCTGATGCCAGTTGTTGAACATGCCCGGTAAACGTATTTAAAAACCTGAGGTGATTTTTTTGAAGTTTCCTTACCTTAAAATAGGTTCTGATTTTTTTACCAAATACTACCCATACTACAATCACCGTGATCAATAATACTCCGCCAAGGATGATGAGAATGACATAGTTGAATTGGCTAAATACCTTTTCATAAAGTGTATTTGTCTTGAGCGGAAGATTTTGCACACTAACGGTGTCGGGTGGTGGATTTTTAATCAATTCAGCCAGGTACACACTGTCGGGAGATGGGGTGTATGCGGTACAATCCTTCGCGGAGGTTACGAATATGGGCAGGTTCAGGTACTGAACTTTGTCTACTTCAAATGTACTGATGACATAGAGCACACTATCGTAACTGATACCCTGTATGGTCTGTGTTGGAAAGAATTTCTTGCTATTAAATTCAAACGGTATAAAACTAAAGGTTGAATCCGGGAAAAGTACAGTTAAGGATTGTGGGTATCGGGCAGTAAGGTAATATTCAAGGGGCTCGCCAATCTGAATACTGTCTTTCAGAAATCCTCCGGATACTTTAATCTCCTGCCCCTGTGAGGTTAATGTAACCACGGTCAAAAACAACACACCCAACACACTCCGCATACCCATCATAATGTTTTAACCGATCGGTTTCTTACTTTGAATAGACGCAACAGTTTAGGAACAAAATCCTCATCTGTATCCAAGGATAAAAAGTTGATTTGATGTTTTCGGCTGAAATGTGCCAAAGATGATTTTCTTTCCTCCAGCCGTTCACTGATTTTCTGCCGAAAGTCACCAAACGAAGTATTGATCCACAACGTTTTTTTTGATTCCTTATCCACTACCGGGATTATACCCAATTTAGGAAGTTTTGTTTCGCGTTTGTCACTGATGTGAACAACCACCAGGTCATGCCTGCGGGCAAGCGCTTTCAGGTTGTGGGAATAATCGTCATCGATGAAATCGGAAATCAAGATAATGACACTTCGTCTTTTAATTGCATTCAATACGAAGGCCATGGCCTTGTTAAGATTCGTTTTGGCAGATTGAGGGTGAAGATTTACCAGCCCGTGAATAATTTGGTAGGCTTGAGATACTCCTTTCGTGGGTTTAATGTAAAGTTCACGTTGGTCAGAGTAACAAATCAATCCGACATGGCTTGATTCTTTAACCGCGGAGAGTGCCAGTACGCCACAAATTTCCCGGCCAATGTCTACTTTGGTTTTTCCTTCTGCGCCAATATCCTGGCTGGCGCTGACATCCAGAATGAAGAACACCGTTTGCTCTTTATCTTCCCGGAAGGTCTTTACGAACGTTCCATGTCCTTTTGCGGATACGTTCCAGTCGATGGTGCGGATGTCATCCCCGTATTGGTAAGGCCGCACATCGTCAAACTCCAGGCCTGATCCTTTGAATACCGAATGGAAGTCGCCTTGCATTTGGCTGTTAATGGCCTTCCGAATTTGGATTTCGTACTTCCGAAGTTTTTTTAGCAGTTCTTTCACTCGTTTCAAAAGTATAAAAATGTGCGTTACTTTGCCCCGATGTTCGTAGATCAGGTAAAATTTAGTTTTAAATGGAAAATGGTTCATTATGCCTGCACCGGACTTGTGGTATTGTTGATCATTTCCGCTTGTGAAGGGAATAAAAAGCCTGCCGGAATTTTATCTGAACCCGAAATGGTGAGGGTGCTTTCAGAAATTTACCTGGCTGAGGAAAAAGCAGGAAATATGGGTATATCGTATGATTCGGCCGTAAAGCTATTTCCTAAATTTGAAGCCAAGGTATTTAAAAAAACGGGGGTTTCAGATTCTATTTTTCGGATGTCACTGGAATACTATAAAGCTAATCCCACTGCACTGGAACATATTTACACGTCACTGGTTGACTCATTAAATTTGAAAGCAGAAGAGAAGTCATTGAGTGATACCTCTAAAAGTAAAAATGTATTATCCCAGTGATTTTGAATCCAAGCTTGGGTTTGACCAGATTCGTCAAAAGTTAAGTTCGTATTGCCTTTCACCTCCGGGTATCGCCAGGGTTGAAGCCATGCAGTTTAGTACCGATGTGGATCAGGTGTCCACGTTGCTTCGGCAGAATCTTGAGTTCAAGCAAATTTTCGAAAAAGGAGAGCCTTTCCCGTCTAGTCATTTTATCGATCCGGAAGAGATTCTAAAAAAGGTTTCGTTGGAAGGAAACTACCTGGATGAGCCTGAATTTTTACAGCTGGCATTTTCGGTACAAACACTTATGGCCTGTCGCGATTTTTTAGTGAAGGCCAGAGAATTTTATCCAACACTCTTTGAGCTCACACTGCCAGTAACAGTTTCTAAAAGCATATCGAACAGAATACTTTCGGTTATCGATGAGCATGGCACGATGAAGGACTCTGCCAGTGCTGAGCTGAACCGAATACGAAAAAAACTACGCGATGAACAGGGGCATTTGCGCAAATTGGTGGACCAGGTGTATCGACATGCCATTGAACAGGATTGGGTGCCCGAAGGAGCACTGCCCACCATACGTGAGGGCAGATTAGTAATTCCTATCCTGGCGGAGCATAAGCGAAGGATGAAAGGGTTTATCTTAGATGAATCCGCTTCGGGTCAAACCGTATTCATGGAACCAACTGAGGTGCTGGATGCCAACAATGAAATTCGCGACCTCGAGCATGCGCAGAAGCGAGAAGTCATTCGAATACTCAAGCAACTGACGGATGAAGTAAGAGTTCAACTTCCCGAATTACGAATTGCTTATCAATTTTTAGCAAAGATCGATTTCATTCGTGCGAAGGCAAAGCTATCCATAGCCTTGGAGGCCGATCTTCCACAACTTCAAGGTGAACCCGTGGTGCGATGGATGAAGGCAAGACACCCGCTATTATTTATGAGCCTGAAGGGTAAACGGGAAATTGTTCCGTTGGATATTGACCTCACGGTAGAGGATAGGATGTTATTGGTTTCCGGTCCGAACGCAGGTGGTAAATCGGTGTGTTTAAAAACGGTGGGACTGTTACAGTACATGGTGCAGTGCGGACTGTTGATCCCGGTCTCCCCTGATTCAATTGTAGGAATATTTCAAAGCATTTTCATCGACATTGGCGATCAGCAGTCGATCGAGAATGATTTAAGTACCTATAGCAGTCACCTGAAGAACATGACATTTTTTCTTCAGCATGCTACTGACCAGACGTTGATTCTTATGGATGAGTTGGGGAGTGGAACAGATCCCAATTTTGGTGGAGCCATCGCACAATCGATATTACTCGAACTACTTCAAAAGAAAGTGTGGGGGGTGGCAACTACGCATTACTACAACCTTAAATTATTTGCGGGTCAGCAAACGGGTATTCGTAATGCTGCCATGCGTTTTGACGAAAAGAACCTGGTACCCTTGTATAAACTGGATATTGGCAAGCCTGGAAGCTCGTTTGCCTTGGAGATTGCCCAAAAGACGGGCTTACCCGAAACCACGTTGGAGCATGCTCAGCAATTGGTGGGTAAAGAGTTAATGGGTTTTGAATCGATGATCAGAAATCTGGAGAAGGAAAAAAACGAACTAACGGAGAAAGTTACAACACTCGAAAAACAGGAAAGGGAATTGAAGGCGTTGCTGGCCAAGTATGAATCATTAACCACCGAATTGGAATCGCGGAAGAAGGAGATCATTGATCGGGCAAAGCAAGAGGCTAATGTGTTGCTGCGGGAAACGAACAAGGAAATAGAGAAGACCATTCGTCATATTCGGGAGAACCAGGCTGAGCGTAAGGAGACACAAAAGGTTCGGAAGAATTTACAAGAACTGTCCAGAAAAGTAACCACACCAGTAAGGAAAGAAAAAGTGGAAACGGGTGAATTGAAAGTTGGCGATCGTGTTCGCATTATTGGGCAAGATGGGAGTGGCGTAATCGTTTCATTGAAAGGAAAGAATGCAAGCGTTCAGTTCGGAGAAATGAAATCCATGACCAGCATAACCAAGCTTGAAAAATGGACAGGGCAGATAACCAAAGATGAGGTGGGCAAGCGCTTGCAATCTGTAGGTATGAAGTTGTACGAAAAACAATCTCAGTTTAGTTCCACGCTGGATGTACGCGGTAAGCGAGTTGATGAAGTGGTACCCTTACTCGATCAATTTTTGGACTCGGCTATTTTATTAAGTTATGGTGAAGTAAAAATACTTCACGGTAAAGGTGAAGGGGTGTTGAGAAAAGTGGTGCGTGAGCATCTAAAAAAATACAAGCAGATAGCCTCCTTTGCCGATGAGCATGTCGAGCGGGGAGGAGATGGAATTACAGTGGTGGTGTTGAAATAAAAAAAGCCTCGAGTGAGGCTTTATATTTCTGATTGTATTTTCTTAATCGAGTACAAACTCCCAGTTTCCCTGAACCTCAGCGGCACGGGCACCCGCATAATTACAAGTGGTGCAGGTAAACTGTAGGGTTAACTCGCCATTGCTATTAATGGAATAAACAATTCCTACCCCATCATCTCGAACCAGAAGAGTTTCAGGGTCACCACCAAATTCCCAGGAGCCGCTGGCATCCCATGGACTTGGAGTTGGTCTGCTACCACCTACAGAAAAATCATAGGGGTAGTCACCGGCCACAGCATTCTTATCATACGTGCCAGTGATGGTAAGTGTGAATCCAGTAAAATCTAATATCCGGTCAACATTGTCAAGTTCAACACTTTGGATGGTCCAGGTCTTTTTAAGCTTACCAAGTTGTACTTCTTCTTTGGATTTTCCACCGCCATCATCTCCTCCGCAATTGGCGAAAAACAGGGTTAAAGAGGCTATTGTAAGTAACGAGAGTGTTCTGGTCAGTAATTTCATTTTCATTGGTCCTTAAGGTTTCGAATTTGGTACTTATATCTCACAAAATCAAATATTGGCTTGAAAAAGCAGGATTTTAGGTCTTAATAGGGCATGGGTTGAAGTAAGTAACCACTGGTTCTTGTCGACACGAACCAGTCACTTGAAATCCACCAGGTTTAAAACGGTTGCGGTTTCAGGGTACTCGTGGGATTGGTTGGTAGCAATGAATATAAGCAGTCCTGAAGGGAGTTTCTTTAAATTTTCCTTATACCAGTTGAGCGCTTGCTCATCCAGGTTAGTACCCGGTTCATCCAGAAAAAGAGCGCTGGCTTTTGTATAGAAGGCAAGTCCAAGCTTCAGGCGCTGCTTCATACCGGATGAGAAATTTGAGATTTGCTTATCTTTTGCCGGGGCCAGATAGAGTTTATCCATAATGGATTCAACGGTATAGCCTTCCCGCATGGTCCGCATGCGGAAGTGAAATTTAATCTGCTCTACTAACGTGAATTCTTCAATCAGATCCATGTAGGGTGTTGCTATGGATACATGGTTAAATACCTCTTCGGTTGGAATATTCTTTTCCGATGAAGTGTAGGAAACAGAACCTGAAGTTTGTGGAAGTTGCCCCCACAATATTTGCAACAGGGTAGACTTGCCCGAACCGTTGGGTCCTGTAATGGCATATGTTTTACCGGACTGAAATGTGTAGTTCAGGTCTTTAAAAATCCACTCACGATTGAATCGTTTACTCAACTTCTCAACGTTGATGGATAATTGAACATTGATCATTGAACATTGATCATTAAAAATTGATCATTAGTCTCCAGACCCATAGCCCTTCATAATTCCGCGTTCGGAAGTTTTAATGAAGTTCAGAATGTAATCTCGTTCTTCGCTGGGCGCTACCGAACTTTCTACCATTTCCAACGCTTTGGTATTGTTCATCCCTTTCATGAACACATAGCGGTAAATTTCCTGGATCTCGTTGATCTTCTCTGAAGAGAAGCCTCTTCTGCGCAAACCTACCGTATTGATTCCTGCATATGCCAAAGGTTCACGGGCAGCTTTGGTATAAGGCGGAACATCTTTTCTTACTAATGATCCACCTGAAAGCATGACGTGGGCTCCAACTTTCACAAATTGATGTAAGGCACTGGCACCTCCTATAATGGCCCAGTCATCAATGGTAACGTGGCCTGCCACCTGCACGGTGTTCACCAGTATACAGTTATTACCGATGATGCAATCATGGGCAACGTGCACATAAGCCATCAGCAGGCAGTTCTTACCAATAACGGTCTTGAATTTATCGGAAGTACCGCGACTGATGGTCACATACTCCCGGATCACGGTGTTGTCTCCGATGTGGGTTTCAGTTTTCTCACCTGAAAATTTAAGATCCTGTGGTACCGATGAGACAGAAGCCCCGGGATAGATTTTTACATTTTTTCCAAGTCGTGAACCTTCCCATATAATGGCATTGGGACCAATCCAACACCCGTCATCAATCACAACATCTTTTTGAACAGTGGCGAAGGGTTCAATGGTAACATTGTTACCAATTTTGGCTTCGGGATGTACGTTGGCTAGTGGGTGGTGGCTCATGAACTTTTACGGACTATGCTGGCGGTCATGGTTCCTTCACAAACTAGCGTATTGCCTACAAAGGCTCGTCCGCTCATTTTAGCGATACCACGTTTAATAGGGGCTAACAGATCACATTGAATAACAAGGGTGTCTCCGGGAAGAACCATTTTTCTGAACCGGAAGCTTTCGATACCCAGAAAATACGTCCAGTAATTTTCCGGATCGGGTACGGTGTGCAGTACCAGAATACCACCGATTTGCGCCATAGCCTCTATTTGCAGCACGCCTGGCATTACCGGGTTTCCCGGAAAATGTCCCTGAAAGAAATTTTCATTCATGGTCACATTCTTCACACCGGCCACACTTTCATTATCCAGGTAAATGATTTTATCAATTAAGAGGAACGGATAGCGGTGAGGAAGCGTGGCGGTAATTTTGTTGATGTCCATTACCGGTGGCAAACTCGGGTTGTATTTTGGTCTGCCCTGACGGTCGGCTGCCTGCATGGCCTTCTTTAATTTCTTGGCGAATGCAACGTTAGCAGCATGGCCCGGGCGAGCGGCAAGTACTTGCGCCTTTAGGGGCCTTCCGGCTAATGCAAGGTCTCCAACAATGTCCAACAGCTTATGGCGTGCAGGCTCATTCTTGAAACGTAAATCAATATTATTAAGAATGCCTTCGTGCTTGACCTCTACTTTAGGCTTACCGAGCATTTTGGCAATGTTGTCGAGTTCATCTTCTTTCACAACGCGATCCACAATCACGATAGCGTTGTTCAGGTCCCCTCCACGAATGAGATTGTTTTTGTACAACATCTCCAGTTCATGCAGGAAACAAAACGTACGGCAGGAAGCAATTTCTTTTTCAAATTGACGGATGTCAGTCATGGAAGCATGTTGGCTTCCTAAAACAGGTGAGTTGTAATCCACCATTACCGTTACCCGATAGTCGTCCAACGGAAGGGCAGCGATCTCCACATTACGGGCTGCTTCGCGATAGAAGATGGGCTCATGCACTTCAAAGAAATCACGAAGGGCGTTTTGTTCTTCCGTTCCTGCTTCTTTTAAGACATCGATAAACTGAATGGAGCTTCCATCCATAATGGGACACTCGGGTCCATCCAGTTGAATAAGAACGTTGTCAATTTCTAACCCTACCAATGCTGCAAGGGTGTGCTCGATGGTGCTTACTTTAGCCCCACTTTGTTCGATGGTAGTTCCTCTCGATACATCGGTAACATTATCACAGTCGGCATCAATAATGGGTGAGCCCGGAAGGTCAACCCGTTGAAATTTTATCCCGTGATTAGGCTTTGCCGGAACAAACGTCATGTTGGTTTTTGCACCGGTGTGCAACCCAACTCCCGAAAGGGTTACTGACTTCTGAATAGTTTGCTGTTTGATGTTAAGCATCGGACTTTTAAAAGTTGGCAAATTTAACCCCTTATCGGCAGATTAGCCAAAATAAATGCTTTTGATTGGTTATCAGCGATTTACCGCTGTTTTGGTGTTATTCAGCAGCTTCGGAGGAGAGCGCCTTATTGGAGGAGTAGTCTTGGCCATTTACTTTCTTTTCTAACTCACGCAGCCGTAGGTTTAAGTCAGGAAGTTTTTTGAACACTGCATAAGAGCGGAAATACTCCCCGATGTCGAAAGCAGGATATCCTAAAATACGTTGGCCCTCCTCTTTAATGGATTTTGAAATCCCGGATTGTGCACCTATACCGGTGTTGTTGGCAATTACCAGGTGACCCGCAATTCCTACCTGTCCGCCAATGGTACTATTTTCTCCAACCTTGCTGGATCCTGAGATTCCTGCTTGTGCAGCGATCACGGTATTCTTTCCGATCTCTACATTGTGAGCAATTTGAATCAGATTATCCAGCTTAACTCCTTTTCGAACGATCGTGGAGTCGCCAAACATGGTGGCGCAATCAATCACGGTGTTTCCACCAATGGTCACATTGTCTTCAATGATTACATTACCCAGTTGTGGAATGGTTTTATAGGTTCCATCGGCTTGCGGAGCAAAACCAAAGCCATCACTTCCAACCACCGTGCCCGAGTGGATGACACAATTATTTCCAACGCGTGTATCGGCATAGAGTTTAACTCCCGGATGTACAATGGTATTGTTTCCTACTACTACATTATCACCAATGTAGGCATGGGGATAAATTTTTACGTTATCACCAATTTTAACATTACTGCCAATATAGGAGAACGCTCCACGATAAATATTTTTTCCCACCGTACAATTTGTACCAATGTAGCTTGGCTCTTCAATACCACTTTTTTGAAAACTAAGGAGTTTATGATATTCCTCGAGCAACACGGTAAAACTTAAATACGGGTCGTCCACAAGAATTAATGTGGAGGGGATTTCTTTACGGGGAACAAAATCTTTGCTAACAATAACGGCTGACGCCTGAGTCGTGTAGATGTAATTTTCGTATTTGGGATTGGAGAGAAAAGCAATTTGGCCCTTTTTAGCATCCTGGATTTTAGCCAGCATGTTAATTTTTCCATTACGCTCGCCTTTTATTTCACCACCCAACATGGTGGCTATTTGCTGTATTGTAAACTCCATGGATTAACGCGACTCTTACAAAGATACATTTTTAGGCCAGCAGAGATAGTTTTTTTTCACGATTTTACTGATGGCCTTAATGTTGGGCAAATCAGACGCTTGGGCAATATCTAGTAGCTCACCACTTTTCATCAGGATGTTGATCTTTTGCCCCTCCGTATAGGCTTCGTTGGTTACAAAGCCATAGGAAAAGAAATAGGATGACTCTGAGCGAAGGAGGTTGAATGACTTAGCAACGTTGGTTCTAATCTGATCTACCTCATCTTTTTTTATGGGCTCGGTACTCATCCTGATTTGAAATAATTTCCGTTGGAGCAACATGGTGGATAATGAAGAAAGAATGAAATCGTTATGATTTTGCCAGAGCTTAACAGCTCCCCAAAGATCATGGTCATCCAATTGCCCAAAAGCGTTGAGTATTTTTTGATTCTCTTTGAAATTTTCAATGGTATACGAATTCTTCAGAAAAAGAAGAAGCGATTCAGTACAGGTAAGTGACTCTCCTGATTTTACCAGGTGCTGAGCGCGTTTAATTAGATTCACCACCATGCGTTCGGCACTTACCGTAGTCTTATGGAGATACACTTGCCAATACATGAGTCTTCTGGCATTGAGGAAGTTTTCGATACTGAGTATACCTTTTTCTTCCACGACCAACTGATCCTTGTACACTGTGAGTAAAGAGATTATCCGATCTACGCCAATGGTTCCTTCGGATACACCACTAAAGAAACAATCTCGTTTCAGGTAATCCAACCGGTCAATATCCAGCTGACTGGAAACCAATTGATGAAAGAACTTCCGTTTATACGTGTTTTGAAAGATTTTAAGGCTTAAACCTAATGCTCCGTTGAACTCCTTATTGAGTTGTTGCATGAACAGGTAGGAGAGGCTCTCATGGTTAATGCCCGTGAGCAACGAATCCTCAAGTGTATGGGAGAGTGGTCCGTGACCGATATCGTGCAGGAGTACGCAAATTACGGAAGCCTCATACTCTTCATCTGTAATTTCAATTCCTTTCTTTCTCAAAAGGTCAAGCACGCGGGTCATTAAATACATGGCACCCAACGCGTGCTGAAATCGTGTATGCTGAGCCGCAGGATAGACGTAATCGGTAAGTCCTAACTGCTTGATGTGACGAAGGCGCTGAAACCAGGGATGGGAAATGATATCAAACAGCAGCGCGCTCGGGATGGTAATAAATCCGTAAACAGGATCGTTGATAATCTTCTTTTTATTCAAGAGTCAGCGAGTAAATATTTAACTTCGGGAAATTTAGAACTATGCAAAGATACAGCATTTTGTGGGTGGATGACGAGATTGATTTATTGAAACCGCACATCATTTTTCTGGAGCAGCGTGGGTACGACATCACACCCATCAATAACGGGTCGGATGCTGTGGAGATGTGTGAAGACAAACATTTTGATGCTGTTTTTTTAGATGAGAACATGCCGGGTATGTCAGGCCTTGAAGCCCTGGGACTGATTAAAGCCAACAAACCCAACCTACCGGTGGTCATGATCACCAAAAATGAAGAGGAACAAATTATGGAGGAGGCTATTGGCTCCAAGATTGCCGACTATTTGATCAAGCCATTGAACCCAAGTCAGATATTACTGTCTGTAAAAAAGATTTTTGACAACAAACGATTAGTGATTGAAAAGACAAATCTCAATTACCAGCAGGAGTTTCGAAAAATCAGCATGGCTTTCATGGATGAAATGAACCATGAAGCCTGGGCGGATATCTATAAAAAACTTGTGTTCTGGGAATTACAACTCGACCAGGCCGATAATGAGGAAATGGCTGAAGTACTGGAGGCACAAAAAACGGAGGCCAATGCAAATTTTGCCAAGTTCGTGATCAAAAATTATGATCGATGGTTGAATGAACCCAACGCGGAAAAGCCAATCCTTTCCCATCAGCTGATGAAGAAAAAGATTTTTCCGGAAGTAAAACCCGGAAAACCTTTGTTCATGTTATTGATTGATAATTTACGGTACGATCAGTGGAAAGTAATAGAACCGGTTATCAGTGAATATTTTACGGTTGAGAAGGAAGAAACGTATTATTCGATTTTACCCACCACAACAGCATACGCACGAAACGCTATTTTCTCTGGATTGATGCCAAGTGAAATGGCGAAACTTCAGCCAGACCTTTGGGTTGGAGAAGATGAGGACGAGGGAAAGAATAATTTTGAAGATGAGTTTTTGGAAAAACAAATTCAGAAAAACAACCTGAAGATAAAATCGTCTTACCATAAAATTAAGAACCTGGAAGCGGGCCGTGATCTGGTGGATACGGTGAGTAATCTCTTTCAAAATGATCTGAATGTGATTGTATACAACTTTGTCGACATGCTCTCACATGCCCGAACGGACATGGCCATGGTACGCGAGTTGGCTCCTGATGAATCAGCCTACCGGTCGATTACCAAATCTTGGCTAATGCATTCACCCCTATTTGAAATTTTGAAGAAGATATCAGAGAAGAATGCAAGGGTTATTATCACGACCGATCATGGTACCATCCGGGTAAAGCGTCCTTTTAAAATCGTTGGAGACAAGAGTGTGAATACCAATCTTAGATATAAGCAAGGAAAGAATTTAGGGTATGAAGGTGGTAAGGTTATGGCAGTTCAAAAGCCGGAGCGATTATTTCTTCCCAAAATGAATGTATCCACATCGTATGTGTTCGCGATTGAAGACCAGTTTTTTGCCTACCCCAATAATTATAATTATTACGTAAACTTCTATAAAGACACTTTTCAGCATGGTGGTGTTAGCCTGGAGGAGATGATTATCCCTATAATTTTATTAAATTCGAAGAATGCATCCTGAGGTGAAGCCCGCAGTATTTAAGAAGGTTACGTTGGCAGAATTGGAGAGGGTTGCACGCGAGGTGTTGAACGCGGCAAAGGGTTTTACGGTAATTGTCTTTCACGGGGAAATGGGCTCCGGAAAGACAACTTTGATTAAGGCTATCGGTCAGATTTTGGGTGTTACCGATACCATGAGCAGTCCTACTTTTTCAATTGTAAATGAATACAATACCGGTACGGGAGAGAAGATATTTCATTTTGATTTTTACCGACTACGAAAAGAAACAGAAGCATACGACATCGGGGCAGAGGAGTATTTTGATTCAGGGAACCTTTGTTTGATTGAATGGCCTGAAAAAATTCCATCGTTGTTGCCCGATCGCTTTGCCGAAGTATTTTTAACAGTAGAAGACGATACGCACAGAACTATAGCATTTTCAATTCATGACGGAAAAGAAGAAAAGCGGATTTGAAACGCTGGCCAAGGCTGGCCTGGCAACTCAAGAACAAATGCTTGAGGTGAAAAAGAAGAAAAACTCATTCTTTATTGGGTTGCCCAAGGAAATCTCGTTGCAAGAGAACCGAATTACCTTAACCCCGGATGCAGTAGCCTTGCTGGTAAACAATGGACATGAAATTTGGCTGGAGACGAAAGCGGGCATGGGCTCTAAGTTTACCGACCAACAGTACAGTGAAGCAGGCGCAAAAATTGTTTACTCTCCGCAGGAAGTGTATAAGGCCAATTTCATTTTAAAGATAGAGCCCCCTACCGCAGAGGAGATTGAGTTCATGCGCCCGGGGCAGACATTAATCTCAGCAATACAACTCGGTCATCTTGATCCTGAGAATCTTCAATTGATGTTAAAGAAGAAAATTACTGCGCTGGCCTATGAATTCATCGAAGATAAAGTAGGAGGGATGCCGATCATCCGGGCGATGAGTGAAATTGCAGGCAGCACGGTAATGTTGATTGCTGCAGAATATTTGAGCACCGCTAACAATGGCAAAGGTGTAATTTTAGGTGGCATTACCGGTGTGCCCCCAACAAAAGTAGTGATCATAGGCGCAGGTACCGTGGCGGAATTTGCTGCCCGCGCTGCGCTTGGATTAGGCGCTGATGTTCAGGTGTTTGATAACCATCTTTACAAACTGAGAAGGATCAAACATATTCTGGGCCAACAGATTTATACTTCAACGATTGATACCATCACCCTCAGCGATACACTGAAGAGTGCCGATGTAGTCATTGGAGCCTTGCGTGCAGAAAAGGGCAGAGCCCGTCATGTAGTGACGGAAGAGATGGTAAGCAAGATGAAGCCTGATTCTCTGATTATTGACCTCAGTATTGACCAAGGAGGTTGTGTAGAGACTTCTGAAATTACAACATTGAAAAAGCCTGCATTCCGCAAACACGATGTGATTCATTATTGTGTGCCGAATGTGGCTTCTCGTGTAGCCCACACCGCTACCAATGCGTTGAGCAACATCTTTACTCCCACTATTTTACGTGCGGCAGAAGAGGGTGGAATAGAAGAAATGATCTTCTCGCACAAGTGGTTTATGAAGGGCGTATACACCTACAAGGGAGGATTAACCAATGAATCCGTGGCCCGTAAGTTTGGCATGAAGCATAAAAGTATTGAGTTGCTGCTCGCGGCCAGATTTTAATTATAATCTGGCAAGACTTTCTTCCAATGCCTTAATCTTGGATTCAGCATCCGCTTTTTTCTTCCGCTCCATTTCAAGTACCTGTGGAGGTGCACTGTTCACAAACTTCTCGTTAGACAATTTCTTATCCACCGAGGCCATAAATCCACGCTGATACTCCAGGTCTTTTAGAATAGCTTCACGTTCTTTGGCGGCATCAACTTTACCTTCTAGCGGAATCGTAAATTCTATAGCTCCTACCAGAAAGGAAACACCGGTCGGATTTTCAGATGAAGAATAAACTTCCTGAATGTTGGATAGTTTTTTTACAATGGGTATAAAAGAGGCAATGCTTTTCAGTTCTTCTTTACTATGTAGCTTCAACGACTCTTTCGGGGAAATTCCTTTTGAGTTTCTGGCATTCCGGATTTGTGCAATCACTTCAAAGGCAATGGTTCCTTCCTGCAAGAGCTCAGGGTTTACCGCTGAATATTTCGGCCATTCACTCATGGTGATGCATTCATTCTCATGCCTTTCCCTCAATTCATGCCAAAGCTCTTCAGTGATGAAGGGCATGAAGGGATGAAGGGCCTTTAAAAGCGTTTCAAAGAATGAAACAGTCTGATGGTACGTGGATTGATCAATCGGCTTACCAAATTCCGGCTTGACCATTTCAAGATACCACGAACAGAAATCATCCCAGATGAGTTTATAAATACACATCAGGGCATCAGACATTCGGTACTTCGTGAAGTGATCATTCAGTTCTGCCAGAGATTGATTCATTTTTGATTCAAACCAATGGATAGCAGTCTTATTCAACCCCCCATCGTCCCCCCTTAAGGGGGGAGTAGAGGGGGGGTCAACCTCCCAGCCTTTTACTAACCGAAAGGCATTCCAGATTTTGTTCGCAAAATTTCTTCCCTGCTCACATAATTTCTCATCAAAGAGCAGGTCATTTCCTGCGGGCGAACTAAACAGCATACCGGTACGCACACCATCGGAACCATATTTTGAAATCAAGTCTAACGGATCGGGTGAGTTGCCCAGCGACTTTGACATTTTCCTTCCCTGCTTGTCGCGCACAATGCCCGTTAAATACACATCATTAAAGGGCTTTTTGTCCATGTACTCATATCCGGCAATGATCATCCGTGCTACCCAGAAAAATAGAATCTCAGGAGCGGTTACTAATACCTGTGTAGGGTAGTAATATTCCAGTTCTTTATTTTTTCCAACAATAATCTTCCCGGTCTTCTTATCGAAGAATTCATCTTTAAAGCCCTTGAACACTTCCATCGGCCAAAGCCATGAGGATGCCCAGGTATCCAATACGTCAGAATCTTGTCGAAGGTCTTTTTCGGTTATTGTCTTACCGGTTTTCTGGGAAGCTAGTTGAATGGCCTCTTCCGGTGTCTCCGCTACCACAAAATCATTCTCTCCGCTTCCATAGAAATAAGCAGGAATTCTGTGGCCCCACCAGAGTTGTCTGGAGATGCACCAATCGCGCACATTTTCCATCCAGTGACGGTAGGTATTCTTGAATTTGGGTGGGTGAAGTTTGATTTCGTCTTGTTCTACCGCCTGGTAGGCTTTACGCGAAATCTCTTTCATCTTTACAAACCACTGGAGGGAAAGTTTAGGTTCCACAACGGTGTTGGTTCTTTCTGATCGCCCGATGCGAGTAATAAATTCTTCCTCCTTCACTAGGTGACCAGCTTCGCGCAGATCTTTCACCATTTCTTTGCGAACAGCAAAACGATCTTTGTTATAAAATTTTGGTATCTCACATTTTTCGTTGAGCGTTCCGTCATCATTGATGGTGTCAATTACCGGCAAGGAATGACGCAACCCGATTTCGTAGTCATTCACATCGTGTGCAGGAGTAACTTTCAAACACCCTGTTCCAAATGCTTTATCAACATAGTCGTCTGCAATGACCGGAATCTCCCGGTTGATAAACGGCACTAGTACTTTTTTGCCAATCAGTTTCTTGTATCGTTCATCCGAAGGGTTCACGGCAATCGCCACGTCACCCATAATAGTTTCGGGGCGCTGAGTGGCAATGATTACCCAATCATCGGCAGTGTCTTTTATTTTGTAACGAACAGAGTAGAGAATAGATTTCTCTCCATCTTCCTTATACAATACCTCTTCATTCGAAAGGGCAGTCTTCGCTTCGCAATCCCAGTTGATCATGCGAAGTCCGCGATAGATATACCCTTTGTTATACAGGTCAACGAACACCCGAATGACTGCTTTATAGTAATCAGGATCCATCGTGAAACTGGTACGATCCCAATCACAGGATGCCCCCAGTTTCTTGAGTTGTTCCAGAATGATTCCTCCATACTTCTCCTTCCATTCCCAGGCATATTTCAGGAACTCATCGCGGCTGAGGTCAGATTTTTTGATTCCTTTCTCCCTCAGCATGGCCACCACCCGTGCTTCGGTAGCAATGGAAGCATGATCAGTACCCGGTACCCAACACGCTTCTTTTCCTTCCATACGTGCTTTCCGAATCAGAACATCCTGAATGGTATTGTTCAGCATGTGGCCCATGTGAAGAACTCCGGTTACGTTTGGAGGCGGGATGACAATGCAATAAGGTTCCTTGGAAGGGTCAGGTTCAGAATGAAAAAAACCCTTGTCCATCCAATACTGGTACCACTTATCTTCTACTTCAGCTGGACTATACTTGGTTGATAATGACATGATTCACAAAAAATAGAGGCGCAAAAATAAAGAAATTGGGGCAAAATACAGGGTTTAAAACCTATTTAAACACAATACTTTGCGTAGGCTTTAGTGTGGGGCAGCCATTCGAATTCTCCACTCCTTAGGGTATAGGTTGTTCGTGCGGTTATCGAGGATGTTTACCCATCCGAGCGGCAGATTATTGTATAGGACCAACGTAAATCCTTTCGGTGCATCCTTATGAAGGGATTCTTTTCTGAGGAACTGAATTGCTTCTTCCAGGTTTACATTGATTTGTGGAAAGCTTTCTTTTTTCAAATGAATAGAAAGCGCTGCCGTATGTTCAGGAATTAGTTTATCATGTTTGGCAATGGCAAAAGGTGTTCCGGCCTTAACAATCTTCAGATGCTCCGTCAGGTATTCAATTTCCTCAAGGCAAGAGCCGGGCAGGACATGAATCAATTCATTCCAGGAATAGAATTGAAAATCACCATCCGAAATCCACTCGCACAATAGGTCACTAATTTTTTTAGGAGGCGCGGTTAATGATTTCTTTATTTTCATACGCCCCTCAGCCTGCATTTCTCCTTTTCGAAATGCCGCTAAGAAAAACCCTTCTCCTTTTACGCGGTGTGGATAGAAGCGATATCCGTTTAAATTTTTTCTACGGATTACCTCAACACCCCAGGAATCATCAATTCTTAACGCTACAGGTTCAACATGATGTTGCTCGCTTAGCCACTGCAGGTTTTCTTCGTTCTCCTGCTCGTTATACGTACATGTGCTGTAGATCAGGAGTCCATCGGTTTTTAATGCAGGCCAAACATTTTCCAGAATTCTTCGCTGTCGCTTAGCACAAAGCTCAACATTAGCTGGTGACCACTCCTGGATGGCCTGTGGATCTTTTCTGAATAATCCTTCTCCGGAACAAGGGGCATCCACCACGATCACATCAAAAAAACCAGGAAGCCTTGAAAAACCTTCCGGATCATTATTGGTGACAACAATATTTGAATGTCCCCACTTTTGAATATTCTCTGCGAGGATTGAAGCTCTTGAACGAATCACTTCATTGGACACCAATACACTTTCAGGATGTAACAAGCTCAGCAGGTGAGTGGATTTTCCTCCTGGTGCCGCGCAAAGATCAAGTATCCGAACCGGTTTACTCACGTCAGTAGTCTGTACTATAGCTTGTTCCAAAAACATGGAACTGGCTTCCTGAACGTAATATGCCCCCGCATGAAGCGCAGGGTCAAGCGTAAACACGGGTCGTTGCTCCAGATACCTTCCCCATTTACTCCAGGCAACCGATTCACCTTCAAGGGTAAACGGCTTATTTGGGTTTAGTCGTACGCTGGTAGGCGAAGGTTCCTCCAGACAGTTTAGAAATTGGGTGAATGAATCTCCGAGTTTGTCCCGCAACGTATGTTCAAATTCTTTCGGTAAACTTGGATGGTTTTTCATTTCTGCGAGAAAAATAAGCCTTATTTTTGAGTTGTATGATAAAAGCGAATAATCCGAAACTTAAAAGCTGGGTGGAAGTTCCGAAAGATTCCGATTTCCCCATCCAGAATCTTCCTTTCGGAATTTTTAAAACAAAATATCTTTCTCCAGTGGCCGGTGTGGCCATCGGTAATCATGTGCTTGATCTGGTTTACTTACATGAAAATGGATTTCTGGATGGACTTGGCTTACCTGTTGGTGTTTTTAATCAACGCTATTTGAATGATTTTATGGCGCTGGGAAAAAAGAAAGCAGGGGAAGTGCGGGAGAGAATTTCAGAGTTGTTGCGTGCTGATCATGATGAACTGAAAGCCAATATCGCAGCTCGTGAAATTGCCCTGATCCCCATGAACGAGGTTCAGATGCTGATGCCGGTACGCATCCCGAACTATACAGATTTCTACAGCAGTGAAGAACATGCTACCAATGTGGGTACCATGTTTCGCGATCCGAAGAATGCCTTATTACCAAATTGGAAACATTTACCCGTTGGATATCATGGACGGGCATCCTCGATTGTGGTATCAGGAACTTCTATTCATCGGCCTAAAGGACAAGTGAAACCATTGGATGCCGAACTTCCGGTATTTTGCCCCTCACACAAACTCGACTTTGAATTGGAGATGGCTTTCCTGACCTGTACAGAAACAAAACTCGGGCAATCGATATCTACCAAGGAAACGGAGGATCATATTTTCGGGTTCGTTCTATTTAACGACTGGTCAGCTCGTGATATTCAGCAGTGGGAGTATGTGCCCCTCGGACCATTTTTAGGAAAGAATTTTGGTTCTACCATGTCTCCGTGGATTGTGACCATGGATGCACTTGAACCTTTTCGGGTTGCTGGTCCGGAGCAACATCCACATGTGCTTCCTTATTTAAGTTATGAGGGAGGTAAAAACTTCGACATCCGGCTTGAAGTATTGATACAGCCCGATCGATCGGAGGCCACCACGGTGTGTCGTTCTAACTTCAAGTACATGTACTGGAATGTGAATCAGCAATTGGCGCATCATACGGTGAATGGTTGCAACATTCAGGTAGGAGATTTGTATGCCTCCGGTACCATCAGTGGCCCTTCGCCCGGTTCGTATGGTTCGATGCTTGAACTCACGTGGAATGGACAAAAGCCATTAACCATGCCCGATGGCACGGATCGAAAATTTATTGAAGATGGAGATACGGTTATCATGAAAGGTCTTGCTGAGAAAGACGGAGTGAGAATTGGCTTTGGAGAATGCAAAGGAAAAATTTTGCCGGCTAACTAAATAAAGAAGCTCAGACTGACATTAAGTATGATTATAAATCCAAAGGAAATTTCTGTTCCTAAAATGCACAGCTACTTGCTGGGAGCAGTAGCACCTCGTCCGATTGCTTTTGCTAGTACGATCGACAAAGCAGGTAACGTTAATCTCAGTCCGTTTAGTTTTTTCAATTGCTTTGGTGCAAACCCACCCATTCTCGTTTTCTCGCCTGCCCGCAGGGGTCGTGACAATACAACCAAGCATAGCTATGAAAATGTGTTGGAAGTTCCCGAAGTAGTAATTAATGTGGTGAACTACTCCATGGTACAGCAGATGTCGTTGGCCAGTACGGAATACCCCAAAGGTGTGAATGAATTTGTGAAGGCTGGCTTTACCCAGGTACCCTCGACTTTGGTTAAGCCTCCAAGAGTAGGAGAGTCTCCTGCCGCATTTGAGTGCAAAGTATTGAATGTCATAAAGACCGGTGACCAGGGTGCGGCTGGCAACCTGATTATTTGTGAAGTAGTGTTAATGCACCTCAAGGAGGATGTCCTTGACATCGATGGGAAGATTGATCCAAATAAAATGGATGCCGTGGCCCGTATGGGCTCGGATTGGTACTGCCGCGCCAGCGGAAGTAATTTATTCGGATTACCACAACCCGCTACAAAAATTGGGATAGGCATGGATCAATTGCCGGATGAAATCAGGAAAAGTAAAATATTGACCGGAAATGATTTGGCCATGTTAGCCGGAGTAGAAGTGGTACCCAAAGCTGGGTTTAGCTCGGATGAGAAAAAGCACGCAATGGCAAAGGAATTATTAAAAGCTGCAAAGGTAGATGAGGCTTGGTCCGTATTGGCATCCTGATTACATGGGGAACTATAGTGACTCACTGAGGAATTAACTCCACTGCTTCGCTCGAATTTATACCGTGATAGGTGTTTTGCTCACGGATTGATTATTGATTAGCCATAAGTCAAATTAAACTCTACACGACTTATGAAAAATCAAATTTTTAAACTTTCCCTTGCGTTCTGTATTGCCGTGGGACTATCCACTGCATCTTACGCGCAAACCAGCGACAAGACCTGGAGTTTTGGGCCAGAACTGGGTGTTAATTTTTCGAAATATGGTAAGGATGCTGATGACACGGATTATAAAAACGGACTGTTGGCAGGCGGTTTTTTAACCTATAGCATTCGGAATACCCACGCCTTTACTCTTAAAGTGTTGTACTCACAAAAGGGTGCAGCAGACGAAGCTTCGGATAGTAAAACACATTTGAATTACATTGAAGTCCCTGTTCTTGCTCGCTTGTTTTTTAATCGTGAAGGAACAATCCGTCCTAACATTTTTGCGGGTCCTTCCTTTGGTTTTTTGACGGGAGTAAAAGGTAAAGTTGGAGATGGTAATTACGAAGAAGTGACTAATTACAAAGACATTTATAACAATTTTGATTTAGGTCTTGGATTCGGAATTGGAATCAACTTCAAGGTAGCGGAGGAGATGTACTTTATTGTTGATACGCGATATACCTACGGGTTGAGTGACATTTCAAAATCAAGCGGCAGCGAAGTGAATAACCTGGCACTAGCCTTTTCTGCAGGGCTTTCCTTTGGGTTAAGTAATAAGTAATCGGAAAAGCATTAAAAAAGCGGAGAGAACTCTCCGCTTTTTTTGTTTGTAATGAATTATTAATTCTGATTCTTTAAATCCAACGCAAAATCTTTAGCGGTTTTGGCTGTCATGATGTCCATGAAGTTGATGGCGCCATTGGAGGTTGTACCACCTCCGGTTTGAAATTGCGGTACAATCGCACCCGTGTACTTGCTGAACGCTTCTGCCCACACTTTCTGTACTTCCACTTGTGCCTTGAGTTTCATTTCCAACGCACCGTCAGCCTGCATGATACGGGCTCGCGCATACGCCTGCGCATCGGCTAGCTCTTTAATTTTTTTAGCTTCCAGGATAGCGCCTTCGTACGCAATTTTCTGCTGCAATTTATCCTGCTCGGCTACCTTCACTTTTGTTTCGGCTTCTACCACCTGCTTTGTTTGTTCCTGCTTTTGCTGGTACTCAATTTCCACCAAGGCTTGCTCACCTTTTGCTTTTGCAGTTAGCGTTTGTTGCTGGGCGGTCATCAATTCCTGTTTAGAAATAGATGACTTGGTCACGGCATCAATGATCTTCACCAGTTTTTCATCCACCTTGTCTTCATAGTCAACATCGGTAATGGCGGCATCGGCTACGGTAATTCCATATTCCTTTATGGATGATAGTTTGCGTTTAGGTGTGGATGTTTTCGGATCAATTTGAACTTCTGTTTCATAAACCCTTTTCTTCTCCATCTCTAACGAATCAAATACAATATTTTCTTCAGTCACCAATAGGTAAACACCTTCCTTAAGCTGATCCATAAAATCCTGCGCCATTTGCGCGCGACCGCCTCCGTAGTGCTTTTCGCTGCTCATGAGCTGTGCAGACGACTGCAGACATTCTTTAGTATAGGGGGCTAGTCGTTTCACAACAAGCGACTGCGGTGTTCTGTGTGTATTGTGAATCAGGATCATCTCCTTTTCATCCGAGGGTAAAATAAATTGTGTAATACCCCTTACATTGGCAGTAGTAGCATCACTAAAACGGATCATAATGTGACCCACTTCGATGCCATTATCCTCTAATTCCAAATTCGCTGCAACTTCCTGATAGGTAACAGAGATCTGGTTTGGCCATTCTTTTTCTTTCGCAAAGAATCCGGCATAAAATATTCCGGGGGCAAATTGCACAATTTGCTCACCTGTGGTGCGCTCTACTACGGTTCTGTTTCCGGCATCATTCCAGGAAAATGGATTGATGATCAGGAAGAGAATAAGACCAAAAATAGCCATCAGGCTGACGATGATCGTTTTCTTGGGAACGAAAGAGCCCATGCTTTTCAGGGGGTTCATGTTAGGGGTTGTTTCCATGGTTAATTGTTGTTTTGGTTGTTTTTATTTTTAAAATGGTGGGTCAGCAGGAGTACGATAGCGTACCCTACAATCCCAAATACGGCCAGAAATCCGACCGCGAGGGCTAATCTAATCATTGTTGTAATTGGTTAATAGTGATGATGATGGTTAAGCGCAGATGGCGCAATGTTGTATAACAACAGGTGTTTTACATTGGAGTTTGATAAATACAATAGTATATGCTCCAAATGAAAAAGAGGAAACCGGGAAAAATAAAATATTTTTCTGTTATTGAATAGTTACCAGATCACTTAGTTCCTATACATCACCGCTTTTACCGCCTTCACCGTTTTTTCAACGTTAGGAAGGATGGCTTGAATTAGGGTAGGTGCGTAGGGCAGGGGAGCATCGGCATTGGTGATCCGGTGGATGGGTGCATCCAGGTAATCAAAGGCATGCTTCTGAATATGGTAGGTAATCTCTGTAGAGATGGAGGCCAACGGCCACGCCTCTTCTACAATCACCAGTCGGTTTGTCTTCTTTACCGATTCCACAACGGTGGCATAATCGATGGGACGAACGGTACGCAAGTCAATTACTTCGGCAGAGATGCCTTCTTTTTCTAATTCTGCAGCAGCGGCCAATGCCACTTTCATAATCTTTCCAAAGGAAACAATCGTAACATCGGTGCCTGATTTTTTCACATCTGCTAAACCGATGGGAATTAAATATTCTTCTTCTGGCACTTCACCCTTTTCGCCATACATAACTTCACTTTCCATGAAAATAACAGGGTCGTTATCGCGGATGGAAGTTTTCAAAAGACCCTTGGCATCGTACGGGTTAGACGGTACGACTACCTTCAAGCCAGGTGTATTGGCATACCAGTTTTCGAAGTTCTGTGAGTGCTGCGCACCTAATTGGCCTGCATTACCGGTAGGCCCGCGAAACACAATGGGCATACCGTACTGACCCCCCGACATCGAAAGCATTTTAGCGGCTGAGTTAATGATGGGGTCAATGGCTACCAATGAGAAATTGAACGTCATAAACTCAATGATGGGCCGCAAGCCATTCATGGCAGCGCCTACGCCAATGCCAGCAAAGCCCAATTCGGCAATGGGGGTATCGATTACCCGCTCAGGGCCAAACTCGTCCAGCATGCCCTGGCTCACTTTATAGGCACCATTGTATTCGGCCACTTCTTCCCCCATTAGAAACACGCTGGGGTCTCTTCTCATTTCTTCATTCATCGCTTCGCGAAGGGCTTCTCTGAACTGAATTTCTCTCATAGTAGTGTAAAAATATACTGGCCTTTGGATAGGCAGGTGTAAAAATAAGGGCTCGCAATGGATTGACAAAATAAAGATTTGTACCCTTCTCCCTTCCATGGAATACCCCTTTCCTTCCCTTGCTGATGGTATAAAACAAAAAAGTCCTGACGAAACCGTCAGGACTTTTTCATCCAATGATTAGTCGATTATTTCAGAGCGTTTCTGAACGCTTCGTTGGTTACAAACTTCTCAAACTCAAGGTCGGTAAGAGCAGCTTCTTTCAAGGAAGGGTCAACTTTTACAGCGCTGGTCAGGTTGCTCACCACACCATCAGCATTGCTTAATCGAGCTGATGCAATAGCCGCACCATAGAACGCCCAAGCGTGATTGCTGTTCAATTTAGTAGCCTCACCGAAGGAAGTAAGCGCATTCTGATAGTCTTTGTTCAATACCTGAGCTAAGCCTTTGTTGTACAGGTTATCCGCAGTATTAGCCGCTGAAGATTCAGCACTAACAGCCTCGCTGTATTTCGCCATGACGATGGCCGCAGATCCTTTTACACCGTTCAACCCGGCAGCATTATCACCACGGATGCCAGAGGCTTTGTTTGCATAGTCGTAAGCTGCATAGGCATTACCTTTTAACATAGAAACAGAGGCCAAGTTAGCATGTACTTCCGGAGCTGCATTAATTTTTGCAGCAATATCTAATTGCGCCTGAGCTTTGTCAGCAAGGGCTGCAGCATTAGTAGGATTTTCAATAGCTTGGGCAATGTATACAGCGCCTAAGTTGTTGTGCGCATTCCATTTGGAACCCTTTTTAGTAGCAGCCTCATAGATAGCAGCTTTTTCTTCTAATGAAGGGGTCATGGTAGCGGCATACATCAGTTCTTCGAAAGAAAGTGTATCAGCACTTACTGAATTTTGTGTAACCTGTTTTGCTAATACAGCAATTTCAGCGTCAGTCTTCTTGTCTTTGATGGTCAGGATTTCAGTCTTCGCTGTTCTCAAACCAGGGTATACATCTTTGAATACTTTCTTGTAGGTAGAAAGCTTCTTCATCTGCTTTTCCTGAGCTTCGAATGTTCCACCGGCACTGATGATATTCATGTATTCAGATTTCTCTTCTGACGTTATTCCTTCATACGCTGCTAATGCATTGGTGAACCCAGCCCAATCCTGAATTACAGGCTTCAGAATAAATTGAATGGAGTCAGCCTTGCCTTTGTAATCATACTTTTTCATTTGCTGACGATAGTATTTTTCAATGGCAGCAGCACGATCCGGAGATAGTTTGCTGTTGATACGCTCAGCACCCTCAGGTGAGTGAGTACCGGTGATGGTAACGGTCTTGGTAACGTTTTTAGAAGCAATGAAAGCATCTAATTGCTTTCCCTTATCGCTCTTTGTCTCAGAAGGTCTCAATACAGATCTTCCTTGTTCAAAAATGAAATCAGGAATAATGATAGGTTCTATCTCCTCCTGGTTGTTATAGCCATGTTCGGCAAACGATGCATAGTATACAGGCTTTACCAATTTGGAAGTGGTAATAATACCGGTAGCCACAGGCATACGGGGAGTAACTTTTGATTTTGTTCCTTTAGAGGCAACACCTTCAACTTCTATGGTACCTCTTTTCATGGCAGGATCATAGGCAAAAGCGAATGATTTGGTCACTGAAGGCTGTTCAGTTGAGGCATTAGGATAGTCTTCCGCTTTGAAAGCAATAGGATCTAAGGCTTTCTCCTGTTCGCCATACTTGTAAAAGGAGTTTACTGTGTAAACGGTACCTTTCTTTAACATCTTGACAGGTAGGTTGGCAGCCATGTCAAAGGCTACAGTGTCCTTATGGAGTTCCAGGGGGTTAGGTGTAACAGTCAAATTCTGTTCTTTCGACATTTTCACCATCTGGGGTAAGGTACACCCTGCCAGGCTTAGGGTTCCTACGATCAGAAATGCGTAAACTAATTTTCTCATTGGATTTAGATTTTTTTGGTTGTTTTAATCGAGTCGCAAAACTACGGTTATATCATTTTTTTTGCAATTATAGTCAAAAAATAAAGATTTTTGCCTCTGGTTAAGGTTTAAGGGAACCATATATTTGTAAACACGCTTAATTGGTCGTTGAATTAACCTATTACAAGTCAGGAGGCGAGAATTATGGGTAAAATGGTAGAGCGAATTCAGTTTTTCTTTGAACGTTACGCCTTTGGCGTGTGCACGAGCCTGGGTGAGATGTTTGGCATCGCCACATCTAATATCCGGTTATTCTTTATTTATGCATCATTTTTGACCTTTGGATCTCCGATATTAATCTATCTGGCCCTGGCATTTATTATGAACATTCGTAAGCATCTGCGCAAGCGCAACCCAATTTGGGACTATTAATCCAGGTTGATCTTTTTCTTTCGAAGTAAAAAATACTCCAGGGCAATCAGGCCCCTATAGGTATTTCGATTTGAGAAGTGGTATTTCTGTCTTAAGGCCTTTCTTTTATTCCGGGTCAATCCTAATTGTTTAGCGAAATCCACATGCGCCTTTAAAACCGCCAAGCCGTGTTGTGGATTTCCATCAAATACGAATTTCATTGCAGCAACATAATCCAGCAACAGCCGAATGGGTAATTTGGTTAGTAAACTCCCTGCGCTCCAGTGCTTTACCAGTATTGCCAGTCCGTTTCTGAAGTTGTGGTAGGTCTTTTTAGGACTATACCGCGATAATGTTCCGCCACCAACATGGTATATGGTGCTTTTACCAAGATACATAACTTTATGTCCGGCCCGCTGAATCTTCCAGCAGAGGTCGATCTCTTCCATGTGCGTAAAAAAGTCTTCGTCCAGGCCACCTAACTCCTGGTATACTTTTGACCGGATTACCATACACGCACCGGTAGCCCAAAAAATTTCCCGGGTATCATTGTATTGGCCATTGTCCTTTTCGGTGAAGTCGAACAACCGGCCGCGACAAAAGGGATACCCTAGAATATCAATAAACCCTCCGCCCGCACCTGCATATTCAAAGTGATCTCGTTGATGATAGGATAGAATTTTGGGTTGTACGGCCGCAATGCTCGGATCGGAATCAAGCAATGCAATCATAGGGTCGAGCCACTGAGGTGTCACTTCCACATCGGAGTTTAGTAAGACACAGTATTCGGTTTCAATTTGCTTCAGGGCGCGATTATACCCGCCACAAAAGCCGTAGTTCTTATCCAATTGGATAACCTGAACCGATGGAAATTGCGAGGCAAGGATATTTAACGACTGATCGGTAGACGCATTATCAGCCACCACAATGGTGGCCCCTGTTGAGTAGTTAATAACCGAAGGCAAAAACTGCTGAAGCAATTTTTCGCCATTGTAATTGAGAATAACTACCGCTGTCTTATTCAATGTTTCAGGTTCAAGGTTCAAAGTTAAAAGGTAAATCCAAACATGAAACCTTGAACATTGAATCTGGAACTATTGTCCCATCAGACTGCTTAAGTCCATACCCGGTATATTGGGAAGCAGCCCTTCGGTGCTCTTGCGCATTTCTTCTTTTGCCAGAACTTCTGCCTCTTCCGATGCTTTATTCACAGCTGCCACCACCAGGTCCTGTACGATAATTTTATCATCAGCTTTTAATAAGGTTGGGTCTATGTCCAGCGCGAGCAGTTGTTTCTTTCCATTCACCGTTGCCTTCACCATACCTCCTCCGGATTCTCCGTGGGCGGATAGCTTGGATAAATTATCCTGCGCTTCTTTCATACGGGCCTGAACTTCTTTCATCTTGCCCATCATTTTCATCATGTCGAACATGCTTTCACTATTTTAGATTGTAGAATGTAGATTTTAGATTTGAATAATCTAAAATCCTGGATGCAAGGTACTATTAATCTTATTTCTTCTTAAGAAGCACCACTGAACCGGAGCGTGTGCTCTTTCTTCCAGCCAGGTCGGTGATGTTGGCAATAAAGGCATAGGTGCCCTCGGGTTGGGTAATGCCTTTGTATTTACCGTCCCATCCCTGATTGATGTCTTTCGTGGTAAACAACATTTCCCCCCAGCGATTGAAAATTTTCATTTCAAAATTTACAATGAATTGCCCGAACACTTTGAAAACTTCGTTTTCCACGGGCCCCTGGTTGTCGGGTGTGAAGGCCTTGGGGTAAAACAAGTTGGGTTCTTTCACCATCGTAATCTCATTCGAGATGGCTTGCCCTAGTCCGGGATCATTGGCTACAGCCCTTACCACATAGCGATACAGTTGATTGTTTACATCGGTTGCGTTATCCAGTAACGTAGTGGAAAGACCTGTGTTGTATGTCTGCAAAAGAACCCCTTGATCATCATACTTATCCACTTCATAATGATCAACACCATTAAACCATCCGGTGTAATCACTCCAGTTCAGGGTTATGGAATTGTCATTAGCAACATTTCCACTCAGGCGAATCGGACACACCTCTATACCCGGTGAACTCAGGTTATCACACACGTCTTCGTAATCAATGCGGTAGCAAAAAGATCCATCGGTGGTGTACATGGGATCTGTGTATTGAAGTGTGGTAGCGGTCGTCAATAAATTAAGATTTTCGCTTCCTGATTTCCGGAAGATTCGATATTCAGCAGCCTGGAAAGCAGGAGCCTGAAACCAGGTCAGGTCAACACTTCCGCTGCCCACTACGGCTGTGACATTTTGAACAGCCGTTGGAACATCCGTAGAAAAAGCAACGCCACATTTTTCAAGAGAGATACTCTGACTGCCGTTTCCATAATTGGTGAAAAGTTGATAGCAATAATTGGTTTTGCATACCACCGTATTGTCGGGAAAGACAAAAGCACCCGTTGAACCGATGGCCGTACCATCGCGATTGACGGTAAAATTAGTGACACCCGCAGCAGAAGAAGTCCAGGTGAGGTTGTTGAGATTGCTCTGTAAGGTTAAATCAAAATTGGCGCTGCAAATAATATTGGAATAAACAGTAACATTGTTACAAAAATCGAACGCGCCCAATCGAAAGCAATAGAAGTTATCATCGGTGCGCAGGTTGGGAATGGTGGCCGTGGTAACATCATGAATCAGTTGCACCAATTGGAAATTTGCTGGGTTAGCCGAGTTAACGGCAATCTCCATTCGATAAAGAGTGTTGGGAAGGTTGGTCAGGTTGAGGTCAACTTGCGTACCACTGGTAACCGTCAGTAAATCAATAAAGGGTGCTGTAAGTGCATTGACTACCGTAACGGACTTTGTCGCGGGTGGTGTACAGTTGTCATCGGCATCTACATTTTTACCACGGACAGAAATATTTTTTAATCCAACCGTAGCGTAGGTGTGATTGTCCACCGCCAGACTTCCCTTCGGAACAGCCACTTCGGGAGTGGCATCGTTGTAGTTGATGATGTACGAATCGTAACTGGTATCCGTCACCCGCACCTGTACTTCGCGGCCACCACAGGTAAATACATCAAAGGTGGGTTGGGTGTTGGGTGTCACGGTGATGACAATATCATCGAACCCGATTGTTTGATATAAAATCTGTAACGTATAGGTGCCTGGTTGTGTATAGGTATGCGTGAATTGGTTTTGTTGTGGGGTAGTACCATCACCCCAATTCATATCGCACGGTTTTACGCCCGTACATTCACCTACCGTGATCAGGTTGGTATTTAAAATCGTAATGGCAAACGGAGCACACCCTTTCTGTTCATCCACCTGGAACCTTCCCAAACGACTGACGTATTGTCCAAAAGCCAATGACGGCAGCAACAGGAGGACTAACAAGAAGGGTAGAAATCTCATTCTAACACAAATTCACGAACAAACTTCTCTGCTTTCTGAATATCATCATGCAATACACGATCCTCTTCAATAAACGGAACTTGCTTACGAAAAGTATTGATCATTCGTTCCAGGTAAGGCGATGTTTTTAAGGGTCTGCGAAAGGCAAGCGCCTGAGAAGCAGTAATCAATTCAATGGCCAAAATCGAATACACATTGTTTACTATCCGATAAGCCTTAGTGGCAGCATTGGCCCCCATGCTCACATGATCTTCCTGTCCGTTGGAAGATACAATCGAATCTACCGAGGCCGGTGTGCAGAGCTGTTTATTCTGGCTCACCAGGGAGGCGGCCGTATATTGAGGAATCATCATACCGGAGTTAATACCCGGATTGGCCACTAAGTAATTCGGTAAGTCGCGCGAACCACTGATGAGTTGATAGGTTCTTCGTTCAGAGATATTACCCAGTTCGGAAAGCGCGATGGCCAGAAAATCCAACGACAAGGCTAACGGCTGCCCATGAAAGTTTCCTCCGGAGATGATCATGTCTTCCTCCGGGAATACATTGGGATTATCGGTTACGCTATTTACCTCGGTAAGGATAACATCGGTAACATACTCAATGACATCGGCACTGGCGCCATGTACCTGCGGAATGCACCGAAAGGAGTAAGGATCCTGTACGTGTTTCTTAGATTGCTTGACCAGTTCACTTCCTTCCAGATGCTTCTTAATCTCCATCGCCACTTTTACTTGCCCTTTCTGCGGACGAATGGCATGCACCTGGTAATGAAACGGTTCAATTCTACCGTCAAAGGCATCGAGAGAGAGCGCACCAATGCGATTGGCCAGCTTTATAATGCGGTGGGCGTGAAGGGTACACCATACACCATAGGCACTCATGAACTGAGTGCCGTTGAGTAACGCCAGGCCTTCTTTCGCTTTCAGGTGGATGGCGTCCCATTTGAACTGCTTATTAAGTTCTGATCCACTCATCACTTTACCATCCACCTTCGCTTCGCCAAACCCGATCAACGGGAGGGAGAGATGCGCCAACGGAGCCAGGTCACCGGAAGCACCAAGTGAACCCATTTCATAAATAGCAGGAAGAATGTTGTTGTTAAAATAGTCAGCTAGTCGCTCTACGGTTTGTACCTGCACACCGGAATAGCCGTACGCCAGCGACTGCACTTTTAAGAAGAGCATGAGCTTCACTATTTCCGGGGGTACTTCAGGACCGGTGCCACAGGCGTGCGACTTCACCAGGTTATCCTGAAGCTTCTCGAGTTGATCGTGCGAAATGTTTTTGTTGTAAAGTGATCCAAACCCTGTATTGATACCGTAGATTGGTTCTTTTGTATTCTTCAGTTTATCATCCAGGTATTGGCGGCACTTTTGAATTTTTTCTTTGGCTTCTGCAGAAAGTTCAATCTGGAGGGTGCCTGAAAGTATAGCCGAAAGTACTTCCAGGGTAATAGTTTTGTTGGAGATTGAATGGATTTCTTTTGTGGACATGTTTGTAAGAAATAGTCATGCCGGACCTGTTCCGGCATCCCCTGTTTAATGGAATTTATGTTTTTAATTTCTGAATAATCTGTTCAATGGTCAGTTTCTCCTGTTCTCCGCTCTCCATGTTTTTAAACGTGAGCATTCCTTTCTGCATTTCATCAGAGCCAATGACAACGGTAAAGGGAATGAGCTTTTTATTCGCGTAATCCAGCTGCTTTTTTAACTTGGATTGATCCGGATAAATTTCGGATGCAATTCCGGCTTTGCGAAAAGTCGACAATGCCTTTAGTCCAAACCGCATAGCCTCATCATCGAAATGACAAACCAGGATTTTGGAAGATACCGATGTTTCTTTGGGAAACAGGTTGAGTTCTTCCATCGCATCGTATAACCGATCAACACCAAACGAAAAACCAACACCCGAAAGGTTCTCTTTGTCACCAAACGAAGCGGTTAAATTATCGTAACGCCCGCCACCACTCACGCTCCCAATTCCCACATTATTTATTTTCACCTCAAAGATGCAGCCTGTATAGTAGCTTAACCCTCGTGCGAGGGCGATATCCAGGTCAACATGTTGGTCATTGGATTCAAAGCCTTTCAATAAGGCAAAAACTTCGTTGAGATCATGAACTCCTTTTTGTCCGGCTGTTGACTTGGTAAATTGAGCAGCGAGAAAACTGAGTTTATCGGTATTACTTCCTGATTTATTCAGGATGGTAAACAATGTATCCAGATTCTTATTAACGAACCCTTTTGAAACCAATTCTTCCCTTACTTTTTCTTCCCCGATTTTATCCAGCTTATCGATGGCTACAAAAAGGTCTGTTTCTTTTCCAGTGGCTCCGATCACTTCTGCAATTCCATTCAGCACGCTGCGATGGTTGATCTTGATGGAAAAGTCATTCACCCCCAGGTTGCCCATCACTTCTTTGATCATCAGAATAATCTCTGCTTCACAGATCAATGAATTGGTACCCACCACATCGGCATCGCACTGATAAAACTCGCGGTACCGTCCCTTCTGCGGACGATCAGCTCTCCAAACAGGTTGTACTTGAAATCGTTTGAATGGAAAGGCAATCTCATTGCGGTTCATTACGACAAATCGAGCAAATGGAACTGTGAGATCGTAACGGAGGCCTTTTTCGGAAATATCAGGGGTAATGAGTCTTGAGTCTTGAGTCTTGAGTTTGGCTTGGTCTACGTTTTTAAGGTAATCTCCTGAATTAAGAATCTTAAATAGCAATTGGTCTCCTTCATCTCCATACTTTCCCGTAAGGGTGGATAAATTCTCCATAGCCGGAGTCTCTAACGGCAGGAAGCCGAACTTCTGAAATACCTTCTTGATGTTCTCTAAAATAAACTGCCGTTTGGCCATCACGGCCGGTCCGAAATCTCGCGTTCCCTTGGGTAAGGTGGGTTTTTCCATAGTCGCGCTAATATCAGGATTTTGGGCAGGATTTGGTCAGCATTCATGGATTTTAAGGTATTGGAAGAGGATTTTATCAGGATTTTATTGGATTTTCTGCTGTAAAGTGCTGATCACCTTGTTAATCCCAAAAATCCTGATCATTTTTGCGCCCTCAAAATAATACGATCATGGCTGTTACCCGTTTAAAAAGAAAGAATCGCAAGGATAAATCAAAGTCGGCTGTAAGACGTCAGTCGCTGAAAATTCAGAACTTCCAACCGGTGATCAAATCGGTTGATGTGGAAAAAATTAAGGAAGAGTTTAAAGCAAAGGCAAAGAAGGCTTAATTGCTTTTAGCAATATTGTAAAAACCCCGCCTTGGCGGGGTTTTTTATTCAAAAGGAGGGTAAATACCCCGCGGCTTGCCGCGTACGAGAAAAAATAATGACTTTTAGTGCGTGAGCCCGAGCACCTTAATCCACAAGAGTCACAATGTATCAGTTCTACTGTACCATATTGTTTACTCAACAAAATACAGGCGAGATGTTTTGAGCCCTAAGGTTGTTAGGGTCTTATTGAAAACATGTAAAGGTATCGAAGAACGTTACGAGTTAAAATTTATAGAAATAGGAACGGATANTGACCACGTTCATTTTTTAGTTCAGGGTGTACCGATGTATAGTCCAACGAAAATAGTAAGAGTGATAAAAAGCATAACAGCACGGGAAATATTTAGGTTGNCCCCTGGTGTAAAGCGAGCACTATGGGGAGGAGAATTTTGGTCTGATGGTTATTATGCGAGCACGGTTGGAAAACATGGAACGGAGAAAGTGATTGGAGATTATGTGAGAAACCAGGGAAGGGAAGGATACGAAAAGATTTACGAGTCGAATCAACTTCCCTTATTTTAATGCATTAATGCCCCGCGGCTTGCCGCGGGGTTTTTTACT